>PVML01016843.1_pt1 | contig 376406 bp, 331 predicted proteins | sample 1853371 | NCBI WGS metagenome assembly PVML01 (sample SAMN08533508, study PRJNA380276) | Human gut metagenome, whole genome shotgun sequencing project. | isolation source: participant 1, chromium library | host: Homo sapiens | collected 2017 | reverse complement strand
GGAGCAGCAGCTCCACGCAGCCGGTATCCATGTTGAAATGGCAGGCTCTTGCATCGTACTTCATGTTTGTGTCCTTTCTGCCTTACGGCACCTTTACAGTTGTGACTTTTGTTATACGGTTCTTCTGATAAGGTTTTGGACACACAGCCGTCGGGAAGGAGCCTTCATTTTGCTTTCCGAAGAAAACAAAAAATCCGAACCCTTCTCCTATCGAGAAAAGGTTCGGATTTTCATGGTTTGGTGCGGATAAGAGGACTTGAACCTCCACCGAGTTGCCCCGATTAGAACCTGAATCTAACGCGTCTGCCAATTCCGCCATATCCGCATATTCTGTTTTGTTCGCCGCCGTCCGGCTCGGAACGATAGTTATTATACCACGGAAAGCGGGAAAGTCAAGCGTTTTTTCAAAAAAGTTTTTGCATTCTTTTCCGCATATTTTATCTTGCGTCCTTGCGCACAAAAACACAGACATCTGCCCCGGTGATGCCTACTTCCGGGGCAGATGTCTGCCAGACCACGCTTTTTCTTTTGCAGTTTTTCCTGAATTTTCTCAGATGCCCCAGAACAGCCAGAGGCTCCCTGCCCCCACGAGAACTGCTGCCAGTGTGAAGGGTACGCCGATGCGCAGAAAGTCCCGGGTGCGGACAGTCTCGCCGTTCTTGCGGAGAATGCCGATGGCCGCGATGTTGGCCGACGCGCCGATGGGGGTCAGGTTGCCGCCCAGCGTCGCGCCGGTAAGCAGGCCGAAGTAGAACAGCTCCGGCTCAATGCCCGCGCCGCCGTTCATGAGGGCGGCGACGCCCTGCACCACCGGCAGCATGGCCGCCACATAGGGGATGTTGTCGATGAAGGCCGACAGCCCCACCGACGCAGCCACCAGCAGCAGGTAAAGATGCAGCGGCTCGTCTCCGGCTGCGGAGTGGAACAGCTGCGCCGCCGCGTCGATGACGCCCGCCCTGCTCACTCCTTCCAGCAGAATAAAGAGGCTGAAGAGCAGCAGCAGGGTGTCATAGTCCAGCGCCCGGAACGTCTCGGCCAAAGGCTTCAGGGAGCGGCTGCGCCAGCAGGCACGGGCGGCACCGAAGAGGCACAGTCCCATGCAGACGAGCCCGCTGCGCAAGGTATAGAGCAGATGCAGCACGCCGCCAGAGGGCTCAGGCAGGAAGGACGCCGCGATGAGCAGACCTACTGTCAGCAGGAGAAGCGCCGTGGGGACGTCGTCCTCCACCTCCGTTTCCACCGTGACATGGACGGGCTGGCGCTGATCCCGGAACAGCCAGAACAGCACCCCCAGCGAGGCCAGCGCTCCCAGCTCCACGCTCCAGAAGATGCCGGGCCGGCCCTCCATCCAGAAGAAATCGAAGAAATTCATCCCCGCAAAGCCGCCCAGCAGGATGCTCGTGGTGTCCCCCACCAGCGTTGCCGCGCCCTGTAAATTGGACGACACCGCAATGGCGATGAGCACCGGCACCGGCGACAGCTTCAGCCGCCGGGCGATGGCAAGCCCTACCGGAGCCACCATCAGCACGGTGGCCACATTGTCCACAAAGGCACTGATGAACCCCGCCAACAGCGCCAGCACCGACACGGCCCACCGGACATCCGGCACATGGGCAATGAGCTCCTCAGCCAGCCGGGCGGGCATCTTGCTCTGGATAAAAAGAAAGACCGTCCCCATCATTCCCGCCATCATCAGCAGGACATTGAAGTCTACGGCCCGGGCGGCGTCCGCCAGCGTGAAATCGTACACGCCCAGCTTTCCCAACAGCAGGAACGCCCCGGCCCCGCCCAGCGCGACCCAGGGGCGGTACTGCTGCACCGCCAGCATCAAGATATAAAACAGGACAAACAGGCTCAGCGCCAGTGTCATTTCGTCTCCTCCGCAGATTCCATGGGCTTTGCGTCTTCTTCTATCATCCGATAGCCCACGCCAAGCTCGTTGAGGATATAAGTATTGCTGCCCGGGCGGCTGCCCAGCTTTTTGCGGATATTGGCCATATTCACCTGCAGCTTCTTGGTGCTGCTGGCGTCCGTGTCGCCCCAGATGGCCCGGACGATGGCCGCATAGGTCATCACGCGCCCGGCGTGCTCGGACAGAAAGGCCACGATGTTGTATTCCGTCTGGGTCAGGCGCACCTCCTGCCCGTCCACGAACACCTTGCGGCGCTCGTAGTTGATGGTGAGGCCCTGTGCACTGAACACCCCGCCGGGCAAGCTCCCGCCGCCATAGCGGTTCACCCGCAGCGCAGCCCGCACCCGGGCCAGCAGCTCGCCGGTGCCGAAGGGCTTGGTGATATAGTCGTTGGCACCGAGGTCGAGGGCCTCGATCTTATCCTGCTCGGTGGTGCGGGCCGACAGGACGATGATGGGGGTCAGATACTTCTGCCGGATGGAGCGGATGGCGTCCAGACCGTCCCGGTCGGGCAGGCCGAGGTCCAGGATGACGAGATCCGGGTTATAGGAGATGAACATGGTCATGCCCATCACGCAGGTCTGGGCCACCAGCGCCTGATAGCCGTTGGTCTCCAGCAGGGTCTGGATGAAGCTGCAGATGTTCGCCTCATCCTCGATGATAAGTATCTTGAATTTATTATTGCTCATCCTCTGTTTCCTCCGTATCCACTTCTTCGGTCTCCAGCCAGAACCGGATGGTCGTACCCTCGCCGGGCGTGCTCTCGGCCTTTATCTCGCCGCCGTGGGCTTTGATGATGGCCGCGCACACCGACAGCCCGATGCCCATGCCGTGCTTGCCGCCCGACGAGGTATCCTGCGTCAGGGTCGTGCCGGTGAAGAGGGTCTTGAGCCGCTCTTTCGGGATGCCGCAGCCGTTGTCAATGACTTCGAACACCGCCCGCTGCCCCAGCGTGAACACCCGCAGCGTCAGGCGGGTCATCCCCTTGGCGTGGAGCACCGCGTTTTCCAAAAGGTTCGTCAGCACCTGCTGGATGAGCATGGAGTCCATCGGGATGACGATGAAGTCATCCGGAAGCTTTACCTCCACCGGTACGCCGGGGTGGAGCTTCTGGAACCGCACCAGCACCGTATCCACCAGCTCTTCCAGCACGGTGGGCGTCTTCTGGATGGCGACGCCGTCGGCGTCGATGCGGGTGACGGAGAGCAGATTCTCCACCATCCGGTTGAGCCACTGGGCGTCGGCACAGGCCTCGGAAAGGAGCTTTATCTTCTGCTCCCGGCCCAGCGAGTCGTAGTTGTCGATGACCGTAGAGCAGGCCCCGTAGATGGACGTCAGCGGGGTGCGCAGGTCGTGGGAGACAGCCCGCAGGAGGTTGGCCCGCATCTTCTCCGTCTCGCTCTCCATCCGCAGCTGCTCCTGCTTTTTGATGCGGGTGGTCAGGGTGCTCGTCATGCAGGAGACCACCAGCATCACCACGCCGGAGAAGATGTTCTCCGGGATGGTGAAGTTGAAGGCAAAGTAGGGCGCGCGGAACGCGAAGTTGACCGCCAGCACGCTGATGACAGAACCGGCCACGCCCCACCAGTAGCCGTCGGTGTACATGGAAACAAAAAACACCGCCAGCAGGAACACCATCGAGGCCACACCGTCGATGCGGCCGCTGATGAGCTGGATGAGCGTCACACAGGCGAACGCCCCGATGAGCGCCGCCAAAAATACCCGGACGTCCTTTTTCCAGAGCATCTGCTTCATTTGCTGTCCCTCCCGATCTATATTCGGTTCCACTGTAAAAGTATACCACAAATAAATTAAAGATACAGCAAAGGGTGGGCATTTTTCCATGGTTCCAAAGGGTTGACAAACGTGCGTTCCTGGCTCACAATAGAATCATCTTCTTTATCGCAATAAAGGAAAGGGAAAGAATATGCTGTATTTTGAGAACGACTACTGCGAGGGCGCGCATCCCGCCATCCTGCAGAAGCTGACGGAAACGAACTTCGAGAAGGTGTCCGGCTACGGCACCGACCCCTACTGCGCCAGCGCAAAGGAGAAAATACGCGCCGCCTGCGCCTGCCCCGAGGCAGACGTCTTCTTCATCTCCGGCGGCACCCAGGCCAACTCCATCGTCATCGCCTCCACGCTCCGCCGCTGGGAGGGCGTCGTCGCCGCCGCCACCGGCCATGTGGCCGGTCATGAGGCGGGTGCCATCGAGTTCACCGGCCACAAGGTCATCGGCCTGCCCCAGAAGAACGGCAAGCTGGATGCCGCCACGGTGGAGGATTTCTGCAAGACCTTCTACGCCGACTCGAACCACGACCACATGGTCTTCCCCGGCATGGTGTATATCTCCCACCCCACCGAGTACGGCACCCTGTACAGCAAGGCTGAGCTCGAGGCCCTGTCCGCCGTCTGCCACACCTACCACATGCCCCTCTTCGTGGACGGCGCACGTCTGGGCTACGCGCTGGTGAGCGAAGGCACCGATGTGACCCTGGCCGACCTCGCCAGGCTCACCGACGTCTTTTACATCGGCGGCACCAAGGTGGGCGCACTCTGCGGCGAGGCCGTGGTCTTCCCCCACGGCGCACCGGCCCACTTCATGACCATGGTCAAGCAGCAGGGCGCTCTGCTGGCCAAGGGCCGCCTGATGGGCATCCAGTTCGACGTCCTCTTCACCGACGGCCTCTACACCCGCATCAGCCGCAACGCCATCGAGACGGCCAACGCCCTTAAGAAGGGCCTCGCCGCCAAGGGCTGCCGCTTCTTTATGGACTCCCCCACCAACCAGCTCTTCGTCGTGCTGGAAAACGCCCAGCTGACCGCGCTGGAAGGCAGGGCAAAGTTCGGCTTCTGGGAGAAGTTCGACGACAGCCACACCGTCGTCCGCATCGCCACCAGCTGGGCCACTAAGATGGAAGAGATCGAGCAGCTCATCGCTCTGATGTAAATTCCATGCCCGGGTTTTTCTTTGGCGTTTCGCCGAAGTTTCTGCATTCTCTTTGTGCGGGATGCTGATTGAATTTTTCGGCCGGGTATGGTATGGTTAAAAAAGAGCAATGCAGAATGCGAGAAAGGGGCAAGCATACACCAGACCGTGTATCCTTGCCCTTTTTGAGTTTACGATCTTCTGCGCCATTATTTTTCCGGATGACAGGAAGGAAGGATTTTCACAATGGGCTTTTTTGATAAACTGTTTGGCGGCAAGCACGATGCCGCCCCAAAATTTGCAGGCGAAAAGATGACCGTCATGGCTCCCATCGACGGCACGGTGATCCCGCTGGAGCAGATCCCCGATGAGACGTTCGCCACCGCCATTCTGGGGCCCGGCTGCGGCATTGAGCCCACCGGCGACACCGTGTACGCCCCGTTTGACGGCACCATCACGCAGGTGGCTTCCACCCTGCACGCCATCGGCATCACCAGCGACGACGGCATCGAGCTGTTGATCCATGTCGGCATGGACACCGTCGAGATGCAGGGCAAGGGCTTCACCGCTCTGGTCAAGGAAGAGCAGAAGGTCAAGGCCGGCACCGCTCTGCTGAAGGTCGATCTGGACGCCATCCGCGCTGCCAACCACCCCACCACCACCGCCGTCATCGTGACCAACGCCGACGACCTGCCAAAGCTCCATATCATCGCGGGCGGCATCGTCTCCACCGGCACGCCGCTGTTCAAATTCGAGTAAGATACAAAAAAGACATCTGCCGTCGGCGGATGTCTTTTTTGTTATGCTCATGCTTTTTCGGGCTTATACTGCAGGACCCGCTCGGAGACGAGGCCGTTGAAGAACTGGATGAAGGGTCCGAGGCAGAACGCGCAGATGAGGGTGCCCAGACCCACGAGACCGCCCAGGAGCCAGCAGAGCAGGGCGCAGAAGGCGTCGGTAAAGACGCGGCAGCCGAAGTACTGGAAGTGCGTGTAGTCCCGCAGGCCCAGCGAGAGGTAATCGTAGGGCGCGATGCCGAGGTCAGCCGTCTGGTAAAGGGACGCGCCCAGCGCCGTCACAAGGACGGCCAGCACCACCCACACCAGCTGTTCCGGCAGGGACGCTGCCGGGCCGAAGGCCGCGGCAATGGGCTCGTAGAAGAAGGTTATGATGAACCCCATGCCGATGCCGTTGACGAAGGTGCCAAGGCCGATGTACTTGCGCCCGAACCAGAATTCCAGCGCAAAGAAGAGGATGTTGGTGGCGACGTTCTGCACGCCCAGCGAGATGCCCAGCAGCTCGGCAAGGCGCATATTCAGCGCGCTGATGGAGTCGTTGCCGAGATGGGACTGCTTGAAGAGGGCGATGCCCAGACCAATAATGACAATGCCCACCACCATGCCCACGATGCGGCGGGTGGTCGGCTTTTGGGTGGTCGAAGTGCTCATGAAACGGCCTCCTGATCTATTTTTCTCTATTATAACGCTGCAGGAGGGTCAGCGCAATCAATATTGCACAATTCTCTGTTTCATTGTGGAAAACTCATTGTCTCAAGTCCTCTTCCAGCCGGGCCTTGTCCAGCCCCTCGCCGATGACGATGAGCACCTGCTGTCCCTGCGGGATGGGGGCCGCCGTCAGACCGGCGGCGGCAGCATTCAGCTCATACCACCGGCCATCCTCCTCCACGAAGCCTTTCACCCGGAGGACATTTCCGCAGGCGGGGTCGGTGAAGAGGGACGGGATGTTCTTTTCCAGCTGAGCGCGGGGCAGGCCCAGCTCGAGGAAGTAGGCCGAGGTAAAAGCATCGTGCGCGTCGAAGTGGAGCTTTTCGCAGCTGGCCTGCCGGCAGCCGCACCTTGCGATGCGGGCCATATCGTCGCCGGTCAAATCGGCCCAGTCCTTCGCAATAATTTCCTCCGGGCCGAACTTCCGGGAGCACTTGCAGGCTTCCAGCGCACGGGCCAGATGGGCTTCTGCCCCCTGCTTCTGCGCGTCAGAGGCCAGCTGACAGCGGCTCAGGAGGACACTGCCCGCCCATGCGCTCTCGGAAGCGAGGATATATTCTGCCTGCGGGGAAAGTTCTTCCGGCAGAAGGGCATCCACGATGGCGATGACATTGCCCAGCCGATACCAGCGGTCCAGCGGCTCGTCCCGCAGCACGTCGAAGAACTCGTCCACGTCAAAGATGCCGCTGGGCTCCACGATGACCCGCTCAAAGCCCCGCATGGCCATGGAGATGAGCTTTGTCCGCATCCGGCGCTGGTGGGTGTCGCAGTCGCAGCCGCCGCTGATGGTCTCCAGCTCCACGCCCTGCGCCTCGAGGTCCTGCAGGAGCATGGCGTCCACGTTCACCGCGCCGAAGTCGTTTTCCAGCACACAGACTTTGACGCCCTGCCCGGCCCACCATGCCGCGTATCTGCGCAGGAAGGTGGTCTTCCCTGCCCCGAGAAATCCTGTGATAAGGTCTACCTGAACCATTGTCCTGTCCTCCTGTTGTATCAGCTTTTTCAGCGTTAGTATAAACTGACAGCCGTCGATTGTCAAACATAAGAAACGGCCCTTTCCCGGTCTGGGAAAGGGCCGTTCCGCCGCAATGCTGGGAGTACCTTACAGGAATTCGACGCTGCCGTCCTCGATGTGGTACATCGCACCGACGACCCGCAGGCCCGTTTCCGTCTTGATGTCATGGATGCACAGGCTCTTTTCGATCTCCTGCACACTGTGCCGGACATTGAGACAGCTGGCCTTGTAGGGGTCGGTCTCCTCCCCGATGGCCTTCTTGATCTCGTCGGTGATGCAGCGGATATAGCCGGCGGGCTCGGAGTTGATGGCGGCATCCACCGCACCGCAGTGGGTGTGGCCCAGCACCACCACCAGCCGACAGCCCAGATGGCCGGCAGCGTACTCGATGCTGCCCAGCTGGTGGTCGTCGATGATGTTGCCCGCCAGCCGGATGACGAACAGCTCACCGATGCCCGCCGAGAAGATGTTCTCCGGGATGACCCGGGAATCCGAACAGGTGACGATGATGGCGTAGGGCGACTGGCCCTTCGTCCAGGTGGACATCCGGATACGGCGGGAAATATCGCCGCTCCCGTTTTCCGCGTTCAGGTATTTCAGATTGCCCGCCGCCAGCTTGTAGATGGCATCGGCCGCGGTGCAGACTGGGGTCTCACGCATTGCAGCAGCCTCCTTGGGAAAAAAGTGGTAAAAAGTATCCTGCAAAAATGCCCGGCCGTCCAACGAAGGGCAGCCGGGCGGGAGCTCAGTTTATCAGAAGTGGATGACGCCGAGGATCAGACCAGCGACGAGGCAGACGATGGAAACGCCCCACTGCCAGCCGAAGCAGTACTTGATGTGGTCCTTGATCTCGACACCGGCCAGACCGATGCCCAGATAGGTAGCGGGAGCCACCGGGCTGATGAAGGTAGCGCAGTTGCGGCAGACGACCATTGCGATGGCGATGTGAGCCGGGTTGACGCCGAACTGGTTGCCAACACTGATCAGGACGGGCAGCAGGCCGTAGAAGTAGGAGTCGGTATCGAACAGCAGCGCCAGAGGCACGCTCAGGACGCCGATGATGACGGGCAGGAAACGGCCCAGAGAGGCGGGGATGACGCTGGCCATCATGATGGCCATCTTCTCCATGATGCCGCTCTTGCTCAGGACACCGAGGAAGACACCGGCACACAGGATGGTGGATGCCATGCTCAGGCCAGCGGAAGCGTGGCTCTTGATGATGGAGTTCTGCAGCTTCTTGCCGCGGTAGTTGACCAGAATGCCCAAAGCGCAGCCGACCATGAAGACGTAGTAAGAGGGGAAGATGTCCAGGACCAGCACGATGATGACGGCCAGAGTCAGGATAACATTGAAGATGAAGTTCTTCGGGCGAGCCAGCTCATTGTTCTTCTCTTCGCTATCCGAATCATCGTACTTGCCGACATCCTCTACGGCAGCATCGCCCAGCTTGGCAATGCGCTTCTTCTCCTGCAGGCCCCAGAAGATGGCAGTGCCGACAGCCAGAACCAGGCCGACGATCTGCATCGGAAGGATCTGACTCCACAGGTCATTGGACTCAACGCCCAGAACGCTGGCGGCACGCATGGTGGGGCCGCCCCAGGGCAGCAGGTTCATGACACCCATCGACGTAACGCAGATGAGCAGCAGGGTCTCACGGCGCATGTGCAGGCGCTTGTAGACGGGCAGCATGGCAGGGATGGTGATGAGGAAGGTGGAAGCGCCGCCGCCGTCCAGATGGCCGATGATGGCGATGAGACAGGTCATCAGGGCAACGCCGACGACGTTGTTGCCGACCTTCTTCATCAGCGCGCCGATGATCTTGTCGAACATGCCCGCGTCGGTCATGACGCCGAAGAACAGGACGGAGAAGATGAACAGGATTGCCGTACCGTGGACGCCCTTGACGCCCTCCTTGATAAAGCCGGCCATTTCATCCAGGGTGAAAGCACCGGTAGCCACCAGAATGGCTGCGGTGATGGTCGAGACGCTGACGAATGCCAGTGCAGGGACCGTGACATTGCGCAGCAGCAGGACGATGACCGTGATCACCGTTGCAAAGCCGAGCAGAGCGAGGATCGTATCACTCATGGGTTTGTACTTCCTTTCCTTTTTCGTATACTGGGGATGCATTCCGTTTTATCCTCCGGAATCATTCCCGTTCGTTATGGTTCCAGTATACAGACTCAAACTTACAGCCCAAAGCCCTTCTCGTTACGGTTTGTTAAGAAATCCCTTAATATCCTGTAAGATTCCGTATGGAATGTTGGATACAATAAAGCCGGAGCTGCGCAAAAAAACAACAGGCCCCGGGGTGTTTCCACTCCGGAGCCTGTTGTCATCTTTATTTATGGGGCCTATATCGCCTTGCGGCAGTCCTCACATGGGGAAGAGAAAATCAGGTGTTAGACGTTTCGACCACATCGTTGACGATGACGACCAGAATGTACTTACCGTCGCTAGTCTTAGCAGTGCCCAGCTTGCCGGTCTCAGCAACTTCATGATTCATGTCGTTAACGGTAGCGGCCTGAGCCTCGAACAGAGCGCCATTCACAATGCCAGCCTGCAGGTTTGCGTTCTTCGTGGCATTCTCGGTCTTGACCAGAGCAACACGGATCTGCTTGCCAACATTTGCCTTCTCGGCACCCTCGCCGGTGGTGAACACACCCAGAGCCTTCTGGACTGCATTAGCGGCATCGGTGTTGTCGTCGATGTGCTCCTGACTGATGACCTTGCCGGTGACCTTCTCAACAGCATTGTCCAGAGTGATCTTGTTGGCGGAGTCAGCAGCGATGATAGTCTCGATAGCCTTCAGGGTGTTCTCAGCAGTCTTATCCATGTCCTTGTCCTGCTCGACCTTGACGCCCATCTTGGTCAGAGCGTCAGCGATGTCCTTGCTCTTGACGCTAGCGCCGCAGCCAGTCAGAACGGACAGTGCCAGAACGCCGGCGAGGGCGACGGCCAGAAACTTCTTTGCCATTTTCATGATTTTTGCCTCCATAATTATGAATGATCTTACAGGCAGGCTGTCCAGTTCCGGTCGTCGGCCTGTTGGCCTTATTATACCCCCCCCCCCCCCCCAGAATTGTCAATATATTCCTTGCATTTTTATCATATCATCGAATTATGAAGGACACCTCTGTGCATATTCCACAAATTCACGAAAAACAGCTGCTCTTCACTCTTTCCGGCTGCTCCGTATCTGGGCCAGCAGCGTGGACGCCGACACCGGTTTTACCACATAGCCGTCGATGACGCCGTGGCTGCGGGCATCCACGATCTCCCTTGTGGGGGCATTGGTCATCACGATGCGGGTCATGCCCGGGTAGCGGCCCCGGATGGCCATGCAGAGATCCACGCCGCTGCTGCTCATCAGGCTCTCGTCGATGGCAAGGACGTCGAAGGGCTGCTGCTCCAGCAGCTGGCGCAGCTCGCCCCGGCGGGAGCAGGTGGACACGCTCAGGCCCAGCGCGCTGAGGTCTTTGTCCAGCAGGTCGAGGACCTTGTTGTTGTCGTCCGCCGCAAGGATGCGCAGCTTGCTGTCCACGCCCCACTGCAGCTGTTCGCGCTCCTGCTGCTGCTCCAGCACCGGCAGATAGACATAGAAGGTCGTGCCTCTGCCGATGGTGCTCTCCGCCCGGATGCGGCCCCGGTGGGTGCGGATGATCTGGTCCGCCAGAGCAAGGCCGAGGCCGGTGCCTTCGCCGGTCTTTTTTGTGGTGAAGAAGGGCTCGAAGATGTGCTGCATCGTCTCCTTGTCCATGCCGCAGCCGGTGTCGGTGACGCTCAGGCAGACGTAGCTCGACCATTCCTCGGAGATTTTCTCTTCCGGGAAGAGCGCCGCCAGCTCACTGCGCGGCACGACACTGCCCCGGATGGTCAGCTTTCCGCCCTCGGCGCCGATGGCGTGGATGGCGTTGATGCTGATGTTCAGCATCACCTGCTGCAGCTGGGTCGCGTTGCCCAGAACGCATTCGCCGCTCAGCTCATTTTCCTCCTTCAGCTCCACGTTCTTCGGGCAGTTCGTCTCCACCAGCTTCCGGGTCCGATGGAGCAGTCCCTCCACCGACACGGCGTCGTAGACCGTCTCCACGTTTTTCCGGCTCATGGAGGAGATCTGTTTCACGACCTCCTGCGCCTTCTGCGCCGCCTCGCTGATCTCCATCGCGTTGTCATAGATCTCGCTGCCCGGGTCGGCGTCGGCCATGATGAGGTCGGCATAGCCGGTGATGGGGGTCAGGAAGTTGTTGAACTCATGGGCGATGCCGCCGGTGAGGGTCCCCATCATCTGCAGCCGCTGGCCGTGGGCCAGCGACTCTTCGCTGCGGTGGAGCTCTTCGAGGGTCTGGTTCAGGGTCTTCAGATCGCTGATCTCGGTCGCGCTGCGGCGGTCGCGCTCCTGCAGCCGGAACATCTGGAACATGAAGAGCACCAGCACCAGCGCCACGCCGCCGAAGATGAGGACCACCTTCACGAAGCTCTGCTGTACCGGCTCGTAGAAATCGTCGTAGTCCACCACGGCGCTGACGATCCAGAAGCTGCTCCCCACGTCCAGATGACGGAAGGCGCTTATCTTATGCACCCGGGGCAGCTCCGGGTCGGTCCACCAGTAGGAGTAGTAGTCCAGTGTGCCGGATTCCTCTTCCTGCTGAGCGCGCAGCAGCTCACTCAGACTGCTCATGTCCAGTTCCTTCCCCTGATAGATGCGCTGGCGGCCCTCCACGACCTTGATGCCCCACTGAACGGCTTCGGGGTGCATGACCACAAGGTTATCGTTATTCTTTATCATGATGTAGCCGTTCCTGCCGACATGGATCTCCGAGATGAGCTGCCGATACATGACCGTGGAGTCTACCACGAGACAGACTGTCTCATCCCCGGCCTTCCTCTTCATCACAAGATAGTGCTCGCCGCCGCTGTGGTACTGCCAGTAGGAGATGTCCTCCGTCCGGGTGATGGGGACATCGCAGACGGCGCTGAGGCCGTAGCAGCTGTAGATGACCTCGCCGTTGCTGTTTTCCAGCCAGACGTCCCGGATGGTATCGCTCCGGGCCACCGTGGGGCGGAACGCTTTGCCGGCCTCCGCTTTTTCGGCGATGGAGTCCAGCCGGTCGGCGTATTCTTCCAGCAGGACGCGGATGCTGTCGGCGGTGCTCTGCACCACCAGCTCCATCTGCCTCGTCTGGCTGTCCATCATGGCGGTGCGGTAGTCCTTCCACACCATACCCACCACGACAGCCAGTGCGGCTACCGTGACGACGCCGATGGCCAGCGGCACCCACAGGGTGCGCAGCGTCTGGAAGCGTATCTTTTTCGGGGCGTTCTCCTTCATACCGAGTCCTCCTTTGGGGCGGTCTTGCTCTTCCTGTCTAAAAATGTTATAATTTTATTTATCACAATTGAACCAAATTTTCCGGTCAGAAAAGTACAGGGAGTTATCATGTCGTATCATGTTCTTATTGTAGACGATGATCCAGCGATTTGCAAACTTTTATCGAAAGTTATGATAAGCAATGAGATGGACCCTCTCGTCGTCAACAGCGGCGCGGCGGCACTGGACCTCATCGCGCGGCAGAGCAGCACGCTGGATATGATCCTGATGGACATCACGCTGGGCGACATGGAGGGCTTCGATGTCATCCAGACCATCCGGCGCAACGGCGTCACCACGCCGGTCATCATCATCAGCGGCCGCAACGAGGACTACGACTTCATGTACGGCCTCTCGCTGGGCGCCGACGACTATGTCACCAAGCCCTTTCGCCCCCAGATTTTGGGCGCGAAGGTCAAGGCCCTCATCCGCCGCAGCAAGAGCTTCTCGCAGGAGAACAACCAGCAGATCAGCTGCGGCCCCTTCCTCTGCGACACCACCACCATGCGCTTTTATAAAAACAATGTGGAGCTGAACCTCTCCGAGAAAGAGCGCAGCCTGCTGCTGCTCTTTGTCCGCCACCCGCAGCAGGTGTTCACCAAGGATATGATCTACGAGCAGATATGGGGCAACCTCATCGCCGTGGACGACAACGCCATCATGGTCTATATCAACCGCCTGCGCAGCAAGATCGAGGACAACGCCCGCACGCCCCAGCACATCATCACCATCCGCGGCGTCGGCTATCGTTTCGTGCCGTAAAGACGCGTTTTTCTTGCGTCTCTCCTGAAAATATGGTATTCTTGAATAGTTTTCCGTCAGGAGGTGCTGCACGATGTGCTATCTGGTTGCCAAAAATAAAAATGCCCACGGCTGCTACGCGCTCAAGACGGTTCATGGTGTCCACCTTGTGGATTTGAAGCGGCAGCTGAACCAGTTTGCAGCACCACATGGCATTCAGCTTGTGACCATCAGCCGTCCCAACGCTTACGGAGAGTATGCACCTTATCACATTCTGGACAGCGAAGAGGATTTTGTCCAGACTGTCCGAAAACTCTGCTCCATGTAAATCCGCATTTTTATTTTTGCCAAATCAATCCGATAAACAAAGAAGAGCAGCCAACTGCGCGCGGTGCAGTTGGCTGCTCTCTGGTTTTATGCCGGTATAAAACACAAAACCTTGAAAAAGGAGAATCGCATGAAGTTTGTGTGCATATTTAGCCGCAAAAGCGGGGGTGAGAAGAGCGAAGGAATCTCCGTGAATCCATTCCGAAGCGTGGTTGGCAAGCCACATTCCCGCTTTTACGCTATATCACTCAATCTTCGCGGAAAGAGAAAGGCTTGACTTCGCGGACGACGTCCATGACAGTGCCGTCGCGGGCCTCGATGATGCCCACGATGCGGTCGCCGAACTGGACCTTTTCCGGCTCGCCGACGATGGAGTAGGCGATGTCGCGCAGCTCCTCGATGGTCTTCAGAGGCACGCAGTCAGCGGCCTTCAGAGCCTCCAGCAGATCGGGACGGCGGGGGTTGACGGCCACGCCGTAGTCGGTGACGACGATGTCCACGCTCTCGCCCGGGGTGGTGACGGTGGTCACGTCGGTGCAGATGGCCGGGATGCGGCCCTGCAGCAGAGGAGCGATGACGATGGTGCATTTTGCACCCTGTGCGGTATCGGGATGGCCGCCCTGTGCGCCGGTGATGATGCCATCGGAGCCGACGACGACGTTGCAGTTGAAATGGGTATCAACCTCCAGAGAGGCCAGGATGACGTAATCCAGCTTGTTGACGAAAGCGCCCTTGTTCATCGGGCTTGCGTACTCGCCGGCAGAGATGGGGAAGTGGTTGGGGTTGGAAGCGACGTTGTTGACAGCGTCGAGGTCGAAGTCCTGGGTATCGACCAGCTTTCGGGCCAGACCGCGGTCCAGCAGCTCGCACATGGGCTTGGTCAGACCGCCGACGCCCAGACCCATATGGATGTTCTTCTCTTCCATGATCTTGGACAGAGAGATGGTGGAGGCGATGGATGCGCCGCCGACACCGGTCTGATAAGAGAAGCCGTCCTTGAAGTAGGGGGTGTTGGCCACGACCTGAGTGCAGTACTCTGCCATCAGGATCTTGCGCTGGTCGGTGGTGGGCTTGGCTGCTCCGGTAGCGATCTTCTCGGGGATGCCGATCTGATCCACGACGCAGACGTAATCCACCTTGGTCTGGTTGATCTCTGCGGGGTAGTTGGGGTAGTCCACGAGGCAATCGGTGACGGCGACGACATAGTCAGCCATCTCAGCGTCCACGTAAGCATAGCTCAGGACGCCGCAGTTGGTCTTGCCGCCCATGCCGGAGCAGTTGCCGTACTCGTCACAGGAGGGTGCGCCGATGAAGGCGATGTCCACGTGAGTCTCGCCGGTCTCGATGGCGCGGACGCGGCCGCCGTGGCTGCGCATGGTGGCCAGACCCTTCAGCTTGCCGTGGGAGATGGCATCGCCGATCTTGCCGCGGACGCCGGAGGACTCGATGTTGACGATGGTGCCGTCCTCGATCATGGGGACGAGGGCGTCATGAGCCTTGCCCAGAGAGCTTGCGCTCAGTGTGATGTTCTTGATGCCCATCTTGTGGATCTCTTCCATGACCATGCAGACCACGAGGTCGCCCTCGCGGAAGTGGTGGTGGAAGGAGACGGTCATGCCGTCGTGGGCATTGCACTTGACCAGAGCCTCGTGGATGTCCTTGACCATCTTGTCGTGGTCATTGCGCATCACGGGGGTGACCTTCGGGCTGGCCTTCTGGAAAGCCTTGCCGTCTTTATAATTGTTGCCCTGGAAGACCTCTTTGCCGGTGCGCTCGAGGATCTCTTCGGGAATTTCTCTGCCGACTGCGTTCAACATAATTACAAATCCCCCTTATACACGCCGGATGCCTTGGCCAGATCGATGGTGCGCTTTGCACCGTCGTAGAAGGCGATGTCGATCATCTTGCCGTCAACGGTGAAGACGCCGATGCCCAGAGCCTTCTTGCTGTCGATCTCCTTGACGACCTTCTCAGCGAAGATGATGTCCTTCTGGGTGGGAGTAAAGATCTCGTGGACGATGGGGATCTGACGGGGGTTGATGATGGATTTGCCATCGAAGCCCATCAGGTGGATGTTCTCCACGTCCTTGCGGAAGCCGTCCATGTCCTTCAGGTCGGTGAAGACGGTGTCGAAGCACTGCACGCCTGCGGCGCGGGCTGCAATGATCATCTGCTGACGGGCGCCCATCAGCTCGATGCCGGTGCCGGTGATGTGGGTCTGCAGGTCCTTGGTGTAGTCGCCGCCGGACAGTGCGATGCCGAACAGGCGCTCATCGCTCTCGCAGATCTCCAGAGCGTTCATCACGCCGCGGGCAGACTCCAGAGCGGCAATGATGAGGACTTCGCCCTCGGGACGGCCATAGGTCTTCTCGTCCTCGGCGATGGCAGCAGCCACGCGGCGGACGTCCTCGGCGTGCTCAGTCTTGGGGATGCGGATGGAATCGCAGCCGCCGGCCACGCAGGCGCGGATGTCTTCACGCCAGTAGGGGGTGTCCAGACCGTTGATGCGGACGACCCGCTCTGCACCGCGGTAATCCACGGTCTTCAGGGCGTGATACAGGCTGAAACGGGCGACGTCCTTCTGGTTCTCGGCCACAGCGTCCTCGAGGTCCAGCATCAGGGAGTCGGCCTTATAGATGTAAGGGTCTTTGATGAGGCCGGGCTTCTGCGCATTCAGGAACATCATCGTGCGGCGCAGGCGCTTCTTGTTCGGATTATTCATCGAATGGCACCTCCCCAAGGCAGATTCTCATACTGGTCAACAGAGCGGAACACCGCGCCCTCGATGCGGGCCTTCAGGGTGCAGTCCAGTGCGCCCTTGTCCACGATGGTGATGCGGACGTTGTCGATGTCCAGATCCTTCAGGGTCTCCAGCGCGACCTTGCGCAGCTGGTTGCCGTACTGATGGATGACGGAGCTTTCGAGGGAGAAATCGATCTTGCCCTCGCCCGGCTCGACGGTCACCATGCAGTCGCTGGATTCCAGAGTGCCAGCCGTGGCTGCTTTCTTGATCTCCATGCTTTTTTCCTCCTTGGCAGGTGGTTTCTTCAATCGTTATACCGTACTTGCGGGGCAGCGCCTCACTGCGCCGCTCCTGATGGTTCTATCATAATCGGACAATCTTACAAAAGGCATAGCGTCAGTCTTAATATTCGTTAAGAATCGCCAAAAATTTCTCTTGTACACAAGATTTATTCCATTTGGTCATGCTGCCGGCGCATTTTCTCTTCCATTTTCCCTCCTTTCCTGCACGAGCTGCCATCCGGCGCTGTTTTTGCCTTTTTCTCAGCTCTATCCTACCGCACCCGGCGGCATTTGTGAAATGGAAAGATGGAATCCTTATCCATCCAAAAAGAGAATGAATCACAAAAGCCCTCCGCGTAGAGGGCTTTCGGTTTGAATTTTTTACAGCATCATCGAGACTGCAAGGTTGAACACTGCCGCAATGCCCACGCTGATGGGCGCTGCTGATGCTGCCGATATTTTTATGCGTGGTTGAAACCCTTACCGAACACCTCGGTGGTGCTAAGCATCGAAATAAAGGCGTTGAGGTTTTCCTTATGGATAAATGCCTGCAGCTGCAATGCCTCGCGGTGGGTGAGGGTCGTATAGATCATGTAGTGGGGCCGGTCGGTATAGGCACCGTAGCAGGGCGTATAGGTCGCGCCGCGCACCAGCTTGCGCATGACGAAGTCACAGATGGGGTCTTTGTCGTCGCAGATGATGAGGATGGCCTTGCACATCTTCATCTGCTCGAGGACGGCATCGACGACGAGGCTCTTGACCGTCAGACCCACGAAAGAGTAGAGAGCGGTGTAGAGGTCGAAGACGAAGCAGGCTGCCAGCACCATGGCGAGGTCGGTGATAAAAAGCGCCTCGCCGGTGTTCTTCATATGGGTGTATTTTTTCAGGATGAGGGCGACGACATCGGTGCCGCCGGAAGACGCGCCCACGTTGAAGAGCAGAGCCGACGCAATGGCGGGCAGGGCGATGGCGAAGACCAGGTCCAGCATGGGCTGGTTGGACAGGGGGCCGCTGAGGGGAACATATTTTTCAAAAAGGGCCAGCTCCGCCGTCATGACGACAGTGGCCCAGCCGGTGCTGATGGCAAAATCCCTGCCGAGGAATATCCAGCCCAGAATGAGCAGGAGGATATTGGCACCGGATGAAAAAGCTGAGGCCGACAGGGGCGTGAGCTTTGCCACAAGGGCCGCGCCGCCGGTCACGCCGCCGAAGACGAAGTTGTTGGGGAATTTGAAGAAGTATACGCCGATGGTCATGATGCTGATACTCAGGGTGATGATAACGTATCGGCTGACGATCTGCAAGGTCTTTTCCCGCGTGCTGATCTCCATTTGACTGTTTCCTTTCGCCGTCCGCGCGGCACTCTCTTCTCACACGAAGGGCCGTTTCTCTGCCCATTCCCGGTGTTATTGTAACACTGCCCACCGCGCCGTTCAAGAGGAAAAAAACTTTCCGCACAAAAACCGCCCGCTTCGTTTTCCACAAAGCGGGCGGCAGCTGTTGAATTTATGGAGGTGCTTACAGCTTCTTGCCGGTCAGCATCTCGTAGGCTTCCTCATACTTGGCGATGGTCTTGTCGATGACGTCCTGCGGCAGGTCGTAATCACTGTCGGGGTTGGCCAGCAGCCAGTTGCGGACGAACTGCTTATCAAAGGAGGGCTGACCGTGGCCGGCCTCGTAGCCATCCAGCGGCCAGAAGCGGGAGGAATCGGGGGTCAGCATCTCGTCGCCGAGGATGACGCTGCCCTCCTCATCCAGACCGAACTCAAACTTGGTGTCGGCGATGATGATGCCGCGGGAGAGGGCATACTCAGCGCACTTCTTATACAGAGCGATGGTGTAGTCGCGCAGCTTGGTGGCGTACTCCTCGCCCTTGCCGGGGAACAGCTTTTCCAGCACGTCGATGCTCTGCTCGTAGGAGATGTTCTCGTCGTGGTCGCCGATCTCAGCCTTGGTGGAGGGGGTGTAGATGGGCTCGGGCAGCTTCTCGGACTCCTTCAGGCCCTCGGGCAGCTGGATGCCGCAGACCTTGCCGGTTTTCTGGTAGCTGGCCCAGCCGCTGCCGGTGATGTAGCCGCGGACGATGCACTCGACGGGCAGCATGGTCAGCTTGCGGCACATCATGCTGCGGCCCTCGTACTGGGGCTGCCGGAAGAACTCGGGCATCTCCTTCACGTCCACGCTCAGCATATGGTTGGGCAGCAGGTCGCGGGTGTAGTCGAACCAGAACTTGCTCATCTGGGTCAGCACCTTGCCCTTGTTGGTGACTTTATTCTTTAAGATAACATCGAATGCAGAGATGCGGTCGGTGGCGACCATGATGAGGCTGTCGCCGTTGTCGTAGATCTCGCGAACCTTGCCTTCCTTGATGGGCTTGAACTCAGTCATAGCAAAACTCTCCATTTTCCTTATTCCGTAGGTATCTTTTCGTCAGCTTAAACCTCTCCGTCAGCGCTTACGCGCTGCCACCTCCCCTAACAAGGGGAGGCCTTGGCATTCCGTAAAGCCTCGCCTCTTCGCCAGAGGCTCCCCTCGGTAGGGGAGCTGTCGAGCGCCAGCGAGACTGAGAGGTTGTCTACTCATTACACTATAATCTTACCATAGGAATTGTCCGTTGGGAAGAAACAGATGGGAGAGAAATGGGCCGATTTTTGGTTTTTTCTCGTGAAAAGTGCTAAAGTCCAGCTTAAATTTTCGTCGTTTTGACGGTAAAAGTCGTACTTTCGCCCCATTTTCGCCTGCCTTGCTGACTGAAACGCCGTCATTGACGAAATTTGTGAAAACGTGTATCATGGGTGACAGCATCGCATTTTTCAACTTTTGTCTTTTAAGGAGGTCCATGCCATGCGCCCTCTCATCATCGCCCATCGCGGCGCGTCTAATCTGGCCCCCGAAAACACGCTGACCGCGTTCCGTCTGGCAAAGACGCTGGGTGCGGACGGCTTCGAGTGTGACGTTCAAATCACCAGGGACCGTCATCTCGTGGTGGCCCACGACTACCTCACCGACCTCAAGACCGGCGTCCACGGCAACATCCCGGATATGGACTTCGACGACCTGCGTCAGCTGGATTTCGGAAAATGGAAAAGCCCGGAGTTCGCGGGCGAAAAGATCCCCACCCTCGAAGAGGTTCTGGAAGTCGCGCAGGACTTCAGGATGGTACATATTGAGTTGAAGCCCTACTTGGACCGGGACGAAGAGATCGTGGACCGGGTCATCGACGCCGTCCTTGACGCCGGGCTGGAAGAAAAGGCCGTGCTCACCTCCTTCGAGTACGGCACTCTCCGCCGGGTGAAGGAGCGGATGCCCCAGATGGCCACCTGCGCCATGACCCTCAGCCCCGAATCCCAGCTCAGCCAGCCGGCCACCTTCTGGGAGAAGCTGGGCCTCAAGAAGACCGACCCTCTCGTGGAGAAGCTTTCCAGCCCCCAGGCCCTCAGCGAAGCGGCCGCTCTGCTGGAAGACCCCAGCAGTCTGGACGAAGAGAACAGCGTCCTCATCTACTATTTAAAAGACCGTCTCGATTTTCTCTACTCCATCTTCCCCGGCATGAGCCTGGCCGAAATTCTGCAGCAGTATTATTATCAGACGGATTTTGTGAGCTATGTGGCCCAGTTCGGCTTCCCGGTGGATTACGTCGGGCCGGAGTACCACGCCTTTTTCCGGGACAAAGACCTTGTCTCCAACGCCCACGCCCACGGCTTCAAGGTCGCGCCCTGGCCGGTGGGCGTGGACAGCCGGGACGACCTGCGCCAGCTGTTCCGGCTGGACCCGGAGCTTGTGGTCACGAATAATCCCGAGGTGGCCGTTTCCATCCTCACCGGGCTGGGCCAGTGGGACGAATCATCCAAAGAGGGTTGACAGCCCTCTTTTTTTGGAACATAATGGTCCTGTATCGAACAGTTTTATGTGAAACAGTTCGACGATCAAACATTCACAGCTCTGCCATATCATATAACGAACAGAAGGATGGTAACTATGTGTAAAGAAATCGAGTCTTGCTGCACTCCCATCGCGCCGCCGTGGGAGGCGCCGCAGGTCATCCCGGCCCAGCTGCGCCGGGTGAACAACCTTATTTTCCGCAAGATCGGCCAGTTCTCCCGCACCAATGGCGTGGAGGCCGTGACCCCCATGCACGGCTGGATCATGGAGTATCTTTACCGGCACTCCGAGACCCCGGTGTTCCAGCGGGACATCGAGCGGGAGTTCTCCATCACCCGCTCCACCGTTACCAATATTTTACAGCTCATGGAGCGCAAGGGCTACATCACCCGCCGGAGCGTGGAGCAGGACGCCCGCCTCAAGCAGCTGGTCCTCACCGAAAAGGGCCGCCAGTTCCACGAGGACACCATGCGGGCCCTCCACCAGACCGATGAATATGTGGCCGGCCTGCTCACCGAAGAAGAGAACACCGAGCTGCTGCGGCTGCTGAATAAATTATATCTGGGCTTGAAGTGAAACAAATATGAACTTTTTCCGAAACTTTGAAAAAAGCATTGACATTAAAATTGTTTTGTATAAAATTGTTCCGTACCAAACAATTTATCAAAGGAGGCTCAAAGCATGATAAAGAAGCTTGCTTCCCATCTGGGCGAATACAGACGCGCCGCTATCCTGACGCCGATGTTTTCCGCACTGGAAGCAGTCATGGACATCCTGCTGCCCACCATCATGGCGTTCATCATCGACCTTGGCATTGAAAAGGGCGATATGAACGCCATCGTCAAATACGGCCTGCTCACCTTCGCGGTGGCGGCCATCGCCCTGCTGCTGGGCGTTCTGGCCGGCAGGTACGCCGCCGAGGCGTCCACCGGCTTTGCCGGCAACCTGCGCGATGCGATGTATGAGAACATCCAGCACTACTCCTTCTCCAACATCGACAAATTCTCCACCGCCGGCCTCGTCACCCGTATGACCACCGACGTGACCAACCTGCAGAACGCTTTCCAGATGATGGAGCGCATGTGTGTGCGCGCCCCGGTCCATCTGGTGTTCGCACTCATCATGGCGTTCGGCATCGGCGGCCCTCTGGCCCTCATCTTCGTGGTAGCCATCGCCTTCCTGCTGGCCGTGCTGGCAAGCATCATGGTCCCCACCTTCAAAATTTTTGACCGTGTTTTCAAGAATTACGACAGCCTGAACTCCTCCGTGCAGGAAAACGTCTCCGCCATCCGCGTGGTCAAGAGCTTCGTCCGCGAGGGCTTCGAGAACGAGAAGTACACCAAAGCCTGCGAAGGTCTGTATCAGCAGTTCGTCAACGCAGAGAGCCGTCTGAGCTTCAATGGCCCCGCCATGCTGACGGCTATTTACGGCTGCAACATTGCCCTGAGCTGGTTCGGCGCAAAGTACATCCTGCACGGCGCGCTGACTACCGGCCAGCTGAATGCTCTGTTCGGCTACATCATGAACATCCTGATGGCTCTGATGATGCTGAGCATGGCTTTCGTCATGATCTCCATGTCCGCCGCTTCCGTAAAGCGTATCGTGGAAGTTCTGGACGAGAAGACCGACCTGCCCCCCGCCAAGGCTCCCGTGCAGGAAGTCAAGGACGGCAGCATCCGCTTCGACCACGTCACCTTCAAGTACAAGCACGGCTCCGGCCAGCCTGTCCTGAACGACATCACCTTTGACATCAAGCCCGGCGAGACACTGGGCATCATCGGCGGCACCGGCAGCGCAAAGTCCAGTCTGGTGCAGCTCATCCCCCGCCTGTACGACGCCGAGACCGGCACCGTCAGCGTGGGCGGCGTGGATGTCCGGGATTATGACCTCGACGTCCTCCGCCACGAGGTCTCCATGGTGCTCCAGAAGAACGTCCTCTTCTCCGGCACCATCCTCGACAACCTCCGCTGGGGCAATGAGAACGCCAGCGAGGAAGAGTGCATCCGTGTGGCGAAGCTGGCCTGCGCCGATGAGTTCATCGAGCGCTTCCCGGACAAGTACAACACCTGGATCGAGCAGGGCGGCTCCAACGTGTCCGGCGGCCAGAAACAGCGTCTGACCATCGCCCGCGCCCTGCTGCGCAAGCCGAAGGTCCTCATCCTCGACGACTCCACCAGTGCCGTGGATACCGCCACCGACGCAAAGATCCGGAAGGCGTTCCGTGAGGAGATCCCCGGCACCACCAAGATCATCATTGCACAGCGCATTTCCTCGGTGCAGGATGCCGACCGCATCCTCGTGCTGGACAACGGCCAGATCAACGGCCTCGGCACCCACGAGGAACTGCTGAAGAACAACGCGATCTATCAGGAAGTCTACAACAGCCAGACTCAGGGCGGCGGCGACTTCGACAAGCAGGGAGGTGAGCAGTAAATGGCGGAACAGAAAGCAAAAGTCGTCCATGGCCCCGGCCCCCGCGGCATGGGAGGCCCGCGTCCGAAGGTCAAGAACCCGGGCAAGCTGCTCAAGCGCATCATGGCAGAGGTGTTCCAGCACTATCTGCCTCACTGCATCCTCGTGCTCATCTGCATCGTGGTCAGTGCGCTGGCCAATGTGCAGGCAAGCCTGTTCCTGCAGACCCTCATTGACGACTATATCATCCCTATGACCCAGCAGCAGGACCCCAGCTTTGCACCGCTGGCCGGTGCGCTGGTGCGCGTCGGCTGCATCTATGTAGTGGGCATCCTCGCTGCATGGCTCAACGCCCGCATCATGGTCAACGTCACCCAGGGTACCCTGCGCAACCTGCGCATCCAGCTCTTCACCCACATGGAGAGCCTGCCCATCCGCTACTTTGACACCCATCCCCACGGCGACATCATGTCCGTCTACACCAACGACGTCGATACCCTCCGCCAGATGCTCAGCCAGAGCATCCCGCAGCTGGTGTCCAGCGCCATCACCATCGTTTCCGTCTTTGCCAGCATGTGCATGCTGAGCTGGCAGCTCACCATCGTCACCATGCTGATGGTGGCCCTGATGCTCTTCTGCTCCAAGAAGATCACCCAGCAGAGCGGCAAGTACTTCATCGCACAGCAGCGCGACCTCGGCAAGGTGAACGGCTACATCGAAGAGATGATGGAAGGCCAGAAGGTCGTCAAGGTCTTCACCCACGAGCAGAAGGCCCTCGAGGGCTTCCGCGAGCTGAATGACAAGCTCAAGGACAGCGCCAAGCAGGCCAACAGCTTCGCCAACATCATGATGCCCGTCAACGCTCAGCTGGGCAACATCAGCTACGCCATCTGCGCTCTGGTGGGTGCAGCCATGGCCGTCACCGGCATGGGCGGCGTCACGCTGGGTACTGTCATGGCGTTCCTGTCCCTGAACAAGAGCTTCAATATGCCCATCAGCCAGGTGTCCATGCAGGCCAACAGCATCATCATGGCACTGGCCGGTGCAGAGCGCATCTTCAGGATGATGGATGAGCCCAGCGAGACCGATGAGGGCTATGTCACCCTCATCAACGCCAAGTACGACAAGGACGACAACCTCGTGGAGGCCAACGAGCGCACCGGCATCTGGGCCTGGAAGCATCCCCACCACGACGGCACCACCACCTACCACAAGCTGGAAGGCGACATCACCTTTACGGACGTCGATTTCGGCTATGTACCGAACAAGACCGTCCTGCACGACATCAACCTCTATGGCCGTCCGGGCCAGAAGATCGCCTTCGTCGGCTCCACCGGTGCCGGCAAGACCACCATCACCAACCTTATCAACCGCTTCTACGACATCCAGGACGGCAAGATCCGGTACGACGGCATCAACATCCATAAAATCAGGAAAGCCGACCTCCGCCGCTCTCTGGGCATCGTGCTGCAGGATACCCACCTGTTCACCGGCACGGTCATGGAGAACATCCGCTATGGCCGTCTGGAGGCCACCGACGAGGAGTGCATCGCCGCAGCCCGTCTGGCCAACGCCGACGGCTTCATCAAGCGCCTGCCCGAGGGCTACAACACCATGCTGACCGGCGATGGCGCGAACCTGTCGCAGGGCCAGCGTCAGCTGCTGGCCATCGCCCGTGCAGCCGTCGCCGACCCGCCGGTGCTTATCCTCGATGAGGCTACTTCCTCCATCGACACCCGCACCGAGGCTCTGGTGCAGCGCGGCATGGACGGCCTGATGTATGGCCGCACCAGCTTCGTCATCGCCCACCGCCTCTCCACTGTCCGCAACGCAGACTGCATCGTGGTCCTGGAGCAGGGCCGCATCATCGAGCGCGGCAGCCACGACGAGCTTATCGCCAAGAAGGGCAAGTATTACCAGCTCTATACCGGCAATCTGGCCGAGAACTAAACTTTATATACAGAAAGCCGCTGTGCAGTTTTGTAGCTGTACAGCGGCTTTTTCTTGTGCTTTGTCGAATTTTATGATATTCTTTAGGTGTCGGCCTTCCGACTCCATTCAAATTGGGGAAGGGGGTGAGAACCTATGGAAATGTTATCTTCTTTCATTCTGTCCGTCGCAGCCAATGTTGTGGCTCATTGCATTGGCAAGTGGCTTTACGAACAGTTCAAGGCCGGTAAGCACTAACCCCCTGGTAAGCAAAACGCCCCGCGGTATTCGCAGTACCGTGGGGCGTTTTGCTGCTCATTGGTGAAAACCTATGAAGCAATATCTTCTTTCATTACTTTTATTATATGCACTCTCAGCAAAAAAGTCAAGCACTTCGCAATTTTATCGATCCAAATCGTGCTTCTTGCAGAACTTCCTGCTCACCCAGTACATCCCGGCCCAGATGGCGATGGCGAGGATGAGATACACCGGATTTCTCAGCGAGCTGAGCAGCGACTGGCCGAAGAGTGCCATCATGGCCACCATAACGGACTTGCCCGCCAGAAGGGTGAGCAGATAGCGCTTCTCGTCAAAGTCCGAGATGCCGAAGGCCAGATGCAGGAACGATGTGGGCGTGAAGGGCAGGACGGCCAGCATGAAGAGGCTGGCCGTGTCCACATGGCTGACCCACTGCTGGGCCTTTTTCAGCTGTTCGGAGCGAGAGGCCAGCTTCCAGAAAAAGCGCTTGACCACCCGCCGCCAGAATAAAAACACCACCGTGCCGCCTGCGGCCACACCGAGCCAGCTGTAGACGAAGCCAAGAAATCCGCCGTGGGCCGCGACATTGAGGGCCACGATGGCGATGAGGGGCAGCGGCGGAAAAATGGATTCCACCATCGCCAGAAGGATAGGGACAAACGGCCCCAGCCCTTCAAAGCCCTCTAACAATGCCTCCCAGAATTCCAGCGTACCCAGCTGGTGGAGCCAGTCGATGAGCATCGTTTCCATCGTGCTCGTACCATCCCTTTCGTTTCTGCCTGAAGTTCCTTCTTAGTATATCCAGCATCTATGACCGGGATATGAACAAAATCTGAGCATTTTTGCCTTTTTCTTCCTGTCTCTCCTTACAATACGAAACAGCGTTGTTCTTTCCTGCACGATATTTTATTCTTCTGCCTCAGAAGATGTGCCGGGCGGCCTCTGCTTCGGCGGCCTGCCGTTCGGCCTTGAGGCGCTGACGCTCCAGATACTGGGCTTTCTGCTTTTTCCAGCGGACCAGGCTTGCATCGTCCGGCATCTGGACGCAGCGGGCGAAGGCCCAGTGCAGGCCGTCCCGGCGCGACATCCGGTATTTCTGGAACACGCCCCGGCCTGCCTCGCCGCCCCGGCCCTTACAGACGGGGCACTGGGACAGCGTATACCAGCCGCTGCTCCCCTTTTTCAGCCAGACGTCATCCGGCTGCAGGGCCGTGCCGCAGACCGGGCAGGCCATCGTTCCGATGACGGGGTCCAGCTTCCACATAGACTGGTCCAGATAGCCCCGGAAGACCTTGAAATCCCGGTAGTCGCCCGGCGTGGGGCAAAGGCTCTGGCGCAGGGTGTCCTCCTCGCTGGGGTAAGCGGCCAGTCCGGCCCGCAGGTCGAGCATACGGCAGAGGTCGGCGGTGTAGAGGGTGTCGGACAGAGCGTCGTGGAAGGGGCGTTCCAGCGGGATGCCCATCCGGGTGACGACATTTTCCAGCTTCATCCCCTCGCCTTCCTTGCGGGGGTACTCCCGCAGAAAGAGCTGCTGCAGGTCGTACCAGACCGTCGGGCAGCTCTCGTCGAGATTGCAGAGGAAAAGGTTCTGCTTGAGCACCGGCACGTCATCCATGCCCCACTCGGCGAACTCGGCGTCCGGGCCGCACCACTTCATAAAGCGGCGGAGGCCCTGGATGATGGGTTCTCCCTTGTCGAGGTCCTCCTGCGTCAGACCGGTGACTTTGGCGATGTGGTGCTGCAGGCAGCGGAAGATGCGGGGACGCAGGTGGATGGAGAAGGTATCCAGCACGTTGGCGTCCTCGTCGATCTTGACAGCACCGATCTCAATGATCTCCCCCCGGAACGTCTGCTGGACACCGTGATAATTAAAGATAAACGGCTGATAGCCGATGTTCCACTCCAAATCGAATAAAACTAAGTTGCGCGGCATTTGCGTCTGGTATCCTTTCAAAAAATGAACTTCTCAATGGCCTCCGCCACGCCGTCGTGGTTGTTGTCGGCGACGGTCACATAGTCCGCCGCCTCCTTGACGGGGGGCTCTGCATTCTGCATGGCCACACCCACGCCGGCAAAGCGTATCATAGAGCAGTCATTGAGGCCGTCGCCGCAGGCCATGAGGTTGTCGCGGGTCAGCCCCCTGCTTTCCAGCAGACCGCCAAGGCTCACGTCCTTGGCGACCCCCAGCGGCACAGCCTCGATGAAGAAGGGGCTGGACGGGTAGAGGTCGATCTCGCCCGCAAACCGTTTCCGGCCTGCCTCCAGCACCTCGCCGCGGCGGGCGGGGTCGAGGGTAATGAGCATCTTGCAGATGGGATAATCCACATAGGCGGCGAGGTCCTCCACCTTCTGCATGGGCAGCTTGCAGGTAAAGCACTCCTTCAGCGCCCACTCGTCCTCGGGGCTTTCGGTGACGACGCCCTGCTTATTATAGGTAATGATGACCACGCCCTGCTCCCTGGCGAAGGCACAGAGCTGCGGCACATACTTTGCATCCAGCTGCTTGCGGTAGAGCGTCTCGCCGGTGGCACAGTCGATGATGGCACCGCCGTTATACGAGAGGATGCAGCCGCCCTTTTTATCCAGTCCCAGCTCCTTTGCCAGCGGCATGATGCCTGCCGTGGGACGGCCCGAGGCCAGCACGATGGTCACACCTTTGGCAGCAGCGGCATCCAGCGCTGCGCGGGTGGCGGGGGTGACGACCTTCTGGTCATTGGTCAGAGTGCCGTCGAGATCGAGCGCCAGCACACGAATATCCTTCTTTTCCATATCCAGCCTCACTTATTGTTACAGGCCGGAACTTCCCGGCCCTGTCGATTTTATCGCACACTTTTTTATTGTACAATGAATGCACCACTCAGCGCAAGACTCTTTGTTATATTTCTTCGGCACTTTGGAGTTTGTTTGAAAATACAAACTGTAGTTTGCGGCAAAAAACACGTAAAGATAGACATTTCTAACTACTTATCGTAAAATGTTAGCAGATGTAAACATCATCAAAATCCCTTGAATTTTCCAAAAACCGCGCTATAATAACGGAAGAAACACTTATTCCATGCCCTTTGGGGCATGAGGGAATACGATAAAAAGGAAGGTATACTACTATGGTCGATATTAAGAAGATTGCTCTGTTCGCTGCCGGCACCCTGTTCGGTTCCGCTGGTTTCAAGCTGCTGTCCAGCAGCGATGCCAAGAAGGTCTACACCCAGACCACCGCTGCTGTCCTGCGCATGAAGGACTCCACCATGGAGACCGTCAGCAAGGTTCAGGAGCAGGCCGGTGACATCCTCGAGGATGCAAAGGCCATCAACGAGGCCCGCGCTGCCAAGGCTGAGGCTGAGGTCATCGAGGACGCTGCCAAGGCAGAGACCGCCGAGACCAACGAGTAATTTTGCAGTCTCTGAGCCGCCTGCGGGCGGCTCTTTTTATGGTTATTTTTTGCAATACGCAGAGGATATTCTGACATGAAATGTACTATTCTTCATGAGAGCCGCGGCCGCCTGCGGGTACACGTCTGCAATGTGCGGATGACCCTGCACCAGGCCGATGTGCTGGAAGCCTATCTGAACCACCACGACGCCGTGAGCAAGGCCAAGGTCTACGAGCGGACGGGCGATGTGGTGGTGTATTACACCGGTGCCCGCAAGGACGCCGTCGCCGCCCTGAGCACCTACCGTTTCGATGACCCCGAGCTGGACGCACTGGTCACCAGCGCCGACAGCCGCCGCATCAATCAGGAATATCAGGAAAAGATGTATAACCTCCTGGCAGGCCGGGTGCTGCGCCAGCTGTTCCTGCCCGCCCCGCTCAACGCCGCCTACACCGTGTTCCGCTCCATTGAGTTCCTCTGGAAGGGTGTGTGCTGCCTGTGGCACCGCAAACTGGAAGTCGAGGTGCTGGATGCTTTGAGCATCGGTGTCTCCATCCTGCGGAGCGATTTCGCCACCGCAGGCTCCGTCATGTTCCTGCTCAACGTCGGCTCCCTGCTGGAGGAGTGGACCCGCAAGAAGAGCCTCGACGATCTGGCCCGCAGCATGGCCCTGAATGTCGATAAGGTCTGGGTCCGCGCACAGGGCAGCGAAGTGCTCATGCCGCTCACCAAGGTCCACCCGGGCGACGAGATCGTCGTCCGCTCCGGCAACATGATCCCGCTGGACGGCACCGTCATCGAGGGCGAAGCCATGGTCAACCAGGCCGCACTCACCGGCGAGTCCATGCCGGTGCGCAAGACCATCGGTGCCACCGTCTACGCCGGCACTGTGGTGGAAGAGGGCGAGTGCGTCCTGACCACCAGAGCCGAGGGCGGCGCAAACCGCTACGACAAGATCGTGGCCATGATCGAGGAATCCGAGAAGCTGAAGTCCAGCACCGAAAACCGTGCGCTGGTTCTGGCCGACCGTCTGGTCCCCTGGTGCCTCGGTGCTACCGTCGTCACCTACGCCCTGACCCGGAACGCCACCCGCGCCATCTCCTGCCTGATGGTCGATTTCTCCTGCGCCCTCAAGCTCTCGATGCCGCTGGCCGTTCTTTCTGCCATGCGCGAGTGCGGCGCAAGCCACATCACCGTCAAGGGCGGCAAATACCTCGAGACCCTGTCCAAGGCCGACACCATCGTCTTCGACAAGACCGGCACCCTGACCCGCGCTACCCCCAAGGTGGTCAAGGTCGTCCCCTTCTCCGGCTGCAGCGAGAGAGAAGTTTTGCAGCTGGCCGCCTGCCTCGAGGAGCACTTCCCCCACTCGATGGCCAACGCCGTCGTCCGGGAGGCCAAGGAGCGCGGCATCTCCCACGAAGAGATGCACTCCGAGGTAGAGTATATCGTGGCCCACGGCATCGCCAGCCGCGTCAGCGGTGAGCGGGTCGTCATCGGCAGCCACCACTTCGTCTTTGAGGACGAGCACTGCACCATCCCCGAGGACGAGCGCGAGAAGTTCGATAACCTTGAGCCGGAGTATTCTCACCTTTATCTGGCCGCTTCGGGCCATCTGGCCGGCGTCATCTGCATCGCCGACCCGCTGCGTCCGGAAGCTTCCCGCGTGCTGCGCGCTCTGCGCGGCCTCGGCATCACCAACACCGTCATGATGACCGGTGACAGCGAGCGCACCGCCGCCGCCATCGCAAGGCAGGTGGGCGTGGACCAGTTCTTCGCCGAAGTCCTGCCCGAGGACAAGGCTGCTTTCGTCCAGAAGGCCAAGAGCGAGGGCCACACCGTCGTGATGATCGGCGACGGCATCAACGACTCCCCCGCCCTCTCTGCCGCTGACGTCGGCATCGCCATCAACTCCGGCGCTGCCATCGCCCGCGAGATAGCAGATGTGACCATCAAGGCCGACAGCCTCGAGGAGCTGGTCATCCTCAAGACCATCGCCAACTCCCTGCAGCGCCGTGTCAGCGCCAACTACCGCTTTGTGCTGACCTTCAACTCTGCCCTCATCGCGCTGGGGGCAATGGGCATCCTGCAGCCTGCGTCCTCTGCCATGCTGCACAACCTCTCCACCATCGGCATCAGCCTCAAGAGCATGACCAACCTCATCCCCGAGGAAAAGACCCAGAGGACTCTGGCAGAAAAGAACTAAAGTCCAAATACGACAAAAATACCGGCTGTGCTTAAAGCACAGCCGGTATTTTTATGCTCAGATATTACTCAAGGCCGATCTGCCGGGCGTACTCTTCCAGCAGCTCCCGCTCGAGGAAGGGGGTCTTGACGCCCTCGCGGTCACGGTAAGTCTCATGGCCCTTGCCGATGACGGCGATGAGGTCGCCCTCCTGTGCGTGGTCAACAGCATAATGCAGGGCGTCGAGGCGGTCGGGGATCTCCACGAACTTTGCGTCCGGGTTGCCCTTGTTCATCCCCACGCGGATGTCGGCGAGGATGTCCTCCACCTTCTCAAAGCGGTTGTTGTCCTCCGTGAGGATGGAGAAATCGGCCATCTTGGCACAAATTTCGCCCATGCCGTAGCGGCGCAGCTTGGAGCGGTTGCCGCCGCAGCCGAACACCACCACGAGGCGGTGGGGTTCGTAGGCCCGCAGGGTGGTGAGCAGGCTCTCGGTGGAGACTTCGTTGTGGGCGTAGTCCAGCAGGATGGTGAACTTCCTGCTGATGGGGACCAGCTCCACGCGGCCCTTGACCACACAGCGGCTCAGACCTTCGTGGATGGCCTCATCGGGCAGGCCCAGCACCTTGCCCACAGTGAGAGCGGCCAGCGCATTGTAGACGCTGAACTCGCCGGGCATATTCACCTTGACGTCCATATCGTCCTTGCCGGAGACATGGAACCGGACGCCGAGGAAGTCATGGGTGCGGAGCAGCTGATAAGTACCGGCGCGGTAGTCGGCCTTCTCGCTGCAGCCGTAGGTCACCAGCTTGCATGTGTGGCCTTCCAGCAGGGCCTCGGTGTTCTCGTCGTCGATGTTCACGACGCCGGTGGTGCAGCGCTTGAAGAGCTGACCCTTCCAGCTGCGGTATTCTTCAAAGGTCTTGTGCTCGCCGGGGCCGATGTGGTCGGGCGAGAGGTTGGTGAAGACGCCGATGTCGTAATGGATGCCCGCCACGCGGTCCATCATGAGGCCCTGACTGGACACCTCCATCAGCGCCGTGTCGCAGCCGGCGTCCAGAAACTCCCGGAAAGTCTTCTGCAGCTCATAGCTCTCAGGGGTGGTGTTGGCCGTCTCCTGATGGTGGCCGAGGAAGTAGATGCCGTTGGTGCCGATCATGCCGACTTTGCGGCCTGCGGCCTCCAGCACGCTCTTTATCATGTGGGTGGTGGTGGTTTTGCCCTTGGTGCCGGTGACGCCGATCATGGTCATCCGGCGGGAGGGGTTGCCGAACAGGTTGCCGCTCATGAGCGCCAGCGCATAGCGGCTGCTCTCCACCTTCAGCACGACAGCGCCGGGGACGGTGGAAAGGTCGATGTCGTGCTGGACCACCAGCGCCGTCACGCCGTCGGCCACGCACTGGGCGGCGTAGTCGTGGCTGTCCCGCTGGGTACCCACGATGCAGACGAAAAGCCGGCCCGGGGCCGCCTTGCGGCTGTCGTAGATGATGTCCTCGATGTCAAGTTCAAGGCTGCCCTGCACCAGCGTATAGGACACGCCCTCCAACAGTTGTTCCAGTTTCATCGTTCAAATGCTCCTTATTGCTGTTCTGCCGCTGCGGCAGTGGGGTCTTCGGCGGGCGCGGCTTCCGCGCCCTCAGTATCGGGTTCGGTGCCGGAGGCTTCCTCCGGCTGGCTCTCGGCCTCTGCCTCCGCCGGGGCGGCAGGCTCTTCCGGGGCCGTCCAGCCCGAGGGCAGGGTCGGCTCACCCTGTGCAAAGCGGAATTTGCGGCTGGAAGAGGCGCTCAGGTGGCTCAGATCCAGCATACCGGTGTCGGTGGGCGAGCAGCCCTTGCCGTCCTCGTTGAGCAGGACATACTTTGCCAGCCGGAGTTTGTAGTCCAGCTCATTCAGGGTACCCAGAAGCACGCTGATGCGGCCCTGATACAAAAACGCCATCTGCTCCGGGTCCTCGAACTCGATGCGGGTGACATCCGCCCCCAGCTCACTGCTGTCCAGTGCGGTCAGCAGAGTGTTCAGGGACTCGAGCCGCTTATCCGTGGGCGGTCCGGCCTCGCTGGATGCGGCGCTGTCAGACGCCGCGCTGCCCGAAGACGGGCCGGACGGTCCTGTCTCAAATTCCAGCTGTGTACCCGGCGTCGTGGACACCGGCTCGCCGCCGCAGAGGATGATAAGGTCCGGCTGGGCCGAATCCTTATCCAGTATCTTCAGCCCCGCAGAAAGGCTCAGCCAGCCGCCGGACGTCTGCATGGCGTAGACGGCAGCGGCCGCGTTGGTCCGCACCACTACGGTGTTAGGGTAATCCCGCTCCACCCGGATATTTTCCAGCAGCGGGAACTGCTTTTCCAGCGCAGCGGCCTTTTCGGCGGGGTCGAAGCTGAAGATGTTCTCCTCCGCGTGGACGCCCAGCGCCTGCAGGATCTCAGCGCTGGAATAGCCGCCCACCTCCTGCACCACCTCTCCATCGACCGCCACTTCTAAGGTGTTTATCTTGAAGAGCATGGTCACGGTGAGGTAGACGCCCACCCCGATGACGCAGAGCAGCAGCGCCAGCGCCGTCAGGCGGCGGATGGCCCTGCGGCGGCGGACAGCGGCCCGGGTCAGACGGCGCTTTTTTCTGCCCTCCCGCCGGGCCGGGCTGCGGAGGTTCGCCTCCGTGGGGCGGTAGCGCCCGCCGCTCTGGGGCCTCCGGGCGCTCTGGACGTTCTGGGGCCGCTGGCCATTGCGGGGGAGGCTCCCATTTGTGGGGTAGGCGGTCGTGTTCTGACGGGACCGCTGGCTTCTCTGCTGGCCCTGACGGCGGCTCTGGTTCTGGTTATCGGGCCGTCGCGCCGTCTGCTGGGGAAACCGGATGCTGTTGTCCGCATATCCCGAGCTGTGGTTTTCGAACGTCACATTGCCGCCCGAGAAGTCCAGCGTCTGCTCCTGATAGCCCTGCGTCCGGCGGCGGTTCTGATTCGAGGGACGCCGGTCCTGCGTCCAGTCGTAGGCTTTGCGGGGCTTTCCCTGCCGTCGGGCGCTGTTCTGCTGGATCGAACTGCTGGGGCGTCGGCTCTTGTTCCGATCCTGCTGCATGGTGCGGCGTCGCCTCCTTTCCGTCTGATTATTTTATCACAAGAGTGCTGCCGAATCAATCACGGCGTCTTGACCAGTTTCATCAGGGCGTCGGCGATGCGGTCGAGGCTGTCGTCCACCGAAAGGGTGCGGGCATTCCTGCCCATGGCAGCCAGCTTGCCCGGCTCGGCCAGCAGGCCGGAGACGGTCGAGACCAGCTTCTCGCCGGTCAGATCCTTTTCCTCGATGACCACAGCGGCACCGGCCTTCTGCAGCTCCATGGCGTTGTAATACTGGTGGTTCTCCGCCACATTGGGGCTGGGGATGAGGATGGCGGCGCGGCCCTCGGCTTCCAGTTCGGCCAGCGTCAGCGCACCGGCACGGCTGATGACGAGGTCGGCAGCGGCCAGCAGCTCGGGCATATTGTTGATATATTCCTTCACCACGAGGCTCTCGCCGGGGGCAAAGCCTTTTTCCTTTTCGAGATTTTGAAACAGCTCCACGCCGTACTGTCCGGTGGCGTGGATGTGGAGCACAGGCTTGTGCTCTTTCTGCTCCCAGGCGCAGAGGTCGGCCACCACCTCGTTGACGCGGCGGGCGCCGAGGCTTCCGCCGAAGGAGAGGATGACGGTGCGGTCACCGGCACCCAGCTGGGCGCGGATGGCGTCCCGCTCCCCTGCCTTCTCGAACACTTCAGGCCGCACCGGGTTGCCCACGACCTGCGTCTTTTCGGGCGCACCCAGCTTTTCCACCGCGGCAGGCACGGCGGCGAACACGATGTCCACGTCCGGGGCCAGCAGCTTGTTGGTCACGCCGGGAAAAGCGTTCTGCTCATGGATGGCGGTCCTGATTCCCTTCTTGGCGGCGCAGCGCACCACCGGGCCGGAGACGTAGCCGCCGCAGCCGATGACGAGGTCGGGCTGCACTTCCTTCATCATGGCCCGGGCTTTCGGGCCGGAGAGGGCCAGGTTCCAGAGGGTGATGATGTTCCGCTTGATGTTGTTCAGGGAGAACCTGCGCTGGAAACCGGTGATCTCGATATGGTGGAAGGGGTAGCCCGCCTGGGTCACAAGGCGGTATTCCATCCCCTCCTTCCGGCCTGCAAAGTGTATCTCGGCGGACGGGTCGGCCTTTTTGATGGCTCCCGCGATGGCCAGAGCCGGGTTGATATGTCCGGCAGTGCCGCCGGCTGCGATCAGTACACGCATGGTGATTTCCTCCTTATCTGGATGTGCTCAATATCCCACGTTGGGGTCGAGCCGGATGGTGTTGTCGGACTTTTCTTTTTCCCGCTGTTCCCGCTGGGCGCGGAGATTCTCCCGCTCGAGGCGGGCGCGCTCGCCGCCCCGGCCGATGTTTATCATCACGCCCATCTCGGCCAGCAGCAGGATGAGGCTGGTGCCGCCGGAGGAGAAGAAGGGCAGCGAGATGCCGGTGTTGGGCAGGGTGTTGGTGACGACCGCGATGTTGCAGAACACCTGCCACGCAATTTGGGCCATGATGCCGATGCCCACCAGTGTGCAGTAGCGGTTCTCGGCGTGAAAGGCCAGCCACAGCCCCTGCACGAGGAAGAGCACGAAGAGCAGGATGACGATGACGGCACCCACGAAGCCCAGCTCCTCGCACACGACGCTGAAGATAAAGTCGTTGGTGCTCTCGGGGAGCCAGAGCTGTTTTTCGATGCTGTTGCCGAGGCCGAGGCCGGTGACACCGCCGGAGCCGATGGCGTAGAGGCTCTGCAGGGTCTGGTCGGTCATCTTGCTCAGGTCGTGGGTCCAGCCGTCCAGGCGGCTCTGTAAGTACGGGATGGAGTCGATGTGCTCCAGCACGGTGCGGAGCAGCAGCACAGCGGACGCGCCGCCCGCCCAGGTGATGATGCCGCCGCTGCCGCCCAGCAGCAGGATGGTGCCGCAGATGGCCGTCGTCAGGACGATGCCGGACATATGGGGCTCAAGCATGAGCAGAAGCACCACAGGGATGAGGGGCAGCAGCGGGACGATGAGCTCCCGCACGATGCGCTGATAGAGCCACTGGCCTGCCGGGACGCGCCGCCCGGAGGCGGGGTCCAGCTTTTCCAGATGGGGCGCCTTCGCGGCCAGATGGGCCGTGAGCAGGATCATCTCGAACTTTGCGATCTCCGACACCTGAATGGTGAAGCCGATGCGCAGCCAGCGGCGGCAGCCGTTGAGGGGCGCACTGAACAGCACCGCGATGAGCATCACGATGCAGACGACATAGCCCGGCCCGACCATCCTGCGCAGAAAGCGGTGGTCGATGCGGGAGAAGAGCAGCATGACCGCGAGGCCCAGACCCAGACAGAACACCTGCGACTTGATGTAGTAGAAGCTGTCGCCCATCCGCAGGTAGCCCGTGGTGTAGCTGGCACTGAACAGCATGATGAGTCCGAACACGATGATGACTGCCAGCGTCGCCAGCCAGTTGATGAGCACCTGCGGCCAGGGGCCGGGGCTCGACAAGATGGCAAAGGACTCAGACTTTTTTCTCCGGATGGTCGCCATCCGCATTCCCTCCTTATCGGGTCCCGGCTCAGCTGGCCCGCGCCGCCTGCAAGGTCAGCGCAAGGCCCAGCATAGCCAGAACTCCAAAAATATAAAAGATATTCACCGGGTCAAAGCCCCGCTTTTCCAGCCAGCGGTGGAGCGGCGCGGTGCCGAACAGCTGCCGCCGCCCGCCGGAGGCTTTCCAGACGATGATCTGCAGAGCCACCATGCCGCCCTCCAGCCAGTAGGGCAGAGCCAGCGGGAGCGTCAGCCCGGGCCAGCCGACGCTCAGCGGCACACAGCCCAGCGCACCGGCTAAAAACTGGCATCCCACCGCACCGGGGCGGAGCTTTGCGGGGTAGAAATTCCAGAGCAGGAAGGCCATCAATGCCCCGGCCAGCGCCGCCGGGAGAACGCCCAGCGGGAACCAGCCCAGGAGGGTCATCGCCGTCATGAGACCCAGCATGGCGATGAAGGCGCAGCCGCAGACCGTGCCGTCCATGCCGTCGGCGGTGCGGGCGCTCTCGGCCAGCGCCACTAAAATCGCCAGCCAGACCACCGGGGCCAGCGGCCCGAGGGTGCAGTAGCCGACGCCCGGCAGGGCCAGCCCGTCGGGCAGGCAGTGGTTCAGCCCCAGCAGGGCCAGCACCAGCGTGCCGGAGGCCGCTTCCAGCGCCAGCCGCACCGGGCGGCGCAGCCCCAGCGGCGACCGATGCCGCAGCCGGACCAGATCGTCCGCCAGGCCCACGGCCCCGAAGCAGAGCGCCCCGAACAGAGCGATGAGCAGCCGGGTGGTCAGCAGGCTCTCGGTCCCCAGCAGCTCCGGCTGGGCGACACAGGCCGCTGTCCAGCCGACGCCCACCGCCGCCAGCGTCCCCACCATCAGGCAGAGCCCGCCCATCGTGGGCGGCTCATTTTCCTCCTGCCGGACGCGGAACGCCCGCAGCAGCGGCGTCATCAAATTCCCGAGCGCCGCCGTGAGGACGAACCCCAGCGTTGAGGCGACGATCAAGGCAAAACGAATCATAATAACGATACTCCAAGTATTTTACTTTGCGCAGACGGGATAAAACAGGGCCAGCGCCTTTTCCAGTGCCATGCCCCGGCTGGCCTTCACCAGCAGAGCGTCGCCCGGGGCCATCCGGGCCAGCAGAGCGTCTGCGGCCTGCCGGTAATCCTCGGCGTGGACGACGTCGGCGAGGCCCGCGTCCTTTGCGGCCTTTGCCGTCCGTGCGGCCTCGGGGCCGTAGGTGACAAGAGCGGTCAGCCCGGCCTCTGCGGCCTGACGGCCCAGCTCTTCATGGGCGGGCGCGCTCATCCCGCCCAGTTCCAGCATATCGCCCAGCAGAGCGAAGCGGCGCTTGCAGGGGTACTCTTTGAACATCGCCAGCGCAGCCTTCATGCTGTCGGGGTTGGCGTTGTAGCAGTCCTCGATGATGTCCATGCTGCCTGCGTGGACGACCTTCTGGCGCATACCGGTCTGCTCGAAATCGGCCAGACCCGCGATGACGCCCTCGGGCGCGAGGCCCAGACGGGTGGCGGCGGCGTAAGCAGCCAGCGCGTTCGCCACGTTGTGACGTCCCATCGCAGGGATCGTCACCTCATAGCGGCCTGCATTTTTATCGCAGAGGGTGAAGGCCATGCCGTCGCCCTCCTGCCGGACATCGAGGGCGCAGACGTCGGCGTTCTCGTCGCCGAGGCTGAACCACACGGGCCGGACATGGGCGGGCAGAGCGGCTTTGCGCAGGAAGGGGTCGTCGCCGTTGAGCACGAGGGGCGAACCCTCGGCAAGGCCGGCGCAGATCTCCAGCTTCGCCTTGCAGATGTTCTCCTGACTGCCCAGATTGCCGATGTGGGACACGCCGATGCAGGTGATGATGCCCACATCGGGGCGGGCGCACTTTGCCAGACGCTCGATCTCGCCGGCGTGGCTCATGCCCATCTCGACGACAGCGTACTCCGTATCCCTGCCGATGCGGAACATGGTGCGGGGCAGGCCCAGCTCATTGTTCTGGTTGCCCTCGGTCTTGATGGTATTGCCAAAGCCCGCGATGGCGGCGTAGGTCATCTGCTTGGTGGTGGTCTTTCCCACACTGCCGGTGACGCCCACCACCTTCGGGTGGAACTGGCTGCGGTAGTTCGCGCCCATGACCATCATGGCGTGGTAGCTGTCAGGGCTGATAACCGCCTTTTCAGCCGGGACGCCCTCCACCGGATGGTTGAGGACGACATAGGCCGCGCCCTCTTCCAGCGCCCTGGCCGCGAAATCGTGGCCGTCGAAGCGCTCACCGGGGAAAGCCACAAAGATGCAGCCGGGGCAGACCTCGCGGCTGTCGGTGGTCACGAGGCCGATGGGCTGGCTGTCGGCGAAGCCCTCGGGGGCAAGGCCCTTCAAAAGCAGGTCTGCTGCGATTTTTTCCATAAATCATTCTCCCTCATATAAATGTTATCCAAGCCGGTTCCATTTTTTGACCGGCCTTGCCCTCTCAGGCGCTGACGCGCCAGCTCTCCCAAAGGGAGAGCTTGATGCATTACCCACAGGTAATTGTAACGACAGTGCCTTTCTGGACGCTGGAGCCGGCGGCCTCGCTCTGGCTCTGCACCGTACCGGCGCTGTCGCCCGCCACCTGACAGTTCAAACCGGCGGCGGTCAGCATCTGGCGGGCAAAGTCGGCACTCTTGCCGCTGACGTCTGGCACTTCCGTGTGGCTGCCGGAATAGGTATCGGTGTAAAGATAGATGGTGGTGCCGCTGGCCACCGCTGCGCCCGCGTTGGGGTACTGGTAGGTGACGACGGCGGCGGTCTGGTCGCTCTCGCTCTCCACGAGCTGATGCTTGAGGCCCTTGGTATTCAGGGAGACCTGCGCATTGCTCCACTCCTTGCCCACGAGGTTCGGCACCTTGACGGTGTTCTGGCTGCGGTCGATGCCGTCGGTGGCAATGCCCAGATAGGGGGCTATCTCACTGATGATGTTGCCGACCACAGGCGCAGCCAGGATGGACGAATAGTCGGTGCTGGCGTTGTTGGGGTCGTCCAGCATGACATAGACCAGAATTTCGGGGTCGTTGGCGGGCAGGACGGCGGCAAAGGAGGTGACCTTCTTATAGTCGCCGTCGGCGCGGCGCTCCATGTTCAGCTGCTCGGACGTACCGGACTTGCCGCCGATGCGGTAGCCCGCGACGTAGGCGTTGGAGCCGCCGCCGGTGGTGGTGCCGTCGCCGACCTCGTATTCCATGATCTGGCGGATGGTCTCGCTGGCGCTCTTGCTGATGACCTGACGGCGGACGTTCGCGCCGATCTCCTCGACGACGTTGCCGTTCTGGTCGGTTATCTTATCCACCACATGAGGGGTGACGAGGTAGCCGCCGTTGACGGCTGCCGAGATGGCGGTGCAGACCTGCAGCGGGGTCACAGCCATTGCCTGACCGAAGGAGGAAGACGAAAGCTCGACCTCGCCCAGCTGGCTCTTGGTGTAATACTTCATCATGCCCGTCTCGTTGGGCAGGTCCACCCCGGTGCGCTCGGTGAAGCCGAAAGCGTCGAAGTAGTCGTAGAAGACGCTGGGACCCAGCCGCTGACCCAGCTGGATGAGGTAGATGTTGCAGCTGTTCCGGAGGGCCTCGGCGAGGTTCTGGACGCCGTGGGACTTCTTACCGGCGCAGTGATACGTCTCTTTTGCCACGCCGTAGGCACCGGAGCAGTTGAAGGTGGTGTAATAGGTGGCCTTGCCCGAGTCCACACCCATGGCGGCCGTGATGACCTTGAAGACGCTTCCGGGGTAGTACAGCTCGGTGATGGTCTTGTTCTTCCACTGGATGTCGCGGTAGGTTCCGGTGTAGTCGGGGTCCTCTTCCGGTATCTTCTTGCCCTGCTCATCCCGGAGATAGCTGCCATTGGCGTCTTTCTTGTAGATGGTGTAGATCTCCGGCTCGGCGTTCACCTGCTCATTCAGATAGGCCAGGTTCTCGCTGAAATCCAGCGGAGCGTTGGGGTCGAAGTCAGGCTTCGAGGCCATGGCAAGGATGGCACCGGTCTTGACGTTCATGACGATGGCCGCGCCGCGGTTCTCGACCGTGTTGGCGTAGATGGCCTCGTTGAGGTAGCGCTCCACGACCTCCTGCACATTGACGTCCAGCGACAGCACCAGATTGGAGCCGTCCTTGGCGGCGTAAGTGGTGGCATTGGCGTCGGCGATGGCGTTGCCGTAGGCATTGCGGAGGGTGATGGTGCGGCCATTGACGCCCGCGAGGGTGTCATCGTAGGATTTTTCGAGGCCGTAGAAGCCCTCGCCGTCGCCGTTGCAGAAGCCCAGCACCGACGCGGCGAACGCGCCGTAGGGGTAATCGCGCTGGAAGCTCTTGGACGAAGAGACGGAGACGCGGCCCTTCTTGATGACGGTGCCGTCTTCCAGAGTCCTGGCTTTGGCGTGATCTTTATTATATTCGCTGATGTATTTCTCGATGGAGAGCTTGACGGCGTTGTTCACCTTGGTGGCCAGAACCTGATAGGACGAGCCGTTCTTGGCCAGCGCGTCGTGAACGGTCTGGTACTGGGTCTGATATTCCGCCGAGGAGGTATCCACGCTGTCCAGACTCTCGCCGTCGCCGGAGAGCAGCCGCAGGGTGAGCTGGCGGCTCACATCGGCCAGCGTCGTCTCGTCCACGGTCTTGACAGCCTCACCCGTCTCCTCGACGGTCTGGCTGGTGAAGAGGGCCGTGCTGTAGCTGGGATCGGCCCAGATGGTCCATACTACGCTGGTGGACGCCAGCGTGATGCCGGAAGCATCGTAGATCTCGCCGCGGGTGGCCTGGATGGTGCTGTCCAGCAGCTGCTGCTGGGCCGCATACTGGCGGAAGGTCGCGCCCTGTTTTATCTGGATGTTATACAGACTGTGGGTGACGATGCCCGCAGCCGCCACTACAAAAAATACCGCCGCGCCGAAGCTGAAATGCCGCAGCCGCGCGCTGAGGCGCTCGTGCGGGTCGCTGCGGCGGAGGCGGTAGTAGATGCTCTTATGCTGGTCGTTGGAGGGCTTGTTTTGCATGGTATTCTCCTGCAGAAACCAGAAAAGCGTGCGCTGCCGCACGCTTTTCTGTCTGTTTGCTTATTTTACGCTGCGGACGGAGGCCAGAATGGTCATGGCACCGTCGTGCAGGAAATCCGTCCACTGGTGGACAGCCGACTCCCTGCGCACCAGTACGCTGTCGCTGTCGAGGCGGATGTAGGTGAGCTGGCTCTGGTCCATCTTCATGAGGCCCAGCCGCCCGGCCACTTCTTCCACGCTGGTGATGTTGGTCTTGCTGTTGAGGACACTGTTATAGTAGGTGTACTGGCTCTGCTCGCTCACGAGTTCCGCTTTGGCCTTCTGGATCTGGTCGTTGACCTCCACCAGCTGGGCCTCGCTCCACAGCAGGCTTACCGCAAAGCCTGCCAGCAGCGCCATCGAGATCAGTTGAAGTGCGTGCTGCATGGCCGCCTGGAACGGGCTGAGACGGCGTTTGCCGCCCTTTTCCACCCGCAGTGCGACCTTGCGCTGAGTCTGAGGCGCTTTTCTGCGACGCACCTCAGACGACATATCATAAGCTGGCTGACCCATAGTTGATCTCCTCCTCTTGCACTGAGCGGCGTCTTATCCGGCTCAGAGTTTCTCCAAAACGCGCAGATGAGCAGAACGGCTGCGCCGGTTCTCCTCCAGTTCCTGCTTGTCGGCCTCGATGGGCTTCCGGGTAATGAGCTTTGCCTTCGCCTTGCCGCCACAGACGCAGACCGGGAACTCCGGCGGGCAGGTGCAGGCGGTGGACCAGCGGCGGAACTTGTTTTTCACCAGCCGGTCTTCCAGCGAATGGAAGGTGATCACACACAGCCTTCCGCCCGGGGCGAGGTGGTCGAAGATGGTATCCAGACCTTCCTCCAGAGCGTCCAGCTCGTGGTTGACCGCGATACGCAGCGCCTGAAACGTGCGCCGCGAAGGATTCTTGTTCTTGCGCCGCTCCGCAGGCGGCATGGCGCCGGCCACGATGTCGGCCAGCTGCAACGTCGTCTCGATGGGGGCCGTCTCGCGGGCCTCCACGATGCGGCCGGCGATCTGCCATGCATAGGGCTCTTCGCCGTAGTCCCGCAGGATGCGGGAGAGCTCTTCCCGGCTGGCGGTGTTCACGAGGTCTGCCGCCGTCTCCCCCTGCTGGCTCATCCGCATGTCCAGCGGGGCGTCTGCCCGGTACGAAAAGCCCCGGGCCGCGTCGTCCAGCTGGTGGCTGGAAACGCCGAGGTCCAGCAGCGCACCGTTTATCTTCTCGATGCCGAGGCTCTCGAGGGCTTGTCCGGCATAACGGAAGTTTATCTGCACCACCGTGGCCGGAAGCCCGGCCAGCCGCGCCCTGGCGGTCTGCACCGCGTCGGGGTCCTGGTCGAGGGAGACGAGCCGCCCGCCTTTTGCGCCGTCCAGCCGGAGGGCGATCTGCCGGGAGTGTCCCGCGCCGCCCGCCGTGCCGTCGAGATAGGTGCCTGCCGGGTCAATGTTCAGTCCGTCGAGGCACTCGTTCAGAAGCACGGGGATATGCTCAAACGAGGCCGGGTCGAACTGTGCCAAATCTTCTGTCTGAGTCATCCCGCCCAGCCTCCTTTCGTTTCGTGTTCCGAGCCGTCCGATACGCCGGACATCTCTCGGGGAGTTTGTCCCCTTTTCCGCTCTGTCAAGATACCTGACGACTCTATTTTATTTTAGCAAATCGAAACGCCGAATGCAAGTTTTTTCCTGCGCTTTTTTCCTACAAAATGTTACAAAAAAAGCCCCTGCGAATCGTCATTTTTACTCGCAGAGGACTGGATTCAGGTCAGGAGCGGCCCATCACACGCCGCGGCGGGGGGTCTGGCGCAGGTTCGCGCGGACGTTTTTCACCTGGGCGGCGTTCTCAGACATCGTCTCCTCGGTGGTTTTCAGCATATTATCGCAGTAATCCGTGACCGTCTGGCGGACGGCGCGGGCCTCGGTCTGGGCAGCGGAGACGATCTCGGACGCACGCTGCTGGGCGGCGCGGACGATCTCGGCCTCGCTCACGAGGATGCGGGCGCGCTCTTCTGCCTTCTTGACGATGGCCTGTGCCTGCGCGTTGGCCGACTCGATGAGCTGGGCGCGGTCGCTGACGATGGACTGAGCCTGACGCAGCTCCACGGGGAGGTTTGCGCGGATGTCATCGAGATAGTCCCGAATTTGTTCCACATCCACGATGCGCTTGCCGCCCGAAAGGGGCATTCCGGTGCTCTCTTCCAGCAGATCTTCGATGGTATCCAAAAGCTCGTTGACGTTCATCACGCTTCTCCTTCTTCCTCTGCGGCGTCTGCCATGGGTCTCACATATTTCCAGAGCAGGACTTTGCCGTACTTATACTGCTTCTTCAGCTGTAAGCCGCCCACTTCGGCGGGGAGGACGAGCTTCGTCTCGCTCTCGCAGATGACGATGCCGCCGGGGGCGACGCACTTGTCCACGATGGGGAGGATATTTTCCAGCGTGCCGTTGTGGAAGGGCGGGTCCAGCAGCACCAGATCGAACTGCTCCCGGCAGGCCGAGAGGAAGCGGGCCGCTTCGCCGATGTTGACGCGGCTGCGGTCAAAGACGCCGCAGTTCTTGCAGTTCTTCATGACGATGTTCACGGCCTCACGGTTCTCGTCCAGGAACACGCACCGGGCAGCGCCCCGGCTCAGCGCCTCAATGCCCAGCTGGCCGCTGCCTGCGTACAGGTCCAGCACACGGGCTCCGGGCAGGTCGAACTGGACGATGCTGAACATCGCCTCCTTCACCTGATCGAGGGTGGGGCGGGTAATATCCGTGCCGGGCAGCGCTTCCAGCCGTCTGCCGCGGGCTTCTCCTGCAATGACTCGCATGGTTTTGGCCTCCTTCGGGTCTTTCCTGTTATCGTAACTTCATATTATCGTCATACCGCCGGTCTTTGTCAAGGGCAGCGTCATGATTCGTTGCGTTACGGTCATGAATGTGCTAAAATCATACCAGAACGCCGCTTTTTCGGGCGTACAAAAGGAGAGTATTTATCATGAAAGTCCTGCTCATCAACGGCAGCCCCCACGAGAAGGGCTGCACCTATACCGCACTGAGCCTCATCGCCGGGGAGCTGAACGCCGCCGGCATCGAGACGGAGATCCTGAACGTCGGCACAAAGCCCGTGGGCGGCTGCATCGGCTGCGGCGGCTGTGCTGCCGGCAAGGGCTGCGTCTTCGGCGGCGTGGTCAACGAGGCCATCGAGAAAGCCCAGACTGCCGACGCCTTCGTCTTCGGCACGCCGGTGCATTACGCTTCCGCCTCCGGCAACATGACCAGCTTCATGGACCGTCTTGCCTACGCGGGCGGCAGGTATCTGGCCTACAAGCCCGCCGCCGTCTGCTGCTCGGCCCGCCGCGCCGGCACCACCAGCACCCTCGACCAGCTGGTGAAGTACCCCGAGTTCTTCCATATGCCGCTGGTGAGCGGCTCATACTGGCCCATGGTCCACGGCTCGGACCCCGAGCAGGTGCTGCAGGACGCCGAGGGCTGCGCCGTCATGCAGGAGCTGGGCCGCAACATGGCCTGGCTGCTCCGGTGCATCGAGGCCGGCAAAGCCGCAGGCATCCAGCACCCGGAGAATCCCCGCAGACCCATGACCAACTTTATCCGCTGAGCTTTTTCAAAGAAGGGCCGCGTTCCCGGCGGGAACGCGGCCCTTCTATCTGAAATTTTATTCAGAAACCGATAAAATCCGGCCCGGATTCTTTTTTCGTTCATAACTTTGTGGTAGCATAGGAACTAAAGTATTTTGCCACGGAGAACATTTGCCATGGAACACTACGATTGGAACGACGGCTGGCTCTTCACCCCGGTCTTTGACCCCGCCATCGTGCGGCCGGAATGCCCGGAGCTGATCCTTGAGCCGGTGCGCCTGCCCCACACGGTCAAGGCCCTGCCCTACAATTACTGCAACGAGAACGACTACCAGAAGCTTTCGGGCTACCGGCGGGAGTTTTTTGCGCCCAAAGAATGGGAGAGCCGCACCGTCCTGCTCACCTTCGGAGCCGTGGCCCATGACGCCACAGTGTTCTGCAACGGGCGGCGGGTGTTCCACCACAGCTGCGGCTACACCGCATTTACCGTCGATCTGACCAGTGCTCTCCATCTGGGCCAGAAGAACGTGGTGGCTGTCCGCTGCGACAGCCGCGAAGATCTGAACATCCCGCCCTTCGGCGGGCAGATGGACTTTCTGACCTACGGCGGCATCTGCCGCGCCGTCTGCCTCGACGTGAAAGAGCCCGCCTACCTGCGGGACATCTTCATCGAGACGAAGGCCGAGGGCGGTTTCCGCATCTACACGGCCACCGTGGGCGAGACGGTGGGCTGCACGTTACAGGCCGAGATACGCAGCCCCTCGGGCAGCCGGGCATTCTACACCGGCGAGCTGTCGCTGCCCATCACCGGCGCACTGAACAGCGTCCATCCGTGGAGCATCGAGCACCCCACCCTCTACACCCTGACCGTCCGGCTCATCCGTCCCGGCACCGGCGGCCTGCCCGACCGGGTGCTGGACGAGAAAAGCTGCCGGTTCGGCTTCCGCACCCTGCAGTTCGTGGCGGGCGGGCTCTACCTCAACGGCCAGCGGGTGGAGCTGCGGGGCCTCAACCGCCGCCAGAGCTACGCCTATCAGGGCTATGCCATGCCCGACAGCATCCAGCGGCTGGACGCTCAGCTCCTGAAAAAGCAGCTGGGCTGCAACGCCGTGCGCCTCACCGCGCCCCCCAGCCCCGCCTTCCTCGATGCCTGCGACGAGTTGGGCCTTTTGGTCTTTGTGGAGATGCCCGGCTGGCAGCACGTCGGCGACGACATCTGGAAGGCACAGGCTCTGCAGAACTGCCGCGAGATGGTCTGCCAGTGCCGCAGCCACCCCAGCATCTTTTTGTGGGGCGTGCGGGTCAGCGGCAGCGCCGACGACGAGAGCTTTTATAAGCGCACCAACGAGACGGTCCGCCGCCTCGACCCCACCCGCCCCACGGCTGGCACCCGCAGCACCCGCCGCAGCCAGCTTCTGGAGGATGTATACGCCTACACGGACTACTCCTACCACGGGCGCGGCGTCGGGTGCGAGGCCCGCACCGCCGTCACCCCCGACACCCGGAAAGGCTATCTCATCAGCGAGTTCGAGGGCGCCCAGTTCCCGGCCAAGTCCTTCGACGACGAGCCCCACCGCCTGGCGCAGGCCCTGCGCTACGCCGCCGTCCTCAACGACACCATCGCTCAGCAGGGCGTGGCGGGCAGCTTCGGCTGGTGCATGACCGACTACAACACCCACCGCGAATTCGGCAGCGGCGACCGCATCAGCTATCAGGGTGTGATGGACATGTTCCGCAGCCCGAAGCTTTCTGCCGCCGTCTACGCCAGCCAGAAGACGCCCCGCTCCCCCTCCGACATCGTGCTCGAAATCTCATCCAGCATGGCGCTGGGCGACCATCCGGGCGGCTTTGCGGGGGCGTGCTGGGCGTTCACCAACGCCGAGAGCCTGCGGCTATACCGGGACAACGACTTCGTAGCCGAGTTCACCCCCGACCGCCGGGGCCGCTTTGCGGCTCTGCCCCACCCGCCCATCGAGATACACGATTTCGTGGGCCTGCTGCTGGAGAAATATGAGGGCCTCGACCGCACTGCCGCACCGCAGGTGGCCGCCATCCTCAACGAGATGCGCCGGGACGCCATGGAGCTTTCGCCCCTGTCCCGGGCGCGGATGTACTCGCTGCGCCTGAGCTGGAACGAGCTGGTGCAGCTTTACTACAAATATATCGGTGTGCTGGGCAGCCCCGCTGCCGTCTACCGCTTCGAGGCCGTGTGGCATGGCCGGGCCGTCCGCACCGTCGTGAAGGAGCCGGTGCAGAGCGTCCGGCTGGAATGCACCGTCCACAATCCCATCCTGACCGACGGCCCCACCTGGGACTGTGCCGCCGTGAGCCTGCGGGCCATCGACCAGAACGGCAACCTCCTGCCCTATTGTGGTGAGGCCGTTCAGCTGAGCGTAGAGGGGCCGCTGCGCATCCTCGGCCCCAGCGTCGTCCCTCTGCGGGGCGGCATGGCAGGCACCTATCTCGCCACCACCGGCGAGGCCGGCCCGGCCAAGCTCCACTGCCGGATGGAGGGTGCCTTGGACACCGAAGCTTCCCTCACCATCCGCTGCCGGGAGGAGTGAGCGGCCCTTAAATGCCGTCTCTTTACGATAGGTTTGCACTCTGTTCAAAATTTTCTCATGGTTGCATGGTATCCTGAAAGCAGAAAAACACAGAAGGGCGGCGCTCCCGCCCCTCTTTTATGAGGAAGGACGTTTATGAAAGAAAAGATACGCCAGTTCATGATAGGCCGCTACGGCACCGATGGTCTGAACCAGTTTTTGAGCATCGCCTCTCTCGTGCTGATCCTGGTCTATATCCTCACCCGTCTGCCGCTGCTGCTGTACGTCGGCGTGGTGCTGCTGGGTTTCTGCTACTACCGGATGTTCAGCCGTAACATCTCCAAGCGCACCGAAGAAAATTATAAATACTACGCCGTGAAGGACCGCATCCGCAATAAGTTCAGCGGCCTGAAGGACCAGTGGGACAACCGCAGACTCTACCACTATTACCGCTGCCCCCAGTGCCGCCAGAAGCTGCGCGTTCCCCGGGGCCGGGGCCGCATCCAGATCTCCTGCCCCCGCTGCGGCACCCAGTTCATCAAGAAGAGCTAACGTATGTTTGGATATGTCATCCCGAATCAGGCCGCGCTGGACGACGAGGCCAAGGCCCGCTACCGCACGGCCTACTGCGGCCTCTGCCGCCGCATCGGTGCGCTCCACGGCCTGCGGGGCCGTCTGACGCTGAGTTACGATCTGACGTTTCTGGATCTGCTGCTTTCCAGCCTCTACGAGGGCGAAAGCGAGTGTGTCACCGGCAGCGGCCACTGCCCCATCCACCCCATCCGGAAGATAAATTGGCGGCACAGCGGCCCCACCGACTACTGCGCCGATATGAGCGTGGCGCTCCACTACTACAACGCCGCCGATAAATGGAACGACGACCACAGCCTGCTGGGCCTCGGCTTCGAAAAGCTGCTGGACTCCCCTGCTCAGACCGCCGCACAGCGCTGGCCCCGACAGTGCAGCGCCATCCGCACCTGCCTCGACCGGCTGGCTCAGCTGGAAGCCGAGGGCAGCGAAGACCTTGACGCTGTGTCGGGCTGCTTCGGCGAATTGATGGCCGAGCTGTTCGACTACAAGCAGGACCACTGGTCGCCGGAGCTGCGGAGCCTCGGCTTCCATCTGGGCAAATTCATCTACCTGCTGGACGCCTACGATGACCTGGCACGGGACGAGAAAAAGGGCGCATACAATCCGCTGCGCACCCTCAGCCGTCAGCCCGGCTACGAGGAAGAGATGCGGGAGATCTTTGAGCTGCTGTTGGCCCGGTGCGCCAGAAGCTTCGAGCGTCTGCCCTGCGTAGAGGACGCGGACCTTCTGCGGAACATCCTGTATTCCGGCGTGTGGCTCAAATACAACTGCAAGCAGGCCAAGGAGGCCCCAAAAAAGTAACCAATTCCGCCCAAAAGGCGGATTTTGTCTTGATTTTGCAGGCACTGTCCTGTAGACTGTAATATTGTATGGAACAAAAAGGCCGCGCATGGCCTGAGAGACGTGAGGAAGTAGACCCATGAGAGATCCCTATGAGGTGCTGGGCATCCAGCGCGGCGCAACCGACGACGAGATAAAGAAAGCCTACCGTGCCAAGTGCAAGCGCTGGCACCCCGACCTGAACCCCAACGACCCCACCGCCGAAGAGCACTTCAAAGAGGTGCAGGCAGCTTACGACGCCATCACCAAGGGCGACACCGGCCCCCAGATGGGCGGACAGCCCGGCGGCGGTTACGGCCAGCAGGGTTATTATCAGGGCGGCTACCAGCAGGGATACGACCAGGGCTACAGCCAGAATGGCTGGCAGCAGGGCGATTTCGGCTTCGGGTTCGACCCATTTGGTTTCGGATTCGGCTTTGGCGGCTATCAGCAGCAGAGCGGAGCCAGCTACTCCGGCTCTGACAGCCCCGAGATGCAGGCAGCCCGCAGCTTTGTGGCCAATGGCCGCTACGCTGAGGCCCGCCGGGTGCTGGACGGCATGAACAACCGCTCGGCACGGTGGTACTACCTCTCCTCGCTGGCCAATCAGGGCCTCGGCAACAGCATCGACGCGCTGCAGGACGCCCGCCGCGCCGTTCAGCTGGACCCCAATAACACCGAGTACCAGATGCACCTGCGCCGGATGCAGAATCCCGGCCAGACCTACCGCACCCAGACCACCTACGCCCAGCCCGGCGGGCTGATGCGCTGGTGCTGGAGCATGATCTTGCTCAATCTGCTCTGCAACTGCTGCTGTGGCGGCGGCTGGGGCTGGCGGTTCCGGATGTAAATAAGACAGAAAAACCCTCCCGTGCTGACGCACGGGAGGGTTTTTCTTTTGATGTTAATTGATAACGATGGTCCGTGTGATCTTCTCGCAGGAATAGTTGCCGGAGACTGTTGCCGTCTGGGTGTAGATACCCGGCTGCGTCGGGAACTCCGTGGACTTGCTGCTGAACAGGCCCTTCTTTTTATACGTACAGGTGACCTTGGCATTATCGACCACCACGCCGTCCGACTCCAGCAGAGCGCCGACATTGTGTGCCTCAGCCTCGGCCAGCGTCATCCCGGCGGGCAGGTCTTCGGCCCAGTAGAGGCGGACGCCCTCGGTCTTGGGCTTTATCTTGAACATGGCCACACCGGCGGTGTTCAGATCGCCGGATTCCAGCGCCACGGCACCCGCGATATATCTGCCCGAATCCACGGGCTGCTCATCCAGATAGATGCGGCTGAACGCGCCCTCGGGAAGGTAGCGGCGGATGAGCTCGAGGGAGAGCTTCAGGCCCATGGACATATCTTTCAGGGTGGGGATATAGAATTTCAGAGTATCCATCACCTTGACGACCTCATCGGCCACGCCCAGCAGCACACTGACGTCGTTGCCGTCGATGAGCTGTTTGATATAGGCGTAGACATTGAACTCTTCTACCTGATCAGGGGTCTTGGACATCTTGCGGGGCAGGGGTATCATCTTGAGCAGGGTGCGGAGCTTATCGGAGAGCACGAGGGTGACGTAGCCCTTGGCTTCGCCCTTGATGCCCAGCACCACGCCGATATACTGCGCGTCCGCCGGGCGGGTGACCACCGACAGCTCGAACGGGGAGCCATAGACCAGCTTGCCGGAAGCCTGCAGACGGATGGAGACGACTTCATTCGTCTCTTCCAGCCGGGTCTGAGAGGCGCGGGGCAATTCGGTCTCTGCCGAGGCGGCCAGCACCGGGGTCACCATGCTCAGCATGAGGGCTGCTGTGAGAAGCAGCGAAAGCAATCTTTTGGCCTTCATATGGACAAACCTCCTGTATTCATCATCTTCAGCCGGGCGGGCCGCGCAGGCTGACACTCCGGCTGATATGATTTTACCGCAAATCCCCGCTGTGGTCAATGACGGGATTCAAGCGCATCCGCTCGCGAAAAGGCCGCCGCCCCGGCAGGGCAGCGGCCTCAGGAAATTTTATCGCAGCATCACAGGATGCGCACCCGGACGACGGCGGGGATGGCCGAGAGCTTCGCGGCCAGTGCATCATTCACGGCACCGGTGGCGTCCAGCATGGTGTAGGCCATGTTCTTCCTGCTCTTGTTCACCATGTTCTCGATGTTCAAGCCCGCCTCCGTGGTCAGGGCGGTGATCTGGCTGATCATGCCCGGCTCGTTCTTGTGGATGATGCAGATGCGCTTGCCGACGGCGCGGGGTTGATGCACCTCGGGCATGTTCACCGAGTGGGTGATGTTGCCGTTCTTGAGGTAGTCGCTGAGCTCCTGGGCGGCCATGACCGCGCAGTTGTCCTCGGCCTCCGGGGTGGAAGCGCCCAGATGAGGCGTGCAGATGACACCCGGACAGCCCAGCAGAGCTTCCGTGGGGAAGTCGGTCATATAGCAGGACACTTTGCCGGTGTCAAGGGCTTCCAGCAGGGCGTCGGTGTTCACCAGCTCACCGCGGGCGTAGTTCAGCAGCTTGACACTGTCCTTGCAGAGGGCCAGCGTCTGGGCATTGATGGTGTCCTTGGTGGTGGGCAGATACGGCACATGGATGGTGATGTAATCGCAGAGGGGCAGCATATCATTCAGGTTGACGCAGTGACGGACCTGACTGCTCAGGTTCCACGCAGCATCAATGGAGATATAGGGGTCATAGCCGTAGACCTTCATCCCCAGCTCGATGGCGCAGTTGGCGACGCGGGAACCGATAGCGCCCAGGCCGATGACGCCGAGGGTCTTGTCCTTGATCTCGTTGCCCACGAACTGCTTTTTGCCCTTCTCCACGCTCTTTGCCATGGCGGGGTCACCGGCAAGACCCTGAGTCCACTGGGCGGCAGCCGCCACATTGCGGCTGCCTGCGATGAGCATACCGATGACCAGTTCCGCCACAGCGTTGGCGTTGGCACCGGGCGTGTTGAACACCACGATGCCCTGCTCACTGCACCGGTCGAGAGGAATGTTGTTGACACCGGCACCGGCGCGGGCAATGGCCAGCAGGTTGTCATTGAAGGTGGTGTTCAGCAGATCGGCGCTGCGGACAAGGATGCCGTCAGGGGCGTCGGTGTCCACCGAGACGTCGAACAGGTTTTTGTTCAGCTTTGCCAGACCCACCGGGCTGATGGCGTTGAGTGTTTTTATCGTATACATAGGTGTGATCTCCTTTTGGAACGGGCTTGCCCTCTCCGTCTTTGCTTCGCAAATCCACCTCTCCCAAAGGGAGAGGCAAAAGCCTGACGGTCAGGTTCAGGCTCTCCCTTTGAGGAAAGACTTCCCCCGGGCCGGGGGAAGATGTCGCGCAAGCGACAAAAAGGGGAGTCTGTCACCGAAGGTGACTGAGAGGGCAAGGACGGTATAAATCATGCATTCTCTTTGCGGAACTTCTCCATGAAGTCTACCAGCTTGTCGATGCCCTCGGCTGGCATTGCGTTGTAGATGGAGGCGCGCATACCGCCCACGAGGCGGTGGCCCTTCAGGTTGACGAAACCGGCGTCTGCGGCCTCGGCGCAGAACTTCTTGTCGAGGTCGGGGTCAGGGCTGGTGAAGGTGACGTTCATGGTGCTGCGGTAGCGGTGCTCCACGGGATTGTTGAAGAAGTCCTGACCATCGAGGTAGTCGTACAGGACCTTGGCCTTGGCCTCGTTGATCTTCTGCATATTGGCAAGGCCGCCGATGTCGTTTTCCAGATACTTGAGCACCAGACCGGTCATGTAGATGCACCAGCAGGGCGGCGTATTGTACATGCTGTCCTTGGCCAGCAGGGTGGTGTAGTTCATCATGGTGGGTACATTGTCGGCGGCGTGACCCAGCAGGTCGTCCCGGACGATGGCGATGGCCATGCCGGCGGGGGCGACGTTCTTCTGGACGCCGAAGTAGATGCAGCCGTACTTGGTGACATCCACGGGCTTGGAGAGGATCATGGAGCTCATATCCGCCACCAGCGGCATACCCTCCACCTGAGGCACCTCGACATACTGGGTGCCGAAGATGGTGTTGTTCTGGCAGATGTGGATGTAGCTTGCATCCTTGTCGTAGTCGATGGCGTTCACGTCCGGGATGTAGGTGAAGTTCTTATCCTTGCTGGACGCGACGATCTTGGCCTCGCCGAACTTTGCAGCTTCCTTTGCGGCCAGGTTGGAGAAGTTGCCGGTGACGATGTAGTCGGCCTTGCCGGTGGTCATGAAGTTCAGCGGCACCATGGCGAACTGCTGGGTCGCGCCGCCCTGGAAGAAGCCGACCTTATAATGATCGGGAATGTTCATCACCCGGCGCAGGGTGGCTTCGGTGTCGGTGATGATGGCGTCGAACCACTTGCTGCGGTGGCTCATCTCCATCACGCTCTGGCCGCTGCCGCCGTATTCGAGCAGCTCTGCCTGAGCCTGCCTGAGCACCTTTTCGGGCAACATGCTGGGACCTGCGCTGAAATTATAAACTCGTGCCATGACGTGTTCTCTCCTTTTCCTCTATCTGACGGCCCGTTCGGGCGTTGTGCTCTGGATTTGTCCGTAGTATAATGGTTTTTGGGGGTGCGAAACAAGAGCATCTTTGCACAAAGTTGAGCCGTCAAAGCCCGGGCGGGCGCACGAAGCGCACAAATGTCCCCGTGCAGAGGACATTTTCAGAGACATTTGTAAAATAAATAGTGGAGAGCCGCATGGCTGCTGGGTTTTCTGCTCTTGTTCTTTCTCCTGATCTTTGCTATAATGGCAGCATCTGAGACAAATGTAAAATCAAGTTTTTTATTCAAAAAGGAGAGATAGCCCCCATGTATGGCATTCCGGACAGGCTGAAAGCCCTTTCGGCGGCGGAGGAACAGGTGCTTCTGGCCCTGTGGGACTGCAAACCGCCCGTGTCGCGGCGGGACATCGGTGCGCGTCTGGCCGAAAAAGGCTGGGCCGCCGCCACCGTGCTGAACTTTTTGTACCGGCTGGAAGAGAAGGGCTGGGTCACCTGCGCCAAAGAGCAGAACCACAACCTCTACGCCCCCACCGTCACCCGCCGGGCCTACGGCGTCTACACCATGCGCCAGCGGCTGGACACCGTCTTTGGCGGCGACCTCGCACAGGCCGTGCGGGCGCTGGTGAGCGAGAGCGGCTGCTCCCAGAGCGAGCTGGAACAGGCCATCGCCGTGCTGAACGAAAAGCACGCAGAAGCGGAAGAATATGACCTGTATGACCCCTACGGCTGAGCATCCGTCTTTATAACACAAAAAGCTCCCTATTACGGGAGCTTTCGCGTTGCATTCTGTTAAACATTATGATAAGATAGCAGATGAAAAGGCGCTGCACATACGGCAGGCGGTTGGCTCCACTTCCGAAAGGAGGTGAGAGATATGCCCATTACTTTGACGCTCCATATTTTTGGACTGGTCTTTACCATCAGAGTGAAAAGCGAAAACCGCCACCCTGGCCGGTGACGGTTTTCTAGTAACATAGAATCCTAGCCCAAAGGGTCAACCGCTTGTCGCAGTGCCTTTTCTATTTGTAGTATAGTGATTTTTTACTGCTTTGTCAAGCATTCGGAGGATATAGGTATGGATTGCAAACTTCGCGCCAAAAACTGCGGCGGCTGCCCGATGCTGGCCACCAAATACGCCGCACAGCTCAAAAAGAAAGAGGCCGACGTCCGCGCCCTGCTGGGCAAATACGGCCCTGTCGCCCCCATCCGGGGGATGGAAACGCCCTACCACTACCGCAATAAAGTGATTTCCACCTTTGCCCCCGCCGCCGGTGGAAAACTCACCTCCGGCATCTACGCGGCCCGCACCCACAAGGTGCTGCCGGTGGAGAGCTGCCTTTTGCAGGACGAGGTACTGGACAAGGTGATGCTGGCCGTCCGCGCCGCCGCCAACGCCTGCCGCTACCAGCCTTTCAACGAGGACAAAGGCACCGGCCTGCTCCGCCACTGCCTGCTCCGCCGGGGCGTCGCCACCGGTCAGGTGATGGTGGTGCTGGTCACGGCCCAGCCCGTGCTGCCCGGCGCGAAGAACTTCGTGAAAGCCCTGCTGGCCGAGGCCGAAAAGCGGGGCGTCCCCGTCACCACCGTCGTACAGAACTACAATCCCCGCCGCACCAGCGTCGTTCTGGGCGAGGACGAAAAAGTCCTCTACGGCAAGGGCTTCATCCTCGACACCCTCTGCGGCAAGACCTACGCCCTCAGCCCCCGCAGCTTCTATCAGGTGAACCCCGTCCAGACCGCCGTGCTCTACGGGCTGGCCGTCGATGCCGCCCACCTCACCGGCAAAGAAGTCGTCCTCGACGCCTACTGCGGCATCGGCACCATCGGCCTGACGGCCTCTGACAAGGCCCGGCAGGTGGTGGGCGTGGAAGTGAACCGGGACGCCGTCCGGGACGCCATCGGCAACGCAAAGCACAACGGCGTGAAAAACGCCCGCTTCTTTGCCGCTGACGCCACCGCATGGATACGGGAAGCCGCTGACGCGGGCCAGAAGGCCGACGTCGTCTTCATGGACCCGCCCCGGGAGGGCTCGACGCCCGCCTTCATCGAGAGCGTGGCCCGCATGGCCCCCAAGCGCATCGTCTACGTCAGCTGCAACCCCGAGACGATGGCCCGCGACCTCGCTCTCCTGACCCAGAAAGGCTACCGCGCCGAGGGCTTCACGCCGGTGGATATGTTCCCCCACAGCGCACATTGCGAGGTGGTCGGGTCGCTGGTTCGTGTAAAATAAAAGAGGAAAAAGATATGGCATCGTTTTCTGGTATCAAGAACACCCTGCTGGCCGAGCAGGTGGACAAAGAAGCTGCCCCCGCCCATGACCCAAACCTGAAAAGCAGCAAGGCCCCGGAGCGATATGCTCCGGGGCCTTGCTGTCATTTTTTATGGAAAAAAATCATGCTTTCCGGGGCGCTGCGGCGCTTATTATTTAGCCTCTGCGGTGACTACGATGATGCGCTTTGTTACCTGTTTGCCGTTCTTATCGACCGTCTTGTAAAGTGCAGTACCCATGTAACGGGTGTCTGCAGGCTTTTTACCTCTCAGTTTATCTATATTCAAAGCTCCATCAAATACCTGAGTCATGAACTGAATCGCCTGTCCGCTGACTCCGAACCCATCGGTGTAAGTCACTCCACACCAGACAAAGCGGCTTGTTTCATTTGGGCCGTCCTTATTGATTCCAAGGATCTCTTCAGCTTTCTCAGGCAAGGAGCTGTGCTTTAAAGACTCTTCCAGTTCTTTCAGTTCTTCATCGGACAGCGCAGCAATGGCTTTTGCCAGCTCCCGCTCTTTCGCCCGGGGCGTAAAGGTAACGCCCTCCTCTGTAGCCTTAGCCATGTCGTTCATGGCATCTACAATGTCCTTCTCGGTCACAGCGTTGCCGCCGCAGGCGGTGAGAAGGGTCAGGGCCATTGCGCCGGTCAGCACAATGGCCAGCAGTTTTTTCAGCATCTTCATTTGTTTGTATCCTCCTTAACGTAAACCGGTAAACGCCCCGCCTGCTGCTTCTGCAAAAGACGGTCTTTTCTATTCATTGTACCCCCCCCCCCATATATTTGTCAATAGAGCGCCGTTTTTTTGTATACTGTACCAAGTAAACGATAAAAGTTTTGAGAATGCTGCACAAACAAAGCCCCCGGCCGGGGGCTTTCTGGGCTCCGAGGCCGGGGGCGGGGACATGATCTTGCCGGTTCAAAGCCCGAACAGCGCCAGCAGGCGGACGAAGAAGCTGCCCCCGCCCATGACCCAAACCCAAGAAACAGCAAGGCCCCGGAGCGATATGCTCTGGGGCCTTGCTGTCATTTTTTATGGAAAAAATCATGCTTTCCGGGCGCTGCGGCGCTTATTTTTTTATCTCTGCGGTGACCACGATGATGCGCACCGTTGTCGGCTTTCCATCGTGATGGGTCATAGTACCAAGTGCAGTGCCTATGTGGCGGATATTTGCGGGTTCTTGGCCTGTCGGCTTATTTGCAATCTTATCGTTTTTGCTCAGGATCTCATTCATCGCATGATAAGCCTGTCCGGTTGCTCCAATCTCATCGGCAAAAACTGATCCATACCAGACAAAGTTGTTTTTATTTGGGCCGCCCTCATTGATTCCAAGAATCTCCTTGACTTTCGGAGGCAATTCACCATCCTTTATGTTCCGATCCGACTCGGACAACGCAGCGATAGCTTTTGCCATCGCTTGTTCATCCGTCCCGGGCTTAAAGGTATAATTCTCGTGCTTTCCGGCTGCAACTGAACTCTTGACGATGTCATTCAGAGCATCCGCAATGTCCTTGTCCCTCACAGCTTTGCTGCCGCAGGCGGTGAGAAGGGTCAGGGCCATTGCGCCGGTCAGCACAACGGCCAGCAATTTTTTCAGCATCTTCATTTGTTTGTATCCTCCTTAACCTAAACCGGTGAACATCCCGCCTGCTGCCCTTGCAGAAGGCGGTCTTTTTCTCTAGTGTACCCCCCCCCCCCTATATATTTGTCAAGGGGACGTTTATTTTTTTGTAAACTGCCACAAATAATCAACCGCTGTTTTGAGTATGCTGCACAAACAAAGCCCCCGGCCGGGAGCGTTCTGGGCTCCGGGGGCCGGGGGCGGGAGACATGATCTTGCCGGTTCAAAGCCCGAACAGGGCCAGCAGGCGGTGCCACAGGCGGAGGAAGAAGCTCCCCTCCGAAGCAGTGTCTGCCGCCGTCTCCACCGGAGCCGTTTCGGCGGGCGTCTCGGCGGTCTTGTAGAGGAACTTCACCCGGCTGGACGCACCCTCGGGCGCACCGGCAAAGCTGGTGTAGTCGGCGAGACGGCCGGTCATCTCCTCCACCACAGTCTGCAGGGCGTGGAGCTGGTCGGCGTCCAGCGCACCGGTGAGCTGAGAAATGCCCTCGTCGTTGAACTGCACGAGGCCGCCGCTGAGCTGGTCGGTGCCGTTCTGGAGCTGGAGCACACCGTCATACAGGGCAGATGCGCCGCCGGCCAGCTGAGCGCTTCCGTCCTTGGCGGCGTGTGCGCCGTCGGCGGCCGCAGCCACGCCGTCGGCGTACCGGCCGACGCTGGACACGAAGAGCTGTATCTGGCCCAGATTCTCTTTCAGGGCGCGGACGCTGGCCATATCCTCGCTGTTGGCGGTCTGATAGACCAGCTCGTCGTGGATCTTCTGCTGGGCGTCGCTGTCGGTGAGCTTTTTCAGCCAGCCCATGATGAAATCGGGCGAAAAGCTCTGCATCAGGCGCAGGGCGGCCTCAAGGTCGTGGCCGGTCCGGGTGGCCGCGAGGTAGAGCGCGATGTCCAGCTGGCTGGCCTTGAACTGGGGAGCCTGCTCCCAGATGGTGCGCACCATCTTTCTGCGGCCCGCCGCCAGCGTCTTGTCGCCCAGCGAGAGGATGTCGTCAATGACGGCTTCATAGGTATCCCACGTCATGGGGGTGTCGATGAGGCCGTTCTCCATGAGGGTCTGGCTGGCGGAGTCCAGCACGCCGTCGGCCACCTGCTGTGCGCCGGAAGTCAGGGCGGCGTTGTTGGACGTCAGGGTGTCCAGCCCTTCCGTCAGCTGGCCGAGGCCGCTGTCCAGCCGGTTGGCCCCCTCCAGCAGAGCCAGCGAACCGGCGGCAAGCTGTGCCGCGCCCGCTTTCAGCTGCGACGCACCGTCCAGCAGCTGGTTCATGGCATCATTCAGCGCCGCGATGCCGTCGGTCAAATCGTTGAGGCTGTCGAGGTCGAAGACCTCATCCCCCTGCCCCAGTGCCTCGGCGCTCGCCGCGCAGGCCAGCAGGATTTGAGGCGCCGTCAGCGACTCCACGTCGGCCTCCACGGTCACGCTGTCCTGTAAGTATTTGGCCACGCCGTTCACCTGCTCGGGAAGCAGGCCGTCGAGGGACGCCTTCACGCCCGGCAGGGTGACGAAGGCCGCCACGCTGCTCTTGGCCGCACTTTCCATCAGGCCGTTCACGGCGTTGACGCTGCCGGCATCCTCGCCCAGCAGGACGCCCACCGCCGTGACCAGCGGGGTGACGATGGTGCGCTCTTTGCCGTTCACGGTCACCTTGCCGGTCTCATGGTTGGTCAGGTCGATGGTGAGCACGAGGTGGCCGCTCCGGCCCAGAAGCTCGCTGAGCGGGGCGGTCCTGCCGTCCAGCGTGTAGGTCACTTTAGCCGAAATGGGCAGCTGACGGTCCGTGTCGCCCTTGTAGTAGACATCGGTGTCGTCGGTGTTCCAGACCAGCGTATCACCGTTCCGGGTGTACTCGGCAAAGCTCTCGGTGTTCACGATATTTTTCAGGGTGGACTTGTCCTCCACGCCGGCGAGGCCGTCGGCATTGTAAAGATGCTCGCTGACGGTGGTCTTGGTGACAGAGCCGTCCGCTGCCATGACGGCATACACCGTCTCATCCTTCGAGAAGGGGGCCTTGGTCGCCGCAAAGGCGGGCTGACAGAGGCTGACCGTCAGGGTCAGGGCAAGCGCCGCAGAGCCAGCGCGGCGCAGAAAATTCTGAGTTTTTCTCATAGCATTCACTCCTTTGCAGCGTTGGGGGCGTTGAGCCAGTGGTAGGTGGTGCGGCAGATGAGGCCGTCCAGCAGCATCAGGCCGGCGGGCAGCACCAGCAGGATGACCACCATACTGATGAGCGCACCCCGGGAGATGAGCATACAGATGCTTTTCAGCAGCTCCACCTTGCTGATGGCCGCGACGCCGAAGGTGGCCGCGAAGAAGGTCAGGCCGCTTGTCAGGATGCTCTGGCTGCAGTGCTCGAGGGCCTGCTGTGCCGCCGCCTTGGGCGAGCGGAGGGCCAGCCGCTCTTCGCGGTAGCGGGTGGTCATGAGGATGGAGTAGTCCACCGTCGCGCCCAGCTGGATGGTGCCGATGACGATGCTGGCGATGAAGGGCAGCGAGTCGTCGATAAAGTAGGGGATGCCCATATTGATGGCGATGGCCGCTTCGATGCTGGCCACCAGCAGAACCGGCACCGACAGGCTGCGGAAGGACAGCGCGATGATGACCAGCACCGCCGCGACGGACCAGATGTTGACATTTTTGAAGTCCTCGTCGGCGATCTCCACGAGGTCTTTTATCATGGCACCCTCGCCGGTGACGAGGCCCTCGGGGTCTGCCTCCTTGACGAGGCGGACCAGCTCGTCCACCTGCGCGTTCATCGCGTCGCTGCCCGACTTATAACGGCCATTGGCGAGGATGAGCTTGTAACCGCCGTTCCGGACGATGTTCAGCAGCTCGTCGGGCAGAAGCTCCGTCTCAAAGCCCGGGCCGGTGATGGAGTCGAGGCTGACCACCTGAGTGATGCCGTCCACCTCCTTTATTTCATCGCAGAGGGTGGACACCTGAGAGGCGGTCAGCTCCTCCCGGACGAGGATGAAGTGGCTGGTCATCATGCCGAAGTCTTCGCCCAGCTTGTTCGTACCCACGATGCCGGGCATATCCTGCGGAAGAGCGGCAAAAATGTTGTAGTAAATATCGGTCTTGCTCTGGGCCAGCCCGAAGGGGATCATCAGCAGGATGAACACCACCACCACGGGCATCGGGTGTTTGGAGACAAAATGGCTCAGGTGGGTGAGCTTGGGCAAAAAGGTGCGGTGGCGGTATTTTTCCACCCACTTATCGAAGAAGAGAATGAGCGAGGGCAGGATGACGATGGTGCAGATGACGCCCAGCGCCACGCCCTTTGCCATGACGATGCCGAGGTCTGCGCCCAGCGTCAGCTGCATGGCGCAGAGGGCCAGAAAGCCCGCGATGGTCGTCAGGCTGGACGCCGTGATGGAGCTCATGGTCTTACAGATGGCGTTCTCCATGGCCTCTTCGTTGGAGGCACAGAGCTTCTTTTCCTCGTCGTAGCGGTGGAGCAGGAAGATGGAGAAATCCATCGTCACGCCCAGCTGCAAGACCGCCGCCAGCGACACGGTGATAAAGCAGACCTGACCGAGGAAAATATTCGTGCCAAAGTTATAGACCAGCGGGAAGAGCAGCCCCAGCATGAACAAAAACGGCGTGAGCCAGCTTTCCAGCGAGAGGAACAGCACCAGCAGACAGCCGCCCACGGCGCAGAGCACATACCAGGGCATCTCGCCCATGACCAGCTCTTTGGTGTCACTCAGGATGACGCTGATGCCGCCGAAGAAGCAATTCTTCCGGAGTATCTTCTTGATCTGGGCCACGGCCTGCATCGTCTCCTCGCTGACGCTGGAGCCGCCCAGCCGGACGATGAGGATGGTGGAGTCGTTCTTGCCGAACATAAACTGCTGGACATCCGCCGGCAGCATCTCCGTCGGCACCGCCGGGTCCAGCACGTCGCTGAGCCAGAAGGTGTTCAGCACGTCCGGCACCTCGTCGATCTCGGCCTTCATGGCCAGCAGCTCGTTGGTGGGCATCCCCTCCACGGTTATCATGTTGGTGGAGGCCAGATGGTAATCCGTTTCCAGCAGCAGCTGGCCCACGCGGGAGTCCAGCTCCTGGGGCAGGTAAGAAAGGATGTCGTAGTTGATGGGCGTGGCGATGGCTCCCACTGCCGCCGGGATGAGCAGCAGGACCGCCGCGATGAGGATGAGCCTGCGCATCTTCACGATGGCCCTCGCTAATTTTTTCATTCATTTCCTCCCATTTTATCGCTCCGAAGAAAAACAACTTTTCTCGTTTTTCCGACACACCTTATTATAGTACACTCACCCGGGGTGTCAAGAGACAGCTCTTTCTATCTGTCATCGCCGACGTTATGCCTCTCCCTTTGGGAGAGGTGTCACCGGAGGTGACGGAGAGGGCAAGCCACAGAGGAAAGAATCTCTGCGCAGCGATAAGCTGTGTTTTTGTTAGAGCTCGATTATCACTGCGTCTTCCATTCTTTGTCAGCGTCCTTGCCCTCTCAGGCGCTTCGCGCCAGCTCTCCCAAAGGGAGAGCCTTTGCAATACAAAAAGCGGGGCGCACAGGTGGTCAAGTCTGTGTGTCCCGCATTTTGTTCTTTTTTGCACAGAGCGCCGTACCAGAGCGCCCCGCGCTGCGCGCAGGGAAAGCGGAGCAAACCATAAGCCGCTTTCTCTTTTTAATAGATAGGAGAATGGAATGGAGGAACCGAATCGCCTCAAAGAGAGTTGCAGGCATCCCTTTGCAGTGAATCGGAAAAGCTTCGGTTAGGTTTAACTAACCTCGCCGTGACAACAGGATACCATAGTTTGTCATGACTGTCAAGCCCGTTTTTCAAATTTTCAAAAATTTTTTCTCCGGCGGCCTCCATGAGCATTTTTCATAACAAAAACCGCCATCTCTTGTAGAAAATCCACAGGTTCCCTCTTGCTTTTTCTGAGAATCACTGTTATTATATTGTCAGGCCGTTGCAGTCGGACTCGATTGCCCGTCTGCAGCGGCTCATAAACAGCGCAGGGGTTGCCATCCAAATACCTCTGCGCCCTGTACCACCCTGTCTTTCAGAAACCGCAATCGGCGGCTTTTTTAAGGCGGAACAGTTAGACCGCTCTAACCAATTATTGTAAAGCAGATTGGTCGGAGCGTCAGGAACGGAGCAAGGAGGTTCCAATGATCAATTTTGAACAGTGGGAAGGCTTTGAGGGCCGCATCTGGAAAGAGGAAGTCAATGTCCGCGACTTCATCCAGAAGAACTACACCCCGTACGACGGCGACGAAAGCTTTCTGGCTGGCCCCACCGAGGCGACCGATAAGCTGTGGGGTGCCCTGCAGAAGCTGCAGAAGGAAGAGCGCGCCAAGGGCGGCGTGCTGGACATGGAGACCGAAGTCGTCAGCAGCCTGACCGCTTACGGCCCCGGCTATATCGACGAGACCCTGAAGGATCTGGAGCAGATCGTCGGCCTGCAGACCGACAAGCCCCTGAAGCGTGCATTCATGCCCTACGGCGGCATCAAGATGGCGGAGCAGGCCTGCACTACCTACGGCTACCAGCCCTCTGAAGAGCTGCACAAGATCTTCACCGACTACACCCGCACCCACAATCAGGCTGTGTTCGACGCCTATACCCCCGAAATGAAGACCGCCCGCCACACCCACATCATCACCGGCCTGCCCGACACCTATGGCCGCGGCCGTATCGTCGGCGACTACCGCCGTGTGGCACTGTACGGCATCGACGCCCTCATCAAGTTCAAGCAGGAAGACTTCGCCAACTGCGGCGACGGCACCATGACCGATGACGTCATCCGCCTGCGCGAGGAGATCGCACGCCAGATCAGCGCCCTGAAGGGCATGAAGAAGATGGCCGAGGCTTATGGCTGCGACATCTCTCAGCCCGCCAAGACCGCCAAGGAAGCCTGCCAGTGGCTGTACTTCGGCTATCTGGCCGCCATCAAGACCCAGAACGGCGCTGCCATGAGCGTGGGCCGCATCTCCACCTTCCTGGATATCTATATCCAGCGCGATCTGGACAACGGCATCCTGACCGAGACCCAGGCACAGGAGCTGATCGACCACATGGTCATGAAGTTCCGCATGGTCAAGTTTGCCCGCATCCCCAGCTACAACCAGCTGTTCTCCGGCGACCCCGTGTGGGCCACCCTGGAAGTGGGCGGCATCGGCATGGACGGCCGCAGCATGGTCACCAAGAACTGCTACCGCTTCCTGCATACCCTCGAGAACATGGGCCCTGCACCGGAGCCGAACCTGACCGTTCTGTACTCCTCTGCTCTGCCTGAGAACTTCAAGAAGTACGCCGCCAAGGTGTCCATCAACACCAGCTCCGTCCAGTACGAGAACGACGACGTCATGAAGCCCGTCTGGGGCGACGATTACTCCATCTGCTGCTGCGTGTCTGCTACCCAAACCGGCAAGGAGATGCAGTTCTTCGGCGCACGCGCCAACCTGGCAAAGTGCCTGCTCTACGCCATCAACGGCGGCGTGGACGAGAAGAGCCACGAGCAGTGCGGCCCCAACTACGCTCCCATCACCAGCGAGTACCTGAACTATGACGAGGTCCTGCCCAAATATGTTCAGATGCTGGACTGGCTGGCCGGCCTGTACGTCAACGTGCTGAACCTGATCCAGTATATGCACGACAAGTACTACTACGAGGAAGCCGAGATGGCCCTGATCGACACCGATGTGCGCCGCACCTTTGCCACCGGCATTGCAGGCTTCTCCCACGTCATCGACTCCCTGAGCGCCATCAAGTACGCCAAGGTCAAGGTCGTGCGCGACGAGACCGGCCTGGCCACCGGCTATGAGGTGGAGGGCGACTTCCCCAAGTACGGCAACGATGACGACCGTGCCGATGAGATCGGCGTGTGGCTGCTGCGCACCTTCCTGGAGATGATCAAGAAGCGCCACACCTACCGCAACTCCGAGGCTACCACCTCCATCCTGACCATCACCTCCAACGTGGTGTACGGCAAGTACACCGGTGCTCTGCCCGATGGCCGTGCCGCCTTTACCCCCTTTGCACCCGGTGCAAACCCCAGCTACGGTGCGGAGCAGAACGGCCTGCTGGCTTCCCTGAACTCTGTTGCCAAGCTGCCCTACCACTGGGCTCTGGACGGCATCTCCAACACCCAGACCATCAACCCCGATGCTCTGGGCCACAGCGAGGGCGAGCGCGTTGAGAATCTGGTGCAGGTCATGGACGGCTACTTCGACCAGGGCGCACACCACCTGAACGTCAACGTCTTCGGCAAGGAGAAGCTCATCGACGCTATGGAGCACCCCGAGAAGGAGGAGTACGCAAACTTCACCATCCGTGTCTCCGGCTACGCCGTCAAATTCATCGACCTGACCCGCGAGCAGCAGATGGACGTCATCTCCCGTACCTGCCATGCAGCTCTGTAACCCCATCGGATACGTCCACTCGCTGGAGACTTTCGGCTCTGTGGACGGCCCCGGCGTCCGCTTCGTCGTCTTTTTGCAGGGGTGCGCCCTGCGGTGCAAATACTGCCACAACCCGGAGACATGGGCTGAGGGCGGCGAGGAATGGACGGTGGACAAGCTCTTCCAGCGGGCGTGGCGCTACCGCAACTACTGGGGCAAAAAGGGCGGCATCACGGTCAGCGGCGGCGAGCCGCTGCGCCAGATGGAGTTCCTGACGGCGTTCTTCGAGCTGGCACGCTCCAAGGGCGTGCATACGGCTCTGGACACCGCCGGTCAGCCCTTCCGCCCCGACGATGCGGCTTATCTGGCCGATTTTGACCGGCTGATGAAGTCCACCAGCCTCGTCATCCTCGATTTGAAAGAGATCGACCCGGAGAAGCACCGCAGGCTCACCGGCAGGGACAACGCGAACATCCTTGCGATGGCGCGCCGCATCTCCGACCTCGGCGTGCCGCTCTGGATACGCCATGTCCTCGTCCCCGGCCTGACGGACGACGAAGACGGCCTGCGGAAGACCGCAGAGTTCCTCTCGTCCCTCAAGACGGTGCAGCGGGTAGAGGTACTGCCCTACCACACGCTGGGCCTCTTCAAGTGGCAGAAGCTCGGCATCCCTTATCCCCTGCCCGACGCTGTCCCGCCCACGGCGGAACAGGTCAAGCGGGCCGAGGAGCTGCTGGAGACCGCACGGTATACCAGCTGATATAATTCAAGCATGATAAACCCCCTGTACAGAAATGTACAGGGGGTTTTACGTTTCCGGCTCTTTCTATCAGAAGATAACGGCATCCTCAGCGGTAAAGCCGCCCAGAGAGTGTTCCTTCACCTGAATGCAAATATAGGTAATGCCCTCATCTGCGGCAGCAGAGAACTGACGCTTTGCTGCCGGAGCAACTTTCAGCCAGTCGCCAGCGGTCAGAGCGATCTCCTTCCCATCGATAACGGCTTTGCCCTTCCCTGCAATAATACCGTAGATCTCTTCATTGTTCCTGTGGGCGTGCACAAAAGGCACCCCTGCGCCCGCCGGGAGCTGGTTGATGCTGACCTCCGCACCCGTCAGGCCCAACTTTTCGTGAAGTTCCACTCTTGCCTCGCTGCCGATATTCGTTTTCGTATAGTTTTCCATCTCTTTTACCTCCAAAGGATATTGGCGCTCTCGCTCGCCTGTGTATAGTTTAAGCCGGAGCACACTCTAAAACAAGTACGCACCTTTTTATAACTGTACATATTAAAAAGAATATGTTATGATGTTCTCGGAGGTGTGATGCCATGAAAACAAAAGAAGAACTGCCCGCCTGCCCCGTGGCCACTGCAGTCTCCCTCATCGGCGGCAAGTGGAAGCTGCTGATCCTGCGCAATCTCAAGACCCGCCCATGGCGGTTCAACGAACTGCAAAGAGATCTGGAGGGAATCTCTCAGAAAGTTTTGACGGACAGCTTACGGCAGATGATCGACGACGGGCTCGCCTACCGACACGACTATCACGAAACGCCCCCTCGCGTGGAGTATGGCCTGACCAGCCTCGGCAGAGAGATGCTTCCCATCATTGATGCCCTTGCCGATTTCGGGAACTACTACAAATCCATCATCCAATGATTTTCCACAACAAAAAAGGCGTGACCGCAGGGTCACGCCTCTTTTACTTTTTGTGATTCAACCGCCCAGATATGCGCTGCGGACACGCTCGTTGGTCAGCAGCTCAGCACCGGTGCCATCCATGACCACGCGGCCCGTCTCGAGAACATAGGCGCGGTCTGCCACGGAAAGGGCCATCTGTGCGTTCTGCTCGACCAGCAGGATGGTCATGCCCTCTTTGTGGATGTTCTGGATGATGTCGAAGATCTCCTGCACCAGCAGGGGCGACAGACCCATGGAGGGCTCGTCCAGCATCAGCATGGAGGCGTTGCTCATCAGAGCACGGCCCATGGCCAGCATCTGCTGCTCGCCGCCGGACATGGTGCCGGCCAGCTGCTTGCGGCGCTCCTTCAGGCGGGGAAAGAGCTCAAAGACCTTCTCCTTGTTGGGAGCGATGGTGGAAGCAGGCTGGGTATAAGCGCCCATGTCCAGATTCTCTTCCACGGTCATATGCAGGAAGACATGACGGCCTTCCGGCACCTGTGCCAGACCGGCCTCGACGATTTTATGAGCGCGGACGCCCTTGATGCTCTTGCCCTTGTAGAGGACGTCGCCGGTCTTCGGGTGGAGCAGGCCGGAGATGGTCTTCAGGGTGGTGGACTTACCGGCACCGTTGGCACCGATGAGGGTGACAATCTCGCCCTCGTTCACCTCGAAGGAGACATCCTTGACTGCGTGGATGTTGCCATAAAAGACGTTGATGTTATCAACCTTCAGCAAAGTCTGTGCCATCGTTCAGCCCTCCTTCTTGCCCAGGTAGGCTTCGATGACCTGGGGATTGTTGCGGATCTCGTCCGGCGTACCCTTGGCGATGATGCGGCCAAAGTTCAGCACGGCGATGCCCTCGCAGATGCCCATGACAAGGCTCATATCGTGCTCGATGAGGAGGACGGCAATGTTGAACTCGTCGCGGATGCGGCGGATGGTCTCCGTCAGCTCTGCGGTCTCGGAGGGGTTCATGCCGGCGGCCGGCTCGTCCAGAAGCAGCAGCTTCGGGCTGGTAGCCAGCGCGCGCATGATCTCCAGACGGCGCTGTGCGCCGTAGGGCAGGCTGCCGGCCTGTGCATCGGCGAGGTCGGCCATGTGGAAGATGTCCAGCAGCTCGAAGGCACGTTCGGTGCAGCGCTTCTCTTCCTTCCAGTAGTTGGGCAGGCGGATGAGAGAGGAGCCCAGATTGTACTTCATGGACTCGTGGAGGCCCACCTTGATGTTGTCGATGACGGACAGTTCCTTGAACAGGCGGATATTCTGGAACGTACGGGCCACGCCCATCCGGTTGACCTGATAGGTCTTTTTGCCGGCGGTGGGCATCCCATCGATGAGGATGGAGCCGCGGGTGGGCTGGTAGACGTTGGTCAGCAGGTTGAAGACGGTGGTCTTACCGGCGCCGTTGGGGCCGATGAGGCCGGTGATCTCGTTGCGGCCGATCATCAGGTTGAAGCCGTCCACGGCGGTCAGGCCGCCGAAGTCGATGCCCAGTTCACGGACGTCGAGGATGGGCTTTTTATCCTTGTCGCGGTCGGTCAGGAAGCCGCCGGAAGGGACGCTGTGTAACTTCGTCTGGAACTCACTCATGGTCTGCGCCCTCCTTGTCAGCATTCTTCTTGTGGAACAGCTCGCCGTTCATGACCTTTTCCACGATGCGGCTCATGGAGAAATCGTAGCTGCCCAGCAGTCCGCCCGGACGGAAGATCATCATCAGGATGAGCACCAGCGAGTAGATGACCATGCGGTAGCTGTCGAAGCTGCGGGTGGCCTCGGGCAGGATGGTCAGGACGGTAGCGGAGAGGATGGAGCCCAGCATGGAGCCCATGCCGCCCAGAACCACCATGACCAGGATCTCGATGGACTTCATGAAGCCGAAGGTGGAGGGGTTCAGAACGCCGATGTAGCAGGCGTACAGACCACCGGCCAGACCGGCAAAGGCAGCAGAGAAAGCGAAGGCCATGACCTTATAATAAGTAGTCTGGATGCCGCAGCTCTCGGCAGCGATCTCGTTGTCGCGGATAGCGAGGACGGCACGGCCATGGCGGCTTTTCATCATGGCATGGATGAGGAAGCAGGTGATGACCACACAGAGGAAGACATTGGCGAAGTTGGAGTACTTGGGGATGTTCTTGAGGCCCTTGGAGCCGTAGAACAGGCTGTAGCCCAGCACATCGTCGATGTTGTTCAGGGTGATGCGGATGATCTCGCCGAAGCCCAGGGTCAGGATGGCCAGATAGTCACCGGTCAGACGGAGGGCCGGGACGCCGATGAGGACGCCGAACAGGCCGGCCATCACAGCACCCAGTGCAAGGCCGATGGCAAAGGAAACACCATCGGGCAGAGGGCTGTACTTGGTGAAGAGGGCGCAGGTGTAAGCACCCACGGCCATGAAACCGGCGTGGCCCAGCGGCAGCTGGCCCAGATAGCCGGTGGCCACGTTCAGGGACACAGCCAGGATGATGTTGATGCCCACGGTCATGAGCACCTTGTTCTGGTAAGTGGAGAGCATGCTGCCGGTCATGTAGGAAAGGGCCAGGAACAGCAGCACCACCAGCACGGCGTTCATGAGGTAGCGCACGGGCATTTTGAGCGTTTTGCGATTCTTGTTCATCTTCATGCCCTCCTTACACCTTTTCCTGCACCTTGCGACCGAGGAAGCCCGTGGGCTTGAACAGCAGCACGATGATGAGGATGGCGAACGTGACGGCGTCCTTCCAGGCAGACAGGCCGATGGCGGAAACGAAGCACTCGCACAGGCCGATGACGATGCCGCCGACCATTGCGCCCGGGATGGAGCCGATGCCGCCCAGAACGGCGGCGACGAAGGCTTTCAGGCCCAGCATGGAGCCCATGGTGGGGGTGGCCTGCGGGTAGGAGCAGCAGTACAGCACCGAGCCGATACCGGCCAGTGCAGAGCCGACCGCGAAGGTAAAGGAGATGGTGCTGTTGACGTTGATGCCCATCAGGCGGGCAGCGTCCATATCCTCAGAGACGGCGCGCATGGCCTTGCCAAGCTTGGTCTTCTGGACGAGGAAGGTCAGCACCAGCATGGACAGCACGGTGACCACCAGCGTGATGATGGAGGTCAGGCCCAGAGGCGCCTTGCCCAGATAGAAGGTCTTGTTGTCGTAGTAAGACGGGATGACCTTTGCGCCCGAGCCCATGACCAGCTCAGCCGTGTACTCGAGGAAGAACGACACGCCGATGGCCGTGATGAGCAGAGAGATACGGGGTGCGCTGCGCAGCGGGGTGTAGGCGATCTTTTCGATGACCACGCCCAGCAGCGTACAGGTGAGGATGGTGGCACAGACCGCCGTGACCGGGCCGAGGCCCAGCTGGTTCATGACGAACCAGGACATGTACGCGCCCACCATGATGACGTCGCCGTGGGCAAAGTTCAGCAGCAGGATGATGCCGTACACCATGCTGTAGCCCAGTGCGATCAGTGCATAGATGCTGCCAAGGGACAGGCCATTGATCAGCTGGCTGAAAAACACTGTCATGGATGGATACTTCCTTTCTTTCCGGCGCTGTTGCACGCCTTATGTGGGGATACACTTTTTTCCAAAAAAGCGGAGAGCACCGGGGCAATACTGTTCCGGCGTTCTCCGCAGTCGGGTCAATTTACGATCATTCGGATCTCAGCGGTGCTTCCATCACCGGTCGATGGAAGAAAGCTGGGATCAGAACATTTCCTTCAGCACCGGCTTGCCGTCCACATAGGTCAGGATAGCAGTCTGCTTGACGGGGTCGTGATGCTCGTCGAAGGTGAAGGTGCCGGTGATGCCGTCGATGGTGCCGGAGGCAATGGCATCGATGACAGCCTGCTTGTAATCGTCGGTGCCAGCCTCGAGACCGGCATCCTCAGCAGCCTGCAGGCCGTAGACGATGGTCTTTGCTGCATCGTAGCCCAGAGGAGCGAAGCCGTTGGGGTACTCCTCACCGTACTCTGCCTTGTAGGCATCCTCAAACTCGGGGTTGGAGCCCTTTGCGTAGTTGGCGCAGAAGTAAGTGTCCTTCAGCTGATCGTTGGTGGCGTAGCCTTCCAGACCATCCCAGCCGTCGCCGCCCAGGAACGGAACGGTCAGGCCGACGCTCTCAGCCTGAGACAGGATCTGACCCACTTCCTCGTAGTAGTTGGGGCAGAAGACGGTCTCGGGGTCCTTGCCGAGGATGGTGGTCAGCTGAGTCTTGAAGTCCACATCGCCCTCAGAGTAGCTCTCCTGATCGACGATGGTGCCGCCCAGAGACTCGAACTCGTTGACGAAGTTCTCTGCCAGACCCTCGTTGTAGTCAGCACCCTTCTTGAAGATGACGGCTGCCTTGGTGTAGCCCAGCTTCTGGTATGCGTAGTCAGCCATCTTGATGCCCTGGAACGGGTCGGTGAAGGTGGCGCGGAAGACGTTTGCGTTCACGGTGTCGGTCTCGGCATCGTAGGTGACAGCCTCAGCGGTAGCGGAAGCGGTGACCATGGGCATATTGTAGTCTGCGCTCTCAGCAGCGACTGCCAGAGTCGGGGTGGTGGTAACATCGCCGATCAGAGCGGTCATCCCCTCGTCCACCATCTTGGTGAAGCAGTTGACAGCCTGCGTAGCGTCGCCCTGCTCGTCCTCGGTGAGGATCTCGATCTGCTTGCCGTTGATGCCGCCGTTGGCGTTGACCTGCTTCAAGTACAGGGTAGCACCGTTGACAACAGCCTGACCGTAAACGGAGACGTTGCCGCTCAGGGGGCCCATAACGCCGACCTTGATGGTGTCGCCGGAAGCAGCTGCCGCGGTAGAACCGGCAGCAGAAGCAGTGGAAGCTGCGGTGCCGGAAGAGCCGCCGCAGGCAGTCAGAACACCGGCAGCCGCCACGACACCGGCAGCAGCCAGAAAGTTACGACGAGAGATCATGTTTTTCATAAGTCTATATCCTCCTGATATTTGGAAGCGTTCGTGTTATTTGCAGCCCTCGCGCACGGCCCATGAGCCAGTGTCCCGAAAAGCTGTTAAGGAAGCAGCGCTCCCTTCCCTCAAAGCAGCTCTGCTTCCTTGCGTCTTATTATAAGCACTTCGGTGCAAGTCCGCAATTCACAAATCGTCCATAGTTTTGGAGGAGTTTCGGGCAAAACTCGCTATTTTTCACAAAATTAAGCGTCACTTTTTGGTTACTTTTTCAAATTGTTCACCTGAGAAAAACAGAACATGAAAGCAATTCACAAGTAACAAAAAGATTGCACAACTTTCCTCTCCTGAAGTTTGCTCACGCTAACATTCATACATCCTCTTGCATCTCGGGCCGAATCATGGTAGGATAATATCGGTTAGTTAGCATATACTATCCAAATGAGAAGAGCGCATCCATTCCTATTATATATGGAGGTACAAATCATGAACTATCTTGAGATCGTAGACGTTCAGGGCCGTGAGATCCTGGACTCCCGCGGCAACCCCACTGTTGAGGCTGAGATCACCCTCGCCGACGGCACCGTGGCCCGGGGCTGCGCACCGTCCGGCGCATCCACCGGCGAGTTCGAAGCGCTGGAGCTGCGCGACGGCGACAAGGGCCGCTATCTGGGCAAGGGCGTCACCAAGGCTGTGGAGAACATCAACACCGTCATCGCTGATGCCGTCATCGGCATGGATGCTTCCGACATCTACGCCATCGACAAGGCTATGATCGACGCCGACGGCACCAAGGACAAGTCCAAGCTGGGCGCAAACGCCATTCTGGCCGTTTCCATCGCTGCCTGCCGCGCTGCTGCCACTTCGCTGGACATGCCCCTCTACCGCTTCCTCGGCGGCGTGAACGGCAACCGCCTGCCCGTCCCCATGATGAACATCCTGAACGGCGGCGCACACGCCACCAACACCGTGGACACCCAGGAGTTCATGATCATGCCCGTGGGCGCACCTTCCTTTAAGGAGGGCCTGCGCTGGTGCGCTGAGGTCTTCCACGCTCTGGCTTCCATCCTGAAGGCAAAGGGTCTGGCTACCTCCGTGGGCGACGAGGGCGGCTTTGCTCCCAACCTGTCCAGCGACGAGGAGACCATCGAGACCATTCTGGCCGCCATCGAGAAGGCAGGCTATGTCCCCGGCAAGGACTTCATGCTGGCCATGGACGCTGCCTCCTCCGAGTGGAAGAGCCCCAAGGGCAAGGGCTTCTACAAGCTGCCCAAGGCCGGCACCGAGTTCACCTCCAGCGAGCTGATCGCACACTGGAAGAGTCTGGTGGAAAAGTACCCCATCATCTCCATCGAGGACGGCCTGGATGAAGAAGACTGGGAAGGCTGGCAGGAGATGACCCGCGAGCTGGGCGGCAAGGTCCAGCTGGTGGGCGACGACCTGTTCGTCACCAACACCGAGCGTCTGGCCAAGGGCATCCAGCTAGGTGCCGGCAACGCCATCCTCATCAAGCTGAACCAGATCGGCTCCGTATCTGAGACTCTGGAAGCCATCAAGATGGCTCACAAGGCCGGCTATACCGCCATCAGCTCTCACCGCTCCGGCGAGACTGAGGACACCACCATCGCCGACCTGGCCGTGGCTCTGAACACCTGCCAGATCAAGACCGGCGCTCCCAGTCGCACCGAGCGTGTGGCAAAGTACAACCAGCTGCTGCGCATCGAGGAGCAGCTGGGCGGCAGCGCCGTCTACCCCGGCATGGCTGCCTTCAACGTGAAGCGCTGACCCAGACTCTGCGACAGGAGCGCCAGTCCCGGCTTTGCCGGAGCTGGCGCTCCTTTTTTGTCATTTCCATGTCAATTTGTCTAAAGTATACAAGAAAAAACATCAAAACTCAGCAAATCGACTATTGCCAATTCGCAACTGATATATTAGAATATAAGTGAGAGAGCGAGGCACTCCTGCCGCGCATAAACGCAAAGCAATATGAACGGAGGACATCCACTATGCCTATGAAAATGGGTTGGCGCTGGTATGGCGAGGGCAACGACCCCGTCACCCTCAGCGACATCAAGCAGATCCCCGGCGTGACCAGCATCGTCTGGGCGCTGCACAACAAGATGCCCGGCGAGATCTGGGAGATCGACGAGATCCAGAAGGTCGCAGACCAGATCCACGCTTACGGCTTCGACATGGACGTTGTCGAGTCTGTCAACGTCCACGACGACATCAAGATCGGCCTGCCCACCCGCGATCAGTACATCGAGAACTACAAGCAGTGCATCCGCAACCTGTCCAAGTTCGGTGTCAAGGTCATCTGCTACAACTTCATGCCCATCTTCGACTGGACCCGCACCGACCTGTTCCACCCCGTCGGCGACGGCTCCACTGCACTGTTCTACGAGAAGGACAAGATCAAGGGCGACTACAAGTCCATGGCCGAGTACATCATGTCCTTCACTGAGAAGTACAACATGACCTTCCCCGGCTGGGAGCCGGAGCGCATGGCAAAGCTGGACGAGCTGTTCAAGGCCTACGCCCCTGTCACCAAGGAAAAGCTCTGGGAGAACCTGAAGTACTTCCTCGAAGCCCTGATGCCCACCTGCCGCGAGTGCGACATCAAGATGGCCATCCACATGGACGACCCCCCTTGGGACATCTTCGGCCTGCCCCGCCTGCTGGTGGATGCCGAGAGCATCGACCGCTTCCTGAGCATGGTGGACGACGAGTACAACTGCCTGACCCTCTGCTCCGGCAGCCTGAACGCCAACCCCAACAACAATGTGGCCGAGATCGTCCGCAAGCACTGCGACCGCATCGCATTCGCACACATCCGCAACATCCATCACTTCCCCAACGGCGACTTCTCCGAGGCTGCCCACCGCGACTGCTGCGGCGAGACCGGCATCATCGAGATCCTGCGCGCCTACCATGACTGCGGCTACGAGGGCTATATCCGCCCCGACCACGGCCGTCAGCTGTGGGAGGAAGGCCCCGGCAACTGCCGCCCCGGTTACGGCAAGTATGACCGTGCTCTGGGTATCCAGTACATGCTGGGTGTCTGGGACCTGCTGGACCGTCTGGATGAAGAGAAAAAGAAAGGCTGAGTACTATTATGAAGCTGTCTGATATCAAGAACGGCAATCTGTCCGCCGAGTGGGCAGAAAAGGGCTACGAGCTGCCCAAGTTTGACGTGGAGGCTGTCAAGGCCAAGACCCACGCAGAGCCCACCTGGGTGCACTTCGGCGCAGGCAATATTTTCCGTGCCTTCCCCGCTGCCATCCTGAACGAGGCCCTGAACAGCGGCAAGTATGACCGCGGTGTCATCGTTGCTGAGAGCTTTGACTACGAGATCATCGACAAGGCTTACCAGCCCTACGACAACCTGAGCCTGCTGGTCTGCCTGAAGTCCACCGGCGACATCGAGAAGAAGGTCATCGCCTCCGTCACCGAGAGCCTGAAGGCTGACTACTCCTTCGGCGCTGACTGGGCACGTCTGGTCGAGATTTTCCAGGCACCCAGCCTGCAGATGATCTCCTTCACCATCACCGAGAAGGGCTACGGCGTCGCTCCTGCTGACCTCGAGCGCGGCCTGACCCCCGTTCTGGCCATGGGCAAGGTCACTGCTCTGCTCTACGAGCGCTTCAAGGCCGGCAAGCTGCCCCTGACCGTCCAGAGCATGGACAACTGCTCTCACAACGGCGATAAGGTCAAGGCCGCAGTCTTTGCCTACGCTTCCAAGTGGGTCGAGCAGGGTCTGGTCCCCGCCGAGTTCCTGGCCTACGTCAAGGACGAGACCAAGATCACCTTCCCCTGGAGCATGATCGACAAGATCACTCCCCGCCCGGATGCCAAGGTCCAGAAGATGCTGGCTGACGACGGTTTTGAGGACAACTACACCATCGTCACCGAGAAGCACACCTTCACCGCTCCCTTCGTCAACGCCGAGGAGACCCAGTACCTCTGCATCGAGGACCACTACACCAATGGCCGTCCTCCGCTGGAGCTGGGCGGTGTCCTCTACTGCGACCGCGAGACCGTCGATAAGATCGAGAAGATGAAGGTCTGCACCTGCCTCAACCCCCTGCACACCGCCATGTCCATCTACGGCTGCATGCTGGGCTACACCCTCATCTCCGCTGAGATGGCCGATGAGGACCTGCGCAGCTTCATCCAGAAGATCGGCTACATCGAGGCGATGCCCGTCGTCGTTGACCCCGGCGTTCTGAACCCCTACGAGTTCATCGGCGCTGTCATCAACCGCCGTCTGCCCAACCCCTTCATGCCCGACGCTCCTCAGCGTATCGCCACCGATACCTCCCAGAAGCTGGCGATCCGCTTCGGCGAGACCATCAAGGCTTACGAGGCGCGCGGTCTGGACAAGTCCAACCTCGTGCTGATCCCGCTGGTGCTGGCAGGCTATGCCCGCTACCTGACCGGTCTGGACGACAACTGCCAGCCCTTCGAGATCTCCACTGACCCGCTGCTGGCTGAGCTGCAGGCCATCGTGGCTCCCCTGAAGGTGGAAGCCGGTGAGCAGGACTTCTCCTGCCTGAAGGCTCTGTACAGCCGCACCGATGTCTTCGGCGTGGACCTGTACGCCGTCGGTCTGGGCGAGAAGATCGAGTCCATGGCCAAGGAGCTCTTCGCAGGCCCCGGCGCTGTCCGCGCTACCCTGCACAAGTACGTCAAGGCCCGCTGATCGAAGCGTCCCCTGACTTCATAAGCCATTTCCGCGCCCATGCTGCGTTTTGCTTTGCCGCAGCATGGGTTTTTATGATGTCTTTTTTCCGGCACAGGAAAAGCCGCCGGGCCTTGCGGCCCGACGGCTTTTCTTATGATAGGAGGATCAAAAATGATCGTAGACTATCTTATTCAGTTCAGGATGGTCTGCTCGGTCTCGACGTCGAACAGGTGGACCTTGTGGGGATCGAAGGCAACGCGGACGGTGTCTCCGTTGCGGGCCTTGGAGGTGGGAGCGACGCGGGCGGTCATCTTGTTGCCCTTGTACTCCAGGTACAGGTAGATCTCAGCGCCCATCATCTCAGAGACATCGACCTGAGCATCCAGCTGGCAGTCGGTGTGCTTTGCCATGAACTCGGGCTCATCGTCGATGTCCTCGGGACGGATGCCCATCTTGACCTTCTTGCCGACGTAGGAATCCAGCTTGCCGTCAGCGGTCTTCTCCTTGGGCAGGGGGATGAGGTCGCCGCCCAGATCGACGCTGTACTGGTCGCCCTTCTTGACGATGGTGCCGTCCAGGAAGTTCATCTGGGGGCTGCCGATGAAGCCTGCGACGAACATGTTGCAGGGCATATCGTACAGGTTCTGCGGGGTATCGACCTGCTGGATGATGCCGTCCTTCATAACAACGATGCGGTCGCCCATGGTCATAGCCTCGGTCTGGTCATGGGTAACGTAGATGAAGGTGGTAGCCAGCTTCTTGTGCAGCTTGATGATCTCGGTGCGCATGCTGGTACGCAGCTTAGCATCCAGGTTGGACAGGGGCTCGTCCAGCAGGAAGACTGCCGGGTTACGAACCATTGCACGGCCCAGAGCAACACGCTGACGCTGACCACCGGACAGAGCCTTGGGCTTGCGGTCCAGCAGGTGCTCGATCTCCAGGATCTTAGCAGCCTCGTGCACGCGCTTGTCGATCTCGTCCTTCGGGGTCTTGCGCAGTTCCAGACCGAAAGCGATGTTCTTGTAGACGGTCATGTGGGGGTACAGAGCGTAGCTCTGGAAGACCATGGCGATGTCGCGGTCCTTCGGGGGAACGTCGTTGATGAGGCGGCCGCCGATGTACATCTCGCCCTTGGAGATCTCCTCCAGACCGGCGATCATGCGCAGGGTGGTGGACTTACCGCAGCCAGAGGGGCCGACGAAGATGATGAATTCCTTGTCCTGGATCTCCAGGTTGAAATCGGTGACGGAAGGAGCCGTAGCACCGGGGTAGATCTTGTAGATATGCTGGCAGCTGATAGAAGCCATAAAGCTTTTTCCTCCATTGATGTTGTTGCACTCAAAGGCTCAGCTTGACGATGAGCCGTTTCATTGCTATTATAATAGCAGATTATTTTGTGTTATAAAATAGCATTTTATTGATTTGAGGTGTCAGATATTGATTTACTCTCCCAGCACGACTGCCGCCCTCGGCATCGTGGAGGATGCCCAGCCGGAAGAGCCCCTCACCCTGCGGGGCGAAGGGCTCTGGGTCTGCCTCGTTTCCAGCGGAAAATGTGTCGTCTCGCTGTCCGATCTCGACCTGATGCCGGCAGGTTCTGCCCTGTTGCTGCCGCCCCAGAATGCCGCAGCGGGCCATCTCGTGCTGAGCCGGGGGCCGCTGACCCTCGCGCCGGAAAACGAGTGCCATCTGCTCTGCGTCCAACTCACCGGGCAGGCAGCGGAACAGTTCCTCGCAGGGCTTTCTGAGATGCCCTTCCTCGCCCGGGGCGAGACCTGCCCGGCGGCGGCAGAGCTGATGGGGCGCCTTGCCGAAGAGCGGGATGCCTCGGAGCGGGTGCGCAGTCAGCTGGCCTTCGCGCTGCTGTGCGAGCTCTCAGACGCCGACAGCGCCGCCCCTGCCCTGCCCCCGCTGGTGGCCGCCGCCATCGAGGACATCCGCAAAAACTACGCCGGGCTCTACGGCGTGGAAGAGCTGAGCGAGCGGCTGGGCGTCTCCAAGAGCCACCTCGTCCGGGCCTTTACGGCGGCGCTGGGCGTCTCGCCGGGGCGGTATCTCACCAGCGTCCGCATAGAAGCCGCCATGCGTCTGCTGCTCCACCGGGAGTACACGCTGGATGTCATCGCCAGCCTCTGCGGCTTCTCGGGGGCCAACTACCTCTGCCGCGTCTTCAAAAAAACGACCGGCCAATCCCCCACGCAGTGGCGGGCGATGGCCGGTCGGAGCGCACTGCCCGAGCTTTCGCCCGAGCAGCAGCGGTTGGAGCAGGAATTGTTTATTTAAGCGATGCGCTTTTTCCGCTTCAGCAGGAAGAGGGTCAGGCAGGCCGTGATGGCCTCAGAGGCCGGGAACGCGGCCCAGACGCCGTTCATCCCGAAGAGGGCGCTCAGCACCAGAGAGCAGGCCACGATGGCCACGATGCCGCGGGAAAGCGACGTCGCAGAAGCCTCTGCGGGGCGGTCCACCGCGCCCAGATAGCCGGCGGCCACGATATTGAGGCCCGCGAAGAAATAGCCGAGGAAGTAGATGCGCGTCCCGCTGAAGGCATACTGCGCCATGAGGGCCGAGTTCTCACTGTTGAAGACCGCGACGACCGGCCCGGTGAACCCGAACAGAACTGCGTACAGTGCCGCCGCCAGCGCAAGCGCTGTTCCGCTGCCCAGCAGCAGGAGCTTGCGGGTACCGGCAGCATCGTTTTTGCCGTAGCACCTGCTGACCAGCGGCTGTGCGCCCTGGGCCACGCCGTTGAAGACAGCCGTCGCCACCAGCGCGTAGTTCGCCACGACGCCGTAAGCCGCCACGGCCACATTGCCCGCCAGACGCAGGAGCAGCAGGTTGAAGACGGTGGTGGTCACGCCGGAGGACATCTCTCCCACGAAGCCCGAGACGCCCAGCTGGCAGCTCTGGGCCAGCAGCTCCGGCGAGGGCAGCTGCCGCACAAGGCGGACGGTGCTGCTCTTTTTGAAGAAGTGGCGGCTGCAGAGCGCAATGCTCAACACCGGCGAGACCGCCGTCGCCAGCGCCGCGCCGGGCAGGCCGAGGCCCATGGGGAACATGAAGATGTAATCGAACACCACGTTGAAGAGGCTGCCGCAGAGGGTCGCCACCATGGCCAGCGAGGGGTCGCCGTCGTTCCGGACAAAGGCCGCGACGATGTAGTTGCACATGAAGAAGGGCGTGAACAGCAGGAAGATGCGGGCGTACCCCACGCCCAGTGCAACGATCTCCGCGTCGCCGCCCATGAACCGCAGCAGCACCTCGGGGCAGAAGATGCCCGCCAGCATGAAGGGCAGGGCGAACACCATCGCCCAGAGCAGGGCGTTGGAGAAATAGCGCTCCGACCGCTCGTCGCCCTGCGCCCGGAGGATGGCGTAGCGGGTGGCCGCGCCGAGGCCCAGCATGGAGCCGATGGCGAAGATGAAGTTGTAGATGGGCAGACAGAGGTTCAGCAGAGCCACACCGCTGGTGCCTGCCGCCTGCGAGATGAAATAGGTATCGGCCAGAATGTAGCAGGATGTCCCCAGCAGGCCGAAGATGTTCTGGCTGACGTATTTGAAATACTGTTTGGTAAGGCTCATGTTCTCCTCCTTTTATCATTCAAATTTCAGATATACTGCCATATTGCGTCAGTTTATCATAATCCGACCGAAGCTGTCAAGCTCTCCATTTGCACAAACGCCCGGATGGGTGTATACTGTAGTTTGTTTTTGAAAACAGGCAGAAGGGAGGGTGCATCATGCCGGGCAAGACTTTATACTGTCTGGGCGAAGCGTGGCTGGAATTGAACAGCCCCGCGCCGCTGGCATCGGCAGAGACGTTTTCTCCCCGCATGGGCGGAAGCGCCGCCTCGCTGGCACTGGCTTATGCCGCACAGGGCGGCAGAGCCTCTCTTTTAACGCAGCTTGGCGAGGATGCTTTCGGACACCGCATCGCAGACGCTTTATCTGCTGCCGGTGTGGACATCAGCCGGGTCTCCTTCACCTCCCGCGCCCCCACGCCGCTGCTGTTCGACGGCGGCGGCGAACAGCTAGGCTGCCGCACCCGTTCTTCGGAGCTGCTCTATGCACCCGAACAGCTGGGCGCTGACTGGGCCGCAGATGCTGAAATGCTGGCCTTTTCCAGCGCCTGCCTCGTGGACAGCCCCTGCCGCTACACCCATCTTGCCGCGCTGGACACCTCCCGCACCGCCGGTGTGCCGGTCTGCTTTGCCCCCTCTCTCCGCCCTGCTCTCTGGCCCGGCGAAAAGACCCTGCGGGACACGGTGATGCAGTTTCTCCCCTTCGCGGACATCCTCGTCCTCACCGCCGACGAGATGGAGCTTCTGCTGGACACCCGGGAGTATCAGGTCGGACTGTTCGCCCTGCTGCGGGGGCATACCCAGCTGGTGGTGCTTGAGACAGAAGAAGGCGTCCACGCCTTTACCCGGGCAGTACACGCATTTCGGCCCGGGCTTTCCGCCCCGCCCGAAGAGCTGGCCGCACGGCTGCTGTATCAGCTCTCTCGGCAGGAGCTGACCCTGAAAAAGCTCATGAAATGCAGTGCTCCGGCACTCCAGACACTTCTATAACGCCGGAAAGCCCCCGCCTTTGCAGGCGGGGGCTTTCCGTTTATTCTGTCATCCGGAGGAGGATGAGCCGATCAGCTTATCAGTGGATGAACACCGGGCCAAGCGGGTTGGTGATGGGGCTGACGTAGCCGCCCAGCAGCTTCGGGATAGCGAGGCTGATGTCAGGCACATAGGTCAGCAGCAGCAGAGCGATGAACATGCACAGATAGAACGGGAGGGTAGCCTTGACGACCTTCTCCATGGGGCGCTTCGCAACGGCAGAGCCGATGAACAGAACCGCGCCGACAGGGGGAGTCAGCAGGCCGATGCCGCAGTTCAGGACCATGATGATACCGAACTGGATGGGGTCGATGCCGATGGAGGTGGCGATGGGCAGCAGGATGGGGGTAGCGATCAGGATGATGGGAGCCATATCCATGATGCAGCCTAGAACCAGGATGATGAGGTCGATGAGCAGTGCGATGATATAGGGGTTGCTGGTGACGCTGGTGATGGCGTTTGCGGCCAGATCCGGCACGTGCAGCATGGTCAGGCAGTTGCCGAACACCGCAGAGGTGGCGATCAGGATGAGGACGATGGACAGAGTGTTGACGCACTCGTCCAGAGCGTGCCAGACGCCCTTCCAGTCGAGGCCCTTGTAGACAAAGACGGAGACCAGCAGAGAGTAGATAACTGCGATAGCAGCGGACTCGGTAGCGGTGAACACACCGCCGACAACGCCGAACACGACGATGACGACTGCGGCCAGCGCCCAGATGGAGGTACCCATCTGCTTGATGAAGCCTCTGATGGTGAAGGGAGAGCCCTTGGGGTAATTCTCCTTGACGGAGATGATGTAGGAGCCGATCATCAGGACGATGGCCAGCAGAGCGCCGGGCAGGTAGCCAGCCAGGAAGAGGCTGCCCACGGAGATGCCGCCGGCGGTGGTGGCGTAGATGACCATGTTGTGGCTCGGGGGGACCAGCAGGCCCTCGCAGGAGGAGGTGATGGTAACGGCCGTGGAGAAGTCGGCGTCGTAGCCCTGATCGACCATCATGGGGATCATGATGGAGCCGATGGAAGCGGTATCTGCAGATGCAGAACCGGAAATACCGCCGAAGAAGTAGGAAGCAACGATGTTGACCATTGCCATGCCGCCGCGCATCCAGCCCACGCAGGCATCAGCCAGAGCGATCAGCTTTTCAGAAATGCCGCCGGAGCCCATGAGTACGCCCATGGTGATGAAGAACGGCACGGCCATCAGGCTGAAGGAAGAGATGCCCTTGACCATCAGACGGCAGACATCGGTCAGTGCCTGACCCTGCACCATCATGCACAGCACGCTGGAAAGACCAACGGCGTATGCAATGGGGAAACGCAGGAAGATCATTACAAAGAAGCTGACAAGAAGGACAATGATTGCCAGTGTCTGAACTGTCATATTACACTTCCTCCTTTACAAAAATGCTCTTGATGTGGTTGTACAGTGCCTCGATCTCGAAGATGATCATGGCAACACCGGCCAGCGGCACCGGGAAGTACATCCAGAAGCGGCTCAGCCAGGGCATGGACACGTAGAAGCCGCGGCCGCCCAGAGTGGTGGCATAGTTCCAGCCGACCACCATCATGATGACACCCAGAATGCACACGGCAAGATCGGCCAGAATATCCAGCACCTTGACGGCGATTTTGGGCAGATACACGTCAAACGCAGTCATGCGGATATGGGCACCGCGGCGGATGGCCAGAGCAGCACTCAGCACGGCCATGTAGCTCATACAGGTCAGCACAACCTCTTCCGACCATGCCGGGTCCGGGATGAACGAGACGTAACGACCGATGACCGACATGGTAGTGATGAGGATATCTGCGATCAGCAGCAGCTTGCAGATAAACAGGACCACTTTGTAGGTGATGTCGTACACCGGCTTGATCTTATCCAAAGTGGTAAAGATTTTCGGCATATGAATTCCTCCATATAAAAAGCCCGGCAGGTCTGCGGGCGTATCCCGTAGTCCCCCGCCGGGCTATATACTATCTCAGAACAGGAAAGGCTTTTTCAATTATGCCTTCATGTCCAGCAGCTGCTGATACAGCTCAGCCTGATCGGAGGTGTTCTCGCTGATGACCTTCTGGCAAGCTTCCTGCCAAGGTGCCTTATCGGGAACATCCACGACATTGCAGCCGGAGCTCTTCAGCTCATCCAGAACCTTGTTCTCAGCGGTCTCGGACAGGTCTGCATTGAAGGCCTGCGTATCAGCACCGGCCTCCATGATGGCAGCCTGCTGGTTCTCGGTCAGCTTGCCCCATGCGTTATCAGTGATAACAGCCTGAACAGCGCCCAGAGTGTGGCCGTCCAGGATCAGGTTGTTGGCAACCTCGGGGAATGCATTGGACTTGTAGTTTGCGATGGGCTGCTCAGCACCATCCACAACGCCGGTCTGCAGTGCGCTGTACAGCTCACCGAAGGAAACGACGGTGGGGTTAGCGCCCAGACCCTCGACCAGGCCGTTCATGACGGGGTCGTTGGACACGCGCAGCTTCAGGCCCTTGAAATCATCAATGCCGGAAACAGGGTTGACCGTGAAGAAGTGACGGAAGCCCTCTTCGCCGTAGAAGACACCACGAACGGGCAGGCCCAGCTCCTGAGGCTCGTTCAGGAACTCAGGTGCCAGATCGCTGTTGGCGAAGTTCCAGAAGTGTGCGCGGTTCTCGAAGGTGAAGGGGATGGACAGCAGCTTGGATTTGTTGCAGCCGTAGCTGGTCAGTGCGAAAGCAGAGATACGGCTGATGTCGATGGAGGTGGAGCCGCCGAGGATAGCGTCCAGAACGTCGTTCTCAGAGCCCAGAACGCCGGAAGCCTGCACATCGACGACGACGGAGCCGCCGGTCAGCTCCTCGACCTTCTCCTTGAAGTGAGAACCGGTCTGGCCGACGATGGTATCCAGCGGGTTGACCTCGGCGTAGACCAGAGTCACCTTCGGGTCGGAAGCAGCAGCTGCGGCATCACCGGCGGGAGCGGTGGAAGCTGCGGCAGAGTTAGCGGTAGAGGCAGCAGTGCTGTTGCCGGAGCCACCGCAGGCGGTCAGTGCCAGAGCAGCGGCGGAAACACCGGCTGCTGCCAGAAAGCTGCGACGAGAAATCTTCTTCATGATAAAATCCTCCTTAGATTTTCCTCATTCAGGGCGGTGCGCTCTGCACGGGTCGCACACCGTCCGTTCATTTACTGTACACACTTTAGCAAAATTTTTTAGTCAGAACAAGGGCTTATGAAAAATGTCCTGTTTTTCAAAAAAATGTGAGAAACACTTTTGTGCATTCCTTACAAACAACGGTGCAGTTTGTTCAGCACACTGCCCAACGAGATGAATACAATGTAATATCTCTCGCACTTTTTCAGGCTTCTCGAATGCGCTGGATGAGGCGGCTCTGCTCCTCAAAAGCCGCGTACACGGGCTCGACTGCCGCCCGGAAGCGGGCTTTCTCGGCGGCGGAGAGGGTCGTCACCTCCACGCCCCATTCCCGCATATGCTTCTCGGCGCTGGCCTCCCGCTCCGCCCAGAGGCGGCGTTCGGCCAGAGCGCTCTCCTTTCCGCAGGCGCGGATGATGTCCGGGAAGCGTTCGTCCAGCTCCGCCAGTTTTTCCATCGCGGCCTCGCTGGCCAGCTGCAGCTCCGGCACACGGGTATGCTCATCCTTTAAGAAATAGGGGGCCACCTCGTAGTGGCCCATGGCCTCATAGCTGGGCCAGTTGTTTTCCGCGCCGTCTATCTCGGCGTTGTGCAGGGCTGCATAGACCCGGCTGTAGACCACCTGCGCGGGCTTTGCGCCGAGATCCAGTATCATCTCGCTCATCATGTCCGACTCCTGCACCCGGAGCGTCAGCCCCGCGAGGTCCGCCAGCGTCTCCACCTTTTCGCGGGTGTAGAAGCTGCGGACGCCGGCGTCGAACCATGACAGGCCCACCAGGTCCATCGCGCCGAGGCCGGAGAGGAATTCATCGCCGATCTCGCCGTCCAGCACCCGCCACATCTGGGGCGCGTCGGTATAGAGAAAAGGCAGCTGCAATACGCTCAGGGCCGGCTGATACTCGGCCAGCTGGCTCAGGGAGACGCGGGCAAAGTCGATGCCGCCGTACTGCATCTGCTCGATGACGCTCTGTTCGGCCCCCAGCTCCCCGCCGCTGTAGACCACGACTTTGACCCTCCCCTCCGTCCGCTCGGCCACCAGGTCGGCGAAGGCCAGAGCGGCCTGAGTGGTGGGATAATCCTCGGGCTGGTTCTCGGCGTAGCGCAGGATGAGCTCCGGGCCGGTGTACTCTTCCGTCTTGCTGCAGCCCACAGCGCCCAGCGCCGTACAGGCGGCCAGCGCCAGCACACTGCGGCGGGAAATCATCCGCCCGCTCACAGCCCGGCCTCCGGGTCGGCCTTTGCCTTCTGGCCGGCCTGACGGCGGTACTGGGTGGGGGTCATACCGGTGCGTTTCTTGAACGCCCGGGCGAAGTAGCTGGCATCCTCGTAGCCCACCATCGACGCCACCTCCGCCGAGGAGCGGAAGGGGTCGGTCAGCAATTCCTTTGCCGCGTTGATGCGCAGCTCGGTGAGGCAGTCGAGGAAGTTCATCTTCTGGTATTTCTTGAACTGCGCCGACAGATAGGCCGGGCTGATGTGCAGGATCTCGCCCACGCTGTCCAGCGACAGATCGAACATATAGTTATCCTCGAGGTAGCGGCGGACATGGGCCATGACGAGGGCCGTCTGGCTGTTCTCGCCCTCCTCGGGGGCGTCCTCCGCCTCTTCTTCGGTCTCCGTCTGCTCCGGCTGGGGCCGGGCGGCGGCCAACTCTTCCAGCTTCCGCTCCGTCTCGATCTGCCGCATAGCCCGGCGCACCGAGGCTTCCAGCTCGTCGGGGTCCACCGGCTTGAGCAGATAGTCGCAGGCCCCCAGATGCACCGCCTCGTGGGCATACTGGAACAGGCTGTAGGCCGTGACGAAGATGACCCGGCAGGAAGGCCGCTGGGCCAGCACGGCGCGGGCAGCGTCGAGGCCGCTCATGCCCGGCATCTCAATATCCATCAGGATGAGGTCCGCGCCCCACAGCACCGCCGTGTCGGCAGCTTTGCGGCCATTTTCCGCCACCTCCAGGACCACTTCCCGCTCAAAACGGCGCTGAACCAGCTCCGCAAGCGCCTCCCGCTCCAGCTTTTCGTCATCCGCGATCAACAGGCGTATCATCGTCCAAATCCTCCTCCAAAAGTTCTACAAGGGGCAGGTACATACCGATGGCCGTACCCCGGCCCGGGTGAGAGCGGATGACCAGCCGCCCCCGTTTATCCAGAAGCCGCAGCCGTGCGGCCACATTATAGACGCCGATATGCTCCCAGCGCTCCCCGGGCTGGGCCAGCGCGGCTTTCAGCTGGGCCAGCTGTTCGGGCCGGATGCCCACGCCGTTGTCGCAGACGCTGATATAGAGCAGCCCCTTATCCCGCAGCGGGTTGATGCGGATGCGCACCACGCCGCCCTCTTCCTTGGGCGAGATGCCGTGCTTGAAGGCATTCTCCACGATGGGCTGCAAGATGAAGGACGGCACCATCGTCTCCGTCAAATCGAGGGAGTCGGAGATGCGCCACACCATCTTCACCCGGTCGCCGAAGCGGACGTGATAAATCGAGTAATACTCGTCCACGATCCGCACTTCCCGGGCCAGCGGCACCTGCTCGTCGTTGCTCATCAGGCTGTAGCGCAGCAGGTGCGACAGAGCCGTGATGAGGGCCTGCGTGCGGTAGGCTTTTTCCTGTCCGGCGGTCTGTAAAATGACGTTCAGGGTGTTGAAAAGGAAATGGGGGTCGATCTGGCTGCGCAGCTGCTGCAAACGGCTGCGCTCCATCCGGTTCTGTAATTCCAGAGCTTCCGTCTTCTGGCGGTGGAGCTCCCGCTCCATCTCGTTTTTCTCCCGCAGGGTGGTCACCTGCTCGGCCATCGAATGCTTCATGTGGTTGAAGGCTTCGGTCAGCTGGGCCATTTCCGGCTGACGGGGCGCAGGCAGGTCGGGCGAGTCGAACTCGCCCCGGGTGACCTCCCGGGAGGCGCCGATCATCTGCTGCACCGGAGTCAGCAGCGTCAGCACCGAGAAGGCCATGACGCAGCCCAGCGCAAGGCAGAGCGCCACCACGACGGTCTGCACCCATTTGACCCGGTCGCTGAGGGCCGACACGGTGGTGTAAGTCCCCTGGGCGTCGGTGATGGCCGTGTTCAGCAGCTGCTGGGTGTACTGGCGCAGATAGCCGCCGCAGGGTACGATTTTATTATAGTAGAGCTGGGCGGCTTTCGCGTCCTGACCGGCGGCCACCGCTTCTTCCAGCTGGTCCACCAGTGCGGTGTAGCTGTCGTAGGTAGTGGAAACGGCATTGTAGAGCAGATACTGCTCCTCACTCACAGTGCCAAGGTCGCCCTCGATGCGCCAGAGCCATGCGTTGGTGACGGAAAAGGCGCTGTGGAGCTCCTCTGTCAGCGCTTTGGCGTCGCCGTACTCCCAGCGGTAATCTTCCATGGCCGAAAGGCTCCGCTCCACGCCGTTCTGGAAGCGGCTGATGGCGTTGAAGTTGCCCATCTGGTCGTCCAGTTCCCGCAGCACGGTGCCGGACTGGTAAAAGCTCAAGAATATCTGCCCCGCCAGCGCCAGAAAAAACGCCGCCAGGCAAAGACTGATCTGCCCTTTCAGGGTCATCCTGCGCCCCACGCACCCATCCTCCCTCTCTGTGATATTCTGCCGGGCATCTTCCGCCTTATCCGGCCTGTCCGCCGTCAGAGCGAACGCTCCATAAACTTTCTTTTTTGTCCTATTTTAGCACATTTTAGGGCATCTGCGCAATATCATCCTTGATTGTTGGAAAATAATATGGTACTATGACCAAAAAGGAGGGTATTTTTATGTCTCAGCCGATCTCCGTTTCCGTCCAGATGGATGCTGCATCCTTCCACGATTTTGCCGCCTTTGACCTGCTGCGCCACCACAAGGCGTGGCACCGGCCTCTGGTATTCACGGCCATTTTGCTGGTGTCTGCCGGTGTCTGCCTGTCGCAGGTGGGCCAGAAAGACGGCGCAGCCCTGCTCACGGTGCTGCTGGCCGTGGTGGCGCTGGGCGTGCCGGCCGTCTATTTCTGGACGTTCTTCCACTCTCTGCGCCTCCAAATCAAAAAGATGGGCCTGCCCCGCCCCTTCTACCGGCTGCTGCTGGACGACGAAGGACTGTCGGTCTGGATGGCCGGCGAGCAGGACAAGCCTGAGGCGAGCCGCAAGTATGCGTGGCACGATATGCATCTGGCCTACCGCACCCCCAACGCCATTTACCTCTATGTCCGGCAGAATCAGGCCTATCTGCTGAACGACAGCCTCGACGCCGCATGGAGCCTGCTGCAAGCCTCCCTCCCGGCAGAGCGCCTGCACGATATGCGATAAGAACGTCAAAAGCCCATCGCACAGCTGTGCGATGGGCTTTTTTGCAACCTCTCAGTCTGCATCGCAGACAAGGCCGGGTTGCGACCCCCAGCATCCGCTTCGTGCTTTAAAAAGCACTTGCGTCTTGCTGGCCGCTGCCCCAACAGCGACTCCCTGTTTCCGCCACCGGCGGCGGTCGTCGCTGTTGCCCCTATCGAGGGGAGCCTATTTGGAAATGGATTTGCAATACAAAAACAGGCAGCGCCGTGGAAAGGAGGAGAAAGCGGCGCTGCCTGTGTATGAGAACTCCTAAACATTTGCGGCTGCTAGGAGGTTGTTGGTAGTCTGTCCGCCGCCGTGGCTATTGCCTCGCATAGGTGGGGGACAGTATTTTTTTAGGGGCGCGGCACCCGCTGCGGGGCTGCGCATAAATCCTGCCTGCATGGCATTTATGGAAAGTCAAAAGCCGGAGATGGGGGATCTCGTTCTTGTCTTCCCGACTGCGCCTTTATTGTACCGGATAAAAATGGAGTTTCTTTGAGTTAGTTTTGAACAATCTGCAAACAAGATGTGGAAAGTCTGAGGGCTTTCTTTTCCGCTCTGCTTGACATTCGGCACAGAACGATGTATTGTTAAGCTTATTGTGAAATACCTATGAAATTCCTGCATTTTTGAGGGAGGAGACACTATGGCCGCACCGGCACAGCCGCAGCAGAAAAAGACCCTGCTCATGACCGAGGGCAGCATCTGGAAAAGCATCCTGCTCTTCTCGGTGCCGCTCATCCTGGGCAACCTGCTCCAGCAGCTTTACAATACCGCCGACTCCATCATCGTCGGCAACTTTCTGGGCAGCAACGCTCTGGCCGCAGTCGGTTCCAGCGGCTCGCCCATCTACCTGCTCATCGGTTTCAGTCAGGGCGTGGCCGTCGGCGCAGGCGTCGTCGTGAGCCAGTATCTCGGCGCAAAGGATAAAAAGGAAACGCACATCGCCGTCCACACCTCGCTGGCCATCGCGGTCATCCTCGGCCTCATCCTGACGGTGGGCGGCATCGCCGTCAGCCGCAGCCTGCTGGTCTGGATGAACACCCCCGAAGAAGTCCTCGGCGACGCCGTGACTTACATGAAGCTCTACTTCGGCGGCGTGCTGTTCAGCGTCGTCTACAACATGGCGGCCGGCATCCTCAACGCGGCGGGCAACTCCCGCCGCTCGGTCCTCTACCTCGCCTGTGCTTCCATCACCAACATCATCCTCGACCTGATGCTCATCGCCGGGCTGAAGATGGGCGTGGCAGGCGCGGCCATCGCCACCGACATCAGCCAGCTGGTCTCCTGTGTGCTGAGCCTCCGCTTTCTGATGAAGGTGGACGCCGACTACAAGGTGGAGCTTTCCGCCATCCGGCCCGATCAGCGGATGACCTCCCGCATCGTTCGCATCGGCCTTCCCACCGGCATCCAGAACATGGTCATCTCTTTCTCGAACGTGCTGGTGCAGTCCAGCGTCAACAGCTACGGTGCCGCCGCCATGGCAGGCTTTGCGGCCTATATGAAAATTGACGGCTTCAACATCCTGCCCGTCACCAGTTTCAGCATGGCGGCGACGACCTTCGTGGGCCAGAACTATGGCGCAGGCAACCTCAAACGAGTGAAGAACGGCATGTGGGTCACGCTGGGCATGGGTGTGCTCTACACCCTCTGCACCGGCGCTCTGCTGCTGGCGTTCCAGGATCCCATCATGCACCTGTTCACCTCCGACGAGACGGTGGTGGCCTTCGGGTGCAGCGCCATGCACTACTTCTGCCCCTTCTACTTCCTGCTGGCCATCCTCCACGGCATGGCGGGCGCGGTGCGCGGCACCGGCCGCAGCGTGCCGCCGATGGTGGTGCTGCTCATCTCGCTCTGCCTCTTCCGTGTGGTGTGGATCCGGTTCGCCCTCCCCTTCTTTGCGGGCATCGAGGGCGTGTTCGTCCTCTACCCGGTGTCGTGGGCGCTGGGTGCCGTGCTGATGGCCCTCTACGCATGGAAAGGCAGCTGGATGACTTACGAGCATTCCTGACAGGAACCGGGAACCATTCCATTTTTCCATTCGCCTTTTGGGGACGTCTGTGGTATCTTATAGGTAAAAGAACAGCAAACCCGGTATCTCAGGAGGATTCATGCAGACAACAAAACCCGAAACCGCACAGCAGCGCCCCACCGGCGCACGAATGGCCCTGCTGATGCTTCTTTACTTTATCAAAATCGGTGCGTTCACCTTCGGCAGCGGATGGAGCATCATTGCCCAGATGGAGCGGGAGTTTGTGGACGAGCGCGGCTGGATGACCAAGAGCGATCTGCTGGAGCTCATCGCCGTGGGTAAGAGCCTGCCCGGCATCATGGTGGCGAACATCACTCTGCTCTTCGGCTATCAGATGGCCGGGGTGCTGGGCGGCATCTGCGCGGCCATCGGCCTGTGCATCCCCGCCGTCGTCACCCTTACCATCGTGACGGCCATCTACGACGCCATTAAAGATAACTACTGGGTCTGGTCGGCCCTCAAGGGCGTCCAGTGCGCCGTGGCCCCCATCATCGGCGGCGCGGCCATCTCCCTGGGCAAAGATGCTCTGACCAGCGCGATGCCCATCATCATCTGTGCCGTCGCCTTTGTGCTCTGTTACTTTACGTCCATCAGCAATCTGACGCTGGTGGTGGCCGGTGTGGTCATCGCGCTGGTCTGGATGGGGGTGAGCGAACATGGCCATGTTTGAGACCCTCGTTCAGCTCTTCGCCGCGTTTGCGAAGATCGGCTTCACCAGCTTCGGCGGCACCTCCATGATCCCCCTCATCATGGATGAAATGTCCTCCCACGGCTGGATGACGGACGCCGATCTGACGAACCTCATCGCCATCGCCGAGATGACCCCCGGCTCTCTGGGCGTCAATGCCGCCACCTTTGCAGGCACCAAGACCGCCGGGATGCCGGGCGGCGTCTTCGCGGTCCTGGGCGTTCTCAGCCCCACCCTGACGCTGACGCTTCTGGCGGCGGCGTTCTTCCAGAAGTTCCGCACCAGCAAGGTGATGAGCTATATCATGAAGATCGTCAAGCCTGTCTGCATCGGCATGGTGCTGGGCGTGCTGGTGGGCCTCTGCCGCCAGACCTGCATCACCGAGGCAGGCGGCATCAGCCTGCCGGGCATCGCCATCGGCATCCTCTGCTTTGTGCTGCTCCAGAAGTTCAAGCTCAGTGTGCCGAAGGTCATCGGCATCGCGGCGGTGCTGGGGCTGGTGTGCTTCGGGGTGTTTTAACCTCTCAGTCTCGCTCCGCTCGACAGGGCCGGGTTGCGGCACCCAGCATCCGCAGCACTTCGCTTGCGTCTTGCTGGCCGCTGCCCCAACAGCTCCTCCCTGTCTCCGCCACTGGCGGCGGTCGTCGCCGTTGCCCCTAGTAGGGGAGCCTCTGGCGTGTCGGTCAAATCCATTCTAAACGAGCAAAGCTCAATCTTTCAGAAGCAATAGTGCCCTGCTACAGCGGGCAGCAGCAGCTTGACGAGATAACTTGTCCAGCAGCCGCTGCCCCCGCAAGCAGGGCACGGTATTTTGCGCCATATTCAGCTTTCAGCAGTCAGTACAAAGCGGCCCGGCCTGCCAAAGCCTCCCCTCGATAGGGGAGGTGGCATCGCGCCAGCGATGACGGAGAGGTTTATTATTTTACCGCCAGCGGCGACGGCCTTATACTCACTTCTCCGTGGCAGAGCGCCTCGGTGCGGCCCCCTTCCCGCCGCACGATGAGCCGCCCGGCGTCGTCGATGGCCACCGCCTTTGCGGCGTAGCTCTCCGTCCCGGTGCAGACCGTGACCCAGTGGCCCGGCACAAAGCACCGGGCGCGGTACTCGTCCAGACAGTCGAAGGCCGGGCAGAGACCCAGCAGCTCCCGGGCGATGGCCCCGGCCAGCGCCGCCCGGCTCACCGGTGCAGGCCCGCCGGGGTAGAGACTGCCCGCGATGGGCCGCAGCTCCTCGGGCCAGTCCTCCGGGCGGGAGGTCAGGTTCAGGCCGATGCCCACCACCAGCCATTCCAGCTGGCCGCTCTCGATGTCGGCCCCGGCTTCCGTCAGGATGCCGCAGACCTTCTTGCCGTTATAATAGAGGTCGTTGACCCACTTGATGCCCAAGTCCAGCCCGCAGAGCCGCTTCACAGCCCGGCAGACGGCCACCGCCGCGCTGACGGTGACGGCCTGCGCCTCGGTCATGGGCAGGCCGGGCCGCAGCACCAGCGAGAGATAAATGCCTTTTCCCGCCGGGCTCTCGAACCGCCGCCCCAGCCGGCCCCGGCCCGCCGTCTGCTGACTTGTCAGCACCATCGTGCCGTGGGGCGCACCCTCGAGGGCCAGCGTCTTGGCCGTGCGGTTGGAGCCTTCCAGCTTGTCGTAGAGGTAGATGGGGGCGTCGTACTCCCCCACCGCCTCGGCGCAGAAGGGATCGCCGCCCGCCAGCCGATAGCCCCGCCGGGGGGCGGCTTCCAGCGCATAGCCCTGAGCCGCCAGCGCGGCGGCGGCCTTATGGACAGCAGCGCGGCTCACACCCAGCTGCTGCGCCAGCTGCTGGCCGGAGATGCATTCGCCCTGGGCGGCGGAGAGCGCCGCCAGAAGTGCCTGTTTTGTGGCAGAGGCCATCGTGTTTTCTCCTTTGTGAGATTTGATAAGGCCATTCTACCACATTTTCAAAGTTTTTCCCACGATTTTGCAGTTTTTGGCCCCGCTGGTTCGTATAGATAGACAGAGCGCTTGAAATGCCGGGCAGAAAGGAGGCGGAGAGCAGCCATTGAATGCACTGGAATTTGACAGACTGGTACAGAAGTACCAGTCCCTCGTCTACACCATCTGCCGTCAGCTGGTGGCAGATGAGGGCTATGCGCAGGATCTGACGCAGGAAACGTTTCTCTCTGCATGGCGGAGCATGGACCGCTGTCCTGCCGGATACGAAAAGCAATGGCTGGCCCGCATCGCCTCCAACAAAGCCAAGGATTACTTACGCAGCGCCTGGGCGCGCCGGGTGAACACCCCCGGCGACGATGTACTTGCACTTGAGGGCGCACCGCCCGGCAGCGAGCCGGAAGCGCAGGTGCTGGAAGCTCTGGGCGAAGAGGAGCTGACGCAGCGCATCCTCGCTCTGCGAGAGCCCTACAAGACGCCCTGCCGTCTCATGCTGCTGGAACAGCACACCGCCGCCGAAGCCGCCCGGCTCTGCGGCAGGCCCCAGAAAACAGTGGAGGCGCAGGTCTTCCGGGCAAAAAAGATGCTGGCCGCGCAGCTGAGCGCCGCCGGAAAGGAGGGCTTTTAAGATGGAATTGTTCCGTGAAGACGGCTGTCTGAGCGACGAAGGGCTGCACGCCCTCACCGCCGGGCAGCTGGACGAGCTGGGACGGCTGGAAGCCGCCGAGCATCTCGCCTACTGCGACAAATGCACCGACCGTTATACCGCACTTCTGACCGCCGACGCCCTCGCCGACCCGCCCCGGGATGTCCGCCGTACCGTGATGAGCACCATCTAGGTTCGGCTGATGCAGAGCACCTGTGGCCGGGCTGCGGTGGCGGGCGTCGCCGCCGTGCTGGCGCTGACCATGTGGCGTACCGGAGCGCTGACCTTCGTCACCGACCACGGCAGCGACCTGCAGGCTCTCCTGCCCACAGTCCAGGTCACCCTGCCGGAAAAACAGCCCCCGAAGCTCCTGCCCGAAAAGCTGGGCAGGCCCGTGACTTCCCGCCCCGGCGAGAACATCTATACCCGCGTTTCCTCTGTGCTGGAAAGCCTGCTGAACGCGGCAGAAAACATAAAATCATAAAACAAGGAGATCGTTATGCTGAAAAACGGATTTTTGACCTTCTGCTGCGCGTTTATCCCCGGCGCAGGCCAGATGTATCAGGGCTACATGAAGCGGGGCCTCTCCCTCATCCTCACGGCCTGCCTCATCGGGATGGTGGGCTCACTGCTCAACCCGGTGCTGCTCCTGCTGGTGGTGATGTGGATGTACAGCTTCTTTGACACCTTCAACCTCCGGGCGCAGATCATCGCGGACACCGCGCCGGAGGACGACTACCTCGTCCACTTCGACCCCCGCGACAGGCGGCTGGCCCGGGCTCTGCTGGACAGCCACAAGCTGGTGGGCTGGCTGCTCATCGCCTTCGGTGCGCTCATCGCCTACCAGAACCTCATCATGAACACTCTCGGCGACCTCGTCTACCGCTGGGGCCACTCCTCCCCCGTTTTCCGCGCCCTCTATCTCGTCATGGCCAGCCTGCCGGATGTGGTGGTCTGTGTGGTCCTCATCGTTTGCGGCGTCTGGCTGGTGAAAGGCCTCCATCCGGCCAAAAAGCCGGATGCTTCCAAGGACGCCCCCGAGGATGCCGATTTCTGCGAGTATCACGCCGACGAGGCCGCGCAGCCGGAGAACGCTCCTCTGCTCTCCGGCCCGGTGGTGAACGAAAACGAGGTGACGGACGATGACTTCGACCACGAACACGACGAATAAGCCGCTCCGCCGAGTCGGCACCCTGACGCTGGGCGTCTGCCTCATCGCGGCAGGTGTGCTCTTCCTGCTGGCCCGCTTCCTGCCCGGCCTGCCGTGGCTGGTCATCTGGCAGGTGCTCCCTGCGGCGGGTCTCATCCTGCTCGGGTGTGAAGTGCTCTACTTTTCCGCCCGACCCGGCGCATGCCGGTGCGACTTCGGCTCGGTGGTGCTCTGCCTGCTGATGATGGGTGGGTGCTTCGGCGTCTCGACCCTTATGCTGCTGGCCCAGATGCTGGGCCGCGGCTTCACCATCCACCTGTGAACACAAGAAAGCCTGTGCAGCCTCCCGCCCCGGGAGGGTCTGCACAGGCTTTTTCGTTTGAAGAGAGAGGCTTACTGTACGCCGGTCAGCTCAGCCAGCTTGTGGTAGATCTCGGTGTTGTCGAAGACGCCGCGGAACTTCTCCGCGCCGACGCCCAGCGCATAGATGTTGACCATCGCGCCGGTGTGGGCATAGGTGGTGTGGTCCATGCCGGACTTGTGGTTGATGGTGTGGCAGATGGCCATGCTGAAGGGGATGTAGGTGCCGTAGAGCTCATAATCCTGCTGGCTCATCTCCTTCTGGGAGGCAGCGCCGACTTCCAGCGTCCGCTCGTAGGCCTTGCGCAGGTTCTCCACCTCGTAGTCGGTCAGCAGCAGCTTGCCTGCACTGGCAGCATCGGGGTCGGTGGGCAGGGTCAGGCCGAAGTTTGCCTTCACGTCGGCCATGGCGGCCTCGAAGGGAGTCTTGTTGGCGATGTAGCCCTTCACATAGGTGGAGTCGAACTTGGCGTAGGACATCTTCTGGTGGGTGAGGTTGGTCAGGAAGGTGTCGTAGTTGGTGGTCTTGTAGCCGATGGCCATGCCGCCCGTCTCGTGGTCTGCGGTGACGAGGATGAGGGTATCGTTGGGGTGGGCGTTGTAGAAGTCCACAGCGGCCTGCACGGCGTTGCTCATCTCCAGCACATCGTGGATGGAAGCGGCGGCATCGTTGGCGTGGCAGGCCCAGTCGATCTTGCCGGACTCGGTCATCAGGAAGAAGCCCTTCTTGTTGTCCAGCAGCTCGATGCCCTTCCTGACGTAGTCGGTCAGCTGCCACTCGCCTGCGGCGGCGTCCATGGCGTAGTTCATGGCCTTGCCGTCGGCCAGTGCCTCGGCGATGATGAGGGTCTTGCCTGCACCGGCCTTGAGGGCGGCGGCGTCTGCCTGACGGGTGACGACGTTGTAGCCGTTCTGAGCGGCGATCTCGTGGTTGTTGGGGCCGGTGCCGTCGCCGTTCACCTTCTGGAACTCGCCGCCGGCGAAATACTCGAAGCCGGAGGCGGCCAGCTCCTTGCCGATGGCGTAGTAGTTCTTGCGGGTCTTCTGATGTGCATAGAAGGCGGCGGGGGTGGCGTGGTCGATGTTGACGGAGGAGACGACGCCCACCTTGTAGTTCTTCTGGGCGTGGAGCTTCTCGGCGATGGTCTCATAGGGCACATCGCGGGTCCACGGGCACATATTGATGACGCCGCTCTCGGTCTTGTGGCCGGTGGCGATGGAAGTGGCAGTGGAAGCGGAGTCGGGGCAGAAAGAAGTGCTGTCGTAGGTGGTCACACTGCCCACCTCGGGGAAGTGAGTGAAGCTCAGCTCGCCCTCGACGACAGCGCCGTTGTTCTCCACCGTACCCTTATAGAATCGGGCGGACTGGATCTGGGCCGTACCCATGCCGTCGCCGATGAAGAGGAAAACATACTTGGGTCTGCCGCCGAACACGCCCAGCAGTCCGTTCTCTTCCTCTGCTGCGTTGGCGGCATTGGGGGCAGCGGCGTTGGCAGCGGCAGGCGCCGCGGCCAGCATACCGGCGGCGGATGCAAAGGCACCGGCCTTCAAAAAGCTGCGGCGGGACATTTTATTCTCTTTCATGCGAAAGTCCTCTCTTTCCATGAGCCTCATGGCTCCTTCTCTCTTTTTCGATTTACCGGGAACGGCCTTATTCTACCGCCGCAGCCGCCCGGCCCGAAACCATGCGGACGCAAAATCGGCGTAAAACCCCGGCGGCGGCTTTGGGCCGTCTGTAAAAAAGAAGACTTCTGCTGCGCAAAAAGCGCCCCTCCGGTAAAACGGAGGGACGCTTTTGTATGTTACAGGTCAATTATGCGTTGAACTTTTTCTCGTTCGGCAGGCCCTCGCTCTTGGCCACGCAGATTATGTATTGTCTGCGCCCAGCTCTGCGGCTTCCAGCACCTTGATGCCTTCGGCCTCGAACGCGGCGCGCAGAGCCTCGGCAAAGCCGGGGCGCGGCACCTTGTTCTTGACGCAGAGGGTGATGATGCCATGCAGGCTGGTGCATTCCAGACCGATGGAAGCGCCGTCCGCCGGCACCCAGGTCTGGAAGTCCTCGATGTACCGGGTCAGCTCCGGGCTGGACGGAGCGAAGGGGTCGCCCAGATAGCTCACCCAGAAGTCCGCCGGGAAGCCGCTGATGTACTCGCCCATCTGGAAGATGCGCTTTTTGATGCTGAGGCTGGCTTTCTGCTGGTAGACCCGGTAGACCCAGCCCATCTGCTCCGCGATACGGAACAGTTTTCGCTCAGCGGAAAGGTTCTCTTTCAGGTCAGCGTCCACGCCCACGGCCACTTCGGCCAGCGGGGCATCTGCCGTCAGCGGCAGCTTGCGCTGGAAGGAGGCCACGCAGTTGTAGAGGGCGTTCGGCGCACCCAGCGCGTCGCGGGCGTCTGTCGAGTAGCTGTAGAGCACCTCGTCCTTGTCCAGATACGCCCGCACCGCCTTACAGAGCAGGGCCGTAAGGGTGCTGAAGGGCTTGACGCCGCAGCGGAGAGCGGCGTCCACAAGCCCCGCCTTTTCCAGCCGGACGCGGCAGCAGGTGGGCGTCTCTTCAAAGGTCTGCACCACGGGGCGCTGCATATCGTTGGCCACCTGACTCTCGGGGTACTTTGCAAGGATGTCCTCGATGTCGTAGGCAGGGTCCGTCTCAAGGGTCCGGCCCTCGAAAGCCGTGCCGTACCGCAGGTTGCAGTAGAACTGCAGCACCATGGTCATGAAGGGTGCCATGCCCCGGCCATCGGCCAGGAAGTGGAACCAGTCAAAGCAGACGACTTTCCCCTCATAGCTCAGGGCAACCGTAAAGCCGTTCTCGTCCGGAAATTCGGGCTTTGCGCTGCCCTGCCGCACCGGGCAGGGGGCGTCCGACGGCTCGAGGTGGAGCAGCTTTTTCTCCCACACCGGTTTCTGGAAATAGTAGGGTGCCTTTGCCCGGGCCGCATCCAGAGCCTGCTGCAAAAGCGCACCGTCCACGGCGTCCTTCAGCGTGACCTGATAGCGGCAGTTGACCATGTTTTCGCGGTAATAGTAGACGATGCCCTGAAAAACAGAGCGCTGTTCGGCATCCATTCCTTATTCCCCCGCGTGTGCGGCCAGATAGTCGGCCAAATCGCTGATGGTGACGAAGTTGCGCAGCTCCTTTTCGGGGATGCGCAGGCCGAACGTCTCCTCCAGGTCGGCGACGACGGTCAGGATCTCCATGGACGACAGGTCCAAATCGTCCATCAGGACGCTGTTCTCGTTGACATCCTCGGGGGAAATCTCTGCAACATCTTCCAGAATTGCAAGGATCTGGGACACGATCTCGGTTCTTTCCATAGTTTGAATCTTCCTTTCGTAATTCCATTCAAGGCGGCCGCGGCTCTTTTCCAGTATTCCGCAGCCTGCCCCGTTTATTCTTACTTGCGCAGCAGCTTGCCGGTGCCGGTGCGGGGCAGAGGCTCGGTGCTGAACTCCACGGCGCTCATCCGCTTGTAGAGCGGCAGGGTGCGGTTGGTCTCGGTGATGAAGTCGCGGACGGTCTGCTGGTCGGCCTCGCCGCAGTAGATGACGGCACAGATCTTCTTGCCCTTCTCCCTGACGATGCATTCCTTGACGGCCTCGCACTTGGACAGCAGATCTTCCAGCTCTTCGGGGCTGACGTTCTCACCGCTGTCGAGGATGATGATATTCTTCCTGCGTCCGGTGATGTAATAGAAGCCGTCCTCGTCCACACGGGCCAGGTCGCCGGTGTGGAACCAGCCGTCGGCGTCGAGGACTTCTGCGGTGGCCTCGGGGTCCTTGTAATAGCCCAGCATGACGCAGCCGCCGCGGATGCAGATCTCGCCCGTCTCGTCCAGCTTGTACTCGGCGTGGTCGTCGGGCTTGCCCACGGCGCGGATGTGCTTTTCGTCCTGCTCGTAGTTGATGATGCCGTCGCCGCAGGTCTCGGTCATGCCGTACACCTGAGTGATCATCATGCCCTGCTGCGCCAGCTCGGCCAGCATGGCACCGTCAAACATGGCAGAGGAGCCGCAGGGGTTCCAGATGCCGTTCAGGCGGGCGCGGCGGCCCCGCTTGACGTCTTTGTAGATGGCCTCCATCAGCATGGGAGCCACAGCGATGGCATCGCTGTGCATCAGGCCGAGGTCGCGGTAGAAGTCGCGGATGTCGGCGGAGAGGTTCAGCGCCCAGCCCTTGCAGGCCCAGATGAAGAGGCAGATGAACGTACCCAGATGGAACAGGGGCAGGATGGCGAAGTTGCTCAGGACGTCGTTTTTGTCCTCGGGCATATGCTCGTGCTTATAGTCCAGCATGGCGTCGCCGAATTTGACCTGGCACTCCACAGTGGTAAAAAAGTTGCGCTCCGAGAGCATGACGGCCTTGCTGCGGCCGGTGGTGCCGGAAGTGAACATCAGCACCATCAAATCATCATGGCCCACGCAGTCAACAAGCTCTGCAGGCGCGCTGTCCTTGAAGGCGTCCATCGGGCGGAGTTTATCGCCGTAGGCGGCCTCGATATCGGGGCGGCAGCCATAGTCGATGCCGTCGTTGACGATGAGGGAAGGCTCGACAAGGCCCAGCTCATATTCCAGCTCGGGCCAGCTCTTTTTCTGGTTGATGGTCACGACGACGGCCCCGGCGAGGATCGCGCCGAAGCTGTTGACACCGTACTCATAGCAGTTGCGGCTCATGATGCCGACACGCTTGCCCTTGATGTCGGGGATATTCTCCTTAAAGTAAGTAACAGCCCTGCGGATGTCCTGCACATACTGGGCGTAGGTCTTTTCCACCACAGTCTTGCCATCGGCGGCCGCATAGCGGAACGCCACCCGGTCGGGGTACTGCTTCGCCATGACGTCCGTGATGAGCTCATATACAGTATTTATCATTTTGTCGCTCCTTGCTGTTTTTCTTTATTACAGCGAAACGCCGGCAGCTGACATTTTCTGCCTCAGAGTAATAATACCTGTTTCGGCTGAGAAATGCAACCACGCGGCGTATCCTTTTCACTGTTTCTTCTTACTTGTTACTTCCGCAGCAGCTTCCCCAGAGCGTTGCGGGGCAGGGGCTCAGCGGTGAACTCCACGGCACTGATGCGCTTATACATCGGCAAGCTGCGGTTCACCTCGGTGACGAAGGCTCTGACCTCTTCCTGCTTATCCTCAGGGCAGTAGATGACGGCACAAATTTTCTGGCCCTTCTCCTTCACGATGCACTCGGTGATGGCCGGGCAGAGGGCCAGCTTCTTTTCCAGCTCTTCGGGGCTGACATTCTCGCCGCTGGCGAGGATGATGAGGTTCTTCTTGCGGCCGGTGATGTAATAGAAGCCTTCCTCATCCATCCGGGCAAGGTCGCCGGTGTGGAACCAGCCGTCGGCGTCGATGACCTCTGCCGTGGCCTCGGGGTCCTTGTAGTAGCCCAGCATCACGCAGTCGCCCTTGATGCAGATCTCGCCGGTCTCGTCCAGCTTATACTGAACGTGGTCGTCGGGCTTGCCCACGGCACTCATGTGCTTTTCGACCTGCGTAAAGTTCAGGATGCCGTCGCCGAAGGTCTCGGTCATACCGTAGCACTGGTTGACGACGAAGCCGTTCTGGGCCAGCTCCAGCAGCATCTTGGGGTCGAGAGCAGCGGAAGAGCAGCACAGGTCCCACAGGCCGTTCAGGCGGCTGACGCGGCCGCGCTTCATGTCGTTGTAGATGGTCTCCACCAGCATGGGGGCCGAGGCCATGACATCGCTGTGCATCAGGCCCAGGTCGCGGTAGAAGTCGCGGATGTCGCCGCAGAGGTTCAGAGTCCAGCCGGCAGGCGGGTAGGACATGACGCAGACGAAGCAGGCCATGTGGAAGAGGGGCAGCAGGGTCATATGGCTCAGCGGCAGCTTCTGGCCTGCCGGGAGGCGGTTGGTGATCCAGTTCTCTGCCACCTCCGAATAGGTGTGCAGGCTGGCGCACATATTCCGCTCCGAGAGCATGACGCCCTTGCTGCGGCCGGTGGTGCCGGAGGTGAACATCAGCATCATCAAATCATCGTGGCCCACGCAGTTGGTCAGCTCGCCGGGGGCAGTATCCTTATAGCAGTCCATGGGGCGGAGCTTCGGGCCGTAGGCGGCTTCCAGCTCGGCGCGGCAGCCGTAGTCGATGCCGTCGTTCAGGATGAGGGCAGGCTCCACGAGGCCCAGCTCATATTCCAGCTCGTCCCAGTTCTTTTTCTGGTTCAGGGTCACGAGGACGCCGCCGGCGAGGATGATGCCGTAGGACGCCACGCAGAATTCATAGCAGTTCCGGCTCAGCAGAACGATGCGCCGGCCCTTGATGTCCGGCACTTCGGCCTTGAGATAGGCCACCATCCGGCGGATGTCCTGCGCATACTCGCGATATTTCTTCTCCACAACAGTCTTGCCGTCCTCAGCCACATAGCGGATGGCCACATGATCGGGGAACTCCTGCTCCATGCAGCGGGTCACCATGTCGTATACGCCTGCGGGTACTTTGATGTATTCAGCCATCGGTCTTTCTCCTTTTTTGTCAAATTTTCAACTCAGCACTTTTTTCATTCACCTTCCAGAGCCATTCCGAATCTCTGGCATTCCGAGGAAAACTCTGGCACGGCTCCTCATGGCAACAGTATACCGCAAGCAGAGCACAAACGCAAGATTTAATTGCACAAATATGCAACTTGAGCTTGCATTTGATTTGTGCAGGCAGATGTAATTCTTTCCTTTTGTTGCGATGCGCGAAAAGCTGTGATACACTTTTTTTCGTCAGGACGAAACTTCGCCCGGAGGTCGAGTCCTTATCAAATTGACAGCAAGCCCAAAAAGCATTATACTGGTTATATCATTTAGCAAAAAAGCTCCCCGCCGAGCTTCATATTTTTATTTATCGCGCCTAAAATACGGCCTTCCGGGGCCTCCGGGACGAATGGCGCACAAGGAGGACCCTCTTCATGGAAGGCACCAAGCCCCGCACTGTAAGCAGCCTTGGCATGTTCGACCTGCTGAAAGGCATCGGAATGCTGGCCATCGTCTTTGCCCACACGGCAGAGCTTTACCCCCTCGGCACCAACGACGTCATCCCTTTCGCGTTCGCGCTGTTCGCTTACCGCGAAGCGCTGATGGCCGCCTTTTTTATTGCCAGCGGCTACGGCTTCCGCAAGCGCTCCATCCACAAATGCATCGAGCAGCAGCTCAAGACCCTGCTCAAGCCTTACCTTTATACTGCACTGGCCACCACGGTGCTCCACGCTTTCCTTCACCGCGCAGCTTTCGGCTCGTGGGATGCCGCCCTCTCAGAATCGGCCAAGGTCTTAGGCGGCTTCCTGTTAGGCCTGCCCCACACGGCCACTTACTTCGGGCAGCAGTTTTTCTCCTGCGGCCCCATGTGGTACTTAGTGGCCCTGATGCTGGCGTGGGTGCTGCTGGACGTGCTGCTCGAGATCTTCCCCGAGCGGTACATAACCCCCGCAGTCGTCGGTGTCACCCTGCTTGGCTGGGGCGTCACGCTGGTGTGGGAGGCTCCCTTCTGCATCGCACAGGGCATGGTGTCGCTGCCCTACCTTTACATCGGCTATCTGGCCAAGAAGCGCCGCCTTTTCGAAACTCCCCTTTCCGGCAGAGCCAAAGCCGGACTTATCGCGTCCGCGCTGGGCGTCGTCGCGGGCGTTTTTCTGACCCGGAGCACCGACTGCGTTTCGCTGGGCGAGTGGACGATGGGGCCGCTGAGCATCCTGCTGGATGGCGCAGTGGGCTACGGCATCATCCGGCTCTTTTTGAAATGGCAGCGCCGCGTGGACGGCCCCATCTCCCATGCCATCGAGTGGGTGGGCCGGCGCTCGCTCTTCATCTTCTGCATCCACACGGTGGAGCTGACGGCCATCCCGTGGTATCTGATGGCTGCAAAGTATGCTGACCATCCGGTGCAGGGGATGCTGCTGCAGTTCGTGTTCTCGCTTGTCTCCATCTTCGCCGTCACCGAACTTCTGATGCGCCGCAAAGAGCTTGGCCGGAAGCTTCGGGGCGGCAAGCCTGCGGACAAGCCCCGGCAGCGGAGCAAGACCCGCCGCTATGCGGCAAAACACTGAAATTCCTGCGCTTTGGTATCCAGCCATTTTGAGGGCAGACTATAGTTACTTTTGATGCATGGGCTTGCAGCGCGGGTTGTACGCCTTGCGATAAATCGGAGGAGGTCCCGGTAATGATGAACGAAACTCCTGAAGCGGCTCTGCGCAGCCGCATTGCAGACCTTGAACAACAGCTCAAACTTGCAGACGAAGGCACTTCGCGGCTGGCCCAGCGCTGCCTCGAGCTGGAAAAACAGCTGCAGACCTTCTATGCTGCCCACCCCCAGAAAGAGAGGCAGACCGACTCGCCTGCTCTGGTGCAGCCGCTGCTTTACTATGATGCCGGGTTCGGCTTTTCCCAGAAAGACACCGTCAAAGCCCCGGACTACGAATACGACGAGCTGAACGGCATGGTGACAGCGACCTTCGAGCTGCCGGAGACCGCATTCAATCTCCGTCTCGACCCCGGCGAACTGCCCTGCTGCATCACCGATTTCGTCTTCTCGGATGACCGCATCCTCTGCCGCCCGGTGAGCGGTGTGCCGCTCCACGGCGACGGCATCCTGTTCCTCAACGACGACCCGAATTTCATGCTGGAAGGTCTGAACCGTTTCCCCGCCGGGATGAAGCTGGGCGTGAGCTACTGTTACTTCCCGCTGGAGCCGCTGGCGGACGACCCATTGTTCGCCGCCGTTCTCGAGGGCGTACAGTATTTCCAGAAGACCCGCGTCTGCGAGCAGATGCACCTCGACCAGCTGGAAAAGACTGCGGCTGACCAGAAGCAGACCATCGAGGCCCTGCAGAAGAATCTCGCCGAGCTGCATCAGGCCAACGCCGAGCTGAGCGCCCGGAGCAAAGCCTACGAGAGCTCGCTGGAAAACATCCTCTCTTCCAGCAGCTGGAAACTCACACAGCCCCTGCGCCGCCTGCTGGGACTGTTCCATCGCAGCCATTGAGCCTGCCTGCGGAGAGGAGGATACGATGTACAGCAGTTATACCACTCTGCAGCGGGCTCAGCTCGCCAAACAGGAATATCTCGACACCCAGGAAGTTTTTCTCGGCGTCTATGCGCCGGGGCGGAACGCCGCCCTGAAAGCTTCCCTGCAGGACCAGCTCCACCGCAAATTTTTATGGACGGACAGCCTCCGCCCCGAAGCCCTCGGCAGCGCCGTCGGTCTGCTTCTGGTCAGGGAAGACCTTTTCCTGATGCCCACGGCCCTTTCCTGCTTTGCGGACGCACTGCGCAGCGGCGCAGACTACGTCACCAGCGACGCCGTCTTCGGCTACTCGGGCGTCACCACCCTCTACCACAGTCAGGGCTTTGCAGCCTGCCCGGGCTGCGCCCTCGTCTCCCGGGAGCTGCTGCGCCGCTGTCAGGCGGAAGCCCGCGACCCGGAAAATCCCGTCGAACTGCTGACGCTGGCGGCGAAGCTCCGCCGCAGCCACGTCTGCCTCCCGCTGGCGCTGGCCCACTATGAGCGGGACATCTGCGCCGAAGACGTCTGGTCTGTAAAGGGGAAGCGCGTCTTTATCATGAGCCACCTGCTGGACATGACCGGTGCGCCCATCGTGCTGGTGAGCGCCGTGCCGGTGCTGCGCAGCATGGGCTACGAAGTGGTCGTCCTCGGCCCTGAGGACGGCGGCTCCATGCCGCTCTTCCTCGAGGCGGGAGCTACCGTCATCACCCGCAAGGGCTGTGTCCAGTCGCCCCTGCTCTGGGGGCTGGCCCTCTGCGCCGACCTTGTTCTGGCCAACACCGTCGTGGAGGCCCGGGCCGTCCGCGCCCTGAGCGGTGCGCGGGTGCCGGTGCTCTGGTGGCTCCACGATGCCTTTGCAGGCTACCCCCACATCGCCCACCAGATCCCCAGAGAGCTGGGCGAAAACATCCGGCTCTACTCCGTCGGCAGCCACGCCGCCAACGCCATGCACTCGGTGCGGCCGGAGTTCAACATCCGGCCCCTCATCTACGGCCTGCCGGACTACGCCGCCGAGAAGTTCTCCCACTACGATCTGAGCTATGCGGGCGGGCGGCCTCTGTTCGCCACCGTGGGTTCCTTCGAGAACCGGAAAGGCCAGGACATCTTCTGCAAGGCCATCCGGCTGCTGCCGCCTGAGACCATGAAGAAGGCATCCTTCCTCTTCGTGGGCAAGGCCGCAGAGGCTGAGATGATGGACGCCGTGCGGAGCCTGACCGCTGACTGCCCCGACAACGTCTTTTATGTCAAGCGGCTCACCCGCGACGAGATCAAGAGCCTGATGGCCCAGTGTACCTGCCTCGTCTGCGCCTCCCGCGACGACCCCATGCCTACTTTCGTCACCGAGGGCCTCATCTTCGGCAAGCCCGCCATCGTGTCGGAGCACACCGGCACTGCCGGGCTCATCACCGAGGGCGTGGACGGTTTCGTCTATGAGGACGACGACCCCGAAAAGCTGGCCGCGCGGCTGGCCTGGGCCATCGAGCACCCGGAAAAGCTTGCTGCCATGCGTCCCGCCTGCCGTGAGCTTTACGAGAGTCATTACTCCAAGCAGGCGTTTTCCGACAGCTTACAACAGGCTGTAAAGGAGCTCACCGGCGAATAAGCTCCCCGTTCTTTATCACTCTGCCGAAACTGAGGCAAAAAATTTGGCAGTTGTTCACAAACACACCTCCGGACTGTGATATACTCTCCTAAGAGTTTATCCCAGTCCGTTTTTTGTTAAAATTTGAAAGGAGTCCCCGCATGAGTTCGTCCGCCTCCCCCGCCCCTTCGCGCCGAAAGACCCTGCTCTCGCTGGGCGTTCTGGCCCTGCTGACCGGCATCGTGGTGTTCATCTTCCGGGAGCACTGGGCCGAGATCTCCGAGGCGCTGAGCCGGCTCACCCTCGGGCAGGGGCTTCTGGCACTGGCCGTGGGCCTGAGCTACCCGCTTCTCGAGGGCGTATCCAGCTGGCTCATCGTCCGCAGCCGCCTGTCCCATTTCCCGCTGCGGCAGGGCATCGACAACGCATGGATGGGGACCTTCGGCAATGTGGTGGGCCTCGGCGCAGGGTCGATGCCGTTTCAGACGTGGTATCTCCACCGGCGCGGGCTGGACGTCGGCCCCGGCGTGGGGCTGATGACCCTGCAATACGTCTTCCACAAGACAGCCGTCCTGCTTTACGCCACCGTGCTGCTTCTGGCGGGCCGCCCCTGGATGGCGGCCCACTCCGACGGCGTGCTGCGGTATCTGCCCGGGGCCTACGCTGTCGTGGCGGGCGTCATCGTGGGGCTCATCGCCCTCTGCGCCCTGCCGGTGGTGCAGCGTCTGGCCCGCTGGCTGCTGCATTTTCTGCCCGACACGGGCCGCTGGGCCGAGCGCCGGGAAAGCTGGCTCAAGCAGCTGGACGCCCTAAGCGCCGAGAGCCGCCATCTGCTGGCGGACAAGCCCCGCTGTGCCGCCATTCTGGGCGTGCATCTCGTAAAGCTGTTCCTGCTCTTCTGCCTGCCCTGGATGGGGCTGCGGTTCATGGGGCTGGATACCGGACTGGCCTTCTGGCAGGTGCAGCTCCTGACGTCGCTGACCTTCTTTGTCTCCAACGCCCTGCCCAACGTGGCGGGCATGGGCTCGGTGGAGACGGCCTTCCTGCTGGTGTACAGCAGCTTCCTCCCCGATGCTTCGTCCATGAGTCTGCTGATGTTCTACCGGCTGGCCAGCTATTACGCCGTCTTTGCGGCAAGCGCCGTCGGCTTTGCGCTGGCGCAGCGGCGGCTGAACCGCGGATGACTTTGTGAATGTTTTATTTCATTTTGGTAACAGTTCTTACTTCATTGTGCATTCTGCGCGGAATCCCTTGATTTTTTAGGCAAAACAATGTATAATAATTTCCGATAGCCGTCCATCACGGACAGTCCGATTCAAAAATCAAGGAGTACATTTTCATGAAACTGAACAAGATCTGTGCCGCCTCTGCCGTTCTGGCACTGGCTGTTGCTCTGACCGCCTGCGGCGGCTCTGCTTCCACTGCTGCTTCCAGCACTGCCTCTTCTGCGGCCGCTTCCTCCGTTGCTGCATCTTCCGAGGCAGCATCTTCTGAGGCTGCTGAGAGCGCAGAGTACACCGTTTACAACACCACCGGTTCTACCGTCTCCGAGCTGTACCTGTACGAGGCAGGCTCTGAGGACAAGGGCGAGAACCTGGCTGGCGAGGCCGGTCTGGCCGACGGCGAGAATGTCGTCATCACCCGCGATGTCGAGGCCGACAAGCAGGACGACATGACCTATGTTCTCGAGTTCACCACCGAGGACGGCAGCACCCAGAGCTTCGAGACCCTGCACTACGAGATCACTCCCATCTCTCTGAAGAGCGTGGACGCAGCTGCTGGCGCTACCCCCATCGCATTCGCTGCTCCTGAGCAGTAAAAATCGGCTCATAACGAAGAAAACGGCAGGTTCAATGAACCTGCCGTTTTCTGATTCTATCAAATTCAGCCCTTCATGGGGACAAAGCCCACGAGGTCCTTCACGACCTCGCCGCCGATGATGAGGCCCACGACCGACGGGACAAAGGCGTTCGAGCCGGGGACGGAGCGGCGGATGGTACACTTGCGCTGGGTACCCGGAGGGCAGATGCAGTGGTATTTGCAGCTGATGGAGTCATCCTCGATGGGAGTCATGACAGGCTCCCTGGAGTAAACGACTTTCAGGTGCCTGATGCGGCGCTTGCGGCACTCGGTGCGCATGACCTTGGCCAGCGGGCAGACGGAAGTCTTATAAATATCCGTGACCTCGAAGCGGGTAGGGTCCATCTTGTTGCCTGCACCCATGGAGCAGATGATGGGGACGCCAGCCTCCTTGCACTTCATGACCAGCGCAATTTTACCGGTGACAGTGTCGATGGCGTCCACCACGTAGTCGAACTGGCTGAAATCGAAGCTGTCCTGCGTCTCAGGGCCAAAGAAGGTCTTGTAGGTGGTGACCTTGATGTTGGGGTCGATGTCGTGGACGCGCTCTTCGGCCACATCCACCTTGAACCTGCCCACCGTCTTGCGGGTGGCGATGATCTGGCGGTTCAGGTTGGTGAGGCAGACCTTGTCGTCGTCGATCAGGGCGAGAGCCCCCACGCCGCTGCGGGCCAGCGCCTCGACGGTGTAGCCGCCCACGCCGCCCACGCCGAACACGGCTACGCGGGAATCGTGCAGTTTGGTCATTGCTTCCGCACCCAGCAGCAGCTGGGTGCGGGAATACTGGTCTTGCATATCATTTCTCCTTTAGGTTCTGCTTTTTACAGTCACGGGCTTGCCCTCTCAGCCCCCTTCGGTGACAGCTCTCCCAAAGGGAGAGCCAGAATGCAGCGGTCAGGCAATCGGCTCCGGCGCGAAGCGCCTGAGAGGGCCGGGCCGCTCCCCCTTATCCCTTCGCCACCTGTGTAATGGTGCCGCCTCCGAGGACGACATCGCCCTGATACAGCACGACGGCCTGCCCCGGGGTGGGGGCCCGCTGAGGCTGGTCAAATTCCAGACGGAAGCTGTCCGGCCCTGCCGGGTAGACGGTGGCAGGCTGTTCGGTCTGATGATAACGGGTGCGGGCCGTCACCCGCAGGGGGCCTTTCAGCTCCGGGATGGCGATCCAGTTCACTTCGTTCGCATAGACGATGGTATCGAACAGCTCCGACTCCGGGCCGACCGTGACGGTGTTGGCCTGCATATCCTTGGCGCAGACGTAGACCGGTGCGCCCATGGCGAGGCCCAGGCCCTTCCGCTGGCCGATGGTGTACCGCACCGCGCCGCTGTGGGTGCCTACCTTTCTGCCGCCGACGTCGAGGAAATCGCCCGCCGGGTAGTGCTTTCCGGTGAAATCCTCCATAAAGCGGGCGTAGTCGCCGTCCGGCACGAAGCAGATGTCCTGACTGTCGTGCTTGCGGGCGTTCACGAAGTGCTGCTGCTCGGCGATGGCGCGCACTTCGCTCTTGTGCAGACCACCCAGCGGCAGGCGGACATGAGCCAGCTGCTCCTGCGTGAGGTTGTAGAGCACATAGCTCTGGTCTTTGCTCTCGTCCAGACCCTTTTTGAGCAGCCAGCGGCCCGTGGCCTCGTCCTGCTCCACCCGGGCATAATGGCCCGTGACCACATGCTCCAGCCCGTGCGCTTCCGCCCAGCGAAGCAGGTGATCGAACTTCATATATCTGTTGCAGTCGATGCAGGGATTGGGCGTACCGCCGGCCTCGTAGACCCGGATGAATTTGTCGATGATCTTTTCCTGAAAGTCTGCCGTAAAATCCAGCACCTCGTAGGGAATATCCATCGCATAGGCCACCTCGGCGGCGTCCTCAATGTCCCGCTCCGAGCAGCAGGTGTGCAGACCCTCGGTGTTCACGGCCTCGTTGCGGGTGAGGCGCATGGTGACGCCGGTGCAGTCGAAACCGTCCCTCTGCATGAGCCATGCCGCCACCGAGCTGTCCACACCGCCGCTCATGGCGATGAGCGCCCCGGGGCGGCGGGAAGTGTTCTGTGTTTCTGTCATTCTGTTCCTCTTTTGTTATAACATACTAAAACAGTAGTATAATACTACCGCAGCTTCTTTCTCTTGTCAAGCCGCAGAAAATTTGGCCGCAAAGGCCAGAAGTTCCGCTTTTTCGTTGGGCAGCCGCCCGGTGATGACCTCCTCCAGCAGCGCTTCCAGTGCGCGGCGCAGGCCCGGCCCGGGCGCGACGCCCGCCGCCATCAGATCGCGGCCATTCACGGCCAGCTGGGAGACGCGGCAGCAGGCGCTTTGGGCGGTCAGCGTCTCGGCCTCTTTTTGCAGGGCGGTAAATTCATCCTTTCTTTCCGGTCGAAGAGCGCTCCAAAGGGCAGTCAGCTGCCGCACGGTGTGGAGGTCGTGTTTGCCAAGAAGTCGTTTGGCTTGAAGCGACAGCGCAGGAGTGCGGGGAGCTTTCTCCTTCACAAGTGTTGATACTCCATCTATCACAGCGTTGGAGCATTTCAAGCGTTTCAGCGCCTTTCGTGTTCCATCCTCCCCCAGCGGCAGAAGCAGCGCCGCCCAACGGGTGGTCACTTCCTCTCCTCCTGCCGGAAGGGCATCTATGATCTCACGGGCTTCCGACAGGTCGTCGGGCGGCAGTTCAGGCAGGACGAAGGCCAGCACTTCCGGCTCCAGATACGCCCCCGGCTTCGGGGCAGACAGAAGCTTGTCCAGCTCTTCTTCGATGCGCTCCACCGACACGCAGTCGAGGTGGGCGGCCAGCTGCTTCGCCGCCGCTTCGGTGGCCTCGTCGATAACGAACCCGAACCGGGCCGCAAAGCGGTAGAGACGCAGGATGCGCAGAGCGTCTTCTTCAAAGCGGCGCAGCGGCTCACCGACGGCCCGCACCACGCCCCGGGCCAGATCTTCCTGCCCGCCAAAGGGGTCACACAAGCCCTCTTCGGCGCTGTAGGCCATGGCGTTGATGGTGAAGTCCCGCCGGGCCAGGTCCTCCCGGACGTCGGGTACAAAGGCCACGCTGTCGGGGTGGCGGCCATCGGAATAACTGCCCTCGGTGCGGAAGGTGGTGATCTCATAGAGCCTGCCGTCCCGCTTCACGGTCACGGTGCCATGCTGCAATCCGGTGGGGATGCACTGCTTCTCTCCGAACAGCTCCATCACCTGCTCCGGGCGGGCGGCGGTGCAGAGGTCCCAGTCGTGGGGTGCCATGCCCAGCAGACTGTCTCGGACACAGCCGCCCACGGCATAGGCCGCAAAGCCTGCCCGGTGCAGCGCGTCCAGCAGGGCGGAGGCGCCGGGCTCTATGGTGATGTTCATTCTTCGGCCTCCTCATATTGCAGGGTGATGCTCTTGCCGTCATAGCCGCACTCTGCCGCCGGGAAGAGGCTCTGCGCCTGAGCCAGCTCTTCTTCCGGGTCGGTGATCATGGGCGAATAGTGGACGAGCCAGAGCCGCTTTGCGCCCGCCTTGGCGGCGAGGGCTGCGCTCTGCCCGAAGGTGCTGTGGCCGTACTGTTTGGCCTGCGCGGCCTGCTCCGGCAGAGCATAGGTGGAGTCGCAGAGCAGAAGGTCCGCACCCGCTGCGGCCTTTTCCAGCGCCGGACAGGGGGCGGTGTCGCCCGAGAAGACAAAGCTCAGCCCCTGCCGGGCCGGGCCGAGGACGGCTTCCGGCCGGATGACACGACCACCGTCCAGCGTGATGCTCTCGCCGTGCTGGAGCGTCTTCCACTGCTTTACCGGTACGCCCAATGCCCGCGCCTGTTCGGGTGAGAACCGTCCGGCCCGGGGCAGATCGAGTCGGTACCCCTGACTGACGACACGGTGGCGGGTCGGCACCGGCGTGAGCTTCGCGCTCTGGGGCCAGCCGCCGAATTTTTCGCAGAGCGCCGCCGGGGCGTCCAGCACCTCAGCATAAACCGGGTACGGCAGAGGCCCCGTCAGCACCCGCAGTGCCGCCCAGACTTCGCCGAGCCCCTTCGGCCCGTACAGCGCCAGCGGGCGGGTGCGGCCCTGACAGCCCAGCGTCTGCAGCAGCCCCGGCAGGCCGAAGATGTGGTCGCCGTGGTAATGGGTCAGGCAGACGGCGTCCATCTTCATCAGGTTGACTCCGGCCCGGCGGGCGGCAGTCTGGGTCCCCTCGCCGCAGTCGAACAGGAGGCTGTGTCCTCCGCATTCGGCCACCGCCGCCGTGAGGGCGCGGTCGGGCAGGGGCATGGTGGCCGCTGTACCCAGCAGTGTAATGGTCAGCATAAAGTTTCTCCGTATCACAAAAAATCTCGATGGCTATAGTGTACCACACTCTTCGGCCCGGCACAATCGCACAGCCGCACCCTGACAGGCATAAGATGGCCCAAACCACAAAAGGAGGGGTCTTGTATGCGGCGTCAGCGGCCCGGGCATCGCATTCGGTCGTTCCACCACCGGGGGCTGCTGCTTCTGGCGGCGGCAGTGGCGGTGATGCTCTTTTTTCTCTACGGCTGCATGGCAGGGGCGGTGTACAGCCCCCGGGGGCGGCTGGTGTTCGTCCCTCTCGCACAGGTTTCAGGCAGTCGTACGACTTCGCTTTTCCGCTTTTATCTGGAAGGATCGAAGCTGCCCACCGCATGGTACAATGTGCGGGCCGATATGAAAAACAAGCCCGCTCCCCTGCTGAACCCCGGCACCCTCAAGCCCATGACGGCCAGGGAGCTGGGCGGCGTTTTCTGTGATGAGCTGGTACAGCAGGAGCTGGACGACACCATGGCCTGATGGAGGCCGCCGGCGTGGAGCAGACCAGTGTCTTTGAGGCGGCAGAGCACTGAGCCAGACGGTCATTCCGCAAACAGCAAGCCAGCCGCCCTGCAAGGTAACAGGGCGGCTGGCTGCTTCTATTATGCAATTCAGGAGAATGGAGAAGAGGATAGCGTTTTTATGCTTCCGGGGGACGGAAGTGCCGGAGAATCACTCGCCGCGAACGGCTGCGAAGCCTGCCTCGAGGTCAGCGATGATGTCGTCGATGTGCTCGGTGCCGATGGACAGGCGGATGGTGTTCTGGTAGATCTGCTGCTCGGCCAGCTCCTCATCGGTCAGCTGGCTGTGGGTGGTGGAAGCCGGATGGATGACCAGGCTCTTGACGTCGGCCACATTTGCCAGCAGAGAGAAGATCTTCAGGTTGTCGATGAACTTGAATGCTTCCTCACGGCCGCCCTTGATGTTGAAGGTGAAGATGGAAGCGCCGCCGTTGGGGAAGTACTTCTCATACAGGGCGTGGTCGGGGTGATCCGGCAGAGAGGGATGGTTGACCTTCTCGACCTGAGGATGGTTGGCCAGGAACTCGACGACCTTCCTGGTGTTCTCCACATGGCGCTCAATGCGCAGGCTCAGGGTCTCGGTACCCTGCAGCAGCAGGAAGGCGTTGAACGGAGAGATGGTAGCGCCGGTATCACGCAGCAGGATGGCGCGGATGTAGGTGACGAAAGCGGCGGGGCCGGCTGCGTCAGCGAAGGACACGCCGTGGTAGCTGGGGTTGGGGGCGGCGATGTTGCCGTATTTGCCGCTGGCCTTCCAGTCAAACTTGCCGCTGTCCACGATGATGCCGCCCAGCGTGGTGCCGTGGCCGCCGATGAACTTGGTAGCGGAGTGGACGACGATGTCAGCGCCATGCTCGATGGGACGGATCAGGTACGGGGTGCCGAAGGTGTTATCAATGACCAGCGGCAGGCCATGCTTGTGAGCGATGGCTGCGATGGCATCAATATCAGGAATATCACTGTTGGGGTTGCCCAGAGTCTCGAGGTAGACAGCCTTGGTGTTGGGCTGGATCGCGTTCTCGACCTCTTCCAGATCGTGAGCGTCCACGAAGGTGGTGGTAACGCCGAACTGGGTCAGGGTGTGCTCCAGCAGGTTGTAGCTGCCGCCGTAGATGGTCTTCTGCGCTACGATGTGGTCGCCGGCCTGAGCCAGTGCCTCGATGGTGTAGGTGATGGCAGCTGCACCGGAAGCAGTAGCCAGAGCAGCCACGCCGCCTTCCAGAGCGGCAATGCGCTTCTCGAACACATCCTGGGTGGAGTTGGTCAGACGTCCATAGATGTTGCCGGCGTCGGCCAGACCAAAGCGGTCAGCGGCGTGCTGGCTGTTGCGGAAGACATAGGAAGTGGTCTGGTAGATAGGCACAGCACGGGAATCGGTAGCGGGATCGGCCTGCTCCTGGCCAACGTGAAGCTGCAGGGTCTCAAATTTATAGTTAGACATAGTATTTTTCCTCTCTATCTGTACTCAAAGTATTATTTTTACTCATAAAAATGCCCGGCAGCGTGGGGAGTTTCACCTTTCGTCTGCCGGGCAAAGAAATCGTTCTCAGCTCAGGGCCTTTTGTCTGTCTCGGGCGTCACATTCGCTCGCACATTCGCGGCATAGAGGGCACCGTACAGCTATGGCTCAGAGTTTGTTTCTCGGCCCGGGCGCTGTACATTCGCCCACAGCGGAAGTTGGCGTGCAGAAGACTTTTCCAAATCAGCGTCATTTGAGTACCCTCCTTTCCGAAATTCCCACTTACCTACAAGGCGTGTGGTTTTGTTGTCTGCATTATATTCCCTCCTACCCATATTGTCAATAGGTTTAATTGAATTTCTTCCCAAAAAGGTTTTAAGAGTCATTCTTTTGAGAAAAATGCAAAAAGATTGCATTTTGGTCTTGCATTTCACGCAGAATCCGTGTATACTCTTCCCTGCATCTAAATTGCAATCAGGTTGCAGTTTAGACAACTAAAGCACTTTTTGTCCCTCCGTTTATTTTGGGTGAAGACGTAAAATGGTGTGGCGGCTGCGCGCGCCGGCGCGGGGGAAGAGCGCTTTTGCGCTGGGCTAAGTTCTCTTTTGCGTGCCAAAAGAGAACCAGAAAAGCACCAGCGATTTCGACGCGCTGGACCCACGAGAAAGGGGCTGCTCGCCCCTTTCAGACCCCGAAGGGGAAGTCGAAGTGGAAAAATGCTAGCCGCTTCGCTTAACGCATTTTTCTCACTTCTCCGATTTGCTGCTCCGCAGCTGGTGTTACTTCTCTGCTGACGGTAAAGTTCTGCTAAAGCCTGAAATCTTCGGCGAAGCCGTAAAACGGCGGAGAGCTAAAATGCGGTTAAGAGATCTTCGTGCGAATGCACGAATCTCCAGCATTTTTGCTTGGAGCCTACTTCTTCGGAATTGTTAAGGGCGAGCAGCCCTTAACTCGTTGCGGGGAGAGTGGAGTCCAGAGGTAGGGAGGGGGGAGTCGAAACACCCCTCCCTACCTCTGGCCCGCGCGGAGCGCAAAGCCATTTGACCGAAAGAATAAAATCCGCCCCGTGCCACAAGCGCGAGAGCAAACTTTATCTTCACTTTATTTTATATCACGAGGTATCAAACAATGGAACTTTTTCTGGATGTACTGAGCGAAACTCTGGTGGACACCGCCAAGATGCTCCCCTTCCTGTTTTTAGCCTATCTCTTTATTGAATATGTCGAGACCCGCCACGGTGAGCGCATCGAGACCCTGCTGGCGGGCGGCGGCCGCTGGGGTGCGGTGCCGGGCGCGGTGCTGGGCTGTGTGCCGCAGTGCGACTTCTCGGCCATCGCCTCCAACTTCTACGCCTCCCGCGTCATCACGCTGGGTACGCTGATGGCCGTCTATCTCTCCACCAGCGACGAGGCCATCCCCCTGCTGGTGTCCATGCCCGCCTACTGGGATAAGCTGATCCTGCTGATGGTCATCAAAGTCGTGTACGCTGTCTTTGTGGGCTTTCTGCTGGACTTCGTCCTCCGCAAGGCCCTGCCCCGCAGCCTGCGCGGCGGCTACACCGGCCACGCCGACGAGGTGGACTGCCACGAGGAGCACAGCGACGAAGAGGGCCATCCCCAGCCCATCTGGAAGGCCGCGCTCCGCCACACCCTCGAGATCTTTGTCTTTATCTTCGTGTTCAGCCTCGTGTTCGGCCTCATCGTCGAGTGCGTCGGCGAGGATGTCTTCGCCTCGGTGCTGGGCCGGATGGGCTTCTTCCAGCCGGTGGTGGCCGCACTGGTGGGCCTTGTCCCCAACTGTGCCGCCAGCGTCCTGATGACCCAGCTCTACGTCGAGGGCGCACTCCGCTTCTCGAGCCTCGTGGCCGGTCTCTGCACCGGCGCGGGCGTGGGTCTCGCCGTGCTGTGGCGGGTGAATCCCTCCTGGAAGCAGAACCTCTTCATCACCGGCCTGACCTGGGCCTGCGGCGCCGCTGTGGGCGTGGGCATTCAAATCGTGGTGGCATTCATCGCCTGAGTATTTGCAAAGCACCTGCACCTTTTCTTCGGAGAAGCGTGCAGGTGCTTTTTATTTTGGAGACAAAGCCTCTATTTTGTGATATACTCAGCTTATCTATAGATATAAGGAGAACACCATGCAATATAAAATTCTCGCAAGCGATTACGACAACACCCTCGTCCCCTTCGGGGAGAGCCAGCCCCGTCCGGCCATGGTCAAGGCCGTGAAGAAGCTTCAGGCCGCCGGGGAAAAATTCGTGCTCAGCACAGGCCGGTCCTGGTCAGCCATCAACCGGAAAGGCCAGCTGGGCGGCATCCGGTTCGACTATGCCATCACCTGCAACGGTGCCTGCGTCGTGGACATGAACGGCACCATCGTGGCAGAGCACCCCATGACCAGTGAAGAGATGTACGCGCTGGTGGATTTCTGTGAGGACTACAACTACCCCCTGCAATTTGACTTCAAGGATGCATACTATGCTTACTGCGAGTATGACATCCTCCACAAGTACTACGAGCAGATGAACAGCGTCGGTCTGGACTGCGTGGACGGCGAAGACCAGGACCGCCATCTCATCGATATGCCTCACGCGGCGTTCTGCATCTTCCCCGAGGGGGCGCTGGAGCGGTTCCACGAAAAGTACGGCCACCTCGGCCTTCACTTCATGCAGGTGGGCGGCCAGCTGCCCGACGGCTCCCACTTCTATGACATCGTGCGGGGCGGGATCGACAAGGGCGCGGGCCTCGCAGACCTCTGCGAGAAGATGGGCCTCTCCCTCGCCGAGGCCGTGGCGGCAGGCGACTCCGCCAACGATGTCGGGATGCTGAAAGCAGCCGGCCTCGGCTGCTGCATGTCCAACGGCACCGACGAAGCCAAAGCCGCCGCTGACCGCGTCATCGGCGATGTGCGGGAGGACGGACTTGCTGCCCTTATTGAAGAGCTGTGGTTCGACGGCCCGAAGGCGGAGCCCTCCGACCGCAGCTTCGGCTCTGCATGGGAGACGATGGAACGATGAGCTTCGCACCCGTTTACTCTGAAAACAGCCGCGCCCTCATCCTCGGCACATGGCCCAGCCCCAAAAGCCGGGAGATGGCCTTCTACTACGGCCACCCGCAGAACCGTTTCTGGCCCATGATGGCAGCCCTCACCGGCGAGCCTGTCCCCGCCCGGGAGGACATCGAGGCCAAAAAGGGCCTCATCCTCCGCCACGGCCTCGCCCTGTGGGACACGCTGGAAAGCTGCACCATCACCGGCGCGTCGGACGCCTCTATCCGGGACGTGGTGCCGAACGACATTGCATCTCTTTTGGCAAAAGCACCTATTGAGGCAGTGCTCTGCAACGGGGCCACCGCCCACCGCATTTATACCAAATATCTGCTGCCGGTCTCCGGCATCCCGGCGGTCAAGCTGCCCAGCACCAGCCCCGCCAACGCCGCCTGCCGCCCCGAAACCCTGCGCGAGGTCTGGGGCGAGGCCCTCAAAGATTATATAACCGTTTCCAACCTGTAAATTATTCATGAAACACTTGCGTTTTGTGGATAAAAGGATTTATTATGGAAGAGTGCAAGGGGCGGTGCGCCCCTTCGGGAAAGGAGAAAATGCATGAGCAAAGTTATCCGCACCCAAAAGCCCAGCGTCCTGCCGTGGTATGCGGCGGCGCTGGTGTTCGCGGTGCTGTGCGCGGCGCTGCCAGCATATAAGCTGTGGGCGCTGCTGCTAGCGCTGGGCGGCGCAGCCGTGATGTTCGGCGCGGCAAAGAAGGTCTGCCCGCCCCGGGTGGTGGAGCATGAGGTGCCTTTCCACACCGGCAGCGGCGATGTGGACGAGATGCTGGCCGACATCCAGCAGAAGCTGGACGCCCTCCACGCGCTGAACGAGGCCCTGCCCGACCCGGAGCTTTCCGCCGCCATGACCCGGATGGAAAAGGCAGGCCGCTCCATCGTGGAGACGGTGGAGGCCAGCCCCGCCAAGGCAAAGCAGGTACGCCGCTTTGCGAACTACTATCTGCCCGACGCGGTGAACGTACTGGAGCAGTACGCAAAACTGGCCCGCCAGGGCGTGCGGGGCGAAAATGCCGCTTTGATTCGGGCAGAGGTGGAGCGGAACGCGGCTTCCATCGCCACTGCATTCGAAAACCAGCTGGATGCACTGTATGCCGCTGAAAGCATGGACCTCTCGGCGGATCTGACGGTGCTTCAAAATATGATGAAGGGGCAGGGACTGAGTTAAAACCGGCTTGCCCTCTCAGGCGCTGACGCGCCAGCTCTCCCAAAGGGAGAGCCTCTGGAGGAAACTTGCAGCATACCGGCCCCCGGAAAAGCCTCTCCCTCTGGGAGAGGTGGCAATGCGAAGCATTGACGGAGAGGGCAAGGCCGTGTATCGATTTGGAAAGGAAGGAATCTCTCATGGCTGATAATACGTTCAATTTTGACTTAGACGCACCCGCTGTTCCCACCCTGACCCTCGACCCGGTGGAAGCACCTGCCGCCGAGGAGAAGCAGCCCGAACCCGCTGCGGCCCCCGAGGCCGAACAGGTCAAGCTCAGCCCCGAGGAGCAGGCGATGGTGGACGCCTTCGCTCAGAAGATCGACATCACCAACAGCCAGCAGGTGCTGCAGTACGGCTCCGCCTGCCAGAAGAAGATCGGCGACTTCTCCGAGACGGCACTTTCCAAAGTGTCCACCAAAGACCTTGGCGAGGTGGGCGGCATGATCACCGACCTTATCGGGGAGCTGAAGAGCTTTGACGCCGCCGAAGAGGAAAAGGGCATCCTCGGCTTCTTTAAGAAAAAGGGCAGCCAGCTCGACAACATGAAGACCAAGTACAGCAAAGCGGAAACGAACGTCGAGACCATCCAGTCCGCCCTCGAAAAGCATCAGGTGCAGCTGCTCAAGGATATTGCGATGCTGGACAAGATGTACGAGCTGAACATGGCCTATTTCAAAGAGCTGAGCATGTATATCCTCGCGGGCAAGAAGAAGCTGGCCGACTTCCGCGTCCACGAGCTGCAGCAGGCGATGGACAAGGCAAAGGCTTCCGGCCTGCCTGAGGACGCACAGGCCGCACGCGATCTGGCCGACCAGTGCGAGCGCTTTGAGAAAAAGCTCTACGACCTTGAGCTGACCCGCACCATCAGCCTGCAGATGGGCCCTCAGATCCGGCTTTTGCAGAACAATAACTCTATGATGGCCGAGAAGATCCAGTCCACCATCGTCAACACCATCCCCCTGTGGAAGAACCAGATGGTGCTGGCGCTGGGTCTGGCCCACAGCCAGCAGGCCATGCAGGCCGAACGTGCCGTCACCGACATGACCAACGAGCTGCTGAAAAAGAACGCCGACGCCCTCAAGATGGGTACCATCGAGACGGCCAAGGAGTCCCAGCGCGGTGTCGTGGACATCGAGACCCTGCAGCAGACCAACAAGAGCCTCATCGAGACGCTGGACGAGCTGAACAAGATCCAGAGCGAGGGCCGCGCAAAGCGTGCCGCCGCCGAGCAGGAGCTCACCCGCATCGAAGACGAGCTGAAACAGAAGATGATGGAGATCCGGAGCTGAAATGGCAAACGCAGATTTTTCCAGACAACAGAATCGACCCACCGGCGGCTTTGACGCTTCCAGCTATCGCGCCGCAGCGCCCGCCGAGGAGGAATTGCGGCTGACGCCCTTCCAGCAGAAGCTGGCAGGCCTCGAAAAGGCCCTGCCTGCCGCGCTGGGCAAGCAGGCCGTGGCCGTGGCGCTTTGCATCGTGGTGATGCTGGCCTGCTTTGTCGGCTTTGGCGGGGCGAAGCTCCGGGCAAAGTACGACACGGTGAAGAACGGGTTCACCACCGGCGTGGCCGCAGACAGCGGCTATGCCCTGAATGAGGAGTTGACCACACGGCTCAACACGGCCGCCAACATCATCACCACCGCGTCCAACACACTGGGTGCAGACAGCACCGAAGTGCAGACGGCACAGGCTGCGCTGGACTCTTTTTCCGCCTGCCTCGGGGCGGTGCAGTCCGATGGCAGGATCCACGCACCGGACTCTCTGAGTGTTTACACCGGCGGCAGGATGCATATGCTCTACCAGTCGAACGAGACGCTTGGCACAGCCATCGGCCAGCTCTACGCCAAATTGCAGGAGCAGGCCGCAGACCCCATGAAGATGGGTGCGGTGCAGGGGCAGTACAGCCAGTTCAACCGTGCGCAGACCATCATCAGCAACCTGCATTATAACGATGCGGTCCAGAGTTACCAGAAAGACGTCGGCGGCTTCCCGGCCAGCGTGCTGGGCAAGCTGTTCGGCATACAGGAGGTGGAACTTTTCGCATGAAGACGATGAAAACATTCTCCCGCCGCATTGCGGCACTGCTTCTTGTCGTGACCGTCGGCATCACGGCGCTGGCACCGGCGGCTTCGGCTGCTAACATCCAGCTGCCCAGCCTGCTGAAAGATCAATGCGTGGTGGACGACGCCGGTGTGCTGAGCGACAGCACCACCTCGGAGCTTGAGACCCTCAACGCACAGCTCTCTTCCAGCTGCGACGGCGCACAGATCGGCGTGCTGACCGTGGACTACACCGGCAGCGCCACCACCGAGGACTACGCCACTGAAGCCTTCGACACCTGGGGCATCGGCAGTTCCAGCAAGAACAACGGCGTGCTCATCCTGCTGGTGATGCAGTCGGACCAGTACGCCGACGGCGACTACTATCTGACCTACGGCGACGGCTTCCGCAGCACCATGCTGGCCGACCAGGCAAGCTCTCTCGTGCAGACCATGGAGGACGATTTCGCCGCCAAGAAGTACGACGCCGCCGTCCTCACCTGCGCCACCAATGTGGCCAATACCATCGCAGAGGTGTACGGGGTCACTCTGAGCGGCGGGACCATCTATTCCGACGGCTCTGACACCCAGACCACCCGGCCCTCTGTCGAGCCTGTCCCGCCCCAGAAGCACTACTCCATCTGGGAAAGCTTTATCGGCGGCATTTTCTCCATGCTTGCTTATATCATCCTGTTCATCGCAGTTTTCTTTATCTTTATCACCCCTCTCGGCCACTCCTTCGGCTGGTTCTGGGGGCCGTTTGGCTGGTTCGGCGCACGGCGTTGGCACAGAGGCCCGCGCCCTCCCCGCGGCCCTTACGATGACTTCGGCCCCGGCGGTGGTTTCTATGGCGGCCCTCGCGGCCCGAGAGGCCCCCGTGGGCCTCGTCCTCCCCGGGGCGGCGGCTTCGGTGGAAGCGGCTTTGGCGGTATGGGCGGCGGCTCCGGTTTTGGCGGAGCCGGGCGCGGCGGCGGCAGCTTCGGCGGCATGGGCGGCGGCAGCAGCCACGGCGGCGGAGCCGGACGCGGACGCTGATATTATGACAAAAGGGAAGCCCCATCTGACGATGGGGCTTCCCTTTTGTCTATTTGTTATTTGATGCAGCTCGAGCAGGGGCTGTAGCCAGCGGCCACAGCTTCATCATAGCTCGAGAACAAAATCTGGTTCTTCTCTGCCGGGAGGTTGGCGCAGCTGGGCAGATGGAACTTTTTGCTGTTCACGTTGCCGATGTACGCCTGCTGGGCCGTGCTGGACGCTGCCGGGTCGGTGGGGTTCAGCTCAGCGTCGGTAGCGAAGTGTTCCGTTGCCACCGTGTAGTTCTGGCCGTCACTGGAAACGGTGATCGTCCCCAGCAGGTCGGTGCGGTAGACGTCCACACCGGCATCCCGCAGGATGCTCAGGGTCTCCTCGTGGGGGTGGCCGTACTTGTTGTTGACCCCGCAGGAGATGATGCCCATCTTGGGCAGGACAGCGTTCAGGAAGACGTAGCTGGTGGAGGTGCTGGAGCCGTGGTGGCCCACCTGTAAGACATCCACCTTGAGGTTCGCGCCGCTGTTCACAAGGTCGCGCTCGGCGTCGGCCTCCATATCACCGGTGAGCAGGAAGCTGGTGGCGCCGTAGTCGATGCGCAGGACGATGGAGGTATCGTTGGTGTCATCGTACTGCGCCACAGGGCCAAGCATGGTCACAGTGGCGCTGCCCAGCGCCCACTGGGTGCCTACGGCAGGCACTTCCACCTGTAAGTTCTGCTGCTGGGTATACTTGACGAAATCCTTGAAGCACTTGGTGGAGGCTTCCGTCACGGGGCTGTAGACGTGGCAGGCCGGGAAATAGGCCAGCGCAGCGGCCAGACCGCCCACATGGTCTTCGTGAGCATGGGAGCAGAAGACGTATTCCAGTTGCTCGACCCCCTGACTCTGCAGGTAGGAGACCACCAGACTGCCGTCGTCCACATTGCCGCCGTCATAGAGCATGAACTGTCCGTCACACTCCACCAGCACGCTCAGCGCCTGCCCTACGTCGATGAAGTGCATCTGGAAGGCGGCGTCCTGCCCGTCGGAAGGCGTCGTTCCGGTCTGAGAAGCTGCCGGGTTCGGCATGACGTCGCCGCTGCCTCCCGGGACGATGGAAGAGGTGTCACAGCCCACGAGGCCCAGCGCAAGGGCTGCGGCCAGCGCCAGCGCAGCGAGGCGGATCATGAGCGTTTGAGCGTTCACTTTTTCTTTTTTGAAGTTTTCCACGATGTATTCTCTTTCTGTTGATTGTTTTTCGGTTTATGCGCAGGAGCCGAATGGGGCGCAAAACGTGCGCCGGGGCTGGGCTGACGGCCTGCCGGGCTGCGGCCCGCCGGGGCGGCGGAGCGGCTCTGCGGCTTGCCGCCCTTGCCTCTGGGCCGGACTGTGTAGGTGCCGTCGCCGTGGATGGTCACATCGGCGGCCTCGGCTCTGCGGGCCGAACGCTGGACCGCAATGCGGCCCTCAGCGGGAACCAGCAGGGGGATGAGGTCTTCGCGGTGGGTCATTTTCAGCGCCTTGATGACCTTTTCGGCGTTGCGGGGCTCATAATATTGGAGCAGGGCGCGCTGAAGTGCCTTGCCCTCAGCGGTCTTTTCCACAAACACCGGCTTCAAAGTGTAGGGGTCGAGGCCGGTGTAGAACATACAGGTGCTCACGGTGCCGGGCGTGGGATAAAAATCCTGCACCTGCTCGGGGCGCATATGGTTCTTGTAGAGGTATTCGGCCAGATAGACGGCATCCTTGAGGGTGCTGCCCGGGTGGCTGGACATGAGATACGGCACGAGGTACTGCTTTTTGCCCGCCTTCCTGCTCAGCTCGTAGAACTTATCCTTGAACTTGTTGAAGGTCTCGATGGGGGGCTTGCCCATGTAGGCGAGGGTGTTGGGGGCGCAGTGCTCCGGCGCGACTTTCAGCTGGCCGGAGACGTGGTACTCCACCAGCTCCTTAAAGAAGGTGTCATCGGGGTCGGCCATCAGGTAATCGAAGCGGATGCCGCTGCGGATGAACACCTTCTTGACGCCGGGCAGCTCCCGGACGCGGCGGAGAATTTTCAGGTAATCGCTGTGGTCCACGATCATGTGGGAACAGGTGGTGGGGGCGAGGCAGTGCTTGCCGCCGTTGCACATACCCCGCAGCATCTGCTCGCGGCAGGACGGGAAACGGAAGTTGGCGGTGGGGCCGCCGATGTCGTGGATGTAGCCCTTGAAATCCGGCTCGTGGGTCATCCGCTCTGCTTCGGCCACGATGCTGTCGGCGCTGCGGCTGGTGACGCGTCGGCCCTGATGCAGCTGGATGGCGCAGAAGTTACAGCCGCCGAAGCAGCCGCGGTTCTGGATGATGGAGAACTGCACCTCCCGGATGGCAGGCACACCGCCCATGACCTCGTAGATGGGGTGGTAGCGGCGGGTGTAAGGCAGGGCGTAGACCTTATCCAGCTCCCAGCGGACGAGGGGCTTTGCGGGGATGTTCTGCACGAGGTACTTCTCGCTCTGCTTCTGGACGATGATATTGCCGCTGACGACGTCCTGATTGTCCATCTGGATGCGGCAGGCTTTCGCATAAGCCACCTTATCGGAGGCGACCTTCCTGAAGCCCGCGCACTCCACATACCGCTCGGGCAGGTGGTCGAAGTCGGTCAGGTAGCAGGTGCCGTCCACATCGGTGATGCTCTCCACCGGCTCCCCTGCCGCCAGACGGCGGGCGATCTCCACGGTCTGGTGTTCCCCCATGCCGAAGCTGATGATGTCTGCGCCAGAGTCCTCGGCGATGCTGGGCAGGACGGTGTCCAGCCAGTAGTCGTAGTGGGCAAAGCGGCGGAGCGACGCCTCCAGACCGCCCAGAATGACGGGCAGGTCGGGGTATGCCTGCTTGGCAAGTCTGGTGTAGACGGTGGCGCTGCGGTCGGGCCGTGCGCCGCCCTTGCCGCCGGGCGAATACTCGTCCTCCGCGCGGGGGATCTTTGCGACGGAATAGTGACTCACCATGCTGTCCACGTTGCCGCCGCCGATGAAGAAGCCGTACTTCGGCTTTCCGAACCGCTTGAAGTCCTCGCAGTCGGTGTAGCGGGGCTGGGCCAGCACGCCCACCTTGTAGCCCTCGGCTTCCAGCAGGCGGCTGATGATGGCGGTGCCAAAGCTGGGGTGGTCCACATAGGCGTCGCCGCCCACCACCACGAAGTCCAGCTGGTCCCATCCCCGGGCCTCCATGTCGGCCCGGCTGATGGGGAGAAATTCGGTGTAATGCTCCATAGTTATCCTTTTTCTTTCATGATGCCTGCCCTATCCAGCAGGGCTCTATTGCTTCCGAAATCAAAAATTTTATTCATCCGGCTGATTCATCTGCATTTCCAGCCACTGCTGGCGGCTGATGAGGACAGCGCGGGGCTTTGCGCCCTCGTAGGGACCGATGATGCCCTTTTCTTCCATCTCGTCCATGATGCGGGCGGCGCGGGCATAGCCCAGCTTGCAGCGGCGCTGCAGCAGGCTGGTGGACGCCTGGCCGGCGTCGATGACCACCTCCACGGCCTGCTTGAGCATCGGGTCACTGCCGCCCTCCTCGTCGGAGTCGGCAGAGCTGCTGCCCTTTTTGCCGTCCTGGATGGCGTGTTTTTCCATGGCCTCTATCATGGCCTCGTCGTACTGGACGGTGGCGCTCTTCTTGATGAAGTCCAGCACACGGCTGATCTCCTCATCCCGCACAAAGGTACCCTGGATACGGGTGGGCTTGGGTGCGCCCACGGGCATGAAGAGCATATCGCCCATGCCCAGCAGCTTTTCGGCACCGGCACCGTCGAGGATGGTGCGGCTGTCCACCTGACTGGACACGGCGAAGGCGATGCGGCTGGGGATGTTGGCCTTGATGAGGCCGGTGATGACGTCCACGCTGGGGCGCTGGGTCGCCACGATGAGGTGCATACCGGCGGCGCGGGCCTTCTGGGCGATGCGGCAGATGGAGTCCTCGACATCCTTGCCGACGACCATCATCAAATCGGCCAGCTCGTCGATGATGATGGCGATATAGGGCATCTTCTCGAGGTTCGGGTCCGCTGCCGCCAGCTTATTGAAGGACTTGATGTCGCGGACGTTGTTCTCCGCGAAGAGGTGGTAGCGGCGCTCCATCTCCTGCACTGCGCCGCCCAGTGCGCCGGCTGCCTTGCGGGGCTCGGTGACGACGGGCATCAGCAGGTGGGGGATGCCGTTGTACTCAGCCAGCTCGACGACCTTGGGGTCGATGAGCAGGAGCTTGACGTCCTCGGGGCTGGAGCGGAACAGCAGGCTCATGATGATGCTGTTGACACAGACCGATTTACCGCTGCCTGTACTGCCCGCGATGAGCAGATGGGGCATCTTGCACAGGTCGGCCACCTGGGCCACGCCGGCGATGTCCTTGCCCAGCGCAATGCCCATCGGCGAGGTCATCCGCAAAAAGCTCTGGCTCTCGAAGACGCTGCGGATGTAGACCGGCGTTTTCTTATGGTTCGGCACCTCGATGCCCACGGCAGGCTTGCCGGGGATGGGAGCCTCCATGCGGACATCGGCCACCGCCAGGTTCAGGGCGATATCGTCCGCCAGCGAAGTGATGCGGCTTATCTTGACGCCCGCCATGGGCTGGACTTCATACCGGGTGACCGACGGGCCGCGGGAAATATCCAGCACACGGGTGCGGACGCCGAAGCTTTCCAGCGTGTCCACCAGCTTCTGGGCGTTGGCTTTCAGCTCGTCTTCTGCGCCGGAGTCGCTTTCCTCCGGGGCGCGCTCGAACAGCTCGATGGACGGGTACTGATACTGGAAGCTCTCCTCCGTCTCCGCCTCTTCGGCGGGGGCGTTTGCGGCCTGCTCCTCGGAGACAGCAGGCTTTTCCATGGCGGCTGCCACCAGCGTGTTGAGGTCTTTTTCCTCCACCGGGTCGCTGGTGATGCTGATCCAGCCGTCCTCATCCGGCTCAGAGCGGAACGCCACCGCATTCTCGGCGCTGACCGGCTGCGGGGCCGGTTCCGGAGTCGGGGTCAAATCATAGAGCGGGATGCCGAAGGAAAGCGGCGGCTCAGGCGCGGGCTGCTGTTCCGGCTCTTCTGCCGAGGCGGCGGGCGTGACGGTGGGCGTCACCGTCGGCTCGGGCTGGGCCGTAAAGAAGTCCTCGGCGGCGGTATCCACGGCGTCCGGGACGATGGGCGTCACGGTGGGGCGGATGGGCGCACGGCGGAGCGGGTCCATGCCGAAGGTGCCGCCGGGGCCGAGGATGATGGGCTCGATGGGCTCACTGCCGCCCTTGGTGACGGTGGTATGGTCAGGGCCTAGATCAATATCAAAGGGCGCACGGGGCCGGGATTTTTCCACCTGTACAGGGGCAGGCTCGGGCTGAGGCGGGGTCTGCGCTTCCGGTGCGGGCGCAGGGGCAGGCTCTGCCTGTTCGCCGCCCTGCATCACCTGATGGCCCCAGTGGAAGACGCCAGCCAGCCAGCCGGGAGGCTGGATATGGAAGGCGGGCGCGGCAGGCTCTTCGCCGCCGCAGCAGTCCCCGCCTTCGCCCGCTTCGTCTTCCGGCAGGTCGTCGTCACAGGCCTCGTATTCCTCCGCCTCGGCCTCCTCGGCGGCGCGTTCTGCCAGACGCTCGGCCCGGCGGGCGGCATTCTGCTCGTGGACGGCAAGGCCCTTTTCGTGGACGCTGCCGCCCACATTGCAGAGCCATTGCCAGCACTCGGCAGGCGTAACGTCAAAAATGTACAGGCTGGCGCAGGCCGCCAGCGCCGCCATGACCAGATTGGCGGCGGGTCTGCCGCAGAGCAGCAGGAGCGTCCCGCCCAGCACAGCGCCCAGCGCACCGCCCGAGAGCCATGCGCTCATCCCATTATGATAGCAGGCAGCGGTCATCTGCGCGGCGGTCTGGTCGGTGGGGATGTCAGAAAAGACGATGACCGTGCCGCTGGCGAAGATGAGCCCCAGCACCAGCTTTGCGATGTGGGGCAGCAGGTCTTCGCCCCGGGTGTAGAGGATGGCCAGATAGCACAGCGCTGCGCCCAGCACGAAGCTTCCGCAGCCGAACACGCCGAACAGGACATCGTGCATCGTGCGCCAGGCCGAGCTGCCCGGCACGAAAGCCAGCGCCATGAGCACCAGCCCCGCAAACAGGGTGATGAGCCCCGCGGGCATCCGGTCCTGTGTCCGGTTCTTGCGGCGCGAGGCTGTGCTGCGCCCGGAGGTCTTGCGTTTTCTCTTTGCCATGTTTCCTAAAACCCGTTCCTTATTTTATATCATGAAGCAGGGCGCGCTCAGGGCGGCTCTGTCGGTGACGATGGAAGAATTCCGATACTACTCGATTCTTTCATTGTACCACGGGAAAAGTCAAATGGCAATTTATTTCCCCTCGATTTCTCGGTAGAGCCATGCCAGCGCGTCCGACAGCCCGCCCAGCTCGTCGATGAGCTTTTCCCGCACGGCTTTTCGGCCATCCAGCACGGTACCCACGTCCATGACCAGCTCGCCCGTGCGCATCATCAGCTCAGTATAACGCTTCTCCGAGATGCCGCTGTGGGACGCCACGAAGCCGGTGATGCGCTCCTGCATCTGCTCGAACCAGCGCATGGTCTGGGGCACGCCTAGTATCATGCCGGAATGGCGGACGGGGTGGACCGTCATGGTGGCGGTAGGCACGATGAAGCTCCGCTGGGCGCTGACGGCCAGCGGGATGCCGATGGAGTGGCCCCCGCCCAGCACCACCGCCGCACTGGGCTTGGAGATGCTGGCGATGAGCTCCGCCAGCGCAAGCCCCGCCTCCACATCCCCGCCCACGGTGTTGAGCAGGACCAGCAGGCCCTCGATGGCGGGGTCCTCCTGCACGGCCACCAGCTGGGGGATGACATGCTCATATTTTGTGGTCTTCTGGCCCTGGGGCGCTTCCACATGGCCCTCCACCTGCCCGATGACCGTCAGGCAGTGGATGGCGTGAGCTCCCCGGGTGCGGTAAACGCTGCCCATATCCTCGATCTGCTCTTTTTCCAGCCGCCGCTGCTCCACGGGGACGTTCTTCTCTTCCTGTGACATTCTGCGCATCCTCCTTTTTGCTTCATTTCAGCTTGTCCGGCATTCCTGCCGGTTATACTTCGGCAAAGATTTCTTTTCTTTCTCAAAAAAATGTGCCAAATGGTTTGACATTCTCTCTTCGCGCTGTATACTTTATACTAGAGATAAGATTGTCAAATATGTATCATTATTGTACAAGAAAGTACAAATCTTTTGCCGGAGCGCCCTGCCGCTGCGCACCTCCCCCCGGCAATGCTGCGGATAAAAAGAAAGGAGCCCCCCTATGAACACTCCCGGCAAAGCTTCTCTGCCCGTCATCAAGCGCCTGCCCAAATACTATCGCTACCTGCGCACCCTGAAGAACGACGGCATCACCAGCATCTCGTCCCGTGAGCTGGCCGCCCAGATGGGTACCACTGCCTCTCAGGTGCGGCAGGACTTCAACTGCATCGGCGACGTGAATGGACGTCAGGGCATCGGCTACTCGGTGGAGAACCTGCTGAGCATCCTTGAGCATCTGCTCTTTGGCAACGGCGACCTCCTGCCCACCATCCTCATCGGCTGCGGCCGTCTGGGCAAGGCTGTGAGCCGCTTCATCACCACCGACACCAACGGCTACAAGCTCATCGCCGCCTTCGACAACGCCCCCGACGAGGTGGGCAAAGAGATCAACGGCATCCGGATTTTACACATCGACGAGCTGGAAGCTTTCTGCGCCGAGCACCACCCCGAGGTGGCTGTGCTCTGTCTGCCCCGCAGCGGCGCAGAGGAGATCAGCGGCCGTCTGGTGGCTCTGGGCATCCAGGGCTTCTGGAACTTCTCCCACTACGATCTGTCTGTCTCCTACCCCGACGTGGTGGTGGAGAACGTCCACCTCGGCGACAGCCTGATGAGCCTGGGCTACCGGCTGCGCAATCAGGACTGAGCAGATACGATCGATAATACCGGCCCTCTCCGTCAGGCTTTGGCTGAGAGAGTCCTTTCATGAGGAGACTTTTTCGATATGGCAAAGCTTTATTTCCGTTACGGCGCAATGAACAGCGGCAAGAGCACCGCGCTGATGCAGGTGGCCCACAACTACGAGGAGCAGGGGATGCGGGTGCTCATCCTCAAGCCGAAGGTGGACACCAAGGGCAGCGGCGACCTTGTGAGCCGTCTGGGCGTCCGCCGCCCTGCCGATCTGCTGGTGCCGCCGGACATGGACCTGGTGGAGGCCGTCCGGGCCGCCAGCAGCGAGGGCCGGCCTCTGGCCTGTGTGCTCTGTGACGAGAGCCAGTTCCTCACTGCCGAGCAGGCCGAGCAGCTGTTCATGGTGACGGTAGAGCTGAACATCCCCGTCATCTGCTACGGCCTGCGCTCCGACTTCTCCCTCAAGGGCTTCCCCGGCTCCACCCGGCTTCTGGAGCTGGCCCACACCATCGAGGAGATGAAGACCATCTGCACCTGCGGCCGCAAGGCCACCTGCAACTGCCGCAAGGTCAACGGCCGCTTCGTCTTTGAGGGCGAACAGGTAGCCATCGACCTTGAGAACGATGTCCAGTACGTCAGCATGTGTCCCCAGTGCTATTTCCGGGAGCGCAGCGCCTTCTACGCCGCCCGCCGGTGACTCTTTTTCCTGATCTTATGCCGTCCGCGCGCCGGGCGGCATTTTTGTATCTTTTCTGCATCCGTGATATATCAGTCGTGCCCCAATTCGCGCGTTTTTTGCGCTATTGATATATCAGCTCAGGGCCGGAACTTTCTGTTATCGTTGCTTTTAATGTATACAACGCTCTTTCAACAAATTCTGCCTCGGCTACAAAATTCTTGCAATTCAGGCCAATCTTCCCCTGTTGCATCCCAGTTTTCTATGCAAATCGTTGAAGTATACAAGTTGCACAGTTTTTCGGTCCAAGTTTATTCATTCTGGCAATGACGTCAAAACCGGGCAAAAAATAAGCGCAATATTTGTACGTTTTCTGCCGCTATCACTACAATTTGCATCTTTCTTTTTTTTCTTGCCTTTGGTATCATATTTGTATACAATGGATGCTTTGCAGAGGCGTCCGTGCAAGAAGATGTTTTCTACATAGGAGGAGAACGAAAATGAGCAAGGCAATTTCTCGTCGTGACTTTCTGAAGGTCTCTGGCGCTGTGGGTGCTGCCGGCCTGCTGGCCGCCTGCGGCGGCTCCAGCAATGCTGGTTCTACCGCCACTTCCACTGCCGCTTCTTCCGCAGCAGCTTCCGTGGCCGGCCTGTCTTCTGACCCCGTCACCCTGACTATGAGCTGGTGGGGCGGCGAGTCCCGTCACAACGCTTATCAGGAGGCCATCAAGGCTTTCTCTGCTGAGCACAGCACCATCACCGTCAACCCCACCTTCGCTGCATGGTCCGGCTGGGAGGACACCATGTCCACCAAGTTCGCTGGCGGCGTCGCTGAGGATGTCTGCCAGATCAACTGGAACTGGCTGTACAACTACTCCAAGAACGGCCAGACCTTCATCGACCTGAACAGCGTCTCCGAGTACCTCGACCTGACCCAGTGGGATGAGGCCAAGCTGGCTGCCTGCAACGTGGCAAACTCTCAGCAGTGCGTGCCCGTGTCTATGACCGGCCGTATCTTCTACTGGAACAAGACCACCTTCGACAAGGCCGGCATCTCCTTCCCCACCACTCTGGACGAGCTGATGGCTGCCGGCAAGACCTTCCAGGAGAAGCTGGGCGATGACTACTATCCCCTGCACCTGGGCGCATACGACCGTATGATCCTGATGGTGTTCTACCTCGAGAGCAAGTATGGCAAGGATTGGGCAGACCCCGCCACCTCCACCCTGAACTACGATGCCGACCAGATCGCTGAGGGCATCGACTTCATCAAGAGCCTGGTCGAGGGCCACGTCATCATGAGCCTGCCCACCTACTACGGCTCCAACGGCGACAACGCCGCTCACCAGTCCACCGAGTGGATCACCGGCAAGCTGGCCGGCTGCTTCGAGTGGGACTCCTCCGCCACCAAGTACGCTGACGCTCTGGACGAGGAGAACAAGGCCGGCTTCACCGTGGGCGAGGAGATCAAGTTCGGCGATTACAACGGCGGCTTCTCCAAGGTCTCCATGGGTCTGGCCATCACCAAGACCTGCGAGCATCCCGCAGAGGCAGCTACCCTCATCAACTTCCTGCTGAACGAGACCACAGGTGCCGAGATCATGGGCTCCGAGTGCGGCATCCCCGCCTCCAAGGCTGGTCTGGCTGCTGCTCAGAGCGCCGGCAAGATCAAGGAGCTGGTGGCTGAGGCAAACGGCAAGGTCATGGCCTTCGTTTCCAACCAGCTCGACCCCCTGTTCGAGTCCAACGACCTGAAGGCTACCGGCACCGGCGTCTATCAGGAGGTGTTCGACACTCTGGATTACGACAATGTTTCCGGCGCTGACCTGGTCGATACCCTGCTGGACGGCATGGAGTCTGTCGGCTACACCGTCTGATTTCCGCCTCACGGACTTTTTGCGGCCCGCACACGCGCGGTGTTGACACGGGCCGCCCCGCATAAAGGAGTCTTGCAAGGGGCATCCCTTCCACCTACGGACGGATGCCCCTTTTTTGCAAGACAGTGATGACATTTTTTTGACAAAAATGTGTCCAAACGATTGTGCGGCGCACGAGACATATCCTTATAAAAGGAGGACCCCCTGGATGAAAGAAAGCAAAGCGCCCTCTCTCGGGCGTACCCCGGCCCAGAAGTTTTTTGACAAATGGCAGGGCCTGTTCTACCTGATCCCCTGGATCATCGGCTTCGTCGTCTTCAAGGCCATTCCGTTCGGCCAGTCTCTGTACTACAGCTTTACGGATATGGACTTCTTCAACGGCATCCATCAGTATGGCATCATGAACTATGTGGACGCCTTCACCACTCCCAAGATCACCAAGGCGCTCATCACCACCTTCAAGTACAGCTTCATCACTGTGCCTCTGAAGCTGGTCTTCGCACTGTTCATCGCCTACATCCTGAACTTCAAGATCGCCTGCGTGAACGTGTTCCGCACCGTCTACTACATCCCCTCCATCCTCGGCGGCTCTGTTGCGATCGCCGTGCTGTGGAAGGCCGTGTTCCGTGATGACGGTCTGGTCAACACCCTCATCCGTATGCTGACCTTCGGCCACTTCCAGGGTCCCTCCTGGCTGAGCGACCCCAGCTACGCACTGTGGATCATCTGCTTCCTGCGTATCTGGCAGTTCGGCTCCGCCATGGTGCTGTTCCTCGCCGCTCTGAAGGGCGTTCCGGCCGACCTGTACGAGGCCGCCACCATCGACGGCGCAGGCAAGTGGCGTCAGTTCTTCTCCATCACCGTCCCGATGATCACTCCCATCATCTTCTACAACCTGGTCACTCAGATCTGCCAGGCTTTCCAGGAGTTCAACGGCCCCTTCATCATCACCAACGGCGGCCCGCGCAACTCCACCACCCTGATCTCCATTCTGGTTTACAACTACGCCTTCAAGTCCAACCAGATGGGCATGGCTTCCGCTCTGGCCTGGATCATGTTCGTGATCGTCTGCATCCTCACGATCATCGCCTTCACCAGCCAGAAGAAGTGGGTCTACTACTCGGATGAAAGGTAAGGTGTGACAGTATGGGAATGAAAGCATCCAACGCCATTGCGACGTTTTTTAAGTATCTTGTCCTGATCCTGGTGGGCCTGATCATGATCTATCCCCTGCTGTGGATGGTCAGCGCTACCTTTAAGGACAACAGCGAGATCTTTGCAGGCATCGGCCTGTGGATCAAGAACCCCACCCTGGAGGGCTACAAGAACGCGCTGAACAACTTCGGCGGTTCCATCAACATCCTGCAGGCCATGCTGAACACTTATTCTTATGTTCTGCCCAAGGTCATCTGCACGGTGGTCTCCTCCTGCATTGCAGCCTACGGCTTTGGCCGTTTCGACTTCCCGGGCCGGAAGATCCTGTTCAGCATCATGCTGGCCACCCTGTTCCTGCCTCAGGTCGTTCTGAACGTTCCTCAGTTCCTGCTGTACACCAAGTTCGGCTGGGTCAACAGCCCGTTCTATCTGGCCATCTGGGTCCACACTGCATTTGCAACTGAGACCTACTTTGTTTACCAGCTGGTGCAGTTCATGCGCAATGTCCCGCGCGATCTGGACGAGGCTGCCGCCATTGATGGCTGCAACTCCTTCCAGACCCTGTACAAGGTCATTGTCCCCATGCTGATGCCCGCTCTGGTGTCCTGCGCACTGTTCCAGTTCATGTGGAGCTGCAACGACTTCATGGGTCCCCTGCTTTACGTCCAGACCCCTGCAAAGTACCCCATGTCCCTGTTCGTCAAGCTGTCCATGGACGGTGATACGGGCTTTGCCTGGAACCGTATTCTGGCCCTGTCCCTGATCTCTATCCTGCCGCAGCTCATCGTCTTCTTCTGCGCACAGGATCAGTTCGTCGAAGGTATCTCCGCCGGTGCTGTCAAGGGCTGAGCTGAAGCCCCCGCCGCTCGGATCATCCCGACAAACATGAATGCCCCCTGTGCCTCTTCCCATAGAGAGGACGCAGGGGGCATTTCCAATGTCAAAGGCTCTCCCCTTGGGAGAGCTGGCGCGTGAGCGCCTGAGAGGGCAAGGACGCCGACAGAGATGTACGGACGCTGCGATAATATTGCTCTGACAAAGAGGCTGCTTGTCGCTGCGCAGCGGCTTTGTCGAAGCTGGCTTGCCCTCTCCGTCACCTTCGGTGACACCTCTCCCAAAGGGAGAGGCTTTTGTGGCACTCTATTTTCTGCTCTTCCGGTATTGCAGCGGCCCGACGCCCATCGTCTCCCGGAAGACGCGGCGGAAGTGGGCCGCAGAGGCGAAACCGGTCTGCTCGGCCACGCTGCCGATGCTTAGCTCTGTCGTTTCCAGAAGCTTCTGTGCCGCCTCGATGCGGCGGGCGTTGATGTAGTCCACGATGGACTGCCCCGTCACCCGCCGGAACAGCCGGCTCAGATAGTAGGGCGAGATGTAGAACCGCGCCGCCACCTCGGTGAGGGAAAGCTTCTGCCGGTAGTTTGCCGCAAGGTAGGCGCAGATCTGCTCCACCGTCTCGTTGCGGGGGCGGGCGTCGGCGGCGCTCTGCGCCCGGTGCTCCTGCTCCACATAGTGGAGCGTCAGTGCCAGATACAGCCCGCCGGGATACTCCGGCTCGCCCATGGCGCCCCGCATCATCTCCAGCAGCGTCCGCAGACGGCTGGCCCACTGGATGCTGCCGTAAAGGGCCATCTGGCTGCCCGGTGCAAAAAGGCGGAGGAAATCTTCGCCGGTGGCGTTCTTCATCTCGTGGAGGGCCGCCTGTGGGAAACTGCATCCCAGCATTTCCGGCTGGGTGTGGCCTGCCTGCGATACCGCCCACGCCCCCGGCCCCAGCAGCAGTGCGCAGCCGGGGCTGACCAGGAGCGACGTATCCCCGCACTGGACCGTGCAGCTGCCGCCCGAAAACAGAACGATATGGCACATCTCGGCAGGCAGCTCGAGCCGCCCGCCGGCCAGCTTGAGTGCTCCCGCCGTGATCTTCGCGTTGAGTTTTTCCCGTTCGGCGCGCATCCGCCCTTCCCCCTTCTTGCTATGCCTGCCCCGCCGGGGCAGTGCTCCGATATTCTTATCCCCAGTGTACCATGCCCGCCCTCTGCGGGCAAGCCGCAAATCTACGCAAATAACTCAGGAGGCTGTAAAAATGAATCTGTCTCTCATCCGTTCCATGACCCGCAGCGCCGTCTTCGAGCTGGAAAACGGCAAGTGCTTCCGCCCGGAGCACCCCTTCGCCGTGGCTCTGAACGGCAAGACCATTTACGAAAGCTGCAACACCAACGTGTTCTCCCTCTTCTCTCTGACTCCGTCCACCGCCTACACCGTGGAGGTGGACGCCGAGGGTGAGCACCTGAAGCTGGACTTCACCACCGAGGCCGAGAGCTTCTTTGTGGACGCATCCCGCTACGGCCTCGTCGCCGACGGCGAGACCGACAACACCGGCAGGCTGCAGGCTGCTCTTTCCACCTGCCCCAGGGGCGGCACGGTGTATGTCCCCGCCGGCCGCTACCGCACCGCCAGCCTCTTCATGAAGAGCTGCACCACCCTCTACCTCGAGAAGGGCGCTGTGCTGCTGGGCGACAATGACCGCACCCACTACCCCATCCTGCCCGGCGTCATCCCCAGCGAGAACGAAGTGGACGAATACTACCTCACCGGCTGGGAGGGCAACCCGCTGAACAGCTTTGCGGGCCTGCTGAACATCACCCAGGTGCATGACGTCGTCGTCACCGGCGAAGGCACGCTGGACTGCGACGCCCAGAACGGCGACTGGTGGATCGACCCCAAGGTCAAGCGCATCGCATGGCGTCCCCGCGCCGTGGCGATGGTGGACAGCGAGAACGTCTGCCTCCACGGCATCACCGTGCAGAACAGCTACTCCTGGACCATCCACCCCATCTTCGTCAAACACCTCGACCTGCTGAACTTCAACATCAACAACCCCTACAACGCCCCCAACACCGACGGCATCGACCCCGAGAGCTGCGAGTACACCCGCATCATCGGCGTGAACATCCACGTCGGCGACGACTGCATCGCCATGAAGGCCAGCAAGGTCTTCCTCGGCATGAAGCTCAAGAAGAGCTGCGAGCACACCGTCATCCGCAACTGCCTGCTGGACAAGGGCCACGGCGGCATCGTCATCGGCAGTGAGATGAGCGGCGGCGTCAAGGACATGGTGGTCACCCAGTGCCTCATGGACCACACCGACCGCGGCCTCCGCGTCAAGACCCGCCGCGGCCGCGGCAACACCGCCGTCATCGACGGTCTGGTGTTCCGCAACGTGGAGATGCGGGGCGTCAAGGCTCCCTTCGTCATCAATATGTTCTACTTCTGCGACCCGGACGGCCACAGTCCCTATGTCCAGTGCCGTGAGGCTCTGCCCGTGGACGAGTACACCCCGAAGCTCGGCACCCTGACCATGGAAGACATCGTGGCCACTGACGCACAGTTTGCGGGCTGCTACTTCGACGGCCTGCCCGAGCAGCCCATCGAGGGCGTCTCCATGAAGAATGTCACCATCACCTTCGACCCCGACGCCAAGGAGGGTCAGGCTGCCATGGCCGACAACCGCCCGCTGGTCAAGAAGCTGGCCATCTACGCCGAGAACGTCAAGAACATCAAGCTGCACAATGTCAGGATCGAGGGCTACGAGGGCGAGCGCCTGCGCTTTGCCAACGTCGGCCATTTTGAGGAGGACTAAGCCATGACTCATGAAGAGATTTTGTCCATGCTGGGCGATTATGTGGACTACCTCATCGCCAATTCCAGCGCCGAGGCACCCATGTGGAACATCGAGAAGGTCCGCAGCGGCAAGCCCAACAAGTGGAACTACATCGACGGCTGCATGATCACCGCCTGCCTGAGCCTGTACAAGACCACCGGGGACGAGAAGTACCTGAGCTTCTCCAAGGACTTCATCGACTTCTTTGTGCAGGAGGATGGCTCCATCAAGACCTATGACCCCAAGGAGTATAACCTGGACAACGTAAACCAGGGCAAGAACCTGTTCACCCTGTACGACATCTTCGGGGATGAGAAGTACCGCCGGGCCATCGACACCATCCGCAGCCAGCTGCTCACCCAGCCCCGCACCAAGGAGGGCAACTTCTGGCACAAGGACATCTATCCCTGGCAGGTGTGGCTGGACGGCACCTATATGGCCCAGCCCTTCTACATGGAGTATGAGACCCGCTACAACAAGATGCAGGGCTGCATCGACAGCTACAAGCAGTTCATGAACATCCAAAAGCACATGCGGGACGAAACCACCGGCCTGTACTACCACGGCTACGACGAGAGCCGCCAGATGTACTGGGCCGACCCCGTCACCGGCTGCAGCCCCAACTTCTGGCTGCGCGCCATGGGCTGGTTCATGGTGGCCATGGTGGACGTGCTGGAGCGCATGGACGAGCAGCTGTACAACGAGTACCGCGGCATCATGGCCATGCTCAAGCAGACCATTGAGGATGTGCACAAGTTCCAGGACGAGGAGACCGGCATGTTCTGGCAGGTGATGGACCACCCCGGCGTCGAGGGCAACTACCTCGAGACCAGCGGCACGGCCCTCTTCGCCTACGCCGTGCTCAAGGGCGTGCGTCTCGGCTGCCTGCCCAAGCGGATGGCCGCATGGGCCGAGAAAGCCTTCTACGGCACCTGTGACAAGTATCTGAGCAAGAACCCGGACGGCAGCCTGCAGCTGGGTGGCATCTGCCTCGTGGCCGGCCTCGGCGGCAAGGACCACCGCGACGGCTCGCTGGCTTACTATTTCAGTGAGCCGGTGGTCTGCAACGACGCAAAGGGCGTCGGCCCGCTGGTGCTGGCCTACACCGAGATGATCGCACGGAAGTGACCTCTCCCCTATCGCAAAAGACCTCCGCAGCCCTGAAAGGCTGCGGAGGTCTTTTTTTCATTGGAATTTATTGTTTCTGTTCAGGGCCAAAGAAATGCAGGACCCTCAGCGGAGCCTCCGCATCCAGTGTAAATCTTCCCGTTCCAGCGGGGACAAAGAGCTGGTCGGTCTTTTTCAGAGGCAGGCTGCGGCCGTTTGCGCTCAGAGTCCCTGCGCCTTCCAGCACATAGATGCCGCTGCCGCACGGCGGGCAGTCCACCGTCAGGGTGTCGGAGACGTTTGCTTCGTCCAGACGGAAGAGCGGCGTATTGCGATAGCCCACCAGCGTCGTGATGCTTCCGCCCGCCGTTTTCAGCACCGTTTCCGGTTCGATGAACCAGCGGTCGTGGATCTCCCCGCGGCTGTGCGGCTCATAGTGGAAGCACTCAAACATCGCTTCAAAGCCAAGCCCCTGATGGCACATACTGTCGGCCACGGCAAAGCCGCTGGGCGTCGTGCGCTCCACCCGGATCGTATAATCCGTCGGCTCCTGGATCTCCACGAGGAAGCAGCCTGCGCCGATGGCGTGGGGCATACCGCCCTCGATCAGGATGGTGTCGCCCGGATGCACCGGGTATTTCTGCATCCCGGCCAGCATCCCGGGAATATCCTGTGCGTGGAACAGCGCTTCCCACCGCGCGCGGGTCATGTCCGGCTGGAAGCCGTAGTAGATGCAGGGCTCTTCGCCGTTCACGGGGTGGCCGCTGAGGATGTGCCAGCACTCGGTCTTGCCGTACTGACTCCGGAACAGCCGCAGGGCCGTCGGCCTGTCGGGATGCACCTGCAAGGTCAGACGCTCGGCGCTGTCGATGAGCTTGGTCAGCACGCCGAGGGTGGGCTGCGCCGCGCCCTTGCCGAGATAGCCCTCCGTATCGCTTTCCAGCACCGATCTCAGGGTGACGTCGGTGCCGCGCAGGTGGCTCATGCCCTCTTCGGGGAATCGCTCCCGTCCGGCGTTGCGGGCGGCGACGGTGGAAAGGATCCACTCCTCGGGGAAATGCCCGTCCTCGCCGTTGGAGTCACCGTGCAGGGCGTCCAGAATCCGGCCTCCCAGATAGGTGCGCCACGCCCGGGGGTTGTCCAGCAGGAAAGGGAAATCTGTTGTCGGTTTCATAAAACCCTCCATAAAAGGCACAGAGCCTGCCTTTCCAAGGCAGGAAAGACAGGCTCTGCTTTATTAGATAGAAGAATCGGAGAGATGTGGAACGCTTGATTTACGCGCCGTACACGAGGTTCGGCAGGAAGAGCACCGCCTGCGGGAAGAATATCATGAACAGGATGACACCCACGATCGCGAGGTAGAAGGGCCAGCCTTTCTTGAAGGTCTCCTCAATGGGACACTCCATGATGTCAGACACAGCATACAGCGCGGTGCCGACAGGGGGAGTCATGACGCCGAAGGTGACGGTAGTCATCATGATCATGCCGAACACGACTTCGTTGACGCCGATGCTGCGCATGACGGGCAGCAGGATGGGGGTCAGGATCAGGGCGATAACGGTGGTCTCCATGAACATACCGCAGATCAGCAGGAAGACGACGACCAGCAGCAGCAGGATGGCGCTGTTGCTTGTGATGCCCAGCAGAGCGTTTGCAATGGTGACCGTGATGTTATCGAACACGATGCCGTAGCCGAACACGCCGGAGAACGCCAGAATGATGGTGATGACGGTGATGTCCTTCACGCTGTCGCGCAGGGTCTGCAGCAGGCTCTCCCAAGTCAGCTCGTGGTAGAACACGGTGCCGACCAGCAGGGCGTATGCGCAGGCAAAGGAGCCGGACTCGGTGGGGCTCATGATGCCGAAGCGGATCAGGACGATCAGCAGGACAGGGAACAGAATGGCCCAGATACTATCCAGCAGAGCCTTCAGGATCTCAGACAGCGGAGCCGGATGGTCATGCTCGGGCTTGTAGCCGAAGCGGCGGGCGCTCCAGGTGACGGCCAGCATCAGCAGCACGCACATCAGGATGCCGGGGACCCAGCCAGCCATGAACAGACGGCCAATGGACACCTCGCCGACGGTGCCGTAGATGATCAGGCCCATGCTCGGCGGAATGGTGGCGACGATCAGGCCGGACAGGCCGTTGATGGCGGCAGACCAGCCGCGGTCGTAGCCCAGACGGGTCATCTCAGGTCCGAGGATGCGGCACTCCATCGAAGCATCTGCAACCGCAGAACCGGAGACGCCGCCCATCAGGGTGGACATCAGGCAGGAGACCTGACCGATGTTGCCGTACATATGGCCGGTGCAGGCGTTGGCAAAGCGCATCAGGCGCTTGGTGATGCCGCAGCTGTTCATCAGGTTGCCGGCCAGAATGAACAGGGGGATGGCCAGCATGGTAAAGCTCTGAGAAGTGGAAATGGATTTCTGCACCAGAACGGTCATGGGCAGGTCGCGGATCATAAAGAACGAGAAGCCCGACAGACCGATGGAGAATGCCACGGGCATACCCAGCAGCAGAAACACAAAGAAGATACCGATTGCAATAAACATCAGCCGACGTCCCTCCCTGCTTCGTGTTTGATTTCCTGACCAGCGGGCGTCTTGACGCGCTCAATGATGTTCAGGATGGTGGAGATGAGCATAAAGAAGGAGCCGACAGGCACAGCCATCGTGACCCAGCTGTAGCTGATGTGCAGAGAAGTGATCTGACGTGCCCAGCCGGTGGTGGTCATGCCGTAGCCGTAGTAGATCAGCACGCAGAGGAACGCTGCGATGATGACCTTGAACAGGATGTCCAGAACCTTCTGCACACCGGCGGGGAACTTCTTGACGAACAGATCAACACCGATCAGGCCGGAGCCGCGCATTGCGACGTCGCTGCCGAGGAAGATCAGCCATGCGAAGGCGATCAGTGCAACGTCCTGTGCCCAGTTCAGCGGATGGCCAACGGTACGCATCAGCGCCGAAACAAAGACGAGGACCGCAATGCCTGCAACCAGGATCAGAGCGATCAGCTCTTCCAGCTTACAGACTTTTTCATAAAATTTCTTCATAGAAAGTCGTCCTTATTCACAATACCTCCTGCACAGCGAGCTGCCATGCAGGAGGACATTTACGTTACGGTCGATCCAGCTTTTTAAGGGCTCAGGCCTCGACGCCGGCTTCCTTGTACAGCTGCTCGCGCAGCTCGGTCCAGCCCAGCTTCTCGTATGCGGGCTTGACAGCCTCACGGAAGATGTCCTTATCGACCTCGACGATGGTCATGCCGTTGTCGGTCAGGATCTTCTCCATGTCATCCTGAGCAGCGATGATGTCCTGAGCATTGTTGTATGCGCAGTCGTTGAAGTCCTTCTTCATGACTTCCTGATACTCGGCGGGCAGCTTGTCGAACCATGCCTGACCGCAGATGACCATGTTGAACAGGTTGATGTGCTCGGTCTTGCTGACGTACTCGCAGACCTCGTAGATCTTGCTGGAAACAGCGGAGGTGTACTGGACTTCGCAGCCGTCGATGGACTTGGTCTGGATGCCGTTGTAGACCTCAGACCATGCGATGTTGTACGGGGTAGCGCCCATAGCGGAGATGGACTCAACGTACGGGTCAGCACCGGGAGTGCGGATGACAGCGCCCTTCAGATCGGCGGGGGTGTTGTAAGCCTTGTGGCCCATGAAGGAACGAGCACCGTCGTAGTAGTTGTAGCACAGGCCGCAGATGCCGTTGTTGGCCAGGTCAGCGTCCCAGCCCTTGAAGGTGTCGGTAGCCATCAGCTTCATGCCGTCCTCGTAGTTGTCCACGATGTAGGCCATGTTCATGATGCCGATGTCGTTGACGTAGCTGGACAGACGGCCTGCGTCGGTCAGGACGGCGATGCCCATGCCCTGCAGAGCCTGGTCGATCATGTCTTCCTCACCGCCCAGCTGGCTGGAAGGATAGATGGTGACCTTCACATGACCGTCGGTGTCCTCAGCGACCTTGTCGGCAGCAGCCTGCAGGCCCTGATAGATCATGGAAGTATCGGTCTGGGTGGTGGAGAGCTTCAGCTCAAAGACCTCACCGGATGCAGCAGAACCGGCAGTGGAGCCGGAAGCAGCGGTGCCGGCGGTAGAAGCGGAAGAACCGCCGCAGGCGGTCAGGGCAGCAGTTGCAGCCATAGCGCCGCAGACAGCGAGAAACGAACGACGAGAAATCTTCTTCATGTGATTTTTCCTCCTGATTTTTCCAAACAGATCTTGCTCTTCTCGGATGAGCCTCGCGCAGGCCCATCTGATTTTCATGGCTTTATCATACCATGTTCATGTCCTGTTCACAGCTGTAGAATGTCATAACCGGAATGTGACATTCTGCCAAATAAAGCATGACAAATGTCACTTCTTTCGTCAAATAGTCGAATAAAAGCCCGTTTTTATGCAGCAGTTTGCACAAAAACGGGCTTTCTGCGTGGATTTTTTGTCAGCTTGTCAATGTGACGTCGAGCTGCTGCTGAATTTGCAGCAGCTGCAATTCAAAGTTCTTGTCTGCCGACATGGCCTCGGTGATCAGGCGGTCGGCGCTCTCCATCGCCTGATGATACCGCGCAAAGCGGGGCGTGGCAAGGGTATCCTCCATGATGGCAGGCAGAGTAGGCATCCCGCGGGAGGCGGTGTCCTGCGAGTCCAGCTGAAGCAGCCGGGCGACCTCATCCGATTCCGTCACACTGTGCAGGGCGGACACACCGCTCAACTCGGTGTAGACCATCGTCTGCATCTCCTCGGTGCAGGCAATGGTCTTCAGCAGCTCCCACGCCAGCCGGGAGTGCTTTGTGCGCTGGCTGATGCCCAGCATGAGGGTGCTCAGCCGGGAGTAGTTGCCGCCGCCGGCGCTTGTGCCGCTGGGCATGGCGATGCAGTCCCACTCAAAGTTCGACGAGCGCTTGATGCGCCACGGATACGGCTCATAGCTGCGGTACTCGGAAAAGAGCATCGGGCGGAACGCCACTCTGCCCTCGTCGAAGGTCTTGTCGCTCAGGTCCGTTCCGGCGTTGAGCTGGTAGATCTGCCGCGCAAACTGCATGGCGGACTCCTGCGCGCTCTGGTTCAGCAGGCAGTGCTGGCCGTCCTCACTGAACAGCGAACAGCCGTTGGCCGCCAGCGCCTCTTCCCAGCCGTAATCGTAGACGCCGAACTGGTCAACGATGCCGTCCCCGTCCGTGTCTCTCGTCAGCTGCTCACACAGGCTGTAAAACTCATCCCACGTCCAGTCGTTATCCGGGATGCGGATGTGCTCTTTTTGGAGCAGTGTCTTATTGATGAACATCATCTGCGGCACGCATTCCAGCGGCAGCGCATACTGTTTCCCCTTGTCGGCTCCGGCCTGCAATGCCGCCGGGTAAAAGCCGCTCAGATCCGCTTCCGGGTCTTGCTTCATGAACGGGTCCAGCTCCCGCAGGGAAGCTGTATCGCTGAAAATTACAAAGTCCTCGGGAAGGATCACCATCACATCCGGCTCCTGCCCCAGCAGGTACTGGCCGCTGAGCCATTCGGTGTACTCTTCGACCCGGATGCCGCTGGTGTACTCGACTTTCACGTTGGGGTGCTCTGCCTCAAACTTTTCAATGGCGGCGTCAATAAAGGTATAGTAGTTCTCGCCCGGGACCTTCCAATAGCTGTCACACGGGAAGCCGATGTGCAGCACCACCGGACGGCTGGCAGCCGCCAGAATGATGACCGCCGCCAGCAGAAAGGGCAGCGCGGCTTTCCAGTACCGGCTCATACGCCTGCCTCCGGCTGGCTGTTCTGGTTCTGCACCGCCCAGATGGCCAGCTGGGTGCGGTCACGGAGCTCCAGCTTGCGCAGGATGCTGCTGATGTAGTTGCGCACCGTGCCTTCGGAGAGATAGAGTCTGCCCGCGATCTCCTTGTTGGAGAGGCCGCAGCCCACCTCGCGGATGACCTGCCACTCCATCTTGGTCAGCTCCAGCGCATTCTTTTTGTTCACGCGCACCTGCACGTCGCCCTGTGCCATGCGGGAGAACATCTGCAAGACCTTGGACGCCACATCCGGGGCGATGATGGAGCCGCCGCGCGCGGCCTCCCGCACGGCGTTGGTCAGGCCGTCCACCGAGACGCCCTTGAGCAGGTAGCCGGAAGCGCCGTACCGCAGAGCGTCAAACACATAATCGTCATCGTCAAAGGTGGTCAGGATGATGACCTTGATGCCCGGAAACTCCTGCTTGATGCGGCGGGTACACTCCACGCCGTCCATCTCGGGCATCCGAATGTCCAGCAGCACCACGTCGGGCTGCTTTTCCTCCACGAGTTCCAGCGCTTCACGGCCATTGGCGGCTGTCCCCACCATCTCAATGTCTTCCTGCCTGCTCATCACAAAGCTGAGGCTCTGACGGATCAGTTCCTGGTCGTCGGCCAGAAGCACCTTTATCATACCGTTTCCTCCTGTTTCCTCTTTTCACTGCCCGGGGTCTTGCGCAGAGGGATCTCTGCCCGGATGCAGAACCCGTCGCTGTTCTCATACCAGAACGTGCCGCCCAGCATGAGCATCCGCTCCTGCATATGCTGCAGGCCAAAGCCCGGCGTCACGCTCTTGCATCCGATGCCGTTGTCCCTCACCGACACTTCCAGCACGCCGTCCTCGATATGGCACCGCACCTGGACCCGGGTGGCGTGGCCGTGGCGGATGGCGTTGGTGATGCCCTCCTGCACGGTGCGGTAGACGCAGTCTTCCTCATCCTGCGAGAGCGTCAGCCCGGCCAGCGACTCTTCCAGCTGGATCTGCGCGCCGCTGCTCTGCGCCATGCTGGCACACATCTTGTTGAGCGCGCCCGAGAGGTTTTCTTTTTCCAGCGAGTCCGGCCGCAGCGCCTTGACCGAGCGCCGGACATCGTTCATTCCGTTGCGGGCGGTGTCGGCTATCAGCTCCATCTGATGCCGTGCCATCTCGGGCGAGTCGTCCATCATCTGGATGCAGGCGTCCGCGCCCGCTGTGATGCCCGTGAGCACATGGCCTAACGTGTCGTGGATCTCGCGCGCAAGGCGGTTGCGCTCCTGCACCTGTGCGGTGTGGGCGCTCTCCTCGGCGTAGATGCGCAGCTGCTCGTTGGCCTGCTGCAGCTGCTGGTTCAGGTTCAGGATCTCCTGTTTCTCGCTGGTCTGCTGGCTGATGAACAGCACCATGTACAGGATGAAGAGTATCATTTCCAGCGCCGACAGGCTCTCGATCACCAGCTGCAGGACGCTGCGGGTGTGCAGGCTGTAAAAAGCCAGTTATTGTTTCAGCGTCACGGCATGGAGGGCGCTGGTGGCGGCGTCCATGTTGCAGAAAAGGTACACCACGATCATGGCGCTCAGAAAGCGCTTCTGCCGGAGCGCGCGCGGGTCGTCCACCATATCCACGATCGCAAACAGAGCGATTTTGTCGCAGTTCTGCTGGAAGATCAGCGCCGAGGCACTGTACAGCACGCCCTCCAATAAATATAGCTGCCAGCTGCTGCGGGAGAGAAAGCCGCTGTCCACCTCATGGGAGCACTTGCTCAGGATGGTGCCCACCGCTGCCAGCATCACGCCCAGGGCAAGCACACCGGGGCGGTAGGGCAGCCATTGCAGCTGCTGCAAAAACGAGTCTGCACGGCCAATTCTCACCGCGTAGAGCGGCGTGATGATCTGCACCGCAAAGATGAGCAGGATCAGAAATACCGTCAGCCACTCAATGGCATGGTAGAGCACCCGGAGGCCGATGGACAAATTTTCAGTTTTCATTGCCAGCCCTCCGTGCCGTAGCGCAGAATATCCTCCTGCGTGATTTGATTTACCGGCACCACGATGTTGGTCAGGTACGGCTTGCCCTCCAGGATCTCGTACACCACCTCTGCCGCCATCCGGCCGATGCGGAGGGGCGACTGCGCCGAGGTGGCCGTCATCAGCCCTTCGGAGATCAGGGCTTTCGCCTCCGGTGAGCCGTCCACGCTGTAGACCAAAGTGGAGGAGAGCACGCCCTTTTCTTCCAGCGCCGCCATTGCGCCCAGGGCTGCCTGCTCGTTGACGGCCATCACGACGTCAATGCGCGGGAAGGTCTCCAACAGCTGCACCATCGCGCGCATGGCGCGGTTCAGCTCGCCGCCGCAGTCCCGCAGCTCCAGGATCTGGTAGTCGTTGCCGCTTTTGGTCAGGGTCTGGCAGAAGCCCGAAAGCCTGTCCCAGCTGGAGAACGAATCCGAGTTGGACAGCAGCACGATGCGGGCGCTCTTGGTCTGGCTGATGAGGTGACGGGCGTCCAGCAGACCGGCGCCGTAGTTGTTGGAGGTGATGGTGCAGGTGACAAGCTCCGGGTCGTCCACCTTGGAGTCGATGAGGATGACCGGCACCCCCTTTTCCCTCGCCTTTTCCAGCGCAGGCGTCACGCCCACATAATCCACCGGGTTCACGATGAGCAGCTCAATGCCCTTATTGAGCATATCCTCGATCTCCTGATTCTGCCGCTCTTGATCCTGCCCCGGGTCGCGCACCAGGAGCAGATCGCCGTTGCTCTTGATCTGCATCTGGATCTCATCGTTGATGGTCTCATAAAACGGGTCACTCAGGGTCGTATACGTCGCCCCGATCATCCGCGTATGAGTCGGCAGACGCACCGCGTCGATAAACCTTCCCTGCACCCAGATGCCCACTGACACCGCAGCCACCAGCATCAGCAGCCCCGCCAATGTCCGCCGAAACAGCTCCATCCGCATCCCCTCCTTCCGGCTAAGAAGTGGTTTTATTATAGCCCAGTTTCCCTCCGGGAACAAGGGCAAGTTTTTCGGTACACCGTCTCCCCTTCATCCTGACAACCACACGGCGGCAGGGTATGGTCAGCAAGAGCCTGCACACGGCGGCCGTGCTCACGGTGGACATCCGGGATCCCCACTATGCCCGCACAGCCTACACCATCGAGCGTGGGCTTGGTGTTCCGGTGGTCGAGGAGATCTGGGAGTCGGTTTTGAAGAATCGTCCATTCTTTAAAGAATTGTCCATAGACAAATCTGTAAGCAGCCTGTAAAATACCTTGTGGATAGTCAAAGCTAACCCCGAACCACTTGAGAGGGTGATTTCTATATGAAAAAGACACGACTGACGATCATTCTATTGATGATTCTAACGCTTGTTTCTGCAATCATTACGCTTTGCATGGGAGCAGTCCGCATTCCGGTACAAGATACACTATCGATCCTGCTTCGGCACCTGTTCGGGACAGACACAGGCACCTCGGTATCTGTGGCATTTGAACAGATCGTCTGGCAGATCCGGATGCCCCGAATTATTCTGGGCTTTCTGACAGGAAGCGGGCTGGCGCTCTGTGGCTGCGTGATGCAGGCCGTTGTCCAAAACCCAATGGCAGACCCATATATTCTTGGTGTGTCGGCAGGCGCAACGCTGGGAGCCACCGGTTCACTCTTTTTAGGGCTGGGCGTGATCTCCGGCTTTTGGGCCTTTGTAGGAGCAGGCGGTGCCTGCTTCCTCGTATTGGCCCTCTCCTCGGCGGATGGCAAGACCACCTCAGTCAAGCTGATCCTCTCCGGCATGATCGTCAATGCACTGCTGACCGCATTTTCCAACTTTATCATTGCGGTAGCAGGCGATTCGGACGGTATGATGTCCATTAAGTTCTGGACGATGGGCTCCCTGACCCGCGCCGGATGGAAAAACATCGGCCCTATCACACTGATCGTACTGGCGGCAGCAGTCTTTTTCCGGACGCAGGCCCAGACGCTGGATGGTCTGATGCTTGGTGAGGAAGCAGCTTCCACCATCGGTATCAACACCTTCCGGTGTCGGTTGGTTTACCTGCTGGTGCTCTCGGTGCTGACCGGTGCATTGGTATCGGTCTGCGGCACGATTGGCTTTGTAGGGCTCATTATCCCGCATGTTTCCCGCGCCCTTGCCGGTACAGCCCACCGAAAACTACTGCCCATTGCGGCGTTATCCGGCGGACTGTTCATGCTCTGGGTGGATGCCATCGCCCGCAGTCTGATTCCCAACACCGAGCTGCCTGTGGGCATTTTCACTGCCTTGGTGGGTGCGCCCTTCTTCGTCTATGTGATGGTGCGTAAAAAGTATGGATTTGGAGGCAATTGAATGAAACTGGATGCGAAAAACGTCAGCGTTTCGATTGCCGGAAAACCCATCGTTCGGAATCTCTCCATTGAGGTGCCGGACCGGAAATTCTCGGCCTTGCTGGGTGCCAACGGCAGCGGCAAGACCACTCTGCTCCGCTCCATCTACCGCACACAAAAGATGGACAGCGGCATCGTTCGTCTGGACGACAAGGACATCACACATTTTTCCGGCAAAAAGCTGGCGCAGAACATGGCGGTGATGGGACAATTCAACCAGATCAATTTTGACTATACCGTGCTGGACATCGCCCTGATGGGGCGGTATCCCTTCCATTCCCTGCTGGAGCAAGAACGGGAGAGGGACTACGAGATAGCTTTGGAGGCACTGGACAAGGTAGGCATGAAAAGCTACCGCGACCGGAACTTCCAGTCCCTTTCGGGCGGTGAAAAGCAGCGGGTGGTTCTGGCCCGCGCGCTGACCCAGTCGCCCAAGATCCTGATCCTCGACGAGCCGACCAATCATCTGGATATCCGTTATCGGTTAGAAATCCTTTCAATCATCAAAGATTTGCAGATCACGGTCCTGGCAGCGCTGCACGATCTGAGCCTTGCAGCACAATTCTGCGACCACCTCTATCTGATGAAACAAGGCGAAATTGTAACGCAGGGCCAGCCTCAAGCGGTGATGACCCCCGAAAATCTGCGCCGAATCTTTGATGTAGAAGCCTGTGTCTACCCCAGCCCGATCAACGGAAAACTGATGATTCAATATCTATAACAAAAACGCGGGAGTACCCCGCAGAAAGAGGAACCTTTATGAAAAAGAAAACCCTGAGCGTTGCTGCCGCGGCACTGGCAGCCGTCATGCTGGCCACTGGCTGCAGTCAGACCGCATCTTCTGTGGCATCGTCCGTTGCTGCCTCCTCCGAGATTGCTTCGTCTGCTGCCGAGAGCACCGTCTCCGCCGAAGAGACCTCTTACCCCCTGACCCTGCAGATCTATGACGCTGATGGCAATGCTGTGGATATGACCTACGACCATGCACCGGAGAAGGTGCTGTCCACACAGCTGTCCATGACTGAGCTGCTCATCAAGCTGGGGCTCAAGGATAAAATCGTCGGCGTGTTCGATAATGACAATGCCCTGAAGGGTGCCATTGCTGATGAAATTGCATCTCTGAACAGCCTCGGCGATAAGAAGTCTGTTTCCAAGGAGACCATCCTTGCCACGGAGCCGGATCTGATCCTTGGCAAGGGTCCCCTGATGTTCACTGAGAGCAGCATCGGCACTGTCCAGTCCTATCAGGAGCTGGGCATTCCCGTCTATACTGAACTGGCCAGTGCTTCCATTGATCAGTCGCTGGATAACATTGTAGAGGATGTGCGGAACATTGGCGAGATCTTCAATGTGCAAGAGACCGCTAACTCTTACGCCGATGAGCTTCAGGAGCGAATCGATGCTCTGATGGACAAGGTCAGCAGCCAGAGTGGCGAACCCCTGAAGGTTCTGTTCATGGCTGGCTACGCCGATGGCACCTTCGTGGCCTTCAATTCCAAGATGAGCAGTTGTATGCTGAATGCCCTGAACGCCGAAAATGTTCTGGACAAGGGCGGCAACGGCCTGACGCTGGAGAATCTTGTCTCCATGAACCCGGATATCATCGTCTACGTCCGCGCAGACCGCTTTGGGGCCACCGATGCCGACGCTGTGGAGCAGCTGACCGCCAACGCTGTTGTACAGGAAGTTCCTGCTATTGCCAATCAGAAGGTCATTGAGATGGATTACGATGACGTGATGGATTACGGCGCACGGGTCATCGATGCGGCCGAGACCCTGTACAGCTTCATGTATAGCGCTTCTTAAAGCAAATCCTCCGGTTACGGCAGAATGCGGGTGGGCGGAAAGCCCATCCGTTTTTTGTAGATACGGCTGAAATAGCAGGCATCCCGGTATCCAACCTCGTGGGCAGCCTGCGTCACGGTGTAGTCACCGGAACGCAAAAGCTCAGTGGCTATTCGGATACGATAATTGATGAGGTAATCGATGGGCCGGATGTTTTTGTACTTATAAAAGAGATAGCTGACATGTCCAGCCTTCTCATTGACCTGCTCGGCCAGTGCGTCCAGCGTCAGCGGCTCTGCATAGTGCTCTGCGATGAAATCCAGCAGGATGCTCATGATTTGGCTTTCATTGTAAGTTTCCTCTGGCTGAAAATCTGCGAAAATCTGGGCGAAGAATTCTTCCGTCAGCTTTTCTTGCTGGTACTGGCTGCGGATGTCAGCGTCCGGGTGGAGCTTTAGGATCTGCTCCAAAATGGAAAAGGTCTGTTCCGGATTTTTGAGCTTGTGGGAGAACAGCAAAGGCCGGTCGTTTTCGTAGTACATATTGATGTAGTGGAAATCCTGCTCGCCCAAGGCCGAAATGGTCAGGGTCTTGTCGGGACATCCGTGCAGGAACAGTCCTCGCTTGGCAATGAAGGGTTCGTGCTCAAATGAGAAGATGGCCCGACCCGACGCCGGAACAATCAGCGCACTTTTCAGGGTGCGGTAGCTGTTACTCTCACCAGCGTGCAGGGTCAAGCTGCGGAAGCCGACGGACTCGATTCGGCCCTGATTGTATTCCTGAAATAAAATTTCCAGCGGATTGGGAAATGCGGATATTTGATTCATTGGGAGCTCCTTTGTGCAAAAGCGGTTAGTTAATGCTAATATAGCACAAAATGCTACCGTTTGTCTATGTGGGGAGCACCCCACACTGCGTAATAATTGAAAAAAAAAGGCGGTTATGGATGGAAATTCTAAATCTCGGTTCACATCGAATTGGAGTCCGGTTCCCGGAAAAGGGACTGCGCAAAGGCAAAAATCCTGCAATCCTGCTCAACGATGGGGAACTGATCGAGCAGTTGAATCTGCGCACGGAACGAGCAGTGTTGGTGGGGGTATACCCCAATAACAGACTTTCAGAGTATACCCCGTGGCCGGAACCGGCTATTCGACCGGGCACACCGGATTTTGGCGGGCAGCTAGGACAATATCATCGAGAACTGAACAACGAAATTCTCCCGGCGCTTATAGACGAATACGCCCTTGACACGGAAAAGCTGGCGTATGGCGGCTATTCGCTGGGCGGTCTGGCTGCGGTGATGAGCCTTTGGGAAACGGAGGTATTCGCGTCGGTGTTCTCTCTTTGTGGGTCATTCTGGTATCCGGGAGTTGCGGACTTTATCGAGGAACACCCGCTCCTGAACCGTTCTGCTCGGGTATATCTCCAGAACGGCACCCGAGAGGGCGAGGGCCACAACAATCGCCTGTGTGAAGCTGCTACCTACGCTCAGCGCGTCCACACTGCATTGCGGACAGTCTGCGGAGCTAAAACCGTGTTCGATGATACTGGCCATCATGACCGGCAGAACGAACGTTTTTGTACTGTTCTTCGCTGGGTCGAGCAGATACTATAAAGTTTTGTTTGGCGTAAATTTTGGCGTATTCAAAATCGCAGGGATTTTGATTGCTGTCAAAGGCAAGCTGGTCTGCCATCTGGAAAACCCTATTCCCCTTTCAAAATCCTTGCATATAACAAAAAAGCGGAAGCTATGTTGTTTTTCTGCAGCATAGCTTCCGTATCTTTGTATTTTGGGTTCGGTGTACCTACTACACCAATCCACCTATTCGATTCTTACACCACACCGCTTCGCGATGCTGCTTCTTTGCTTCTACTCTTCGCCCGCATTGTAGTCTGCAATAATGCGTTTAATGGCACGGCTCATACCTCCACAGCACCCGTACACTTTCCGTGTGACAGGAAGTCAGGCTGTAAAAAGTCCTTCTTGAAAATTTTTACGAAAAATCGAAGGTTCACACTCTGCTCAGTGACATTTCGTCCTTGATATGCCATTATAATGATAACAACTCCCCCGGGCCTCTGCGCACAGCGTATGCACACTTGGGGGCGTTTTGCTTATAAAGGAGATTTTTCATGGCAGACAAGGACTTCAAAACGATAGACGAACAAATCGAGATTCTTCGTTCACGAGGCCTTTCCATCGAAGAGGAAGCCGAAGCAAAGGATTTTCTGCTGCGGAACAATTATTGCCGTGTCAGCGGCTGGCCCACGAAGCCTACTTAAAGCACTTCATCAACGACCTGAACCTGACCATCCTTTCCGGGATGGCCTTGGTTCGGGTTCGTTATGCAGCGATAAGAAAGTTAAAAACTTGCTCCGGCTCCGTTGGGAGCCGAGCTGGAACTCTAAGTAACTATGTTATATTAAATTATTGGAGTAGATTACCACAAAAATCGAGCCGCGTCAACAAAAAGTTTTGAAAACACGTCACTTTCGTCAGCTTGCAAGAAAACACAAGGGAAACTTTGGCAAAAAGAGAGAGGGCCGGACGGTGCCAGCCCTCTTGACGGCGATTTAGATTAACGTAGTGTCCGCAAAAAATTCCACTTGACAATCCAATATTGCCTTGCTATAATTCAATTTGCAACCAGTTTGCAAATTCGAGAGAGGAGGGCAATGGAATGAACTGCACCGCAAAACAACGCCGCCGCGCTGCGTGGACGCTGCTGGTTGGTTTCCTTCTGGCCATTTTGGTTTCATTGACGTTCTGCGCGGAAGAAGTCAACCACGACTGTACTGGGGCAGACTGCGCCATCTGTACACAGCTGAAACTTTGCAAGAATATCCTGCACGCCGGAAAAGATGGCTCCGGGCCGTTCATTCGGACACCCGCGCCGCATTTTGTGTTGGCAGCTTTGCTGTCGCTTTGCTCTCCGCTTTTGCTGATAAAAACACCGATTCGACTAAAGGTAAAACTGTCGGATTAAGAAATGCTTGTCCGTATGATTCTTGATATCAAACAATGGAGTGCCAATGGAGTGCATTTCTATGAAAAAATTCAAACGTATATTCGCTGTATTTTTTTGCCTTTTACTGGCTTCTGGTATTTTGGGCGGCTGTGGGAAGGCCGGATCCTCGTCCATTTCTGCACCATCCGCATCGCAGAGTGGCAGCAAGCCGCTGAAAATCGTCACGACTATTTTCCCGGAGTATGACTGGGTGCGCGAAATCCTCGGCGACAAGGCCGATAATGCCGAAGTCAGCATGCTTCTGGACAACGGCGTAGATTTGCACAGCTATCAGCCCACCGCAGATGATATTATTAAAATCTCAGACTGTGACTTGTTCATCTATGTTGGCGGCGAATCGGATGGCTGGGTGGAAGATGCCCTGAAAGAAGCCACCAACAAAAATATGAAGGTTATCAATCTGCTTGATGTGCTGAAAGATACTGTTAAGACAGAGGAAGCAATGCCCGGTATGCAGGCAGAGGAAGGACATCATCACGGATATTCCCGCTTTGCCGATAGCGATGTGCGGGATAGAAACCTGTCCGATTGGGATGGCGAGTGGCAGTCTGTTTATCCTTATCTTCAAGAGGGTATTCTGGACGAAGTGATGGAACGTAAAGCAGAAAATGGGAACAAAACGGCGGAAGAATACCGTGCCTATTACGAAACGGGTTATAAAACGGATGTTTCCAAAATTACAATCAATGCTGAAAATAACACGATGTGTTTTGTGAAAAACGGTGTTGAGGCAAAGGCTACCTATCAATATAAGGGCTACCAGATTTATGACTATAAATCTGGCAGCAGAGGCGTACGATATTTCTTCGAGGCAACCGATGGTGATGCTGATGCGCCCAAGTATGTGCAATTCAGTGATCATGGCATTGCTCCGGGCAAAGCGGAACATTTTCACATTTATTTCGGCAACGAAGGCTTCGATGCTCTCTCTCAGGAAATGGAGCATTGGCCGACTTACTATCCGATGGATATGAGCGGTGATGAAATCAAGGAGGATATGCTGGAACACGCGGAAAAAGAATATGACGAGCATGTATGGCTGTCGCTGAAGAACGCTGAAACTCTCTGCAACGCAATCACCGATGCACTGGAAGAGATCGACCCGGCTAACAAAGATACCTACGCTGCTAACGCTGCCTCCTATCTGGAAAAGCTGGCCGCTCTGGATGGCGAATATCAGTCGGTGGTGGACAATGCCGCCCGGAAAACTGTGCTGTTCGGCGACCGTTTCCCGTTCCGCTATCTGGTGGACGATTACGGTCTGAGCTATTATGCCGCGTTTGCAGGCTGCTCTGCGGAAACGGAAGCCAGCTTTGGGACCATTTCTTTCCTTGCTGGCAAAGTGGATGAACTGAGACTGCCCTGTGTACTGACCATTGAGGGCGCACAGCACAAAGTTGCCGAAACTATCGTGCAGAATACCGCCGAAAAGAATCAGTCCATCCTGACGCTGGATTCCATGCAGTCCACCACATCCACCGATGTGGCAAACGGAACGACCTACCTTTCCGTGATGGAAAGCAATCTGGATGTGCTGAAACAGGCTCTGAACTAAAGGAAGGAACCGTCATGTCTCAGCTCATTTGTAAGAACCTTCTCGTTGGCTATGAGGGAAAGGCCATTCTGGATCCTCTGAACTTTGAGATTCACGCAGGCGGCTATCTTTGTGTAGTTGGTGAAAACGGTGCAGGAAAAAGTACCTTGATGAAAACCCTGCTCGGTTTGCAGCAGCCTATTTCCGGACAAATCGAGATGGGCGATGGCCTGCGCCGGAACGAGATCGGCTATCTGCCCCAGCAGACCATCGTGCAGAGGGATTTTCCAGCGTCGGTGCAGGAAATCGTGCTGTCCGGCTGCCAGAGCCGTTGTGGACTCCGCCCATTTTACAGTCGAGAGGAAAAGCAGCTTGCGCAGGATGCCATGCACAAAATGCAGATCGGGTCGCTGGCAAAACGCTGTTACCGGGAGCTTTCCGGCGGTCAGCAGCAGCGCGTCTTGCTGGCGCGCGCCCTCTGCGCTACCCGGAAAATGCTGCTTCTGGACGAGCCTGTTTCCGGCCTTGACCCAAAAGTGACTACGGAAATGTACCATCTGATTGAAAAACTGAACCAGCAGGAGGGCATTACGGTCCTGATGATCTCCCACGATATTCAGGCTGCGGTTTGCTACGCAAGCCACATTCTTCATGTTGGTGAAACGGTCTTTTTCGGTACACGGGAAGCGTATCTGCAAAGCCCGCAGGGGCGGCTGTTTGCGGCTGGGAAAGGCGGTGCAAAATGAGCCTATTGGAAAAGCTGGCTTTTTACTGGAACTATCCCTTTGTCCGCTATGCGCTCATCGTGGGCGTTCTGATTGCCCTGTGTTCTTCGCTGTTGGGCGTGACGCTGGTGCTGAAACGGTTCTCCTTTATCGGAGATGGCCTTTCTCATGTGGCGTTCGGCGGCATGGCCGTTGCGACCGTGCTGGGAATGTCCGACCATATGCCGCTGACGCTGGCCGTGACTGTGGCCTGCGCAGTCCTGTTGCTGCATACCGGACAAAACACCCAGATCAAAGGTGACGCCGCCATTGCTATGGTGTCCGTTGGCGCGCTTGCAATGGGCTATCTGCTGATGAATCTGTTCTCGACCTCGGCGAATCTGTCTGGCGATGTGTGCAGCTCCTTGTTCGGCTCTACCTCGATTCTGACCTTGACAAAATCGGAAGTATGGCTCTGCATAGGGCTTTCCATCATCGTGGTCGCAGTGTTTATGCTGTTCTACAACAAGATATTTGCAGTCACCTTTGACGAAGACTTTGCACAGGCCGTTGGAACCAATGCAAACGGATACAATCTGCTGATTGCCATTGTCATTGCCGTCATCATTGTGCTGGCAATGAACCTTGTCGGCTCTCTGCTGATTTCTGCACTGGTGATTTTTCCGGCTCTTTCGGCGATGCACCTGTGCAAGAATTTCCGCGCTGTCACCATCTGCTCGGCGGTATTGTCCGTGAGCTGTGCCTTTGTGGGCATCGTGGCTTCGGTTCTGGCCGGAACGCCGGTCGGCTCGACCATTGTAGCGGTTGACATGGTGGCTTTTGGCTTGTGCTGTCTGGCCGGAAAACTGCTGGGGAGGGCATCATGAAACAACTTTTGAAAGGAGTTCTGCTGCTCTGTGCCGCCGCTGCATTGACTGCCTGCGGCGCAAAGTCCGAAGCTGCATCTTCCGTGGTGACGGTTTTGCCGGAGCCTGCATCTTCTAGTGCTGTTACTGCACCTGCCCCGGAACATCCCGTGCAGCTCCCGGAAAGCAGCACTGCTGGCGCAAGCGATATTCACGCCGGTATGGATGCAGACCTCGATCTGACCCAGCTTAGCAGTACAGTCGTATACGCCGAGGTGTATAATATGCTTTTTACCCCGGAGAACTACACCGATAAAATTGTTCGTATGACGGGCGAATATCAGGAGTATACAGATGAGCAGACCGGTGAACTGTATCATTCCTGCGTCATCTACGATGCGTTTGCCTGCTGCCAGCAGGGAGTGGAGTTCGTGCTGACTGATGGCGATTACCCGGAAGAAGGCACAACCATTACCGTGGTGGGACGGTATGAAACTTATACTACACCCTATTATGATTATTTTCATCTGGTGGATGGAGTAAGGGAAAAGTAAATCAAATCAAACAAAACGAATCCCGGCAAGTGCCTACCTTGTAGAACACCTGCCGGGATTTGTTGTTATGTTGGACTTCATCTTCCAGCCCGCCATGGTCACAGCCTAGTGACAGATAATATTCCACCTCCCCTTTCCGCACCATCTGCGCATCCTCCAGCGGCTTATTGTACAGCAGCCAGTCCAGTTCTGCCCGCTGTGCCGGGGTGTTGCCGTACTCGTCTTCGATGGCGATGCAGTCAATGGAAAGGATGGTGCCATCCTCGAACCGGGCCTCCATCCGGTTGGTGTCCATGTTGTAGCGGCAGGAAAGCAGGTTGTTCATATTGCTCTGCACAAAATCCTGCATCGTTTGGCGTAAAATTGGCGTATGGCGTAGTTTTCGCTGGAAATCCATCAAAAGGAAAAGCCTGAAACTTCTCGGTACATCAAGAAGTTTCAGGCTTTGTTTCGCTTAAATTGGAAATTTACTGCTCAATCGGCTTCATCGTGGGGACAGGTCAAGGAAGGCTCACAAATGGCTTTATTTCCCTTTACAAGCCTATCCATGCGGTTTCCTTTTTCCTGCTCCCGTACGTCACCCTACGCAACTCTCCACAACTTACCGGCAATTTGGTGTAAAAGTGGTGTAGTAGTTGGTGTAGTGGATTTCAGACCGAAATGCCCAATTTGCCGTTCAGATTTGCAAAGGAATGGGCTTTGGCTTCCTTGGTGGCTTCCGCGTAAATCTCCATCGTGGTGCTGATGTCCTTGTGACCCATGATGTCCTGAATGATCTTCAGGTTGGTCTCATTTTCGCACAGCCGGGTGCAGAACGTGTGCCGGAGATTATGGCAGGAGAAAGGCGGCAGCAGCTGCGGTTCCCGCTTTTCCTTTTCGGCCTTTTCCAGCTCGGCTTCGTTGTAGGCCACACTGATGCGCTTGATGGCGCAGTTGACCGTCTGCGGATTCTGCGGCTGGCCGAAGCGGTTCAGGAATACGAAGTCCGAGATTCCGTCGATTTCGTATTCGCATACCAGTTCCAGCTCCTGCTGGTTGGTGCGTTCCTGCTCCAGCGCTTTCCGCACTTCGGGCAAGATTGGAATTGCCCGCTTACCGGCGGCAGTCTTGGGGGTGGACATGGTGAAATAGCAGCCACCGACCTCGTGGTCATGGTACACCAGATTGTGCTGGATGGTGATAAACCCACTCTCGAAGTCGATGTCACCCTAGCACAGGCCAACCGTTTCCGAGATGCGGCATCCGGTACCCAGCATGAAGGTGAACATCGGGAGCCAGTGCTGGAACTTCGGCGTTTTCTTGATGAAATTCAGAAACGCCTGCTGCTGGGGCAGGGTCAGAGCGTGTCGTTTGGGCGTTTCGTACTGGTGGGCGGCTTTAATGGCCGTCAGGACACCATCCGTGGGATTCACACGGATGTACTCATCGTCCACCGCCACCGCAAAGACCTGATGGAGAACATTCTGGATGGTTTCCAGCGTGTTCAACGCCATCTTGCCATTGCGGACGATGCCATTGTAGTAGCTGCGGATATCCGACTTGCGAATGTCCTTGAGCTTCATCATGCCGATCTCATCCCGGACGAACCGATTGTACATATAAACGTAATTGGCGAAGGTATGCTCTTTCAAGCCCACCTTGTTCTTACGCCACAGTTCAAACAGGTCATTCAAGGTCAGGCTGCACTCCGGGATGCGGAGGCCATCTGCCAAGTCGTGCTGGATCTTCTCTTCCTTTTCGCGCAGCCCCTCCAAGGTTGCATCATAGATGGTATGGCGTTTTCCGTTTTTCGCAGTCCAACGGTACATATACAGCCCATCGCTCTTGCGGTAGACCTCGCCATCCTTCAAAACACGGCCTTTATTATCTTTACGTCTTTGCATATAAACTCTCCTTTTCATTCACAGAATGTTGAAAAGGAGCCTTACGCCATGAGTATACCATGACGCAAGACTCCCTGCAACATCAAACGGTCAATTTTTGAACCGCATCAGATCGAGAATGCCTTGTCCAGATATTCGTCCAGCTTACGGCGTTTGATCAGCCGTTTGGTTCCGTTCCAAAGGACGAACTTGCATTCATCGCTATCGGTCATTGACCGCAGTTTATTGATACCGATCCCAGAGTAAGCCGCCGCTTCCTCCAAGGTCAGATTACTCTTTTGCCAAATCGGAACTTGTCGGGACTTAGTCCCTCCATCTTGCTGACGCAAGACCGTTCCGTTGCTTAAAGTCCCCACTGGGGACTTCATTGCTTCGCAAACGCAAACTTCTTTCACTTGCACCTCCATATCCTTGTAACCGGGTGCCGGGGCAGAAAGTGCCAGCTTTCTGCTCCGAACTCTCCCGATGAGGTTCAGATTTCCGAGTGCCCCTCCTGTGTGCGGGGTTGTGCCGCTGGTTTGTTTTGTGCCTGTTCTGCCTGCAAGCGGTTCAGCAGTTGCAGAACGGAATCTCGTGCTTTCTCCTTGACCTGCTCCTTGCCCTTCTGCCGGACTTCCGGCTTCAGCAGCTTCTCCTGCAAGCGGGTAGTGGTGGTTTGCATGGTCTTGAGAAACTTGTCCAGCACAGTGTCCAGATGTTTGGCAGTGTACTCCCGTGTAACCTTGGGAGCCTTTCTCTCTGGCGACAGCACCCACTTCTTCGTGTCCTCGATCATCCGCATATCTTCCTTGCGGGTCTCGGTGCGTACCACGTCCGTCACGACCTCCACCGCCTTGTCATAGGCCGCAGCCGAAACATTTTCCAGCAGGGTCTCCATATCCGAAACTTTCAGGGTCAGTTCGTCCAGCTTGCTCTGCTGGGCGGCAAGCTGCTCCTTCTGCTTGGCAAGGATGAAGTCCTGCTTTTCGAGATACTTGCGGTTGCCGTACTCCGCTTCTTCCTCCAATTCCAGACCATGACGTTTGGCGATTTCAAACAGCATCTTCCGGCAGGCTGCATCGAAGGTGATTTTGCGGTTGTTGCGGCGGCTGAGGGGCTTGTCCGGGTCGGGCAGGTTGAAGCCCAACACTTCCAATGCCTTTTCCTGCTGGGGTGCCACCTCGCCGTACTTGTTCCCGCAGTCGAACACATGACGCTCGTGGATGTGGGGTGTGCTTTCGTCCAGATGCAGCGCCCAGTCCAGAACGTGAACGTGTTCGCCAAACTTAGTCTTGAACTCGTCAATGAACTCGGTGACGATGTTCAGCAAGTCCTCTGCCGAAGCGTGTTCATCCAGCGTTCCAAGTTGGTAGATGGTCTCTTCCGGACAGGTCTTGCGGCTGGACAGCAGGTCAGGAATGGAGCGGTTGCGCTCCGTGTGCCGGATCTTGGCGTTGCGTTCGTTCTGGCTTTCAACAAAGGCCGTGTAGTGGGTTTCGTAGAACTGCCGTTCCACATCCGAGAAAGTCGCAGCCAAATCATCCGGGTCTTGCGGGTCGAGAGCCGAACGGAAACCGTGAAAGCAGTCCCAGTAGATGTTGCCCTTGGCTCGTTCCGGGTCGATGTGCTCACTGTTAGCAAGGTTAAAACTGCGGTCATTGTGCTTTGGGTTATAGGTGCCGTGTGCTCCGGCTCGTCCATTGTGTCGTGTTAACTTCAGATAGACATCCCTCCGTTTCAACATCTTGGCAGGGAGAACGCAGCAGCGAAGCTGCTGAATCTGCCGCCGTTTTGCGCCAGATAATACCCAGTAGCATATGACGCACAGCATCATATCACTGGGGCAAAGGGCTGCACCCTCTGCACTCCTGCACCGGGCAAGCTGACAAGCAACGATTTGCGAATCCCTGCCCGCAGCTCGTCCGGCTTTTTCAGTGGGTCATTTTGACCCACTGGTTTTGCCTGTTACCAAAATGGTAACAGGCAGATAGACGGTCTGATAACGGCCATCTCACACTGATTCCCATTTTGGGGATTTGGGTGGATGCTGGCAAGTGCCGCTTTCCGGCACTTAACGCTATGGGGTTGGTTGGTGGTCGTTTTGACCACCAACCAAAGCCCCTTATATGGCGCGTTTTCGGTCAATCGCTGCGTACGTGCGTACAGAGAAAGCCGACTGCTGCGTACGCACGTACGCAGCAAAACACCCAAATTCTCCTTTATAGGGGGTCATACTCGCCAACTGTTGGGAGTAAGGTCGGGCTGCACAAGGGCTTCAATGCCGATAAAGCCCCGGACACGCCGCCCGGACGAATTGACGATGTTGTTGGTGGATTCCAGATTATACCTGCGCTGGTTGGCGATCAGCGCATCGCTGAACCCTCTGGCCTTGATCGCATTCAGGCTGTTCTCCTCGCACCACATCTTGTAGACCTCATACAGCTCTTTCGAGCTGGTGCAGGCATCCGCCTTCAGGCGGATGTAGCCCTCGGATTCGAGGAAATCAAACACATTGTTGTTGTCCCGCTTCACCAGTTCCCGGTTGCGCTTGGCACGGTCACTCTCGGTGAACTGGAAGCCATTCTTCACCAGCCGCTGCAAGCCCTCAAATGCCCACAGCAGGATGCCCTCGACCTCTGCCGCCATCTTCTCGGCAATGTCCGGGTCATCCACACGAGACAGGGGCTTATCCTTGGTGGTCAAGATGAGCTGACGACGATAGAAACCGTCCGAGCGGTCATACAATGCCTGCAAATCGCCATTGCTGAACGCCAGCAGGCGGGCGTACATCCAACCCTGATAGCTCTGCTTGCCCTTGCGCTCCAAGTCCATCTGCCCCTGTGCGGTCACGATGGACTTGACATAGTTGGTCTGGCGCAGGGCTTCCATCCGCATATCGTCGTCCACGCAGAGCAGGGTGTGCTCCAGGTCAGCACGGGCGAAGCGGTTCTCCGAGATCTTGCCGATGCTGCCATCCTTCATGTTGCAGCCGAACAGCCGGGACAGCACCACACCGATCTGCGACTTGCCCTCGCCGCCGTTGCCCTTGATGACCATCATGCGCTGGCCCTTATTGCTGGGAATCAGGCAGTAGCCGATGAACTCCTGCACGGTGGGGATGTCCTCCGGGTAGAGCAGGTCGGACAGAAACCGCAGCCAGTGGACGGGCTGGGCGGCTTTCGGGTCATACTTGACAGGCAGGCGGTTGCGCACGATCTCCGGCTTGCCCTCCTGAAAGGTACCGTCCAGATACAGGGTGCCGTTTGCCAGTGCGATGCGGTCGGTGACAGGCGGAAAGTCCTCCACCTGTGCCGCCAGTTTCAGCACGTCCACCACATTGGTGACCTTCTTGGCAAGGTTCGCCCCGACGTATTCACGCATCATCTCGAAGATCTCACACCGCAGGGGCATGGGGTCCACCATTCTGCCGTCCGGGGTGAAAAATGCGCCATTCGAGTAAAGCAGTTGGTGGATGCTCAGAAAATCGTCACAGAACAGGGATTCGTTGAAAAAACCTTTCTTGAACCATGCAGGGGTAAAATTACTCATAGGCACACCGTCCTTTCTTGGCGTTACGGAAAAACGATGTGATCATTTTGAGCACATCGTTTTTCTCCGCAACTGGGAAATCAACATCCTGCCGTTCTCCCTGCATGGCTTTCCTGCCCCCTTCCGGCGGCGTTTTCCGGCTCTCCCACTTGGGGGTCATCGCCGGGTATCCCATGCAGACGGTCATGCGGTTTTCAAGGTTCAACAGGCAAAACGGCAACAAAAAAGCCGTCACAAAACAGACCAGCCATGCCTTCGCTTTTTCTGGAAGGTCATGCTAGTCGGTTATGTAACGGCTGAAAGCCAAAATGTTCAGCCCCGCAGGGTCTGAACGAATATGTAAAAATATGTTATATTCAATTGTTGGGATAGATTACCACAAAAATCGAGCCGTGTCAACAAAAAGTTTTGGGAATACGCTGATTTCGGCAGGGTGCAAGAAAAAGCAAGGGAAACTTTGGCAAAAAGAGAGAGGGCTGGACGACGCCTACCCTCTTGACAAGGCAATAATAGTCAAAAAGTTTCGTACCCATCTTCATCCCGGTTTCGTCCCGGTTTGCAGAATGCCCTTGCAATCCGAAAGGAGCCGTGCTATAATGCCGCTGTAATTGAATCAGAAATCTTCAGGGCAGGGTGCGATTCCCTACCGGTGGTACAGCCCACGAGCCGTAAGGCATGATTCGGTGAAACTCCGAAGCCGACAGTACAGTCTGGATGAAAGAAGATACCAAGCGCAGAGCCCGCACGGTTCGGCGCTTGTGGAGGCTGCTCTGGGATGCGTTTGCATTCTGGAGCTTTCTTTTTTGCACAAGGGTCCCTTGTGTCTTTTCGGCTTGCCCTGAACGTTTTTGTTCAGGGCTTTTTCTTTTGGAGGCAACACGATGAACGACAAAGAGTATATGCGTCTGGCTTTGCAGCTTGCAAAAAAGGGTTGCGGATGGACATCTCCCAACCCGATGGTGGGTGCCGTGGTCGCAAAAGAGGGCAGGATCATCGGACAGGGCTGGCACCAGAGATACGGTCAGGCTCATGCGGAGCGCAATGCGCTGGCATCCTGCACCGAAGATCCGCAGGGAGCGACCCTGTATGTGACATTGGAGCCGTGCTGCCATTACGGAAAGCAGCCGCCCTGCGTGGATACGATTCTGGACGCGGGCATTCACCGGGTGGTCGTGGGTTCTGCTGACCCGAATCCGCTGGTGGCTGGAAAAGGAATTGCAATCCTGCGCGCACACGGCATAGATGTGACCGAAAATGTTCTGCAAGAGGAATGCGATGCGCTGAACAAGGTGTTCTTCCACTATATCACCACAAAACGCCCTTTCGTTTCCATGAAATACGCCATGACGATGGATGGAAAAATCGCCACATACACAGGCGCTTCTAAATGGATCACCGGGGAAATTGCCCGGAATCATGTTCAACGGCAGCGACACCGATTCCGCGGCATTATGGTGGGAGTCGGAACCATCCTAGCAGATGACCCGCTGCTGACCTGCCGGATAGAGGGTGGCCGTGATCCCGTCCGGATCATCTGTGATACACATTTGCGGACACCGCTGCAATCACAGGTGGTCATGACCGCCAAACAGGTTCCGACCATTCTTGCGACCTGCTGCGGCGACCCGGAGAAGCAGGCGGCATATCAACAGGCCGGGTGCCGGGTCCTTTGTCTGGAAGCGCATTGCGGTCATGTGAATCTTCTGCAACTGATGGAACAGCTGGGGCAGGAGCAGATCGACAGCATTCTGCTGGAAGGCGGCGGAACCTTGAACTGGTCTGCACTGGAAAGCGGCATCGTGCAGCAGGTACAGGCTTACATTGCCCCGAAGCTGTTCGGAGGAAGGGATGCCAAAGTACCCATTGAGGGTGCAGGTGTCCCGCTTCCGGATGCTGCATTCCGCCTGAAGAACAGCCGATTGGAACAGCTTGGCAAAGATTTCCTGATCGAAAGTGAGGTGGAGTACCCGTGTTTACCGGAATCGTGGAAGAAGTCGGAACAATAAAATCCATCAATCGGGGACAGCATTCTGCCGTACTGACTGTTCGTGCAAAAACGGTTCTGGAAGAAACCAGAATCGGTGACAGCATCGCCGTCAACGGCATCTGTCTGACCGTCAGGCAGCTCTTCCCGGATAGCTTTGCTGCGGATGTCATGCACGAGACCTTGAACCGCTCTGCACTTGCACAGCTCACCGTTGGAAGTGCTGTCAATCTGGAACGTGCCATGCCGGCCAACGGACGTTTTGGCGGACACATCGTAGCAGGCCATGTGGATGGCGTCGGACGCATTGCTAATATCCGAAAAGACGATACGGCTATCTGGTACACCATTCATGCAGATCCTGCAATCCTTCGCTATGTCGTTGAAAAAGGCTCTATCACAATAGACGGTATCAGCCTGACCGTGGCTGCGGTGGAACCTACGGGCTTTTCCGTGTCCACGATACCGCACACCGTCCGTCAGACGAACCTGAACCAACGGCACAAAGGGGATTTTGTCAATTTGGAAACCGATGTTGTTGGAAAATATATCGAGAGGCTGCTTCCATCAGAAACACCGAAGCAAAACACGCTCACAAAAGAAATGCTGCTGCGCTGCGGCTTTTAAGGAGAGTTTACGATGAACTTCAATACCATTCCCGAAGCTTTGCAAGACCTGAAGCAAGGAAAAATCATTCTGGTAACGGATGACCCCGACCGTGAAAACGAGGGGGACTTCATCTGTGCTGCCGAATTTGCCACCACCGAAAACATCAACTTTATGGCGACCCACGGCAAAGGTCTGATCTGTATGCCGATGTCCGAGGCTTTCGTCCAGAAGCTGCAATTTCCGCAGATGGTGCAGTATAACACCGACAACCATGAAACGGCATTTACGGTGTCCATCGACCACGTTTCTACTTCTACGGGCATTTCTGCCGCAGAGCGTTCCATTACGGCGATGGCTTGTGTGGACGATCACGCAAAAGCAGAAGATTTCCGCAGACCGGGCCATATGTTCCCCCTTCTGGCAAAAAAGAACGGTGTGTTGGAGCGCAACGGTCACACGGAAGCAACCGTTGACCTGTGCCGTCTGGCAGGGCTGAAAGAATGCGGCCTGTGCTGCGAGATCATGCGGGAGGATGGCACGATGATGCGCACCGCTGAACTGGCAAAGCTGGCAGAGCGTTTCCAGATCAAATTCATCACCATCCGTGATTTACAGGAGTACCGCAAGTGTCACGATAAACTGGTCGATCAGGTGACGGCAGTGAACCTGCCCACCAAGTATGGCACCTTCAGAGCTTATGGTTTTGTGAGCCGCCTGAACGGAGAGCATCACATTGCACTGGTAAAAGGTGACATTGGCGATGGAAAGGATATTCTGTGCCGCGTCCACTCGGAATGCCTGACAGGAGATACATTTGGCTCTTTGCGTTGTGACTGCGGCCAACAGCTGGCCGCTGCCATGACGCAGATCGAAAAAGAAGACCGGGGTATCCTGCTCTATATGCGGCAGGAAGGCCGGGGCATCGGTCTGATCAACAAGCTGCGTGCCTATGAACTTCAGGAGCAGGGCATGGATACGCTGGAAGCCAATCTCGCTCTTGGGTTCCATGGAGATGAACGGGAGTATTATCTCGGCGCACAGATCCTCCGGGAACTTGGCGTAAAAAGCCTGCGCCTGCTTACCAATAACCCGGACAAAGTATATCAGCTCTCCGAGTTTGGGCTGGAGATCTCCGAGCGCATACCCATTCAGATGACGGCGACCCCGTATGACCTGTTTTACCTGAAAACGAAGCAGGCACGGATGGGGCATCTTCTGGAATATTAACAACGAAAGAGGTATTTAAAAATGAAAACATTTGAAGGTAAGCTGGTTTCTCAGAACATCAAGGTCGGTATCGTAGCTGCCCGCTTCAACGAATTTATCACGTCCAAACTTCTGAGCGGAGCAATGGATGGTCTGCTCCGGCACGATGTGCAGGACGCTGATATTCATGTTGCATGGGTTCCGGGTGCTTTTGAGATCCCACTGGTTGCCTCTAAAATGGCAAAAAGCGGAAAGTATGATGCTGTGATCTGCCTTGGTGCCGTGATTCGCGGTTCTACCAGCCATTACGACTATGTGTGCAATGAGGTTTCCAAAGGCATTGCCACGGTCTCGCTGGAAAGCGGGGTTCCCGTCCTCTTTGGTGTTCTGACCACCGAAAACATCGAACAGGCCATCGAGCGGGCAGGCACCAAAGCAGGTAATAAAGGCTATGACTGTGCAGTCAGTGCCATCGAGATGGTAAACCTGCTCCGGGAAATGGATACCGCCGCAGAGTAAAATACACGCAGGAGTTTGCCATGATCGTTATAAAGACCCGACAGCCTGACCCGGAATTAGAGCAGAAGATCCGGATGCTTCTGGAACGAGAGCACATCGAGGCAGAGCAAATATCCATTGATTCATGGGAGAAGTTGGTTCTTCCGGGGCTTACACTGGACGGAATGACCCACGAAGTGTCGTGCAACGGCAGAAAAGTCTCCCTTACACGACTGGAGTTCGATTTGCTGCTGATGCTTGCCTCCCACGAAGGACAAATCTTCTCAAAAGAAGAGCTTTTCCGTGCTGTGTGGGGACAAAACTGTGACGACACCTTAAAGGTCGTGGCAAATACCGTTTCCAATCTGCGAAAGAAGCTGGCCGGCTGCGGTAGCTTTATCCGCACTACCCACGGCGGCTATGCTTTTGTAAGCCAAAAGGAGAACGACCCGGCATGACCAGGATCTTATTTATTTGTCTCGGAAATATCTGCCGAAGCCCGATGGCGGAGTATGTGATGAAAGACCTTACGTCCAAGGCAGGACTATCCGAGCAATTTGAAATCGCATCAGCCGCCACCAGTGCATGGGAAATCGGAAATCCGGTCTATCCTCCTGCACGGCAGAAGCTGGCAGAACATGGCATCGACTGCAACGGCAAGACCGCCCGGCAGATGACCCGGCTGGATTATGCACGGTATGATCATCTGATTGGCATGGACGAAAGTAATCTGTGCGACATCCTGCGGCTTGTCGGCGGAGACCCACAGCATAAAGTCTCGCTGCTGATGGCGCATACGGATCATCCCCGTGAAGTGGCAGACCCATGGTTCACGGGAGATTTTGAAGCCACATGGCAGGATATACTGGAAGGATGCACGGCATTGCTTGAGGAACTGCGCTAAATTGGCGTAAATTTTGGCGTATGCCAAATCAGGAGTGTTTGACACTTGCCAACGACAAATTGATTTAACCACAGGAGAAGTTGCCTGTCAGCATAAAATCTCTATACGAAACAAAAAGCGGCAGCTACGTTGTATTTTCACAACATAGCTGCCGCATTTTTGCGTTTGGGGTTCAGTGTACCTACTACACCAATCCGCCTATTCGATTCTTACACCACACCGCTTTGTAAGGCTCCTTTTCGGGAAAACGTCTCAAAATTGGTGTAGTTGTGGTGTAGTACCGCAGATGTTGCTTGAAATCCGTTTAAAATTTCATCGTACCTGCGTTTTAATTTTGTGTTTTACTGCTCAATCGGCTTCATCGTGGGGAACAGCAGCACGTCGCGGATAGAAGCGCTGTCCGTCAGCAGCATGACCAGACGGTCAACACCGAAGCCGAGGCCGCCCGTGGGAGGCAGACCGTACTCCAGAGCGTTGACGTAGTCGTAATCGACCTGTGCCTTGCAGTCGGGCTCGATGGCCTTGCGCTCGGCGACCTGCCGCTCGAAGCGGCCCTTCTGGTCGATGGGGTCGTTCAGCTCGCTGAAAGCGTTGCCGTACTCGGTGCAGTCGATGAAGTACTCAAAACGCTCGGTGAAGGCGGGATCATCCGGCTTGCGCTTGGCCAGCGGGCTGATCTCGACGGGGTAGTCGTAGATGAAGGTGGGCTGGATGAGCTTGTCCTCGACGAAGGCGTCGAAGAACTCGGCCAGGATGGCGCCCTTGGTGGGGACCTCGGGCAGCTCCACATGGTGCTCCTTGGCAGCGGCGATGGCGTCCTCATCGGTCTTCCAGTCGTTGAAGTCAACGCCGGAATACTTCTTGACGGCCTCGATCATGGTCAGGCGCTCCCAGTGGCCCATGTCGATCTGCTTGCCCTGATAGGGGATGACCAGGCTGCCGCAGATCTTCTGAGCGAGGCGCTTATACAGCTCCTCCACCAGGTCCATCATGCCGTGGAAATCGGTGAATGCCTGATACAGCTCGATGGTGGTGAACTCGGGGTTGTGCTTGGGGTCCATGCCCTCGTTGCGGAAGATGCGGCCCACCTCATAGACGCGGTCCATGCCGCCCACGATGAGGCGCTTCAGGTACAGCTCCGTCTCGATGCGGAGCACCATGTCCATGTTCAGGGTGTTGTGATGGGTGTAGAAGGGACGCGCGGACGCACCGATCTCGAACGGGGTCAGGATGGGGGTATCGACCTCCAGGAAGCCCTTCTCGTCCAGATAAGCACGGATCTCCTTCAGGATCTTGCTGCGCTTGACAAAGGTCTCCTTGACCTCGGGGTTTGCGATGAGGTCAACATAGCGCTGACGATAACGCATCTCGGTATCGGTCAGGCCGTGGAACTTCTCGGGCAGGGGGCGCAGGCTCTTGGCCAGCAGGGTGATCTCCTCAGCGCGGGCGCTCAGCTCGCCGGTCTTGGTGCGGAACACCTCGCCCTTGACGCCGATGATGTCGCCCACGTCCAGCTTCTTGAAAGCAGCGTAAGCGTCGTCGCCCAGCTCGTCACGGCGGACGTAGAGCTGGATGTCGCCCTTATCGTCGCGCAGATGGGCAAAGCTTGCCTTGCCCATGACGCGCTTGGACATCAGACGGCCGGCCAGTGCAACCTTCTTACCGCTGTCGGTCTCGTTGGGCAGATCCTTGAACTCTTCCTTCAGGTCAGCAGAGTAAGCATCCTGAGGGAACTTGGTCAGGGTAAAGGGGTCGAGGCCTGCAGCCTGCAGGTCTGTCAGCTTCTGGCGGCGCACCTGCACCTGCTCGCTCTCAGACAGGCCCTGTGCGGGGTTCTTCTTCTGTTCTTCCATGATTTCCTCCCGCTTGGCTCAGTTTGCAGAGTGGGTGATGCCCAGCACCTTGTAGTTGACGGTAAGGCCGGTGGGCAGCAGGACTTCGGCGGTGTCGCCGACAGCCTTCTCCAGCAGGGCGTGGCCCACGGGGCTCTCGTCGCTGATCTTGCCGTTCAGGGGGTCGGCCTCGGTACGGCCCACGATGTCGTACTCCTCGACCTCGTCCTCACCCTCCATCTGGATGGTGACGTGAGTACCGACAGAGACGTTCTCAACGCTCAGCTCGCTCTCGTCGATGACGACAGCGTTCTTGATCATCTGCTCCAGCTCGGTGATGCGGTTCTCGACCAGACCCTGGGTGTTCTTGGCCTCATCGTACTCGCTGTTCTCGGACAGGTCGCCGTGGCTGCGGGCTTCCTTGATCTCTTCTGCCAGCTCCTTGCGGCGGACAGTCTTCAGGTATTCCAGTTCCTCCTGCATTGCCTTCAGGCCAGCAGCGGACATCTTGATCTCTTGTGCCATTTGGAAATCTCCTTATCTATTTTTTGGGGTACGGCAGAGTGTCATAAAACATAAAACCGCACACGAATGCCATTTTGACCTATTCATTATAATAGCAAGCCGCGGCCTTGTCAATAAAAACTGCCGCCCTGCGGGCCAAAAAGGCCGCAAAAAAGCCCCGCCGACAGAGGGAAGTGCCGACAGGGCTTGGAAAATGTCTTATTCAACCTCTCCGTCACGGCTTCGCCGCGCCACTGCCCGGGTTGCGGCTCCCAGTGTCTGCTTCGCTTTCGCTCGCATCCTACTGGCCGCTGCCCCAACAGCTCCTCCCTGTTTCCGCCACTGGCGGCGGTCGTCGCTGTTGCCCCTACCGAGGGGAGGCCTTGGCATGTCGGGCAGAGATGGCTTCGTCCGGAGACAGCCGGGCGCTGTTCTCATTGGCAGGCTTAATCTTCACCAGACTCGTCCAGGTTGCCCAGCTTCCTGGCCTGTTCGACCACGGCGGGGACCAGCATCTCAGGCAGGGTCTCGTAGCGGGCGAACTCGGTAGTGAACCAGCCGCGGCCCTGAGTGGTCTGACGGATGAAGGTGGTGAAGTTGGCCAGCTCAGCCAGAGGCACTTCGGCGATGATGGTCTGCAGGCCGTCCTCGTCGGGCTCCATGCCCAGCACGCGGCCGCGGCGCTTGGTGACGTCGCCCATGATGTCGCCGGTATTGTCGTTGGGGACATGAGCCTTCAGGGTGTGGATAGGCTCGAGGATGACGGGGCCGGCCTCGGGCATTGCGGCCTTATAAGCCAGCTTTGCAGCCATGATAAAGGCCATCTCGGAGCTGTCCACGGGGTGGTAGCTGCCGTCCAGCAGGGTGGCTTTCAGGCCGACCACGGGATAACCGGCCAGCACGCCCTTCTCGGCGGCAAGGCGGACGCCCTTTTCAACAGCCGGGAAGAAGTTCTTCGGCACGCTGCCGCCGAACACCTTCTCTTCGAAGACGACCTGCTCGCTGTCGCAGGGCTCGAAGTTGATGACGACATCGCCGAACTGGCCGTGGCCGCCGGTCTGCTTCTTATGACGGCCCTGCTTCTGGCAGGCCTTGCGGATGGACTCGCGGTAGGCGATACGCGGAGCCTCGAGGCCGATCTCCACGCCGAACTTATTCTTCAGCTTGGCCTTGACCACGTCGAGGTGCTGCTCGCCCAGACCGCCGATGATCTGCTGATGGGTCTCGGCGTTGTTGAGGTAGCTCAGGGTGGGGTCTTCTTCCATCAGACGGGCCAGAGCGCTGCTGATCTTGCCCTCGTCGCCCTTCTTGGCGACGGTGACTGCCATGAACAGGCTGGGCTTCGGGAAGACGGGTGCGGGCAGCCTGACCACGCGGGAAGGGTCGCAGAGGGTGTCGCCGGTCTTTGCGCTGACCAGCTTTGCCACAGCGCCGATGTCACCGGCACCGATGCTCTCGGCCTCCGTCTGCTTCTTGCCCAGAACCGTGAGGGGCTTGCCCATCTTCTCGGTCTCGCCGGTGCGGGCGTTGACGAGAGAAGCGCCTGCGGTGATCTTGCCGCTGACGACGCGCAGATAGCTCAGCTTGCCCACGAAGGGGTCGGCCACAGTCTTGAAGACGTAGGCGGCGGCAGGCTCGCTCTCGGCACAGGTCAGCTCGACGGGCTCGCCGTTGGCATCCTCAGCCAGAACGCTGTTGTGCTCCGGGCTGGGCAGCAGCTTGTGCATATTGTACAGCAGCATATCCAGAGCCTGCTGGTTGACAGCGCTGCCGCAGAACACGGGGGTGATGAGGCCGTCCTTGACGCCCTTGCGCATTCCCTCGACGATCTCCTCGGTGGTGAATGCCTCGCCGCCGAAGAACTTCTCCATCAGCTCGTCGTCGGTCTCGGCGATGGCCTCGCTCATGGCCTCGATCAGGCCCTGGAAGCGGTGGCCGATGTCGGGCAGGTCCACCTGGATCTGCTTGCCGCTCTCGTACTTGAAGGCCTTCTGGCTGAACAGGTTGATGTACACGGGGGTGCCGTCGTCCAACTTGGCGGGCACCACGCAGGGGCAGACGGTGGAGCCGAACTTGATCTTCATATCCTCAAGGATCTTGAAGTAGTTGGCATTCTCCAGATCGCACTTGGAGACGAACACCATGGTAGCCTTGCCATTCTTGCGGGCCAGCTGGAACGCCTTTTCCGCACCCACAGTCACGCCGCTGCGGCCGGACACCACCACCAGCACGCTCTCGGCTGCGCGGATGCCCTCGTACTCACCGGCCTCGAAGTCGAACAGGCCCGGCGCATCGATCAGGTTGTACTTGATGCCCTCGTACTCCACGGGGACGACCGATGCAGACAGGCTGGCCTTGCGCTTTGCTTCCTCGGGGTCAAAGTCCGAAACAGTAGTGCCGTCCTCAACACGGCCCATACGCTCGGCAGCGCCCGAAAAATAGACCAGCGCCTCGGTGAGCGTGGTCTTGCCGCTGCCGGCATGACCGGCAATCAGGATATTGCGGATGTTGTTGCTTGCGTATTTCATATCGGTTTTTCCCTCATTTCCGCCGCACGGAGCATTTTCTCCGTTTTTGTGGCATATTTTACAAAGATAATACCACACCAAAAACGATTTTTGAATATTTCATTTGAAATTTCCGGCTTTTACCCTGCCAAACTTCCCGGCTTTGTTTTGTGCATATTGTCATTTTGTCCCGCCGGGCGGCGGTTCAGGCGCGGTTTACGGCGTTTCCGGGCATAAGAAAGCCCCGGTGGGCTGCAAGCTCGCCGGGGCTGGAGGCAGTTTTTATTGGGAATCAGGTGGTCAGGGTCTTGGGGGCAGCAGTCTGCGGGATGGTAGTTCCGGCAGGAACGGTAACCAGCAGAACATCGTAACCATAGACCTTCTGGCAGGAAATACCGACTTTCAGGTTCTCGACAGGCTTGCCATCCTTCGTTGCAGCCTTCAAAACATTCTGCAAAGCCTCCATAGACTCATCGCTGCCGCTGAACGCGCCCTTTTCAACAAACTGCTTGGAAAACAGAGCTGTAAGGGTCTTCGGCTTACTGACGTGGTTTTCATAGTCAACCTTTCTCAGGTACGGATACCTACCTGTGCCTGCCTCTGCACGTCTATCTGCACCGTTCGTCCAGATGTAGAGATCATAAGAGCCATTACCTGCTGCATTAGAGAAGGTGTACTGAGTCATTCCCCTCAGCTTTTCCTGCTCTTCGGCCACAAACTTTCCAACTGCCGCCGTATCCGAAGTGTCAAGAGCAGCCACTTTCACAGCAGCGCTCTGCATCTCATTCATGACCTTATTGGTCTCTTTATTCATGGTCTTGGTGGTAGTAACACCAACATCCTTCAGCGCATTCTTGATGTCTGCGGTCTTAGTGCTGTCACCACACGCCGTCAGCATGGAGACTGCCATAGCGCCCACCAGCGCCACAGCCAGAACTTTCTTGAACAGTTTCATCTTGTTCATCCTCCTTGTTTGTTGTTACAACTCGTTGCATTCGCGTCGGCCTCACCCGGCAGGAGTGCTTGTCCTTAGTTTACCCCCCCCCCCCTGACTGTCAAGATTAAAATTTCACAAATTTCATTTCCAGAAATTGTATTTTTTTGAAACAGAGCCCCGGGGCGGCGGGGCGGGGGCTTTGTTGCAATCAACCTGCTTTTATGGTATGCTTTAGGCAGCCGGGGGCCGGGGCCTGCCCAGCCCCCCAAAAAGGCACGCCGGACGGAGGTTTTTTGCGATGAAACGCACGGATTATATCAACTGGGACGAATACTTCATGGGCATTGCCCTGCTCACGGCCATGCGCTCCAAGGACCCCAGCAGTCAGGTGGGCGCCTGCATCGTCAGCCCGGAAAACAAGATCCTCTCTCTGGGCTACAACGGCATGCCCATCGGCTGCGACGACGACGCCATGCCGTGGGAGCGGGAGGGTGAGCCGCTGAACACGAAATATATGTACGTCTGCCACGCCGAGCTGAACGCCATCCTCAACAGCGCCCACAACAACCTCAAGGGCGCGCGGGTGTATGTCACCCTCTTCCCCTGCAACGAGTGTACCAAGGCCATCATCCAGTCCGGCATCGCCGAGGTCGTCTACTACAGCGACAAGTACCACGACACCGATTCCAGCGTGGCCGCCCGGTTCATGTTCCAAAAGGCCGGCGTCCGGCTCACCCCCTACCAGCCCAGCGGGCGGAAGGCGGAGCTGGAGTTGTAAGATGTTAAATTTTTTCATAGCACCTTGACTTTTGCAGTGGAGCGCGTATACTAGAGATAGGCAAAATATCGGTTAGGATTATTGCCATCGGCTCATAAAAGCGAAGCCCCCGGTACTCGGCATACCGGGGGCTTCTTTGTGCTTACTGGCCCTTGCGGTAGTTGTCAAGCCACTTGCACAGGCGATCGGCAATCACCTGCGCTATGACAGCTACGATAATATCGGTTACGATTTGGACCATCAGGCTCACCTCCCTTCTGTTGCCAGAATGGAGAAGGGCAGCGTCTTTCGTATAGCATATTCGACAAGGCATTGCAATTTTTGACAGGTGCGTCAAGTGCTTCCTCTTGACCCCACCTTTGCTCTGTATTATAATAGGGTCTGTGAAGGTATAAATATTCAAATTTCAGTGCATAGAGAGGAATATATACAATGAATCTTACGAACCGCAGCTTTTTGAAGCTTCTTGATTACACTCCCGAAGAGCTCGAAGGTCTGCTGGACCTCGCCGCCGACCTGAAGGCAAAGAAAAAGGCCGGCATCCGCCACGACGCTCTGCGCGGCAAGAACATCGCCCTCATCTTCGAAAAGACCTCCACCCGCACCCGCTGCAGCTTTGAGGTCGCCGCCCACGACCTGGGCATGGAAGTCACCTACCTCGACCCGTCGGGCAGCCAGATCGGCAAAAAGGAGTCCATCGCCGACACCGCCCGGGTGCTGGGCCGGATGTTCGACGGCATCGAGTACCGCGGCTACGGCCAGAGCATCGTGGAAGAGCTGGCCCGCTATGCCGGTGTGCCGGTGTGGAACGGCCTGACCAACGAGTTCCACCCCACCCAGATCCTCGCCGACTTCCTCACCATCCGGGAGCACTTCGGCCGCCTCAAGGGCATCAACTTCGTTTACTTCGGCGACGCCCGCTACAACATGGGCAACAGCCTGATGGTGGGCTGCGCCAAGATGGGCCTCAACTTCACCGCCTGCGCCCCCAAAAAGTACCAGCCGGACGCCGCGCTGGTGGAGCAGTGCAGGGCCATCGCCGCCGAGACGGGTGCGGCCATCTCCTTCGAGGAAGACCCCGCCAAGGCCGCAAAGGGCGCAGACGTCCTCTACACCGACGTCTGGGTGTCCATGGGCGAGCCGGTCGAGGTCTGGGCCGAGCGCATCAACGACCTGGCCGCATATCAAATCAACCAGAACCTGATGGACATTGCCGGCCCCAGGGCCGTGTTCATGCACTGCCTGCCCGCCTACCACGACCACAAGACCACTGTGGGCAGGGAGATGGGCGAGCGCTTTGGCCGCGACGCGATGGAGGTCACCGACGAAGTCTTCGAAGGCCCCCAGAGCATCGTTTTCGACGAGGCCGAGAACCGGCTGCACACCATCAAGGCCGTCATGGCGGCCACGCTGGGTTACAACGGCTGATGGGCGGAGGACACGTTTCGCGCCCCGATTTCGGGATGCCGCAGCCCGACCCGGCCCACCCGCTGACGGAGTTTTACTGCCTGCTGCAGCGGGCCTTAGACCGGGAGGGCGTGTTTGCCCTGCCCGCGCTGTATGCGCAGTTCCGCGCTCCGGCCCGGCGCATCTACGCCGACGAGGCGGCGGATTTTCTCACCCTTCTGCCCGATGAGGAAGAGGGCGCGTCCCGTCTGCTGGCCCCGGCGCAGCTGCAGCTGCTCTATTCCTCTCTGCACGTCATGCCGGATGGTGCGCCCGCCGCGCTGCTGCTCACCGAGGAATGCACCCGGACGGTGTACGCTGTCCAGCTGCTGCCGCCCTTCGTCTGGGAAGACCCGCTCCCGCCCCTGCCGGACGCTCCGGCGGCGCTGAGCCTCACCCTCACCATGCGGGACGTGGAAGAGATCGACGCCTGCCCCGCCGCGCTGGGCCACCGTCTCGCCTGCGACAAGGCGGGCAAGCGCTGGCTCCACCACCCCCGGGCCGAGACCTATCTCTCCGAGCGGGTAGCCCTCTTCCAGCGGCTCTACCGATAACCGAACAGAAGCTCTCAGGGTCATTTGCCAAAACATGGCGGCAAATGGCCCTTTTGTTTTTGGCGTATTCATGTTATACTTTGGGTACCTTGTGCGGTGCCGGGCGGAAGATTTTTCCGCTCTGCACCATAAACTGCAATAATCGGGGCCGCTCATCCGTATACAGGGTGAATGTCCCCAATCAAAGATGATTTTTCCACCGGGTCCTGCTGTACACAGGACATCAAAGGAGCATAGAACTATGGGACAGCTGACCAAAAACGAGATTTTTGCGCTGGCCGTGCAGCGATACAGTGACACGGTGTTCCGAGCCGCCATGCACAACTGCAGCTGCACCGCCGATGCGGAAGATGTGGTGCAGGATGTTTTCGAAAAGCTGCTGTGCTACAATGGCCGCTTCGAGAGCGAGGAACACCTGAAAGCCTGGCTGCTGCGTGTGACCATCAACCGCTGCCACGACCTGACCCGCGCCGCCCGCCAGAAGGACACCGAGCTGGACGAGAATCTTCCCGCTCCGGACCAGATGGAAGACGGCAGCGTGCTGGACGCCGTGCGCGCCCTGCCCGAGAACTACCGCAATGCGGTCTACCTCCACTACTACGAGGGGTACACCGCCGCCGAGGTGGGCCGGATGCTGGGCGCACCCACCAACACGGTGCTCAGCTGGCTTCGCCGCGCCCGCGCACAGTTACATACGATGCTGAAGGAGGAGATCGAAGATGAGGTGGTATGAGTACAAGATGGAGGTGGACGACCTTCACGCTTCGGACGACCTGAAAGCAAAGCTCCTCGCCATGCAGCCGGCAGAAGAGGCACCGAAACCCGCCAAAAAGCCCAAAAAAGCCATCCACTTTCCCCGCAAGACTCTGAGCATCGCCGCCTGCGGCCTGCTCTGCGGCGTTGGTCTGTATGCGGCAGTCCACTCCCCCATCAGCCTGCTGCCTGTGGGCGGCGCGGCCCTCAGCTCTGCCCCTGAGACGGCCTCCTACGCCGCCTACTCGATGGACGACGTGAACAGCGCCCTTGCCGCACCCAAGATGGCCGTCCCGGCCGGTGGAAGCGCCGATGCCATGAGCGACCGCGATGCAGGCGGCACCGGCCCCCTCAGCGCCGAGGCCGCGCAGACGAGCACAAAGCTCATCTACACCGCCAACCTCACCATCGAGAGCAAGGACTTTGACGCCGCCCGCACCGCCCTCACCGACGCCGTGAGCGCCGCCGGGGGCTATCTGGAATCCAGCAACGAATCCTCTTACACTGGCTCGAGCCGCACCCTCTCCCTCACCATCCGCGTCCCGCAGGACAACTACGCGAGCTTCCTCGAAGCCGCCGCGCAGGCGGGCAACCTCGTGGACAAGAGCGAGCAGGTGCAGGACGTCACCACCCAGTATATGGACATCGAGGCCCGGCTCTCCAACCTGACGGCCCAGCGCACACGCTTGCAGGAGCTTCAGGCCAGCGCCGAAAACCTCGCCGACCTGCTGGAGATCGAATCTTCCCTCAGCGACGTCCAGTACCAGATCGAGAGCTGGCAGTCGCAGCTGGACTGGTACAGCCAGCAGGTGTCCTGCTCCACGGTCTACCTCTCGCTGGACGAGGTGAAGGAATACACCCCCACCGAGGGCTCCTACCTCTCCCAGTTGTCCAGCGCCCTCCGCAATGGCTGGACGGGCTTCGTCTCCGGCATCCAGCAGCTGACGGTCTGGGTCGTGGGCGTCTGGCCCGTGCTGGTCGTTCTGGCCGCAGCCGCCCTCCTCGTCCGCTTCGTGCGCCGCCGCACCCGCAAGTGATATTCGCTCTGTCGAAGCGCCCCGGAATGGGGCGCTTTTTGTTTCCGGCAGCGGCCTTTTCAAAAAAGTCATATTCTTTTTGAAAAAACGCTTGACAAGTCCCCCGCCTTGTGGTATTATACTTGAGCAGTCAGCGAGAGGCCGACAGCGAAAAGTAAATATCGCGGGGTGGAGCAGTCTGGTAGCTCGTCGGGCTCATAACCCGAAGGTCGTTGGTTCAAATCCGGCCCCCGCAACCACCAAGCATCTTGATCTTATCAAGATGCTTTTTCTTTTTGCATACAAAACGAGGGGCCGCACAGCTGTGCGGCCCCTCGTTTGCGTTTATATCTTTTACAGCATCCCGTGCCGACGCTGTTCGGCTTCCAGCTCCTGGTTCAGGGCCGCCTTGCGGTGGTCGAGCAGGAGGTCTTTGTTGTACTGGAAATACCGCTCACAGCCGTTTTCGGCAATGAAGGCATGGGCGGCGGGCGAGAGGGTCAGTTCGGTGACGAAGACCACCATCTCCTGACTCTCGGCGAATGCCTGCTCCATAAAGTCGAAGGCCGCTTCCAGCGCGGCGCTGGCCGTCTGCTGGGCAGTGTCCCGGACATCCGACAGGGTGCCGAACTGGGTGCGCAACACCTTGAAAGCGGCGTTCGCGTCCGGCGCCGCGGCGCGCAGAAGCTCTTTCTCCCAGCCGCGCAGGGTCTTGGCAGTCTGCAAGCGGGCTTCCAGCGTGGGCTTATCCAGCAGACCGGCGGTGCGCTTTTTCTGGGTCTCGGCCTCGTAGTCGGCGGTCATCTGGTCAAAGAGCTGCGCCCAGCAGTTCGGCTCCTGTGCCAGCTCTGCAGGCATCTCGGCAAAGGCTTTCTTCGTCTCCCGCAGGAAGGCATAGCAGCTGTCGGCCGCAGCGTCTGCCCGCCGGGAGGCAGAGAAGCGCGTCTCGAGGCCGGACAGGATCAGGCTCACGAGGCTCAGCTTCTCGTCGAAGGGGGCCTGCAGCAGCCGCGCAAAAGCGGCAGGCTTGGCCTGACCGGCCAGAATGTCCTCCACGCCGTAGTCGTCACGGTACTTGTAGTAGAGGTCGAGGTAGGCCGAAAAGTCCTCGGCGATCTTCTGGTGCTGGATATACTGGCGGATGAGCTCTTCATCGGCCTGCAGGCCCAGCGACTCATAGGTATTGAGCAGGTTGGAGAGGTCTTCCCAGCCGCGGGCGGTGACGAACTGGGTGCCGTCCACGTCGGCGTTTATCTGGTAGAAGTTCTGGGGGTGCAGTTCGAGGTAGCTCAGGATCGCGCTGTGGATGTGGGCTGCACGGGCGTAGTCCTTCCAGACCGGCAGATCCGGCTCAATGTCCATCCGGCGGACGCGGTCGAGGGTGACAATATCGAAATCGCGGACGGATTTATTGTATTCCGGCGGGTTGCCTGCCGCCACGATGACCCAGCCCGCAGGCACGGCCTGATTGCCGAAGGTCTTGCACTGCAGAAACTGCAGCATGGTGGGGGCCAGCGTCTCGGAGACACAGTTGATCTCGTCGATGAAGAGGATGCCCTCTTTCAGGCCGGTGGCCTCCATCTTGGCGTAGACACTGGCGATGATCTCGCTCATGGTGTACTCCGTCACAGAGACGTCCCGGCCGCCGTAGTTGCGCTGACGGATGAAGGGCAGGCCCACGGCGCTCTGGCGGGTGTGATGGGTGATGGTATAGGCCACCAGCGCCACGCCGCACTCCCGCGCCGCCTGCTCCATGACCTGGGTCTTGCCGATGCCCGGAGGCCCCATCAGCAGGATGGGGCGCTGGCGGATGGCCGGGATGGCGTATTCGCCCAGAGCGTCTTTGGCGAGGTACGCTTTGACGGTGTGCTCGATCTCTTCTTTGGCTCGTTTGATGTTCATATTCTTTCCCTCGTTATCACGAATTGTTGAGGTCACGGTAGAGGTCGTCTTCCTCCGCCAGCGCTTCGGACAGGGCCGAGGCGCTGCGGGCGGCCTCACCGGTAAATTCTTCTTCGTCCAGCACCACTTTCATTGCCCAGGGCGGCACATTGGCGTCGTCGAAGCGGTCGCCCAGAAACAGAAATGCCGTGTCGTAAGCCGGGCGTCGGGCCGGGTAAGTCCCCATACCGTCGGTAAAATAGAGCAGACCCCGGAGGTTTGAGAACTTCTTCTCGGCGCAGAGCTGGCTGACGTACTCGAAGGCGGGCCGGAAATCGGTGCCGCCGCCGCCCCGCAGCTCGAAATGGTTCATGGCACGGATGAGGTCGTCTTCGTTTTTGACGGGAATATCCTGCCGCACCGCGTTGTCGGCCTGGATGAGGTGGAGATTCATCCGATGGAAGAAATTCTCCCTGCCCTTCAGCAGAGTATACGTCTCGGCCAGAAAGGCCCGCACCAGCTCACCCGAGGTGGAGTAGCTGGTGTCGATGACGAGGGCAAGCTCTTCTATCTTCTTGCTCTCCCGGGTCTCCAGCGGCTCGATGAGGGGCAGGTTGCCGTAGACCGACAGGCCGTAGGTGTAAAAGTTCAAATCGAACTCGTCCGGGTCGAGGTGGACTTCCTCCCGGGTGACGCAGAACCGGCGCAGGAAGTCGCCGTAGCTGCGGCGGCTGCGGTTTGCGGCTTTGATCTGCTCCCGCATGGCGTCCGCGCCCTCACCGGCCTCTTTGTCCCGGAGCTCCAGCTCTGTCTGCATCCGCTCGCCGATTTTTTGCCACGTCCTTTGGGGCAGCGGCGCAGGCATCTGCTGGGGCTGTTCGGGGGCATCTTTGGGCCAGAGGCGGTGGTCGTCGGTGTAGAATTCTTTTTCCAGCTGGCGGAGCACGCCGGGCGTCTGCCGCACCAGCCAGCGGTAGATGGGAGCCGCGGCAGCCACTTTTTCCTGCGCGATGATCTCCTCATAGGCGTGTTGGCGCACCCACGTCAGGGGGCGCTGGACGCTCTTGCGGCCAAGACCGTCGATGACGTTCTCCACCGCAATGTCACACGCAAGGTCCCACAGGCGTTTGTCCCGCTTGCCGCGCAGCCAGAGATGGCGGAAGATGCAGTGGAACACCGTGTGGAGGTAGAGCCGGTTGAGATATTTGGGGTTCTTCTGGTAGAGCCGCAGCAGGGCGCCGGGCTGGTAGCAGAGGATGGTCCCATCCGTCGCCAGCACACCGCACCGCTCGTCGGCGGTGGGCGTCAGGGCCGAGAGGGCCTGGTCCAGAAAGCGGAAGTCCAGATACAGCCCGCTGCGCACCACGGCCAGCACCTCGCCGCCCATCCGGGCCTGCCACTCTTCGTGAGTCTCGGGCCGGGCCGACTGGAATGGCTTGCGGGGGTCAAAAAACGTTTCCTTCTCAGAAATCAAAATCATACCTCTTCTTTTGGGGCGCAGCGGCACGCTTTTTGTGCTCTGCGTCGGCCAGCAGGGCGGCAGCTTCGGCATTGTCGGCCTTGGCCGCGAGGGCAGCACCCTCGGCAAAGGCATCCGTATCCATCACATCCAGCGCCAGCAGGGCTTTGACGCCCTCGGGGTCCTGCGCCTTGAGCAGACGGGTCAGCACCCGCCCGGTGTTGGTCTTGAGGAAGTCCCGGTATGCATCCCGGGCGGCATCGCTCAGCTGCCACGGCCAGCGCAGGCGGTCGAAGCAGAGCATCGCCATCACGGAAGCGTCGTCGGCGTCGTGGCCCTGCGGGAAAATGGCGTCGTACTCCGCCGGGAGAAGCTTATTTTCGAGAAAGCACTGCCGGTAGTGGTAGCCCTGCCCCGAAAAGGTGTGGAGCAGGATGTGGGCGGGCGTCTCCTCGATGTCCTCCCAGTAGGCGGGATACCACAGCCCCGCCCGGGGTGCGGCCTCCCCCACCGGCCAGAACAGCGCCCGCACGGCCTCGGTGATGCTGCCCACGATGGCAAACAGGCCGGTGGCCTGCTCGGGCGTGGCGCGGATGATGAGGTCTTCCAGCGCAAAGCAGTTGAGGAAGACATCGCTGCCCATGGTCAGCTCTCCTGTCCCGGCAGTCAGGCGGCGCAGCCTGCGGCAGTTGTAGAATGTGCAGCTGCCGATGACCCGCAGACTGTCCGGCAGGGTGACTTCTTCCAGGAAGTTCCCGCAAATGGGGTGGAGCTCGTCGTCCTGCACCGGGGCGGCGGGGGCGTCGAAGTCAAAGCTGTACCGCTCTTTGCCGCTCACATCCCGGCCAAAAGCACGGGTCAGACAGAGCTTGCCGTCCTCGGCCAGCTCATAGCGGCAGATCTTTTCCGGCCCGGGCAGACCCCGGGGCTTTTCGGAAAAACAGTAATCTCCCAGTTCGGTGATGGGCCACTGGCCCTCCCCTTCCGGCGCAGGAACAGCCCCGGGCAGCTTCACGCAGGGCTCGCCGCCGTACACCCGCACAAGGCGGGCCGTGCCGCCCGCCAGCGGCAGAATATCCAGTATCATAAGAACCTCGCTCACAAAAAAGCTGCCGCACAGGCACGCCGTGCAGCAGCTCCGTTCAAAACTTCATCACTGTGCGGCCTGTGCAAGGCAATCGTTCATTGCCGCAAATACCGCGTCGCTGGTCATGGTGCTGCCGGAGACAGCATCCACCCCGACGGTCGAGCCAGCCGCCAGCAGGGAGGCCGACAGCGTCTCTGCCGCCTTGCCGCCCAGCTCCGGCGTCTCGCCGGAAGCGTCGATCACAACATTCGTCACCTTGCCGCCGGTGATGGTCACGGTGACGCCCACCTCGCTCAGACAGCCCTGCGCACTGGCGGTGTAGGTGCCGTCGGTGTAGGTGTCGGCGTTATCGGCAGCAGGCACGGTGCCGGTGTTGGCGATATAGAGGGCCAGCACGATGCCGAGGATGACGTCCAGCACCAGCATGAGGATAATGTTGCGGGTCATGTGTTTTTTCATGGTCTGTGAAGTGCTCCTTTTGCGATGTTTGGGGTCCGCTCGTTACTTTGCGGGCTTGAAGCTGTCGCGCAGGGTCACGACACGATTGTACACGCCGGGGTTCTTCGAGTCGGGAGTGAAGAAACCGGTGCGCACGAACTGGAACTTATCGCCGGGCTTTGCGTCGGCCAGAGCCTCTTCCAGCTTGCAGCCCTTGCGGACGACAACGCTGTCGGGGTTCAGATAATCCTTGTAGTCGCTGCCCTCGGGGATGGCATTCATGTTCGCCTCGGTGAAGAGCTTGTCGTACAGGCGCACCTCGGCATCCACGGCGTGGGCGGCGCTCACCCAGTGGATGGTACCCTTGACCTTGCGGCCATCGGCAGGATTGCCGTTGCCGGTCTCAAGGTCGGCGGTGCAGTGGATGACAGCGATGCTGCCGTCGGGGTTCTTCTCGACGCTCTCGCACTTGACGATATAGCCGCCCATCAGACGGACTTCGCCGCCGACGGTCAGGCGCTTGAACTTCGGAGGCGGCACCTCGGCGAAGTCCTCGTTCTCGATCCACAGCTCCTTCGTGAAGGCGACCTTGCGGGTCGTGGTGTCGTTGGTCTCACGGTTGGGGTTGTTGGCGATGTCGAAATACTCGGTCTTGTCGGCGGGGTAGTTGTCCACCACCAGCTTGACGGGGTCCAGCACGGCGATGCGGCGCTGTGCGGTCAGATCCAGCTCGCTGCGGATGCAGGCTTCCAGCTGGCGCATATCAATGAGGTTGTCGGACTTGGAGATGCCGGCCTCGCGCACGAAGGTGAAGATAGAAGAAGCGGTGTAGCCGCGGCGGCGCAGGCCGCACAGGGTGGGCATGCGGGGGTCATCCCAGCCGTCCACAATGCCCATCTCCACCAGCTCACGCAGATAGCGCTTGCTCATGACGGTGTTGGTCATGTTCAGGCGGGCGAACTCGCGCTGCTTGGGGAACTCGGTGCCAAAGATGTTCTCGATGACCCAGTTGTACAGCGGGCGGTGGTTCTCGAACTCGAGGCTGCACATGCTGTGGGTGATGCCCTCGATGGCGTCCTGGATGGGGTGGGCAAAGTCGTACATCGGGTAGATGCACCACTTATTGCCCTGACGGTGATGCTCGGCGTACTTGATGCGGTAGATGGCCGGGTCACGCATGTTCATGTTGGGGCTGGCGAGGTCGATCTTGGCGCGGAGGGTCTTTTCGCCCTCCTTGAACTCGCCTGCACGCATCCGGCGGAAGAGGTCGAGGTTCTCTTCCGGGGTGCGGTCGCGCCACGGAGAGGGACGGGAGGGCTTGCCTGCGTCGCTGCCGCGGTACTCGCGCATCTCGTCGCGGGTCAGGTCATCGACGTATGCCTTGCCCTCGAGGATGAGCTTCTCGGCGTACTCGTAGCACTTGTCGAAGTAGTCGCTGCCGTAGAAGATGCCGCCGTTGGGGTCGGCACCCAGCCAGTGCAGATCCTCGATGATGCTGTTGACATACTCTTCCCCTTCACGGGCGGGGTTGGTGTCGTCGAGGCGGAGGTTGAACTTGCCGCCGTACTGGTTTGCGATGGACCAGTTGATATAGATCGCCTTGGCGCTGCCGATGTGCAGGTAGCCGTTGGGCTCCGGCGGGAAGCGGGTGTGGATCTCGCGGATTTTGCCTTCGGCGAGGTCGGCGTCAATGATCTCGGTCAAAAAGTTTTTATCTGCCATAGTGGCGTTCCCCCTGTCAGGGCATAGCAAGCCCGGAATTACACTTTTCATACCCCTTATAATACACTATTTCCCGCTTTCCTTCAAGGTGGAAAGCCGAAGTTCCACCTGTTTTCGGCGTCGTTTTGCGAAAAAGCTTTCCCTGTCTCCCGCTTTTTGCAAAAAAAGCGAAATTCATGCTTGACATTCCGCACAGAATCTTATATAATAATCAAGCATTCAGCGAATGCGGAATATCTATAGGGGTATAGCTCAGTTGGTAGAGCAGCGGTCTCCAAAACCGCGTGCCGTGAGTTCGAGACTTACTACCCCTGCCACAAGCGCACAGAGAGTACTCTGTGCGTTTTGTTTTTGTATTTTTCCCGGAATGTCGGACTTTCCAAAACTTTTTTGACATTTTCCGAAATTCATGCTTGACAACCGCGCGTTTCTCAGGTATAATAACACACGTTCCGGCGGTCAACCGCCAGAAACGATGCACTTGAGCGATCATGGCCCGGTAGCTCAGTTGGTTAGAGCACCAGCCTGTCACGCTGGGGGTCGTCGGTTCGAGCCCGATCCGGGTCGCCATTTGCTGCTATAGCTCAGTTGGTAGAGCGCATCCTTGGTAAGGATGAGGTCTCCAGTTCGAATCTGGATAGCAGCTCCATTGAGAAAAAACCACTTGAATCCTTGCGGTTCAGGTGGTTTTTTGTATTTCCGGTCATTTTTACCACTCGGTTTTCTTTTTGCTGCGCAAAAAGGCCCCCCGGCACCATGCGGACGTGCCGGGGGGCTTTGCAATATGGAGGAAGCAGGGCGATGCGATATGCCCCACCGGGGTAAGTTAGTGGATCAGCTCGTTATGAGCCGCGCCGTTGATGGTGAGCTGGGCCTCGTTCTCTGTTTTGGCATCCTGCTTCTGCTCTTCCTGTTTCGCAGGGTCGTTGTTTTTATCCTTATTTTCGGTCTCGGTATTCTGCTCAGGGTCAGCCGGATCTTCGGTATCCTCCTGCTTTTGCTTCTCCGTTTCGAAATCGGCTCATTGAGAGTGCCGGAAACTTCCGTTCACAGCATATCGGACTGCCACCGGGCAGTCCGATATGCTGCTGTGATGTGCTGATAGTTCCCTGCATGAGAACTGCCGACCGCTTGCGTCCTATTTTTCAAACAGGTACAGCAGGTATCCGTAGCCCTCGGCCTCCATTTTTTCATAGGGGACGAAGCGCAGGGCCGCGCTGTTGATGCAGTAGCGCACGCCGTTGGGCGACTCCGGATCGCCGGTGAACACATGACCGAGATGGGAGTCTCCGGCGCGGCTTCTGACCTCCGTGCGGCGCATTCCGTGGCTTAGATCCTCTTTTTCCACCACAGCGGGGCCCTCGATAGGCTTTGTAAAGGCGGGCCAGCCGCAGCCGCTCTCGTACTTATCCGTGGAGGAAAAGAGCGGCTCGCCGGTGACGACATCCACATAGATGCCCTTTTCAAACTTGTCCCAGAACTCGCCCGTGAAGGCGCGTTCCGTGCCGCTCTCCTGCGTGACGCGGTACTGCTCCGCCGTCAGCTTGTCCCGGATGGACTCCGCCGCGGGCTTCTGATAGTCACCCGGGTCGATGCGCAGCCGGGAAAAGAGCTCCATCTCCGTGCGCGGAATGTGGCAGTAGCCGTTCGGGTTCTTTTCGAGGTAGTTCTGGTGGTATTCCTCGGCGGGATAGTAATTCTTGAGCGGGCCGATCTCCACGAAGAATTTCTCGCTGCGGCCGCGCTCGATCTCCGCGATGCGCTTCACCGTTTCTCTCGCGCTTTCGTTGGTGTAGTAGACGCCGGTCTGGTACTGGCTGCCGCGGTCGTTGCCCTGCCGGTTTTGCACCGTGGGGTCAATGACATAGAAGTAGGCCAGCAGCAGCGCGTCAAGACTCACCTGCTCGGGGTCGTATTCCACCCGCACGGTCTCCCGAAAGCCCGTATTGCCCGCGCAGACGGTTTGGTAGTCGGCGTCCTCCTCGCAGGTGCCGTTGGCGTAGCCGCTCTCGGCGTCGATAACGCCGGGGATGGACTGCATCAGCTGTTCCATGCCCCAGAAGCAGCCGCCCGCCAGATAGATGACATTGTCTTTGGTATCCATATAGGTGATCTCCTCGTCGGACCGGTCAAAAGCCGCTCCGTCCATCTTTGTTTTCTGTCCGCTCTTTTCCTTCGGCACAGTCTGCTGCCCGACAGCGCAGCCGCTGAGCAGCAGCACCGCGGCGAAAAGCAGTGCCAATACGCTTCGATACATCGCGTTTCCTCCTTTCAGGGGAAGCGGGGCTCACTCCGCCTCTTGCCCGCCGAGGGCAATGCAATGGCGCACAGCAGGCGCTTTTTTAAATCTCGGGTCAACCCATATCGGCGGCGAGCGCCTGATCGATGAGCTTTTGCAGTGTCTCCGCCTGCTTCTTTTCCGTGATGGCGCCTACGATGGGTTCACCCACGATATTGCCGCTGCGGTCGACCACATAGGTGGTGGGATAGGCAAAGATGTTGGTGGTAAACTTTCCCGCCTCACCATCGGAGTCAAAATACACATTCTGATAGGTGGCGCCCTTCTTGGCCAGCACGTCCTTCGCCTCGGAAATCGCTGCCTCGTCGCCGTCCAGCGTGAAGGTGTTGACGCCGATGAGGGAGCCGCCCTTCTCCGCGAGTTCCTTATTCAGCGCGTCCAGCTCGGCAAGCTCTCCCACGCAGGGATTGCAGGTGGTGAACCAGAAATTCACTACGGTGACGGCGTTGCCGGAGAACAGCTCCTCGCTCTTCACCGTGTTGCCATCCAGGTCTTTGCCTTCAAAGGCGGGGAACTTCTGCATGCTGCCCTGCTCGGCCATCTTGTCCGCGCCGCTCTGATTGGACGGCATACTCATATTATCGACCGCGGGCATACTCATATCGCTGTCCATGGATTTCTGCATCATCTCGGGATACTTCTTTTCCAACTCGGTCAGCTTGTTTTCAATATTACTGATCTCCGTGGTTGACTCCTTCAGCCACTCATACTCCTTGTCGGTGAACTGCTCTTTCGCGGCCTCGACGGTATCCAGCAGGAAATCGCCGTAGTTTTTCCCGTCCTCGATCATTGCCATGCCTTTGTCGGCCTCCATATAGACCTTTTCCCACAGCTCGGCATTTTCCGACAGGATCGCGTTCTCCTGCTCCAGCAGCTCCTTGTGCAGGGTGAGCGCCTCCTCGTCGGTTTTCGGCTCGCTGGTCATGGCGGAACCGCCTCCGCTCATATCCGTCTGCTTGTCATTGCCCTTTGCGCCGCAGGCTGCAAGGGAGTGCAGCATCATCGCGCCCAGCAGCAGAGCCAGAATCTTCTTTGCATTCATATTCGTTTCTCCTTAAGCTTTGTTGTTTTCTCGCAGCGTTGCTGCGTTTTCCTTCTCTTTCCCGCTGCCGAAGCCGTAACGGAAGCACACGGCGTTCGTCGGACAGGCGCGGATGCACATTCCGCAGCGGATGCACTCGGTATGGTTGGGCGTTTTCGTCACATCCACATCCATCTTGCAGGCTCTGGCACATTTCCCACAGGAGACGCACTTACTCTTGTCCACCTTCATCTGGAAGAGGGACACCCGGTTGAACAGCGCATAGAATGCGCCAAGCGGGCAGAGCCACTTGCAGAAGGGACGGTAGAACAGTACGCTCAGCACGATCACCGCCAGCAGGATGCTGAACTTCCATGTAAACAGCTTGCCCAGCGCCGCCCGGATGCCGGAATTGGCAAGGGACAGCGGGATGGCTCCCTCCAGCACGCCTTGGGGGCAGAGGTATTTGCAGAAGAACGGGTCTCCCATGCCCACATCGTTCACAAGGAACGCCGGCAGCAGGAAAACCATCACCAGCAGGACGGCGTACTTGAGGTATGTCAGGGGCTTGAGCTTCTTTGTGGAGAGCTTCTTTGTCGGGATCTTATGCAGCAGCTCCTGAAACCAGCCAAAGGGACAGAGGAAGCCGCAGATAAAGCGCCCCAGCAGCACGCCCAGCAGAATGAGAAAGCCTGTGATATAATAGGAGAAGCTGAACCTGGAAGACCCCACTACCGCCTGAAACGCCCCGATGGGACAGGCTCCGGAGGCCGCCGGACAGGAGTAGCAGTTCAGCCCCGGCACGCAGACAGCCTTCCCCGCTCCCTGATACAGTCCGCCTTTGAGAAAGTTCGGCAGGTGCAGGTTGGTCAGCAGCGTTGCCCCTGCCTGGATCCAGCCCCGGAAGCGGGACATGGTCTGTGAAAGGCCTGAAAACGTTTTACCCAATGCCCACACACTCCAGACATAGTTTGATGGCCTTGCTCAGCACCGTCGCCGCCTCGCCCCGCCATACACCGAAGCACAGCATGGCGGTTCCGGCCATCAGCAGCGCGATCTGCGCCGCGGCCTTTTTCCCGCAGCTCATTTTTCATCACCCTTTCCGATTTTCTGCCCCCATCATAGCGCGGGAGAGTTAAAGTCTCTGTTAAGAACGAAAACTTAATGCAAACCTTATCTATTCTTGCTATAATGAAAGCAGCATAAAAACGGAGAAATAAAAAGGAGGGCTCTCATGCACCTTTTAGTAATTGAAGATGAACGCGCCCTGTGCGAAACCATCGTCCGCAGCCTGCGGCGGCTGGCCTACAGCGTGGACTACTGCTATGACGGGGAAAAGGCGCTGGCGCTTCTGGGCGTGGAACGATACGATCTGGTGCTTCTTGATCTGAATCTGCCGAAAAAGGACGGCATGACGGTGCTGCGCACCCTGCGGCAGACCGACCGGGAGACGCGGGTGCTGATCCTCTCCGCCCGCAGTGAGGTGGAGGACAAGGTGCAGGGGCTGGACGCCGGGGCAAACGACTATCTTGCAAAGCCCTTTCATCTTGCCGAGCTGGAGGCCCGCATCCGCAGCCTGACATTGCGGCAGTTCACCCAGCAGGATGTGCTGCTAAGCTGCGGAGGCCTGACCTTTGACACCCGCTCCCGTACCGCCACCGTCAACGGGCAGACGCTGACGCTGACCCGCAAGGAAACGGGGATACTCGAATACCTGATGGTGCATCAGGGGCGGCCCGTGAGTCAGGAGGAGCTGATGGATCACGTTTGGGACAACAGCGTGGACGGCTTCAGCAATTCCATTCGCGTCCACATCTCCGCCCTGCGCAAAAAGCTCCGCGCCGTGCTGGGCTATGACCCCATCCGCAACCGCATCGGCGAGGGCTATCTGATGGGAGGCGAGGAAGCATGAAGCGGCTCTCCCTGCAGTGGCGCATCACGCTGATGTCCGTCCTGCTCATCGGCATCACCTGCGTGGCCATGAATTTGCTGCTGTGCTCCTCCGGTGTGTACTATATGGACACCATTGCGGACAGCTTACAGGGCGGCGGCACGGTGATCCTGAATGATGGCGGAGCGGCGAGCTTTGACCCGCAGCTCATAGCGCCCAACGAGGAGTTGACCATCGTCGTCGATGGGGTGCAGGGGCGCTTCCGCACCACCAACTGGTACATCACGGCGGCGGTAACGCTGCTCAGCGGCATCCTCGCCTATTTCGTCAGCGGACGCGCTCTCAAGCCCCTGCGCAGCTTTACCTCGCAGGTGGAGCAGGTGCAGCTGAACAATCTTGCCGATATGAGGATCGATGAAGACGCCATTTCGGAGTTCCGGCAGCTGAGCCGCTCGTTCAACCAGATGCTGGAGCGGCTGAACAACGCCTTTGCCGCCCAGCGGCAGTTCACCGGCAACGCCGCCCACGAGCTGCGCACGCCGCTGGCTCTGATGCAGGCGCAGTTGGAGCTGTTTTCCGCGGAGCATCCCGATGTGCGGCCGGAGACGGTGGAGTTCCTCACGCTTTTGCGTGAGCAGACGGAGCGGCTGACACAGATGACCAAGACGCTGCTGGAGATGAGCAATCTGCAGCAGGTGGCGCGGAACGAGCAGCTCCAGCTCGCCCCCATGGTCGAGGAGATCTTCACGGATCTCGCGCCGCTGGCGGAGAAGCGAAGCATCTCGCTGGAAGCGGAGGGCGACGCCGCCCTGACCGGCAGCGACGCGCTGATCTACCGTCTGCTCTTTAACCTGACGGAGAACGCCGTCAAATATAACCGTCCCGGCGGCTCAGTGCGGGTCGAGCTTGCACAGGGGCAGGAAAAGTGCATCATTCGCGTTTCCGACACCGGCTGCGGCATTCCGGAGGAATATCAGCGGAGCATTTTTCATCCCTTCTTCCGGGTAGACAAATCCCGCAGCCGCGAGTACGGCGGCGTGGGACTGGGACTTTCTCTGGTGTGGGAGATCGCCAATCTCCACGGCGGCTCCGTTTGGGTGGAGGAAAGCTCGGACAAGGGCACGACCATCGCGGTGGAGCTGCCGGCAGGAGCGGAAAACGATTTCTCCGGCCCGGATATCCCATAGCGCCCCTTGGCGGTTTCACGATGATCGTTTTTCAACCTTCACAATGTTATCGCAGCAGCTCTCGATCAGTTCCCTGTCGTGGGTGATCACGAGAATGGTTCTGCCGTTCCGCGCTTCGCTTTTCAGCCTTTCCGCGATCAGGCGCATATTCTGCCCGTCAAGGCCGCTGGTTGGCTCGTCAAGGATCAGTATCCCGCGGCCGGAAAAGACGGCGCAGGCAATGGCAAGGCGCTGCTTCTGCCCGCCGGACAGGGTGGACGGGTGCGCGTCCCTGTACTCGTAAAGCCCAAGCTCTTTGAGCAGGTTCCTTGCACGGCTCTTGCTTTCTTCTGTCAATCTGGTATTCAGCAGCAGCTCCTCCGCCACGCTTGCCGTAAAAAACTGCGTTGACGTGTCGTTGCCGCAGTAATAGATCTCCCTGCGCCGGACTGCCGCTCTTGTTTTTTTCCCATCTATCAGGATATGCCCCCTTGTCTGCCTTGCCAGCCCGCAGAGGATCTGCGCAAGGGTGGTTTTCCCCGCGCCGTTTTGCCCCGTTATGGCGGTCACCCTGCCTTTCGGAAAGGAGAGGGAAACATCATCGAAAATGACTTCTTTGCATATTCTTTTCGAGAGCCCTGCTGTCTTCAAGACGGCAGGGCTCTCGTCCAATACGGAGGGAGCGGGAGGGCACTTTCCCTCGTGCGGAGAACGCAGGCCCATCCCTAAGATGTCTGCTTTTGGCAGGAGGAGCAGATCCTCCGGTGTATACTCGGCCGCTATTCTGCCATCCCGCAGATATAAAAAGCGGTCTGCGATCCCCATCAGCCAGTCGATCCGATGCTCCGCGAGGAGCAGGGTAAAGCCCTGCTCCTTGAGCTGCCAAAGGGTCTGCGCAAGCTGCCGCGTCCCGGCGGCGTCGAGGTTGGACGTCGGCTCGTCGCACACAAAGACCTTTGGCTTCATGGCATATACGGACGCAATGGCCGCCCGCTGCTTTTCTCCGCTTGAGAGGACGTCAACTGCCCTGTCTCTCAAACGGGACAGCTTCAATGCCTCTATGGCGGCGTCCGTCCTCTCCCGTATCTCCCGGGTGGACAGGCCGTAATTCTCGCAGGGAAAGGCCACCTCTCCGGCAAGCTCGGAGGAAAAGAACTGGCTTTTGGGGTCCTGAAAAACGCTTCCCACCAAACGCCCGATCTCCCATGTGGAAAGCCTTGATATGTCCTTGCCGTCTATCCTCACACTTCCGCTGAAGGCTCCGGGATAATAGGACGGCGCAAGGCCGTTGACAAGCCTTGTCACGGTGGTCTTGCCGCAGCCGGAGAGCCCCGTCAGCACGACGCATTCGCCGCTTTTTACCGAAAGGGAAATGTCCTGTACGCCTCTGTCCGAGTTTTCGTATTGAAAAGAAGCGCGCGTAAGCTCGATCATGCCATGCTCCTTTCCAAAACCAAATAGGAAGCCGTGACTATCGCACATGCGGCTGCCGCGATGCGATCCCGCGCCCCGATCCTTTTCTCATAATAGCTGCCGCGCACACCCGGACGCTCCGCGCCTCTTGCAACGGCGGAAACGGAAAGCTGATCCGCAAGCTGCAATACCCGAAGAAGAAACGGAACCAGCACATACTCCATGCTCTGCACGGGATGTGCGAGCAGCTGTCCCGCCGCAGTCAGCCCCCGGTTTTTCATGGACCTGCCTACGCCTTTCAGCTCCGTCCGCATGGTAGGAAAGAAGCGAAAGACCACAAGAAGCCCGAGAATGAACGGGGTAGGCATACGGAGGCGGGATAAAAACGCGGAGAGCATCCCCGGCGGCGTGGTGATCAGATCCCATGACACCAGAAAGATCGGTGACAGATTCCAGAACATCAGAACATAAAACTCCGAAAAGACCGGCATGCGCAGACCGTGGAAGCGGATGCCGTAGAGCAGCAGCGCCAGCAGCAGATAAAAGCAGCCATAGGACGCGGCAAGGCGGAAGTTCCGCTGTAAGACGAGATAAAGAAGCGCGCCGCCGGTCAGGATGCAGGTGAGCAGCACATTCCCGCCGATCGTTACTCCGGCAAAGACGCACAGCAGCGCCCACAGCTTGACCGGCACCGCAAAGGATGCGTCCGCTCTCATAGGACGCCGGCCTTCTGAAAATGCCTGCGGATCAGCCGACTGCCCACCATGCAGCCTAAAAAGCCCATCAGCGTCGTGAACAGCAGAATAAAGGTCAGCCAGCCGGGAGAGGTGTAGTAACGCACATAGGAATCGATGTAGCTCTGCTCCATGCCGCTTGCCAGCGCAAAATCGTAGTAGGTGTCCCAGAAGAACCAGATGGGCAGCAGATTGACCCCGTTGTATAAAAGGCTCGCCACCGTCCAGGCGGCGGTCAGCCGTTTCGGTTTTTGGCAGGAGCCTTCCTTCCAGAGAATCGCCTCGCAGAGGATCCCCACGAGAACATAATAAGGAAGCAAGAACCAGTTGCCCATCAGCAGGAAAATCACGCCGAGGATCGTCATATAGATCAGCGTCACAAACCGCTTGCCGATCCGGCTGACCATGAGCATATAGACCGGCGCGCAGAGGAACATGGTGATCCCCACCGACAGCACCATGCTGACAAAGTCGTTGGCCATGCAGACCATATTGACGACGAGCTGGATCACGATCAGCACTGCGCAGAGCAATACCGTTGTAATAACATCCTTGACCGTCCACTTTTTCTTTTTGTCCATAAATCCATTCCTCCGTTTTCTGTTAATTTATACTACTGTTAAGAATCCGAGCATCCATGCAGCTATAATTTGCGATGCAAATAAAACAATCGTAAGGACCGATGCTCTGGTTTTTCTCTTTACGGCATGGCTGATCCCCGTGAAAGACCCGCAGATGGCCGCTGCAATTCCGAAATCACGACACAGGCGCCTGGAACCGTTTTGCCAATATATTTTTCGAAACAGCGTTTGCGCCTGCCTCATATGCGTCCGGTGTACGGATGCATATGCAGCAGGAGCGAGGAACGCGATCATAGTCAGCGCCGCAAGAAAGCATTGGAGGGTCTTGTATCTCGTCAGTCTTTCCATGGGGTCATGACTCTATCGTCAGTCTAAAATCACAGCAGTCTCCGCCCTGTCCGAGCGTCTTTGTCCGTCCCCATTTGAGCTTTGGATGCATATGCCCGTAGGCCTCGTCATCCGCGCGGCAAAAGCCGGCCACAATCTCCGGGCAGCCGTATTTCACACAGGTGTCCTGATAGGGGCAGGCCAGCATGTCGAAGCACATTTCCTCCTGCTCTGTTCGTATCCAATCAGCCCGAAAACCGCAGTCCTCTCCAAAGGAGCTTTTTGTCATTCTGGCAAAGAACCTCGGCACCAGCTTATACAGACCCGGTATCTTCATTGCCCCTCGGATTTTTGCACCAACGCCCGCTGCCCGCTTTTCATAATATCTATTCAGAAAAGCCGCCGCTTCCTCACGGGAGATTCCATTTCCCGTCATGGCGTCAAAGGCGGCGATGGCCGGATAGATGCGTTTCCTCGTATGCATATACATCTTTTTCGGCTCGTCGGCGTTTTCGTCTACGATTTCCGCATAACGTCTCCATGCATCTTCTATGATCGCCTCTGTCTTCTCCACGCCATACTGTTTTTCCATTGCAGATACCGCTCCGGTCAAGTATCTTTTGTCTAACCTTCTATCCATATGCTTTCCCGCCTTTCAGCGTCCAGCCGATCGCCCGGCTGCGCATTCCCACAAAGCGCCTGTACAGGCCGTCTTCGCGCATCAGCTCCTCATGGTTTCCGCGTTGAACGATCCTGCCGTTCTCCAGCACGATGATTTGATCTGCCGTGCGCACGGTGGACAGACGGTGGGCGATCATCAGGATCGTTTTGCCTTTTGTCAGCTCCCGGATGGCCTTTTGCAGCTCCTGCTCGTTTTCGGGATCCACGCTGGCTGTAGCTTCATCCAAAATGACGATGGGTGCGTCCTTCAGAATTGCCCTTGCAATGGAGATTCGCTGCTTTTCTCCGCCGGAGAGGCTGGAGCCTCCTTCGCCGATCGTTGTCTGATAACCGTCGGGCAGCGTCATGATAAAGTCATGGCAGCAGGCTTTCTTTGCGACTGCTATGATTTCATCCTCGCTTGCGTCCGGTCTGCCAAACCGGATATTGTTCTCGACGGTGTCCTCAAAAAGATACACATTCTGAAATACGATGGCGAAATTCTTTAGAAGGCTGCCGCTGGTATATTCCCGCACATCCCGGCCGCCGAGCGTGATCTGTCCTTCCTTCACATCCCAGAAACGGGCGATCAGACCGACCAGCGTGGTTTTTCCGGAGCCGGAGGGACCAACAATGGCGCAGGAGCTTCCCTGGGGTACGCTTAAGCTGATTTGATGTAATACCTCCTTTTCCCCGTATCCAAAGGACATATTCTTCACTTCGATATTGAAATTTTCCGGCACAAGATCCGCCCCGTTTTCGTCCAGGGATGGAATGTCCATGATGTTATCCAGCCGGTCCAGGGAAGCCTCCACCGCGCGGGCAACAGAGGACATACTGCCCGCCACCTCCACGGCGGCATAGATCATGAAGCTGGACACGAGAAGCAGCAGGCACTTCTCCGGCGTGATGCTTCCTCCTGCCAAAAGATAGGGCGCAAAAACCAGAATAGCCGCCCGTGCGAGCTTGAACACCGTCTGATAGAGCGCCGTCATTTTGGAAAACGCCTTTTCAAGCACGATATTTGCCTCTTTGCTTTCCTCGATTGCGGTGTCAACTGCTTTTCCGGTGCGCTCCGCCAGCCCAAATGCCTTGACTACGCCCATGCCCTGCACATATTCCAAAACGGCAGTGACCAGGCCAGCCTGGGCTGCCTGACGGCGGGGCGCGTGTTTCCTGCCGACCTTGCCGATAAGCGAATAAACAATGAGCGCCACAGCAAGTCCGGCCAAGGAGATCAGCCCGATCCGCCACTCATAGATCATAAGCCAAACGCCAATCACGATGGCGTGGATAAACCCGCCCGCCACATTTTCCATAATGGTAACGGACTGCTGCTCCAGATCGCCAAGTGTGGTCGTCACCGCCGCAGTGATATCCCCGAGCCTGTTTTCATTGAAATAGCCCATAGGCGCCCTTTTCAGGCGTTCGCCGATCTCCATGCGCTTTTCCGACCCGAACGCGAAGCTGCCAAGAGTTCTGGCATTGGCAGAAAGATTGACAAACACGATTCGCCCTGCAATGGAAACGATCATGATGCCAAGCGAGATCCAGATCGTGCTTTCAGGCATGACATCGCCGGAAAGCTGCTTCAGGATTCCTGTGAGCACCGTTAGAATGGCCATGATCGGGATCATCTCAAAGAATGAGCTGACAAGGTATGCAAGAAAAGAGCGGATAAGACGCTTCTTCTGTAAGCCCGAGAACAACAAAAGTCTTTGAAACAGCCTTATCATCCCGCCACCTCCTCTGCGGTATCTCTGCCCTGCATATGGGCTTTCCACAATTCCTTGTATAGATCGCTTGCTTCAAGAAGCTCCTCATGGGTTCCTTCCGCAGCGACATTTCCTTTCTCCACGACAAGGATCTTGTCTGCTTTTGTAATGGTAGACAGCCGATGCGCAATGACGATTAAAGTTTTTCCTGCTACAAGCCCTGCGATGGATGCTTGAATAACGGCCTCATTTTCAGGGTCGGTAAATGCCGTGGCTTCATCCAGCACCACGATCGGGCTGTTCTTCAGGATTGCCCTTGCAATGGCGATACGCTGCCTTTCTCCGCCGGAGAGGTGGCTTCCCGCATCGCCCGCCAGCGTATCATAGCCCTCCGGCAGAGCGGCGATGAAATCGTGACAGCTCGCTTTTTTTGCCGCTGCCTCGATCTCTGCGTCTGTGGCCTCCGGTTTTCCAATCCGAATGTTTTCCCGGATAGACAGATGGAACAGGAAGTTATCCTGTGATACATATGAGACAAGCTCCATTATCTGAGGGAGAGGAATGTTCCGCACGTCCACGCCGCCAATACGGACGCAGCCGCTCTCCGCCTCCCAGAAGGAGGCGATGAGCCGCGCAATGGTAGATTTACCGGAGCCGGAGGGACCCACAATGGCCGTCATACCGTTTTTTGCGCAGTCAAAGGAAATTCCATGCAAGACCTCCGTCTCTTTGTATCGGAAGGTAACATGATCGAAGGATACGTCGGCGTCCGCAAGGACAGCTCTCTCGGTCGGCCGCACAAGCTCCGGCTCATCCAGAAGATTCCCTACCTCTTTTACGGTGGAATCCACCATGGCCAGGCTGTCGGTGTACTGCAATGCCTGAATCAGTGGTTTTACGAGTCCAAGGGCGAGGATGATGCAGGTGATCAGCGTACCCGCTTCGACCCTTCCGTTTATAAAGAGCCAGCTCCCCAAGGGCAGCACGCCCACAAGCGTTGCCGTCAGGATGGAAAGCCCCATCACATAGTAGCCGCTGGTCTGCTTGAACCAGGTCACTTTGGCTGTCTCGTTTTCCGCCACGGCGTCGGCGTATTTTTTATATGAGCGTTCACCCTGATTGAACGTCTTCACCACTTCGATGCCGCCGATGTATTCCACCGTTGCGGCATCCATGTTTTTCCCTGCGGCAAGTACTCTGGCATATCTCTTCTCGTAATCCTTCATCATTCCCATATAGCAGAAGGTACCCACCGGAATCGTCACAAGAGAGATCAGCGCGAGTCTCCAATCAAGGCTGAAGAGGTAAACCAGCATTAGAACCGGGATCAGGATGTTGGCAGTGAGCTCCGGTACCATATGCGCCAGCGGAAGCTCCAGCTTTTCCACGGTGTCCACAATGACCGTTTTGAATTTCCCGGACGGCGTATCAAGGATCGTTCCCATGGGGACACGGGAGAGCTTCTCTGTTATCGCCATGCGGATATTCCGCAGAATGATAAAGGCAGACTCATGGCTCTTCATTGTAGAAAACGTTCCGAACCACACCTGCCCGAGATAGCCCGCAAACGCAATCAATGCCAGAAACGCCAACCTGCTGAAAGCATAGTCTTCGTGGCAGATCATAATGATCCCGCGGGACACCGCGATATAGGGGATCATGCCGCAAAGCGCCCCCAAAACCGCAAGTACAACAGAGCCGATCAGTTTCCCTTTACACGGCTTCGCAAAATCCATCAGAATCGTCATCGCCGAGTTTTCTTTTCCCGTCATCATTCCTCACCTCGCAAAAGTCTTACAATCTTTTCTTTCTGCCCACCGGAAAGGTCCTCCACGATTTCTCCGTCCCGGATGAACAGTATTCTTGTGCAGATCCGCATCATGAACTCAATATCATGTGTGATGATCAAAAGCACCTTGCCTTGCGTCGCAAGGCTTCGTGTCAAGGTGCCGACCTCTTCCATGCTTTTCCGATCCAGTCCGCTGGTAGGCTCATCGAACACCAGCAGCTCCTTGCCGCAGATATCGCTCACCACAACCGCAAGGCGCTGCATCTGCCCGCCGGAAAGAGACAAGGGATGCCGTTCCTTATACGCCAGCAGATCCACCTTTTCTAATGTGCGGTCAATCTCGTCTTTGTTCGGGGCCTTTATGCCAAGCGCGCATTCCGCCGCCACGCTGTCGGTAAAGAGCTGGTGCCCCACATCCTGCATGACCATGTATGCCTTTTTCCGTCTCAACCGCCGGCTCATCGGTTTTCCGGCCCACAAAACAGTACCGGAGCCGTTCTTTTGCAATCCGCAGAGCATTCTGGCGAGGGTCGATTTCCCGGCGCCGTTGGCGCCCGCAATGGCGATGATCTCTCCGCGGCTTGCCTGAAAAGAGATATCATTCAATACATTCCGGCCGCCGAGACGGACGCTGATTTTCTGAGCGGAAAGCAATCCATCGGCAGCGATCGTTTTCACACCGCCCGATTCGGATACCGACAGATCCCTGACACGCAGTCCCATTCTGCGAATATCTGCTTCAGGCAGCGCCTTGAACGCTGAATCCTCCATGTCCGACGCGATCCGGCCATCCTGCATATAAACGACGCGATCCACAATGTCCATCAGATACCAGATGCGGTGCTCTGCGATCAGAATGGTCTTTCCTGATATTTTCGCCCGTCGGAGCAAATCAGCCAATTCTCTGATGGCCTTCATGTCGAGATTCGATGATGGCTCGTCAAACACAAGGACATCGGGAGCCGAAGCATACACGCTGGAAAACGCGATCTTCTGCTTCTCGCCGCCGGACAGTTCGAAGATATTTCGACCCCGGAGCCCGCTAAGATGCAGCTCCTCCGTAAGCTCATCCAATCGGGAGCGCAGAGCCTCTCGCGGAATGCCCCGATTTTCAAGCCCAAACACGATCTCGCTGTCCGTATCCGTATTGAAAAACTGCGTTCGAGGATTCTGAAAAACCGTCCCTACCGCATCCGATAGCGCAGCAATCTCTGTCTCCCGGGTATCCATACCGTTTACGTTCACCTGCCCCGAAAGATCGCCGTGGAAGAAATGGGGAATCAGTCCGTTTGCGAGCCGTGTAACTGTTGTTTTTCCACATCCGGATGGTCCGCAAAGCAGCACGCATTCGCCGGACCGGACAATAAGGTTCAAATCAAGGACTCCGCCGTTCCCGCCTTCAGCGTATGTAAAAGAGACATTTTGAAACGATATCATAATCAAAACACCCCTTTCATGCCCGCGTAGACCATGCCGGCAGCGAGCGCGGCGTAAGCAATTACCACCAGCAAATCAGCAAACGAAAACGCGATTTCCTCTATGCAGCTTCTTTCACCAGTGTGCTCAATGCCTCTTGTAATCGCTGCCTGCGTGATCTCGTCCGAAATTCTGGAAGCAGAAACAAGCAGGGGAACATAGACATGCTCCATCGTCTGTATAGGATGGCTGATCAGCCCAGCCGCGGACGCTGATATCCCTCGCAGCGCCATGGCATCCCGTATGGAGGCCCACTCTTCTCTCATGGTCGGGAAATAACGGAGGGTAACGGCAAGAGCGATCGTGAGCCCCTTCGACAATCGGAGCTTTGTGATCGCCGCAAGAAATTTACTTACGCTTGTCGTTGCAATCAGAAAGCTGCCCAGCATAAAACAGGGAAGAAGCTTGCGGATATACACTGCAAACATATAGACGATCCCGCCGAAAGTCACGGGCAGCCTCGGTACGATAAAAAGCTGGATCAGCAGAAGCGTGAGAAAAAAAGCTGCGTATTTCAGCATTCTTTTCAGATTGCCGGAAATGCTCAGAAGCACAAGCGGAATCCCCGCAAGCACACACTCCACCGCGATGCTTTTATTCATAAAAACGGAAACGCTTGTGACCGCGAGGATCAGAAGCTTCGTCCGTGGGTCGAGTCTCATTTATACAACCCCTGCTTTTTCAAAGTGTTTTTTCATAAGCTTCTTTCCAATCAGTCCGCCGATGATCGCGCAGACGATCGTCCCGATAATCATTGCGGGGATCGCCCACCAGGCAGCCCCAATCGAATGAATCACTCCTTCAAAGGAGGAGAAGTCACCTTTATTCTTCATAAAAGCATCAAACTGTGCGGGCATGACAACCATTGGAATGTATGCCCCCATCGGCGCAAGCGCCATGACGCAGTAGGCAAGCAGGTTTTTCTTAAAGGATCTGAAATCAGCGGAAGCGCAGATAAGATCCGCGATCAAGCCGAAACCCAGGAAGAATACGGACATCATCCAGAACATTCCTGTAACAAACAGCAAGATCGCCGCGATTACACCGAGAATGGAGAGAGCTCCCTTCTTCGGTATTTTTGCCACATAGAGCATGAAAACTGTCCCCGTAAAGAGCGCCACGATCATTGGCATAAACGGGAAAGTGACCGGCGTCATCTGCGCAACACCGCCAATCACAAACGCCACCACAGCATAGATGAGCGAAAAGATGCCCACCGATATAAAGTCCCTTGTTTCCAGCTTCTTCGAATCTGTTTTAAGCATAATAAACGACCTCCAATTTTATATCGTTTAGTTAGAATACGCTAACTCGCGTGTAAAAAATTAAAGTGCTTGTGTGATCGTGCATTATTCCAGTCGGAGCAAGCCTTTCCAGCCAGAGTTGAAAAACTTTGCAAGCTCCTCAATATACCGCATCGCTTCATCTTTGGGCATATCATGGGCAATCGTCTCACATACCGCCGTAAAATAGGCTCTGGTGATCATGTGGTGAAGCTGCTTTGTCATTTTCCCGGAGAGCTTTCCTCTTTTGCGGAGAAGTGCGTAGTATTCCTCTGAGCACTCTACCTCCAGTTCCACAAGCTCCTCCAAGAAATTTGCATAGCGCGTACCTTCCGCCCGGCAGAGGATCAGCTTGAAGGCATCAAAATGGGCGTACATATATTCCACAAAGACGCGCAAATACTCAGTGGACAGCTTCAGGCTGTCCTTCGTCTTTTCCTCGGAGACAAGATCGAAATGGGCGGCCTGTGCGGCTTTGAACTGCTCCAACAGTCCCTTTGCTGCCTCGCCCACAAGATCTTCAAAAAGCGCAGCCTTATCCGGGTAATAGCCGTAGAAGGCGCCTTTCGTGAAGCCCGCCTCTGCGACGATTTTATTCAGAGATGCGTCCTTGAATCCTTTTTCCAGGAATTCTTTTTTCCCAACTTCGAGGATCTTCATTTGAGTCTCTGTACGTTCCATTGATGCCTCCTGATATACCGGTAGTATATACTACTGGTATATTATAACCGAGCAGATCGAGTTTGTCAATGAGGTTTGTGATTTTTCTGTTTGCCCAGTTCAATGCAGAGACTCTCTGTTTGCCTGTCCTGGATGCCTGCGCATATTCTTTTCAATACTCCAAGCATCGCCATACAGCGCAAGGCAGGAACACCGCAAGTGGTGTCCCTGCCTTTTCGGATAGGCTGTTTGGCAAACGCAAACCGCGCAAGCTGTCGCTAAAGTTATCGTCAGCGGCGGGCATCATTTCTCACTCCGCCAATGCCTTATAGAGCATGGCGCCCGCCGCGAAGCTCAGAAAATACGGCAGCGCCGCAAGAATCGTCAGCACCGCGCCGACAGGCTCCACCACGCCGGAGAGCACGCCGCCGAAAAATGCCCTGCCCTTGCTCTCGCCCTCCGCCCGGAGCGGCATGGAGATGATCGCCCCCTCGGGGAAGTTCTGAATGGCGATGCCAAGGGACAGGACAAGCGCGCTTACCGTTTTCGTAAGGCGCAATCGTCATCTCGTAATCGTGCCATTTGTCCCAGCCGCCTTTCGCCCGCGCAAATGCCCGGTCCATGTTCAAGCTCTGAGTTCCTTTCTGCTCTGTATTTCAGTTAGCCATTTCTAACCTCTTGACAGAAGAAAAGGCAGGCCGCCTGTGTGCAGCCTGCCTTGGCTTCAGTCGCATATCAACCCCGGTTATCACAACGCCGTTGTCAGCGCAGGGGCCGGCAGCGGTTACTCAAGCAACTGATATGTACTGCTTCCGGCCATCATCCCTCGGGCCGATCCGATGTGCGGCTCTTTTGCTCTTGCTGTTCCAGCGTGTCCAGCAGCTGGCTTATGCTCTTTTTCCCGAACAGTACCTTTTCGCCGTTCAGCACGAGACAGGGCACGCTCATGACATTATACGTTTCCTTCAAGGCGGGGAAGTGATTCAGATCGTATGCCTCTGCCCTGACATTAGGGTTGAGGGCGGCTATGTGCTGGGCTGCAATCACCAGCTCCGGGCACATGGTGCAGGACAGCGAAACGAATATCTGCATATCTGTAGGTGCATCAAGAGCCTTTATTCGGCCCATAGTTTCCCCGTCAAGAGCCTGTCCCGGTCCGGCCACGTTGTAAAGCCCCATGATAAAAGAAGTAAATTCGTGTCCGCCCGGTACCCCGTGGAAAGCGAGACCGGAGTCGCTGCCGTCAGAGCGCAACACACGCACCAGCGGTATATGCTCAGCGCCTTCGGTAGATTTTCTTACTGTGAGTTTGGGTGTGAGTCGTGCAAGCTCCTCCATATAGGAGCGGAGTTCCTCTGAAACAGCCTTTTCGTCAAGGCAAAGCTCCAGTATCAGGGGCTCCTGCATTCTTTCAAATACTGCCTCAAGCTGCTGCATTACCTGCTGCAGGAATATCCCCTCGGGCTGAGCCTCGCCGCCGGACGCCGCCTTCGTTTCTTTTATCTCAGGCTTTCGGGGGCGAAGACCAGTTTTTTCCTGCATGGCTGCGGCATACTTTTCCAGCGCAGTCGCAGCCTTTGCACCATCGCCCACGGCGGTGACCACCTGCCGCAGCTCCTTCACGCACACGTCGCCCGCGGCGTATACGCCCTCAAGGCTCGTCCGCTGCGAGCCGTCCGTAACGATATAGCCTCTCGGGTCAGTCTCAATCTTGTCCCGGATCAAGGCCGTTTCCGGCTCGTAGCCTGCAAACACAAACACGCCGAAGGTATCCCCATGCGGTGCGAAAACCGTTTCCTCTCCGGTTCTCAAATCTCTGTATCGCAGGCTCCGTAGAGCCGTATCGCCCGTGGCCTCCACCACTGCGGTATGGGTGAGGACAGTGATCTTCGGATGCTCTTTAGCGGCGCGCGACACAGCCTCGGCGCAGGTGAAGTCCTCCTCGCGAATCAGTATGGTGACGTGCTTTGCGTAGCGTGTCAGGAAAACGCTCTCCTCCGCCGCGGCAAAGCCGCCGCCTATGACAAAAACCTCCTTGCCGGTAAAAAACTCGCCGTCGCAGGTGGCGCAGTAGGCTACGCCCCGTCCACGGAACTCCGCCTCGCCGGGAAAGCCTATCATACGCGGATGGGCGCCCGTGGCCAGAAGCACGCCAAAGCAGCGGTATTCTCCGCGCCCGGTCTTCACGGTCTTGACGTCTCCGTCCAGTTCAAAAGCCGTGACCTCGGCCAGCAGGAACTCTGCACCGAAGCCCTCTGCCTGCTGCCGCATTGTGTCCGTCAATTCTCTGCCGCTGGTTTTTGCTACGCCGGGATAGTTCACGATCTCATTCGTGATAGTGATCTGGCCGCCGAAATGCTCCTTCTCTACCACCAACACGCGATAGCGTGCCCTGGCAAGATAAATGGCCGCCGTAAGCCCGGCCGGCCCTCCACCTATCACGATTACATCATAGAGCTGTTCCATCTCCATTACAGCATCCCCACAAGGTCAAGGCTGGGCTTGAGGGTCTCGGCTCCGGGCTGCCACTTGGCGGGGCAGACCTGGTCGCCGTGCTCCGCCACAAACTGGCTGGCCAGAAGCCTGCGGAGAAGCTCGTCGGCATTGCGGCCCACGTTTCCTGCGTTGACTTCGTATACTACGATCTTGCCCTCCGGGTTCACAATGAAGCTTCCGCGCTCTGCAAGGCCGTTTTCCTCGATATACACCTCAAAGTCGCGGCTCAGCGCATGTGTAGGGTCGGCCAGCATGGGATAAGTGATCTTGCTGATGCGCTCAGAGTGGTCATGCCACGCCTTATGCACGAAATGTGTGTCGGTGGATACGGAATAAACCTCGCAGCCGGCCGCCTTAAACTCAGCGTATTTGTTCTGCAAATCCTCAAGCTCGGTGGGGCAGACAAAGGTAAAGTCTGCGGGGTAGAAGAAGAACAGGCTCCATTTGCCCAGCACATCCTGCTTGGTCACGGTCCGAAACTCTCCGTTCTGATATGCCTGTGCGGAAAAATCGCTGATTTCTTTGTTAATAAGTGACATGGTTTGATCTCCTTTTCTTTTTAATTGGTTTAATTGGTTTGATTGACGAATCGGGGGATGGCGTCATTCCATTGTCATGGAGGGCGCGGTGTAGACCCGTGCCCTCAGCTCGCTGTTGAGCATATACAGCCCCTTGCTGTCTCCGCCGAACAGCTCCATCTTGGTGATAAGGTCGGCGGCATTCTTCTCTTCCTCGCCCTGTTCCTTAATGAACCAGTCCAGCATCTGCATGGTGCGGAAGTCCCTGACATCGTATGCGGCGGCGTAGATGGCATCGATGCCGGCGGTGACGAGCCTCTCATGCGCCAGCGCCTTTTTCAGAGGGGTCATGTGATCGTCTCGTTCCCACTCCGGCTTTGCGATGGCCTCAAAGGTGACACCCTCGCCGTTGTTCTGCAAATACTGATAGAACAGCATGGCGTGATCCCGTTCCTCCTGCGCCTGCACCCGATACCAGTTCTCAAATCCGTCTAAGCCCACGGAGGCGTAGTAATTTGCAAAATCCAGATACAGATAGGCGGAGTAGAACTCCTTGTTGATCTGCTCGTTGAGCAGCTTCGATACGTTTGCGTTCATTGGGTGCCTCCTTCAGCGTTGTTTTCTTCCTGTTCCCTGCAATCGGGACAGATATACCGGATTTTAAGATCATACGAGAGGATATCGCATCCCAGCGCGTACTCGATCCGGCTCTGTATATCCGGCAGGTGAACGTCCGCGATTTTCCCGCACCGGCTGCAAATCAAGTGATCGTGCCGTTCCGTTCGGTCGTACCGGTCCGGCGAACCCGACTCGGTGATGCGGCGCAGCAGACCCTCCTCCGTCAAGGTATTCAGATGCTTATACACGGTGCCAATGGCGATGCTGGGATGCTCCTTTTTCATCTCCATGAACACCTGTTCCGCCGTGAGGTGCCGCTGAAGCTCCGTTACGACAGCCAATATTTCCTCTGCGTATTTCGGCATACTGCCGCCCCCTAAATACAAGAATAAGTCTTATTCTTACATCTTTATTATATCCATATTCTTCTTTTTGTCAACTGCAATTGAAGATTTTTCACTTTTTTGCAAATATCTGTTGACATTTCCAACTGTGCCTGTTATAGTCACAGTATAAACTGTATTAACAGTGAGCACAGTTACATTGGAGGTGTATTCATGCGTCAGATATTACTTTTTGCGGCACTTGCCGCCTCGCTTGCGCTGCTGAGCGGCTTCGCGCTGTCCAGAGCAAAAGAAGACAAGGCGGAGGACATGACAGGCAAGGCGGCGTATCAGAAGATCAGCGCCGAGGAAGCCTATGAGATGATGGCCTCGCAGGAGGTCGTGGTGGTGGACGTCCGCACCCGGGAGGAATACGACGGCGGGCATATTGAAAACGCCGTCCTTGCGCCTAACGAGAGCATCGGGAGTGAAATGCCCGAGGCGCTGCCCGACAAGGAAGCCACGCTGTTGGTCTACTGCCGCAGCGGCCGCCGCAGCAAAGATGCCGCTCAAAAGCTGCTGGCACTGGGGTATCAGAGCGTCTACGACTTCGGCGGCGTCATCGACTGGCCCTACGAGCTTGTGAAGGAGAGATAAAGGGTGGACAGTTCCTTTAATCTGGCCGTCCACGCGCTGGTCTGCCTGAGCCACAGCGGACGATCACTCAGCAGCGAGGCGCTGGCGGAGAACATCTGCACCAACCCCACCCGCGTTCGCCGGGTGCTGGCGGGGCTGAAAAAGGCGGGGATGGTGGAGACCCGGGAGGGCTTGGACGGCGGCTACCGCCTGACGGCAGATCCGGCGAGCCTTACCCTACGGCAGGTGGCGGAGGCGGTGAATACCCGCTTTGTGGACTGCGCGTGGCACAGCGGCGACATTGACCGGGACTGCGCCATCTGCTCCGGCATGGCGGGTGTGATGGACACGCTGTACCGGAACATGAACGAGGAATGCGCCGCCTACCTCTCGCACATTACGATCACAGATATTGAAACACAGCTTTTTACACAGAAATAGGAGGATATACGACGCTTCCCATTACGACCAACCGCTTTGAAAGTGAATGGCCTGCGGGATCTGCTCCTTCTCACGCAGCAGTTTGCCCAGCGCGTATGCGGAGCAAGGATTACCGGCCTCTGCCGATTTTTGAAACCACTCTGCCGCCGCTTTTCGGTCAATCGATATGCCAAGCCCGTCCTGATATGCCTTTCCCAGCTGGTGTGCCGCGAAGGACTTCCGGTTCCGCTCATCTCGTAGCCGTCTTTGCAGCGGGCGGAACATCCTTCCGCCGAAGTCAGCGAGGATGCGGCAGCCGCCATCCAGTCCGCTGGCTTTGAGCTGCGGGGCGGCTTCCATAGCGGTCATATCCTCCAGCGCCCTTTTTAGAAATTGAAAAAGGGCGCCGCTTTTTTCGGCCCGCCAAAGCCGACAAAACGACGCCCAGATATTTGTGATTCTTTTTCTGCGATGATGCCGCTTATTTCGAGAGAAACGTCCTCTCTCAAAGGGCGCTGGAGGTTGGAAGCTGTCCAAGACATGAGATCCTCCCGTTCAAATCCGGTCAGCTGCCCCGAGACCTCCATAAAAATCTATGGCTCAAAAGAAGAAATCCGGGCTCAAAAAAGCCCGGAAACAGTTGATGCGCCTGGCTTTGCGCCAGACGCATCTATACTGGTAACTCTTTATGGAGCTGCTATCCAGATTCGAACTGGAGACCTCATCCTTACCAAGGATGCGCTCTACCAACTGAGCTATAGCAGCACACTCACAGCTCGATTATAATACCATAAACTCTGCCGCATTGCAAGCGTTTTTTCAAAAAAATCTGGCATTCTGCGTTTTTCTGCCCGGATGCAGAAAAACGGCTGCCGTCTTTCCACGGCAGCCGTCTGCATTGTTGAAACTATTACTCGATAAGGCCGTTCAGCAGGGCCAGGCACTTGCGGCTGTGCAGCTTGCGGATGGCCTTTGCCTCGATCTGGCGGACGCGCTCACGGGTGACGCCGAAGTCGCGGCCCACCTCTTCCAACGTGCGGGGACGGCCATCGTCCAGACCAAAGCGGAGACGGATGACCTTCTCTTCACGGGGGGTCAGGCTCTTGAGGGCCTGATTGATCTGCTGGGCCACCATGGCACGGTCAGCAGCCTTGCCGGGAGCCTCGGCGTTCTCGTCGGCGACGAAATCGCCCAGAGAGGAATCCTCTTCCTCGCCCACGGGGCTCTCAAGGCTGGCGGGCTCCTGTGCCATCCGCTGGATCTCACGCACACGCTCGACGCTCATGTCCATGGCCTTTGCCAGCTCTTCCGGGGTGGGCTCGTGGCCGTTCTGGTAGACCAGCTGGTTGGTGGCCTGACGCATCCGGTTGATGGTCTCGACCATATGCACCGGGATGCGGATGGTGCGGGCCTGGTCGGCGATGGCGCGGGTGATGGCCTGACGGATCCACCAGGTCGCATAGGTGGAGAAGCGGAAGCCGCGGTCGCAGTCGAACTTCTCAGCCGCCTTGATGAGGCCGATGTTGCCCTCCTGGATGAGGTCGAGGAAGGCCAGATTGTGGCCCACATGCTTCTTGGCGATGGAGACCACCAGACGGAGGTTCGCTTCGCTCAGGCTGCGGCGGGCGTTCAGGCCGTCGCGGCGGGTCTTCAGCAGCTCCTGACGGCGCTCCTCGGTCAGGGGGCCGTTCTCCACAGCCTCCATGGCCTCTTCCTCAGCGGCCTTTTCCTCGGCGTCCTCGCTGGGCTTCTCGCTGCCCTCTTCGTCGATGTCCTCGGTGTAGCTGCGGCTGTTCTCGTCTTCCTCGAACGAGAAGCGGGCGCTGTTCTTCTTGATGTACTCGGGCGCACTGTACTTCTGGCGGTCGGCCTGCAGGATATGGGCAGCCTCGGCGCCGGCGTGGATGCGCTTGCTCAGGTCAACTTCCTGCTCCGCGCTCAGCAGAGGGATCTGGCCGATCTGCTTGAGGTAGTTCTTGACGGGGTCGTCCAGCAGCTCATCCATCGCAGCCTTCAGGTCGGCGGGGTTCTCCTCGGCGGCCTCTTCCTCGTCGTCGCCGCCCAGACTCAGCTCGTCGCTGTTGTTCTCGGCGTTCTCCACCTCGGCGATGATGCTGTCCACGTCCAGATTCACATCGGCGTCGGCCTCATCCTCGATGATCTTGATGCCGCGCTCTTCAAGGAGCGTATAGAGCGTTTCCACATCCATCCTGCACTGTGCGGCCAAAGTTTTGGCCTCCTGTGCCGACAGGGTGCCTTCGCCTTTCGTCAACAGTTCCTTCAAAGTCATGCCCATTTCGCTCTCTCCTTCTCACCGCGGGGGAAGCGCCCCGCAAGTGAACTTGTCTCATAGTTTCGGTCTTGATGCATAGAAGTTGTTTTCATGGCCAGACGGTGTGCAATGGCTGTGAAAACAGCTTCTCAAATCACAAGACCTCCGTTGACGCCGAACACCTGGCCGGTGATGTAGCCGGCGTCTTCTCCGGCGAGGTACAGCAGAAGCTTTGCCACCTCTTCGGCGGTGCCGAGACGGCCCACAGGGGTCTCTTCGGCCAGCGCCGCTTTGTCCTCGGCAGTGAACGAGGCCATCATATCGGTGTCGATGACGCCGGGGGCCACGCAGTTCACGGTGATGCCGCTGGGACCTTCTTCTTTTGCCAGCGCCTTGGTCAGGCCGATGAGGCCCGCCTTGGCGGCGGAATAGTGTACCTCGCAGCTGCCGCCGGTCTGGCCCCACATGCTGCTCACGGTGAGGATACGGCCCGCTTTGCGGCGTATCATCCCGGGCAGGGCCAGCTGGCAGAGGTTGAACGCACCGGTCAGGTTGACGTCCAGCATCCGCTGCCACTCTTCCGGCGTGATGTCGGTGAACAGCTTCTGCTGGGCGATGCCTGCGTTGCTCACCAGCACATCCACCCGGCCCAGCGCCTGCTCGGCGGCGCGGAAGGCCAGCTCACAGCTGGCCCGGCTGGCCACGTCACACTGGACGGCCAGTACGCCCGGCAGCTCTTTTTGCAGGGCTGCGGCGGCCTCGGCGTTGGTGTGGTAGAACACCGCCACCCGGCAGCCCGCCGCATAGAATGCGCGGGCTGCTGCTGCGCCGATGCCCCGGTCGCCGCCCGAGATGAGGACGGTGCGGCCGTTCGGCGTCGGGGCAGTGCTCTGGGGCTCTGCCGCAGGTCCCGGCTCGCGTTCCGGTGCCGGCGTGTTCTCCGGCGCAGCGCTGACCGGCGTTTCCCTCGTTTCCTGCACCGGCGGTGCGGCCGCAGCCGCTTCTTCCGGCTCGGGCAGGGTCGGCCTGCGCTGTTCGTTCTTCGGCCCGGCGTCTGCAAGGTCAAATGTCAGCTCAAATTCGTCGTTGTACAAGAGTCAAACCCTCCTGTCCACTATTTTCGGCCGCAGCGCCTCTTCGTGTCAAAGCCTCTGCGGCGGGAAAGGAAACAGCTTCCCCCACCCCGCCGGAGCTGCGCTCTGCTCACTTTTTCCGGTCTAGTCCGGCTCTGCGGCGCGCCCGGCGGCATTTGTGTGGTTTCGACAAGTTTCCATTGAATAATATAGCACAATCGGGCGAAAAAATAAAGTGGTCACCGGTGATTATTTCACGCAGTTCCCACTTTTTTCACAGATTCAGGGGGTCACGGGCGGCTTCCAGCGGGGCTTTGCGGCCCGCCTGGCCCGCAGTGAAACGAAAAATTCCTGCAAAAGCTGCTGTGCCTCATCGGCCCGCAGTCCCTTCTCGATGACGGGGTGATGGTTGAAGGGCTGGGCGAAGAGGTCTGTCACCGAGCCGCAGCAGCCCGCCTTGACGTCGGCGGCACCGTACACCACCCGCTTGATGCGGCTGTTGATGATGGCGCCGCTGCACATGGGGCAGGGCTCCAGCGTCACGAACAGCTCACACTGCCACAGCCGCCAGCCGCCCAGCTTTTTGCAGGCCGCGTCGATGGCCAGCAGCTCCGCGTGGTGGAGGGCGTTTTTCTCCGTCTCGCGGGTGTTGTGGGCGGCAGAGATGATCTCTCCGTCCCTCGCCACGACCGCGCCCACCGGCACTTCGCCCAGCGCAGCGGCCTTCCGGGCCTCTTCCAGCGCCGCGCCCATCAGCTCAAAATCGGTCATCCCATTCCCCTTTCTGCCAGCCGTGCGGCAAACACGAGGCAGTTATTTATAATATGTAACGCGCTGCCGGGCCATACGCTCTTCGCCTTCCGGGCCGCCCAGCCGAAGATGAGCCCCATGCCCAGCGCATAGGCCCGGGCCGTCCAGCTGCCGTGCAGGGCCGCAAAAAGCACCGCCTGCACCACCACAGCCCCCGCGCCGCCCAGCGGCTGCAAAAGATAGAGCGCCCCGCCCCGGAAGGCAAGCTCTTCCGCCAGAGGAATCACAAGGCAGATGCGCAGCGCAGCCCACGCGAGGGCCGCGCCCTCGGGCAGAGCCGTCTTTTCCGCCGGGAGCAGCAGCTGTGCTCCCGCCGCCAGCAACGCCCAGAGCACGGCCACCTCGGCCAGGACCCGGCACTGAGCCGGAAAAGACGGCTTTTCCGTTTCCCTTATCAGTCTTTTCACGGCGCACCCTCCTGTCGGCGGACATTGTACCATACTGCCGCCCCGTTTTGCAAGCAGTTTTTCGTTCATTCGAAGAAATTTTACTCAAAAGATTGACATTCCGCCCGGCGTTCTGGTATACTTTGTACGACTTTTTTGTGGATTTGTCGTTTTACTAAAGACCCACGATGAACGCACCCATGGAGGTACGAGCTATATGATACGCATTCTTACCGATTCCGCATCCGACATCCTGCCCGCCGAGGCCGCGCAGCTGGGTGTGGACGTCATCCCCCTCAACGTCACCCTCGAGGACGGCACCGTCATCCGGGACGGCGTGGACCTGACCCCCAGCGAGTACTACGAGCACATGGCCGGCTGCAAAAAGCTGCCCACCACCAGCCAGCCCAGCCCTGAGCTGTTCGAAAAGCTCTACGCCGAGGCCGCTGCCGCCGGAGACGAGGTCGTGGGCATCTTCCTGTCCCATGAGCTGTCCGGCACCTATCAGTGTGCGAAGCTGGCCGCAGACCTGGCCAACGTGGACAACGTCCTCTTCGTGGACAGCACCAATGTCTGCCTCGGCGAGGGTCTGCTGGTGCGTCTAGCTGCACACCTGCGGGATGAAGGCAAGTCCGCCGTCCAGATCGCCGCCACCCTCGAGCACGCCAAGGAGCACCTGCACCTCATCGCCGCCATCGACGACCTGAAGTATCTGCGCAAGGGCGGCCGTCTGCCCGCCGCCGTCGCCGTGGCCGGCGGGATGCTGGGCATCAAGCCCCTCATCACCATCAAGGAGGGCAAAGTCGCCATGGCCGGCAAGGCCCGGGGTCTGCCCGGCGCATACGTCGCCCTCTTCAAGAAGATCGAGGAGCTGGGCGGCGTCAATCCCCGTTTCCCCTCTCTGGCCGGTTACACCATCAGCACCCGCGAGGTGAACCCCATCCGGACCTATCTGGTGGACAATCTCGGCCTTTCCGAGCCGCTGGTGCGCCAGATCGGCTGCGTCATCGGCACCCACGCCGGTCCCGGTGCGTTTGGTCTGGCCTTCTTCGATAACGGGCTGGTCATCGACTAAGAGTATATAGGAAGAGGCTGCTGTGCATCTGCACGGCAGCCTCTTTTCGTTTTTCCTTACAGCATATCCGTGATGAGCTTGCCCAGCAAAAGCACCAGCACCACGAGCATCATGGGGCGGATGAACTTTGCGCCCTTTCTCAGGGCGAAGTGGGAGCCGATGATGTTTCCGACGATGTTGCTGATGGCGCAGGGGATGCCCACCGGAAAGACCACCAGCCCGCTGCTCAGATAGGTGAAGAGGCTGGCGTAGTTGCTGGCGAGGTTGAGCACCTTGGCGTTGCCGTTGGCGGTGCGCAGGTCGAAGCCCATCAGGCTGGTGAAAGCGATGATGGCAAAGGTCCCGGTGCCTGGCCCCACCATGCCGTCGTACAGACCGATGCCGAGGCCGATGCCCAAGGCCAGCAGGGTCTTTTTCAAATTCAGGGTGCCGTCGTCCCGGTTCTCGTCCGGGAGGTTGCGCCGCCACAGGATGATGACTGCCGCGATGGGCAGGATGATGAACATCATCATCTGCAGCACCTCATCGCTGAGCATCAGGACGATGTGTGCGCCCAAGGCACTGCCCGCAAAGCTGCCGATGGCGGCGAGGATGCCCACCTTGAGGTTCATCGCGCCGTTCTTGAAGAAGCTGGCCGTGGCGAACGTCGTGCCGCAGGCGGCGCTGAATTTGTTGGTGGCGTAAGTATAGTGAGGCGGCAGCCCCGCGAAGAGATAGGCCGGCAGACTGATGAGTCCGCCGCCGCCCGCTGCCGAATCGACAAAGCCCGCAAAGCCGGTCATGAACACCAGAAATGCCATCATCGGCAGGCTGATTTGAATACCCATTGTTATGATTCCCCTTAATATTCCTATTTCTTCCACGATTTTACTTGTACAGCTCACCCTCGCAGGCCAAAATCTGGTCGAGTATCATCCGGGACACCCGGGCGCCGTAGACCATGGAGGGGTGGTCATTGTACTCGATGATGTCGTGGAAGTCCTTGTTCATCAGGACGATGACATACTCGCCGTAGGGGGTGTGGACGATGCCGCCGTCGTTGCGGCAGGCGTTCATGCTGCCGCTCTTGCTGGCCACCCAGATGAGCTCCGGCTCGCCGGTCTCCTCGCAGTCGAGATAGAACTGAGGGAAGTCGTGGGTCAGCATGGTGTTGTAATGCTGCTGACGGAAGATGGCCAGCATCTCAGCGCTGGCCTCAGCGCTGACGAGCGTTCCCTTTGCCACCTGCGCAAACAGCGAGGCGTAGTCCCGGGGCGTCGTGGTGCCGAGGTCGCTGTAAATATCAAAGTGGAGCGGGTTGTGCAGGACGGTGTGGGCAAAGCCCATCTCCCGGATGCAGGCGTTGATGGTGTCCAGTCCCAGATAGTCGATGACCATGTTGGTAGCGATGTTGTCGGAGCAGATGATCATCATGGTGGCGGCGTCTTTAACTTTCAGACTTGCGCCCACACCCAGCGCCCGGAGCATACCGGAACCGTCCACAAAGTGCTCGGGCTTGTAGGTGATTTTTTCCTCGAGGCTGGCTTTGCCCCGGCTGGCCTGCAGATACAGGGCTGCGAGGATATATGCCTTGATGGTGGAAGCCGTCTCAAATTCCTCGTCAGCGCCGATTTCGACCGTGTGGCCGTGCAAATCGTCCACAAAGACGCTCATCTTGCCCTGATAGGAATACAGCTCGGCGGCAATACGCTTTTCCAGCGTCATGTTTTTATCCATTTTGGAATCTCCCTGTCGTTTTATACATTATTCAGAGGTTTTCTTCGAAGAACCGCCGGGCGTTGCGGTAGAAGATGGCCTCCACCTCGTCCTCGGTGAAGCCCTCGCGGCGGAGTGCGTCGGCCAGCAGCGGGAGCTTGGAACAGTCGTCCATTTCCAGCTTGCCGCCGATGCCGTCGAAGTCACTGCCCAGACCGATGATCTCAATGCCGCCCACCTGCTTGAAGTGGGCCGCGTGCTTTGCCATCAGGGCCGTGGTGCTGCGGCAGAGCTTTTCTTCGGGCTGGTTGTCGAGGAAGCCGCTGCAGTAGTTTAGACCCACGAGGCCGCCCTTGTCGGCGAGGGCGCGGATCATCTCGTCAGTGAGGTTGCGGCAGTGGGGCGCGAGGGCGCGGCAGTTGGAGTGGCTGGCCGCAAAGGGGCGGGTGGAGTGCTCCACAATGTCCCAGAAGCCCTTGTCGGACAGGTGGCTCACGTCTGCGATGATGTGCAGACGCTCCATCTCGGCCAGGAACTCGAAGCCCTTCTCCTTCAGGCCCGTCTCGGTGTTGGGGGCGCAGGGCCAGATGTTGTGGCCCCCGCCGGGGACGACGTTGGGGCTGGCAAGCTCGTTCTCGTGGTTCCAGGTCAGGGTCATCATGCGGACGCCCAGCTCGTACATCCGGCGCAGCACGCCGATGCTGCCCTTGCAGCAGCCGCCCTCTTCGATGGTGAGCATTCCGCTGATCTTGCCCTCGGCGGCGTTCTTGCGGATGTCAGAGGGTTGATACACCGGAGCAATATCCTCCGGGTATTTTTCCATGATGCGTTTGAAGACGTCGATTTCTTCCAGCGCCGTCACCAGCGGGTCGGCACCGGGGGTCTTGTCGCCCAGATTGACAAAGGCGGCGAAGCACTGCAGCATATAGTCGCCCTTTTTCAGTTTCTGCAAGTCGATATGCAGATCATTCTGCGCAAAGCTCTTGGGCGCGCCCGCCTTTTCGGCGTAGCGCAGCTCACTCAGGGTATCACAATGTAGATCAAAGACTTTCATTTTGGTTCTCCTTTGATAGAGGGAAGGTTCTTCTTCCATCGGGTCGAGGTTTCTTTTAAGTAAAATCACGCGCCTGTGGCGCGGATTTGGGTTTCTTTTTCGGTCAAGTGGCTTTGCGCTCCGCGCGGGCCAGAGCGTAGGGCTGTTTTTTTTCTTTAAGCTGGTTCTCGCGCTGGTGGCGCGGGGCTGGTTTTTTCTTTTAGTCAAGTGGCTTTGCGCTCCGCGCGGGCCAGAGATAGGGAGGGGTGTTTCGAATCCCCCCTCCCTACCTCTGGACTCCACTCTCCCCGCAACGAGTTAAGGGCTGCTCGCCCTTAACGATTCCGAAGATGAGGTCGAAGCCCAAAAATGCTAGCCGCTTCGCTAAACGCATTTTTTTGTGCTTCTCCCATTTACGGCTCCGCCGAAGATTTCACGTTTCTGCTGAACTTCACGCCCTGCGAGGGCGTAACACCTGCTGCGAAGCAGCAAATCGGAGAAACGAGAAAAAAGCGTTAAGCGAAGCGGCTAGCTTTTTTCCGTTTCGACAACCCCTTTGGGGTCTGAAAGGGGCGAGCAGCCCCTTTCTCGTGGGTCCAGCGCGTCGAAATCGCTGGTGGTTTTCTGGTTCTCTTTTGACATCAAAAGAGAACAATTAGCCTTAATGAAAAAGCGCTCTGCCCCGCGCACAGGCGCGAAAACCATTTCTGGTTCTCTTTTGGCACGCAAAAGAGAACTTAGCCCCAATGCAAAAGCGCTCTGACCCCGCGCCACCGGCGCGCGATCCCACTTAAATTAAATCAGAACACGCTCCCCACCGCATACAAACACTTCACCAGATCCTCCCGATACAGCGGGTCGCTCGGCTCAAGGCTGTTGATGACCACACCGCCGCTGGCGGCGGCACCGGTGGAGTGGATATACCGCCCTTCGCCCAGATAAAGCGCCACATGGCCGGGGAAGAAGAGCGCATCGCCGGGCTTTTTGTTCTCGAAGGCCACCTCATGCATCGGCCAGCCCTCGATGATCTTTGCGTCGCGGTAGATGAGCACACCGCACTGCATGTAGGCGCTGCTGACAAGGCCCGAGCAGTCGATGCCCCGGCCCGACTTGCCGCCCCAGCGGTACTCGGTCCCCATATACTTCTTTGCCTGCTCACAGACAGCGGCGCGGAAGGCATCTTCGCCGCCGCCGTACCAGCGTGCCACAGCTTCCGGCACGAGCTTTTCTGCCGTCGTGTCCAGCGTCTCGGCCAGCGCGTCATTGAAGGCAAGGCCCTCTCTCTGGGAGAAGACCGCCGTCATCTCATATTTCACCGGCTCCAGCGCCACATCCCGGACATAGCCCGTCCGGCCATCCGTCAGCAGGACCTTCGCCCAGCCCTTGTGGGCCTCGGCCTCTTCGGCCGTCTCAGGCTGGCGGCGGAGAACGCCTCCCCGCTCCAGTTCCATCATCCGGACGCCCTGCACCTTGGGCAGGCTGAGGACATCCGCAGCGCGGCCCACGAGAACGAGGTCTGCCCCCAGATACTCCCACAGCTCCTCCTCGCGGACAAACTGCAATTCCCGCCGATCCACATAGCCATGGTAGCCGTAAAAGCTGACCACTTCGGCCACATCGGGCGGAAGCCGGACGCCCGCAGCGGTCACGCTGCCGGGCGCAGTCCGCACCTGACAGGCCTGCCCATACAGGCCCTCATCTCCGATGGTGGAGACAAGACCCTCCTCGCCCTCTTTGATGGTCTGGGGCAGGTCGTAAATGGTGCCTGCCGGCACCGAAAACAATGCGTATTTCATGGTTCGCTCCCTTCCAGCAGCTGCAGCAGCTCATCCGGCCGCATCGAGAGGATGGCACCATCGGCGGTGCCGGTCACGGTGTCGGCCAGCGACTGCTTGGCCTGCTGCAATTCCACGATTTTTTCTTCAATGGTATCCTGTGCAATAAGCTTATACACCTGCACCGGGTTCTGCTGGCCGATGCGGTAGGCGCGGTCGGTGGCCTGATTCTGGGCGGCGACGTTCCACCACGGGTCGTAGTGGATGACGATGTCCGCCGCCGTCAGGTTAAGGCCGGTGCCGCCGGCCCGCAGCGAGATGAGGAAAACGCTCACCTCTCCGCCGTTGAACCGCCGGACCAGCTCCGCCCGGACGGGCTTCGGCGTCGAGCCCTGCAGCGTAAAGTGGCTGATGCCCTCGGCGTCCAGACGCTTTGCCAGCAGCTCGAGCATCGAGGTGAACTGGCTGAACAGCAGGATGCGGTGGCCGCCCTCCACGGCGCTGGAGACAAGCTCCGCGCAGGCGTCCAGCTTGGCACTGCCGCCCTCCCAGTTGTCTGCGATAAGGCGCGGGTCGCAGCAGATCTCCCGCAGCCGCATGAGGACGGCGAACACCGCCATCTTGTCCTCGGGCTTTGCGGCCTGCAGCTTCTCCCGGGCGTCCACCACAGCGGCCAGATAGAGCTTGCGCTGCTCCTCTTCCAGCTCGATGCGGTAGACATTCTCGGTCTTGGGCGGCAGCTCCTTGAGCACATCCGACTTCATGCGGCGGAGGATGAAGGGGCCGGTCAGCTGATTGAGACGCCGCACGGCGGTCTGGTCTTCCTCCTGCACGATGGGCTTCTCGAACCGGCTGCAAAAGCTCTTATAGGGCGGCAGATAGCCCGGCATCAGGAAGGAGAAGACGCTCCACAGCTCGCCCAGCCGGTTCTCCACCGGCGTACCGGTGAGGGCGAACCGCACCCGGCTGCGCACCTTGCAGACGGCCTTGTATTTCTGGGTGGTGTGGTTCTTGATGGCCTGCGCCTCGTCGAGGATGCAGGCATAAAACTCCTGCCCCTCGTAAAGCGCCTCGTCACGCCGCAGCAAATCGTAGCTGGTCACCACGAGGTCGGCGGCGGGCCAGCTCTCAGCCAGCTCGGCGCGGTGGGCGGCGTCGCCATCCACCACCACGCAGGAGAGTTCGGGCGTGAATTTCTGACACTCCTCGGCCCAGTTCAGCACCAGCGAGGCCGGGCAGACGATGAGGCTGGGCAGAGTCTGGCCGTTCTGCTTCATGGCCAGCAGGTAGCTCAGCACCTGCACCGTCTTGCCCAGGCCCATATCGTCGGCGAGGATGCCGCCCATACCGTAACCGTCCAGCGTCCGCAGCCAGCGGTAGCCGTCCCGCTGATATTTGCGCAGGGTCTTTTGCAGGGAGACAGGCGGGGCATACTCGCTGTCCTTGACGGCGTGGAAGCTCCGGCTGATGCGCCGGAAGGCGTCATCCCGGTTGAAGCGCACACCGGTCTGGCCCGACAGCGCCCAGTCGAGGCTGGGCGCACGGTAAAGCGGAAGCTGGGCGTGGTTCTGGCCCAGCTTTGCGCCGGAGAGTTCCAGCGTTTCGTTCAGTTCGTCCAGCACTTCCAGCGAGTCATCCAGCCGCAGCAATCGGCCATCCCGCAGGCGGTGGTAGCGCTTTTTCTGGTGGAGCGACTTGAGCAGAGCTTTCAGCTCGCTCACCGGGAATTCGCCGGTGTCCACCTCCAGATCAAGCACACTGCCCTGTACCGACACCCCCACCGAGATCTTCGGCGGCGCAGCCTGCAAGTCGCGGAATGCATCGCTGAGGTAGACTTCGCCCTCCGCCAGCAGGGCAGGCACACCCTCTTCAAGAAAAGTGACAAGGGTATCCTCGTCGTCTGTGCCATATTCGGCGGGGCTTGAGTCGGTCTGCTGGGTCAGATAAGTTTGGAGCAGCCGCCCGGCCCGACGCTCTGCGCGGGCGTCTCTCAATAAATCGGTCGGGGCCGCAAAAGGCGTCACCCGGTCTTCCCCATACAAAAATTCCGGGTGGGCGCGGACGGCCCCCATGTGGGGCGCATCCAGATAAAACTGCACCACCGGCTCCAGCGGTATCTGATTCAAAAGCAGCCGGTCAGGGTCGTCGATGGTGATCTTCCGGCCCAGCTCCGGCAGCACGAAGCTGCAAAACGACACGGCATCCTTGCTGGTGAAAAAGAGTCCGCTGCCGCAGAGGGCGTTCAACGCGGGCAGCAGACGGCCCGCTTCGGCTCGTTCCAGCTTCCAGATGGTGTCTTCATTATAAAGGTAGCTGTAGTCGAGGCCCTGCAATGTGTACAGACTGGGCTCCACCACGATGTGTACGCCGCCCCTCTTCTTCTCGACCCGCAGCGTCAGCGCGGGCAGACCCTTTCGCAAGGCGTAACCGCCCACCTCGCCCCTCGGCTCATATAACGCCACCAGTTCATCCAGCAGCTCACCCGACAGCGGCACACTTCCAGCGGGGCCATTTGCGATGCTGCGGGTCGGGCGGCCTGTGGCGGCTTCCACGCTCTTTACCGTGCCCTGCTGGCGGCGGAGCAGCGTCAGAATTTTCTGTGCCTCGGGGGTAAAGGCGTCCCAGCGGTGGACAAAGGCCAGCGTTTTGCCGTAGCTGACGCTCCGCTCTTTCTCGATGGCCGTCAGCAGTTCCGGGATGCTTTTTACGACATACTGCCGCCCGCCGTCCGAAATGCGGAGGCGCAGCAGCGGCGGCTGTCCGGCGTAGTCCAGAATGAGCTCCGGTTCCAGTTCCGCGAAGCCTCGCTGCTGGCCGTCCGAGGCCGTCAGGCTCTCCACCTCGGACAGCGCGTCCTCCTGATAAGCCCGGAGAAGCTCCTGCGCCCGCACATCCGAGACAGGTTCATCGCCTCGCCATTTCCTGCCGAACAACATCTCGAGGCCGGAGACGTAGCTATCCTTCCGGGCTGCCGCTTCTTTAGCAAATTCTGTCCCGCGCTGCACGCCCGGGATGTCCAGCAGTGTCTTCTTTTCCGGTTTTGACTCCGTCTTTTCTTCCGGCTCATCCACCTCATGCAGCAGCAGCGCACCGATGTGCTTGCAGCAGGGACCTTCGCCGTTTTCATTGAAAGGGCAGGTACAGCTGGCGCTGACGAAACTGCCGTTCTGGCGCAGCCACGCCTGGGTCCGGTAGAGGTTCCGGCCGCTGCCCCGCACATCGGCGCTCAGATGGCGCACGCCGTTCTCCGCCGTCTCACATTCCAGGTCCTGCACCCGGTTCTCGTATGCCTTGGCCCGTGCATAGATCGTGCTGCCCAGCAGATAGCGGATCTCTTCTCTGTCCATGTCTCTGCCCTCCCTCTTGCAAACGTCCTATTGGTTAAGCATACCGCACCCGCCGACCAGATGCAAGAGCTTTGGACGAAAAAAGCAAAAAGAAAACGCTCCAAGATTTCTCTTAGAGCGTTTTCTTCAAGTCGGCGACTACCTATTTTCACAAGCCGTTTCCAGCTAGCTATCTTGGGCACGAGTGAGCTTAACTGCTGTGTTCGGAATGGGAACAGGTGGAACCTCACCGTCATCGTCACCGACCATATGACTAGCTAAGTATATCATTTCCGATTTACTTTGTCTAGTATTTCTCTGCAATCCAGCTTTTCAAATCGTTGGCAACAACAGTTGGATTGCGTTTCGCAACAGATGCTGTTTTCCAAGACCCTCTATGCTATCTTGCGATGAAGGACGTGCCTTCAAAACTGAATAATCGCTGCTTACATTTTTTCGTTGACTCTTAGAGTCTCAAGCGAATTGTGGTCAAGCCCTCGACCTATTAGTACACGCTTGCTGAATGGATCACTCCACTTACACATCGTGCCTATCGACCTTGTAGTCTTCAAGGGGTCTTACCTGATCAAATCAGTGGGATATCTTATCTTTGGGTCGGCTTCACGCTTAGATGCTTTCAGCGTTTATCCGATCCGTACGTAGTTGCCCAGCTATGCTCCTGGCGGAACAACTGGTGCGCCAGAGGTACGTCCGTCCCGGTCCTCTCGTACTAGGGACAGCTCCCATCAAATATCCTGCGCCCACGACAGATAGGGACCGAACTGTCTCACGACGTTCTGAACCCAGCTCGCGTACCGCTTTAATTGGCGAACAGCCAAACCCTTGGGACCGAATACAGCCCCAGGATGCGATGAGCCGACATCGAGGTGCCAAACCTCCCCGTCGATGTGGACTCTTGGGGGAGATCAGCCTGTTATCCCCAGGGTAACTTTTATCCGTTGAGCGATGGCATTTCCACTCACATACCACCGGATCACTAACTCCAACTTTCGTTACTGCTCGACCCGTCAGTCTCGCAGTTAGGCTCGCTTCTGCGTTTGCACTCTTTTGCTTGATTTCCGTTCAAGCTGAGCGAACCTTTGAACGCCTCCGTTACTTTTTAGGAGGCGACCGCCCCAGTCAAACTGCCCACCTAACAATGTCCCCCGACTCGATTCAGAGCCGCAGGTTAGAATTCCAATATCGCAAGGATGGTATCCCAACGGCCACTCCGCAACCGCCAAAGCGATTGTTTCCCTGTGTCCCATCTATCCTGTGCATGCAACATCGAAACCCAATATTAGGCTACAGTAAAGCTCCATGGGGTCTTTCCGTCTTGTCGCGGGTAACCGGCATCTTCACCGGTACTACAATTTCGCCGGGCGGGCTGTTGAGACAGTGCCCAAATCATTACGCCTTTCATGCGGGTCAGAACTTACCTGACAAGGAATTTCGCTACCTTAGGACCGTTATAGTTACGGCCGCCGTTCACTGGGGCTTCGATTCAATGCTTGCACATCTCCTCTTAACCTTCCAGCACCGGGCAGGCGTCAGCTCGTATACGTCATCTTTCGATTTAGCACAAACCTGTGTTTTTGGTAAACAGTTGCTTGGGCCGATTCTCTGCGGCTCCATCTCTGGAGCACCCCTTCTCCCGAAGTTACGGGGTCAATTTGCCGAGTTCCTTAACAACCCTTCTCCCGTTGGCCTTAGAATCTTCTTCCTACCTACCTGTGTCGGTTTGCGGTACGGGCACCTCAGAAATACACACAGCTTTTCTCGCCATCCTCCATCCCAGACTTCGGTACTAACTTCCCTCGATCTCTACCGGAACCAACACCCGGCTCTGAGACTTCAAATGTGTCCCTGTGCTTAACTCTTTTGGTGGTGACGGAATCTCTACCGTCTGTGCATCGGCTACGCCTTCCGGCCTCACCTTAGCTCCCGACTAACTTGGAGCGGACGAACCTTCCTCCAAAAACCTGAGGCTTTCGGCCATGCAGATTCTCACTGCATTCGCGCTACTCATTCCGGCATTCTCACTTCTATACACTCCACAGCCGCTTACGCTACTGTTTCTCCGCGTATACAACGCTCCCCTACCCAATCCATTGCTGGATTGCCTAAGCTTCGGTGTCAGGTTTAGCCCCGTTAAATTCTCCGCGCAAAGACGCTCGACCAGTGAGCTATTACGCACTCTTTGAATGAGTGGCTGCTTCTGAGCCAACATCCTGGTTGTCTGCGTATCTTCACATCGTTTTCCACTTAACCTGACTTTGGGACCTTAGCTGTAGATCTGGGCTGTTTCCCTTTTGACAATGACATTTATCTGACACTGTCTGACTCCCAAGCATCAATACTCTAGCATTCTGAGTTTGATAAGCTTCGCTAACCTCTCGGCCGCTAGGCTATTCAGTGCTTTACCTCCAGGTATCTAACTTGAGGCTAGTCCTAAAACTATTTCGGGGAGAACCAGCTATCTCCGGGTTCGATTGGAATTTCTCCGCTACCCACAGTTCATCCGCCGCCTTTTCAACGGAGGTCGGTTCGGTCCTCCATGGAATTTTACTTCCACTTCAACCTGACCATGGGTAGGTCACCCGGTTTCGGGCCCATTATATGCAACTTAACGCCCTTTTCAAACTCGCTTTCGCTTCGGCTCCAGACCTTAAGTCCTTAACCTTGCTGCATACAATCGCTCGCCGGACCGTTCTACAAAAAGTACCCTATCACACTTTGACGTGCTCTAGGTGCTTGTAGGCACAGGGTTTCAGGTTCTTTTTCACTCCCCTCCCGGGGTGCTTTTCACCTTTCCTTCACAGTACTATACGCTATCGGTCACTGGGTAGTATTTAGGGTTGGAGGGTGGTCCCCCCATCTTCCGACCAGGTTTCACGTGTCTGGCCGTACTCTGGAATCTGCGCAGCTCTTTCCGTTTTCACCTACGTGGTTCTCACACTCTCTGACCGGCCTTCCCATGCCGTTCGGTTAACAGATCGAGTCCTAAAAGCAGTCCGTACCCCGAAGGTATTTCTACCTCCGGTTTGCCCTCTTCCGCGTTCGCTCGCCACTACTTACGGAATCTCGTTTGATGTCTCTTCCTCGCCCTACTTAGATGTTTCAGTTCAGGCGGTTCCCCCGATGTACCTATTTTGAATTTCAGTACAACGTACCTGAGTATGAACCCAGGTGAGTTTCCTCATTCAGAAATCTCCGGATCAATGCTTATTTGCAGCTCCCCGAAGCTTATCGCAGCTTATCACGTCTTTCATCGGCTCCCAGTGCCAAGGCATTCGCCCTGCGCCCTTGTTCGCTTGACCATATCAAACTAATCTCTTTCGAGATCGGCTTGTATCCTCTTGATTCTCTCTTGCCAACGAAGATTATTGTTACCCTTCCTTTTGAAATTGTAATATTTCTTAAAAAGAACTTACTATAATCTTTGTTTCGCAGTTATTATTCAGTTTTCAAGGTACGTCTTGGTGATGTTCCTCAAAGCCCGGTCTCCTGGAACTTTGATTCTCATCACATGGTGGGCCAAAATGGACTCGAACCATCGACCTCACGATTATCAGTCGTGTGCTCTAGCCAGCTGAGCTATTGGCCCATGTGGTGGAGATTAAGGGAATCGAACCCTTGACCCCCTGCTTGCAAAGCAGGTGCTCTCCCAGCTGAGCTAAACCCCCACATCAGGTTTTGAGTAACCCCTTTTCAGGGCCCTCAAAATCGAACAATATCTAATCAACCTGTATCTATCACCTGTTCCGAAAGACTGTCATCTTTTGATGTCACTCTTTCGCCTGACTCCTTAGAAAGGAGGTGATCCAGCCGCAGGTTCTCCTACGGCTACCTTGTTACGACTTCACCCCAATCACCAGTTTTACCTTCGGCGGCGTCCTCCTTGCGGTTAGACTACCGACTTCGGGTCCCCCCGGCTCTCATGGTGTGACGGGCGGTGTGTACAAGGCCCGGGAACGTATTCACCGTGGCATGCTGATCCACGATTACTAGCAATTCCGACTTCGTGCAGGCGAGTTGCAGCCTGCAGTCCGAACTGGGACGTTGTTTCTGAGTTTTGCTCCACCTCGCGGTCTTGCTTCTCTTTGTTTAACGCCATTGTAGTACGTGTGTAGCCCAAGTCATAAAGGGCATGATGATTTGACGTCATCCCCACCTTCCTCCGTTTTGTCAACGGCAGTCTAGCCAGAGTCCTCTTGCGTAGTAACTGACCATAAGGGTTGCGCTCGTTGCGGGACTTAACCCAACATCTCACGACACGAGCTGACGACAACCATGCACCACCTGTCTCCTTGCTCCGAAGAGAAAACATATTTCTATGTTCGTCAAGGGATGTCAAGACTTGGTAAGGTTCTTCGCGTTGCGTCGAATTAAACCACATACTCCACTGCTTGTGCGGGCCCCCGTCAATTCCTTTGAGTTTCAACCTTGCGGTCGTACTCCCCAGGTGGATTACTTATTGTGTTAACTGCGGCACTGAAGGGGTCAATCCTCCAACACCTAGTAATCATCGTTTACGGTGTGGACTACCAGGGTATCTAATCCTGTTTGCTACCCACACTTTCGAGCCTCAGCGTCAGTTGGTGCCCAGTAGGCCGCCTTCGCCACTGGTGTTCCTCCCGATATCTACGCATTCCACCGCTACACCGGGAATTCCGCCTACCTCTGCACTACTCAAGAAAAACAGTTTTGAAAGCAGTTCATGGGTTGAGCCCATGGATTTCACTTCCAACTTGTTCTCCCGCCTGCGCTCCCTTTACACCCAGTAATTCCGGACAACGCTTGTGACCTACGTTTTACCGCGGCTGCTGGCACGTAGTTAGCCGTCACTTCCTTGTTGAGTACCGTCATTATCTTCCTCAACAACAGGAGTTTACAATCCGAAGACCTTCTTCCTCCACGCGGCGTCGCTGCATCAGGGTTTCCCCCATTGTGCAATATTCCCCACTGCTGCCTCCCGTAGGAGTCTGGGCCGTGTCTCAGTCCCAATGTGGCCGTTCAACCTCTCAGTCCGGCTACCGATCGTCGCCTTGGTGGGCCGTTACCTCACCAACCAGCTAATCGGACGCGAGGCCATCTCAAAGCGGATCACTCCTTTTCCCTCTGCTCGATGCCGAGCCGTGGGCTTATGCGGTATTAGCAGTCGTTTCCAACTGTTGTCCCCCTCTTTGAGGCAGGTTCCTCACGCGTTACTCACCCGTTCGCCACTCGATCTGAAGAGCAAGCTCCTCATCTCTCGTTCGACTTGCATGTGTTAGGCGCGCCGCCAGCGTTCGTCCTGAGCCAGGATCAAACTCTTTATAAATGATATTTATCACTTAAAAAGTGTTAAATCTCTCTTCGCTCAGCACGCAATCGCTTGCGTCCTGTGTGAATTACTTTGTTTGGAATTGTTTAACGTGTTTTTCCAACACGAAAATAGGTTCCGTTACAAGTTTTTCGATATTGTTCAATTTTCAAGGTCCTGCAACGCCTCAGCCATGCGGCTGACGACTTGATTATTTTATCACGGAAGTGATTTTTTGTCAAGCTCTTTTTTCGAAGTTTTTCGTTTCTTATCGAACTTGGAGCGTTCTTGGTTTCTCGGCGCTGGCCGGAACTTTCGGACGTCTATTGGTTCTTTTCGCTTTACTTCCAGCCGGGACTCAGAAGTCATTCTTTTGTCTCAGCGCTTGGCGCTCAAGTATAATACCATACGCCGGGCCGGATGTCAACACTTTTTTTGCAAGTTTTTTCAGGTTTTTTCGCACTGACTCAAATCCGCTTCATCCTCTTGGATTCTTCAGGCAAAGTCCTTTGTCTTTTATAATGTATTATATAAGGGAGGCACAGTATAGACAATGGCCTTTATTACCCTGCGGAAAGCATTACTTCCTTTGCGCAGATTGTCAAGAGATTTCGTCTCAAATTTTGTTCCGGAAATTTTCCTCTATTTTTGGTGAAAGCTACAAAACACAAAATGTAGTGGTTCTTCCATTGACATATCACTAAATAGTGATATGATAGTATCAACGACCAATGAGAGCTGCGGGTGCCTCTTGTATCAGGAGACACCCGTTCACACTGTATACGCGAAACAGGAGGAGCGCTATGAAGATCATCAAACGCAACGGTGCGGAAGTGCCTTTTGACATTACCAAGATCATCACCGCTGTCACCAAGGCCAGCGATTCGGTAGGCGGCAAGGCCCGTCTCTCCCGGGAGCAGATCACTGACATCGCCGCAGCCGTGACCGACCAGTGTCAGGCACTCAACCGCGCTGTCAGCGTGGAAGAGGTACAGGATATGGTGGAAAACCAGCTCATGGACATCAAGGCCCATGACATTGCCCGCCACTATATCACCTACCGCTATATCCAGAGCCTCAAGCGCCAGACCAACACCACCGACGAGCGCATCCTGAGCCTCATCGAGTGCCAGAACGAGGAAGTCAAGCAGGAGAACGCCAACAAGAACCCCACCGTCAACAGCGTCCAGCGCGACTATATGGCCGGTGAGATTTCCAAAGACCTGACTGCCCGCCTGCTGCTGGACCCGGAGATCGTTAAGGCGCATCAGGAAGGCCTCATCCACTTCCACGACTCCGACTATTTTGCCCAGCACATGCACAACTGTGACCTCGTCAATCTGGACGACATGCTCCAGAACGGCACCGTCATCTCCGGCACCTATATCGAGAAGCCCCACAGCTTCTCCACCGCCTGCAACATCGCCACCCAGATCATTGCACAGGTGGCTTCCAACCAGTATGGCGGCCAGAGCATCAGCCTGACCCATCTTGCCCCCTTCGTGGACGTCTCCCGCAAGAAGATTGCCGCCGAGGTCGAGGCCGAGATGGAGGGTCTGGATGTCTCCGCCGAGCGCAAGCGTGAGATCGTGGAACGCCGCCTGCGCAGCGAGATCAACCGCGGCGTCCAGACCATCCAGTATCAGGTCGTCACCCTCATGACCACCAACGGTCAGGCCCCCTTCATCACCGTGTTCATGTATCTGGGCGAAGCCCGCAACGCGCAGGAGAAATCCGACCTCGCCATCATCATCGAGGAGACCATCCGTCAGCGCTATCAGGGCGTGAAGAACGAGGCCGGTGTCTGGATCACCCCCGCCTTCCCCAAACTCATCTATGTGCTGGAAGAGGACAACATCCACCCCGGTGACCCCTACTACTACCTGACCGAGCTGGCTGCCAAGTGTACCGCCAAGCGGATGGTCCCCGACTACATCTCCGAGAAGAAGATGCTCGAGCTGAAGGTAGACAAGAATGGCGAGGGCCACTGCTACACCTGCATGGGCTGCCGCAGCTTCCTGACCCCCTATGTGGACCCCGAGACCGGCAAGCCCAAGTATTATGGCCGCTTCAATCAGGGCGTCGTGACCATCAACCTGGTGGACGTGGCCCTCAGCTCCGGCGGCAACTTTGATAAGTTCTGGAAGATATTCGACGAGCGTCTGGCCCTCTGTCACCGTGCTCTGCAGGCCCGCCACAAGCGCCTGCTGGGTACCCCCAGCGACGCCGCCCCCATCCTGTGGCAGTACGGCGCACTGGCCCGCCTCAAGAAGGGCGAGAAGATCGACAAGCTGCTCTTCGGCGGCTACTCCACCATCAGCCTCGGCTATGCCGGCCTGTATGAGTGCGTGAAGTATATGACCGGCAAGAGCCACACCGACGCCGGCGCAAAGCCCTTCGCCCTCAGCGTGATGCAGCACATGAACGACAAGTGCAGCGAGTGGAAGAAGGCCGAGAACATGGACTACTCCCTCTATGGCACCCCGCTGGAATCCACCACCTACAAGTTCGCCAAGTGCCTGCAGAAGCGGTTCGGCATCGTACCCGGCATCACCGACAAGAACTATATCACCAACAGCTACCACGTCCATGTCTCCGAGCACATCGACGCCTTCACCAAGCTGAAGTTCGAGAGCGAGTTCCAGAAGCTGTCTCCGGGCGGTGCCATCAGCTATGTGGAAGTCCCCAATATGCAGGACAACCTCGAGGCGGTCATGAGCGTGCTGCAGTTCATCTACGACAACATCATGTACGCCGAGTTGAACACCAAGTCCGACTACTGCCAGTGCTGCGGCTACGACGGCGAGATCAGGATCGTCGAGGACGACGGCAAGCTGGTGTGGGAATGCCCCAAGTGCGGCAACCGTAACCAGAACAAGCTGAATGTCGCCCGCCGCACCTGCGGCTATATCGGCACCCAGTTCTGGAACCAGGGCCGGACGCAGGAGATCAAGGATCGGGTGTTACACTTGTGACCCTCTCAGGCGCTTCGCGCCAGCTCTCCCAGGGGGAGAGCCATTGACAAGCTGCCCAAGCACAAAAAAATTGCAAGACAAAGCAGCGTGCTCTGCTTTCAGGTCTGATTTATGAACTACGCGACTATTAAATATTACGACATCGCCAACGGGCCGGGCGTCCGCACCAGCGTCTTCGTTTCCGGCTGCCGCCACCACTGCCCCGGCTGCTTCAATGAGGTGGCATGGGATTTCGGCTATGGCCAGCCCTTCGACAAGCCCGTCCGCAACAAGGTGTTCGCCTCCTGCAAGCCGGACTATATCACGGGCCTCTCCCTGCTGGGCGGCGAGCCGATGGAGCCGGAGAACCAGCGGGAGCTGGTGACCTTCGTGCAAAATTTCAAAGCCCTTTACCCGAAGAAAACGGTCTGGTGCTACTCCGGCTACACCTGGGAGCAGCTGACCGGCAAAGTTCCCTGCCACGCGCGGTGCGAAGTCACCGACGAGCTGCTGCGTCTGCTGGATGTGCTGGTGGACGGCCGCTTCGTGGAGGCTGAGTACGACATTTCCCTCCGCTTCCGGGGCAGCCGGAACCAGCGTCTGCTGGATGTTCCCAAGTCCCTCGCCGCCGGGCAGCCGGTGTGGTGGCAGGACGAAAAAGTATTCTCCACCCATACGATGGAATGATAAATAAAAGGCGCAGATTTTCCACAACGAGCCTCTCCGCTCGCGGAAGATCTGCGCCTTTTCTTATTCTCTGCTCCCCACCATATCCTCAATGGCCCGCAGGAAGGCCATGCCATAGCGGGCGGCTTTCTTTTCGCCGACGCCGGTGATGTTCAAAAACTCGTCCATGCTCAGGGGCTTGCTCTGGACCATCTCGCGGAGGGTCGCGTCGCTGAACACCATGTAGGCCGGAACATTCTGCTTCGCTGCAAGACGCTTGCGGAGGGCGTAGAGCGCGGCCAGCAGCTTCTCGTCGGCCTCGCTGAGGTCGCCGCCGGCAGCCGCACGGCGGGCCGACAGCCGCCGGGAGTTGGCCGCGGCCCTCTGCTTCGCGGCGGCAGCGCGCTGTTCCACCTCCTGCGCGTTCTGCTCGGCAAAGAGGCAGCAGGAACAGTTGCCGCACTTTTCAGGTGCGGCCTCGCCGAAATAGTTCAGCATGAACCGCCGCAGGCACTTCTGGGTGGTGGAGTAGAAGGTCATATACCTGAGCCGCTCTTCCGCCTTGCGGGCGGCCTCGGCCTTGACGTCGGCGGGCAGGCCGTTGTCCGCTTCCATCTCTTTGTCGATGAAGAAGCGGATGGTGCGCACATCCGTGCCGGAGTAGAGCAGGATGCAGCGGGACGGCAGACCGTCGCGGCCCGCGCGGCCCGCCTCCTGATAGTAGCTCTCCAGATCCTTGGGCATATTGTAGTGGATGACGAACCGGACGTTGGGCTTGTCGATGCCCATGCCGAAGGCATTGGTCGCCACCATGATTTGGATGCGGTCGTAGAGGAAGTCGTCCTGATTCTTCCGGCGCACCTCGGCGTCCAGCTTGGCGTGATAGGCCGCCGCCCGGATGCCCCGGCTCTGGAGCAGGCGGGCCGTCTCGTCCACCTGCTTCGTGGTGCTGCAATAGACGATGCCCGCGTTGTCGCCCTCCCGGAGCACAAGGTCCAGCAGCTCCTTCGGCTTCTGGCTGGGCAGGGCGCGGCGCGTCTCGAAGTAGAGGTTGGGCCGGTCGAAGCCGGTCGTCACCTCATAGGGCTGACGGAGCTCGAGGTGGCTGCGGATGTCGTCCCGCACACGGGCCGTCGCCGTGGCCGTGAACGCGCCCACCACCGGGCGATTCGGCAGGCTGTCCACGAACGCCTTGATACGCAGATAGCTGGGGCGGAAGTCCTGCCCCCACTGGCTGATGCAGTGGGCCTCGTCCACCGTCACCATGCTGATGAGCTTTTCCTGCGCGAAGCGCTGGAAGCCCGGCATTTCCAGCCGCTCCGGGGCCACATAGATGATCTTATACCAGCCCTCCCGGGCGCGGCGGAGCATGAGGGCCTTCTGGTTGTCGGTGAGGCTGTTGTTGAGGAAGGCCGCCGCCACCCCCGCCTGCACCAGCGCCCCCACCTGGTCCTTCATCAGGCTGACCAGCGGCGACACCACGATGGTGATGCCCGGCAGAAGCAGGGCCGGCACCTGATAGCAGATGGATTTGCCCGCGCCGGTGGGCATCACCGCCAGCACATCCTGCCCGTCCAGCAGCCGCCGGACGATGTCCTCCTGCCCCGGGCGGAAACTGTCGTAGCCAAAAACTTTTTTCAAGATAGAATGCGGGTCTGACATGGGTGCCTCCTGCGTTTTTCAAATCTGTATCCGTATTATTATAGCACAGCCCGGCCCGAAATGGTATCAGATCGCTCTTCTGTCGTCGTTTTTTGGCAGGTATTTGCTGGTGTTCCTAGCTTTTTGTGCGCGAAAATGCTATAATAAGAACACATATCTCCATCTCCGGCCCGTTTTGTTCTGAACATGGCCGGGCAAGCACGATAAGGAGCTTTATCTTATGCAACAGAAACTCATCACCTTTGCCGTCCCGTGCTACAACTCGGCGGCATATATGCGCCACTGCATCGAAACGCTGCTCTCCGCCGGGGAGCAGGCCGAGATCATCCTCGTGGACGACGGTTCCGTGAAGGATGAGACCCCGGTCATCTGCGACGAGTACGCCGCCAAGTACCCCACCATCGTCAAGGCCATCCATCAGGAGAACGGCGGCCACGGCGAGGGCGTCAACCAGGGCATCCGCAATGCCACCGGCCTCTACTACAAGGTCGTGGACAGCGACGACTGGCTGGACACCGACGCCCTCCAGAAGGTGCTGGCCCGCCTGCACACCCTCGTGACCCGCGGCACCGCCCCCGACCTCATGATCTGCAACTATGTCTACGAGCACACCGAGGACGGCACCAGCCACACTGTGCGGTACACCAACATCTTCCCGCAGGAGCGTCTGTTCACCTGGATGCACGTCGGCCACTTCCGCCCCGACCAGAACCTGCTGATGCACTCGGTCATGTACCGCACGGAGGTGCTGCGCAAGTGCGGCATGGTGCTGCCCAAGCATACCTTCTACGTGGACAACATCTTCGTCTACCAGCCTCTGCCCTTCGTCAAGACCATGTATTATATGAACCTCGACCTCTACCGCTATTTCATCGGCCGGGCCGACCAGAGCGTCAACGAGAGCGTCATGGTCAAGCGCGTGGACCAGCAGCTCCGCGTCACCAGGCATATGATCGACTGTCAGGACCTCGACGCCCTCAAGGGCGAGAAGAAACTGCGGGCCTATATGCTCCACTACCTCTCCATGATGATGGCCGTCAGCGACATCTTCCTGCTGCTGGACGGCAGCGCCGAGGCGAAAGAAAAGCAGAAGGGCCTGTGGCAGTATCTGCGCGAGCACACCAGCGCCGCAGTCTACCGCTCCATCCGCTTCGGCTTCGGCGGCGTGACCAACCTGCCCTTCCCCAAGGGCGACGCCATCGTGGTGGGCGGCTACCGCATCGCACGGAAGATCTTCAAGTTCAACTAAATTCACGATTGTTGCATACAACAGGGCCGCTGCCTGCGCAGCGGCCCTGTTTTTTTGCCTTTTTCGGTCATTTGTTAAGAAATCTTCACTTTTTCCGCCTGAAAGGATGTTGCTTTTTAGAAAGTGGAATAGTATAATTTATTACAGTGCTGTGTTTTTTGGCTTTTGGCAACCAGCAAGGAAACGCGCCTGACTGAGAAAAAGGAGGAAAGGGCGGCTGCGCGCCGGTATCGTGCTGCTGCCCGCAATATCGCATGGAACAGCTTCTCATCTGCCTTTCCGCGGCGCTCATCGCAGGTCTTTTGATGTCGCGCCTCGCAAAGGCGATCCATTTGCCGGCGGTCACATCGTATCTACTGGCGGGCCTGCTGCTGGGGCCTTTCTTTCTGGGGCGTCTGAGCCTGAGTAATTTTGGCATTGGCTTCGGCACCCTCGAGCAGGTGGACAGCCTGTCCATCATCACCCAGGTGGCGCTGGGCTTCATCGCCTTCGTCATCGGCAACGAGTTCCGTCTCTCGACTCTTGAGAGCATGGGCAAACAGGCCATCACGGTCGGCATTTTACAGGCCGTCATGACCACCGCCCTCGTGGATGCGGCGCTGGTCATCCTGCACTTCATCCGGCCCGACATCATCTCCATGGCCTCGGCCATCACGCTGGGTTCTATCGCAGCAGCCACGGCCCCTGCCGCCACCCTGATGGTCGTCAAGCAGTACAAGGCCGACGGCCCCCTCACCCGCCTGCTGCTGATGGTGGTCGCCCTCGATGACGCCGTGGGCCTCGTGCTCTTCTCCGCCTCCTTCGGCATTGCCAACGCCCTCGAGCAGGGCCGCATCGACGCCATCAGTATTCTGGTGGAGCCGGTGGTGGAGATCGTCTTCTCGCTGGGTCTGGGCGCTGCGGCGGGCTTCGCGCTCAACCAGCTGGAAATTTATTTTCACTCCCGCTCCAAGCGCATGAGCCTTTCCGTGGCCTTCGTGCTCCTGACGGTGGGCCTGTCCATGGTCACCTTCGACATCGGGCCGATACACTGCGGCTTCTCGCTGCTGCTGGTCTGCATGATGACCGGTACGGTGTTCTGCAACATCTGCCCCACTTCCGATGAGCTGATGGACCGCCTCGACCGCTGGGTGTCGCCGGTGAGCATCCTCTTCTTCGTGCTCAGCGGTGCAGAGCTGGATCTGAACATCCTCTCCGACCCGCTGGTGCTCCTCATCGGCGTGGTGTACATCGCCTTCCGCTCTCTGGGCAAAATTTCCGGCGCCTTCGTCAGCGGCCGGGCCACCCACTGCAGCCGCAACATCCAGAAGTACCTCGGCATCACCCTGCTGCCGCAGGCTGGCGTGGCGCTGGGCATGGCAGCCGAGGCCGCTGAGCTTTCCGACGGCCACATGGTGCGCAACGTCGTGCTCTTCTCGGTGCTGGTGTATGAGCTGGCAGGCCCCACCCTCACCAAGCTGGCGCTGACCGCCGCCGGCGAGATCATCCCCGAGGGCCGCACCAATGCCCGTATGGCCAATAAGCCCGAGTTCCCGGTCTCCCTCGACTAAGTCTGCCTATGACAAACGGCACTCCGAACTGCTTCGGAGTGCCGTTTACTGTATCTTTTGGTCGAATTATATGTTATAATTGTCTCACGGTCCTTACCGACCCAATTTCATTGGGAAGGGAGGTGTGTCCTATGCACGAGATGTTGTCTTTCATGGTATCTGTCGCAGCTGGTGTGACTTCGAATCTCATCAGCAAGTGGCTTGACAGAATGCTGAACAAGGACTGTAAGCACTAAAAAGAAGACCCCTTCTTTGGAGCGGCAACTCCAGGAAGGGGTTTTCTTCTTTTGGTGTGAATTCTATGCACGAATTCATTGTCTTTCTGTCTTTATTATATGCGATCGTACAGAAAAGTCAAGCATTCACTTCAAGATAACTTCACCATTTTCGGCATCCACCGTCAGGCTGCCGCCCGCTTTCAGGGTGCCGTCGATGATGCGCTCGGCGGCGGGGTCCTCCACGGCCTTGCGGATGACGCGGCGCAGGTCGCGGGCGCCGAATTTGCCGCCCTGGCTCTTGGCCACGAGGGCAGAGAGAGCCGCCGGGGTGTAGCTGTAGGCGATGCCCTTGGCTTCCATGCTGGGCTTGTACTCATCCAGCATGAGAGCCGCGATGCCCTCCAGCGTCTGCTGGCTCAGCGGCTTGAAGGCGATGACCTCATCCACACGGCCAAGGAACTCAGGCCGCAGGAACTGGCTCAGAGCCTTGCGGGTCTTTTCCTCACTCAGCTGCTCCTCGCTCTTGTTGAAGCCGAGGCCGGAGGTCGTCTTGTCGCTGCTGCCGGCGTTGGAGGTCATGCAGATGACCGTATTGGAGAAGTCCACCGTCCGGCCCTGTGCATCGTTGATCTTGCCCTCGTCGAGGATCTGGAGCAGGATGTTCATGACGTCGGGGTGGGCCTTTTCGATCTCATCGAACAGCACCACGCTGTAGGGGCGGCGGCGCACCTTTTCGGTGAGCTGACCGGCCTCCTCGTAGCCCACATAGCCCGGAGGCGAACCGATCATGCGGGACACCGCATATTTCTCCATATACTCGCTCATGTCGAGACGGATGAGCGGGTCGGGGCCGTCGAAGAGCTGGTTTGCCAGCTGCTTGACCAGCTCCGTCTTGCCGACGCCGGTGGGGCCGACGAAGACAAAGCTTGCGGGACGGCGGCGGCCCGACAGGTCGGCGCGGCTCCGCTTGACGGCCTGTGCCACCAGATGGACGGCCTCGTCCTGACCGATGATCTTCTTTTTCAGCTCGGCTTCCAGCCCGGCCAGCTTGACGAACTCCGTCTCCTGGATCTTCACCGCCGGGATGCCCGTCCACAGCTCAATGACCTTGGCCACATCGTCCATGGTCACTTTTATCTCGCTGGCAGCAGCCTGCTTTGCGGGCAGCTCTGCCTCGAGCTTGGCGATGCGGGTCTTCCGCTGGGCCACCTGCTCATAGTCGATGGCCTCATTGACGTCGGAGGGCTCCATGTCCGCCTCTTCCTGCCTGAGGCCGTCCAGCTCCTTCTGCATCTCGAGATACTCCGAGATGACCGGATGGGCGAGATTGCAGCAGGCGCAGGCTTCGTCCAGCAGGTCGATGGCCTTATCGGGCAGGTAGCGGTCCGTGATATACCGCTCACTGAGGGTGACGATGGCGCTCAGCACATCGGCATCCACCTGCACATGGTGGTGCTCCTCGTAATACTTTTTGATGCCGTTCATGACGGCCAGCGTATCGGCCACGCTGGGCTCTTCCACGCGGACAGGCTGGAAGCGGCGCTCAAGGGCCTGGTCCTTCTCGATATACTTGCGGTACTCGTTGAAGGTGGTGGCGCCGATGACCTGTATCTCACCGCGGGAGAGGGCGGGCTTGAGGATGTTGCCCGCGTTCATGGCGCCCTCGCTCTCACCGGCGGAGGTGATGGTGTGGATCTCGTCAATGAACAGGATGATGTTGCCGGCGGCCTTGACCTCACTCAGCAGACCCTTGACCCGCTGCTCGAACTGGCCGCGGAACTGGGTGCCGGCCACGAGGCTGGTCAGATCCAGCAGGAAGATCTCCTTATCCTTCAGACCCACAGGGACATTGCCCTTGGCGATGCGCTCCGCGATGCCCTCGGCGATGGCCGTCTTGCCGACGCCCGCCTCGCCGATGAGGCAGGGGTTGTTCTTCTGGCGGCGGCTCAAGATCTGGATGGTGCGGTAGATCTCGCGGTCGCGGCCCACGATGTCGTCGAGCTTGCCCTCCCGGGCTTTGCGGGTCAGGTTCTCGCAGTAGGTGTCGAGGAATTTGCGGCGGGGCGGCTTCTTGCCGTTCTTCTGGGCCTTTTTGCTGTTTCCGGCGTCGCCCTCCGCCTTGACGCCCAGCGGGAAGGTAGCACTGGAGCCGGGGACAAGGTCGTCGTCCCCTTCGTTCTCCTCGCCGCCCATGGGCTGGCCCATATTCATCATGAGGGAGAGGGGGTTCGCGTCCCCCATCTCATCCATCATGCTCTCCATCCGGTTTTCCATGTTATCCATGTCCTCGTCGGACATACCGAACTGCTTCATCAGGTCTTCCACCGGCTTGATGTGCAGCTCACGCGCACAGTGCAGGCAAAAGCCCTCATTTTTCATCTGGCCGTTCTCCATCCGCTGGACGAAGATGATGGCCGGACGTTTCTGACAGCGATTGCAGACCATATAGGTTCCTCCTAAAGCTCCCTTTTACAGGAAGGGGTTGAACAGATTGAATACTTTATAGTAAAGGCTGCTGCTCATGACCGTATCGTTCAGGACGGTCAGATTGCCGCCGGTGATGACGATGACGGCCCACACCACACAGAGCATCAGATAGATGTCCATGGTGCTGGCAACGCAGCCGGTGACCCAGCCCAGCCAGCGGTTGACGGTGCCGATGACCGGCAGCCGGTTGACGAGGCCCAGCACGGTGACCAGCATACTCATCAGCATCCGCAGCAGGGCAAAGGCCACGAAAAAGAGCACGACCGAGATGACCGGCGTGAGCAGCGGAGCCAGCACCTTCTGGACGATGGCGTCCGCCAGCACCACGGCGTTGTCGCTGAGCACAGCCGAGATGGAGCGCTCGCAGGTCTCCACGATGGAGGCGCGGAAGCCCTCGGGCAGAAAGCCCGCGTACTTGTCCGCGATGCCGGTCAGGTCCACGACCCCTCCGGCCGAGATGCTCTCGGCGATCTGGGTACGGAAGCTCCCGGCCAGAAAGCGCTGGAACACCTCGGCGGCAGCCCAGCCCGAAAAGACCCGGGCGCCCACGAGGCTGAAGACATTCCCGCCCAGCTGGACACTGGCTGCGAGAAAGCCCTTGCGGGCATAGCGCACAGCCAGAAGCAGCCAGACCACGGTACATACTATATCAAAAAGAAATGACGGATTCTTGAACATATCTTGTTTTCCTTATTATGTATTGCTTTGAGCGTTGTTTTCCGCTGCGGGCGGGGTCAATCCCTGCACCGTATTGCCGCAGAAGACCAGCAGCTGCCTGCGGTCAGCCAGCAGACCCTGCGGGCGGGCCGAAAGGCTCTGGGTCCACTGAGAGGTGCCGTCGGTGGAAAGGCACTCCACGCCGTTGTCGGTGAGCAGATAGAACTGCGCACCGGAGCGGACGATGCGGTTGGACGCCTGCACCTGCGTGGTGTTCTCGACGCCGAGGTCACGGCCCAGCATCACGGCCTGACAGAGCTGGCCGGAGGCTAGCAGAAGGGCAGTATTGCCCGAAGCGTCCACCGAGATGTCGCGGAGAGCCTGCCCGGTAAAGTCATAGGCTGCCCGCTCTCCGCCCGATGCGTTGTAGAGGACAGCGCGGCTGTCGCAGACGGCCAGGATGCTCTGGGAACCGATCCAGCTCAGCCACTGGGCCGCGCCGCTGCCGCTGCCCACCAGCAGGGGGTCGCCCTGCGCCAGGGTGACGACATAGAAATTCGTGACCATCTGGCCGCCGTTCACCGTCACCGCCGCCACTGCCAGCCGCCGCCCATCCGGCGAAAAGGCCAGCCGCAGCGGGGTGCCGTCGGCGATGGTGAGGCTCCAGCTCAGCAGCTGCTCCATTGAGGACGAGTAGACCCGAAGCTGGGCCGCACTGCCGGGGTCCTCTGTGACGACGGCCAGCGTGCCGTTGTCGGCCATGGCACAGAGGGTGATGCTGTTCTCCATGGTCTTGGTGTAGAGATTCTGGGTCCGGCTCTCCACCCGCAGCTCATTGCCCGAGCGGTTGTAGAGCACAAAGCGGTTCTTGCCCACAGCCAGCGCCGGGCGGGCGTAGCCGCTCTGGATGGAGTTGAGCCGGGTGCCGGTGCGGGACCAGACCACGCACCCTTCCTCGCCCAGCTCCACAAAGCTGCTGTTCATGGCGGCAAGCTGTTTCACCTCCATGACGCCGGTCTGCTGGGGCCAGCCCGTGCCGGGGAAGAGCAGGATGCGGGCGGTGTCGGCCCAGTCCTTGGCCATGGCAACAGAGCTGCCCACGATGCCGGTGGTGAACAGCACCACCAGCGTCAGCGCCACGACGATGAGTGCCGTGCGGCGGATGCGCCGGTTCCGCACCCGCTCGCGGGCCTGCTCGAGGTATTCGACCCGTCCCGCCGAAAGCGGCTCGTCCGACACAGGCCGGGGGCCGCGCTGTCTTTTTCTCATACTCTCCTGTCCCTTCGTGCAATGACAGTGCTCCCAAAGGGGCGTTTTCCCTCCGGGAGCATCGGTCGTATTTGCGTTATTCTATGGGCGTGTCGTAGTCCACGCTCTTGAGGAAAAGCCCCTTCGCCGCCAGCGTCGGCCCGGCGTTTTTGCGGTCGCGGCTGGCGAGGATGCCCGGCACGGCCTCAGGCGCAAGACGCCCCGCGCCGGCCTCGCAGAGGGTTCCTGCGAGGATGCGCACCATGTTGTAGAGGTAGCCGTCCGCCGTCACCGTGATGTCGATGTCGTCGCCCCGGCGCTGGACGTCACAGGCCGTGATGGTGCGCACGGTGTCGCCGTGAGCCGCAGCCGAGCTGCCCGAGGCGCAGAGGGCGAGGAAATCGTGCTTTCCCACAAAATACTGCGCCGCCTGCTGCATCCTGTCCGCGTCCAGCCGCCCCGGCACTCTGGTGTAATACCGCGCTGCAAAGGGCGAGTCGATCGGACTGTTGTGGATGCGGTAGAGATAGGTCTTGGTGTGGGCCGCATAGCGGGCGTGGAAATCGTCCGGCACCACCCGCGCTTCCAGCGCCCGGATGTCCGGGGGCAGATGCTGGTTCAGCGCCAGCGGCAGCTTTGCCGCCGGGATGCGGGTGTCGGCGTGGAAGTTGAGCATGAAGCCCAGCGCGTGGACGCCGGCGTCGGTGCGGCTGCAGCCCTTGATGTCGGGCCGACAGCCCAGCACCGCCTCCAGAGCGTCCTGAAACGCGGCAGCTACGCTCCGCCCGTTTGGCTGCACCTGAAACCCGCAGTAGTTCGTGCCGTCGTAGGATAGTTTTAAGAGATAATTCATTCTGGCTCTCCTCATAAAGGCTCTCCCTTTGGGAGAGCTGGCGCGAAGCGCCTGAGAGGGCAAGGATGCTGACAAAGATACATAGCCCTGCGATAACATCGCTCTGCCAAAGGCTTCTGTCTATCGCTGCATAGCGGCACTTTCGCTCCTGGCTTGCCCTCTCCGTCATCGCAAGCGATGCCACCTCTCCCAAAGGGAGAGGCTTTGCTCTTTTTTAGAAATTCGGGAACACCAATCTCGAAGCGAGGATCACCGCAAAACACGCAATGCAGACTGCAAGGTCGATGTAATCCTGCTTTTCGCACCGCAGCACCTTGAGGCGGGTGCGTCCGTCGCCGCCGCGATAGCAGCGGCACTCCATAGCCATGGCCAGCTCGTCGGCGCGGCGGAAAGCCGAGATGAACAGCGGCACCAGCACCGGGACCAGCGCCTTGATGCGCTCGGTCATCCTGCCGTTGTCCAGCTGCGCACCACGGGCTTTCTGGGCGTTCATGATCTTGTCGGTCTCCTCGATGAGGGTAGGGATGAACCGCAGCGCGATGCTCATCATCATGGCCAGCTCATGCACCGGGAAGCGGAGCCTGCCAAGAGGCTTGAGCAGCTGCTCGATGGCATCCGTCAGGACGATGGGGCTGGTGGTGTAGGTCAAAAGGCTCGTGCCTGCGATGAGGGCCATGACGCGCACCGCCATCAGTACAGCATACCGGATGCCCTCCGCGTAAACGGTCAGAAATCCGAGCTTGAACACCGGATCGCCCTCGCCCGAGACAAAGAAGAGGTTCAGCACCGCCGTAAAGACGATGATGGGGAAGATGGGCTTCAGGCTCTTGAGGATGAGCCTGAAGGGAATTTTCGCCACTGCGTACATCGCGGCGAGGAAGACCAGCGAAAGCGCAAGGCCCAGCGGGTTGGACGCCGCAAAGAGCAGCACGATATACAGGATGGTCAGCACCAGCTTGAGCCGGGGGTCAAAACGATGGACGAGGCTGTTGCCGGGGAAGTGCTGGCCGATGGTAATATCTCTCAGCATCCGGCTGCACCCCCTTTCTGTTCTTTATTCCGGGGTAAGACGAGGGTCTCCCCTGCATCCCGCCGGGCTTTTGCCGCCAGGATCATCTTGACGGCGTAGGGGATGGTGTAGACGTCCGCCGGGACGTCCACGCCCATCTCCCGCAGCTTGAGGAAGATCTTCGTCACCTGCGGCACGGAGAGGCCCAGTTCCAGCAGCTCGGGAGCGCGGGCAAAGACCTTCTCCACCGTGTCGTACATGGCGATCTTCTTCCGGCTCATCACCAGCACCTTGTCGGCGTACTTGGCAATGTCCTCCATGCTGTGGGAGACCAGAAGCACCGTGGTGCCGGTCTTTTTGTGGTAGTCCTTCACCTCGGACAGGATCTCATCCCGTCCCTCGGGGTCGAGGCCGGCCGCAGGCTCGTCCAGAACGAGGATACGGGGCTTCATGGCCATGACGCCCGCCACGGCCACGCGGCGCTTCTGTCCGCCGGACAGCTCAAAGGGACTGCGCTCCAAAAGCGCCTCATCGAGGCCGACGAATTCTGCCGCCTCGTGGACGCGCTTATCGACCTCCGCCTCGTCGAGGCCCATATTCTTCGGGCCGAAGGCGATGTCCTTATAGCATGTTTCCTCAAAGAGCTGGTACTCCGGGTACTGGAACACCAAACCCGTCAGGAAACGGAAATCCCGGATCTTTTCCGGCTCGGCCCAGAGGTCGCGGCCATCAATGATGATCTTGCCGCTGGTGGGCTTGTTCAGACCGTTCATGTGGGTGATGAGGGTGCTCTTGCCGGAGCCGGTGGCTCCGATGATGCCCACGAAATCGCCCTCTTCCACCTCAAAGCTCACGTCGTCCAGCGCGGTGACTGCGTTCGGCATACCGGGGTTGTAGACATAGCTCAGGTGTTCTACTTTGATAATGCTTGCCATGTTTCCGTCCCCCCTCACTTCAGCAGCTCATACAGAGCCTGTGCGCACTCGCCGGTGTCGATGATGCCTTCGGGCATGGGGATGCCGGCCTTGACCAGCTCATCCCGCAGCTCTGCGGCCTGCGGCACGTCGAGGCGGAGAGAACGGACTTTTTCGGTCTGGCTGAACACCTCTTTCGGGGTGCCTTCCATCACCACGCTGCCCTGGCTCATCACCAGAACACGGTCGGCCTGCGCGGCCTCTTCCATGTAGTGGGTGATGGACACAACGGTGATGCCCAGATCCCTGTTGAGGTGGTGGATGGTCTGCATCACCTGCTCACGGCCGCGAGGGTCGAGCATGGCGGTGGCCTCGTCGAGGATGAGGCAGTCGGGGCGCATGGCGACGACGCCCGCAATGGCGACGCGCTGCTTCTGGCCGCCCGAGAGGTTGTGGGGTGCGCGCTCCCGGAACTCGTAGATGCCCGCCATCTTCATGGCGTCATCAACGCGGCGGCGCATCTCTTCCGGCGGAACACCGAGGTTTTCCAGCGCGAAAGCCACGTCTTCCTCTACCACCGTGGCGACGATCTGGTTGTCCGGGCTTTGGAACACCATGCCCACGGTCTGGCGGATGTCATAGAGCTTGTCATCATCGGCGGTGTCCATGCCCTCGACGTACACCTTGCCCTCCTCCGGCAGGAGGATGGCGTTGAAGTGCTTGGCAAGGGTGGATTTGCCGCAGCCGTTTGCGCCCAGCACGGCCACGAACTCGCCCCGCCCGACCTGCATGGAGACGCCGTTGAGCGCATAGCCGGGCTGCTCCGAGTCGTAGCGGAACTTTAAGTTTTCTGCTGTCAGTATCGTTTCACTCATTTGTTTTCTCTTTCTGGTGGTGCGCCCCTCTGAAAGGGGCTGTACCCCATACCCTCTCAGTCTCGCATTCGCTCGACAGCTCTCCCAAAGGGCGAGCCACTGGCGTGTCGGTCAAGTCTGCACGAGACGAGCAGAGTTCCAATATTCAGAAGCTGCATCGCCCTGCTATAGAGGCCAGCAGCTGTTCTGCAAGATGCTTTGTCCAGAAGTCGCTGACCTCGTAAGCAAGGCCCGCTCTTCTGCGCCATAATATGCCCTCAGCAGGCAGCACAAAGCTGCCCGGCCTGCCAATGGCTCTCCCTTTGGGAGAGCTGTCACCGAAGGTGACTGAGAGGGTCATTCTTCCCAAATCGCCGTCGCGCCGCAGGGGACGACGCCGCCGGTGGCGGAGACGGGCAGGCCGATCTCGTCGCAGCTGGTCTTTCCGCCAAAGCGGGGGATCAGCGTCGTCTTGAGCATATACTCCATGACGGCGGGCGAAAGGCCGGTGGTGTAGCTGTTGACCGCAAAGAAGAGCGGCTTGTCGCTCAGCACCTCTTCGCACTGGCTGATGAGGTCGTAGATGCAGTCTTCCAGCTTCCAGATCTCGCCGCCGGGGCCGCGTCCATAACTCGGCGGGTCCATGATGATGCCGTCGTAGGTGTTGCCGCGGCGCTTCTCGCGGGCGACGAACTTGGCGCAGTCGTCCACCAGCCAGCGGATGGGCCGGTCGGTGAGGCCGCTGGCGGCGGCATTGTCCTTGCCCCAGGCGACGATGCCCTTGGAGGCGTCCACATGGCAGACGGCAGCGCCCGCCGCCGCGCAGGCCAGCGTTGCGCCGCCGGTGTAGCCGAAGAGGTTCAAAACTTTAATGGGCCGGCCTGCGGCGCGGATCTTCTTGGCGTACCAGGCCCAGTTGACGGCCTGCTCCGGGAAGACGCCGGTGTGCTTGAAGCCGGTGGGGCTGACGATGAGGGTCAGCTTATCCTCCCCTTCGCCGCAGGTGATCTTCCACTTTTCGGGCAGACGGCGGCGGTACTCCCACTCGCCGCCGCCCTGATTGGAGCGGTGGTAAACGGCGTCCGCCTTGGCCCAGAGGGGGCTCTGCCGGGGCGTCTTCCACACCACCTGCGGGTCAGGCCGGACAAGCAGCGTCTCGCCCCAGCGTTCCAGCCGGTTGCCGTCGGTGGCATCCAGCAGCTCGTAGTCTTTCCATGTATCTGCAGGGCGCATATGCGTCCTCCTTCCTGCTTTTTATCTCTCTCTTAGCCTTCGATGATCCGCTCGTTGATTTTATCCACGATGCGCTTGGCGCACAGGTCGATGGCCTCGAGGTCCCGGCCCTCCACCATGACGCGGATCTTCGGCTCCGTGCCGGAGACGCGCACCAGCACACGGCCCATGTCCATCAGCTTCTGCTGCTCGTTCTCGATGAAGTCGGCCAGCACCTTGTCTTCCTTGTAGGCGGCCTTCTGGGCGGCATTGGCCGCCACATTCACCAGCACCTGAGGGTACTGGGCGTAGATGCCGTTCAGCTCGCTCATCTTCTTGCCGCTCTTGGCCAGCAGCTTGAGCAGCTTGCCGGCGGTCAGCTCACCGTCACCGGTGGTGGTGTGGTGGAGCAGGATGACGTGGCCGCTCTGCTCGCCGCCGATGGCGTAGCCGTTCTCCCGCATGTTCTCGAGAACATAGCGGTCGCCGACAGCGGTCTTCTCGGTGCGGATCCCCTGGGACTCCATAAACTTGATGAAGCCCAGGTTGGACATGACGGTGACGACCGCAGTATTGCCGTCCAGACAGCCCCTTTCCTTCATGTTCATGGCCAGCAGGGCGATGATCTTGTCGCCGTCGATCTCCTGACCCTTCTCGTCGCAGGCGAGGCAGCGGTCTGCGTCGCCGTCAAAGGCGATGCCGCAGTCAAAGCCGCCCTCGATGACAGCCTTTTCCAGATTGTCCAGATGGGTGCTGCCCACACCGGCGTTGATGTTCTTTCCGTCAGGCTCCACGCCGATAAAGGTACACTTTGCGCCCAGACGGGGGAACAGCTGCCGGGCTGCTGCTGCAGAGGCACCGTTGGCGCAGTCGATGCAGACGTTCAGGCCGGACAGGTCGCCGTTGATGGACTCATACAGGTGGTCGGCGTAGTCCTTGATGCCGTCGGTGCGGCAGGTCACGCGGCCCACATCGTCGCCGGTGGCCAGCTTGAGGCCCGCGCACTGATTGTCGATGTAGGCTTCAATTTCGTTCTCCACCTCGTCCGGCAGCTTGTAGCCGGTGCCGGCGAAGATTTTGATGCCGTTGAATTCCATCGGGTTGTGAGACGCCGAGATGACCACGCCGGCGTCGGCGTTGTACTTGCGCACCAGATAGGCCACGGCGGGAGTGGGGACGACGCCCAGACTCTCGACGTCCGCGCCCACGCTGCACAGACCGGCGGTCAGGGCAGCTTCCAGCATATCACCGGACTGGCGGGTGTCCTTGCCGATGAGGATACGGGGCTTGTGGCCAGTGCTGCTGGTCAGCACGGCGGCAGCGCCGCGTCCGATGAGCATCGCCATCTCACAGGTCAGGTCTGCACCAGCCACGCCGCGCACACCGTCGGTACCAAAATACTTTCCCATAGTAAATACCTCACTTAAAATAAGCTCTGCTGTCCATTGTCCTCGGCGCTGCCGCTCTCAGGCGCTTTCAGGCCGAGATGCTCATAAGCCAGCCGGGTGGCGCAGCGGCCTCGGGGCGTCCGGGTCAGAAAGCCCATCTGCATCAGGTAGGGCTCACACAGGTCTTCCAGCGTCACGGCCTCTTCGCCGAGGGCTGCGGCCAGTGTTTCCAGACCCACCGGGCCGCCGTTATACATTTCAATGATGGCGCGGAGCAGGCTGCGGTCCAGTTCGTCCAGACCCAGCGCGTCCACGTCCATCCGCTTGAGGCTCAGCAGCGCCACGTCCCGGTCGATGACGCCGTCGCCCAGCACGGTGGCAAAGTCGCGCACACGCTTGAGGAAGCGGTTCGCCACACGGGGCGTGCCGCGGCTGCACTTGGCCAGCTCATAAGCACCCTCGGAGGTGATGGGCTGGTCGAGGATGCCCGCCGAGCGGATGATGATATTGCTCAGCTCGTCGGGGCTGTAGAGCTCCAGCTTGAGCAGCACGCCGAAGCGGTCGCGCAGAGGGCCGGTGATCTGGCCCGCACGGGTGGTCGCACCCACCAGCGTGAACCGGGGCAGATTGATGCGGATGCTCTGGGCGCTGGGGCCTTTGCCTATCATAATATCCAGCGCATAGTCTTCCAGTGCCGGGTAAAGCACCTCTTCCACCTGCCGGGAGAGGCGGTGTATCTCGTCGATGAAGAGGACGTCGCCCTCCTGCAGATTGGTCAGCAGGGCGGCGAGGTCGCCGGGCTTTTCGATGGCCGGGCCGCTGGTGATGCGGATCTGCACCCCCATCTCGTTGGCGATGATGCCCGCCAGCGTCGTCTTGCCCAGACCCGGAGGGCCGTAGAGCAGGATGTGGTCCATGGGCTCGCCCCGGCGCTTGGCCGCTTCGAGATAGATCTTCAGGTTCTGCTTGACCTTTTCCTGTCCGATGTAGTCCTCCAGATGCTGGGGGCGGAGGTTGTTTTCCTCGCTGTCCGCCGCCGTCATCCCGGGCTGCATCATTTTTGCGCCATAGAGCGCGGTATCGTCCTGCATCGTTTACCTCCTGCCCGCCATGCTGCGCAGCGCCAGCTTGATGATCTCTTCCACCGGGAGCGTGCCGTCGATCTTGGAGACGGCCAGCGCGGCCTCGCTCTGGCTGTAGCCCAGCGACACCAGCGCGGCGATGGCCTGCCCCGCTCCCTGTGCGGCGGCGGTGTCCGAAGCAGCGCCCGCCACGTTTTCCAGGTCGATGCCGGCGGCAAAGCCTTTGGCGACCTTATCTTTCAGTTCCAGCACGATGCGCTGGGCCAGCTTAGGGCCGACGCCGGACGCGGCCTTGAAGGCTTTGTGGTCGCCCGCCGAGATGGCCAGCGCCACACGGTCGGGCTCCATGACGCTCAGGATGGCAAGCCCCACCTTCGCGCCCACGCCCGACACCGAGGTGAGCAGCTCGAAACAGGCCTGCTGCTCCTCGCTGGCAAAGCCGTAGAGGCTGACGTCGTTCTCGGTGACGTTCATCACCGTGTAGATGGTGGCTTCGTTCCCCACGCCGGGCAGCGCACCGGCCACGCTGGCCGGACACTGGGCGTAGTACCCCACGCCGCCGCAGCAGATGACCACAGCGTTCAGGGTCTTTTTGATGATTTTTCCGGTTAAGCTGTATATCATAATAGCCCTCTCAGTCAATGCCTGCCGGCATTGCCAGCTCTCCCTGTGGGAGAGCCACTGGCGTGCCGGGCAGGTCTATCGGATACGAGAAAGTTTTGTTGTTTCGGAAACTATAACGCCCTGCTGTCAAGGGCAGCTCAGATAGGGCCGGGCACTCTCCGCACGAAGCGGTTGAGCTGGCTGCCGTTGGTGTGGCAGAAGGTGATGGCCATCGCCAGCGCGTCGGCGGTGTCGTCGGGCTTCGGGATGGCGGGCAGATGCAGCAGGATGCGGGTCATCTCCTGCACCTGCTTTTTCACGGCTTTGCCGTAGCCGGTGACGGCCTGCTTGACCTGCATCGGGGTGTACTCGTAGATGGGCAGGCCCGCCTGCGCCGCCGCCAGCAGAATGACGCCGCGCGCCTCGGCCACGCCGATGACGGTGGTCTGGTTGTGCTGGTAGAACAGCTTTTCGATGGCCAGCACCTCCGGCTGCGTCCGCTCGATGACCTCCTTGACGCCCGCATACACCTCGTCCAGCCGCCGCTCGAACGGCACGCCGGCGTCGGTACACACCGCGCCAAAATCCACCGGTGCAAAGCGGTTTCCCGCGTAATCCACCACACCCCATCCCACGATGGCGTAGCCCGGGTCGATGCCCAATACTCTCATTCTGCGATACCTTTCCTATTGTAATCATCTTATTATAGCACACCTATAAAAAAGGGGCAACGATAACCTTTTAACTCCCAGCCTTCGCCCGCTTTCCCGCCCCTCCGGCAGAGGCGTCCCGGCCAGCCCCGGAAGGATTTTTTGAAGATTTTTGCAAAAAGGGCTTGATTTTTATTCCATCCTATGCTATCATAATTGAGCTGACTACAGCAAAACAGAATATGGACGGTTAGCTCAGCTGGTAGAGCATCTGCTTGACGTGCAGGAGGTCACAGGTTCGAGTCCTGTACCGTCCACCATACAGTTCGTACTCGAACCCGATTCTTTACGAAAAAGGGTTCGGGTACGTTTTTTGTTTACAGGAGGTTCTGCGAAAGGACTACTCGGAACAGTAAACGAGCAAAGGCAGGGTATCACCATGACGGTGGTATCCTGCCTTTTTCTTTGAAATCAAGTTATCATTGTGCGAACTTGATTGCCCTTATGGAGAAAATCATTTTACTGGTCTGCGCTTTCGTACATCTGGGTCGTTGTGCCGACCTGCTCCGTACCAGCGTTCTCGTCAATGGTCACATCGGCAGTGCAGCTTTCAATGGTGCTGCCCTCGGCGCGGCCTGCAACGGTACCGGGTGTAACGGCACCGTCAATGCTGCCCTTTACCGAGCAGTTGGTGATTTTGAAAACCGTCTCCTCACCGTAGTAGTACAGACCGGTACCCACAAGGCCGCCCACATGGGTGGCACCGTTTGCCTTGATGTTCACGGTCACATTGCAGTTGTCAATGACAGAGGGATAGTTTTTAGTGGAGAAGCCTTCCGTCTCAAGGCAGATATCCGGGTTGGAATGAGTACCCGCATAGCCGCATAAACCGCCAATGGCGTGACCGCCGGTTTCGCTCTCGATGGTCACATCAGCGGTGCAGTTGGTGATGGTGTCCATCATTTCCAGACAGCCACCGATGCCGCCCAGACCCACCGGCTCATTGCCGGTGGCTTTTACGGTGCCGGATGCGGTGCAGCTGTCGATGCTGCCGCCAAAGCTGCCGCCGACTACCAGACCGCCGCACTCGGCAACGTCTGCCTGGATGATCTGATCGGTAAAGTGATTGTCACCGATGACGACCACGGTAGCGCCCTCCACCGTGCAGTTGGTGATGGAGTTGTTGTTGCCGCCCACGATGCCGCCGACACAGTTGTTGCCGGTAATGGTGGAATCACCTTTCAGTGTGACGTTGTCTACAGAGCCCATGTTGTAGCCCACAACACCGCCAATGGCCATGGAAGTGCCTTCCGTTACTGCGACCGTGGCATTTTCCAGTGTCAGATTTTTCACCTCACCGCAGCTTACGCCGAACAGACCGGCACCGCAGTTGTAAACATCCGAAGTATAGTTCAGGTTGGAAATGGTATGGCCGTCGCCATCAAAGGAGCCGAGGAACAGGGTGGAGTGTGTTTCCATGTCGTTCATGTTGCCGATGGGAGCCCACTCGACGCCAGACAGGTCCAGATCACTGGTCAGCTTGAAGGAAACACCGGCATAGCCGCCCTGCGAGCCATCGTTGACGTTGGAAGCAAAGGTCAGCAGGGAATCTACGCTGTTGATCTGGTAGGGGTCTTCCTGCGTGCCGGAACCACCGTCATAGTTGGCGGAAACAGCAGTGGTGCTGATGGAAGAAGCTGCCGCAGAACTTGCGGCAGTGCTGCTTGCGGTACTCTGGGCGGAAGAACCTACACAGCCTGACAGGAGAGCGGCGGCGAGGCATACGGCAATCACGCCGGTTTGAATTCGTCTCATAATGGAATATCCTTTCTTTGTTAGTTTCTTCTAACCAGAAAGTATAACAAAACAAAGACGGTCTGCCACTCCGAACCGTCAGGAAACATCCAATTCGGACGGCGAGTTTCGGAACAGAGTGGGGCTTATGCCGTATTCCTTTTTGAACGCTTCCGAAAATTTGCTAGGGTTATCATAGCCGAGTGTAGCTGCGATCTCGGTCACACTGCGGCTTGTATCCTGCAAAAGGACGCGGGCGGTCTGCATCCGGTAGGTTTTCATGTATTGATAAATGGAGCTGCCATAAACGGCTTTGAAGCAGAGCTTCATGGAAGTCTGCGCAATGCCGAACTGCCGGGAAAGCTCAGCCAATGTGTAATGGTGACTGAGATCTTGTATCATTGCATCGTGTATCGCCCGGACAGCCGTGACCTGACTGCGGGAGAAAAACTGCCGCTTTTCCGAGAAGGACTCCTGCGGTAGGTCGTTTAGGAGCATGAGCAGTTCCAGTACCTTGGCTTTCAGGTAGTGTGCCATCCGTTCCGGTGGGGCGGCATACAGCTCCGAGAAAATGTGCGCGACTTCCCGGTTGCTGCGCAGCACATAGCAGCTCTCTTCCCGGCAGAAACGCTCGGCGATGGCTTCCAAATGGATATCAAGATCGCCCATGATGGCTTCCAGAGAAGAAAGCGTCTGCTGCGCCCGCGGCAAGTCGATGGTGATGGAAATGCCGTGATAGTGCGCCAGTGGAAAACGGGTCTGCCGGGTGGTGTGGCTCAGCCGGTGAATGGACAGGTCGCCCGCACCGATATACTGATAATCGCCGTTCTGAAATTCGCACTCAAACCGCCCTTCCCGGCAGTGATTGATTTCGATGGTATCCGGCATGGGGCGTTTGTTCTGATTCTGCCCGTCCTTCATGTGAAAGTCATTGTAGAAAAGATCGATCCCCGACAGGATCGGATATTCAGAGATGAGCCCTTCGCCGGTGTCGTTTTGCATCCGGTAAAGTCTGCACCCGGCAGATGCGGCCAAATGCTGCACCTCCGGGTCAAAGAAATCAATGGGACACTGCTTCATTCCAGCACCTCCTCACAGCCCTATTATAATAAATGCATGAGTTTGGAACAAGCCACACCTTTATCCATTGAATCTATAAATTCCAGCTTATAGCACGCGTTCCTAGCAGGGTTTGGGGCAGGCACGCCCCAACAAGAACACTTCGGAAACTCGCAAGAGTTGAAGAAGTGAAGTCCCGGATGGACAGGAAATTTTCAAGAACTGAAAATTTGTGGCCACGGGACGATTCTTGCTCTCAGCTAATAAGCTCAAATTCGATTTTCCGTAATTGTTTCCAAATTGTTAAAACGCATAAGCGGGCAAAGAACTTTTTTCTTCTGAAGTGGTGGTGTTCACGATGAGCACCACCACTTTTCCGTTTTGTTTTTCTTGCAAACAGGTGTGAAATATGGTATATAGGTTATACGAAACATTGCGTTGATTCAATGATGTGCAAAGAGAGGTGCTACCATGACCGCCGTAATCTACGCCCGCTATTCATCCGACAGCCAGCGAGAAGCGTCCATTGAGGGACAGTTGCGCGACTGCAAGGCCTACGCCGAGAAGAACGGCATCACCGTGGTCGGCACCTACATTGACCGTGCCTACTCTGCCAAAACGGATGACCGCCCAGACTTTCAGCGGATGATTAAGGACAGCACAAAGAAAATCTTCGATGTGGTTCTGGTCTGGAAGCTGGACCGCTTTGCCCGGAATCGGTTCGATGCCGTGAACTACAAGTACCAGCTGGAAAAGAACGGTGTCCATCTGGTGTCTGCCATGGAACCCATCTCGCAGGGGCCTGAAGGCATTATGGTGGAGAGTATGCTGATCGGCATGGCGGAATACTATTCCGCCGAGCTTGCCCTGAAAGTGGCGCGCGGTGAGCGCGAAAACGCCCTCCAGTGCAAGTACAACGGCGGTGTGGTGCCGCTGGGCTTCACCATTGGCAAGGAGGACAGGCTGTACCATATCGACCCGGAGACGGCTCCCATCGTGCAGGAAATCTTCACCCGGTATGCCGACGGCGAACCGGCTGAGAAGATTGCCGCCTCCCTGAACGAGCGCGGCCTGCGTACCCGCACCGGGAAGCCGTTCGTGAAGAACAGCTTCTTCCAGATCTTCCGCAACCGCCGCTACATCGGCGAATACCGCTACAAGGACATTGTGACGCCGGGCGGCATTCCGGCCATTGTTGACCAGGACCTGTTTGACCGGGTGCAGCAGCGTTTTGAGCAGAACAGGATCGCCCATGGTCGGCCTGCAAAAGAGGATGTGAGCTATCTGCTGACCACCAAGCTGTTCTGTGGCAAGTGCGGCACCCTGATGGGTGGCGAAAGCGGCACCAGCCACATGGGAAACACCTACTATTACTACAAGTGCGGCAACGCCAAACGCCACGGCAAGGCGCACTGCGACCTGAAAGCCATCCGCAAGGAGCCTCTGGAGCGGTTCGTGGTGGACACCGCCATTAAGGTGATCTTCAGCGATGAAATCATCGAACGGCTGATAGATTTGGTCATGGAAGCCCAGCAGCAGGAGAACACCCGGCTGCCTGTCCTGAAAGACCAGCTCAGGGACACAGAGAAGCGGCTGGCAAACCTTCTGGAAGCCATTGAACAGGGCATCCTGACCCCGACCACCAAGCAGCGGTTGGACGAACTGGAAGCCCGGAAAGAAGCCCTGAACACCAGCATTCTGGAAGAAGAACTAAAAAAGCCAGTCCTGACCCGCGAATGGATGCGGTTCTGGTTTGAGAAATTCCGCAAGGGTGACATGAGAGACATGGAACACCAGCGGCAGATCATTGATACCTTTGTCAACTCGGTCTACGTCTTTGACGACCGGGTCGTGCTCAATTTCAACTTCACGGACGATTCCAAAACCATCTCCCGTGAAGAGGTGTTGGGTTCGAGTGCTGTGGACAATGCTCCACCAAACGAAAGCCTCTAACGAAAGTTAGAGGCTTTTTTGTTGCGTCACCCACCAACCCACGTCAGAGCAGGACGGTACAGGACTCGAACAGGGCGGCGGCACAAAGTGCCGTAAGCAATCAGCCCAGTGGGCTGTTGCTTAGCCCGCGGTTCCCAATCTTCAGGAATGTCTACCAAGAAAGCACCGCCTGCCGGAGCACCGTTTGCAGAGCCTCGGTTGGACGGTACAGGACTCGAACAGCAGCGGAGCCGACTGCAACGACGACGAGCGCCGCCAGCGGCGGAAGCAGCGAGGAGTTGTTGGGGCCGCGGCCAGCGATACGCAAGCAAGGCGCAGCGGATGCTGGGTGCCGCAACCCGTCTGCCTGCGGCGGAAACAGGGAGGCGAGGCTGGGGCCGCGTTCTGATTTTTCAAGGCCCCGTCAAGGGGCTGCGGAAAAATCAGCAAACGCAACTCGTCAGGGCCGCGCACCTCAGCTACAGCTTCTGTAGGAATGTCTACCAAGAAAGCACCGCCTGCCGGAGCACCGTTTGCAGAACCTCGGTTCATGCAGTACCGGACAGGAACAATGTACGTCAGAGCCATTCGTAAAAAACAAAGGCAGGGTATCATCATGGCGATGGTATCCTGCCTTTTGTGCTATATGGCGCATTCTGGGGCAATCGCTGCGTACGCAGGAAAAAGGGCAAGCTCTGACATATAGGGGTGTTCTTTCCTTGGCGGGTGTGATATACTCGGCTCAACAAATCGGAATTTATTTAGAGGTGTTAGACAATGAAATTAAAGAACATTTTAATTGTTGTTAAAGATATTGAGAAATCAAAACAATTTTACAATGACCTGTTCGGTCTTGATTTGGTACTTGACAATGACGGTAACATGATTTTAACGGAAGGACTTGTGCTTCAAGACGAAAAAATTTGGAAAAAGTTTTTAGGAAAGGATATTATCCCTAAAAGTAATTCTTGTGAATTATATTTTGAAGAACAAGATATAGAAGCATTCGTTGAAAAGCTGGAACGGTCTTATCCCTCAATTCAATATGTTAATAAACTTATGACACATAGTTGGGGACAAAAAGTAATTCGTTTTTATGATTTGGACGGTAATTTGATTGAAGTAGGAACACCGATGTAACACCATAAATTTCAGTTTGCCGTACTCGTTCCCAGCAGAGTTTGGGTCCGCCATCTGGTAAGAGCTATCCGCTTCGGCGGATGGCTCTTGTTGTTTTATCTGGCGCTTTACCGGGGTGTATGATATACTCAGACAGACAAAGGAGAAGAAACATGAACTACTACACCGCCCCCATGGAGGGCCTCACCGACCGAATCTGGCGTCAGGCGCACCAGCGCTGGTTCGGGGCGCCCGGCGCGCCTGCCCGCTATTATGCCCCCTTCATCTCCCCGCCCGAGAACCGGGTGCTTATCAAAAAGAAGATGGCAGAGCTGGACCCGGAAGCGAACCCCGGCGCACCGGTCATCCCCCAGCTGCTGGCCAAAGACGGCGCTCTGGCCGCCTGGATGATCGGCGAGCTGCGGAAGATGGGCTACACCGAAGTCAACCTCAACTTCGGCTGTCCCTCCGGCACTGTCACCGCCAAGGGCAAGGGTGCCGGGATGCTGCGCGACCTCTCGAAGCTCGAAGTCTTTCTCGACGAAGTCTTCTCGCAGGCCGAAGGCCCCATCTCGGTCAAGACCCGGCTGGGCGTCACAAGCCCGGAGGAGTTCGAAGCCATCCTCGACCTCTACGACCGCTGCCCCATCTGTGAGCTGACCATCCACCCCCGGGTCATGCGCCAGCTCTACCGGGGCGAGGCCGACCGCGCCGCCTTTGCAAAATATCTGCCCCACTGCCGGATGCCCGTCTGCTACAACGGCGACATCACTACCCCTGCCCAGCTGAAAGCACTGGAAGCGGAGTTCCCGAACCTCTCCGGCATCATGGTGGGGCGGGGCATCATCGCCGACCCGGCCCTGCTGCGGCAGGCTGTGGGCGGTGCGCCCGCCTCGAAGGAAGAACTGCGGGGCTACCTCGACGAGCTCTACCACGGCTACACCGAGGCCTTCGGCATGGCCAGCTGTGCCGTCAGCCGGATGAAGGCCCACTGGCACTACCTCATCCAGCGGTTCGAGGGCTCCGAAGCTTTCGAGAAGCAGCTGCGCAAGGCCCGGGAGGGCTGGGAGTATGAGGTGGTGGTGAACCAGCTGTTCACTCTGCCGCTTTTATGAGCCTGTGAGCCGCGCGAGGCTGAGAGGTTTTTATAAAACAAAAAAAGCCTGCCGTCCCGTAGGACAGCAGGCAAAAGGCGGAGATTCTCAGACGTTCAGATAGCTGCGCAGCATAGCCTGCAGCAGGTCGTCACGGTCCACTTTGCGGATGAGGGAACGAGCCCCCTTATAAGTCGTGATATAGGTAGGATCTTCGGACAGGATATAGCCCACCAGCTGGTTGACGGGGTTATAGCCTTTTTCCTTGAGTGCGTCGTACACCTGCTGCACGACTTCATGGATCTCGATGTCCTTCTGATCGTGGATGGAGAAAATGGCAGTTGCGTCGCCCACGAAATACACCCCCTTAAATAACTATGATTTATTGTACACGACTTGCGGCAAAACTTCAAGTTTTCCCAGTGAGATTTGCACATTTTGCTTAAATTTTTCCGATTTTATCATGCAAATCAGCAAAGCTGTTTTTGCAGAAAAGAGGCATATCATGATATACGGCATCGGCTGCGACCTCTGCGACACTGCCCGGATGGCAAAAAGCCTCGGCGGCCCCCATGGCTCCACCTTTGCGGCCAGAGTCTTCGGCCCGGCGGAGCGGGAGGCGCTGGGGCTTTCGGAGGGAAATTCTTCCTCCCTCAGCGCCCGTAAAGCCGCCAGTGCGGCGGCAGATTTCGCCGCGAAGGAAGCCTTCCTCAAAGCGGCCGGCACCGGCCTTGCAGGCCCCTTTGCGCTCTGTGAGATAGAGGCCGTCCGGCTGGAAAGCGGCGCGCCGGAATACCGCTTTTCGGGCGGCAGCGCCCGGTGGATGGACGAGCGCCATCTGAGAGCGAAGCTTTCCCTCAGCCATGACGGCGGCATGGCGCTGGCCTTCTGCATTCTGGAAACGGAAACCTGATTTTCTCTCCTGCATACAATGAGAGCAAGCTGCCCGCGTGTGCATAGCCGGCCCCCGGCCTGTCCATAATAAGGCCAGAGGACGGCACCGCGCACCACATAGCGGGCCTCCCAGTATGCAAGGAGGGAGTTTTCATGGAGGTACACAGAGGAGAAGTTTTCTACGCCGACCTTTCGCCCGTCGTCGGCTCCGAGCAGGGCGGCGTCCGCCCGGTGCTCATCGTGCAGAATGAGATAGGCAACCGGCACAGCCCCACGGTCATTGCAGCCGCCATTACATCCCGGCTGGACAAAGCCCGGCTTCCCACCCACATCAACATCCGGGCCGAAGATACGGGCCTTGCCAAGGACAGCGTCGTGCTGCTGGAGCAGATACGCACACTGGATAAACACCGCCTGCGGGAGCGGGCCGGCCAGATCACTGCCGAGGACCAGCGCCGGGTGGACCAGGCGCTGGATGTGAGTCTCGGCCTGAGCTCCTATTAAGCAGATGACCGCCTCCACAAAACGTGGAGGCGGTCATCTGCTTTTTTATTGGAAGTTGGATGGTCACTCAGATTTCTGGACGCTGTCCTCTGCGTCGTGGAGCAGGGCATACTCACGAATCTTTTTCAGCGTCTGCTCGCTCAGGATATGCTCTGCCTTGCAGGCATCCTCGGCGGCGACGTCCTCGTCCACGCCCAGCTGCACAAAGAAATGGGTCAGCAGGCGGTGGCGGCTGTAGATGCGCTCTGCGATCTCGCGGCCCGGCTCAAGAAGGGTCAGGTTGCCCTCGCCATCCACCGCGATATAGCCGTTCTCCCGCAGCTTCTTCATGGCAATGCTGACGCTGGCCTTGGTATAGCCCAGCTCGTTGACCACATCGATGGAGCGCACACGGCCCATCCGCTGGGTCAGCATAAGGATAGTCTCGAGATAATCTTCTGCGGATTGGTGGATCTGCATGTTATCGGCCTCCTGCCTTGTAAATTCCCTGTCCGGGGCACACAGGCGTTCCGGTCCGGTTTGTTATAGAATACCACATTCCGTACCGTGTTGCAAGCCATTCGCAGAAAGTTTGTCTATTCAAACCAAATCCACCCCGCACAATTTCGTCACTTTACCGTCTCGAGATAGGCCGCCGGGCCGGAAGTGTAGAGGTCGCCGCCGTGGGCGTCGAGGATGACCGTCAGGGGCATTTTTTCCACGGTCAGACGGCGGACGGCCTCACAGCCGAGGTCGGGCCACGCGATGACTTCCAGCGTCTTGACGCTCCGGGCCATCAGCGCACCGGCACCGCCCAGCGCCGCCAGATAGACCGCGCCGCTGCGGACGACGGCCTCTTTGACGGCAGCGTCCCGCTTGCCCTTGCCGATCATGATTTTATTGCCCAGATCCAGCAGGCGGGGGCTCATGGCATCCATCCGTCCGCTGGTGGTGGGGCCGGCCGAGCCGATGACTTCGCCCGGGCGCTCCGGCGTGGGGCCGACGTAGTAGATGGCGCTGCCCTCGAGGTCAAAGGGCAGCTTTTCGCCCTTGTCCAGCGCTTCCAGCATCCGCTTGTGGGCCTGGTCGCGGGCGGTGTACACCACACCGGACAGCAGCACGGTATCGCCCGCTTTCAGGGGCGCGAGGTCTGCCGCCGTGCAGGGAGTTGTCAGTTCGTATTGCATTTGCATCCTCCTTTAGCGTCCTGGCCCTCTCCGTCATTGCTTCGCAATGCCACCTCTCCCAAAGGGAGAGGCTTTACTTTCCCGCCACGCTTTAAGGCTCTCCCTTTGGGAGAGCTGTCGAGCAACGCGAGACTGAGAGGGCAAGCCCTCTCACAATGCGGCACTTGCCCGCCGGGTGACATGGCAGGAAACATTCACGGCCACCGGCAGACCGGCCACATGGGTGGGCATCTGCTCGATGGCGAGGCCGAGGCAGGTGGTCCTGCCGCCGAAGCCCTGAGGGCCGATGCCCAGCTCATTGATGGCCGTCAGAAGCTCTTTCTCGAGGTCGGCGTAATAGGGGTCGGGGTTCGGGACGTCCAGCGGGCGGAGCAGAGCTTTCTTGGCGAGATAGGCCACTTTATCAAAGCTGCCGCCCACGCCGATGCCCAGCACGATGGGCGGGCAGGGGTTGGAGCCGGCCAGCCTGACCGTCTCGATGACGAACTTCTTGAAGCCCTCCGCGCCGTCGGCGGGCTTGAGCATCTGGATGCGGCTCATGTTCTCGCTGCCGAAGCCCTTGGGGGCGACGGTGATGGTGCAGCCGTCGCCGTCCACCAGATGCACCGTGATGGCGGCGGGGGTGTTGTCGCCGGTGTTGCCCCGGCGCAGCGGGTCGGCCACGATGCTCTTGCGCAGATAGCCGTCGGTGTAGCCCCGCCGCACGCCCTCATGGATCGCAGCCTCAAAGCTGCCGTCGATGTGGACGTCCGTACCCAACTCCACGAAGACGCAGGCCATGCCGGTATCCTGACAGATGGGCAGATCCTCTTCCTTCGCCGCCGCGAGGTTCGACCAGAGCAGGTCGAGGGTGTTCTTTGCCAGCGGCCAGGGCTCTTCGGCCCGGGCCTTGTCCAGTGCTTCCTGCACGTCCCGGGGCAGGCGGGTGTTGGCCTCGATGCAGAGGCGGGCCACGGTGTCCGTGATCTGCTGCGCGGAAATGGTTCTCATAGGAGCTCCCTCCGTTTACAGGCGGGCCACGCCGCTCTCGCGGGCAGCTTCTGCCACAGCGTTCGCCACAGCCTCGGCCACCCGGGGGTCGAAGGCACCGGGGATGATGTTCTCTTCGCTGCGGTCATCGTCGGTGATGAGGTCCGCGATGGCGTAGGCGGCGGCCAGCTTCATCTTGTCGTTGATGTCGCGGGCGCGGACGCTCAGAGCGCCCTTGAAGAGGCCCGGGAAGCAGAGGACATTGTTGACCTGATTCGGGAAGTCGCTGCGGCCGGTGGCCATGACGCGGACGCCGCCCGCCTTGGCCTCGTCGGGCATGATCTCGGGGGTGGGATTGGCCATGGCAAAGACGATGGCGTCCCTGTTCATGGTCCTGCACAGCTCGGTGGTCAGGATGCCGGGCCTGGACACGCCGATGAAGACGTCTGCGCCCTCAAGAGCTTCCTTCAGGCCGCCCCTGATCTGGCGGGGGTTGGTCACTTCGCCCAGCCAGTTCTTGTGGGCCTCGGCGCTGTTGCAGCCCTTGTACAGGGTGCCGAACTGGTCCACGGCGATGATGTCCTTCGCGCCTGCAGTCATCAGCATCTTGATGATGGCCGTACCGGCAGCGCCGGGGCCGTTCAGGACGATGCGGGCATCCTCCATCTTCTTGCCCACCACCCGCAGGGCGTTGATGAGGGCAGCAGTCACGACGATGGCCGTGCCGTGCTGGTCATCGTGGAAGACGGGGATGTCCAGCTCACGCTCCAGGGTCTCTTCGATCTCAAAGCACTCGGGGCTCTTGATGTCCTCGAGGTTGATGCCGCCGAAGGTGGGGGCGATGGCCTTGCAGGCCGCGATGACGCTGGCCGCGTCGTGGGCGTCGATGCAGATGGGGAAGGCGTCCACGCCGCCGAACTCCTTGAACAGCACAGCCTTGCCCTCCATGACCGGCAGACCGGCCTCTGGGCCGATGTCGCCCAGCCCCAGCACAGCCGTGCCATTGGAGACGACGGCCACCATATTGCCCTTGAAGGTGTACTTGTACACGTCGTCGGGATTCTCTTTGATCTTGCGGCAGGGTTCGGCAACACCGGGGGTGTAGGCGGTGGACAGGTCGTCGCGGGTGGCGACCTCCACCTTGCTCACGATGCCCACCTTGCCGTGGTGTGTCTCGTGCATTTCCAGAGCTGCTTTGTTGAAATCCATGGGTTCATCCTCCTAACTTTTTCGCCGGGCATACTGAAAACATTATTATAATAATAGCAAAAGCACCCCCGCTTTTCCATATCTTTCCCGCCTTTTCGCACTCTCCGGCCCCAAAAGTCCGACAAAGGGCGGGGAGAGTGTGGAAATTTTGCAAAAAACTTTTCTTTTTCATTTTTACCCGATATAATAGAGGTTGTTTTTCGAACCACCGGCAAAATACCGGTCTACCAACAGGAGGGAATTCTTTTGAAGCGTATTTTCACCAAGGCTCTCTGCCTTGTCTGCACCGGCGCTCTGGCGCTGAGCCTCGCTGCCTGCGGCGGCAAGGCCGACAGTGCCGCATCCAGCACGGCATCTTCTTCCGCACTCGGCAGCGCGTCCGACTACGACTACCAGAACTTCAACTACAGCGATGGTCTGGACGAGAAGGGCTACTGGGAGGGCATCCGCGCTCTGGACTATGTGACCCTGCCCGAAGACTTTGCATCCGTCGCCATCAAGCGCTCGGACGTCGAGCCCACCAGCGAGGAAGTGGAGAAGCAGATCAGCGATCTGCTGAGCCAGCATTCCTCCACCGAGCACATCACCGACCGCGCTGCCGCCGACGGCGACACCGTGAACATCAACTATGTCGGCTCTGTGAACAACGTGGCGTTCACCGGCGGCAGCGCCGAGAACTACGATCTGACGCTGGGCAGCGGCACCTTCATCGACGGCTTTGAAGACCAGATCATCGGCCACAAGCCCGGCGAGACCTTCGACGTCAACGTCACCTTCCCCGACGGCTACAGCGACTCCACCGATGCCAGCGGCAATGCTGTGAAGCTCAGCGGCCAGAAGGCCGTCTTTACCGTGACCCTCAACTACATCAGTGAGAGCGTCCTGCCCGAGCTCACCGACAGCTGGGTGGCCAGCACCCTCGGCACCTCCAACAACATCTACACCGTGGAGGCCCTGCGCGCCTACTATCAGGACCAGCTCTACACCTCCAACCTCAACACCGCCGTCATGGACGACCTGCTGGAAAACTCCACCTTCAAGTCCATCCCTCAGCAGGTGATGGATTATCAGGTCAACCAGTGCCTGAACTACTACAGCACGCTGGCGGGCTACTACGGCTATGACCTCGACGGCCTCGTCCAGAATCTGCTGGGCTACGAGAACACCGACGCCATGCTGGCCCACCTCGAGAGCAATCTGGAAGACTACGCCAAGGAAGCTCTGCTCTACCAGGCCGTGGCCGAGTCTCTGGACATCACCCCCACGCAGGAGCAGTTGGACGCCTACTCCGATTATAAGGACACCTACGGCCAGAACTACTGCACCATGGTGGCCCTGATGGACGCTGTCACCAGCACGCTGACCAGCGGCGCGGTCGTTTCCTGATCCGATCCGCACAAAAGAAAATCCCTGCCGATGGCAGGGATTTTCTTTTGCTCATCCTTCAGATAACGTAGTCGTTGCCTGCCTCATCGGGTGCGGCGAGGTCGGCAAGGGTGATCTTGCCAAAGTAGTCCTCAATGAGGTCATCGAGGCCCTTCCACATATTATACGTGCGGCAGCCGCTCATCCGGGGGCAGGGAGCCGCGCCCTGTACAAGACAGCTCACCGGTGCAAGGCTCCCCTCGGTAAGAGTCAGGATCTCGCCCACGGTGTACTGGTCGGGCTCGCGGGTCAGACGATAGCCGCCGCCCTTGCCGCGCAGACCCTCGAGGAAGCCGTTCTGCACCAGAACCTTGAGGATGTTTTCGAGGTATTTTTCGGAGATCTCCTGCCGGGCGGCGACCTCTTTCAGCGGGACATATTTTTCAGAGCGGTGCTCAGCCAAATCTATCATCACACGCAGCGCATAGCGCCCCTTGGTGGAAACGATCATAGACATTCCTTTCTCTTCTTTCCTGTTATGATTGCGATGCAGCCGGGTCAGCTGCGGAACATTCATCCCTTCATTTTAACCTATTATACAATGGGGTTTATAACTTTTCAATCGGAAATTTTCGATTTTCCATTGACAACCGCCCCAAAGGAAGCTATAATACAGCTAAACCCACAAAACACATTGGTTTAACGGGAATATGAGGGACATCGAGACGACACCGGCTTTATCCGGTGCAGCCGGGCGCATCGCCCGCAATCGGGAGGTTTACTATTATGAGCAGGATCTATACTTCCGCAGACCAGCTGATCGGCCACACCCCGCTGCTGGAGCTGACCCATATCGAGAAGGATGCAGACCTTTCTGCCAAGCTTCTGGCAAAGCTGGAATACTTCAACCCTGCCGGTTCCGTCAAGGACCGTATCGCCAAGGCCATGATCGATGACGCCGAGGCTTCCGGCAAGCTCAAGCCCGGCTCCGTCATCATCGAGCCCACCTCCGGCAACACCGGCATCGGTCTGGCTGCCGTGGCAGCTGCCAAGGGCTACCGCATCATCATCGTGATGCCCGAGACCATGAGCGTCGAGCGCCGCCAGCTGATGAAGGCTTACGGCGCAGAGCTGGTGCTGAGCGAGGGTGCCAAGGGCATGAAGGGCGCCATCGCCAAGGCCGACGAGCTGGCAAAAGAGATCCCCAACTCCTTCATCCCCGGCCAGTTCGTCAACCCGGCCAACCCCAAGGCGCACATCGCCACCACCGGCCCCGAGATCTGGGACGACACCGACGGCAAGGTCGACATCTTTGTAGCTGGCGTCGGCACCGGCGGCACCATCACCGGTGTGGGCCAGTACCTCAAGAGCAAGAATCCCGGCGTCAAGGTCGTGGCTGTCGAGCCCGCTGCCTCCCCTGTCCTGAGCAAGGGCACCGCCGGTGCGCACAAGATCCAGGGCATCGGCGCAGGCTTCGTCCCCGACGTGCTGGACACCAGGGTCTACGACGAGATCATCGCCGTCGAAAATGACGACGCCTTTGCCACCGGCCGCCTGATCGGCCACAAGGAAGGCGTTCTGGTGGGCATCTCCTCCGGTGCTACTGTCTGGGCTGCCATCCAGCTGGCAAAGCGTCCCGAGAACGCCGGCAAGAACATCGTCGTCCTGCTGCCCGACACCGGCGACCGTTATCTGTCCACCCCGCTGTTTGCTGAATGATCCTCTCATTCCTTCCGCCCCTGCTGCGGCTTTCCGCCCGGCAGGGGCCTTTTGTTTGCCTTCGTGAGACGATATGGTGTGATTTTTTGCATTTTTGCAAACTTTTTGTGAATCCGAGGCTCTTCCGGGTTTTGCCTATTGACATTGCAGCGTGTTTGGAGTATATTTTTAGCAGTCGATGAGTAAGAGTGCTAAATCAACAGAATGTAATCTCTCTCATCCGACATCAGATCTCAACTTCCGGTATGAATGGAGGCTTGACTTTATGAATACCAGTCAATATACCCAGAAGACCCTTGAGGCTCTGCAGGCAGCCCAGCAGCTGGCTGTGGAGTATCAGCATAATGCACTGGAGCCGGAGCATCTGCTCCACGCTCTGGCGACACAGGAGCAGGGCCTGATCCCCCAGCTGCTCCAGAAACTGAATGTGGACGCAGGCAGCTTCTCCGCCGCTGTGGCCGAAAAGCTTTCCGCAATGCCCCGGGTGTCCGGCTCTGGCCGTGACCCCGACAAGGTCTATATCTCGCAGGCCACCGACAAGGTGCTGAGCGCCGCCGCCCGCGAGGCCAAGGCCATGAAGGATGACTACGTCAGTGTCGAGCACGTCTTCCTCGCCCTGCTGGACGAGCAGACCCAGAACACCTCCGAGCTGTTCCGCGCCTTTGGCATCACGAAGGATAAGTTCTTACAGCAGCTCACCGCCGTGCGCGGCAACCAGCGCGTGACCAACGACAACCCCGAGGACACCTACAATGCCCTGCAGAAGTATGGTCAGGACCTCGTTGACCTGGCCCGCAAGCAGAAGCTGGACCCCGTCATTGGCCGTGACCAGGAAATTCGAAATGTCATCCGCATCCTGTCCCGTAAGACGAAGAACAACCCCTGCCTCATCGGTGAGCCGGGCGTCGGCAAGACCGCCATCGCCGAGGGTCTGGCCCAGCGGATCGTCCGGGGCGATGTGCCGGAGAACCTGAAAGACCGCACCGTGTTCAGCTTGGACATGGGTGCTCTGGTGGCTGGCGCAAAGTACCGCGGCGAGTTCGAGGAGCGTCTGAAGAGCGTCCTGAATGAGGTGAAGAAGAGCGAGGGCAAGATCATCCTCTTCATTGATGAGCTGCACACCATCGTGGGTGCCGGCAAGACCGACGGCGCAATGGACGCCGGCAATCTGCTGAAACCCATGCTGGCCCGCGGCGAGCTGCACTGCATCGGCGCGACCACGCTGGATGAGTACCGCCAGTATATCGAGAAAGACCCCGCTCTTGAGCGCCGCTTCCAGCCGGTTCAGGTGGATGAGCCTACCGTAGAAGACACCATCTCCATCCTGCGCGGCCTGAAAGAGCGGTACGAGGTGTTCCACGGCGTGAAGATCAGCGATAATGCACTGATCGCCGCCGCCACCCTCTCTGACCGCTATATCACCGACCGCTTCCTCCCCGATAAGGCCATTGACCTGGTGGATGAAGCCTGCGCCATGATAAAGACCGAGATGGACAGTATGCCCAGCGAGATGGACGACCTCGCCCACCGCATCACCCAGCTGCAGATCGAGCAGGTCAGCCTGAAAAAGGAGACCGACGCCCTGAGCCAGAGCCGTCTGCGCGACCTCGAAAAAGAGCTGGCCGAGCTGCAGGATAAGTTCCACAGCATGAAGGCAAAGTGGGAGAACGAGAAGAACGCCATCGGCAAGGTGCAGTCTCTGCGCGAGCAGATCGAGCAGACCAACGCCGCCATCGAGAAGGCACAGCGCGAATACGATCTGAACAAGGCCGCTGAGCTGAAATACGGCAAGCTGCCTCAGCTGCAGAAACAGCTGGAAGAAGAAGAGAAGATCGCCGCCGCCAAGAAGGAAGACAGCCTGCTGCGCGACCGCGTGACCGACGAGGAGATCGCCCGCATCGTGGCCCGCTGGACCGGCATCCCCGTGGAGAAGCTGGTGGAGGGTGAGCGCGAGAAGCTGCTGCATCTGGACGATGTGCTCCACAAGAGAGTCATCGGCCAGGATGAGGCCGTCACCAAGGTGAGCGAAGCCATCCTGCGCAGCCGCGCCGGCATCGCAAACCCCAACCGCCCCATCGGCAGCTTCCTCTTCCTCGGCCCCACCGGCGTCGGCAAGACCGAGCTGGCAAAAGCTCTGGCACAGGCTCTGTTCGACGACGAGCGGAACATGGTGCGTATCGACATGACCGAGTATATGGAGAAGTTCAGCGTCAGCCGCCTGATCGGCGCGCCTCCGGGATACGTCGGTTATGAAGAGGGCGGCCAGCTGACCGAGGCCGTCCGCCGCAAACCCTACAGCGTCGTGCTGTTCGATGAGGTGGAAAAGGCTCACCCCGATGTCTTTAACATCCTGCTGCAGGTGCTGGACGATGGCCGCATCACCGACAGTCAGGGCCGCACGGTGGACTTCAAGAACACCGTCATCATCCTGACCTCCAACCTCGGCAGTGACATCATCCTGAACGATCTGGAGCAGCGCCGTGCCGAGGGCTCCAACGAGCTGAGTGAGGACGCCCGCAAGCAGATCGATCTGCTGCTGAAGAGCAAATTCCGTCCCGAGTTCCTGAACCGTCTGGACGAGATCGTCTACTACAAGAGCCTCACCAAGGACGAGACCCGCAAGATCGTGGACCTGCAGCTCGAAGATCTGCGCAAGCGGATGGACGAGGGCAAGCACCTCAAGCTGGACGTCACCACAGCAGCCAAGGACTTCATCATTGATTCCTCTTATGACAGCGTCTACGGCGCACGTCCCATCAAGCGGTTCATCCAGAGCCGTGTGGAGACGCTCATCGCAAAGGCCATCATTCAGGGCAGCTACCCCGAGGGCGCGACCCTGACGGTGGACTACGACGGCACGGGCCTCGTGCTCCGCTGAAAACCGCAAACTTTTTACCTATTTTATCCCTCCTCCTGACAGGAACGCTTGCACCGGCGGGTGGAATATGATATTATAGGCGTTGAACAAAGTGCTTTTCATCGTCGAAGGCAACGGTGGAAAGCACTTTTTGGTTAACATATTATTATAAGAAAGTAGAGTTGATCAACCTTTATTATGGACGATGGCAGTATAACGCTCTTGGTGGCGCTGATCGTTTTGATCGCGTTTTCCGCATTCTTCTCCGCCTCCGAGACCGCATTTTCTTCCCTGAACCAGATACGCCTGAAAAGCCGCGCCGAGGAGGGCGACACTTCCGCCGCCCGGGTGCTGGCGATGGCCGAGAAGTACGACAAGCTTCTCTCCTCCATCCTCATCGGCAACAACATCGTGAATATCGCCGCCGCTTCCATCGGCACCGTCCTCTTTACCAAGTGGCTGGGTGCAGAGCGGGGCGCCACCACCTCCACCATCGTGCTGACGGTAGTCGTCCTCATCTTCGGCGAAGTGACCCCCAAGACCCTCGCCAAGGAGATGCCCGAGACCATCGCAACCGCCGTCTCGCCGGTGCTGAGTCTGCTCCTGACCCTCTTCACCCCCCTGACCTGGCTGTTCAGCCAGTGGAAGAAGCTGCTGGGACGCTTCGTCCACAGCAGCGAGAGCGACGCCATCACCGAAGGTGAGCTCATCACCATGGTGAGCGAGGCGGAGAACGACGGTGAGCTCACCGACCGGGAAAGCCAGCTCATCCGCAGCGCCATCGAGTTCGACGACGTGGAGGTGGAAGAGATCCTGACGCCCCGCGTAGACGTGGTGGCCGTGGAGGACGATATTTCGCTGGAAGAGCTTGCGCAGACATTCGCAGAATCCGGCTATTCCCGCCTGCCCGTCTATCACGACACCGTGGACAACATCATCGGCGTCGTCCACGAGAAGGATTTCTATATCGCCCGTCTGAAAAAGACCGTCACGATGGAAGACCTCATCGCCCCCACCCTCTACACCACCGGCTCCACCCAGATCTCCCAGCTGCTGCGCACCCTGCGGGAGCAGCACCATCACATGGCAGTCGTCGTGGACGAATACGGCGGCACCGAGGGCATCATCACCCTCGAGGACATTCTGGAAGAGCTTGTGGGCGAGATCTGGGACGAACACGACGAGGCCACCGAGGACTTCCGCCAGCAGTCGGACGGCAGCTGGCTCGTGTCCGGCTCGGCCAGCGTGGACGACCTTTACGAGACGCTGGACCTGCCCGAGGATGAAGACATCGACTCCAACACTGTAAACGGCCTTGTGCAGGAAAAGACCCACCATCTGCCCAAGGTGGGCGACCATTTCCAGCTGAACGACTACGAGGGCGTCGTGACCCGCACGGCCCGCCGCCGCGTCACCGAAGTCCGGTTCACCCACACCGCACCTGCCCCGCAGGACGACGAAAAGGACAAAGACAAGCGCTTTTCCCGTCTGGCGCAGCGCACCGAGGGCCGATAACACTCTATAACACACAAAAAAAAATCCTCTCCCGATGGGAGAGGATTTTTTTGATCCAGCGATTACTGCTTTTTCCAGCGGCGCATGATGCCCATGCCCAGCGCATAGGGGCCGGTATGGACCGCGATGGTGCAGCCGATCTGCAGCAGGCCCACCTCGCACTGTGCGGCGGGGTACTTGGCACGCAGGGCAGCGCGGGTCTGCATCCAGAGCCGTTTGCCCTCTTCTTCATCGTAGCCGTAGCCCACGATGATGCGGTAGTCGTCGGGCGTGCCGCCGTTGGCGTCCAGATAGTTCATCAGCTGCTCAAGGGCCTTCTCAAAGCTCTTCTGACGGCCCCGGGCCACACCGCCCGAGAAGATCTCGCCGTCCTTGAAGAGGATCATCGGCTTGATGCCCAGAAGGTTCGCCGCCCGGCCAGAGACTTTGCCGATGCGTCCGCCCTTGATGAGGTAATCGAGGTTGCCCACCGTGAAGAAGATGTTGTCGGTGGATTTTTCCGCTTCCAGCCAGGTCACCGCCTCGTCCAGCGTGCAGCCTGCGTCGCGGATGGCCACAGCGTTCTCCACCATAGTCGCCTCCGTGACAGTAGCCGCTGCCGAGTCCATCACCTCGATCTTCGCGTCGGGGTAGTCCTCGAGCACCAGCTCCCGGGCGTTGCGGGCGCTGCCCACGCAGCCGCTCATCCTGCCGGTGAAGCAGAGGCAGAGGGTGGGGCGGCCGGCCTCAGCCTGACGGCGGAACACCTCCTCGAAATCCTCGATGGACGCAAGGCTGGTCTTGGGGTAGGCAGAGGGGTTGTCCACCATGAACTGGTAGAAATCCCGCACAGCGATCTCCTTGCCCTCCTTGCGGTAGTGCTCACCGTCCAGCGAAACATAGAACGGCACGATCTCCACACCCATCTTCTGCGCCATTTCCGGCGTAAAGTCACAGGCACTGTCGGCGATGATGTCAAACATTAGCGGCATCCTTCTTTCCGGTGAATTCAGGGTTTAGACCACGTGGTGGATGTATGCCTCACGCTCTGCGCCCACGGAGATATAGGTGATCTTGCAGCCCACGGCCTTTTCCAGATACTCGACGTAGTTCTGGGCCTCCTTGGGCAGGTCTTCCCACTTGCGGGCGGCGGTGATGTCGCAGTGCCAGCCGGGCAGATACTCCACCACCGGCTGTGCGGTGTCCAGAGCCTCGCCCATGGGGAAGCGGGTGGTGGTGGTGCCGTCGCTCAGCTTGTAAGCAGTGACCATGGGGATCTTCTCCATATAGTCCAGCACGTCCAGCAGGGTCAGGGCGACCTCGTCGCAGCCCTGGCAGAAGACGCCGTAGCGGCTTGCCACCAGGTCGATGGGGCCGACGCGGCGGGGACGGCCGGTGGCAGCGCCGTACTCGTGGCCGGCCTCACGCAGAGCGTGCTTCTCTTCCTCGGTCATGGCCAGCTCAGCGGCAAAGGGGCCGTCGCCGACGCAGGAGGAATAAGCCTTCATGACGCCGATAGAGTTGGTCAGCTTGTGGCCCGGGATGCCTGCGCCGATGGGGGCGTAAGCGCCGATGGTGTTGGAGGAAGTGGTGTAGGGGTAGATGCCGAAGTCGATGTCGCGCAGAGCGCCCAGCTGGGCCTCGAACAGCACCTTCTTGCCGGCGGCATCAGCGTCAGCCAGATACTGGCCCACGTCGCAGATGTAATCCTTGAAGATGGCGGCATACTTCTCCAGCCATGCCCACATCTCGTCCACGCTGATGGGAGCGGCGTTGTAGCTGCCCTCCATGACGAGGTTCTTGGAGTCCACCATGGTGACTAGGCGCTTCTTGACGGAGTCGTCCAGATGCAGCAGGTCGCCCATGCGGAGGGTCTTCTTCATGTACTTGTCACCGTAAGTGTAGGCGATGCCGCGCTTGGTGGAGCCGAACTGTGCGCCGGTCTTGGACAGACGTGCCTCTTCCAGACCGTCCTGATCGACATGGTAGGGCATGGTGATGGTGGCGCGGTCAGAGATCTTCAGGTTGGCAGGGGTGATGGAGATACCCTGCTCGCGCAGCTTGTTGATCTCACCGTCCAGATGGTGGGGGTCGATGACCATACCGTTGCCCATCACGCAGACAACATTGGGACGGAGGATACCGGAGGGCAGCAGGTTCAGCACGAACTTGCCCCGCTCGTTCTTGACGGTATGACCAGCATTGTTGCCGCCCTGATAGCGTGCAACAATATCGTACTCCTGGCTGATCAGGTCGACCATGCGTCCCTTGCCCTCATCGCCCCAGTTGATACCCGTAATTGCAGTAAGCATAATAAATGACCTCTTTATTGTTTTTCAAAAGGCGGCCTTTTCCGCGCACCCTGCCCGGGATACGCCGCCTTGGGAAACTTGTTTCCTGCCGCGCAGCTCCTGCCGGAGCACACAACAGCTCGAGTATAAGTATAGCACTCTTTCGCCCACAAAAAAAGAGGAAAAAGCGGTTTTGTACGACTTTTTCCTCCCGGTTCAGTTCTTTTTGCTCACTCTGTGGATGGTGCCGTCCGGCTCCTTGATGGAGGTGTGCTCCAGCTGGGCGCGAAGGCTGGACTTCATGTCCTCGATATACTCCTTGCGCAGAGCCTGCTGCTCGGCTTTTTCGGCCTCCGTCAGGCCGGTGGTCTTGCTCTTGTGTGCCAGCTCGTTGATGCGGGCGATCTTTTCTTTGGTCATCGAAGTTTTCCTCCGTTTTGGATATGTTTGTGATATAATAGAGCAAAAGGCTCTCCCCTTGGGAGAGCTGGCGCGTAAGCGCCTGAGAGGGCAAGGATGTTGAGGAGGAGACACCCGCGCGGCGATGATACCGCTCTGACAAAGGGCCTGCTTATCGCTGCACTGCGGCTCTGTCTTTTCTGGCTTGCCCTCTCCGTCACCTGCGGTGACACCTCTCCCAAAGGGAGAGGCTTAACGCTCTATCCAATCGCTACATCTCAGTATAACAAAGGACGATTCCCATGTCAAACCAACTCAATTTTTCACAGCAGATGGACGAAGTGTTGAAAACTCTGGGCGGCACCCGCCCCCGGCTGCTGCTCCATGCCTGCTGCGGCCCCTGTTCCAGCGCCGTGCTGGAGCGGCTGTGCCGGTATTTCGACATCACCGTGCTCTACTACAACCCCAACACATGGCCCGCCGAAGAATACCACCGCCGGGGCGAAGAGCTGGAGCGCTTCGCCGCCGCCGCCCACCCGCTGGGGGTGACGGTGGTGGAAGACCGGTACGACCCGCAGGAGTTCTACTCCGCTGTCGCGGGCCTCGAGAACGAGCCGGAGCGCGGCGGTCGCTGCACGGTCTGCTATCGGCTGCGGATGCGCCGTGCGGCCCAGTATGCCGCCGAGCACGGCTTCGACTGGTTCACCACCACCCTCTCCATCAGCCCCCACAAGGACGCCAAGCGCATCAATGCCATCGGGCAGGAGCTGGAGCAGGAGTTCGGCGTTCGGCACCTGCCCTCCGACTTCAAAAAGCAGAACGGCTATCTGCGCTCGTTACAGCTCTCGGAGGAATACGGCCTCTACCGGCAGGACTACTGCGGCTGTGAGTTCAGCGCAAAGGCCAGAGGCATCGGCACTACTGCGGGAGAATAAGTGATACACTTCCAATTATTTGATTTATCTATGTATCTTTTTCGAAGTGTATCTACTTGATACACTTCGGCCTTCTGATACACTTCCAACTGTATCAAGCACCCCCGAACTGTATCAGCTGATACAGTTCGATTTTCAACTTATCAGCGTCAAAAAAGTGCAACTGTATCAGATAACCCCCCTCCGTAGAGAGCTGATACAGCTGCACTTCTTATTTTTATTCTTCCGGCAGCTTTGCCACAAGCACCGCAAAGATGACCAGACCCACGCAGGGAACGATGTTGGTCATCATACCGGCGGCAAGACCGGCGCTTTCGGCCACGACGCCGATGACCCAGGGCATCAGGATCGCGCCGCTGGCCGCCACCGGCAGCATGATGCCCATGCTGGTCACGCTGGTCATACGGCCTGCGCTGGCCACAGCGGTGGGGTTCATGCCCGCCATCGCAAAGGCAAAGGCGAACAGCAGCGCGATGGCCGCGCCCTGACTGCGGGCCTGCACCAGCAGGATGTAGAAGATGGTGCAGCTCACGCCCATGACCACCATGGCCTTGCGGGGCTGCTTGAAGGGGAACACGAAGGCGATGAGCAGACGTGCCACGAGGGTCGCGCCCCACATAACGGTGACGGTATAGGCCGCCAGTGCGCCTGCGATGATGCCGCTGCCCTTGAAGTAGGTGACCATCCAGCCGGTGACGCTCTGCTCAGCGGCGTTCTGACAGAAGAGCAGGCCGGTCAACAGCCAGAAGCGGGTGGAACTGAGGAAGCTCCAATCGGTGACTTCCTTCCTGCCCGCGCCCCTGCCCGCAAAGGGAGTCCCCATATACACCAGCCAGAGCAGCAGACCCAGCACAGCCAGCACCAGCACGGCGAAGGAGCCGCTCACCCTGCCTGCCGCCGCGATGAAAAAGGGGCAGAGCAGTGCGCCGCAGGCATAGCAGCTGTGCATCAGGTTCATGCCCCGGGTGCGGTCAGCGGAGTTGTCGCTGACGAGGATGGTGCAGGTGTTGATGACACTGCCCTTGGCGATGCCCACGAGGAAGAAGCCCAGCGCCAGCACAGCCACCGCGCCGCTGAGGCCCATCATGGCGTAGCCCAGCGCATAGCCGATGGTCAGCAGCAGGATGCTGGGCTTCATGCCCAGCTTGCCGGGCAGCATGGCGATGAGAAAGCCTGCCAGCAGGTTGCCGATGCTCATGAGAGACAGCAGGGTCCCGGTCATGCCGTAGGCGAAGCCATACTGCTCCTGCAATAAACTGACCACCACGCCGCTGGAAATGGCGCAGATGCCGCTGAAAAAGAAGGTGATGAAGCCCATGTTCCGCAGGCGGGTGCTCTTTTGTTCCATACGATTCCTCTTTCCGCTTTTCCTTTTCCGTCCGCGCCTTGCCGTAAGCGCGTTGTATCCTATTCCATTATAGCGCTTCGCAGGTTTTATGCAACTAGAGTTTCTGCAAAAGGCTCTCCCTTTGGGAGAGCTGGCAGGGAGGTCGAGAGATCAGACTTGGAAAAGCCTGCCCTAGACAGCGAGGCACTCCATTTCGCGGTGAATTGAGCCTTCCTCGTCCAGCGTAGTCCTGACCGGCACGCCAGTGGCTCTCCCTTTGGGAGAGCTGGCGCGTGAGCGCCTGAGAGGGCAAGCCCGTCACGACAGAGCCGCTGCGCAGCGATAAGCATCCCCTTTGTCAGAGCGATACTATCGCTGTGCTTATTTTTCTCTGTCAGCGCCCTTGCCCTCTCCGTCACCTGCGGTGACACTGCCCGGGTTGCGGCTCCCAGCGTCTGCTTCGTTGCCGCTCGCATCCTGCTGGCCGCGGCTCCAACAGCTCCTCCCTGTTTCCGCCGCTGGCGGCGGTCGTCGCCGTTGCTCCCAAAGGGAGAGGCTTTGGAGCAGCTCTTCTACGCAAAAAGAGGGCCGGACAGCTGTCCGGCCCTCTTTGAGGTCAGCGCTTATTCAGCCTTGGTCTCGGGCTTTGCCTCTTCGGCCTTGGCCTCCGGCTTTGCAGCGGGAGCTGCGGCAGCGGCGGGCTTTGCTGCGGGAGCAGCGGGCTTCACCACGGGCTTCGGGGGATACGGATCGTCCTTCAGGGGGAAGAGGATGATCTTCTTCGGGCACTTCTGGGCGCACATACCGCAGCCCTTGCACTTGTCGTAGTCCACGCGGGCCACGTTGTCAATGACATGGATCGCATCGAACTTACAGGTGCGCTCACACATACCGCAGGCGATGCAGCTGGTGGTGCAGAGCTTGTTGGCGACAGCGCCCTTATCCTGGTTGGAGCACATAACGACAGGCTTGCGCGGGCCGCCGGCGTCGATCATGATGACCTTCTTGGGGCAGATGTTGGCGCAGGCACCACAGCCGGTACACTTGTCCTTGTCCACCTTGGCCACGCCGTCCACGATGTGGATGGCGTCGAACTTACAGACCTTGGTGCAGTCGCCCAGACCGATGCAGGCGAAGGAGCAGGCCTTGGGGCCGCCGTACAGGGCAGCAGCAGCGGCGCAGGTCTGGATGCCCTTGTAGTCGTAAGCGGGCTTGCAGTGCTCGGAGCTGCCCTGGCACTGGACCACGGCCTTCTTCTCCACAGCGCTTGCCTCACCGCCCATGATCTTGGCGATGGCAGCAGCAGCCTTGGGGCCGCCGGGAGCACACTTGTCGCAAGGCACGCCGTCCATGACGACAGCCTTTGCGTAGTCGGCACAGCCTGCGTAGCCGCAGCCGCCGCAGTTTGCGCCAGCCAGACAGCTGGCAACTTCTTCGATGCGGGGGTCTTCCTCAACTGCCATGAACTTGGCAGCGGCGACCAGAATGATTGCGCCGACAGCACCGACGATGGTGCAGAGGATAACAGCAGATGCGATATTCATAATCCTGTTCCTCCTTTACAGCGTCACGTTAAACAGATTCTCAACGATGCCGCCAAAGCCCATGAAGGACAGGCTGGTGATCGCTGCGGCCAGCAGGGTGATGGGCAGGCCCTTGAAGGGAGCCGGGGGATCACAGGCCTCCACGCGCTTGCGCACGCCGCTGAACATGACCATAGCCAGCATGAAGCCGACGCCTGCGCCGATGGCACAGACCAGAGCCTCGATGTAGGCAGCGCCGAAGCTCAGAGCCTCGACGTCTGCGCCGTAGTCATCGACGACCAGAATGGTGACAGCCAGAACGCAGCAGTTGGTGGTGATCAGGGGCAGGTAGACGCCCAGAGAGTTGTACAGCGCAACGACATACTTCTTCAGGAAGATCTCGATGAACTGCACCAGAACTGCAATGACCAGAATGAACACGATGGTCTGCAGATAGCTCAGACCGGCGGGGTCCAGAACAAAGATCTGCAGCGGGAAGGTCACAGCCGTAGCCATGAACATGACGAAGATGACAGCGCCGGACATACCCACAGCGGAGTCAAGCTTCTTGGAAACGCCCAGGAACGGGCAGATGCCATAGAACTTCACCAGCACGTAGTTGTTGACAAGGATCATGCTGAAGAAGATAGCAGCGAGTTTGACGAGCATCTTATTAGCCCTCCTTCTTCAGATTGTCGATGTCGCAGCAGCTCTTGCGCTCGATGCGCGCATCCAGCTTGCCTTCCAGCCAGATACAGCCGGCCATCAGGACGCCGTAGCAGAAGAATGCGCCGGGAGCCTGAGTCATGATGCTGATGCGGGCGATGCTGTCGGGCAGGACCTGGAAGCCCAGCCAAGTGCCGCTGCCCAGCACCTCGCGGATGGTAGCCATCAGCACGACGGTGAGGGTGTAGCCGATGCCCATGCCGACGCCGTCCAGTGCAGAATCGACCACATTGTTCTTGCAGGCGAACATCTCGGCACGGCCAAGGATGATGCAGTTGACGACGATCAGGGGCAGGAAGACGCCCAGTGCGGTGTACAGGCTGTCCATGTAGGCGTGCATGACCATCTGGACGATGGTGACGAAGCCTGCGATGATGACGATGTAGCAGGGCAGATGGACCTTTGCGGGGATCACGTTGCGCAGCAGCGAGATCAGGATGTTGGAGCAGACCAGCACGAAGGTGAAGGCTGCACCCATGCCCAGTGCACTGGAGACTGCCGTGGTAACTGCCAGGCAGGAGCAGGTGCCCAGGACCAGACGCAGAACGGGGTTCTCTTTGATGATGCCGTTGGTAAGGATGCTTACCTTGGACTTGTTTTCAGATGCCATTTCTTACCAACCTCCTTTATGCCAGCTCGTTGTAGCAGTTGACGCAGTCGTTGATGGCGGCGAACAGTGCCTTAGAGGAAATGGTCGCGCCGCTGTATGCGTCAAAACCGCCCTGACCGATGGCGATATTCTGGGTGCCGTCCATGCCGTTGAACTGGGCAAGGAAGGTGTCGGTTGCGACATTGGAGCCGATGCCCTTGGTCTGAGTGGAAGCGTCCACCCAGATGCCGGTGACGGTGCCGTTGGTGTCGTAGCCCATGATGACGGTGAGGATGCCGCCGTCGAAGCCCTTCTCCTCAGCCTTGATGGCGATGCTGCCATCCTCGGCCTTGACGACGCCGGTGACGTTCTCGGTGGTGAAACCGGTCACTTCTTCCAGCGTCTTGGCGTCAGAAACGGTGGGCATGACGTCCACATAAGCTGCCAGAGTGGCGGCCTTCTGGTTTTCTTCGATGATAGGCGCAGTAAAGGAGTTGACCAGGGCCAGCAGGAAGCTGACCACCAGTGCGATGACGCTCAGCACGACTACCGGCTTTACCGTGCTTTCCCAAGTAGACTTATTCATTTGCCAGCAGCCTCCTTCTTAGCAGGTTTGACATAGCCATACGGCGTCTGGCGGGTCAAGTCATTGATGTACGGGACCCACAGGTTCATGAACAGCAGTGCGAAGGACACGCCCTCGGTGTAGCTGCCCCAGTAACGGATAGCGAAGGTGACGACGCCCAGAGCCACGCCGTAGATCAGCTTGCCCTTCAGGGTGAAGGGGCTGGTGACGTAGTCGGTGGCCATGAACACAGCGCCGAACAGCAGGCCGCCGCTCAGCACAGCCACCAGTGCAGCGTGGACGCTGTGGGTGGCGATGAGGTAGAACACGAACATGCTGCCAACGTAAGCGGCAGGGATGGCGATGCTGATGGTCTTGGTGACCACGAGGTAGATCAGGCCCAGCACGATGGCCAGAGCGCAGGTCTCGCCCAGAACGCCGCCGTGGACGCCCATGAAGAGGTCCAGCAGGCTCAGCTTGTTGGGGTCAGCCACAGCCAGAGGAGTAGCGGAGGACAGCTGATCGACCGCTGCATCCGGGAACACCCAGTTGTTCATCGCGCCGGCAAAGCTGACGAACAGCACGATACGGCCCACCAGAGCGGGGTTCGCAAAGTTCATGCCGATGCCGCCGAACAGCTGCTTGACCACGATGATGGCCACGAAGTCGCCGATGAGCAGCTCACCGATGGGCATGCCCACAGGCACGTTCATGGCGAGGATGATGCCGGTGACGACGGCGGACAGATCGCTGATGGGGTTTGCCTTCTTCATCAGCTTGCAGTACAGCCACTCGAAAGCCACGCAGGCCACGACGGACACTGCAGTGACCAGCAGAGCACGCAGACCAAAGATAATGGCAGAGGCCACGACGCACGGGGTCAGAGCCACGATCACGTTGGCCATCAGGCCGGCGGTCGTCTCCTCAGAGCGCAGGTGCGGGGAGGCCGAAACAATAAGCTTCGTATCCATTACTTATTGCCTCCTTTTTTGATTTCACCAAGGTAGAACGCCTTTGCCAGACTCATCATCTGGGTAACAGGGCGCTTTGCCGGGCAGACGAAAGAGCAGCTGCCGCAGTTGAAGCAGTAGTCTGCATGCAGCTTGCCCAGCTCCTGCACATCGCGTGCAGCGTATGCCTGATTGACCTCCACAGGCTCCAGACCCATGGGGCAGTACTCCACGCAGCGGCCGCAGCGGATGCAGGGATTCACCGGTGCAGGCTCTGCAGCGGCCTTGCTCAGGAAGATCAGGCCGGAGGTGGTCTTGGTGGTGGGGTAGCTCAGGTTCTCCACAGCGGGGCCCATCATGGCACCGCCGGCAACCACTTTGCCCAGCTCGCCCTTGACGCCCGCAAAATCGATGATGTCCTGATAGGCAGTGCCCACGGGGACAACGATGTTCTGGGGCTTTGCGCAGGCGTCGCCGTCCACGGTGATGGTGCGCTCGACCACCGGCATACCGGTAGCCAGATACTTGCCAAGGGTGGAGACGCTGGTCACGTTCATGACGATAGCGCCGGCATCTGCGGGCAGACCGCCGTGGGGCACTTCGCGGCCCAGACACTTTTCAATAAGGATCAGCTCTGCGCCGGTGCCGTAGACACTGGGCAGGGGCTTGACCTCGATGGTGCTGTCGCCATTGGTCTTTTTGCACAGCAAGTCGATGCACTCGGGCTTGTTGTTCTCAATGCCGATGACGCACTTCGGGATGCCGGTGTACTGCAGCACGGCCTTGATGCCGCGGATGATATCATCGCTGCAGTTCAGCATCTCCTGCGTATCGCTGGTCAGCCACACTTCACACTCGGAAGCGTTGATCAGCAGGGTATCCACCTGCTGCTTGGGCTGCAGCTTTACATCGGTCGGGAAGCCTGCGCCGCCCAGACCGACCAGACCGCACTCACGCACAGCCTTGAGGAAGCTGGCCTTATCGGTCACTTCCGGTGCCTTGACAGCCGGGTCCACGGTCTGTTTGCCATCGGTCTTGATGACGACAGAGTCGCACATGCGGCCATTGGACAGACGGAAGGGCTCCACTGCGGCAACCGTGCCGGAGACACTGGAGTGGATGTTTGCAGAGACGAAGCCGCCAGCCTCGCCGATCTTTGTACCAACGAACACCTCGTCGCCCTTTTTGACCAGAGCTTTTGCGGGAGCGCCGATGTGCTGGCTCATGAGGATGCGTACCTGCGCGGGCAGAGGCATCGGGATCGGTTTGCTTGCAGCAGTTGCCTTGTCATGCGGCGTATGCGCGCCAAGCGCCGCACGTTTCAGCTTGTTCAACATGGAATTAAATCCCCCATTCTGCTTGAATTGCTGTCCCCACGCCCATGCAGGCGCACTGGTACAGGGACAGTTGCTGCTTAACATGTTTATTGTATCATTTTGCGGTGGGAAGTCAACGACAACAAGGCCAAAATGATGGAAATTCCTTAAATTTCTTGGCTGTTTTTAACGATTAGCTGCGGCTAACCATCCATTTTTTCGTTCGTATCGCACAACTTTTCCCAAAGTCCGGTCGTTTGCCTTTCCGGGAAGAATATGTTATACTACAACCAAACGAACACGCAGGCGCATCCCGCGCCGTGCGGTCTGAGCCGTCAAGGAGGGTCTACCATGAAATTTCTGAAAGTAATGCTCGCTGTTTTGACCTGTCTGGCTGTCACGCTGACCGGCGTGCTGCTCTTTGTGGACAAGCACGGCCCCCGCTATATCCAGATCGACAACAGCGAAGACTGATTTTTCTCCGACGACAGAAGCCCCCGGATGCGGTGCCGCATCCGGGGGCTTTCTCGTTTTATCTCATCTTAGTACGGCAGGAGCACCACGCCGCCCTCGTTGGTGAAGGAGATGCCCACCATCGTCACGTCGGCGCTCTTCAGCAGCTTGAAGGCCGGAGTGGGCAGCAGGTCCATGTTGTTCCAGTCCGTTATATCCCAGCCGCCATTTTGCAGCTTGTAGGAGTAGCAGTCGCCGATGCTGACTTTGCCCTCCACCTCGGTGTCGAGGATGGCCAGCCACTGGGCGTCGTAAGCGTCACCGTCATCGGTGCTGAAATAAAGCGCCGCCATCCGGTCGGCCTGCGCGTCCGCGTCCGCCGTTTCGGCCACAGGGGCAAGGCCGTTCTGCTGGCGTACCGCATTGATGGTGTCCAGCACAGCCTGCTTCTGGGCAGGCGTCTCCGCAGTGACAGGTGCAGCCGTTGCGCCGGCCGCAGCGCACAGCAGCGTGACTGCCGCCGCACAGACCAGCAGCGCCGAAAGGAATTTTTTCGTCAGTTTCATGTTCCGTCCCTCCACGAACAAATTTTCTGCCCGGCTCTGCGCCGAACCTTGTGTGTAGTCTATCACCGCCAAAAGTCAGCTGTCAATGCTCAGATCCGACAAAAATGCCGCTGATTTTTCATCAGCGGCATTTTTCATTCCATCAATAATCCTTCTCGCAGCCCAGCAGGAACTTCATGTACGCGAAGGTCCGCTCCTGCCCGATGTCCCGCACCATCTGGAGCAGCTTTTCCAGCAGCGCTCTCGTCTCGGGGTGGAGCAGATAGTGGTCTTTGCTGTGCTCATAGTACTCCCAGGGGGAGGCGTCGGTGTACTTGCTGCCCAGATAGATCTGGCTGGCGGCCACACGGTCGCAGACCATCTCGCAGACGTACCGCAGGGGGATCTTCATGCCGGTGAGGCCGGCTTTCGTGGTGCTGTAGTCGATCCAGTATTCGAGGTGATGCTTGTTGCGGCCCTTGTGGTGGAGCCATGCCGAGGTGTAGCCCCTGGCTTCCCGCTCCGCCTCATTGGGGCTGTGGTCGCCCTGATAGTAGATGCAGCCCGGGATGAACTCGGTGGGGCTGTACTTGCTCAAATCGTGGGCAAGGCCCTGCTCGTAGAGCCCGCAGGCAAAGCAGTATTTCATCACCAGCAGCTTGTGCCGGGTAATGGTCTCAAAATGGCCTTTGATGTTCATGCGTTTCGCCACCTCACTGTCACTTTTCCCTCTTTGAGGTTCCGCAGATCGCCGCTCTCCGAGAAATCCTCCCGGTCGTGAGTCAGGCTGGGGTTATAATAGGGGTCATCCAGAATATCCGCCTTGCCGTGGACGTCGTAGAGCCGCTGCTGCTCGGCGGCAAAGCGCGCCGCCTTGACGGGGTCTTTCTCGTCGCCGCCGCGGCTCTTGCTCTCGTAATGGGTCAGCTGGGCGTAGGGCGTCCACACGATGCGATAGCCCTTGTCCCGCACCCGGAGGCAGAAGTCCACATCGTTGAAGGCCACGGCAAACTTCTCGTCCAGCCCCTTCACCTCGTCCCACACGCTGGCCCTGACCAGCAGGCAGGCACCCGTGACGGCGGAGAAGTCCTGCACGGTAGCGGCGCGGAACAGATAGCCGCTGCCGCCTGCCTTCTTGTACTTATGGCTGTGGCCCGCGTAGCCGCCCAGACCCGTGACGACCCCCGCATGCTGGAGCGTCTCGTCGGGATAGTAGAGCATCGCGCCGCAGATGGCTGCACCGCCGGGGTGGGCGCACTGCCGCAGCAGCTCGGTGAGCCAGTCGCCGTTCCGCACCTCCACGTCGTTGTTCAGCAGCAGCAGGTACTCGCCCTGCGCCGCCTTCCGTCCGAAGTTGTTGATGGCTGAGAAGTTGAAGCCCTTTTCCGGCCAGGTGACCACTTTCAGGCCCTCGTACCGCTTCTCAGCATCCTTATAATAGGCAAAGGTGGCCGGATCGGTGGAGTTGTTCTCGATGACGATGACCTCGAAGTTATCCCACTCGGTCTTTGACCAGATGCTGTACAGGCACTTCTCGAGGTCGTCGGTGTGGTCTTTGTTGGGGATGAGGATGCTCACCTTGGGGTCGCCCTCGATGTCCCACTTGACCCGGTAGGTGCTGGGGAAAAGCCCGTCCTCCACCGTGCCGGTGCGCCCGGTGCGGCTCAGATGGTCGGCCAGTGCCTTTTTGGCAGCTGCCGCCACATAGGGCTTGGCATCGGTGCCGCCGGAAGTAGAACCGGCATGGACCCGCCAGTAGTAGAGCACCTGCGGCAGATGAGCCGCACCGCCGGTCTGTTCGATGAGCCGGAGGAAGAGGTCGTGGTCCTGACTGCCGTCGCACTCGGGGCGTTCGCCGCCCAGCTGCTCATACAGCGCCCGCTTGAAGACCGCCAGATGACAGATGTAGTTGCAGCAGAGCAGATAATCCGGGGCATAATCGGGCTTGAAGTGTCCCACCATCGGCTTTTTGATGTCCTTGGTGAAGAGCGCCTCGTCGCTGTAGAGGAAACCGTCCGGCTCACCCTTTTCGCGGAGCTGCAAGACAGCCTTACCCATCGCGTACATGGCGTGGGGGGCCAGCACATCGTCGTGGTCGGCGAGGGCGAGATATTCGCCCGTCGCCAGCGTCTCGGCGGCGTTGGTGTTGGCGGCGATGCCCTTATTTTCGACCTTTTTGTATACGATTCGTTGATTTTTCCGCTGATATTCCCTTACGACACGCTCCACCTCGGGGTGTGCGTCGTCGGAGGCGTCCGCGAGGCAGAGCTGACCATTGGGGGCGGTCTGGTTCACGAAGGAGTCCAGAAATTCCCGCAGGTAATTTTCGGGCGTATTATACAGTGGGGTCAGGATGGAGATGGTAGGCAGGCCGCAGTTCTCAGCGGTCTTGCCGACCATTTCGGCGGCCTGAGCTTCCAGCACCTTTTTGCCGGGCAGATAGCGCGCCCGCTTGCCGAAGAAACGGCGGCGGACAAAGCCCGCGCCCCGCTTTACCATCGTGGGCAGGCCCTCGTCTTTCGTGAGCTGGACAGCATAGCCCATCAGCTCTTTGGCGCGTTTGAGTCGTACATTCATAGTTTCTTATGCCTCGCCCCGCTGCACGGCCTTGTAGGCGTTGCAGACGGTCTCGGTGTCGCCGTTCATCTTGAGGTGGCCGTGGCTCAGCCATGCCACCTTGCTGCACATGCGCTCGATCTGCTCGATGGAGTGGGACACCAGGATCACCGTGGTGCCGCCGGCCATCAGCTCTTTCATCCGCTTTTCGCACTTCTGCTGGAAGAGGAAGTCGCCCACCGCCAGCACCTCGTCGGCGATGAGGATGTCAGGCTTGGTGATGGTGGCAATGGCAAAGCCGATGCGGGCCACCATGCCGGAGGAGTAGTTTTTCAGCGGCACATCCAGGAAGTTCTGCAGCTCGCTGAACTCCACGATCTCGTCGAACTTCTCGTCCAGATACTTGGGCGAGAAGCCCAGGACCGTACCGTTGAGGTAGATGTTCTCCCGGGCGGTCAGATCCATGTCGAAGCCCGCACCCAGCTCGATGAGGGGGGCGATGGTGCCGTTGACGGTCACTTTGCCCTTGCTGGGCTTGTACACGCCCGCAATGGTCTTGAGCAGGGTGGATTTGCCTGAGCCGTTCAGGCCCACAAGGCCGTAAAAATCGCCAGGCATGATGTCGAGGCTCACGTCCCTGAGGGCATAGAACTCGTCGTACTGCAAGCGTCCCTGCACCATGGCAAGGAGGTATTCCTTCAGGCTCTCGTGCTTTTCGGTGGAGAGGTTGAAGCACATGGACACATTGTCCACTTTGATGATAGGTTCCATCGTTCTCTCCTCCCTCTTATATATGCAGCACGAAGCGGTCCTGTGTCTTGCGGAACATCTGGACGCCTATCAGCATCGAGATGAGGGCGCAGAGGCCGCAGACGAGGAACATGTTGATGTCCAGCGGGATGCCCCACATCAGGGTGCGGCGGAAGCCCGTGATATACCAGTACATCGGGTTCAGCTTGATGATCTGCTGCATGTTGAAGCCGCCGATGGAGAAGGTCATCTGGGTGGGGTCGTAGAAGATGGCGGAGAAATAGAGCAGCGCCGTGATAAAGACGCTCCAGATGTGCATGATGTCCCGGAAGAACACCGTCGCCGCCGCGAGGAAGAGGCCCACGCCGAGGCTGAAGAAGAAGAGGGTCACCAGCGGGTAGAGGGCTTCAAACACCGTGATGTGGATGGGGCTGCCGGTGAACACCATGACCAGCGCCAGCGCCACGAAGCTGAAGACGCAGTTGACCATGGCGAAGCAGCACTTTTCCAGCGGGAAGACATATTTCGGGATATAGACTTTTTTCAGCAGGGAGGCCGCGCCGAGGACGCTGCTCATGCTGGTGGAGGTGGCCTCGTTGAAGAAGTTGAAGAGCAGCTGGCCGCACATCAGGAAGACCGGGAAGTTGTCGATGCCGCTGCCCCGCATATCCATCAGGCTGCTGAACACCGCCCAGTACACCAGACACATGAGCAGGGGGTTGAGCACGCTCCACACCACGCCCAGCACACTGCGGCGGTATTTGAGCTTAAAGTCACGGCTGACGAGGTTCCACAGCAGATAGCGGTAGCACCACAGGCCGTTGAACATTGCCTTGAGTTTTTTCACAGGCGATCACCACTTTTCAAAATACTCGAACTTCTGGGCGGCAAAGGGCTCATGGAGCTTGTCCTTGGCGCTGGTCTTGTGCTCGCAGCCGCAGTCGGGCCACTGGACGTTGACGGTGGGGTCGTCGTAGGGGATGCCGCCCTCGCTGGTGGGGTCGTAGACATCGGTACACTTGTAGCAGAACTCGGCCACATCGCTCAGCACGAGGAAGCCGTGGGCAAAGCCCTCGGGGATATAGAACATCTTCTTGTTCTCCTCGGAGAGGGTCACGCCCACCCACTTGCCGAAGGTGGCGCTGTTGGGGCGGCAGTCCACGGCGACGTCAAAAACTTCGCCCCTGGTCACACGCACCAGCTTGCCCTGGGTGTGGTTCTTCTGGAAGTGGAGGCCGCGCAGCACACCGCGGGTGGAGCGGCTCTGGTTGTCCTGCACGAATTCCTTGTCGATGCCGGCCTCGGCGAACTGGTCTTCCTGGTAAGTCTCCATGAAATAGCCGCGGTCATCGCCGAACACCTGCGGCTCAATGACGACGACACCGGGGATCTCAGTCTGCGTAAAGGTGAATTTGCCCATAATTATTTTCCTCTCTGTTTTGTTTTATCGTTTTTTGTTGTTTTGTAGAAGCGGTTTTCGTAAGCAGGGTGCGCCGAATGACGAGGATTTTTGCTCCGCAGGCAAGGCGATTTTCCGCAGCGCTCCTTGGTGGATTGCAAGGGAAAGCAACGCAGTATGCGGGCAAAAAGGCCATTCAGGCGGGGTGCAATGCTTATGAAAACGGCTTCTAGTATATGGAAAAGCCTTTTGCAGCTTTTGCGCGATTTTTAATGCTTGTGGGGCTTTTGCTTTTTGGTTTTCCGGATCCGCATCACCCGCATCACGCACAGGGTGGCACCGGCAGCAGCTGCGGTGCAGGCCAGCGAGAGGACGATGAGCATTCCCGCCGTCCTGGCAGGCTTAAGGTCGGAGGCCGTGTCCAGCTCTCTGCCCGCGTTCGCTTCCAGCAGCGCATCCAGCCCGGTGAGTACCGCCGGGACCCGGACACTCGTCGATTCCTGCTTATCGCCGCCATTGACGGTATACACCGCGTACACTTCCGGCGAAGTACCCAGAACGTATCGTTCGGGCAGCTCCAGCGATACCGAGACATCCCCCGCCGTCACGCCGTCGGCCAGCAGCAGCCGGACGCCGGGGTCGGTGACGGTCACCTTGCCCAGCGCTCCGCCGCCGCCCACGACTTCCACCTCTCCGGTCAGGCCCTGGGAGGGCAGGTCGGTGTAGCCGGTATAGCGGGCGAAAGCGTAGTCCAGCAGGGTGCGGACGTCGTTGTACTTATCGGTCTTCATCTCGCTCTGCATGGTCACGCAGATGAGGCGGACGCCGTTCTGTTCCGCGAGGCAGACGTAGCTGTAGCGGGCGATGTTGGTGTAGCCTATCTTGGAGCCGCGGATGGCCGGGATGTAATACCGGCTGTAGCTCAGCCGCATTTTGTCCTGCTGGGAGAAATAGCGGGTCACCGGCTGGACATTCGTGGGCGCCATGGTGTACATCTCGAGCCGGGTGAAAATGGTCTCAAAGCCCGGCTGGGTCAGCGCCCATCGCAGAATTTGAGCCATGTCGTAGCAGCTGGTATAGTGGTCATTGCCGCTGATGCCGTGGGGGTTGGCGAAGTGGGTGTGCTCGAGGCCCAGCGCCTGCACTTGGGCATTCATCGCGGCCACGCCGCCCTCGATGGTGCCGCCGCCGAAGTATTCGGCCAGCAGGTTCGCGCCGTCGTTGGCACTGGCGATCATGGTTCCGTAAAGAGCGTCCTGCAGGGGGACTTCTTCGCCCTCCCGCAGGGCGATATGGCTGGAATCGGTGCCTGCGAGGGAGTAGACGTCCTCATGGGAGACCGTGAGCTTGACGCCGTCCCAGTTTCCCTGCGCCTTCTGGCAGGCAAGACCCAGCGTCATCACCTTGGTGATGGACGCCGGGTGCAGTTCTTCGTTCATATTCTGCTGTGCCAGCACGAGGCCGGTGTCTGCATCCATGATGCAGTAAGCCTCCGTCGTGGTCAGAGCCGGGCCCACTGCCCCGGCAGACAGCGCCGTGCAGAGCAGGAGCAACGCTGTAAAAAGTGCAGCGAGGTATTTTTTCATTCGATCAATTCTCCACAAATCTTCATAGATAAACTTAGTATACCACACTTTCCCCTGCCTGAAAAGACGCCTTTCATCCACACGGACATTGCAGCACCGGCTGTAATTGCCGCCCTTCCAGCGCCGCTTCCAGCGTCTGGGGCAGCAGCTCGAACCGCGCCTTGAGGCTCTGGGGCTTGGTGTTGGGGTCATCCTGCCCGTAAGGCACAAAATAATAGTGCTTGCGCTGGTAGAGCCGGGCGATGTTCTCCCCGGAAGCGCCCAGCCCGTCGTTCGTCGAGACAGCGATGACGACGGGACAGCCCACCCGGAGCAGACTCTTCGCCGCCAGCGTCACCGGCGTGTCGGAAAGGCCCTCGGCCAGCCGGGCCAGCGTGGCCCCGGTGCAGGGCGCGATCACGAGGGCGTCGGCCTGATGCCGTGGGCCGAGAGGCTCCACCGCCTGCAGGGTGTCCAGAACCGGACGGCCCGTCAGCCCTTCCAGCTGATGCCGCCAGCCGGAGGCCCGGCCAAAGCGGGTGTCCTGCCCCGCCGCAAAGCTCATCACCGGCAGAAGCTCCCACCCCTGCCCCCGCAGCGCACGGGCCGCATCCAGCGCCGCTTCCAGTGTGCAGAAGCTGCCGCAGACCGCAAAGGCCGCGCAGCGTCGTTTCTTCTCTATCATGATGCTTCCTCCCTCTGCCCGATCATATCGCACACCGTCTGGGCCACCGCCTCGCCTGCCGTCTCGGGCGCGCAGGCGGCGGGCAGGCTCAGCGCATGGATGGCTCTGTGGCCCAGCCGCCGGGCCGCGTCGAAGTCGGTGCCGCCGGGGCGGGACGCCAGATCTACGATAAAGCTCTGCGGCCGCAGCCGGGCCAGCACTGCCTCGCTGAGCACCGGCGCAGGCACCGTGTTCACCACGGTATCAAAAGCCGGCGCTATCTGCCCGCGCCGGTCGATGGGGACGCTCCGCAGCCCGAAGCTCTCGGCCAGCGCCCTCTGGGCCGGGCGGCGGGCCGCCGCCGTCACCTGCGCTCCCAGCGCCGCCAGCCGGACACCCAGCGCCTGCCCCACCGGCCCGAAGCCGGTCAGCAGGATGCTGCTGCCCCAGAGGGTGCGGCTGCGCTCTTTCATCAGGATGCCGATGCACCCTTCCGCCGTGGGGATGGCGTTGCGAATGGTCAGCTCTTCCCGGGCGAAGTAGTCTACCAGCTCTACCCCGGCCTCGGCGGCGATGGCTTTCGCCTCTGCCGACAGCATCCCGCCCAGCGCCAGCGTACCGGGCCTTGCGGCCCGCAGCAGTTCGGCCAGCGGCGTCCGTGCCGCGTCCAGCGGCAGGGGCAGCAGGATGTAATCTGCCACCGCTATCATCTCCGGCCCGCCCACACTGTACCCGGCCCGGGCCAGCGCCCGGGCCGCTGCGGCCTGCCGGGCGTCGCCGCCCACCACCGCAAAGCATTTCTTTCCTTCCACTGCAAGGCCCCCTCCCACATGCTCGGTGTGCCATCCTATGCAGAGGCTGTGCCGAGGGTGCAAAAAGGCCCGGCAGACGCTTTACAGCATCCGCCGGGCCTTACTTTTTTATTTAAGGTTCAGGAGTGCGCCTCAGCGGCCGCAGCTCTCGCCGCTGCAATGGTCGCAGTCCTCTTCCAGCTTGCCCACGATGGGTTCCGGGTCGATGCCCTGACGACGGTAGTAGTCGGACAGAGCGGACTTGACGGCCTGCTCAGCCAGAACAGAGCAGTGGACCTTGATGGGAGGCAGACCTTCCAGAGCCTCGACAACGGCCTTGTTGGTCAGCTTCAGGGCCTCGTCAACGGTCTTGCCCTTGATGAGGTCGGTGGCCATGCTGCTGGTTGCGATCGCAGCGCCGCAGCCGAAGGTGAGGAACTTGACGTCAACGATGACGTTGTTCTCGATCTTGAGGTACATCCGCATGATGTCGCCGCACTTGGGGTTGCCGACTTCACCCACGCCGTTTGCGTCGGGGATCTCACCCACATTGTGCGGATGTGCAAAATGCTCCATGACCTTTGCGCTATACATACCTGCCATTTTAGTTTTCTCCCTTCAGGCTGAAGTGACGGGCCGTGTTCTGGCCCTGCAGCCACATACAACTCATAGCACGACGGCGGGGAATGACTTCCTCCAGCACATCGCACAGATATTTCGCTTCTTCCATCGTGTTCTGCGGGCCAAAGGTGAACCGCATGGAACCGTGGCCGATCTCTTCCGGCACGCCGATGCTCAGCAGCACATGGCTGGGGTCAAGGCTGTCGGAGTTGCAGGCAGAGCCGGTAGAGGCGCAGATGCCGTGCATATCGAGGTCGAGCAGGATGGTCTCGCCCTCCAGACCCGGGAAGCTGATGTTGACGTTGCCGGGCAGACGATGCTCAAGGCCGCCGTTCAGACGGGCCTCGGGGATGTTCTTCAGGATGCGGTCGATGACGTAGTCACGCAGCTCCTTCTCGTGGGCCATGCGCTCTTCCAGATGCTCGGTCGCCATCTCGAGGGCCTTGCCCATGCCGGCGATGCCGGCGACGTTCTCCGTACCGGCGCGGTGGCGTGCTTCCTGGCTGCCGCCGTCGATGAGGTTCTGGGGCCAGATGCCCTTGCGGCAGTACAGAGCGCCCATGCCCTTAGGGCCGTTGAACTTGTGAGCGCTCATGGACAGCATATCCACGCCCAGCTCCTTGACGTCCACGGGGATGGAACCCACAGCCTGAACCGCATCGGTGTGCATCCAGACGCCGTGCTTGTGGGCGATCTCAGCGATCTCCTTGATGGGCTGGATGGTGCCGATCTCGTTGTTGGCCATCATGATGCTGATGAGGGCGGTGTCGGGACGGATAGCAGCCTCGACATCCTCCGGGCGGATGTAGCCCTCCGTGGTGGGCTTGATATAAGTGACCTCGAAGCCCAGACGCTCGAGAGCCGCCATGCTGTGCATGATGGCGTGGTGCTCGAAAGCGCTGGTGATGAGGTGCTTCTTGTTCTGGCGGGCCTTGGTGAAGGCAGTCCCCTTCACAGCCCAGTTGTCGGCCTCAGATCCGCAGCCGGTGAAGAAGATCTCGGACGTGGAGGCGTTGATGGCCTTTGCCACCTGTGCGCGGCCCTTGTCCACGAACTCCTTGGCCTCATAGCCCACACTATAATGGCTGCTGGGGTTGCCGCAGGCGCCGTTCAGTGCCTCGACCATCACAGCCAGTGCCTCGGGAGCGCAGGCAGTGGTAGCAGCGTTATCCAGATAAACCACTTTTTCTGTGTTTTCCATAGGAATGGTTCCTTTCTGCTAAAATGCGGGAGCACCGCGCCTTCCAGGGGGCCGGGGCGCTGCCCGCATAGATTCCATTTGACGGAATAGTTATATCATATCATTCCCTAGTATGTCAATGGGAATACTCGAATTTCGTGATTCAGTCACATTTCCGGCCTTTTCCGGTGAGGTTTCCCAGCAACACCTTCCATTTCGGGTAGCCCCAGCGCTTGTCTTCGTCGAAATCGTCGGCCAGCTTCCACGGGAAAGGGCTGCCGTCGAAGTAGAGATTTCCCGCTTCGTCCACGCGGTCCAGCTTTCGGGGCAGATAGTCCTCGTCGTAGTAGCTCTTGCGGCGGTCGGGCAGCGCCCAGTGGAGGGTGCCGTCGGCGTCCATCCCCTCGGCCCAGACGCCGAATACAAAGGTCGCCGCCTCGCCGTAGCAGTGCTGCTCCATCCGGATGGCACCGTCGTAGTAGAACTTGATGACTTCCAGCGTGCCGGACTCCTTTTTGCCGTCTTTGCCCAGCGTGGGGCGGTAGTCCTGCTGGTAGCGGCAGCCGCAGTGGGTGCCGGCGAACTGTTTGGCGGTAAACATCTTTTGTCCTTTCTGCTTCTTCGCGCCGGTGGCGCGGGACAGAGCGCTGTTGCCGTAGGGCTGGTTTTTCTTTTAAGCTGGTTCTCGCGCTGGTGGCGCGGGGCGGGTTTTCTTTTTCGGTCAAATGGCTTTGCGCTCCGCGCGGGCCAGAGGCAGGGCTGGTTTTTTCTTTAAGCTGGTTCTCGCGCTGGTGGCGCGGGGCAGGTTTTCTCTTTTGGTCAAGCGGCTTGCGCTCCGCGCGGGCCAGAGGTAGGGAGGGGTGTTTCGAATCCCCCCTCCCTACCTCTGGACTCCACTCTCCCCGCAACGAGTTAAGGGCTGCTCGCCCTTAACAATTCCAAAGATGAGGTCGAAACGGAAAAAAGCTAGTCGCTGCGCTTAACGCTTTTTTCTCGTTTCTCCAATTTGCTGCTTCGCAGCAGACTTTACGCCCTTGCAGAACGTAAAGTTCTGCGAAAGCGTAACACCATCGGCGGAGCCGTAAACCGGAGAAGCCCAAAAAATGCGTTTAGCGAAGCGGCTAGCATTTTTGGGCTTCGACTTCCCCTTTGGGGTCTGAAAGGGGCGAGCAGCCCCTTTCTCGTGGATCCAGCGCGTCGAAATCGCTGGTGCTTTTCTGGTTCTCTTTTGGCACGCAAAAGAGAACTTAACCTCGCGTAACCGCGCTCTACCCCCGCGCACAGGCGCGCAACGCCATTCAAAAATGCCCCTCAAAGTCCCCTTCGATCTCATAGGGCCAGCTCAGGATGCCGCCGAGGTCGTAGATATTGGTATAGCCCAGCGCATCCAGCTTCTGGACAGCGTCAGCGCTGCGGCGGCCGGTGCGGCAGTAGACCAGCCAGGGTGCGTCCTTGTCGGGCAGCACCTCGGCAGCGCGGCTCATCACCTCACCCAGCGGCAGCAGCTTTGCGCCCGGGATATGGCCCACTGCGTACTCGTCCGGCTCCCGCACGTCCACAGCCTGTGCCTTTTTCGCGTCCAGCAGACGGATGGCGGCTGCTGGCTCGATCTTCTGTATCATAAGTGTCTCTCCTTATATCTCTTGTTGCATCATCTTATGATAACAGATATTTTTTGTTCTAGCAAGATGACTTTTCGATATTTCCACGTCCGGAGCAAAAGGCAGGTTTTTTCACTTTCCAAAAGCGGGTAGTCGTGGTATACTGGAAGACAAGCAAGGAGAGAACCGCTATGAAATTTTCCACCAAGAGCCGCTATGCACTGCGGCTGATGGCCGAGCTGGCCCGCTACGCCCCGGGTACCACCGTCTCGCTGAAGGAGATCAGCGAGCGCCAGCAGCTGAGCCTGAAATATCTGGAGCAGATCGTCACTCCGCTGGCCCGCGTGGGCCTCGTCAAGAGTGAGCGCGGCAGTCAGGGCGGCTACCGCCTGACCAAAGCCCCCGCCGACTACACCGCCGGTGAGATCCTGCGGGCCATCGAGGGCAGCGTGGCCCCCATCCCCTGCCTCGGCAGCGAGACCAACGAGTGTCCCATGTCTGACCAGTGCTTCACTCTGCCTTTCTGGGCCGGGCTGGACGATGTGATCAACCAATACATCGACAGCGTCACCCTCGAGCAGCTGGCCCAGAGCCTGCCCGCCGTCAAAGAGGGCTGCGGCTGCTGCGGCACCAAGTCCTGATTTTTCCACCCCGGGATTGACTCCGCGTCCAAAAAAAGGTATACTATTTGAGTATCACCGCCGGGGTGTTGCGCAGTTGGTAGCGCGCCTGCTTTGGGAGCAGGAGGCCGCGAGTTCGAGTCTCGCCACTCCGATAGAAGAAAAAGCCACGATGGGACATCCATCGTGGCTTTTCTGCTGTCTGATTTACTTCGGCTGACGGCCGATGTAGGCGAGAATGCCGCCGTCGGCGTACAAAATCTGGCCGTTCACGAAGTCGGAGGCGTGGGAGGCCAGGAAGACGCAGGGGCCGACCATATCTTCCGGGTCGCCCCAGCGGCCCGCCGGGGTCTTGGCGGTGATGAACTGGTCGAAGGGGTGACGGCTGCCGTCGGGCCGGACCTCACGCAGCGGGGCGGTCTGGGCGGTGGCGATATAGCCCGGACCCATGCCGTTGCACTGGATGTTGTACTCACCGTACTCGGAGGCGATGTTCTTGGTCAGCATCTTGAGGGCACCCTTTGCGGCGGCGTAGGCGGAGACGGTCTCGCGGCCCAGCTCGCTCATCATGGAGCAGATGTTGATGATCTTGCCCTCCTGCTTTTCCATCATATCAGGCAGGACAGCCTTGGAGCAGTTGAACGCGCCGCCCACATGGACGTCGATGACCCGCATGAAGTCGGCGTGGCTCATCTCGACCATCGGCACCCGCTTCATCAGGCCGGCGTTGTTGACCAGGATGTCCACCGGGCCGACCTCGGCCTTGATCTTCGCCACCATCGCGTTGACGGCGTCCTCATCGGAGACGTCTGCGGCATAGCCGTGAGCGTCAATGCCGGCGGCTTTATAAGCGGCCATGCCCTTCTCAAGGCTGGCCTCGGAAGAGCAGTTGAAGCAGATGGTGGCGCCGCACTTGGCCATACCCTCCGCGATGGAGAAGCCGATGCCGTGCGCACCGCCGGTGATGAGGGCGACCCTGCCCTTCAAATCGAAAGCCGCTAGATCCATTGTATTCCTCCTGTTGCGTTTGATCGCAGGGCCATCGCCCTAACGTGATATTGTACTTTTCTCGTCCAGCTCAGACCTGCCCGGCCTGCCAATGGCTCTCCCTTTGGGAGCAACGATGATGACCGCCGCCAGTGGCGGAAACAGGGAATCATCGTTGGGGCCGCGGCCAGCAAGACGCAAACGGAGTATAGCGGATGCTGGGAGCCGCAACTTGACCTTGGCGAGCAAAGCGAGACTGAGAGGGCAAAGTTAAATATTTAGCAAAACGCCCCGCATCGGTCTCCCGGTGCGGGGCGTTGTATGGTGTACTTGTTTAGCGCAGGTCGGTGGTAGCGATGTTGTCCATGTCGTCAAACTCCATGTTCTCGCCGCCCATTGCCCAGATAAAGGTGTAATTGGAAGTGCCTACGCCGCTGTGGATGCTCCAGGAGGGGCTGATGACAGCGTCCTCGTTGTGCATCACGATGTGACGGGTCTGCGTGGGCTCGCCGCACATGTGGAACACCACCTGCCCCTCGGGCAGTTCAAAGTAGGTGTAGATCTCCATCCGGCGCTCATGCGTGTGGCTGGGCATGGTGTTCCAGTTGGAGCCGGGCTCCAGCTCGGTCATGCCCATGCTCAGCTGGCAGGTCTTGAGCACGTCGGGGTGGATGAACTGATTGATGGTGCGCTTATTGCAGGTCTCGACGCTGCCCAGAGGACGGTGATTTGCATCGGCCATCTTGATCAGGCGGGTCTCGTAAGAGCAATGTGCGGGAGCGGATACCATGTAGAACTTGGCGGGATGCTCCGGGTCGGTGGAAGCAAAGGTGACTTCCTTGGTGCCCTTGGTGATGTACAGGCAGTCCTTGTAGCCCAGCTCGTACTTCACGCCGTCGGCCACCACGATACCGGTGGAATCCTTGCCGATGTTGAACATGCCGATCTCGCGGCGCTCCAGAAAGTAGTGGGTGCCGAAGTTTGCCCACACATCGATGCCCTTGTCGATGGACACGGTCTCGTGCACCGGCATGCAGCCCAGCGTGACCATGCGGTCCACATGGCTGTACACAGCAACGACCTCATCGGCCTTGTACAGGCCGGTGATGAGCATTTCGTCCCGCATTTCCTCAGTGGTATAGCGCTTGAAATCCTTCTGGTTGCAGGAGTAGCGGATATCCATTCTGGACTCCTTCCTGCAATTAGCGCTGGATACGGCCGGAACCGTCGCCGCCAGCCAGCTTCTCGACCTCGGACACGGTCATCATGTTGTAGTCGCCCTCGATGGAGTGCTTCAGAGCAGAAGCAGCAACAGCGAACTCAACAGCTTCCTGAGTGGTCTTGCCGGTCAGCAGGCTGTAGATCAGGCCGCCGCCGAAGGAGTCGCCGCCGCCCACACGGTCGATGATGTGCAGGTCGTACTTCTTGGAGAAGCAGTACTCGTTGGAAGCAACGTCGTACAGCATTGCGCTCCAGCCGTTGTCGAAAGCGCTGTGGCTCTCACGCAGGGTGATAGCAACCTTCTCGAAGTGGAACTTGTCAGCCAGCTGCTTAGCAACGCTCTTGTAGCCCTCAGCGTTCAGCTTGCCGCCGTAGATGTCGGTAGCCTCAGCCTCGATGCCGAACACGTCCTTGGCGTCCTCCTCGTTGGAGATGCAGACGTCAACGTACTCGCACAGCTTGGTCATAGCCTCACGAGCCTCGGCACGGGTCCACAGCTTGCCGCGGTAGTTCAGGTCGCAGCTGATCTTCACGCCGTGAGCCTTAGCAGCCTTGCAGGCCTCCAGGCAGATCTCAACAACGTTTGCACCCAGAGCCGGGGTGATGCCGGTGAAGTGGAACCAGTCCACGCCCTCGAAGATCTTATCCCAATCAAAGTCGGAGGGCTGAGCCAGCTGGATGGCACTGTTGGCACGGTCGTAGATGCAGACGGAACCACGCTGAGAAGCACCCTTCTCGTTGTAGTAGATGCCAACGCGATCGCCGCCGCGGGTGATCATGCTGGTGTCAACGCCGTAACGGCGCAGGCTGTTGACAGCGGCCTGACCGATTGCGTGTGCGGGGAGCTTAGTGACGAAAGCTGCGTCCAGACCGTAGTTGGCCAGAGAAACAGCAACGTTTGCCTCGCCGCCGCCGAAGCTGAACTCCAGGCTGTTAGCCTGAACGAAACGCTCGTAGTTGAACGGCTGCAGACGAACCATCAGTTCGCCAAAAGTAACGACTTTCATTGGTTATTCTCCTTTTATTTACAGGTGTTTATGACCTTCTGCTGCGGGGCATCCCCGGCGCAGCAGGGCTTTCACGGATAGGGGAGCCGGAGCTCAGGCCTGAACCAGGTGGAATGCGAAGCCGCCGATCTCGTCTGCAAAGTAGCAGGCGATGGTCTTGCCGTTCTTCACGACCTTGCTGTCCAGATCGAACTTGACACCGCGCTGAGACAGGTGATAGATGGCACGATCCACGTTGTTGCAGCCGATGGCGATGTGGCCATTGGTGCCGCGGCCGACCTTCTTCATGATCTCGAACTCCTTGTTGCCGACAAAGATGCTGGAGTTGCCGGGAGCGACCTTCATGTTCAGCAGGCTGCCGATGAGGTTTGCCAACTTCATGGCCTCTTCCTCGTTCTCGGTGTTGATGCCAACGTGCATCAGCTTCAGGCCCAGCATGGTGTCAACAGCTTCCTTGCTCTGAGCGGTGATCTTTGCCCAGTCGCCAGCCTTGATCACGTCGCTCTTGCACATCCAGGTGCCGCCCACAGCGAAGATCTGGTCATAGCCCAGATAATCGTTGACGTTCTTTGCGTTGACACCGCCGGTGCACATCCAGCGTGCGCTCTTCAGGGCAGCGCCGATGTTCTTCAGCATGCCGACACCGCCGTTTGCCTCAGCGGGGAAGAACTTCAGGGCCTCGCAGCCCATGTTCATAGCCTGCTGCATCTCGCCTGCAGAGCAGGTGCCGGGCATCATGATGCCGCCCTTGTCGATAACGTGCTTGCAGACTTCGGGGTCGAAGCCGGGAGCAACGATGAAGGAAGCACCAGCTGCCATTGCACGGTCAGCCTGCTCGGTGGTCAGGACAGTGCCTGCGCCCAGCAGCATCTCGGGCATCTCCTCGTGGATCTTGCGGATGCACTCCTCAGCGCATGCGGTACGGAAGGTGACCTCAGCTGCGGGCAGACCGCCGTCAGCCAGAGCCTTGCACAGGGGCAGGGCTTCATCAACGCTGTTAAAAGCGATAACAGGGATAATGCCGATCTGATAGACCTTTTCTACGATGGGATTCATAACGCATTTCTCCTTTTTAACATTTGCATGAACTCCTGCGGCTGAGGGCCCCGATGGGCATACCTTCCCCACCGCACATTCGTATCTTTAGTATAAACGAGAGCGGGCCGTTTGGTAATGCTCAACAAGCACAATGTTTTGCATAGGAGCTTGTATACATTGCACAAAAACGCCGAAGCTGTGCTTCTCAGAGCCCCAGACGGGCAAAAATCTCGGCCACACCGTCGTGGTCGTTGTCGTTTTCGCTGACGATGTCGGCCAATTTTCGGATCTGCTCCATGCCGTTTGCCATCACGGCGGCGACGCCTGCCTTTTCCAGCATGGCGCGGTCATTCTCGCTGTCGCCCACAGCCAGCGTGGCCTCGCGGGGGATGCCCAGATGGTCGGCCAGCGCCAGCAGGCTCTCGCCCTTGTTTACTCCGGCGGCGGTGACCTCGATGTTGTCGGGCGCCCCCTGCACCACCTCGACGCCCTCGATGGCCGTAAAGCGGGGCAGATACTGCTGCGCCTCTTCCGCCGAATGGAAGAACATGCAGAACTTCTCCACCTCGTGGGCGTGGCGGCTCATCCACTCGCTCTGGTCCCGCAGGATGGTGAAGCGGCCATCGTTGGGCTGGATGGCCTCTGTCCCCTTCACCGCCGCCAGACGGGCGAACCGCTCGTCGAAAAAGCGCTGCTGCGCCGTGTCGCGGAGAGCGCGCCCGTCGCTGAAGATGTTCAGCCCGCCGGGCAGGCCCTGGAACGCCTCGTAGACCTCCCGGGCCTTTTCCACCGGGAAGCACCGCCGGACGATGCACTCCGGCTGGCTCGTCTCATGCTCTGCGGCGTTGGCATACCGGCTGTAGACACAGCCCAGCGGGTCGCCGCCGAGATCCCAGACCGCTGCGCCGTTGGAGGTGAGGGCATAATGCACCCAGGGCTGTTTCGCCACCACCGGCGGCAGGCTGGCCAGCGGGCGGCCTGTAGCCGGGATGACCACGACGCCCCGGTCGGACGCCTCGGACAGCACCTTCTGCGTGCGGGGCGAGACTTCGCCGCTGCTGTTGAGCAGGGTGCCGTCCAGATCGAGGGCCGCGAGAAGGATGGGGTGAGATGAAGTAGACATGAAAGCTCCTTTGCGCTTGTAAGTACACGTTTTCTGCCCCGGCACTCCGCCGGGACAGGCTGTCTTTATTTTATAACAGCAGATGGATTTGCGCAAGTCGGCCAAGTGTGGTAAAATGTATCATCGTATGATAAAAACAAGGAGATTTCCATGAAAACTTCTCTTTTTCGCGCACGGCCCCACCTGTGGTATCAGCTGTACTGGGTGGTCTACCTCATCTGGTTCTTCTGGCTGGACCTCACCGTCACCGACCCGAACTATATCATCCACAGCCCGCTGGACGACTTCATCCCCTTCAACGAGTGGTTCATCTTTCCCTACGGCAGCTGGTTCTTCCTGCTGGCGGGCGTCACGGCACTGCTCTGGTGGTTCGACACCGCCAGCTATGACAAGCTGTGTCTGATGATGTTCTCCGGCATGACCTTCTGCCTCATCCTCTATATGGTGCTGCCCAACGGCCTCGACATCCGCCCCACGGTGGAAGAGGTGGGCCGCAGCAACATCGCCATGACCCTGATGCAGCTCATCTGGAAAGCCGACGCCTCGGTAAACGTCTGCCCCTCCATCCACTGCCAGAGCTCTGCCTGTATGGCCATCGCCTTCTCGGGCAGCACGCTGGCGAAAGACCGCCCGTGGCTCAAAGTGCTGGCCTTCGGCTGGGCGGCGCTCATCTGCGCGTCCACCGTCTTTACCAAGCAGCACTCCATCATCGATGTCTTCTGCGGGCTGGCCGTGGCATTCATCTGGGTGCCGGTGCTCTATCTCCGCCCCCGGAAGCGTTGACCTTTTTGGTAAACTATACAGTTTTTTGCTGCCGCTGCTCTTGACGGCGCTGATGCCCGCGGGTACAATGGTGGTAGCTGATATATCACATTTCCGGGCATTGCCCGTTTCAGAAGGAGCGTGACTGCAATGGCATCACGAAGCGCACGGGAGGTCGCCTATGAGACCATCCGCAGCCGCATCATCACCATGGACCTCAAGCCCGGCGACGAGCTGAACGACCGGGAGCTGGCTCAGGAGCTGGGCATCAGCCGCACCCCCATGCGGGAAGCCCTCATCATGCTCAACATCGCCCACATGGTGGTCATCAAGCCCCAGAGCGGCACCCATGTGGCCCCCATCGACCTCAAGCTGATGGAGATGGAGCAGTTCGCCCGCTTCACGCTGGAAAAAGAGATCTTGAACCGCATCCGGGGCCGTCTGACCGCCGAGCAGGAAGCCGCCTACCGGCTCAACCTCGAGAGCTACCGCCAGCTGGAGCGCGACCCCGACGCCGAAAACCGGGAGACCCGGATGCTGGACCTCGACAACGCCTTCCACCGCCGGGCCTTCCAGCTCTGCGGCATGGAGGAGCACTTCGACCATATGCTCTCCACCTTCCAGCACATCGAGCGGCTGCGCAAGTTCAGCCTGCAGACCGAGGAGAACAAATCCGTCTGCGCGGCCCACACCCGCATCCTCGAAGCCGTCCTGCGCGGCTCCGAAGAAGACCTCAGCCGCGCCCTCAGCGACCACCTCAACCGCTACAAGCTCTCGGTGGAGCAGGCCCGCCAGCGCCACCCCGAGTATTTCACGGAGGGGACGGTCCGCCCGGTGGATCACCACATCTGAATCCGGCACAACACAAAAACGCCGCACAGCTTTTGGCTGCGCGGCGTTTTCTTATGCGTTATGGTTCAGAAGCTCAGACCTTCTCGATGGTGATGCTCCACTCGCTGGTCATGGCCTCATCGACGTCCAGCACCTCGTGCCTGCCCTCTTCGTTGACGCTGTTGGCCCAGCCGTTCCAGGGCTCCATGCAGACGAAGTTCTCGGCATCCTGCTGCCAGAGCACGCCCTTGTCGAAGGTCTCGTCAGCGTCCACAGTGACCTTGTGGCCGTTGCCCTTGTCGGTGAAGGTCATGGGGAACTGAACACCGGTCAGCAGGCGGATGGTGTTGTCTGCGCCCTCCTTGCGGGTGAGGGTGATCTTCTCGGGAGCGGCGGGCTGCTCACCCTTGGCGTTCTCGGAGCAGGTGGCGCACTTGATGTCGAAGTCCACGTTCTCCAGAGCGGAAGCCATGAAGTAGGGGTGGTAGCCGAAGCTGAAGGGCATCGGCTTGTCGCCCTCGTTGATGACGGTCAGGCTGATGGCGGCCTTGTTGCCCTCGAGGTTGTAGTTCACCAGCAGGGTGAAGTCGAACGGATAGAGGAACTTGGTCAGCGGGGTGGATTCCAGAGCCAGCGTCACGCCGTCGGGGCCGACGCTCTCCACGTCCCATCCACACAGGTCCGCGAAGCCGTGGGTCTCCATGGGGTAAGCCTTGCCGTCAAAGTTGTGGACGCCGCCGTCGGGGTTGCCGCAGCTGGGGAAGAGCACCGGCACACCGAAGCGGGGGCGGTTGCACTCGGAGAAGTTGGGGCGGCGGGTCCAGATGTACTCGTCGCCGTCGAGGGTGAAGCCGGTGATCATACCGCCGCGCTCGGGGGTGATGGTCAGGCTGGTCTTTGCGGCAGGGTCGGTGATGACGTACTGCTCATAGCATGCACCGTTCTCGGTGACGTACTGGGTGGTGATCTGGTTCATAAATTTCAGTCCTCCGTATGTTTCTGGTTTTTCTGGTATTCCACCAGTTTTTCAAAATAGTAATCGATGCCGTAGCGGATAAAATACTTGATCAGCCGCACCGCACCGTAGAGCAGCGCTGCATAGATCAGCAGAGAAAACAATACTGCGCCATTTGCACCCATCATATAAAACACTTCCTTTCCGTTTTCATGCACAAAAAGGCCGCCGTATCGCAAAAAGCGCGTACAGCAGCCTTTATTTTGGTCACAAAGATACACTCCAGACCCTTTCAAAGGCGGCTGTTTTGTGACACGCGATTCGCGGCTGTTGCCAACGTATTAAAAATACGCGAATCGCAGTTAGAGCACGACGCCGTCCTTGAAGATGGAGATCTCGCGGAAGCCGTGCTTCTCGGCCTTGGTCTGCTCACCGCCTGCAACGCGGATGACCAGATCCAGCAGGTCGCGGGCGGCCTCGTCGATGGTCTTTTCACCGTCCGCGATGACACCGGTGTTGAAGTCGATCCAGCCGGACTTCTTCTCGGCCAGCGGGGTGTTGGTGGAGATCTTCAGGGTGGGAGCCGGGGCAGAGAACGGGGTGCCGCGGCCGGTGGAGAAGAGGATCAGGTGAGCGCCTGCGGCGGTCATGGCCGTTGCGGACACCAGATCGTTGCCGGGGCCGTAGAGCATGTTCAGGCCCTTGGTCACCACGGGGTCACCGTAGCCGATGACATCCATGATGGGGGCGGTGCCGCCCTTCTGAACACAGCCGCAGCTCTTGTCCTCCAGGGTGGTGATGCCGCCCTGCTTGTTGCCCGGAGAGGGGTTGTCGTAAACCACCTCGTTGTGGCTGATGAAGTATTCCTTGAAGCCGTTGATCATGTGCTCGGCCTTAACGAATACGTCCTTGTTGATGCAGCGGTCCATCAGGAAGCCCTCGGCACCGAACATCTCGGGCACCTCAGTCAGGACAGTGGAGCCACCGCGCTGGCCCATCATGTCGGAGAAGCGGCCGATGGTGGGGTTGGCGGTGATGCCGGACAGGCCGTCCGAGCCGCCGCACTTCATGCCCACCACCAGATCGGACACGGGGATAGGCTCACGCTTGAACTGCCCGGCATAGGTAGCCAGCTCCTTGAGGATATCGCGGGCAGCGGTGAACTCGTCGTCCACCTCCTGACAGGTGAGGAACTTCACACGGTCGTGGTCGTACTCGCCCAGCTCTTCCACGAACTGATCGTGCTGCAGGTTCTCGCAGCCCAGATGCAGCACCAGAACGGCGGCAGCATTGGGGTGGCGCACCAGCGCAGCCAGCAGCTTGCGGGTCTGTGCATGGTCGTGGCCGGTCTGGCTGCAGCCGAAGGGATGGGTGAAGGTGTACAGACCCTCGATGGAGCCGGTGACCAGATCCTGATTGTCGGCAACGATCTTCTTGGCGATGTCGTTGACGCAGCCCACGGTGGGGATGATCCAGATCTCATTGCGGATGGCGGCACGGCCGTCCTTGCGGCGGAAGCCCATAAAGGTCTCCGGCTCGACCTTGGGCAGGGGAGCCAGATCCGGGGCGGGGTTGTAGCTGTACTCTACCTCACCGGACAGGTTGGTGTGCACGTTGTGGGTGTGCATCCAGCTGCCGGGAGCGGCATCTGCGGTGGCGTGGCCGATGGGGAAGCCGTACTTGATCACGTTCTCACCGTTCTTGATGGGCTTCACGGCCATCTTGTGGCCCTGCGGAATGTCCTCCAGAGCAGTCACAGAAAGACCGTCCACTTCCACCAGCGTGCCCTTGGCAATGGGGTGCAGGGCAACGACCACGTTGTCGATGGGGCTGATATGAATTGCCTGCGGCATAGTAGTTCTCCTTATCGTATCGCATAAAAGGGCTGCTGCCCAAAGCAGCAGCCCTTTGTTGTGCGGGTAGGTTGGTTTTTCAGGCTTACAGGCAGCTCTTGTAAGCAGCCTCGGCACCCTGAGTGCGGATCATTTCCAGATCAGCCAGAACAGCGGCCTCGAGACCCTCGATCTTGGTCAGATCCTGATCCCACATTTGGGTGTTGGTCAGCACAGCGTTCACCAGCTGAGCAGCGGTGTCGTCCTTGTGTGCATAGTAGAAGTCCAGTGCCCATGCGTCATCCTGGATTTTGTAGGTGTTGCCGGCAGGGCGCTTGCAGATCAGGCCGTCGGCGGTGCGCTCCTGAATGTCGCTGGAATAGAAGGCAATGTAGGCTGCCAGAGACATGGTCAGGCACTTGGGCAGCTGCTTCTGCTCCTCGATGTAAGCCAGGAAGGAAGGCATGTTGCGGGCCTTCCACTTGGAGGTGGAGTTCAGGGAGATGCTCATCAGCTCGTGGTTGACAAAGGGGTTGTTGAAGCGGTCCTCAACAGCGGAAGCAAACTCTTCCAGATCCTTCTTGTCCAGCGGCAGGGTGGGGATGATCTCCTCGTGCAGCATCTTGTTCATGAAGCCGCGGATGGTGTCGTTGTGCATGCAGTCACGCACGATGTCGAAGCCGGCCAGATATGCGCCCAGAACGAAACCGGTGTGGGCACCGTTCAGGATGCGGACCTTGCGCTTCTTGTAGGGGGTGACATCGGGGACGACCATGACGTTGACGCCGGCCTTCTTGAACGGCAGCTTGTCCTCCAGACCATCGGGGCCTTCGATGACCCAGACGCCGAAGACTTCGCCGACATCCAGAGCCTTATCGGTGTAGCCGTTGGCCTCTTCCAGAGCAGCCATCTCCTTCGGGTCACGGATGCGGCCCGGGACGATGCGGTCCACCAGAGTGGAGCAGAAGGTGTTGGCGTTGTTCATCCAGTCGATGAAGGCAGCGTCGAGGTTCCAGTCCTTCGCGTAGTTGTTGCAGCACTTCTGCAGCTCCTTGCCGTTGTTGTCGATGAGCTCGCAGGAGAGGATGACCAAACCCTTGTCCGCAGCGCCCTTGAAGGCGGTGTAGCGCTCGTAGAGCACGCGGGTCAGCTTTGCGGGGAAGCTGTTGGGAGGGACCTGGTCGAACTGACTGTCGCCCTGCGTGTAGGCGATGCCGGCCTCAGTGGTGTTGGAGACGACGATCTCCAGGTCCTCAGAGCGGGCCAGAGCCAGCACTTCGTCCCACTTGCCCTCGGAGTAGGGGCAGACGCAGTCATGCACGCAGGAGATGACGCGCTTTGCATCGACCTTCCGGCCCTTCTCGCTGCCGCGCAGGTACAGGGTGTACAGACCCTCCTGCTCGTTGATCCAGTCCGCCATCTGGGGGAAGTTTGCGATGGGCTGAACCAGCTTGACCTTGCCGTTGTAGCCAGCCTTCTCGTTGGCAATATCAAAGAAATAATCCACGAATGCGCGCAGGAAGTTGCCCTCGCCGAACTGCATCACCTTGACGGGTGCGTCCTTGAGGATATAACCGTTGTAGCCGGTGCTTTTCAGGACCTTGTAATTCAAAGTTTCCATTTGAGTGTCTCCTTTTATCAGATTGCTTTGCCTTTCACGGGGGGCAGCCTGAGCCGCGCCCTTCTCTGCCTCTATTTTATGCTGTTGTATACAAATAAGTCAAGTGCTTCTCAACAGTTTTTTGCCGGGAAAGGGGTCGTTTTTATAAAAACCAGCGAATTGTACAAGTCCGCACGAGATTTTTGGGCAGTTTTTCAGTTGTATACATCGGCATTTTCCGGTATACTAAAGGCAGGAATGGCCTGTTTGCACGGAACCGGCCGATCCCCTACTATAAGAATGTTTCAAACTGTCATGACCATTGAAAAAAGGAGTTCTGACCATGAAAGCATTTATGGATAAGGAGTTCATGCTCCAGTCGCCCACCGCACAGCACCTGTACCACGCTTACGCTGAGGATATGCCCATCTGTGACTATCACTGCCACATTCCTCCCCGTGAGATCTACGAGAACCGCCGCTTCGACAACATCGCTCAGGTCTGGCTGGGCGGCCGCAATCCGGACGGCAGCTACTTCGGCGACCACTACAAGTGGCGCGTCATGCGCTCCAACGGCGTGCCTGAGGAGTACATCACCGGCGACAAGCCTGACCGCGAGCGCTTCCAGAAGTTTGCTGAGGCTCTGCCCATGGCCATCGGCAACCCGATGTACCACTGGACCAATCTGGAGCTGCACACCTTCTTCGGCTACGACGGCGTGCTGAACGGCGACACCGCTGAGGAAGTCTGGAACCTGTGCAACGACAAGCTCCAGCACGACCCCAAGCTGACCGTCCGCGGCCTCATCGAGCAGAGCAATGTGGCCTTCATCGGCACCACCGATGACCCCATCGACAGCCTCGAGTGGCACAAGAAGATCAAGGAAGACCCCACCATCAAGTTCACCGTGGCTCCTTCCTTCCGCCCCGACAAGGCCCTCAACATCAACAAGCCCGGCTTTGCTGAGTACATGGGCAAGCTGGCCGCTGCTGTCGGCAAGGAGAAGCTGGCCTGCATCAACTGCGTCACCAGCGCTCTGACCGACCGCATCGAGTTCTTCGCCGAGATGGGCTGCCGCGCTTCTGACCACGGTCTGGACTACATCCCCTACCGTGAGGCCACCAAGGAAGAGGTCAACGCCATCTACCAGAAGGTGATGGCCGGCGAGACCTGCACCGTGGAAGAGGCTGAGAAGTACCAGACCTACATCCTGATCCATCTGGGCAAGCAGTATCACCGTCTGGGCATCGCCATGCAGATCCACTACAACTGCCTGCGCGGCGTGAACCGCAAGATGAACGCTCTGCTGGGACCCGACACCGGCTATGATATGATCAACACCGCTACCTGCGGCGGCGAGATCGCAAGCCTGCTGAGCGCCCTGAACGACACCGACGAGTGCCCCAAGACCATCATCTACAGCCTGAACCCCGGCGATGATGCTCAGATCGGCACCATCCTCGGCTGCTTCCAGAACAGCGAGATCCCGGGCAAGATCCAGCACGGCTCCGCATGGTGGTTCAACGACCACAAGATCGGCATGGAAGAGCAGATGTCCCGTCTGGCCAGCCTCGGCCTGCTGGGCAACTTCGTCGGTATGCTGACCGACAGCCGCAGCTTCCTGAGCTACACCCGCCACGATTACTTCCGCCGCATCCTCTGCAACCTCATCGGTCAGTGGGTCGAGGACGGCGAGTATCCCAACGACGAGAAGGCTCTGGAGAAAATCGTCAAGGGCATCTGCTTCGACAACGCAAAGCGCTATTTCAATCTGTAAATCATCCCGAGGGGGCCGCTGCACGAACGTGCGGCGGCCCCCATTTTTGCTGCCTTGCCGAAAAAAACAAACACCAAGGCCCGGGGTGTCTCCACCCCGGGCCTTGGCTGCATTTTCTATTGAAGAAATATAGAATTGCTCAGTTGTGCCAAAGGCTTACTTGTTCTCAACAGCCTTGCAGGTGACAACAGCCATGATCCAGTCAGTCGTGGTCTTGCCATCATCACTGGTGACGGTAAACTCCTTCATACTCAGCACGAACGCATCGCCGGCTTTAATATTATACTTGCCGGGGATCCCGACATACAGGAAATTAACAGCTTTATTCGTGCCGATCGTTACAGAACCGTCAGTCTCTGTCTTCAGAATCTCATTGGCGATTGCCTGAGCCTTGTCAGTCTCATTCTTACCCTCGGCTTCGAAGTAGGCGTACCAGACGTACTTGTCATTGTTGCCCTCCTTCAGAGCAGCTTTGATATTCTTTTTTGCGTTAGTCTCGAATTTGCCGTCATCAGTCGTTGCAGCCTCGATAGCCTTATTTGCCAGTTCTTCACTGCCGACCTCAACGGTAGCATTGGGGTTTGCTTCCTTCAGCATACCCTCCAGCATACCCTCCAGCTTGCCAGCAGCCTGACGAGAAGCGGTGCTTCCACAGCCGGTCAGAACAGACATTGCCATGACGCCGGTGAGGACGAGAGCCAGAAGTTTCTTTGCCATTTTCATGATTTTTTGCCTCCCACATGTTCAAATAAATTTCATGGGCCATCTGTCCCTTTCCGGTCGTCAGCCCACGACATTATTATACCCCCCCCCCCCCCCCAATCTGTCAATATTATTCTTGATTTTCATGATATTTCCGAAACGCCCCGGTATGTGTTATGCAATTTTTACAAATTCACGAACAGGGGCAAATAAAACGCCCCCGCGTCAGCCATTTCAGCTGATGCAGGGGCATTGTTCTCTCTTTTGGGATTTACTTGTTATTGTCAGCGACCATCATCTTGCTGGCCTTGTAGATGTCGCCGCAGCCCAGCGTGATGACCAGATCGCCTTCCCGGGCATTCTGCTTCACCCAGTCGGCGGCAGCTTCCAGACTGTCCACCAGCACCGAGCCGGGGATCTGAGCGGCCAGCTTTGCGCTGGTGATGGTGGGGTCGTTGGGTTCACGGCTGCCCATGATGGGGGTGATGACTGCCACATCGGGGATCTTGAGCACATCCACGAAGTCGTTGAACAGCATCTTGGTGCGGCTGTATGTAAACGGCTGGTGGACGGCGATGAGGCGCTTGTAGCCCAGTTCCTTGGCGGTGTTCAGGGTCGCACGCAGCTCGGTGGGGTGATGAGCGTAGTCATCCACCACCACAGCGCCGTTGCACTCACCGTAGACCTCGAAACGGCGTCCTGCGCCCTTGAAGCTTGCGGCAGCGGCGGCGCACTGCTCCACCGTCAGGCCCGCAAAACGGCAGACCGCGCACATGGCCAGCGCATTGTAGATGTTGTGACGGCCCGGCACAGCCAGACGGATGTGGCCCGTGACCTTGCTCCACTCCTTCAAATCGAACTCGAAGAAGCCGGGCTTATACTCCTGCACGTTGATGGCCTGATAATCGCCGTCGTTGTCGATGCCGAAGGTGCACACACGGCGGTCAAGGGTGTACATGACATCCATCGTGTTCTTGTCGTCGGCGTTGGCGAAGATCATGAACTGGGTCATCAGGGCAAAGCGCTTGAAGGCGAACTTCAGCTCACCCATGCTGCCGTAGTAGTCCAGATGGTCGTTGTCGATGTTCAGCACGACGGAGAGGTAGGGAGTCAGCTTCAGGAAGGTCTCGGAGAACTCGCAGGCTTCGATGACGATGTCATCGCCCTTGCCGGCCTTGCCGTAGCCGTGGATGAGGGGCAGCTTGCCGCCGATGACCGCAGAGGGGTCGCGGCCTGCCAGCTCCAGCGCCGTGGTGATCATGGAGGTGGTCGTGGTCTTGCCGTGGGTGCCGGAGACGCAGATGCTCTGCTTGTACAGACGGCTCACATAGCCCAGCAGGACGCTGCGCTCTACCGTCGTGATGCCGTAGGAGGCTGCCGCATTCAGCTCCACATTGTCCTTTGCGATGGCGGCAGAGTAGACCACCAGGTCTGCACCGACGACATTATCAGCGCTGTGGCCCAGCGTGACCTTGACGCCCATCTCCCGCTCGGAGCGGATGATGCTGCCGTCCAGCACATCGCTGCCCGAAATGTCGTAGCCCTTTGCGGAGAGGATCTGGATGAGAGGATACATGCCGCTGCCGCCGCAGCCGATGAAGTGTATCTTCTTCACATTATCCAGCAAATGCTGGGTGTAGTCGGTGTACATGAACATAGAAAGCAACCTCCAATAATATAAACGGCCGCTGGGCAGACCGTATCCATTCTAGTGACACATAGTATTATATAATTTTTGGAGCACAAAATAAACACTTCGGAGCGAATTTTCGGAAAGAACTATAAATTGACCGGCACTTTTGTGCTTTGTGTACAGAATCCGCGGCTTTGCGACATACTTTTTGACGCTTCATAAAAGATTTACATTTCACTCCGGATAAATAGATAACGATCTTGAGATTTTTGTGTTATAGTTATAAAGGAAATTTTGCTGCGGCAGCGCCTGCACCGACGTCGGCTGCTCCCGGCACGAAAAGAGGAGACACCTTTTGAACATCAAGATCACCGCCGACAGCACCTGTGATTTGTCCGAAGAGCTGCTGCGGCAATGGAACATTTCTCTGATGCCCATGCACATCCTGATGGGCGACGATACTTATCTGGACGGCGTCACCATTCATCCGGCTGACGTCTTTGCCCATGTGGACGCAGGCGGCCAGCCCCCGAGATCCGCTGCCGCAAACCCCGTGGAATACATCGACTTCTTCGAGCCCTTTGCCACGGAGTACGACGCCGTCATCCACATCTCGGTCAGCTCCAAGCTTTCGTCCTGCTACCAGAACGCCTGCCTTGCCGCACAGGAATACGCCAACGTGTCCGTCATCGACAGCGAGAACATCTGCACCGGTCAGGGCTATCTTGTCCTTCGTGCCGCCAAGTGGGCCGCGGACGGCCTGACGGCCCGGAACATCTGTATGCGCCTCCAGAGCCTCGCCAACCGGGTCGAGCTGAGCTTTGTGCTCAACCAGCTCAACTACATGGCCAAGAGCGGCCGCTGCTCCGGCGTGCTGGCGTTCGGCGCCAACCTTCTGGGCATCAAACCCAGCCTCGCCATCATCGACGGTGAGCTGAAGGTCGTCAGGAAGTACCGCGGCAGCCTGCCCATCTGCGTGGGCAAGTACATCACCGACCTGCTGAATGGCCGGGACGACATCGACAACAGCATGGTCTTTATCTCGTCCTGCCAGCCCAAACCCGGCTGCATGGAGGCCATCAAAGCCGGTCTGCGCAAATACGGCAAGTTTGAGAACATTATTGAGACCGACATCGGCACGACCATCGGCGGCTACTCCGGCCCTGGCACCATCGGCATCGTGTTTGCGAAGAAAGTTTAATCGGCATTCAACCAAAGCGGCCCTGCCATGTGGAGAATTCCACGGCAGGGCCGCTTTTTAGTTCCGAGAACACTTTTCCGCGTCGATGGCCAACACGAACATCAGCACATACAGCGCATCCTCCGGATCTGCAATGTCCAGCACATAAGTATCCGTCCAGTGAAGCAGCTCCTTTGAGATCGCCGCCACCTTTTCCCCATCCGGCCCGGTGATGGTGTAGTCCCATTCCGTCCAGTCGCCTTCGATGTGCCAGCCGTTGAAGTCGATATTATACCGTGGTTTGAACCAGCCCCACGGTTCTTTTTTCAGGGTGCCGATGCAGTCGCTCCCCTCGTAAAGTTCGAATTGGGGCCACCAGGAAAAAATCTGCTCCTTCACGGTACCCAGCTCATGCTCCTCGCTGGCGTCGAATATTTTCAGGCAGTGTCCCCACGAGAGCTGCCCTTTCACGACATAGACCGTATTTTCGTTTTCGTCGTAAATGTCATAGCTGTCAAACCAGGTAAATGCACGCTGTTTGAATAAAAGCTTCATGCTGTCCTCCTTGGCATTCCTGCCGCATTGCAGACACCTTTATTCTGTATACGATTGAGGACGGCATTTTCATGCAGGAACTGGGAAATTTTTTCATCGGTAAGAGCTTTGGACGAAAAAAGCCAAAAGAAAACGCTCCAAGATCTCTCTTAGAGCGTTTTGATCAAGTCGGCAGCTACCTATTTTCACAAGCCGTTTCCAGCTAACTATCTTGGGCACAAGTGAGCTTAACTGCTGTGTTCGGAATGGGAACAGGTGGAACCTCACCGTCATCGTCACCGACCATATGACTGACCAAGTATAACACATTGCTGTGTTCTTGTCCAGTATTTCTTAGAAGGACGTGCCTTCAAAACTGAATAATCACTGCTACTTCTCGTTGACTTGAGATACTCAAGCGAATTGTGGTCAAGCCCTCGACCTATTAGTACACGCTTGCTGAATGGATCGCTCCACTTACACATCGTGCCTATCGACCTTGTAGTCTTCAAGGGGTCTTACCTGATCAAATCAGTGGGATATCTTATCTTTGGGTCGGCTTCACGCTTAGATGCTTTCAGCGTTTATCCGATCCGTACGTAGTTGCCCAGCTATGCTCCTGGCGGAACAACTGGTGCGCCAGAGGTACGTCCGTCCCGGTCCTCTCGTACTAGGGACAGCTCCCATCAAATATCCTGCGCCCACGACAGATAGGGACCGAACTGTCTCACGACGTTCTGAACCCAGCTCGCGTACCGCTTTAATTGGCGAACAGCCAAACCCTTGGGACCGAATACAGCCCCAGGATGCGATGAGCCGACATCGAGGTGCCAAACCTCCCCGTCGATGTGGACTCTTGGGGGAGATCAGCCTGTTATCCCCAGGGTAACTTTTATCCGTTGAGCGATGGCATTTCCACTCACATACCACCGGATCACTAACTCCAACTTTCGTTACTGCTCGACCCGTCAGTCTCGCAGTTAGGCTCGCTTCTGCGTTTGCACTCTTTTGCTTGATTTCCGTTCAAGCTGAGCGAACCTTTGAACGCCTCCGTTACTTTTTAGGAGGCGACCGCCCCAGTCAAACTGCCCACCTAACAATGTCCCCCGACTCGATTCAGAGCCGCAGGTTAGAATTCCAATATCGCAAGGATGGTATCCCAACGGCCACTCCGCAATCGCCAAAGCGATTGTTTCCCAGTGTCCCATCTATCCTGTGCATGCAACATCGAAACCCAATATTAGGCTACAGTAAAGCTCCATGGGGTCTTTCCGTCTTGTCGCGGGTAACCGGCATCTTCACCGGTACTACAATTTCGCCGGGCGGGCTGTTGAGACAGTGCCCAAATCATTACGCCTTTCATGCGGGTCAGAACTTACCTGACAAGGAATTTCGCTACCTTAGGACCGTTATAGTTACGGCCGCCGTTCACTGGGGCTTCGATTCAATGCTTGCACATCTCCTCTTAACCTTCCAGCACCGGGCAGGCGTCAGCTCGTATACGTCATCTTTCGATTTAGCACAAACCTGTGTTTTTGGTAAACAGTTGCTTGGGCCGATTCTCTGCGGCTCCATCTCTGGAGCACCCCTTCTCCCGAAGTTACGGGGTCAATTTGCCGAGTTCCTTAACAACCCTTCTCCCGTTGGCCTTAGAATCTTCTTCCTACCTACCTGTGTCGGTTTGCGGTACGGGCACCTCAGAAATACACACAGCTTTTCTCGCCATCTTCCATCCCAGACTTCGGTACTAACTTCCCTCGATCTCTACCGGAACCAACACCCGGCTCTGAGACTTCAAATGTGTCCCTGTGCTTAACTCTTTTGGTGGTGACGGAATCTCTACCGTCTGTGCATCGGCTACGCCTTCCGGCCTCACCTTAGCTCCCGACTAACTTGGAGCGGACGAACCTTCCTCCAAAAACCTGAGGCTTTCGGCCATGCAGATTCTCACTGCATTCGCGCTACTCATTCCGGCATTCTCACTTCTATACACTCCACAGCCGCTTACGCTACTGTTTCTCCGCGTATACAACGCTCCCCTACCCAATCCATTGCTGGATTGCCTAAGCTTCGGTGTCAGGTTTAGCCCCGTTAAATTCTCCGCGCAAAGACGCTCGACCAGTGAGCTATTACGCACTCTTTGAATGAGTGGCTGCTTCTGAGCCAACATCCTGGTTGTCTGCGTATCTTCACATCGTTTTCCACTTAACCTGACTTTGGGACCTTAGCTGTAGATCTGGGCTGTTTCCCTTTTGACAATGACATTTATCTGACACTGTCTGACTCCCAAGCATCAATACTCTGGCATTCTGAGTTTGATAAGCTTCGCTAACCTCTCGGCCGCTAGGCTATTCAGTGCTTTACCTCCAGGTATCTAACTTGAGGCTAGTCCTAAAACTATTTCGGGGAGAACCAGCTATCTCCGGGTTCGATTGGAATTTCTCCGCTACCCACAGTTCATCCGCCGCCTTTTCAACGGAGGTCGGTTCGGTCCTCCATGGAATTTTACTTCCACTTCAACCTGACCATGGGTAGGTCACCCGGTTTCGGGCCCATTATATGCAACTTAACGCCCTTTTCAAACTCGCTTTCGCTTCGGCTCTAGACCTTAAGTCCTTAACCTTGCTGCATACAATCGCTCGCCGGACCGTTCTACAAAAAGTACCCTATCACACTTTGACGTGCTCTAGGTGCTTGTAGGCACAGGGTTTCAGGTTCTTTTTCACTCCCCTCCCGGGGTGCTTTTCACCTTTCCTTCACAGTACTATACGCTATCGGTCACTGGGTAGTATTTAGGGTTGGAGGGTGGTCCCCCCATCTTCCGACCAGGTTTCACGTGTCTGGCCGTACTCTGGAATCTGCGCAGCTCTTTCCGTTTTCACCTACGTGGTTCTCACACTCTCTGACCGGCCTTCCCATGCCGTTCGGTTAACAGATCGAGTCCTAAAAGCAGTCCGTACCCCGAAGGTATTTCTACCTCCGGTTTGCCCTCTTCCGCGTTCGCTCGCCACTACTTACGGAATCTCGTTTGATGTCTCTTCCTCGCCCTACTTAGATGTTTCAGTTCAGGCGGTTCCCCCGATGTACCTATTTTGAATTTCAGTACAACGTACCTGAGTATGAACCCAGGTGAGTTTCCTCATTCAGAAATCTCCGGATCAATGCTTATTTGCAGCTCCCCGAAGCTTATCGCAGCTTATCACGTCTTTCATCGGCTCCCAGTGCCAAGGCATTCGCCCTGCGCCCTTGTTCGCTTGACCATATCAAACAAATCTCTTTCGAGATCGGCTTGTATCCTCTTGATTCTCTCTTGCCAACGAAGATTATTGTTACCCTTCCTTTTGAAATTGTAATATTTCTTAAAAAGAACTTACTATAATCTTTGTTTCGCAGTTATTATTCAGTTTTCAAGGTACGTCTTTGAGTTCCCTTTTCAGGGCCCTCAAAATCGAACAATATCTAATCAACCTGTATCTATCACCTGTTCCGAAAGACTGTCATCTTTTGATGTCACTCTTTCGCCTGACTCCTTAGAAAGGAGGTGATCCAGCCGCAGGTTCTCCTACGGCTACCTTGTTACGACTTCACCCCAATCACCAGTTTTACCTTCGGCGGCGTCCTCCTTGCGGTTAGACTACCGACTTCGGGTCCCCCCGGCTCTCATGGTGTGACGGGCGGTGTGTACAAGGCCCGGGAACGTATTCACCGTGGCATGCTGATCCACGATTACTAGCAATTCCGACTTCGTGCAGGCGAGTTGCAGCCTGCAGTCCGAACTGGGACGTTGTTTCTGAGTTTTGCTCCACCTCGCGGTCTTGCTTCTCTTTGTTTAACGCCATTGTAGTACGTGTGTAGCCCAAGTCATAAAGGGCATGATGATTTGACGTCATCCCCACCTTCCTCCGTTTTGTCAACGGCAGTCTGGCCAGAGTCCTCTTGCGTAGTAACTGACCATAAGGGTTGCGCTCGTTGCGGGACTTAACCCAACATCTCACGACACGAGCTGACGACAACCATGCACCACCTGTCTCCTTGCTCCGAAGAGAAATACTGTTTCCAGCATCGTCAAGGGATGTCAAGACTTGGTAAGGTTCTTCGCGTTGCGTCGAATTAAACCACATACTCCACTGCTTGTGCGGGCCCCCGTCAATTCCTTTGAGTTTCAACCTTGCGGTCGTACTCCCCAGGTGGATTACTTATTGTGTTAACTGCGGCACTGAAGGGGTCAATCCTCCAACACCTAGTAATCATCGTTTACGGTGTGGACTACCAGGGTATCTAATCCTGTTTGCTACCCACACTTTCGAGCCTCAGCGTCAGTTGGTGCCCAGTAGGCCGCCTTCGCCACTGGTGTTCCTCCCGATATCTACGCATTCCACCGCTACACCGGGAATTCCGCCTACCTCTGCACTACTCAAGAAAAACAGTTTTGAAAGCAGTTCATGGGTTGAGCCCATGGATTTCACTTCCAACTTGTTCTCCCGCCTGCGCTCCCTTTACACCCAGTAATTCCGGACAACGCTTGTGACCTACGTTTTACCGCGGCTGCTGGCACGTAGTTAGCCGTCACTTCCTTGTTGAGTACCGTCATTATCTTCCTCAACAACAGGAGTTTACAATCCGAAGACCTTCTTCCTCCACGCGGCGTCGCTGCATCAGGGTTTCCCCCATTGTGCAATATTCCCCACTGCTGCCTCCCGTAGGAGTCTGGGCCGTGTCTCAGTCCCAATGTGGCCGTTCAACCTCTCAGTCCGGCTACCGATCGTCGCCTTGGTGGGCCGTTACCTCACCAACTAGCTAATCGGACGCGAGGCCATCTCAAAGCGGATTGCTCCTTTTCCCTCTGCTCGATGCCGAGCCGTGGGCTTATGCGGTATTAGCAGTCGTTTCCAACTGTTGTCCCCCTCTTTGAGGCAGGTTCCTCACGCGTTACTCACCCGTTCGCCACTCGATTTGAAGAGCAAGCTCCTCATCTCTCGTTCGACTTGCATGTGTTAGGCGCGCCGCCAGCGTTCGTCCTGAGCCAGGATCAAACTCTTTATAAATGATATTTATCACTTAAAAAGTGTTAAATCTCTCTTCGCTCAGCACGCAATCGCTTGCGTCCTGTGTGAATTACTTTGTTTGGAATTGTTTAACGTGTTTTTCCAACACGAAAATAGGTTCCGTTACAAGTTTTTCGATATTGTTCAATTTTCAAGGTCCTGTAGCGCCTCAGCCTTTCGGCTGACGACTTGATTATTTTATCACGGAAGTGATTTTTTGTCAAGCTCTTTTTCGAAGTTTTTCGTTTCTTATCGAACTTGGAGCGTTCTCGGTTTCTCGGCGCTGGCCGGAACTTTCGGACGTCTATTGGTTCTTTTCGCTTTACTTCCAGCCGGGACTCGGAAGTCATTCTTTTGTCTCGGCGCTTGGCGCTCAAGTATAATACCATACGCCGGGCCACTTTGCAAGCCTTTTTTACAAGTTTTTTGCTCTTTTTTCGCTTTTGTATACATCCGCCAGTTTTTCACTTGAAATCAGTCCCTGCTTTGACACCCGTTCAGCACGCCTGCGGTGTGCTGCCCCTCCAAGTGGGAGGGGGCGTTGCACTATATATAATAAGAAGAGCATCTGCTGCCTTCACCGGGCAAACGGATGCTCTCTTATATATGATAGTTACTTCTGGGCATACACCTGCTTGAGGTGTTCCGTGAGCTTCATATTCTCACTGTAGTCCACCGGTACCACGATGACGCTGGGGACATCCTGTTTGAAAGCCTCTTCCAGCGTGGGGATAAGCTCCTCTGCCTTCTCAACACGATAGCCCTTGCAGTGCATAGCCTCTGCCAGCAACTTGAAATCGGGATTCGAAAAGTCCACATAGCAGTGCTCGCCGCCGAACTGCTCCTGCTCCTTCCACTTGATGAGGCCGTAGCTGGAATCCTCCCAGATAAGGGTCACGAACGGCACATGCTCCCGCACCGCTGTTTCCAGCTCCTGACTGTTCATCATGAAGCCTCCGTCGCCGCAGACCGCCAGCACCTTTTTCTCCGGATAGAGAAGCTTTGCCGCGAACGCGCCCGGGATGGAGAAGCCCATGCTGGCGAAGCCGTTGGAGATGAGACAGGTGTTGGGCTCATAACAGTCGTAGTGGCGGGCGATCCACATCTTATGGGCGCCCACATCGCTGACCACGATGTCGTCGCGGCCCATGACCTTCCGCACATCGGCGAGGATGCGTGCCGGCTTCATGGGGCAGCTGTCGTCCGCCGCCATTGCCTCATGCTCTGCCACCATCGTCTGGCGGAGAATCAGTGCAAATTCCGGCTCACCGGTGCGGTGGGCGCAGCGCAGGATCTCATACAGGCTTTCTGAAATGTCGCCCACCACTTCCACAGCGGGCTGATACCGCTTGTTGACATCGGCGGGGGCGCTGTCGATGTGGACGATGGTCATATTCTCCCGTGCGCCCCACTTGGCCGGTGCGCACTCCACGATGTCGTAACCGATCGCGATGACCGCATCCGCCCGGTCGAAGAGCTGGTTGACATAGTCTTTCTGCGGGATGCCGATGGTCCAGAGGCTGTATTTGTCATCCATCGGGATGATGCCCTTGGCCATCATCGTGTTGACCACCGGGATGTGCAGGCGGTCAGCCAGCTCGGTGACAGCAGCGGCGGCATGGCCGCGCACCGCACCCGCGCCTGCAAGGATGACCGGCTTTTTCGCCTCACTGATGATTTTTCCTGCCGCTGCAATGTGGGCCGGGTCGGCATAGACCTCATGCATCTGCTGGCGCTTGAGCGGCACGGCGTCGGCGGGCATTTTTGCAATATTCTGGGGCAGGTCGATGTGGGTCGCGCCCGGCTTGCCCTTTTCGGCGTGCTTGAAGGCCAGCCGCACGATCTCGCCCACCGTGTCGGGGCGGATGATCTGCTTCGAACGCTTGGTGATAGGCTCAAACATCGCAGTCAGGTCAAGGTACTGGTGGCTGGTGAGCTGCATCCGGTCAGTGCCGACCTGGCCCGTGATGGCCACCAGCGGCGCACCGTCCAGATAAGCATCCGCCACACCGGTGACAAGGTTGGTGGCACCGGGGCCAAGGGTGGACAGGCAGACGCCGGCCCGGCCGGTCAGACGGCCATAGACATCCGCCATAAAGGCCGCACCCTGCTCGTGGCGCACCGGGATGAAGCGTATCTTGCTGTCTCGAATCGCAAACATCAGATCCAGCGTCTCTTCGCCCGGAATGCCAAACATCACATCGACGCCCTCAGCCTCCAGACAGTCCACCAGCACCTGCGCAGTCGTTTTCATTTCCTTCATTTTCTTTCCCTCCCAAAACGAAAAAGGCAGCGCAGCCCCATGCGGGCCACACTGCCTTTGCTGCGCTTATTGTAAACGATTTTCGGTCATCCCGCAAGTGCAAATTTCCACAAAAAGCGGCTTGCTTTCGGTTTTTGCTCCGGCAGGCTTGACAAGCGGCGGGGCAGGCCGTATGATGAAAGTATCTTTTTTGCAGTGAGGTAGTTATCATGTCCAGCATCACCATCCGCGGCTGCTGCATCGGCGCAGGCCGTCCGAAAGTCATCCTGCCCATCGTCGCCCGCACAGAGGACGATATTCTCCGTGAGGCCAGGCGGCTGTCCGCGCTGAAGGCCGACTGCATCGAGTGGCGGGCCGACTGGTTTTCTGATGCTCTGGATGCTGCCGCGCTGAAGCGGGTGCTGTCCGGTCTGCGAGCAGCGCTGGGCGAAAAACTCCTGCTCGTGACCTTTCGCACCAAAGCAGAGGGCGGAGACGCCTCCCTGACGCCGCAGCAATACGCTGATTTCTGCGGCACGGTCTGTGTCAGCGGCTGTGCCGATCTGCTTGACATCGAGTTCTTCCCGAATCGAGAAGGACTTCCGGCCCTCATCGGGCAGGCGCACAAGGCTGGTGTTGCAGTGGTTTGTTCCAGCCATGATTTCCACAAAACGCCGTCCCGGACGGAGATGGTCACACGCCTGACCGCCATGCAGCAGACCGGAGCCGACCTGCCCAAACTGGCTGTGATGCCGAGCTCTCCATCTGACGTCCTCGAATTGCTGGCTGCCACCACAGAGATGGCAGAGCAGCATCCCGAAACGCCCGTCATCACCATGAGCATGGGTGCGCTGGGCGCAGTGAGCCGCCTGTGCGGTGAGACGTTCGGCTCTGCCATGACCTTCGCCAACCCCGGGCAGGCCAGCGCGCCCGGACAGGTGGCGCTGGATGTAGTGAATGAAGTGCTGGACAGCCTGAGACTCGAGTAAAAAGCTCATATCCCCCAGTAATTGCAGCAGCCCCGCTTTTCAGGCGGGGCTGCTGTTCATTTTCTCAAAAATTGTCTGATACGTCAAATTTCAACAACCTTCATTGGCTATCTTTCCAGATTTTTGCGAGTTTTTGCAAAAACATTGACATTTTGTCGTCAAAATCATATCATTGTGTCATAAGAGATGAAAAGTGTTGCTGCAAGTCGAAATTCATCGTTTCTACTCCACCTCAGTGAAATCGTGCCATACCGACAGGAGGTCCCACCATGATGCAGTGTGTCAGACGATGCAGTTTTATTTGTGGAGCTGTTCTCAGCATCCTGCTCCTGCTCTGCAGCTGTCAGGCTGGGGCCGGGCAACTCATCCTGCCGGACAATGTTCCCTCAGAAAACACCTCCCAGGGAAAGAAGGAGCTGCTCGCCGCCCTGAATCAGGAGTATTTCGACCAATTCAGTAGCCCCAACCATTTTATACAGGGCAGCGATGATGCTGCTAAAACTGTATTTTTGTACCTTAAGCAGTACTCCGGCGACGACATCAACAAAGCGGTCGAGGCCTTAACCGAAAATCCCAAAGATGACCGTGCGAACTGCGCCGACGATGTTCTGCGCATAATTTCTCCCTCGCCCAGCGAAACTTATTGGGTCAGTTATTCCTTCCTCTCTGCCGATATGCTGGAGGACGGTGTCCTGAAAGAAAATGCAGCGTTTGGATCCGTTGCCAAAGATCTCATCGGCCATCGGCGTTTTCTTGTTCTCTCTGAAGCTTTTCATCCCGCCGCCAGCCAGAATGCCGGCTTTGCCGTCGGCGTCATCGGCGGTCAGGCGCTCGTTGTGGCTGTGTTCGTTTCCTGACAGCATTTTTCAAGACAAACAAAAAAATGACCGCTGCGGTCTCCTGCTCCGCGGCGGTCATTCTCTCTGTCCACCCTATTGGGCGAACCATTTTATACTCTTATAATAAAGGATCCTGCCAACGCCTGTCAACCGAGAAAAAGCTTGCTTTTTGTTGATTTGCGCGGTTTCACATTGTAAACTGCACTGCGCAGAATGCGGCATAGATGCAGAGCAGCGCCACACCCTGCACACGGGAGAGCTTTCCACGCACCAGCGCCGGGATGGTCAGCAGCGCCATCACCAGCAGCATCACGGGCAGCTCGAGCACCAGACTCGAGTTGATACCGAACAGGGTCGCACTCTGAGGGATTTCAAAGGGTGCCAGTGTCACCGACATGCCGCTGACCAGCACGAGGTTGAAAACATTCGCACCCACGACATTGCCCAGCGAGAGGTCGCTGTGGCCCTTCATCAGCGAAGTAATGGCCGTGACCAGCTCAGGCAGCGAGGTACCCAGCGCCACGAAGGTCAGCGCGATGACCGATTCCGGCACGCCCATCGCCTGCGCGATGAGGGTGCCGTTGTCCACCAGCAGGTTCGCGCCCAGCGCGATGAGGGCTGCGCCCACCACCAGCAGCAGGACGATTTTTCCGATGCCCATCGGCTCTTCCTCATGCTCCGGCTCTGCCGGAGCATTTTTCATCTGCCAGACATTCGCCGCCATATAGGCCACGAACATTCCCAGCATCAGCAGGCCCATCGGACGGGTAAAGCGGCCCATGCCGTAAGCTGCCACGCAGTAGATGGCCGCAGCCGCAAAGAAGAAAGCCACCGGAACACGCAGGGGCTTCGGGTCCACCTTGCCGGGCCGCACGGCCACCGTAATGGCCGCGATGAGGGCCGTGTTGCAGATGACAGAACCGATGGCGTTGCCGTAGGCGATCTCGCCATGGCCGGACACTGCCGAGATGGTGGACACCATCACCTCGGGCAGGGTAGTGCCGACGGACACCACCGTTGCGCCGATGAGCAGCTCCGGCAGATGGAATTGGCGGGCCAGCGCCGATGCGCCGTCCACGAACCAGTCACCGCCCTTGATAAGGCAGAGCAATCCCAAAAGAAACAGGACGCCGGGGATCATCATATCGTTCCTCCCAATCTCTCTCCGGGCGCAAATCGCGCCGCATCACATAACAAAAGCCGTATTGTATATGATACCAACTTTCCGTGTGGAATACAACGCCCTGCCCGAAAACATTTTGAGCCCCACTCTATAAGGTGGGCCGTGCCATTGAAATCCATTTCTATTTGTGTTATTCTGTGATTAGAAAGGCGCTGTCCTGCAAGTGCAGCGGTCATGCTCCCTCCTCGGCATCACATTCCGTGTGCCGTCCGGAGGAAGTCCAATTTTTGTCATCCTCCGGATGGTCTTAATCATTGATACATGAAAGACTTGAAGGAGGAACTCCATCATGGATATTTTGAATACTGTTATTGCTCTGCTCGGCCTTCTGGCCACCGTTATCATTGGCACTGCCAAAATCACTTGGACGATTGCCCAAGTATTTTTTCGGAATACGCACCACGCAAAGCACTATTCTAAAAAATGACAAGAAAAATGACCGCCCTACAGTCTACCAAACTCAAGCGGTCATTTATTCTTAAATTTCCGTGATAGAGGAGGGAGCTGACCACTGTGCGGGCAGCGCCTTTCTTTGTCTTCATTATAGACGTTAGAACGCAGGTTGTCAAGAGACTTGCGTTTTCATTTTATTTACACCACTTTGCAAACTCTTCATCGGTACACTTGACGTAGTGGCTGCCGCTGACGAGGTGGCTGGTGCCTTTGCTGTAGTCGATGCCGGAAGTGGCATAGTCGTAAGTCTCGGCCACGCGGCGCTTTTCCACCACCGGGTTCGGCAGCGGGATAGCCGACAGCAGGCTCCGGGTGTAGGGATGGATGGGATCTGCAAAAATTTCTTCCGTGGTACCCGTTTCCAGCAGGTGGCCCAGATGGAGCACACCGATACGGTCGGAGATGTACTTGACCATGGACAGGTCGTGTGCGATGAACAGGTAGGCCGTGCCGGTCTCCTGCTGGATATCCTTCATCAGGTTGACGACCTGTGCCTGGATCGACACGTCCAGTGCCGAGATGCACTCGTCGGCGATGATGAGCTTCGGGTTCATGATGAGGGCGCGGGCGATGCCGACGCGCTGGCGCTGGCCGCCGGAGAACTGGTGGGGGTAGCGCTCAGCGTGCTCGGGCGCAAGGCCGACCTTCTCCAGAATTTTCTCCACCTTTTCGCGGCGCTCGTCCTGGGTCTTGTACATATGGTGGATGTCCAGACCCTCTCCGATGATGTCCTCCACCTTCTTGCGGGGGTTCAGGGAGGCCATCGGGTCCTGGAATATCATCTGCATCTGGGTGCGCAGGGTGTTGTTCTGGGCGTGAGTCAGACGTCCGCTGATGTCCTGCCCGTCGAAGGTGATCTTGCCCGCGGTGGGGTCATACAGCCGGATGATGCTGCGGCCAATGGTGGATTTGCCCGAGCCGGACTCGCCCACCAGACCGTATGTCTCGCCGGGATAGATTTCAAAGCTGACATCGTCCACGGCCTTGACGGTGAAGTTCTTGTTCACCTTGAAATACTGCTTCAGTCCCTCGACCTTCAGAAGAGGGGTAGCGCTCTGTGCTGCCATTTACTCCGCCTCCTCTATCTTTTTTGCTTCTGCGCTCATACGGGCCACACGGTCTTTCAGCTCAGGCGGCATCTCCACCTTGGGAGCGCGGGGATCCAGCAGCCAGGTGGCTGCAAAGTGGGTGTCACTGATCTTGAACATGGGCGGGTCGATCTCATCGTCGATCTCCAGCGCGTACTTGTTGCGGGGTGCAAAGGCGTCGCCGGCCTTCTCATGCAGCAGGTTCGGCGGCGAACCGGGGATGGTGTACAAACGCTCGTCGGCGGTATCGAGGTCGGGCATGGCCGACAGCAGGCCCCAGGTGTAGGGGTGGCGCGGGTCGTAGAAGATCTCGTCGATGGTGCCTGTCTCCACGATCTTGCCCGCGTACATGACATCGACGTAATCGGCCACCTTTGCCACGACGCCGAGGTCATGGGTGATGTAGATGACCGAAATGCCGCGCTCCTTCTGGATGCTGCGGATGAGCTCGAGGATCTTCGCCTGAATGGTCACATCCAGTGCGGTGGTGGGCTCATCGCAGATGAGCAGGTCCGGGTCGCAGGACAGCGCGATGGCGATGACCACGCGCTGACGCATACCGCCGGACAGCTGGTGCGGGTAGCTCTTCATCCGCTTTTCGGCGTCGGTGATACCGACTTCTTCCAGCAGCCTGAGGGCCTTCTGATATGCCTCAGCCTTGGGCATCTTGAAGTGCCAGAGCATCCCTTCCATGATCTGCTTGCCGATGGTCATGGTGGGGTCAAGGCTGGTCATGGGGTCCTGAAAGACCATGGCGATGCGCTTGCCGTTGATGTGGCGGCGGATCCACTTTTTATCTTTTTGCAGCAGATCGACGGTTTCAGGACTGCCGTCGGCGTGATGGTAGCTGAACTGGATGCTGCCGCTGTTCACCTTGGCGTTCTGGGCCAGAATGCCCATGGCTGCCTTCATGGTGACGGACTTACCGGAGCCAGACTCACCCACCAGCGCTACCGTCTCGCCCTTGTACAGGTCGATGTTCACGCCGCGGATGGCGTGGACGGGGCCGGCCGTCGTCTTAAAGGTAATATCAAGGTCTCGCACCGACAAGACCTGTTCTCTTTTCGTATCAGGCATGCTGTGCGCCTCCTTACATACTCTTCATCTTGGGGTCAAGTGCCTCGCGCAGGCCGTCGGCCAGCAGGTTAAAGCTGAGCATCAGCAGGCTCATGACCACGATGGGCGGGATGATCTGATAGGGATGGGTGGTGAAGCTGTTGTACAGCTCACTGATCAGGGAGCCCAGCGAGCACTGCGGCACCGGGATGCCCAGACCCACGAAGGAAAGGAATGCCTCGGTAAAGATCGCAGTGGGGATGCTGAACATGACCTGAGTGATGATGGGTCCGATGATGTTGGGCAGCACTTCCTTAAAGATGATAAAGAAGCTGCCGGCACCCAGAGTCCGGGAAGCCAGAACGAATTCCTGGTCCTTCAGCTTGAGCATCTCGGCGCGGGCGATGCGGCTCATGCCCACCCACTCGGTCAGCATCAGAGCAAAGATGATGGTGATCATGCCGGGCTGCAGCACCAGAAGCAGCAGCGTAACGATGACCAGACGGGGGATGCCGTTGGCAACTTCAAGAAAGCGCTGCATCAGCATATCCACCTTGCCGCCGAAGTAGCCCGAGATGAGGCCGTAGCTCATGCCGATGAGCATATCAATGACGGCAGCCGCCACGGCGATGATAAGGGAGACGCGGGCGCCTTCCCAGGTACGGGTCCAGATGTCGCGGCCATAGAGGTCGCTGCCGAACCAGTAGTAGACGTCATCCTTGCCTTTTTCGACATAGTTGTTGACGACCTTGGTACCGGTGGTCGTGCTCATCTTCTCGCTGCCGTCCAGAATGCCGAGCTGCTCAATGCCGGGGACGCGAGGCGCAAAGTTCTTCTGGCTCAGATCCTGGCCGGAATAAGTATAAGCATTCATTCCCGGGCCAAAGACGGCCAGCAGCAGGATGATCATGATCATCACGAGGCCCAGCACGGCGCTCTTCTTGCGGAAGAAGCGGATGCGGACGTCTTTCCAGAAGCTCTGGGCCGCGAAGTTGGTATCCACCGCGATTTCAGCCGCGTTGTCCTTCCGGGCAAACTCTGCCTCGGTGAACTTGTGCTCAGGGTACAGTTCCTGCACGGCCTGCGTGATGGCTGCGGCGGTGCTTTCGCCGCCCAGTCGAATCGCTTTTTCTGCCATATCAGTCGTCCCCCTTTGCCAGACGGATGCGCGGGTCGATGATGCCGTACAGCAGGTCAACGACCAGCATGATGCCAATGTACATGGCGCTGTAGATGAAGCTCAGGCTGATGACCACATTGTAGTCGTTGGACTGGATGGCCGTCACCAGCAGGCTGCCCACACCGGGAATGGCGAAGATCTTCTCCACCACCAGCGAGCCGGTCATCAGGTCCACGATCAGCGGGGCCAGCACGGTGATGATGGGGATCAGCGCGTTGCGCAGCGCGTGGCGGAAGATCAGCGCCGGGCCGGAAATGCCCTTGCTCTCGGCCAGCAGCATATAATCGGAGTCCAGAACTTCGATCATTTCACTGCGGGTAAAGCGGGCAATGGAAGCCATGGTGAACATGGACAGCGAGATGCTGGGCAGCACACTGGAGCCGAACACGTCCTTTGCGGAGAACAGCATGGGGAACCACTTGAGCTTGAAGCCAAAGGTATAGCTCAGGGCCAGTGCGATCACGTAAGACGGCACCGACACGCCGATGACCGAGATGATGGTGGCCAGAGTGTCGAAGATGGTGTCCCGCTTGAGGGCTGCAATGATGCCGAGCACAAGGCCTACGATGGCACCCAGTGTAACAGCCATGCCGCCCACACGGATGGAAATGGGCAGACGGGACTGGATCAGCTGGGAGATGGGCGTGTTCTTGGAGATATTGTAGCTGACGCCGAAGTCACCGCGCAGCATGTTGGTCACATAGCGGAAGAATTGCACATAGATGGGCTGATCCAGACCGTACTTTGCGTACAGGGATGCGCGCATTTCCGGTGTCAGCTTTTCATCGTTGAAGGGCGAACCGGGCATCAGCTGCATGAGGATGAACAACACCAGCAGGATGGCCAGCAGCGTAAACAACGAAGTGATGATACGCTTGAGCGTGTATTTTTTCACGTTGGGTAGACCCCCTTAAAGTTTCTTCTCCGCCCTGCACGGGGCAGAACGGCTCCCGCCTGCCGCGGTCAGCCGTGCGCCGCGCGCGGACAGTGCAAAAGCCAAAAAGTCGCACAGCGGCGTTTTCGCTGCCACTGTGCGGCATTTCAGTTCTCGATCAGGATCAGACGCTCTTCTTTGCGTCCTTGAAGACGCGGTTCAGAGCAACCGGGTGGAAGTCCACGCCGGTCACGGCAGAAGAGATCATCTCGGCGTTGCACTGACCATACAGCGGGAAGATGGCGGCCTGCTCCAGCACGATGGACTCAGCGTCATACATGGCTTCCCAGCGGCCCTCGGGATCGGTGCACAGATCGCCGGTGGTGCACTCTGCGATGACGGCATCGTAGTCAGCGTCGCTCCACAGACCGTAGTTGTTGGAGTTGCCGGTGACCCACATGCCCAGATAGGTCATGGGGTCGGCGTAGTCGGGACCCCAGCGGGTCAGGCCCAGCTGGAAGTTGCCGTCCTGCATATCCTGCACGCGCTGCTTCTTGGGCTCGACGGTCAGGTTCACGGTCAGGCCGGGGAGAGTGGTCTCGAGCTGCTCCTTGACGACCTGTGCCACCTTCTGAGGTGCATCGTCGGCATCAACGATCATGTCGAAGGAGAAGCTGTCCTTGCCCAGCTCGCTCTTGGCGGTCTCGTAATACTCGGCCGCCTTGGCTGCATCGAATGCGCAGGAATCGGCGAACTTGGTCTGGTCGGCGCTGAAATCGCTGCCGTCCGGGCCGGTGGCGAACTGCGGGGGAACGGCGGTGTAGCAGGGAGCAGAGCCGTCCTTCAGGACGTCGCCGGTGATGGCGTCGCGGTCGAGGGCGAAGGTCATCGCCTTGCGCAGGTTCTCGTTTGCCAGTTCAGGCACCGCATCGATGTTGGGGCTGATGTACCACAGGTAGCCGGCGCCCACACTGGTAAACTGGGGGTCGTCCTTTACCTGATCCACCTGCTCGCCGTTCAGCAGGGTCAGATCCAGTGCGCCGGTCTGGAAGCTCATCAGAGCCTGCTGGCTGTCCTTGATGACCTGATAGGCCAGACCATCCAGAGCGATGTTTGCAGCGTCGTAGTAGTCGGGGTTCTTGGTCAGCTCGAATGCGGTAGCAGCGGGCTGGTAGTCGGTCATAATGAATGCACCGTTGGACAGGACGGTGTCGGGGCTGGTGCCGAAGGTATCCTTGCAGGTGTTGAAGAATGCCTCGTTGACAGGGTAGAAGGTGGGGAAGTACATCAGGCTCAGGAAGTAGCTGACAGGGACGTTCAGCTGAACCTCGAGGGTCTTGTCATCCACTGCGGTCACGCCCAGATCCGTGACGGGCTTCTCACCGGCAATGATCTCTGCGGCGTTGACCACCTGGCCGATGTCAGACAGCATATAGGAATACTCGGAAGCGTTGGCGGGGTCAACAGCACGCTGCCAGCCGAACACGAAGTCGGCTGCGGTGACGGCGTCACCGTTGGACCACTTTGCATCGCGCAGGTGGAAGGTATAAGTCTTGCCGTCCTCGCTGATGTCGTAGGTCTCGGCGAGGGCCGGGACAGCTGCGCCGTCGGCGTCCATCTGCATCAGACCGTCGGTGTAGTCGGCGATGACCTCAAAGGAGGTGCCGTCGGTGGCGATCTGCGGGTCCAGAGACTGGACCTCAGTCTCCAGCATGATGTTCAGGGTGCCGCCTGCGGCAGTGCCAGCTGCGCTGGAAGCACCGGTGGAGGCAGCGGTAGAAGCTGCCGTGGAGCTGGAGCCGCCGCAGGCCGTCAGGGCCAGAGCTGCTGCGGATACGCCTGCTGCTGCCAGAAAGCTGCGGCGCGAAATACGACGATCGAATCTCATAATATCTTTTCTCCTCTCTAACACCGCTTTAACGTATTAAAGCGACTGTTTCTGAAAAATGCACAAGGTGTTCTGCTCCCCCTCTGGAGCTTTCTGCACACCCTTGTGCCTTGGCGGCATTATACATCGTCCACCGCCGAAAGAAAAGACTTTTTGCCAAATTAATCCCCTCGACCCAACGATTTCTGTAGTTTGACCAACTGCACGCCAAAATTCTGATTTGAATTTTGTATAGTTTTGCCCTTGATATGTATTCATACGGAGTACAATTCAGGTGAGATAAGTATTACTTGTGCTTTAACCGCGTACAGTTTCGTGCCGCATCTTTCTTTTATAAAGAAAACAGCCCATTATGCTTTTTCTGCACAGCGGGCTGTCCGGACTTTATTTTACTTCATCTGCCTGAGGTTTTGTCTCAAAAGCACTTTGAAACGTGCTCAGACTGCCTCGGCAGCAGGTACTTCGGCCTCTCCATTGTACACAGCCTTGTCCAGCTGGCCTTCGGTGGCAGCCACAAGGGTGGTAGCGGCGGCAGCGCCGACGACGTTGGCGGCAGTACGAGCCATATCAGCAATGCTGGAAATGGGCGAAAGCAGGATGATGGCTTCCACCGGCAGACCGGCAGCAGCAAACAGAGCGGTAGCAGTGATGGTAGCCGTGCCAGGCACACCGACGGTACCGATGGAGACGACCACAGCCAGCACCACGAGGAAGGCGTACTGCACCGGGGTGTAGTCAATGCCCAGCAGGTGGATGGTAAAGACAGCCAGCAGGGTGGGCCAGACACCGGCGCAGCCCGGCATACCGAGGTTTGCACCCAGACTTGCACCAAAGGCGGCGATGTCCTCGTTGACGCCCAGCTTCTTGGTCAGCTGGTTGACCGTGACGGGGATGGTGCCAACACTGCTCTGAGAAGTGAAGGCGACAGTGCCGGCGGGCCAGACGCCCTTGAAGAACTGGACAGGATCCAGCTTGCCGACGATCTTGATGAGCGCTCCCTCGACCGCGAAGGCCTGAATGGCGCAGAGGACATAAGCCAGCACCAGAACGCTCAGCAGGGGGACGAGGTCGGCCGGAGAAGAGCGGCTGACGGCACGGGCGATGAGGGACAGGACGGCATACGGAGTGAAGGAGATGACATAGCTGACCACGCGGCCCATCACAACGTCACCAGCGTCGATAAACTTCTTGAAGGGGGCGACCTCCTCGGGCTTCTTGGCGGCGATTCTGTTGTAGCTGATGGCGACCAGAATGCAGAAGACCACGATAGGCACCACCTCGCCGTTTGCCCAGTGGGAAGCGAGGTTCTGGGGGAAGAGGCTGATAACCGTGTCCACAAAGGTGGGGACTTCCTTGGCGGTGTAGTCGGTGGCCAGCTCATACTTCACACCGTGGCCGACGTTGGTCACGACACCGGCGATCAGGGTGATGAGGCTGGCGAAGAAGGTGTTCAGGACGAGGAAGAAAACAGTCTTGAGGCCGATGTTCTTCAGGCGGACGGAATTGCCCAGATTGGTGATGCTGGAAATGATGCTGAAGATCAGCAGCGGGATGACCACAGCCGAAACGACGTGGGCGTAGATGGTACCCACAGCGGCGACATAGGTGTGGTGGCCCTTGAACACAAGGCCCACGATGAGGCCGAGGCCCACAGCCAGAATGGTGCGCACGCCGAAGTCAACCTGCTTTTTCCTGTGCAGGTAGTACAGCAGGGCAAAAAATACGGCAGTCAGGGCCAGTGCGGCCAGATCCAGAATTTCTACAGACATAAAACGGATCCTCCTTTATTTTTGAGTGTGATGTCGTTTTTGTCTGTCAACACATTCGCTCTCTCATGATGTTCCTCCCATTTTACATAAACCTACTTTGTATGTATGTTTATTCGGTTGTCGTGGAGTATACTACATACAAACCCTGTTGTCAAGTAAATTATGAAAAAATTTTGAACCAGATGCAAAAAGAGCCGCTGTGCATACGCACAGCGGCTCTTGCTATCTTCCGATATTTTATTTTGCGTACTCGACGGCACGGCTCTCGCGGATGACGTTGACCTTGATCTGGCCGGGATAATCCAGCGTATCCTCGATCTTCTTTGCAATGGAGCGGGCCAGCAGGATGACCTGATCGTCGCCGATGACGTCGGGCTTGACCATGATGCGCACTTCGCGGCCAGCCTGCACGGCGAATGCCTGCTCGACGCCCTCGAAGCTGGAAGAGATCTCCTCCAGATTCTCCAGACGCTTCACATAGCTCTCGACATTCTCGCGGCGGGCGCCCGGACGGGCAGCGCTGATGGCGTCGCAGGCCTGAATGATGAAGGCCAGCGGAGTCTTGGGCTCCACATCGCCGTGATGGGCCTCGATGGCGTGGATGACCTGGGTATTTTCCTTGTACTTGCGGCAGATGTCCACACCGATCTGGACATGGCTGCCCTCGATCTCATGGTCAAGAGCCTTGCCGATGTCATGCAGCAGACCGGCACGGCGTGCCAGCGTGACGTTCACACCCATCTCGCCTGCCAGCAGGCCGGCCAGCCAGGCCACTTCCATGCTGTGGGTCAGAGCGTTCTGGCCAAAGCTGGTGCGGTACTTCAGGCGGCCGATGAGCTTGATGAGATCGGGGTGCAGGCCGTGGATGCCCAGCTCCATGACAGCGCGCTCGCCCTCCCGCTTCATCTGCAGCTCGAGATCGTGGCGGCACTTCTCCACCGTCTCCTCGATGCGGGCGGGGTGGATGCGGCCATCGCCGATAAGGCGCTCCAGCGTCATGCGGGCCACCTCGCGGCGGGTCTGGTCGAAGGAGGACAGGGTAATGGCCTCCGGGGTATCATCGATGATGAGGTCAACGCCGGTGGCCGTCTCAAGGGCGCGGATATTGCGGCCCTCGCGGCCGATGATGCGGCCCTTCATCTCGTCGCTGGGCAGCGGGACGACGCTGACGGTGGTCTCGCTGCAGTGGTCAGCAGCACAGCGGCTGATGGCCTGGCCGATGAGGTTGCGGGCGATGCCGTCGCAGTTCTCCTTCAGATCGGTCTCGTAGGCGGCGACGCGGATGGCCTTCTCGTGGGTCAGCTCCTCGTCCATCTTGTGCAGCAGCACTTCGCGGGCGTCCTCCTGGCTCAGGCCGGCCAGCGTTTCCAGACGCTCCATCTCCTTGGCGCGCAGGGCATCGACCTCGGCCAGATGGGCCTCGGCCTCCTCGTGCTTCTTTTTCAGCTCTTCCTCGCGCTTTTCCAGAGCCTCGGTCTTGCGGTCGAGGACAGTTTCCTTCTGGTCGATGCGGTTCTCCTGACGGCTGATCTCCGCACGGCGCTGCTTGATCTCTTTATCGGCCTCCGCCTTCTGGGCATCGACCTCGGCTTTCAGGCGGAAAGCCTCATCCTTTGCCTCCAGAATGGCTTCCTTGCGCTTCTGGTCGGCGGTCTTGATCGCTTCGTTCACCAGCCGGGTCGCCTCGGCCTCGGCGCTGCCGATCTGGGCCTCCGCGGTCTTTTTACGGTTGTTGTAACCAATAAAATAGCCCGCAGCTGCGGCAGCGACAGCAACGATCAATGCCACGATCGCTCCGATCACGGTCATTGTTCTTCACTCTCCTTAACAGTCAAATTTTGCTTTAACAGGCAGGAGACGCTGTGCGGCCGAACGCGGGCCAGACATCAATCAAATTTTCAACACAAAAGAAGCCAACAAGAACAGACGCAGAGAAAAATCTTCCTGTGCGGTAGGTCTGGTGCAGCTTTTCGATTTACAAGATGTGCTTATAAAAACGGGCAGATGAAGCCCCATTGAAATATCTGGTCGCGGAATGTTCCGCCTGCAGCGTCTTAGATTCCATACTACTTCTTATATTACGAAACATTTTGCACAATGTCAAGGAGAAGTAAGGCCGAAAGCGGAAATTATTTTTTTATTTATTCGAGATACATCCGGCGCAGGCGCATCAGGCGGGCCGGAGTGAGGCCGTATTCGGCTTCCAGATAGGCGTCGGCACTGCCATAGCGCTCCCGGATGATGCCCAGCACGAAGGGGGCAGACTCCGGGTGGACGCCGAACACGCCGAGGTAGAAATCCTTCCGGGCAGGGTCAGCGGCGATCTCCTCAGCGTGCTCGGCCCAGACGGCTTCCAGCTCCGGCCTGCGCCAGATGTTCGTCTTCTCAAAGTCTTCGGCGATGGTCTTGTCCGACGCGCCCAGCGCCAGCAGGATGAGGATGGCGGCCACGCCGGTGCGGTCCTTGCCCGCCGAGCAGTGGAAGAGCACCGGCGTCTCACCGGCTTCCAGCGCACGGAACAGCTCCTTGTACGCCTTGTTGCCGAAGAGCATCCGCTCGTACATGGCGTCCGCCATCCGACGGCCCTCGTCGGGCATTCCCTTCAGCAGGTTCTCCCGGTCTTCGGGCGAAAAGTCCACCTCTTTGCCGTTCTCGAGGCAGAGGCCGCAGATGCGCACCAGCCGCGCGCCGTCCGGCACGTAGTCGGGCGTCTCGGCAGCTTCGGCCTCGCTGCGCAGATCGAGGATGAGGCGCAGGCCCAGACTGTCCAGCAGCTTCCGGTCAGCCTCGCTGGTGAGCTTCCACGTCGGGATGCCCCGGTAGATCTGGCCCCACTTGATGTGCTTGCCCTCATCGGCCTCGTAGCCGCCCAGCTCGCGGAAGTTGTGTCCGCCCTCAAAGGGCAGCTGAGTGCCGGGGGCAGGATGTACCACGGCGGGCTTTGCCGCCGCGCTGGACAGGACAGGCAGGTTATAGAAGGGCTTCGCCGACCGTCCGCGCCGGGGCGGCAGGCTGGCCGCACCGCCCAGCACCTCCATCAGGTAGCTGCGCAGCAGGTCGATATAAGCCGAAGCATGGTCGCGCCGCTGCAAAAGCGAGACGCAGAGGGGCGGCAGGTCTTCCAGCAGGACATCCCGCACCCGGTCCAGCTCCCGCCGCGCGCCCGGCTCGTACCGGGTCAGGCAGGTGCAGAGCTGCTCCTGCACGAGGTAGTACGCCTGATAAAAGCTGGGGCCTATCTCAGCGTTGGGCGCAAAGCCCGCCCGGGCGCAGGCCTCCCACAGCGGGGCGAACAGGTCCTGCCGCAGGCTGGGCAGAAGGACCCGCTGGTTCCGCAGCTCGGCCAGCGGCACGCTCTCCTTTTCCCAGAAGGGGTGGCCCCGCGGCACCAGCAGGCAGGCCGGGTCGGCCCGCAGGGTGGTGCGGGCCAGCACCGGTGCGGCACAGCCCAGGTCCATCACAAGGCCCGCATCCAGCTCGCCCTGCTCCACGCCCTCGGCCACGGCGTCGTTGTCCAGCAGGCGGAAGCGCATCTCGATGTGGGGGTACTGCTGGCGGAACTTGTCCAGCTGGGTCTCGAGGCCGGGCAGATAGTCCGGCACCAGCGAGACACTGATGCCGATGCGCACCGGCTGGGCCGACTGTATCTCGGCGTGGAGCGCCGCCTGCATCTGCTGGAACTGCTCCACCACCGGCGCGGCATGGCGCTGCAGGCTCACGCCCCGGTCGGTGAGGCTGAGCCTGTGGTGGGCGCTGAGGAAGAGCGGCCCGCACAATTCGGCCTCGAGGGCCGAGATGCTCTGACGCAGGGCCTGTCGGGATAAAAACAGGCGCTGGGCCGCGCGGGTGTAGTTCATCTCCTCGCAGAGGACCAGAAAATAATGCAGCTGGCGGATGTCCATCGTTTCCTCCTGAATCTTAGAGTGGTATGGGTAAAGAATACCGCCTTTTGGCCGGATTGTAAAGCCGCTGGAAACAAAATCCCGCTTTTTCTCCGCTGTTGACGCCGGGCTTTCCCGCGTGTAAGATAAAGGGAAGGAGGCTCTGCCCATGAAACATAACACTCCGGCGCAGGAGGTCAAAAGCCTCGGGACGCTGTTTTTCACCTTTTTCAAAATCGGTCTGTTCACCTTCGGCGGCGGCTACGCCATGATCGCCCTGCTGGAAGAAGAGTTCATCCAGCGCCGCAAATGGCTGGACAAAGACGAATTCCTCGACATGACCGCCATCGCGGAATCCACCCCCGGGCCGGTGGCCATCAACAGCGCCACCTACCTCGGCTACAAGCTGGCCAAAGTTCCCGGCGCGGCCACGGCCACGGTAGCTGTCTGCCTGCCGTCCTTCCTCATCATCTACGTCATCTCGCTGTTTTTCGAGCAGTTCACCCAGCTCACCGTCATCGCCAACGCCTTCAAGGGCATTCAGGTCTGCGTCATCTACCTCATCTTCTCGGCAGGCGTGCGGATGCTCAAAGCGCTGGACAAGTCGCCCTTTGCCACCGGCGTTCTCGCCGCCGTCATGCTGGTGATGGTGGGCCTCTCACTGGCCGGTGTCAGTGTCTCGTCCATCCTGCTCATCCTTCTCAGCGGTGCGGCAGGCGTGGCTGCATGGCTCATCGGCCGCAGAAAGGAAGGGAAGTAAGATGTTTCTGAAATTATTCCTCACCTTTCTGGAGATCGGTGCCGTCTCCTTCGGCGGCGGCTACGGCATGATCTCCCTCATCCGGGAGAAAGTCCTGCTCAACGGCTGGCTCTCCGAGGCCGAGTTTCTGAGCTTCATCGCGGTGTCGGAGTCCACACCCGGCCCGCTGGCCGTCAACATGGCCACCTTCATCGGTGCGTCGCAGGGCGGGGTGCTGGGGGCGTTCTGCGCCACGCTGGGCGTCGTTCTGCCGTCCTTCTTCATCATCCTGCTCATCGCGGCCCTCATCCACGACCTGCTCAAGTACGCCGGGGTCGAAGCTTTCCTCTCCGGCGTCCGGCCCTGCGTCGTGGCCCTCATCCTCTCCACGGCCTTCACCATGGGGCTGAGCACTCTGCTGGGCATCTCCACCGCCGCTGAAACGCCCTCGCCCGCATGGCGGGGCATTGGCATCCTTGCAATTCTGGCCGGGGTGTGGCTCATCTGGCAGAAAGCCAGAGGCAAAGCCCCTTCGCCCATCGGGATGATCCTGCTCTCGGCGGTGCTGGGCGCAGTTTTATACCAATAAAAAAGAACGGCATCTGAGCTTTTCTCCGATGCCGTTCTCTATTTTGCTCTTCTGAAATCCGATTCACAGACCCGGCCATTCTGGGCCAGAACGCGGCGCAGGACCTGCATCACGCCGGAGCTAGTGTTGGGCGGCGCGAGGAAGGGCACCTCCTCCCGGAGGGCGGGCGAGCCGTTCTCCACGAGAAAACCGTATTTTGCCGCCTTCAGCATCTCCGCGTCGTTGAAGGTGTCGCCGAACGCCATCATGCCCTCGGGCAGGACGCCCAGACGCTTCCCCAGCCGAAGCAAGGCCGCGCCCTTGTGGACGCCGGGGTTCATGATGTCCACCCAGTCTGCACCGGCCACCGCCACCGAGAAGCGCCCGCCCCAGACCGGGCCATAAAGCGCGTCGTAGCCCTCCTGGGCATCTCCCTCGGGGAAGTAGACGGTGAATTTATCCACCCGGGCGGTCACGTCCTCCAAATGAGGGACATATTCCACCTTGGTGTAGAATCTCTTGAAGACCCTGTCGTACGGCCGGAACTGCTCCTCCACATAGGCCGTTTCCAGCCCGCAGAGGACGGCGGCGTGGCCCGCGCTCCGGGCCTGCCCGGCCAGCGTGTGCCAGTCGGCAACGTCCATCTCGGAGAGATACAGGCTCTCGCCCTTCCAGCAGATGGCACCGCCGTTGTCACCCACAAGGATGATGTCGTCCTGCAGGGGCGCGAACATCTCCTCTAAGGTATAGATGGGCCGTCCGCTGGCGGCAGCGAACCGGATGCCCCGCTCTGCCAGAGCGCGGACAGTCTCCGCAAAGTCCGGCGGGAGCTGGCTCTGGTCGTCCAGCAGGGTGGCGTCAAGGTCGGAGGCAATGAGGCGGATGACGTCCATGCGCGCCTCCTCAGCCCACATAGCTGATGTTCACGTCGATCTGTCCGCCGTAGCCGGGGATGCGGGCGGTGCAGGTGCCCTGCCACATATCGCAGGCGATGGGGCTGCCGGCCACATTATAATGGGCGTTCCAGATGCTGTAGCTCTTCAGCCGGTTCAGGTCGATGCGCTTGCGGAACCACAGGGTGGAGGCGTAGACGCCCGGCTGATAGCCCTGGGCCTTGACTTCCTCGCAGAAGGCGATGGCACACTTAGTGCGGTCTTCGACGCCCAGACCATCGGCACGGCCATTGCTGCCGCCGGAAGCCTCGGTGTCAAAGTAGATGGGGTAGTCGAGCTTGCGGCCGTTCAGGACATAGGCGCAGCCCTGCGCTTCTTCCCGGGCCTCGTTCTCGTTGACTGCCTGGCTGAAGAAGTAGACGCCCACCTTGAGGCCCGCGTTCCGGGCGTTGGTGAAGTGCTGCTCAAACATGGGGTCCAGCACCAGTGCGCCGCTGCCGTAGCCGCGGTAGCCGATGCGGATGATGACGAACTTGACGCCCGCCGTCTTGACCTGCTCCCAGTCGATGTTCGACTGATATTTGGAGACGTCGATGCCGAAGGTGGCGTCCTGCTGGACACCGTTGGCGTCGAAGTAATAGAGCTTGTTGTCGATGGACTGGATGCCCGTGACCGGCTGGTTGGTGTACTGGTCATAATAGTAGGTCTTGCCGTCCACGGTGCGCCAGCCGGAATAGACCGGAGCCGGAGCCGGGGTGCTGCTGTCATCGTCTCTTTTCCCGAACAGGAGGTTCCACAGCCAGCTCAGCAGGCCGTTCTCGTCGGTAAGACAGGCAGTATCAATGTTGCTCGCATCCAGCGTACCCGCATCCAGCGCCGCGCGTATCTCTTCCGGCGTCAGCAGGATGGTGCCTTCCTCGGTCTTCACCGGCAGGGTGCTCTGCTCTTCGGCGTTCGTCTCCGGCTCAGCGGGCTGAGACACTGCATCCTGCTCCACCGGGGCGCTCAGGGGGTCTTCGGCGGCCAGTGCCTCGGTCTCCTGCTGTAAGCGGGGGAAGCCGTTCTCCTGTTCCAGCTCGTCGATGCCGCCCATCATGGGGGCAGAAGGAGCTGTTTCCGGGGCTGCAGGCTCTGCGGCAGTCTCCTCTGCGGGTGCAGCCGGAGCCGCCGATGCAGCGGGCTCTTCTTTCACGCTCTGGCTGGGAGCAGACGGCTGCGCGGCAGACGCAGCAGTGCTCTCCGCCTCAGAGGATGCAGAGTCGTTTTTCGGGGTCTCCGTATTATTTTTCTTCGTTTCCTTTTTGGTGCTGTGGGCCGCATCGGTCTCGCCCTCCCACAGCAGAGCCGACGGCTCCACCGTCAGGCCCGCAGGCTGGGACGCCAGCAGGGCTGTGGTGCCAAAACCACCCACCGCGATGGCAAGCGCCATCACCGCCGAGGCCACCATCTGGCCCGCCGCACGGCGCGTCTTCTTTTTTGGTGTTCCTGTATCTTTCTGTCTCATTCCGCTTGCTCTGCCTCCAAGCTGTATTCTAACGCGGCCTCTCGCCGCCAGAAGTGCTTCAAATTCTATTTTTACGTCTATAGTATACACCCAACCACAAGCTCCCGTCAATCTCCTTCGGTGTCTCGTGCGGGGCGTTTTGTGGAAGTTTTCCACCACAGCCGACGTTCCATGTGGAAAACGAACCAAGCCGCCGTATTATTGCATCCAAAAGAAAAAAGTTCCGTTCCGAACGGGATTTTTGCATTTCCCTCTTGCTGTCTTGACACATGTATGGTATCATGATGGTCATGCAGCTTTTGCTGCACTCTGAACGTGTTAAGACGGAAAGGCAGATTCTTTATGTCAAATGTAAAAGATTTCTTAAAACGCAAGGACATCGTCATCACCCCCCAGCGCTACCTCATCGAGGCGCTGGGCGCGATGGCACAGGGCCTGTTCGCCAGCCTGCTCATCGGCACCATCATCAAGACGCTGGGCCAGCAGACCGGGCTTGAGACGCTGGTGGACCTGGGCGGCTACGCCACGGCCATGAGCGGTCCGGCCATGGCCGTGGCCATCGGCTGGGCGCTCCACTGCCCGCCGCTGGTACTGTTCAGCCTCGTGACGGTGGGCTACTCCTCCAACGCCCTCGGCGGCGCAGGCGGCCCTCTGGCCGTCCTCATCATCGCCATTGTGGCCGCTGAGCTGGGCAAGGCCGTCAGCAAGGAGACCCGCGTCGACATCCTCGTCACCCCGCTGGTGACCATCTTTGCCGGCGTCGGCCTCTCGATGCTCATCGCCGCCCCCATCGGCGCAGCCGCAAGCCAGGTGGGCACCCTCATCATGTGGGCCACCGAACAGGCGCCCTTCCTCATGGGCATCCTCGTCTCGGTCATCGTGGGCGTCGCCCTGACCCTGCCCATTTCCTCTGCCGCCATCTGCGCGGCCCTCGGCCTGACGGGCCTCGCCGGCGGCGCTGCCGTGGCAGGCTGCTGCGCCCAGATGATCGGCTTTGCCGTCATGAGCTATAAGGAAAACGGCGTCGGCGGCCTCATCAGTCAGGGCCTCGGCACCAGTATGCTCCAGATGGGCAACATCGTAAAGAACCCCCGCATCTGGATCGCCCCCACGCTGGCCAGCGCCATCACCGGCCCTCTGGCCACCTGCGTCTTCCACATGGAGATGAACGGCGCCGCCGTCTCTTCCGGCATGGGTACCTGCGGCCTCGTGGGCCAGATCGGCGTCTACACCGGCTGGGTTAGCGACATCGCCGCCGGCACCAAGGCCGCCATCACCCCGATGGACTGGGCTGCCCTCGTCCTCATCTGCTTCGTCCTGCCTGCTGTGCTCAGCGTTCTCTTCTGCGAGATCGAGCGCAAGCTTGGCTGGATCAAGGACGGCGATTTGAAGCTGAACTGAGCCCGTAAAAATCGCCTCTGTGCAAAAATGTCGTCAAAACATTTCTGCACAGAGGCTTTTTTATCTTATTTTATTGCATTCCGCACTTTTTCTCTGCTATAATACTGTTACACAATTCAAGACCGGAGGGTTCATCATGACCGCAAAACGCGAAAAGGCATTCCGCAACGCCATTGCATCCACACGGATGGAGGGCCTCTCTTTTTCCAAAAAATCGGAGCAGGACTGTCTGCGCTATCTGGACGGTCATCTTGACGCCGCCACCCTCGTCCGTGAGGTTCTGCGGCAGCCACAGGACACTGCGGCCCAGAGGTAACGCTTATGCCCTACACGATCGACCCATCTTCTGCCGACTGCTATCCCTGCACTTCCGTCCTTATCAATAAATTCGACCTCCGCAGTCAGCAGGAGCTTGACCGTGTGGAAGCCGTGCTCGTCACCGCGAAAGCAGCACAGTGGGAAGAATCTCCCTTGTGCTCTACCTTCGACTTTGAGCATTACAAGGCCATCCACCGCCATCTTTTCTGCGACCTCTACGAATGGGCCGGTGTACCCCGCAGCATCAACATCTCCAAAAAGGGTACGCAGTTCTGCCCCGCTGATGAGATCCCACGCGTCAGCTCTGCTATTTTCCGGCGGCTGGCCGAGCAGAATTTCTTCCAAAGCCTTTCCTTCGACGATTTTGTAGACGCCTTCGTTGATTTTTACATCCGCACCAACGAGCTTCACCCGTTCCGCGAGGGCAACGGGCGGACACAGCGCGTCTTTCTGGCGCAGCTCGCACAGCACGCCGGGTATCAGTTGGATTTTTCCTGCATCGACCCCGACGAGCTGATGGTCGCAACCATCTGGTCGGCGCAGGGCGTGGATACTATGCTGCGCCAGCTTTTCCGTGAAATGCTTTCGCCTTTGGCAGATTAACCCACGATTCTTTCCCCATCCAGCACCGCCTGCCGGAGGACATCCCCCTCATACACCAGCTTGAGGGAGAACCACGGATGTTCCTCGTTGAGCAGCTTGAAGAAGATCTTATCGCCCTCCCAGATGGGCAGCTGCTCCACTTTCTCCTTCGGCACCCATTCCAGCACGCCTTCCCGGCAGGCATCGCCCTGTATCATCCCGCCCGTCCACCCGTCGGCGGTGTAGAGGTGGATGAACTCGGTCATATTGCCCCAGATGAAGGTCAGCAGGCCCCGGCTGCGCCAGTGGGTCAGCGTCAGGCCCGTCTCTTCCTTCACCTCCCGGAGAAGGCAGTCCTCCGGGCTCTCGAACCGCTCGAATTTCCCGCCGACGCCCACCCATTTGTCGTGGTTGTAGTCGTCCTCCTTCTTCACGCGGTGGAGCATCAGATAGGCGTCGTCCCGCTCCAGATAGCACAGCGTCGTGCTGAAGATCGGGTATTCCGGATTCATAAAGGCACCAAGATCCATCTTACTTTCCCTTTCTTTCAACAGCAAAGCGCCCCGCAGATGACCCCTGCGGGGCGCTGTTTTTATGCGTTTATGCCTTGCGGCCTGCGCGGCCCTTGCCCGCATTGTTCAGCTTGCGGACGAGGTCGTTCTGATGTTTGCGCTGGGAGGGCGTCGGCTCCGGATCATGGGCCTCTTCGGCCTTGGCCCGGGTCTGCTGGACGGTGGGGTCCACACGCTCGAGGTTCCACTCCTGATTGCCGCCCGAGACGAAGTTCCAGATCTGCGCCTGCGCACCGTTGGAGGTGTTCATGCCCACAAGGTCGATGTACTTGTCGGCCAGCACGTTGCGGATGCGGGTCCGGCCATTGCGGGTAGGCTCGAGCGCCCAGCACTGGCTCAGTCCGCTGGTGCGGCCCCACTGATGGAGCCAGGTGCCTTCCACCACGCCGCCGAGGGCGAGGTCCATCATTTTGCCGGTAAAACGGTTCTGGATGCGCCAGCGTCCTTCGCCTGCATCCACGAATTTCCACTGCTGCCACGGATGACCTGCGTAGTCCCACAGACGGATCGCAGCGCCGTTCTCCGTGTTGAAGTTCTTTACTTCCAGCACCTTTCCATTGGGGGCCTTGATGAGGTAAAATTCATTTTCTGATAATACGACCTGCGATGCCTTTGCCATAACTGCGTTCTCCTTTCAGCGTAGACTTTTGATGCTCTTATTATAGCGCATTTTGGTTTGGGCAGCAAGAATAGTTTTCCATAATTTTTGTGGATTTCTTTATGCATTCTGCTCGTTTTGCTGAGATTTCCTCACTTTACCCTCCGGCCCGGATTCCACCGCCGGAGCACACTTGTATACATCTCAAAAACGACCCCGCAGCTGTCCTTTTCCACCCTGTTTTTGCCCCAAGAACAGCACCCCCGTTTTCGGCCCGTTTCAGCTCCAAAACGGGCCGAACTGTCCCTGCCGCAAGGCCAGTTCAGTGCAGTGACTTCAGTTTTATAAATCAAAACTTACTTCGGCACTTCACTTTAATGATAGATATTGCATTTCAGAAAGAGCTTTAATTTGTTTCACGTTTTCTGCTATTGACTTTATTTCAAAACCGGTGTATAGTAAGCTTGCAGGGAGCGGGAAGCGCCCCCGTAACAACGAGCTTCAGGCTCCGCACACTGCGGGCCTGTGAGAAAATATAGGAGGTTTGACTATGTATTACTACATTCTGGGCTGCGGTATCGCTTGTTTGGTCCTGTTCGGCATCAACAGCATGGAGACGGTATGCGTCAAGCCGGCTGAGATGGTTGGCAAGGTCCTGCTGTGGCCTGTCACCCTGATGGAAGCAGTTGTCCGTTACAGCTCTACTCATCACAACTTCAAGGCTGCGCTGTAAAACGCATCACGTCTGAGGACGTCGAAAAAGCCATCAAGGCTGCCGTACTCTTTGCGGGTACGGCAGCCTTTTTGCTTTACACCCGGGGGCCGGATGTGGTACACTGTATATTATAAAGCGATTTCCCGCCGAACCTTATCGTGCGCAGTTCCGCGCTATTTTTCAGGAGGACTATGAAACCCGATTACAAGCTGGTCGCCAAGGCCAAATACATCCACATGACCGCCGACCTTGCCAGCGAGGTCTGGCACGAGGTCTACAAACGCTATTTCCCCGCAAAGCAGCTGGACGCCCTCATCGAGAACTTGCAGAGCGCCGACGCGATCGAAGAGGACATCGACAACGATGTGAACTACTTCCTCGTCTTCCTCGGCAGCAGCCTCATCGGCCACTTCGCATGGAAGATGGAGAACACTTCGCTCCATCTGCTCCACCTCTACCTCAAGCCCGAATACCGCGGCAAGGCCATCGGCCGGGACATCGTGGCGTCCTGCGAGCGTCTGGCCCGGGGCGAGGGCCGGGGCCGCGTCTGGTGCGGCGTCAACGCCAAGGCCCTGCCGGTGCAGCAGTTCTTCAAGGCCCGGGGCTACCGCTCCCTCGGCCCCGCCGAGAGTGAGGGCGGCATCGAGCGCAACGAGCTGATCTTTGAGCGGATGTTGTAAATTTCCTGCAAAGACCATTGCATTTTCTGCTCATTTGTACTACACTAAAGTAGTGTATTGAAGTACCCGTCTGCGGGTCCAACATCATTGAATGACCGGGGAGGAACCGTATATGGCAAAGGACCATCCGACCGGAAAATCCGGCCTGTATGCCGCTTTTCTGGAGCTTGAGACACCCGAGGAGTGCTACCGCTTCTTGCAGGATGTATGCAGCTACGCAGAGCTGAGCGCGATGGAGCAGCGCTACAACATCGCCGAAAAGCTCATGCGCAAGCAGAGCTACACCAGCATCATGGGCAACATCGGCGCATCCAGCGCCATCATCAGCCGCGTAAGCCGTGTGCTGGGCCGGGACGACAGCGTCCTGCGCCGCATTCTGGAAAAGAACGGCGTCTCCGCTGGCACCGAAGACTGAATTTCACTGACCGCTGGCGCACTGCGGGCCGGGGATGCCCCGCCTGCGGTGCGCTTTTTCTTTGATTTATAAAAGGAGTATCTGATTATGAGCAAAGCTGTTCTGTTTTTTGCCGACGGCACCGAGGAGTGCGAGGCCCTGCTGGTGGCCGACCTTCTTCGCCGCGCCAGGGTCGAGGTCATCATTGCGTCCGCCATGGGCCGCCGCGCCCTCGTCAGCAGCCACGGCATCCACCTGAACGCCGACGCGCTGGCCGAGGATGTGGATTACAGCGACGTGGACATGGTCATCCTGCCCGGCGGCATCCCGGGTACGCCCAACCTCGCCGAGAACAAGACCGTCACCGACACCTGCGTTTCTTTTGCCAAGGCAGGCAGGAAGGTCGCCGCCATCTGCGCCGCACCCAGCATCCTCGCCAGCCTCGGCCTGCTGGAAGGCAGGAACGCCACCGCCCACGCCGGATTTCAGGACAAGCTGGCCGGTGCCATCGTCCACGATGAGGAAGTCGTCGTAGACGGCAGCATCACCACCAGCTACGGCCTCGGCGGCGCTATCCCGTTTGCCCTCGAGCTGGTGCGCCAGCTGGCCGGCCCCGCCGAAGCCGACCGCATCCAGAAGGCTATCGCGTATCGGCACTGAGAAGGAGGCTTTTCTATGCGTTTCATCACCTGCCGCCTGCCCGACGGCGTGGAAGACCCGGCCATCCTCTCTGCCGATGGCCGTCAGGTCTGGCCCCTGAGCTGGCTGGGCCTTTCTTACGAGACATTGTCCGACGCCATCCTGTTCCTGACCCCGCAGGTGCGGGCCGGGCTTTCGCTGGCCATCGCAGGCATCCCGGCGCTGCCCATTGAGGCCGTCACGCCGGAAAGCCCCATCCCGTCTCCGGCGCAGGACGTCATCTGTCTGGGCATCAACTACATGGCCCACTCCGACGAGGCCGAGAAATACTCCGCCGACGCCTTTGCGACCAAACATCAGGACGCCATCTACTTTTCCAAGCGGGTCACCCGGGCCGTGCCGGACGGCGGCTTCATCGAGGCCCATACCGACCTCGTGAAAAAGCTGGACTACGAGTGTGAACTGGCCGTCGTTCTGGGAAAGGACGCGAAGGACGTTCCCGCAGGGCAGACGAAAGACTACGTCTTCGGCTACACCATCCTGAACGATGTCTCCGCCCGGGATGTCCAGACCGCCCACAAGCAGTGGTATTTCGGCAAGAGCCTCGACGGCTTCACTCCCATCGGCCCCTGCATCGTCACGGCAGACGAGTTCGACACCTACCCGCCCAAGCTCCCCATCCGCTGCTTCGTCAACGGCGAAAAGCGGCAGGACTCCAACACCGGCCTGCAGATCTTCGACATTGACCATGTCATTGCCGAGCTTTCGCAGGGCATGACCCTCAAGGCCGGCACTATCATCGCCACCGGTACCCCGGCGGGCGTCGGCATGGGCATGGAGCCGCCCTGCTTCCTCAAACCGGGCGACGAAGTTCGCTGCGAGATCGAGGGCATCGGCACCCTGACGAACACAGTCCGCTGAGCAAATCTCATTCCGTTTTGTATTATTTCGCTCGGTTTCTACTTATTCGATGTATTTTCGCACAGGGCAGTTCTTTGTTCACGAATAATTCATATTAAATTCATGTTCCGTTCATGCATCTTCGGTATATGTATGGCATCAAAGGCGCGGTGTGCGCCGAAAACCCCTGACAGCACACTCCATATCGCCGCTCTCCCGGGCGGCTGAGGAAAGGAATCGGAAGAATATGAAAATTGGTTTTTGGGAACTCGTGGTCATCGTGGTCATCGCGTTCGTCTTCATCGGCCCCGACCAGCTGCCCGTCTACGCAAAGAAGCTGGGCAAGATGCTGCGCGAGCTGAAGAAGTACACCGGCGCTGCCTCCGAGGAGATCCAGAAGAATGTCGTGGAGCCTCTGAACGAGATCCAGGCCCCCCTCAAGGAAGCTGTTGCCCCCCTGACCGACATCAAGAAGGACATCGACAACAGCGTGAAGGACGTCACCAAGAGCTTCACCGGCATCGGCAAGACCAGCAAGGAAGAGGCCGCCAAGGCCGAGCAGGCTGAGGAAGTCACCGAGCTGGAAGAGGTCGAGGAGCTGCCCGAGGAGACCCCTGCCGAGGCGCCCGCAGCCGAAGCTCCCAAGGCAGAGCAGACCCCTGCTGCCGAGCCTGTGAAGGCCGAGGAAAAGACCGACGCCCCCGCAGAGGCAGCACCCGTGGCCGAAGAAGCCGCCCCCGCTGCCGAAGCCGCACCTGCCGAAGAGGCAAAGGCTTAAGAAGCCGTTTTCATAAGCATTGCACACCGCCCGAACGGCCTTTTTGCTCGCATTCTGCGTTGCTTTCCCTTGCAATCCGTCAGGATTGCTGCGGAAAATCGCCTTGTCTGCGGGCAAAAATCCTCGCTGTTCGGCGCACCCTGCTTACGAAAACAGCTTCTAATCCCCCCACCGATGCACCCGCGCCCGCGGTTGCCTTATACATTGTAATCAGCCCGCCTCGCGGCGCGGCAAAGTAAAAAGGAGATCATTATTATGCGTATTGGTACTAACGAGCTGCTTATCATCCTGGTCGTCGTCCTGCTCATCTTTGGACCCAAGAACCTGCCGAAGCTGGGCAAGATGTTCGGCAAGACCATGAACAACTTCAAGAAGGGCATGGAGGAGTCCGAAGCAGAGGACGAGACCACTGCCAAGGCCGAGACCCAGACTGAGAAGAAGGACGACGAGGAGTAATCTGTGGCTACGAACGTAAAGCGCAAAAAGAAAGCCGAAGTCATGCCTGACGACGGCAACATGACGCTGACGGGCCACCTGAAAGAGTTGCGCAACCGGCTGATCGTCTGCGCCGTGGTGTTCGTGGCGGCGGTCGTGGTCACGCTGGCTTACGCCGACCGCCTCATCGACCTGCTGACCGCCATGGGCCAGGGTTTCTACACCTTCGTGTCCATCGCCCCGCAGGAAAAGCTGATGCAGTATTTCCGCGTCTCTCTGCTGGCGGCTGTGGTGGTCACAGTGCCTGTGGCGCTGTATCAGGTGTACGCCTTTGCAAAGCCCGGCCTGAAAAAGAGCGAGACGTTCTTCCTCAAGCTGGTCATCCTGCTGGGTCTGGCCCTCTTTGTGGTGGGCGTGCTGTTCGCCTACAAGCTCATGATGCCCTTCATGCTCCAGTTCCTCAGCACCGGCATCGAGGGCGCCGACTACATCCAGACCACCACCAGTATCGAGAGCTACGTCAGCCTCTGCCTGACCATGTTCATCATCTTTGGCTGTGTGTTTGAGATGCCGCTGGTCACCATCATCCTCTCCAAGATGGGCATTGCGAACCCCGAACTCATGAAGAAGGGCCGCGGCATCGCCATCGTGCTCATCTTCTTCATCGCAGCTGTCGTCACCCCGCCGGACATCGTGTCCCAGTGCATGGTGGCTATCCCCATGGTGCTGCTCTACTTTATCAGCATCTTCCTGAGCGGCATCTTCTACAAGCCCCGCTCTGAAGACGGCGATGACGAAGAGGACGAGGAAAACGAGGACTAAGGCTTTTTCATCCGTCACGAAAGCGCACTCTGCTGCTTGCAGGGTGCGCTTTTTTGCGGCCTGTTTTATGCCATTCTGCCAAAAAGGCGGTGTTATTTCTGTCTGATTGCATAAAAACCGGCCCGCCCCCTGCTCTTTTGGCCCGGAGTATGTTATACTGATGTCAAATGATAACCGGCGGGCGACCGCCGCAGAAAAGGGGTAAATGAGTTATGAAAGAATACGCATTCGGCATCGACCTCGGCGGCACCACGGCCAAGGTCGGACTGTTCACCACCTCGGGCGCTCTGCTGGAAAAGTGGGAAGTCCCCACCGACACCTCCAACGCCGGTGAGCACATCCTCGAGAATCTGGCCGACGCCATCCACGCCAAGATGGCCGAGAAGGAGATCACCTCCGAGCAGGTGGAGGGCGTCGGCATCGGCGTCCCCGGCCCCGTGCTGGACAGCCGCGTCGTCCCCATCATCTGCGCCAACCTTGGCGGCTGGGGCGAGCGGAACGTCTCGGCCCAGCTGTCCGGCCTGCTGGACGGCATGAAGGTGCTGGTGGGCAACGACGCCAACGTGGCTGCTCTGGGTGAGATCTGGATGGGTACCGCCAAGGGCTGCCGCAGCGCAGTCATGGTCACGCTGGGCACCGGCGTCGGCGGCGGCGTCATCGTCAACGGCAAGGTCATCGACGGCGCACACGGTGCCGGCGGCGAGATCGGCCACATCACCGTCAACCCTCACGAGACGGCCGCCTGCGGCTGCGGCAAGCACGGCTGCCTCGAGCAGTATTCCAGCGCCACCGGCGTCGTCCGCTGCATGAAGAAGCTGCTGGACGAGAACCCCGACGCAGACTGCGTCCTGCGCGGCAAGGATTTTGAGGCCAAGGACGTCTTTGATGCCGCCCGCAGCGGCGACGCCCTCGCTGCCCGCGAGGTGGACGAGATGACCGACACCCTCGGCATGGCTCTGGCCTCCATTGCCAGCACCACCGACCCCGAGATGTTCCTTATCGGCGGCGGTGTGGCCCGCGCAGGCGACGTCCTCTTCGACCCGCTGGTGGAGCACTTCAAGACCTTCGCCTTCAAGTCCTGCCGCGAGACGCCCATCAAGGCCGCAAGCCTCGGCAACGACGCCGGTATTTACGGCGCCGTGCGGCTCATTGTCGGGGAATAAGAGAGAGTATAACAAAAGAGGCACTGCCGCTGGCAGTGCCTCTTTTGTTATATTTGTTCCTTTTACAACGTATCTTCCCCGGGCAGCTGATTCCACAGGCGGTAGTAGACACCCTTTTTCGCCAGCAGCTCGTCGTGGGTGCCGGACTCCTCGACACCCTCTGCGCCCAGCACAAGGATACGGTCGTAGTCCTTGATGGTGGTCAGTCGGTGGGCGATGGTCAGGGTCGTGCGGCCATGGGCCAGCTTTTCGAGGCTCTGGCCCACAAGGATCTCGCTCTCGTTGTCGAGGGCGCTGGTGGCTTCGTCCAGAATGAGGATGGGCGGGTTCTTCAGGAAGACCCGCGCGATCGCAATGCGCTGCTTCTGACCGCCCGAGAGCTTGACGCCCCGCTCACCCACATAGGTATCAAAACCGTCCTTCAAGGCGCTGATAAAGCGCTCTGCGCCGGCCAGACGGGCCGCCTCGATAATTTCCTCCCGGGTCGCGCCGGGCTTGCCGTAGGCGATGTTATCCGCCACCGAACCGCTGAACAGGTAGACGTCCTGCTGGACGATGCCGATGTCCTCCCGCAGGCTCTTGAGGGTGACGTGCTGGATGTCCTGCCCGTCGATGAGGATGCGGCCTCCCGTCACCTCGTAGAAGCGGGGGATGAGGTTGCAGAGCGTCGTCTTGCCGCCGCCGGACGGGCCGACCAGCGCCAGACGCTCACCGGCCTTGATGTCAAGGCTGACATGGTGGAGCACCTTGTTGTGGTCGTCGGGGTACTCGAAGCTGACGTCCTCGAAACGGATGGCGCCCGGACCGGGCTGCAGGGGCTTTGCGTCTTCGGCATCCTGGATGGTCACGGGGGTGTCCATGATCTCCGCAAAGCGCTCGATGCCGGTCATGCCGCGCTGGAACTGCTCGGCGAACTCGACGATGCGGCGGATGGTGGCGATGAGAGTGGTGACGTAGAGCATATAAGCCACCAGGTCACCGGCGGTTATCTTGCCGTACACCAGCGACAGACCGCCCGCAAGGATGACCACCAGATACATCAGGCCGTCGAAGAGGCGGGTGGAGGTGTTGAACGCAGCCATGGCGTAGTAGCCCAGCGTCTTGATGTGCTCGAAATCCTTGTTGCCCCTGGCGAATTTCTCGCGCTCTTCGTCCTCGCCGGCGAAGGCCTTCACCACGCCCTGACCCAGCAGGCTGTCCTCGATGGTGGCATTCAGCTCACCGATCTGGACGCGCTGCTGGCGGAACCGGGCGCGCAGGCGCTGGTTCAGCTTGACGGACACGACGCCCATCAGCGGCACGCAGGCGAACACCGCCAGCGTCAGCGGCACACTGGCCTGACACAGGATGAGGAAGGACGCCAGGATCTTGATGCCCGCGATGAAAAATTCCTCGGGGCAGTGGTGGGCGAACTCGGTCACGTCGAACAGGTCGTTGGTGATGCGGCCCATGATGGTGCCGACCTTGGTGTTGTTGTAGTAGGTGTGGTCGAGCCTGAGCAGGTGGTCGAAGGCGTCCCGGCGCATGTCCGTCTCGATGTGGACGCCCATGATGTGGCCGATGCCCGACATGAAATACTGCGCAGCACCGTCAATGATGCGGAGCACGAAGTACACTGCCGCCAGCTTGAGCACGATGCCCGCCGTGAGGGTGATGCCCACGCCCATGGCGGAGTTGGTGATGGTGCTCATGATCTTGGGCAGGATGATGTCGCACAGGGTGGTCATCGCCGCACAGAACAGGTCGATGAACAGGGTCTTTTTGTATTTTGCCAGATAGGGCAGAAAGCGCCGGATGAGGGCGCCGCTGCTGGTGTGCCGCACTGCGGGGTCGTGGACTTTTTGCATGGTTCCTCCATTTTTAAGTTTCCGGGTTCAAACCTCTCCGTCACGCCTGCGGCGTGCCACCTCCCCTAACGAGGGGAGGCTTTGGCAGCCGGGTGAAGCTTGCTGGATACGCCAGAGGCTCCCCTACTAGGGGAGCTGGCGGGCGCAAGCCCGACTGAGAGGTTACTTCTTCGAATAATCTCTCTCGCCGTAAATGGCCGTACCAATGCGCACGAGGGTCGCACCCTCGCGGATGGCGTTCTCAAAGTCGCCGCTCATGCCCATGGAGAGGGTCTCCATCTTCACGTTCTCATACCCCCGCTCCCCGGCCTGCACGAACAGCTTGTACACCTGAGCGAGATACCGGCGGTTCTGGGCGTCGTCGTCGTTGACGGGCGGGATGGCCATCAGACCCTTGACCCGGATGTGCTCTTCTGCGGCGGCAGCGTCCAGCAGGGGCCAGAGCTGTTCCGGCGAGACGCCCGACTTCGACTCCTCGCCGCCGATGTTCACTTCCAGCAGGACGTCCTGCACGATGCCGGCCTTGGCGGCTTCCTTTTCGATGGCGGCCAGCAGATGCTCGCTGTCCACGCTCTGGATGAGGCTTGCACGGCCCAGCACCTTCTTGATTTTGTTGGTCTGCAAATGGCCGATGAAGTGACTGGGCTTGCCGCAGTAAGCACCGGCGTCGTAGTTGGCGCAAAGCTCCTGCACATGGTTCTCGCCGAACACATCGATGGCAAGGGCCGCGCTGGCGGCGACGGTGTCCGCGGTGCGGGTCTTGCAGGCGGCGCAGAGCTGCACTCCGGCGGGGTCGCGGCCTGCTGCCCGGGCCGCTGCGGCCATCTTTTCGCGGATGGCCTCCACTGCCTCCCGCATCTCTTCCAGATTCTTTTCCGCCATAAGGCTCAGTCCTCCTCGGTATATTTTGCGCGCTCGCCGCCGATGAGCTTCGGGCGGGTGCGGGCGCAGAGAATGTTGGCCTCGCCGATCTTTGAAAGGCTCAGCCGCACCGGCACGGCCACCCGGCGCAGATGCATTCCGATGAGGGTGCCTCCGATGTCGATGCCTGCGTGGGCGCGGATCTCCTCCACCACGATGGGGTCTTTGAACTGCTTCCAGCAGGTGGTGGCCCAGCTGCCGCCCGCATGGGGACGCGGCACGACGCAGACTTCCTCCCAGCCGTATTTCTCCGCGGCTTCCCGCTCCATAATGATGGCCCGGTTGAGGTGCTCACAGCACTGTGCGGCCAGCCAGATGCCGTTTTCGGCCAGCACCGGTGCGACGCCGGCGTAGACAGCCTGTGCAGCCTCAAGGCTCGAGTCCTTGCCGATGCGGCCGCCGACGATCTCGCTGGACGAGCAGCCCACCACAAAGACGTCGCCCTTTTTCAGCTTTGCCTGGGCCAGCAGCTCCGTCACAGCCTGCCGCGCTTCGGTCTCGATTTGCTTTTTGAACTCTTCCGTCATAAAAAAACACCTCGTTTTATACTCTTGCAGACAGCAGGCTGGCAGAGCCTGCCGCGCCGAAATAGACTTTGCTTCCCGCCGGGCACACCGCCGTGCAGCCGTCCAGCTCTCTGCCCGAGAATGTCTGCTTCCAGCTTCCGTCGGCGGTGTCCACAGCCTCGGCGCAGGGGGCGTCCGCAGGCAGCTTGAACAGCTTCTTCTGGATGTTCTCGCCGGCCCGCAGGGCGATGCCCCGCAGAAGGGTGCTGTCCGCGTGCTTTTCCAGCCAGCCGCTGCGGGTCCAGCGGTAGCTGATATAGAGAGTGCCGTCCTCGTCCAGCGCCAATGCGCCGGGGTATCCCGGCAGGCCGGACACGAAGCTCACGCAGTTTTTGCCGCCGGCGGTCAGCTCCCGGGCGTCGGCGTCCACACTCCAGACGCAGCGATTCCCGAGGTCAGAAACGTACAGTGTTCGGCCATCCTCCGAGAGGGCCAGACCAGACGCACCGGCCACGCCGCCCAGCACCTGTTCCACCGTCCGGGCCGACGGGTCATACACATAGACGCAGCCCGTGCCGGTGTGGGCGATGAGCTCGGTGCGGAGAGCGCTTTCCAGCCCGTTTTTCGCAGCGGCTTCGGTGGACACGGCGAAATAGACCTTCCCGTCCGGGCCGGTCTCCACCGCCGACAGCACACCCAGCGGTGCGCCGTCGATTTGGGTCACCACCTGTTCCACTGAGGTCCCCCAGCTGTCATGCCGGGCGCGGCAGAGCGCCCCGCCGGAGGGCGTCACCACCGTCAGCCACAAGTCGCCGTCGGCGTCGAAGGCAAAGCCGGTCAGCTCGCCCTCCACCGACAGGATGGCCGCATAATGTCCGCCGTCGGTGCGGACAAGGTCGCTCTGACGCTTTTTCATGGCCGCACCGTTGTAGGCAGCAGCGTAGACAAGGCCGTCCCGGGTGCGGACGCAGTCCACGCCCAGATAGCCGCCCGGCTTCCAGCCGTCCTTGCTGTCGGCGGAGAGGGCCGTCTGCGCGGCACCGGTGTCCTGCCGCACATCCGGGGCGGTGTAGGCCTTCGGCGGCGTGTCGATGGGCCGCAGCAGCAGGCCGTATGCCAGCGCCGCCAGCATCAGCAGGGCAAAGATGTTGCTGGCCACCCGGAAGCGGGTCATCAGGGCTTCCCGCTCGATGGCGGCCTGTGCTTCCAGCTGGGCCTTCCGGCGGGCAGCGGCGGCAGACGTGCGCTGGGCGCGGCGGAGCCACCGGTCCACAAAGAGGGCCACGTTCGGCCCCACCGTGATGGATGCAATGAAGAGGAGCAGTACCAGCTCTACGAATCCAATGCGCATGAACAATTTTTCCTTTGTATTTGTCAGATTTCGGGGAAGTCTTTTATCATTGTAGTATAGCACACTTCGGCTTTTCTGCGCAAGATGAGGCCAAGCTTGACAGCCCCCGAAGCGGCCCTTTATAATCGGAGCAGACACGAAACGCACCCACTGGGATGTTTTCCCAAAAAATCTACTCAAACTTCACAAAAATTCCTAATTGATAGGGTATGATAGACTTAAACGGAGTATACAGTTCCGCCGGGCTGGCTCTGAGCAGCCTCCGGCGCTTGGGCGATAGAAGCTTTTAGGAGGAATGCCTTATGGCAAAAATTCTTATCGTTGACGACGAGCCCCGCATCCGGGAGCTCATCCGGGAGAATTTACAGTATTCGGGCTACACCTGCGAGGAGGCAGGGGACGGCTCTGCCGCCCTGTCGCTGCTCACCGGCGGCGGCTACGATCTGGTCATCCTCGATTTGATGATGCCCTTCATGGACGGCATGACCTGCCTGCGGGAGATGCGCACCCGCCGCATCAACACCCCCGTCATCATCCTGACGGCCCGCGGCGAGGAGTACGACAAGCTGGCCGGCCTCGAGGGCGGCGCTGACGACTATGTGGTCAAGCCCTTCTCCCCCCGGGAGTTGGTGGCCCGTGTCAAGGCTGTGCTCAACCGCACCATGCCCCGCACCGAGGCTTCCGACAGCACCATGACCTTCGGGGAGCTGTCCATCGACACGGCCAGCCACACCGTCAAGGTGTCGGGCGAGGAAGTGAGCCTCACGCCCAAGGAGTTCGACCTGCTGGTCTTTCTGGCCTCCAACAAGGGCATCGCCCTCAGCCGCGAGAAGATCCTGCAGAAGGTGTGGAACTACGACTACTTCGGCGAGGACCGTACCGTGGACACCCATGTCAAGATGCTGCGCGGCCATCTGGGCAAGTGCCGCGGCTACATCGCCACTGTCTGGGGCATCGGCTACAAGTTCGACCCCGACGCGGCGCGTTAAGCGGAGGCTCTGCTCTTCATGCGGCAAACGAGCAAAACACGGCGCACCATCGGCATCCGGGGCCAGCTCATGGGCTTTCTGTGCTTCATCTGCCTCTTGCTGGTGGGGCTGTTCTGGTTTCTGAGCACCCAGCTGCTGGAACCCCTCTACACCACCCATATCCAGAAGCAGCTCACCGAGCAGGCTGATGCCATCGTGGCCCGGATGGACGAGGCCATCGGGAAGGGCGAGACCCTCTCCTACTGGGCCTTCGGCAGCCGGCTGTACGTCAACAGCACCTTCTTCAACGCGCTGCGGGACGACATCTTCGAGCTGGGCGGGATGAGCAGCTTCTGCATCGACATCTCCGACACCACCCTGCGGCAGATCTTCAAGGTGGATAACCTGTCCTACTGCAACCTTCACCGCACCCGCCCCACCGACACTGCCGACGAGCAGACCGCCTACACCACGGCCCGCGCCATGCGGCAGCTCTGCCGGGAGAGCGGCGGCACAGTGGTGCGGAAGATCAACCCGCCCACGCCCTCCGGCTCGGTCCAGCTGATGGTGGGCCGGATGACCTCCGACGGAAGCTATACCGTCCTTGTCACCACCAGCCTGATACACGTGGCCGAGGCCGGCAAGGTGCTCAGCACCGTCCTGCCGCTGGCTGCGGCCCTCATTTTCGCCTTCTCGATGTCGGCGGCATGGCTGTTCAGCGAGTGGTTCACAAAGCCTCTGCGCGCTCTCTCCGGGGCTGCGCGGCAGGTGGCACAGGGCAACTACGCCGTCCATGTGGACTCGGTGCGGAACGACGAGCTGGGCGACCTGGCTCAGGAGTTCAACCACATGGCAAAAGAGGTCCAGCACGCCTCCCAGATGCAGCGCGACCTGCTGGCCAACGTCTCCCACGACCTGCGCACCCCGCTCACCCTCATCAAGGGCTATGCCGAGACGGTGCGCGATCTGACCGGCGACGACAAGAAGCACCGCGACGAGCAGATGAACATCATCGTGGACGAGACCGACCGCCTGACGGCCCTTGTTTCCAGCGTCATGGAGCTGAGCAAGGTCACGAGCGGCGCACTCAAGTGCGAGAAGGTCCACTTCGACATGGGCCAGCTCTGCGATGAAGTCAGCGAGCGTTACGACGCCGTCTGCGCCCAGAACGGCTGGCAGCTCAAGCTGGAGATCCCTGACGAAGAGCTTCCCGTCTGTGCCGACCCCGACATGATGCAGCGCGCTCTGCATAACCTTTTGGGCAACGCCATGCACCACATCGGCGAAGACGGCATCTTCGTGCTGCGGGCGCTCCGCTGCCCCGAGGGCGTCCGGGTGGAGGTGGAAGACCACGGCCCCGGCATCTCCGCCGAGGACCTGCCCTATATCTTCGACCGCTACTACCGCTCCCGCTCCGACGCGGGCAAGCAGGGGACCGGCCTCGGCCTCTCCATCACCAAAGCCATCTTCCAGCAGCACGGCTTCCGCTTCGGCGTCCACAGCACTGTGGGCAAAGGCACCGTGTTCTGGTTCATCATGACCGATACCGACGAAGTTTCCTCATAAAAAGGCGGGTCGCAGTCCGTTGGGACTGTGACCCGCCTTTTTACTATTTTTTCCGGCAGTACACCACTACCCTCGCTTTTCCGCCGGGGGTGCAGGTGTAGAGCACGAGGGGACAGCCGCCCTCCCGCAGGGCTTCTGGTTCTTCGGGCGAGACCTGCGCAGTCCGCTCCACCGTGTACACTGCCTCAGCGCCGTCCTGTGAAGTGAAACGCACCTCGTCGCCCTCCGAAAGGCTGCTCAGCCGCCCGAAGTGCGATTTGTAATTGTGGGCCGCGATGACAAGGTCTCCGCCCGCCGTACTGCCGCATTGACGGCAGGGCGAGACCTTGAGGTTCGCCTTGCTCCACTCGGTCTGCACCGGCAGCTCCAAGCCCAAAGCCGGGATGGTCAGCACCCCCAGATACTCCCGCTCGACGCTTGACGCCGGGGTTTCCGAAACCGGTTCCGACTCGGACTCTGCATCCTCCGTGGGCAGGCTTTCCGCGCTGTCTGCGGGCTCTTCTGTCTCCGACACTGCCGCGATGCTCTGGCTCTGGCGCAGCTGGCTCACCGCCGAAGCGGCCTGGGCGCCCGCCCTTGCATCCTCGAGCCGGTCGTAGACGTAGAGGCAGACCGCTGCCAGCACCAAGGCACTGCCCAGCATCAGGCAGAGCCGCTCCGGCACCCGCCTACGCATCGTGTCTGCACTTCCGGCTCAGCCAGAGACCCACCGCCACGAGGGCGATGCCCCCGACTGTCAGCACCGGCACGGGCCAGAGCAGCTGGCCGGTCTGGATGAGGGTCCCCACCGGTTCCGGCTCCGCAGCCGGGATGACTTCATCCGGCATCTCTGCCGAGGGTGTCGGCGGACGGATGACTGTGATCTCGCCCGGCTGCTCCACCGGCTTCGGGGTCGGCGCCGGCTTATCCGGCACATAGGGCGGCGTCACCGGCGGGGGAAGGGGGTCGGTGCTGCGGTAGCTGTTCTTGAAGAGCAGTTCCGTCTTTGCCCCGTCGTCCCCATCCCGCCGGACGGACACGTGTCCTTTCAGCTCACCGTCGGTGTCCCACGCCACCATGACTTTCAGGTAAAAGACGGTGTCGTCGTAGTCGGCCCGTTTCCGTCCGCCCGCGTCCTGAGTGACCGTATACTCGTATATGCCGGGCGCGGTGTAGACGATGGCATCAAACGTCTTCGTCAGGGTCTTGTCGTCGGCGTTGCGGCAGTCCCGGGCCGGAAAATCCAGCTCAGCCTCGTCGTCACAGCCTTCCGGCATCGGCGCGCCGTCCAACGCGGTCAGCCGCACCGTCAGCGTCTCGTCAGCTGCCTCTCCGGTGCAGCGGACGGACGCCTCCAGTTCCAGCTCCGCCCGCTGGTCTGCGGCCAGAGCGGGCAGGGCAGCGCTTACCGCAAGCGCTGCTGCCAGCAGGGCCGCTGCCATTTTCGGGAGCCTTCTCATGATAAGCTCTCCTCCTTTCCGTTTTGCAGGTCTGACATTGGTTCCATCCGGGCCAGCACCACCGTCCGCGCGTCGGTGTACTCCCCCGAGCAGGTAGCCATCGCCAGGAACTGCGCTCCTTCCGGCTCCTTTTCCAGCGCACGGAGGGCCTGTGCATCCATCTGAAGGGCATTCTCCTCCACAAAGGGGAGCAGCCCGCCTGCATCCGAGCGCCACTTGCCCGGGGCAAAGATGGCCTGTTCCGACGCAGGCACCACAAGGCAGGCCAGCACTTCCAGCCGATAGCTCCCGCCGGGCAGCGTCAGGGTGCCGGTGGTGTTCTGGCGGAAGAATGCTCCGTCCTTGTATTTGTCGAGGTCGCCGAACATCCGCCCGTTCTCCATATGGTGGCCGTAGAGCAGGGAATACCGCCCGCTGAAGTCCGCGTCGCAGTCAACATCCAGAAAGATGCTGCCCGCCAGCGCAAAGCTGCCGTAGACGTCGGTGTTCAGATAGGTGAAATTGCTCTCGCCCTGCACCACCGGGTAGTCGATGGCCGTGCCGTCCAGCGTCAGCCACCCGCAGACATCGGGGTTGATGTCCCGCAGCTGGCCGAAGGAGAGGCTGTTGTCCTCCTGCGGCTGGGGCTTGAAGGCCAACAGCCCGGCCTGCACATTGTCGGCAGCGGCGTACACCCGGCTGTTGTCCCACAGCGCATAGCCCGACCAGACCACCGCCAGCAGCACCAGCAGGGCCGTCACCCCGTCCAGCAGGCCGTTCGCCGCCCGCAGGGCCATCTTCTGCCACCGGATGTTCCTCACCTCCCTTGCCTTATTTCCTCCGCGCTTACTTCTGATGGCGGCGGCGCAGGGTCAGCAGCAGCCCGACGCCCGCAGCACCCGTCAGGGTAAAGAGATAGGGTGCGCTGTCCAGCACCACACCGGCATCCACGGTGCCGCCCTTGGTGTTGGTGAAGCTTGCCTGCTCGACCGCCCCATCCACTTCGCCCTCGGTTCCGGTCTCCGTCGTCACATAGTCTGCGACCGGCGTCTCAGACACCTTGTACTCGACGCCGTAGGGCAGGTTTTCGATGTGGATGGTGTCGCCGTCTTTCAGATAGAAGGTCGCTTCCGTCGTCTCGCCGGGCTTGATCTCGATCGAGGCGGGGTTCGCGCCATAGCTGCCGCCGGTGATGGCGTAGCTGTCCTGATAGGTCTTGCCCTCCTCGCCGGTCAGCTGCACCCTGAACTCGAAGTATTTCTCCTTATTGCCCATGATGCCCTCGACGTCCTTGTGGACTTCCAGCTCACCGGCAGAGTAGAAGTTGTCGAAGTCGTCCTTCTTGCCCTCGCCGGTGGACTCCGGGTCCTCGGTGTGGACAGCGGCAATTCGGAGCTTGCCGTCCTGCTCGATGACCGTCACCCGCAGCAGGATGGCGTCGCCGTAGTAGGTCACGCCTGCGCTGTTGCCCGCCGCCTCATGGATGATGTAGGTGTAGACGCCCACGCTGTCGTACTCGGGCAGGTCGATCTTGATCTCCTTGGTCTTGGTGGTGCTGCCGGCCTCGCCTCTCAGGTAGCTCACCGTGCCGATGGTGGGCATCGGCATATTCTCCGGGGTGATGTCGTCCGACGCATCGGTGACATTGTCCGCCTCGATGTCGAAGCTGAACGTCTCCGCCGGGGAGAAGGTCCCCTCGTTGGCCAGCTCGTAGTTTTTCTTGATGACCACGCTGTCCATGTCCGCATACGTCTCGCCGCTGGCCGCAAAGGCGGGCATGACGCTGACGCCCATGGCCAGAGCGATGGAAAGCACCCCCGCGAGAAGCTTTTCTACCTTGTTCTGTTTCATCCTAGAGTTCCTCCTATCTTGTCTTGTATGGCTTTTGGCGGCTCAGAGCCCCCGCCGCCGGATGAGGGTGATGACTTTTGCCTTGACCGCACTGCACTGCACCGGGCCGAAGTCACGGCTGTCCTCGGCCTGTGTGCGGCAGTCGCCCAGAATGAAGACGCTGTCCTCCGGCACAGCGTAGGGGTAGCTGAGCAGAGATTTGGGGTAGGTGGGGTAGAGGATGCCGCCGCCCTGCGCCGAGCCGTTGACCTCCACAACGCCGCTCTCGCTCAGGGTCACGATGTCCCCGCCCCGGGCCAGCACGCGGCCCACCTGCAGCCTTCCCGAGCGCTCATATACCACGACATCATTCTTGGCATAGTCTTTTTCCAGCCGGATGCCCAGCACGAGGTCGCCGTCCTTCACGGCGGGGAACATCTCATTGCCGGACGCCTGCGTCACCAGATACACCTGCGTCAGAAGCACCCAGAGCACAGCGGCGAACACCGCCAGCCGCACCGCCAGACTGCGCACTTCCCGCAGCAGGGGGCTTTTTTCCGGCTTCGCCGGTCCGGACAGGTTCGCTTCCGGCGTCCCGGGCGGGGCCTCCGGGGCAAGCGCCTCGTTTGGTTCCTTCACTCATCTTCCTCCTTCTTTCTGTTTTTGCAGCCCAGAACGGCCGCACCGGCACACAGCATCAGCGGCAGCCCGAAGAAGTCTGTCTCCACGCCGGTGTCCGGGTCTATATCGGCCAGAACGTAGTGGGCATAGAAGTTGACGACGCCGTTTTCCAGCTCTTCGCCGGTGGGCTTATAGCCCTCTTCCCACTCGTCCTGCGATACCTTTTCCTTCGGGTCCGGCTCATCCGTCACCGAACCGGGGAGCTCTTTGTACCAGCCGTCGAAGACGTAGCGCGCACCGCCGATGTCGAACTCTTTTTCGATGTCCGCCGTCGTCTCTTCCACCCGCTCGCCGCTCTGGTACTCGCGGCTTTCCCGGATGCTGTAGTCGTCCTCGCCCGGGGCGCGGACGTTGAACCGGGCCGTGAAGCTTTTCCTGCTTTTGACGCTGATGATGCAGTCGATGTGCTTGTCCGGTTCTGTCCCGTTGCTGCGCGAGATCTTGTACGGCGTCACCACGATGCTCTCCAAATCTTCCCGCGTCAGCCCTTCGACGCCGGTAGCCTCTTCGATGGTGTCCTTATACTCGTCCCATATCTCATCGACGACCTCGTCCCAGTAGTCATCGCCCGGTTTCAGCGACCATGCGTCGCCAGTCACGCCGCCCGGCCACGATACAACATAGTCTGACACATCTGTCAGGATGTTCTTGCCGTTATCTTCCCATGCCGCGCCGTAGGTCTTCACCTTGCCGACCCACTTGCACTCGCTGTTGTCCGGCGCCCACTGGCTGGGGTCATTGCTGCCGGGCCGGCTGGTGGGGGTCTTGAGCAGGAAGACCGCCGCCGATTCCTCCTGAGCCCAATCGCCCCGGCCCGGTACATCCTCATCCAGTTCGTCCGCAGGCAGGGCATTTTTATCCTCGTCTGCGCTGTCGTCGGCCAAGTCGGCATCCTCCTCAGGGGATCTGTCTTTTTCGGGCTGCTCTGCCTCATCCGGAGGCGTTTCCTCCTCGGCGGTGGGCCGTTCTTCCCACAGCTCCGGCAGAACGGCGATGTCCTCTTCCTCGTCTAAAACAGACTCCTCCTGCCGGGCCTCATCGTCGGTGAAACAGGCGTAGAGGCTGCACTCGCCGTCCGCTTCCGGCCAGAGCGGTCCTTCATCCGGCACGAAGCGGACCGCCGTCCCTTCGTCGTCCCGGCTGTACCAGAAGCGGAAGCTCTTTCCCTCCACCTCCGGCTCTTCGGGCATCAGAAGCTCTTCGCCGCTGCCCACGGTCTGTTCCGCGTAGGGCAGGCCGCCGTCGGCCTCGTCCGACTCGCTGAGCCAGAAGAGATAGGTCCTCTCAAACTGCTCGTCCGCTTTGACGGCCCCGCTGTCCGGCGTCAGCGTCTCGTCGGGCAGCCCGATGTCATCCAGCCCGTCCACCACGACGGGGATGCCGCCTTCCGCGGGCAGAAGCACCGGCTCGTCTGTCCGGATGTCCTCTTCTTCGTCCCAGGCAGGCTCGTCCTCTATTTCCTCGTCCCATGTCTGGTCCGGCACGCTGTCCGTCCGCTCCGGCCCTTCGGCAAATGCGGGCAGCAGACAGCCGCACAGCAGCACCAGCACGATGCACAGTGCTGCGGCGCGCAGTGTCAGCCGCCTCCGTTCCAGTCGATTCCGCATACAACAGCCCTCCTTCATTCTCGCTCCCGGCGGGGATGCCGCCCTTTGCGTTATCAGGATACCGTTTACCGGACACGAAGGATGTCATTGCGTGCCAGTGCAAAAAATTTACGCATAAAAAACCGCCGCCGGGGTCTTTCGACTCCGGCAGCGGTCTGCTGTCTCCGAATTTTCGGTTTTCAGGTGCGGGTGGTGGCTTCCATGCAGTGCTCGGAGGGGGCGTAATATTCCATCAGCGCAATGTAATTCTCGCAGTGGTGGCAGAACGCCGCCCGGATGGCGTCGTCGGGCGCGCTCCTCATCGACACGAACATCAGGATGTACTTTGCAATGAGGCTCACAGCCTCGCTCTCGAGGCCATAGCAGAGGCCCACCGCCAGGATCGGCACGACGATCTGCTGCGCACGGATGGGGATATTCTCCGCATCGACCCGCTTGAGCACGGCACGGCTCATGGTGGATGCCGCCCAGACGGCGCGGGAGATCTTCCAGTAATCCATATTCTTCAGATGGGTGAGGGTGCGCAGCCGCTGGATGACCTCGCCGTCGTCCAGAACTTTGTTCTGCGTGACCTCCTTCTCCGAGCGGATGAAGGCACACTGTATCATATCCATCAGGGCGGCTTCGTACTTCTCATGGTAGTTCTCGCGGGAGATGAAGTACTCCTCCATCCGGAGCATGACTTCGTTCGTCTCTTTGTCGGTGGCCAGCCAGCTGAAGTCCAGCGGCGTCGGGCCGAAATCATTCTTGCCCATCTCGTTCAGGTCTTCCAGCTCTTCCTCGTTCCGGGTGGAAGGAAGGAAGCGGTCGTTGCCGTTCCGGTGGAAGCCCCACTCCTCGGGCAGAAGATGCGGCACGATGTCGCCGCTGGAGATGATGTTGAAGATGTTGCTCTCGCCCCAGCTCTCTTTCAGGCTGCCGTCGGCGTTGTGGTTGTTGTCGTAGTCCTGCTGCAAGTCGGGGTAGTCCTGCGGGCCGAGGGCCACCGGCGTCGCAAAGGTGTAGACGAAGACATTCTCTCGTTCCAGTCCGGGCAGCTCCCTGTTGACCCGGGCGGCCAGAAGGTTCGCCACCACCGCACCGCGGCTGTAGCCGCCCATCCAGAGCTTGACGACGCCCAGCTCTCCCTTTTGCTGAGCTGCCGCCAGATAGTTCTTCAAATCGGCAAACACCTCATGCACCGGGATGATGAAGCCGCTGTGGGCGTGGCCCGTGCCGGTGTGCAGATTGCTCACCCACTCGCCGCCGTAGCCGCCGCCGCGCAGGATGAGCGCCACGATGGTGGTGCGCTTCCCGTTCAGGGTGATGGTCTTGCGGGCCGTGGACCAGCCCACGAAGTCGCCCGCCCTGCCCACATCGACATCATAATAGCGGTATTTCACGTCGCCGAAGCCCAGCTTGGCATAGGCTGCGTCGAGGCTGTTCTCGCGGCCCACGTCCCCGTTGGCCCAGTATTTCGCATCGCTGGCCCATGTATTGAAAGCAGCCGTCACCATGCCCAGCGTCGCCAGCGCCAGCTGGTGGTCGTACTGGATGGAGCTGTGCGCAAAAAAACTGTCGCTGTAGTAATACTCGTGCTCGATGTCCATCTGGCTCAGCTCGCTGCGGAAGGACATTGTATAATTGCCTGCCGGGACTGCCCGGCCCACCGTCTGGCTTTTTGCCGCTGCCTTAGCCCGGGGCAGTGCCAGCCCGGGCGCAAGAGCCGCACTGTAAACCAGCGCTTTACAGAAATCACGTCGTTTCATGGTCTTTCCCCCTTGCTGCTTTCCATAAACCTCTGACATTTCTATCGTATAGGTGGTTTGCTATAGTATACCGTATTTTTCCAGCGGATTCAATCATCAACTCTGCCGATCGGGTATATAAAAACCGGGCCGCAGCGATGCGGCCCGGTCATTTTCGTATTCTCAGAGAAGCTGCGGGTCCATCTGGCGGCAGAAGTCCACGATGTGGCGGAACATCTGCTCGACCGCCGGAGCCATCGCCGTGGGGCGCTGGACAGCCAGACCCACCACCCGGTACTCTTCCGGCTCGATGGGGTAGATCTTGACCGCCGCCGTGCAGCTGCGCAGCAGCATCCGGGGCATGATGGAGATGCCGAGGCCCGCCTCCACCATGGCGATGTTGGACTGGTCGTCGATGACGTGGCAGCGGCGCTCGGTGGAGATGGAGTATTTCTTGAGGAACTGGCGCATCTCGGCGTCGGTGGCGTCGCACTGGACGACAAAGCTCTGGCCGTTCATCAGCTCCGGCGTCATAATGCCGTTTGGCGGTTCGGGCCAGTCCTGCGGCACGATGCAGAGCAGCGGCTCACGGAACAGCTCGGTCAGGTTGAACTCTTCGCGGCAGGTGGCGGACAGGAAGGCCAGGTCCACCTGACCGGTGCGCAGCCACTCCTTCACGTCGTCGTAAGTACCCTGATAGACCTCGACTTCGATCTGGGGGTAGCTTGCCATGAAGCTCTTGAGGATCTGGGGCAGCAGGCCGGCGCAGACCGAGTTGAATGCACCCAGCTTCACCTTGCCCTTTTCCAGGCCGTTGAGGCGGGCAATGCTCTGCTGCAGGGCCTCGTCGCTGTTGAGCACCGCCCGGATGGACGGGTAGAGCGAAGCGCCATAGCTGGTCATGGTCACGCCGTTTTTGCCGCGGTTGAATAAGGTAAAGCCAAGCTCAGCCTCCATCACCGCGATGGCATGGCTGATGGCAGAGGGGGTCAGATGCAGCTGCTGGGCGGCTTTGTTAAAGCTGCCCTGACGCGCGACTGCATCGAAAATTTCGTAAGAAAACAGCGTCATGTCCCTAGCCTCCTTCCGTTTTCAGTTCGGAGACGCCCGTTCTTCTGTGAATCTTTTTCACCTTGAGGATGCTATGCATCAATTTTCTTTTTGAGTGTACTATCCTATCTCCGCTTTGTCAAGCATCCTAACCTTAATTTTGGACGTTGAGCCAAATTTCCGCTTTTGAAACGCTATTTATAAGGTATATTGCGCCCTTTTTCGTTCCAGTATTTTCCTGTTTTGAACAAAAAGACCGACCGCCCTCCATCCCGGAAAGCCGTCGGTCTTCTGCGTTCTGCAGATGTTTTTACTCGAGCACCAGCAGCAGGCTCATCTTGATGCGGCCCTGCGCCGTGACGCCGTGGAGACCGTTCTTGTCGAGGCGGAAGCTCTCGCCTGCGTTCAGCTCATAATTCTTCTGAATCTTCTTCATTTTTGTACCTCTGACCTCTAAAATTTTTGAAAAAATCACAGGCACAAGCCCAAAAAGCCTATATAAAACAAAAAAGACGGCAAACCGTTTCTCTCAACGATTTATCGTCCTTTTGGTGCGCTCGAGGGAACTCGAATCCCTGGCCCTCTGATTAAAATCATTGAGCGGATAGATTTTTGTGCCTTTAATTGCGAAGAAATATACGGCAATTAGTGCATTTTGCGCTGCTATGTGATTGATGGAACGCCCGTGGATTCTTGAGTTGTCGCATTTTTGTCGCACATTTTTGCGAGACGATAAATGGGACTTTTATAATTAGAGAAGGGGTGGAAGAGGTTATACTTTGAGATGGAGGATTGATGAGGCATTCGCTGAGAGGTCAGTTGTGACAACGGGGAAGTGGGGGCGATTTTTCTTCGAGCAGCACCATTTTAGGAACATTAAAATTTGCCCGGAGTGATTTTGGAGACATGTGTAGGAAGATGCAGGAATTGTGGATCTCCGCCGGGAAGGGGGATACAAGGATGTGATGGGGATAGGTATGGATACCATCACATCCTTATATAACGACCTCTGAAAATAGCCGTATGAACTCCTGAAGTCTGGTGTCCACACAGCATTGCGTTAAAACTTGATTACCTTCTGTTCGTGGGTGAAAGCAGAGATGGTTGCCACGCCGTTCTTGAAATAGAACACCTCAGTGTTACCATCGTCTGCAGCATACATTTTCTTCAGTTCCGGATAAGCATCCAGTATGGACTGGCGTGCTTCAATGCGGTCATCTTCTGCCAACTCACCAGCGACACGAATCCACTCGCCACCTTTGAATGCACACAGCTCCGCCTTCGGGTTGGCATGGAGCTGCCTGGAGACATCCTTTTTCTTTCCAGTCTGGATGTACAGCTTCCCTTTAAAAATATGTGCTGTGCCAGACGGACGAACTCTCGGCTGGTCGCCTTCCACAGTTGCCAGATAATAAGTTTCAGCTTCTTTTAAGAACTTGACGATTTCTTCCATTGATGTGTCTCCCATCTCTCCCCCTTTTTTCACAGAGTCTTCTTTAAATTATTTCACTTTCTCAAGAACCTCATCAGCACTCATGCCGTCAGCCAGAAATTTCTTGACCACAGCTTCGGCTTCTGACTTTTTTGCTTCTTCGGATGCCTTCTGATTTGTTTTGGCTTTCTTGGCCTCTAGCTTGGCCACCTCTTTCTCGGCGGACTTCAGTTCGGATTTCTTAGCTTTCAGGTCGGCTTTCAGAGAATCGATATTGGCAGTGATAGAAGAAATCTCATCGTTGAGAGAGACGATCGCAGACTGTTTCTCGGCAATCTGAGATGCAGAGTCGGATCGGTTCTTGCTGCCTTTGGTTCTGGCCATAGGATGATGCCTCCCGAAAGAATATGTAAGATTTGATGTTAGTATAACAGCGGCATCCACTCGATGTCTATCATAAAGAAGATTCGCTCTTAACTATTTTTGACACAGAGTACTTGTCCGCCAGTTGTTGAATAGCATTGCTTTGTTCTGCTGTTGCCAGCGGATTCAAAATGATGTTCTCAACGAACAAGTTAAACTTAAACGGAACTTCCAGCCCTGCCTCCTTCTCACGCTTATAAATTATAGCTCTAATTTCGTTTTCCTTTTCAAATTTGTGCTTTTTCAAAGCATGGAAAACTCTCATCGCATGTGGGAGATCAAACTGCTTTCGCTCTTCGTCATTTGGGATATAGAATGGGATATCTCCTGTTCCCAGATTTCCATCCTCATTCAGATAATGAATTTGATAAACACGCCCACCTCTAGCTGCTGCACATATCACTAATTGACGCACAGCCATTACAATGCAGACACCGTCCTTATTTTCATCTTCACCTGCATACTCTGCTCACATTTTTTTATTTCCCGGTTGGTAAGGAGTCCAGCATGAAACATATGGCACATAGACTTTGTTCTTTAGAATGTTGAACTGCCGATAGTTCTCCTCAGATTCTTTGCTCCATCCTTCAAAAAACGATGAAGGAATCTCACCTTCATATTTGTCTTCAAAATTGAACGCATTACAAAAGAACAATGTATTGGAAGAAAGCATTGACTCCAATTTATTGCAGCTAATATATCTCGCAATTTTCAAGTCCAGTTTTGGCTCATACTCACTGTTAATGCGTTCCATTTCCCACGCCGTATAAATAGCCATACAGTATTCTCCCTTTTTGAAAAAAAAAAAGCCTCTGCCTCTTAGCCAGAATCTCTTGTGTTGTCTACCGCTCACCGCGTAGGGGTGTGCAAAGTTTCGAGCGGCAAAGCTGTGGGAAGTCTCCCGCAGCCTTATATTATACTAAAAACCGGTGTTTTTCAAGAATTGCAAGCAAATATACAACACCGCAGTCAAATAATCATCTATGCTTAAATGCAGAGGTGATTACAACGAAAACACAGCTCAGAAAATTTGCAGTTCTTAAAACTATTTCCTCGAAAATAGGTGCTTACCTTCATAAAATCGATGCTGTTCCACAAGAAGATGATTTGGATTTTGACGATGAGGAATGGATGGACTATCCAGTAAAACCAACTCTTGCCCACGTCATCCTTGATCTGCTGCTCTCCCCTACATACCGTCTACCCAAAACTGTAACCGTAGTACGCATCTATCGAGATAAAAACATATTCTCCGTCTGTCCAAGGTGCGATGTCTGCATAGAGCGAGAATACCAAGGGTACTGCCATCGATGTGGACAGTATCTCGACTGGTCAAAACTGGATGATGCAGAGGAAATCTTCATAGGATGGGACGGCGTGGAAGATGATGATCAACCATCTCGCTACGCCACATCATTATGATGTATGCCACCAAAATGCCAATCCACTCGCCCATCGTATTACCGAACACATCATCGAACTCTGCGATGCCAAGTCCCGTAATATACTGGGTGGTTTCAATTGCCACAGACATCACGAAGGGAATCAACAGCACCCACTTTTTCTGAAACCACCTATACAGCCCCGTTCCAAGTGGAATAAGCAGCCAGATGTTATTGACGTCCCCCACTCTCACAGATTGCTCTTTCAAAAACTTCCCAGCATAGGAAAAGAGGACAAAGTTCGTTCTTGCATCCCCTGACTCCCGAAACATCAGTTTTCATAAAGAATAAAAGCTATATAAACAGTCGCCAGTACTACGCTCAAACTCTTTGGAAGAGCAATCATCAGCAAACAGACCACACATCCAATAACAACTACCATGCATGGGAAGCCATTCAGAAGGTTGTCCACACACAGCATAATGTTGCCGTTTCTCTCAAGCAGAATGTTTGCCTTGCCACTACGTTTGATGCCGTACTGCCCTAAAGAAGGATAATAGATACAATCAGCAGCATTCCACATTCTCGTTTTAGGCTTGCACTCAAACTCCATAACCCCGACTCTTGATAGTCTCCACAACCTGTGTCACATACTTCTGGCAGGTGTCATGGTCAGGTGCTTCCACCATCACACGCACGACAGGCTCAGTGCCGGACTCACGGACAAGGATACGACCGATGTCACCCAGTGCCTCGGCTACGGCCTTGACTGCTGCCTGCACTGCTTCGTCGTCCTTTGCAGCTTTCTTGTCGGTCACGCGAACATTCTCCAGAACCTGCGGGTAGATCTTCAGCGGCTCAGCCAGCTTGCTCATGGGCAGTTTCTTGGCCAGCATGACTTCCATCATCTTCAGACTGGTCAGAATACCGTCACCGGTGCTAGCGTACTTAGAGAAGATGATATGACCACTCTGCTCACCACCGATACGGCAGCCGTTCTTCGCCATGTACTCATAGACGTACTTGTCGCCCACAGCGGTCTTTGCATAGCCGATGCCCTGCTCATCGAAAGCCTTGTACAGGCCGAAGTTGGACATAACGGTAGTAACAACAGTGTTTGTCAGCAGTTTGCCACGTTCCTTCATATAGCAGCCGTAAATGTACAGGATATGGTCGCCGGTGATCACATTACCCTTCTCATCCACACACAGGCAGCGGTCAGCATCGCCGTCATAAGCGAAACCGACGTCCAGTCCCTTCTCTACCACGAACTTCTGCAAGCCCTCGATGTGGGTGGAGCCGGCATTGTTGTTGATGTTGGTACCGTTGGGCTGTGCATTGATGACGTAGGTATCTGCACCGAGAGCATCAAACACAGACTTAGCAATACTCCAGCTTGCACCGTTGGCGCAGTCCAGACCAACCTTGACGCCCTTGAAGGAGTAGATACCGAGGCTGATCAGGTAGCCCATATAGCGGTTGCGGCCGGACACATAGTCCACCGTGCAGCCAATGTGTTCCCGGTGAGCGAAAGGTAGCTCCGGCCAATCCTTGTCGAACACGTGGAGCTTGCCGTCGATGTAATCCTCGACTAACAGCAAGATCTCCTCCGGCATCTTCTCACCATAGCAGTCGATCAGCTTGATGCCGTTATCGTAGTAGGGATTATGGCTGGCCGAGATCATGATGCCACAATCAAAATCATCCACCCGGGCGATATAAGCCACAGACGGCGTGGTGGTGACGTGCAGCAGGTAGGCATCTGCGCCGGAGGCAGTCAGACCTGCAACCAGACTATACTCGAACATATAAGAGCTGCGGCGGGTGTCCTTGCCGATTACAATGCGTGCAGGCTCGTTGTTGCCGTTGCGCTCGCGCAGGGCGTTGTAATACCAGCCCAGAAAACGACCAACCTTGTAGGCGTGGTCAGCGGTCAGAGTTATTCCAGCCTCACCACGGAAGCCATCGGTTCCAAAATACTTTCCCATTATGCAATTGTGTCCTCATCCAAAGAGTGATTTAACGAATATATGCTTTAGCCGAGAGGAAATCTCGTTGCCTGCCGTCCGCCACGTAGAGGCAGCATATCTGAGCAGCGCAGCCATGTGGCGGGACACATGGCTGCGATAAGTATTAGCCTCTGCGGAACAGATCGCGAGTATAGACCTTTTTCTGCACATCGTCCAAGCAGCTGTCATAGCGGTTAGCAATGATGGCCTGACTGCGCTTCTCGAATTCATCCAGATCGTTGACGACCTCACTGCCAAAGAAGGTGCTGCCATTCTCCAGCATCAACTCATAGAGGATGACCGTTGAGCGCTTAGCAGTTCACCGAACTAAACAACGATTGAAAATCAAGGGCGCGGAAGGACGCATATTGCAATTACACCTGGAATTAAAGCTCGCCTACAAGAGTACCCTGTTCAATTCAAGAACACATCTCCCCTCTCAACTGAACTTACATGTCAAAGTTGGACACGACTGTGGTCAACAATGTTGAAAATGCATCAAGGAATCATCATCAAAGGTGCTACTATTCCCCCTAACAGGAAAGACGCTAGCGATCCGTTTCCCCAGTTCATATTATACAAATATAGGGCAAAGCTTCCTGCTGCGCAAAACATAATCGCAATATCCAGGCAAGAACACTTTCTCTTACCGAGGAAAGGCCATTCCTCAATGCTTTGTGCAAACGGAATAAGTGAAAGAATCATTGACATCACAAAAAATCTGTTTCCGTTTGATCCCAAATTAAATGACATTGATACGCCCTCAATGAATACTATGTAAGACAAATTCCACAGCTTACTATTTTGAGTTATATCCCCTTTAGAAGACGCAACATAAGGTCTGGTCAATAACGCTCCAGCAAATATCATTTGAAGATATCTTGTAAACAGTGAGTGGAAACTTGTTACTGCGTAACTTGTATATACCTGCGTTGTTCCTATCACGCTGTTGCAGAGCATACCTACAATGGTGTCTGTTGATCCAATGCGAACTGTTTGCACATACCCCGTGAATAAAGATAATAGCGCCACTGTTGCAAGCGTACATATTCCCTTGTGTTTAGAAAAGAAAGGCAACGCAACCCAAGCCACTATTATCGGAATTATCGCATGGTGTAAAAAAATCGCCGCCAGGAGGACGCCTATTGTCCGTATGATTCCTACATTTTTTATGTAATGCCTATAAAAAGCATACCCTGCAATGATAAATGCATTCGCATATCGAATTCCAATTCCTATATCCAATATTGGGACAATTGTCATACCTATTAGAAGAATTGTAATCCATTGCTTCATTTTTAGACGATTAAGACATGCATAATCGAAAATCATCCATGTCAGCATCGTATATGCAACAAATGCTCCTGACGCCTGAAGTAATTGCATATTACTAAATCGAGCCATTACCCAAAGCCACAAATCCCATGTAAAAACTCCACTTTGGAATCTAGTATTTCCAAAGCACTGCCACAAGGGAATATTTTTATATGAATTCATGGAGATAAAATGTCTAAATATATCATTTCCAGAATCCGGTATATAGCAATACATCATCAACGCCATGGATGTACCGAATATTATAGCGCTAAGTCTCGAAAAATGTTTTTGTTCAAACAGCAATACAGATATAACAATTCCAATAACTGGGCTTATTAGAACAAACGCCATTATAACAAATATATACATCTTCTTCACCTTAACTAAAACGATTTTATCATTTATTCATTTTTCCAGAATTACCCGACTTTCCCAGGAACTCACATAAAATATATTCATGGTGAAACACTATAAAAAGTAAAACAGAAACAAGTATATTCACAATAAGGCGGGCAACCACTGTCGTAAAAAAACATCCAACACAATATGCTATTGCCATAATAATTCCTACAGATAACAGATCTTTCAAAAGCATTTTTGCGTATTCATCAATATCCAGTTCGTTTCGCACGCAGATTGTTTGATAAAGTATAACAAAGTACTCTGCTACTATGGTCCCGACACAAGCACCATACGAACCGTACTTTCCAATCAATAATGTATTCAGAATAAGGTTCACAATAGCACCGCCAACCGTAGATTTTACATAAATATGATCCATTCGCATGGGAATCAGATATTGGGTGCGAATCACATTTGCCCACGCAGACGCTAAAATTGTGACACTCAATATCTTTATGATGCTCCCACTCTTTAAGAATTGCTCACCAAACAGCACAACAGATACATCATCAGCAATCAAATACAGGCCCATAGCCATCACACTTGCCAGCAGAAGTGCAAGCTTCATGGATGCATAAATCATTTTTTTTGAATCTTCCGAAGTTTTATGTTCAAGCAGGTAGGCCATTCTTGGAAGCATAACCGTACCAAGGGCATTAATCACTGAGATCGGAATATTAATCAAACGCTCTGCGTTCTCATAATATCCCAATTCCGTAACGGTAGAAAGCGAGCCAAGCATGGTTTTATCCATCACGCGGTAAATACCGAAAGCCAGAACAGGGACAAATAGAAGCAGGCAACCTTTTAGGCGCTTCAGTGAATCTTGAAGCGTTGTTTTGACTCGATTGACGTACTTATGAAGAGAGAAAATCAAATATAACTGACTTGCGACCGTGGATCCCGCCATAATATACGTATAAACTGCCAAATCCCCCTCAGTTTTTACAAAACATAAAATTAAAACCAGAGAAAGCACTTTAATGATGCAGTTTCGCGTGATTGTGAGTTTGAACTTCTCAAGTCCAAAATAGAACCAGTTAATATCGAAGCATACGGACACAAGGTAGAGGAATTGAATTGCTGCGATTTCCTTGTATGCTTTGCACCAAAGAAACAAATAGCTCAAATATCCAACAATCGCAATTCCAACAACCATAAGTTGTAGTCTATAGATTGACCAGAACACTCTCGAAAGTTCTTCCCTATTGTCCCGGACTTTCGCAATTTCACGGTTTCCATAATTGTTTATTCCCAGCATTCCTACTAGCATGAACATGTAGACGATGGAATATGTATAGGAATAAATTCCTACATTATCAACACCCAGTCGCTTTGAAATATAGCTGACGGTTATCAGTGGGAATATATATGTAAGCATCTGATACGCAACATTCAGTAAAAAATTCTTATTCTCGCTTTTCACGCTTCAGTTATATCCTCCTATCAACAAGTGCCTTTTTTAAGTATGTATATGCTCTCTCCTGCTCTTTCTCTAACAGGTGTTCATACTTATTATAGTTCTTTTCCTTCAGATAGTTGAAGCCATCATCAAACTCTATTGGAATCATTCGATCCTCTAAATCCAACAGATACATCAGAGTCTTCACTCTGTCATCACTACCAAACATTCCTCCATTTTTCACCGTCCAGAATTTTTTTCGATATATAGTCGAAAATACTGTCCCATGAAATGATGTAGTTATAATCATTTCTGCATTTTTTATCAGTTGTAAATATGTGGACGGATTTTCTATTTTCGGAAGTTTAAATCCTGAAAATTGCATACCCTTTATATAAAAAGTTTTTGTATTGAATGCAATAACCGGTAAATTGTATTTTTGAGAAATTTTGTGAACCAGTTTATTTATATCTCGGCTATAGCCGGGTGAATAATAGAAGATATATCTGAGCGGAAGTTTCAGTTCATGCGATTCAATTTTGGCATAATCATCTTGCTTCAGCAGCAATGTCGGATCCAGAAGTAGTTCGGCACTTCTTCCCGTTAATTTCTGCAACCATTCCAATCCATTACGTTCACGAATCGACAAACAAGAAAAATCTTTTAGATATTTCGCATATCGGATAGGATCATCCGCAAAGTCAGCAATATTTTTTGCGCCAAAAGATGGTGCGTATGCAACTTTTTTTGCCAATTTTACCCACGGAAGAAAATACGCATCATCGCCATCTTCTATAGTAATATTCCACACCTGATCGCTCCCAGCAACCACGATATCATAATCCGCATCCGACAAATCTGCTGATTTATGAATCGGAAAATTCGACAAGCGGAAATTGTTCTTCTTGAATCTTTCATACGACTCATAGTTTCTAGCTATTCTTTTAAACCATGGAGCAAGGATTATATTTTTTATAACATTTTTCAAGCTGTCGTTCGGTTGACGAACGCTATAAAGTTTTTGCTGTCCTTCGTTTGAAAAATCGACAATTTCCGATTTGCGTCCTGTCAGCCGATTGATTACCTGCTGTAAAGCAAATGCCTGAAGCATAGAGCCACAGTTATAAGAATTATGGAATGTTATAATTCCAATTTTTTTATTCAAATCATTTCCCACTTCATTTTCCCCTTTTTCTGCTTACATCTGACTCTATTTCTAAGGTCAATTATCCTGTTAGCTCCCCAAAGGCAGTTATGTTTTGACAGCCAATATACACTCTGTGCTGCTTTGTTGCAATCCTTACTACAAGGAAATGTTTTTATATATTTTCGCATTTCCTGCTCGCAGACTTTTCGTGCGTTTTTCTTCCTGCGGGTCTCATCAATGCCAGCTAGTAAAAACAAATATAGATAAACACTGTATGTCACTGCATAGGACATACAACGAGTAATCTCAGAATTTTCAACATGATTATCCTTCAACAGCTTTTCTGCCAAAGAAAAATATCTCAAATTCGAGTCATAAAACTTATCGCTGTATTTTTTTGAGGATGACCCCATATAAATCCGGTACTGATAAAATGAGGCTCTGCGACAAACAAAATGCTCTGCCATAAGAATCACATTCAAATTGAATATTCCATCTTCTCCATTGACAAGACCACAGTCAAACCCGATTTGATTGCGCAGAAGGAACTCTCTTCTGTACAGCTTTGACCATGGAGCGCTCATATTTGCATTACATTTAGAATCGAAAATACCAAAGATTCTGTGTATGATATTTGTCCTATCAACGTTTCTTTTCTTCACAAAGTTTTTACTAAAATAGACCACATCTGCCGTTCCGTCACATTCGGATAGGACGGCAGTTTTCCAACCGGGCGATAATCTATCATCTGCATCAACAAACATGATATATGTGCCTGCGGCTTCTGCTATTCCGCGGTTTCTGGTATAGGAAACACCGTGGTTTTCATGGTGCAGAATACGAATATTGCTTTTTTCATAGCGTCGTATAACATTATAAGAAGAATCAGTTGAACCGTCATCAATCAACAAAAGTTCTATCTCATCATCCATTTCAGGCAGAATAGATGTGAGGCAGTCTTCTATATATTTTTCTGCATTGTATATAGGAATCACAATAGACAACTTCATATCCATACTCACAGCATCCTTCGTTGATATTTTATCACAGTCCTTGGCGCAATAGAAAACACGCAGAGTTTCGCTCTTTGTTTTATACTAAATTCCTTCCATTGCGGGCGAAGCTTCTTCCACTCTGTATCGATTTTATACCTGAGTCTGCCTTCTCCGTCCTCAACGAAGCGAACTCTATACCTTGCTGCACAAAGGAACATCGCATATTGAAAAGCCGCCATCCGGTAAACATTCGGGTAATTGTTTACCAATTCGATGATTTGTTGGTACGCCTTCATAGCATCAAACCATTTTGGATTATCCAGCCGATTTGATGCACTGTTTTCAATTTGGCGGTAAAAGTATTTTTTTCCGCTGTTATAGACCGCTTTTTTACAATTCAGCAAATAGCGCACATTAAAGAGCAGATCCTCGCAAACAGCGATATCTTGTTCCAAGCGAATAGATTTCGTTTGTAACAAGCTCTTCTTATAGAGCTTGTTCCAAACGAATCCCTCAAATGTTCCAAACACCTGCTTCAGCGCTTCTGTTTCTTCATATAGGAACACTGTTCCACTCGTAAACCGTTCTGGCTGAAAAGATTTGCCTTTATCAACTCCGATAACTGCTATGTCGGCATTTGTTTTTTCCAGATCATGAACCATCTGTGCCACAAAATCTGATGCGACAAGATCATCTGAGTCAACAAATGTCACATATTCGCCGGTACAGTGATCCAGCCCAAAATTTCGGGAGTAGGATACGCCATGATTTTTATTATAGTACGGCACAATTCGTGCATCCTGCTTTGCTAGATTTCTTATTATCGCGGCCGTCGAGTCTTTTGACCCATCATCGACCACAAGAATTTCCAATGCTTGATAAGTCTGTTCACAAATTGATTCCAGACATTCTTCAAGATATTTCTCTGCATTATATGCAGGAACAATAACACTGACCTTTTTCATATTTTCTCATTGCTCCTCATATCGCTTTTGATATCCTGCTGCCATACTCTTTGCCGACAGTTTCTTCTCCTGAAATGCCCTGATCTCGGCACTGTTTGTCTTTCTTTCCCTCAGCGCATTCAGTTTTATCTCAAAATCACCCGATGAGAATATCTCGCCAAGATAAACATCTTGACCCATCTCCACGACTTCCCGGTGCGAAGGAATATCCGACAGAAACAGCCCCAGCCCGCAGGATAATGCTTCCAGAACAGAAATCGAAAAGCCTTCGGATTTGGAGGCTGACACATATACATCACTGATGTTCATGTATGCAATCGGGTCAGTTTGAAATCCCAGCATCCGCACATGGTCGTCTGCTTTTGCCTTGCACTCTGCTTCTTTTTCGCCGTTGCCAAGGACCAGCAGATATTCATCGTTTTCGTGATATTGCACAAAATTATCGATCAGCCACGCAACATTCTTTCCGGAATTCAACACTCCCGCATAGAGGAATACCCGTGCATCCTCCGGCACATCGACTTCCTCTCGGGTTACAACAGAATGCGCCTGTACCGGCTCAATACCGTTGCGAATAAACGATGCGTTCGGCAGACGCCCTTTCAAAACATCATAGACAGACTTTGAACAGCATACGCACCCGTCCAATCTTTTTAATGCAGCCATGTGCAGCGCAATGAAGATACGGCTTTTGGCGTACCCATAAGTATCAAGGTAGTCTTCATACATATTGTTGTGGATTGTTGTAATTCGCTTTGCTGTTGTGCGCAGACGGGAAGAAAGGATATCAGGAATGATTCCATGCGTGTGCAAAATATCAAAATGGCCTTTTTTTATATAATCCTCAAATTCTTTGCCTTGCCCTAAAAGACACTTCATACGACTCAACGTCTTGCACTCATAAACCGCAACACCATTATTCTGCAACGTTGAAGCAACTTCTGAATCATTGCCTTCAAACAAAGTGATCAGGGCTATGTCATATTCTAACCTGTCCAGATTGTCGATAAGATTCAGCACCACACTGCTGGGGCCATTCTTTACAATGTAATTGATAACATAGGCTATACGAATCACGTTGATATCCTCTCCTTATTCCCTCAGCACTTTCTCAAACATAAACTTTCGCAGCCAGTTTGGAGCCAACGCCGACCCACTACGAATCACACAGCTCTTTATGTACTGCCCTTCTCCAATAAAGCCTTGTCCCTTCATAAATTTGAACAGCCTTGCCTGTGTCCTGGCGTACTTCCAACCGGCTCTTCTTAAATACATATCCGAGCCTGCCCGCATATGGAGCAACGGCTCTTGAATGTTATAGCCCTGATACCCTGTCATCAGCATCCTTAGCCAAAGGTAATAGTCCTCCAGCAGGTAGAAGTCCTGGTAAGAACCAACTGCTTCGACTGCGGATTTCTTATACATCACGCAGGGATGATTAAACGGATTGCGCTTCTTTGCAAACTCTACTATTTCCGCATTCGTCTCCGGCGGCACACGCTTCGCATCGACAGTGTTCGGATCAGTAGTAAATTCCTCAACGATACCGGAGCAGATACTTACTTCGGAATGTGCATTGAATACCGCCATCTGTTTTTCACAGCGATTCGGATATGCAATATCATCGCTGTCCATCCGGGCGACCAACTCATTTTTGCAATACTTGATTCCCTCATTCAGCGCATTGCCAAGCCCACCGTTTTTCGCAAGTCGGACAACATTTAATGTGTCACCCATCTCCTGCTGCTTTGTAGCAATCACGCCATCTAGCTGTTCGTTCAGCGGTCCATCACATACCAGCACAAAATCATTTGTGGAGATCGTCTGCGTTTGTATGCTCTCTATCGCCTGATTCAGATACTCCGGCTTCTCTTTGTGATAAACCGACATAAGAACGGAGTATTCTCTGTATTCCACAACACTCATAGTTCCTCTCCGCATATCAAAGATTACAGCCCAGACTTAATCTCAAAGAGTCTGAGCCGTTTATTCCTTATAAAGCTCTACTAATCGTCCTCAGCAGTGTGAGCCACACTGCTGCTATGTCTCTTGTACCGCTGCATTGGGTCCCCACTACGCTCTAAATTGCACCATTTTTGACGCTATGGTAGCCCCCGTCTTTAGTCCTGATAGTACTATCACCCGCCACGGTAGCTCATGTGTTTATTCCGGGTTCCACTCATCCACGCCATCGTAGCTTCCTTGTTTATGCCGGATTACCCCAGACGAATGAGCATAAGATCATCAGTATCAACCTGTTATCTCCAAGACCGGGATGAAATCGCAGATGATGTTATCACGGTCCAGCCCCGATAACGCTATGTGAAAGTCACCACAGTATCGTCAGTACCCTCACAGTGCCATCCGGCATAAACCCACGAGCTACCGTTGCATCCATAAAAGTGCTTTTTCAGGGCGTAAAAGCCTCAATTCAACCTCATTTTGCCCGCTCTCACGCTCAATCTCTCGGCATTTTGCACTACTAGAAGCAGTATTTCAGCCTTATACCGGTCAATTTACCAACTTTCTAACGCCACGCCACCGTAAGAGGTGTATTTATGCCTGACTCCACTCTGGAATTTTTTTCAATTTTTAGCAGCTCAAAATGTACAAAAGCGTCGATATTCAGTGGTTTTCTCCACTCATGGCGGTGGTTTGGCCCTCGGAAACTCCCTCGGTGCTTTCTGGCATAAACAGGATCCTCACGGTTGCCAGCATGATCTTCAGGTCCTCCACAAGGCTTGGGTGGGCGATGTACATCAGGTCCATCTGCAACTTGTCATAGGGAGTAGTATTGTACTTGCCGTACACCTGTGCATAACCGGTCAGACCGGCCTTGGCCTGCAAGCGCAGGGCGAATTCCGGCATCTCCTCGCAATACTGGGCGGCAATTTCCGGGCGTTCCGGGCGGGGGCCGACGATGGATAAATCACCCCGGAGGATATTCAGCAGCTGGGGCAGCTCGTCCAACCGGCAGGCACGGATGATATGGCCGACTTTTGTGATGCGGTCGTCCTTGTCGCCGGTGGAAAGGCGGGCGACACCATCCTTTTCGGCATCCACCCGCATGGAGCGGAACTTCAGGATCTCAAACTGCCCGCCATCCTTAGTCAGACGCACCTGCTTGTAGAATGCCGGGCCGCCATCCGATTTGACCGCAATGGCAGTGATGAGGAACAGCGGACTGAGAACGACCAAGCCGATCAGAGAAATAATGATATCCACGGCCCGCTTGATGAACAGATATTCCGGGCTGGCCATATAGCGGCCGACACGCAGCATGGGCAGATGGAACATGTGCATCGGCCATGCGCCGCTCATGATGACATCGCCCACGCGGGGGATGACGAACATGTTGATGCCCTGACCGACACAATATTTCAGGATAATATTTCGCTCGTGGCTGTGGACACCGCTGACAAAAACAGTCTCCATGCCATCCAGAACACTTAGATCAGCAAGACATTCTTCGGCACTCATGGTCAGATGCACATTATATTTGTGGTTCAGACCATATTCGTTGATGAGCTTTTCCATGCCATGACGCTCATCGTAAATGATGGCTGTCCGCTGTGGCGGGAACGTCTGGTAATACCATTTGTGCGCACAGGATGCCCAGACAGCCGCCATCACAAGCTGCCCTGCAATGGCTGCGATGCCGGGCCAGAGGTTGCAGAGCTTCGCCGCCATCAAGCAGATGACGATATAAAGAATGCCATCCGTTGCCATGGCCGCAAGGAGCTGTCCATAGACCAGCTCGGAGATCCGCTGCATCGACATCCAGAACGCATCGTAGACTTTGCCCAGCGTGATATACAGCACAAAAAAAAGCGCAAGGATGGCCAGATTGCCCTTCCATGCAAACTTCGTGTACACCTGCTCGGAATAATACAGGAGCCAGCATGCCGCAAACGGCAGCTCAATCATCAGGACGTCCAGAATCTTTACGACCCGCAACATCACATCATGTTGAAATTTCGACATAACTTCCTCCCGATTTTCCACTCTTGACTTTTGCAGAATTGTAACCTTCATTCTCCCCACCGATGGTTCACGGAGAGCCGCCGATGAGGAGAGTGCAGCCTACAATCGCTGATGACGGGCAGAGGCCCTGCCCGGGAGAAAGTCACTTAACCGCAAGCGGCTTGTCTCCCGGGGCATCGACCGAATTAGGCCTTATGGGTCAGCAGGATGATGGTGCCGGACTTGGGCATCTTAAAGGTCAGCTTGCCGTTGACGACAACAGCCTTGATGGCGACCCAGTTACCGTTTGCGTCCTGATACAGAACAACAGCGGTATCGCCGTCCTCCATGCCGGTGACAGTCACGGCAACCTCGCCGGTCTTGGAATCGACATTGACGTCGCCGACAGCGCGGATGCTCAGATCCTCGACGGTCTCGACGCCGGCAACAGCAGCAGCCTGTGCGACAGTCTCCTCGCCGACGACAGCGGCCAGCTTCTCCTCGGTGTTGCCCTCGGTAGAAACGATGGTCTTGTAGACCACCTTAGTGGTCTCGCTGGCATCGTCGGAAGAAGGAGCAACAATGGTAGAAGCGGTGTCGGAACCGCCAGTGATGCTGGGAACAGTAACGCCCGTTGCAGCGAAAGCAGAGACGCCGACGACCGCAGCCATCGCCACTGCGGCGACTGCCATTACGAATTTCTTTTTCATACAGTTATCCTCCATTTTATTTTTGAGCATTGCCCGATTTCTCGTGGCTGTGCTCTTTATAATAGTAGCCGAACTTGTAGTAGCGGTTATAATACATGCTCGACTTACTATTCACCTCGGCACGGTTCAGCACGACGCCCAGCAGCGGCACTTCCGTGCGCTGCAGGAGCTGGACCGAGTTGCCCACGAGCTTACGGGGCGTTTCGCCGCTGCGGACGACCAACACGGTGCCGTCGCAGTGGGTGGCGATATTCAAAGCGTCGGCCACGCTGCCAAGCGGCGGCGTGTCAACGAGGATGACTCCGAATTTTTCGCAGCACTGCTCCATCATCTGTCCAAAGCGCTCGCTTTCCAGCAGGATGGTGGGGTTGGTCACGTTTTTTGCCACCGGCAGGATATAGCCGTTGGGGATGTTGGTCTCGTAGATGACATCGTCCAGCTCGGCCTTGCCTGCCAGATAATGCACACCGCCCAGCAGATGGCCGGAGGTGGACAGGCCGTATTTCCGGCGGATCTCCGACTTGCGGAAATCGCAGTCGATGAGTAACGTGGGCGTGCCCAGCTCCGCGATCATCCGCCAGAGCTGCATGGTCACAAAGCTCTTGCCCTCGTTGGGGGTGCTGCTGGTGACCATGATGGTCTTGACGTTACTGCCGCAGAAGCTCAGGTTGACGCGCAGCTGGTTGATGGCCTCGCTCATCTCAAAGGGGAGCTGCGGCATCTTGCCGATCGTGATCTTTTTCATCTTCTTCTCCCCCTTGTCATTTGCCTGCCCAATGGAAGGGCTTTTTCTTGTCGTCGTCCCTGTCATCGCTGAAGCTGCCCAGACTCACTTCGGGGATGGTCGTCAACGGCTGGATGCCAAGATACTTGGCGACATCATCCGGCGTCTCCAATGTGTCGTTCATCAGGTACTGCACCAGCAGGACGCCGCAGCAGAGCACGGCACCCAGCAGAGCGCCCAGAGTCGTGTTCTTTGCGTAGCTGGGGCTGTATTTCTGGGAGGGCACCACGGCATCCTCCACCAGATTGGGTGTTTCGGTCTCCATGATCTTGGGCAGATAGATGCGGGCCTGCTTGACCAGCTCGTTCGCGATGTCCGCCGCCCGCTGAGGGTCGGTGTCCGTGACCGTGACGGTCAGGATGCGGGTGCTGCTGGTGTTGCTGATGCTGATCTGCTTTTCCAGCTGGCGATATGTAACGTCAAGGTCGAGGTTCTTGATGACGTCCTGCAGCAGCGGGCGGCTGAGCATCAGCTCCTGATAGTCTGCCGTCAACTGGGAGCCGATCTGCAGGTCGGTCAGGTTGACGATAGAATTGTTGGAGGCCGACACCACATAGATGCTGGACGATGCCTGATACTTCGGCGTCACAAAGAAGAAGGTGAAGCCGAAGGCTAGAACAGCGCCCACCAGAAAACACGCGATGATCTGCACGATATGGCCCCAGAGCAGGTAAAACACCTCCACGAGGTCGATCTCTTCCTCCGACTTGTCATTCTGCACCAGCGTCGCGGGCGAAGCGGCCGTGGTCGGATTGAGTTCCTGTTGTTCTTTTGTCACGAATCAATAACATCCTTTCCTATTTTGTAATTCAGGTATCACTTTTTTCATAGAACAGCTGCAAAACGGTCTCCTGCCGGCTGGTCTCGTCCAGATGATAAGCCCAGAAGCCGTTTTCCACGACATTCTCACCGGCGATGGTGAGGGTGTCCAGCCGCTTATACTGTTTCAGCTTTTCCCCGATCTTTGCCGCCGTGCCGCTGGCGATGTCCGTGACCATGTAGTCGCTCAGGGCATCGTAGGCTTTGGCTGCAAATTCGGTATCCTGCTGCTTCAGCTTTTCTTCCAGGGCCGTCAGGAACTGCTGCTGGCGGCGCATGCGGGCGATGTTGGTTTGGTCGTCGATGTGATGGCGGCTGCGCACATAAGTCAGCGCCTTCTGCCCGTCCAGCGTCATCGTGTCGCCCTGTACAAGGGACGGGTCGATCTCCGAGAAGTCCGAGGTGATTGTCAGGGTCACGCCCCCCACAAGGTCGGTGACGATGCCCACGGCATCCATGTTGAGCGCCAGATAGCCGTTGATGGGCTGGTCGTCCAGCAGCATGGAGACGGCGAGCTCGGTGTTCTCGCAGCTGTTTTTGCCGCCGTTGCCGTAGTAGTGGGCCAGTGCGATCTGCTCGTCCGCATAGGCGGATACCCCACCCATAACATCCAGAACGGGGACTTTTGTAATGGTGTCACGGTTGATCTGGAGCATCTGCCAGGTCTGGTTGGCGTTATCCACTACCAGCACGATCTGGACATCTGCCTGACCGCCGCCCTCATAGCTGTCCACGGCCACGGCCTTGCCCTCTTTGTCGATGCCCATCAGCAGGTAAGTTTCCAGCTCCGGGCGCTGCTGCCAGGTCTGGCCGTTATAGGTAACTTCCTTCAGTTCGTCGGAAGTTGCGATGACTTCGCGGCCAACTTCGTCAGAGCCGGTGGAGTACTGCCCGTTTTCCCAGAGGTGGAGGGCCAGACCGCCGCAGACCAGCAGGCACACCAGCACCACCAGCACCACCACGGCCTTCACGGCATCTTTTTTGTCAAAACGCTTTTTCTGACGGTATTTCACTCTGTCACGAGATGAGGCACTGTCAGCATCCGGGCGTTCTCGTCCATCCGGTCAAGGAATTTTTCGCCCAGCTTGCGCAGTACCATCTCTCTTCCTCCTTTCAGATTCGGCGGGCGGCTCGTCGTATTGTGGCAGTCGCTTCCCAGCAGGGGAGTCGAGGTCAGCTCCAGAAGCTCCAGCCCCTGCTTCCGGGACCGCCAGTGCAGCAGCGTGTCCGCGTTGACCTGCAAAGCAATGGGGAGGGAGGCCAGCTCTTTCAGCCTGCGGCGGTTGTTGCTGCTGAAGCAGAACCGCTCCGGGTGGACGAGCACCACGTTGAAGTGCAGATCCAGCGCAAGCACCGTCACGGCCTCGGTCTGCTGGTCCGTCCACTCCGAAAAAGGCATCTCCAGCATCAGGGTCCGGGTGTTCTCGATGCAGAGCCGCTCCGGGTGATGCTCTTCCACGCCCCGGAAGTAGGCGACCTCGGCAGCTGGGAGGATGCAGGGCAGATCATCCTGCGCCCCGACAGCTTCCCGCAGCTGTTCCAGCGCCATGGCCCGCCGCTCCAGATACATGGTCACGCTGTTCTGCCCGGCGTAGTAGTGCGAGGTCGCGCAGACCTCTGCCACGCCCATCTCCGCCAGCCTGTGCAGCATCTCGATGGACATCTCCACGCTCTTGCTGCCATCGTCCATCCCCGGCAGGATGTGGGCGTGCATCTCTACAAGGCCGCCTGCATTCATTTTCCGCATCCCCTCCTTCGTGTCGTTCTGATAAGGCCAGAAACGGTATCTTCCATTGAGGT